>Ga0209536_100000004_pt1 | contig 440860 bp, 399 predicted proteins | sample DeeMarSeWOR28_12_FD_187461 | JGI IMG/M metagenome (GOLD analysis project Ga0209536, IMG submission 187461) | Marine sediment microbial communities from White Oak River estuary, North Carolina - WOR-2-8_12 (SPAdes) (version 2) | ecosystem: Environmental > Aquatic > Marine > Intertidal zone >... | reverse complement strand
CGACGATCCCTTCGAGCTCTTCCACGCTCCAGGGACAGTTCAGGCCGATCTGTTCAGCGGAGTGCTGCAGTCGCTGCAGATGGTCCCGGAGATGAAACGGGCGACCACCGTAGGTGCGTAGAAAGTCGAATACGCCAAAGCCTCTCAAGACTGCCAAATCGTTCACGGGTATGGTGGCCCTGTCTGCAGAAACAAAGTCCCCGTCAATATAGTAAACGTCCATTTCAAATCCTGATCGGTTGTAATCGGCGAAACCGGCGACCTGCCAAGGCTGCTTTTGCGTCAATGAAACTTAAGATATCAATAAACGGAAATAATTCAACCGGAAAAACCGTTGCCCCCGAGCCGGATACCGGTGACGGTAACGGATGCGGGATAGTGGATGCGACCGATTGTCGCAGAACAGGCACATGGCGTCAGTTCGCCGCGGCATCGCCGCTGCGCGATCACCTGGTCGGTTATGGCCGACATTGACAGAACCGGTGAGATATGGAAAGTGCTCTCGTAGAATCATCGACAAAGGAGGTTGCGATGGCGCGCCCTGTTTATCCCCACCTGCTGGCTCCGCTGGATCTTGGGTTCACCCGGTTGAAAAACCGGGTGTTGATGGGATCCATGCACACCGGATTGGAAGAGGCCCCCGGCGGATTTGAAAAACTGGCGGCATTTTATGCCGAACGGGCCCGCGGGGGAGCTGCCCTGATCGTCACCGGCGGCATTGCCCCCAACAGTGAAGGCCGAATTGCGGATCCCGCCGCCCGGCTGTCCACGCAACAGGAAGCCGGGCAGCATCGGCTGATCACCCGTGCCGTTCACGATGCGGGCGGTAAAATTGCCCTGCAGATTCTTCACACGGGAAGATATGCCTTTCATGAGCGACTGGTGGCCCCTTCGGCTATCAAGGCCCCGATCAATTTTTTCCGTCCCCGGGCGCTTTCCGAAAAGGAAATCGAACAACAGATCCGTGATTTTATCACCTGTGCTGTTCTGGCCCGATCCGCCGGGTATGACGGGGTGGAAATCATGGGCTCGGAAGGGTACCTGATCAATCAGTTCATCGTCGCCAAAACCAACCAGCGAACCGATAACTGGGGAGGCAACTTTGAAAACCGTATCCGTTTTCCCCTGGAAATTGTCCACGGCATCCGAAAACAGGTGGGATCGGATTTTATTATTATCTACCGTCTATCGATGCTCGACCTGGTGAAAAACGGCAGCAGCTGGGATGAAGTGGTCGCCCTGGCCGAAAAAATCGAGGCCGCCGGCGCCACACTGATCAACACCGGCATCGGGTGGCACGAGGCACGCATTCCCACCATCGCCACCATGGTGCCGCGAGCCGCATTTACCTGGGTGACAGCCAGGCTGCGGGCAGCGGTATCCGTCCCGTTGATCACCAGCAACCGGATTAACACGCCCGAGCTGGCGGAAGAGATCCTGGCCAGGGGCGATGCCGACATGGTCTCCCTGGCCCGCCCTTTTCTGGCAGATCCGGATTTTGTCAACAAGGCCGCTGACAACCGCTCCGATGAGATCAACACCTGCATCGCCTGCAATCAGGCCTGCCTGGACCATATTTTTCTTGGCAAGATGACCTCGTGCCTGGTCAATCCGAGGGCCTGCCATGAAACCGAGCTGAACTATCCGCCGGCCGAAAAGAAGAAGAAAATCGCAGTGGTGGGAGCCGGACCGGCGGGGCTGTCCACGGCCGTTATCGCCGCCCAGAGAGGTCACGCGGTAACGCTGTTCGAAAAATCGGATCGAATCGGCGGGCAACTCAACATGGCCGTTTTCATTCCCGGCAAGGAAGAATTTTTCGAAACCCTTCGCTATTTCAATTCAATGCTGAGGCTGCACAGTGTAAATGTTTGCCTGAAGACCGCCGCCAGCGCCCGCTCACTGATCGATGAAAACTTCGATGTCATTGTGATCTCCACCGGCGTGATCCCCCGCAGGCCGGAAATCGAAGGTATCGATCACCCCATGGTGTTGACCTACGTTCAGGTGTTGGCCGAGCACCAGCCGGTGGGAAAGCGGGTGGCCATTATCGGCGCCGGCGGCATCGGTTTCGATGTCGCCGAATACCTTTCTCATTCGGGCCAATCGGCCAGCCTCGATCGGGAAGCATTCTTGCGGCAGTGGGGCATCGACATGAACTACCGACAGCCGGGCGGTCTGGCCGAGGCCGGGCCCCAATTGACCCCGTCCCGTCGCCAGGTGTTTCTCCTGCAACGCAAGGATTCCAAGATCGGAAAAGACCTCGGAAAAACCACCGGATGGATTCACCGTTCGATGCTGAGCCGGCGCGGCATATCGATGATCAATGCGGTCCACTACGAAAAAATTGACGACCACGGCCTGCACATTACCCGCAAAGGCCGGTCCGAAACGCTTGCGGTGGACACGGTGATTGTGTGCGCCGGACAGCTGCCCCTTCGGGATCTGAGTGAAGAGCTGGCCGGCTGCGGTAAACCGGTTCACGTAATCGGTGGTGCCGATCGTGCCGTGGAGCTGGATGCAAAGCGGGCCATCGATCAGGGATGCCGGTTGGCCGCATCGATCTGACGGCGATATTGCCTGTTGACTCTTTTGAAGCCTGCAACAGGCAGGCTGAAACGGGTTTCACCATGCTGGCCGACGATTCTTTCCGTCAACTGCTCGACCATTTCGATCGTTCCTGGTCCGGTTACCGGAAGGTCAGAAAAGGTGTCAAGAAAAGGCTCTATCGACACATGCAGCAGTTGGGTTGTCGCCGCATGTCGGACTATCTGGCCGTTTTGGAGAAGGATCGGCATAGCCGCCGCATGTGCGAGCAACTGCTGACGGTGTCCATCAGCCGCTTTTTCCGGGATCGTCCGCTGTGGGACTGCCTGGCGCGAAATCTTCTTCCGGAAATGGCCGCCCGCTACCCGCAGCGCCTGACAATCTGGTCAGCGGGCTGTGCGTGCGGAGAAGAAGCATACAGCTTCCAAATCGTTTGGGCACGGTTGAAACACAACTGCAGATCCCTGCCGGACCTGTATCTCGTGGCTACCGACACAAACCGCGAAATCCTCGATCGGGCCCGCTTGGGGGTTTACCGCGCCAGCAGCCTCAAGGAAGTGTCGGAAGAATGGATCGCCGCCCACTTTCTCCCGCTGAAAAAGAAAAAAACCTATCAAATCCGCCCTTCTCTGCAACGCGGAACCATCTGGATGCAGCACGACTTTCTCACCGAACCACCGCAGGTGATGTTCAACATCATTTTTTTGCGCAACAATCTGCTCACTTACTACCGGAAATCTTTGCAGCAAGCGGCATTGGACAAAATCGTGCGCCAGCTTTCCCAACCGGGCCTGTTGATCGTCGGCTCGCGGGAAAAGTGCCCATCGGATGCCGGCGGTCTTACCCGCTCACCCGATGCGGTCGGCGTATTCTGGAAGCGGTGACCGTTTCCTTGCCGGGAATCCGTCGTCTAGCATTGTTGACACGTCCCGGTTTTTCGTCATAGAAGTGGAAATTTGACAGGAGGTGCATCGTGAAAACAGGTGTCTGCCCCAAGTGCCATTCTACGGAGATTTACTCAGGCAGCGAAATCCCGCTGAAAAAGGGCCCCTTCGGAAGCAACGCCATTCCGGTGAGCATGACCTCGATTGCGGCGTTGGACAATTACGTCTGTGTCGATTGCGGTTATGTGGAAAGCTATATCGGTGAACGAGAAAAGCTGAAGGAAATTCATCGGAAATGGTCGCGGGTTGCCGAATCGCCGTCAACCGACGTGCACGGTGCCGTGTAGCCTTTCGCCCAAACAAAGCGTTTCGGTGATCCGAGCGCTCGGATACGGCACGGGTTCGGCAACAATCTTCTTGTCGTGACACGCCGACACCGGCGGAAACAAGGGGACGATGGCATGGTTCTGTTCAAACATACAGGCCGGGTAAGAGGGCTCCGACGCTTCGGTGCTATCGCCCGGGTACTGGTAAAACATGGGTTCAGCGACCTGCTGGATCGCATATTGAGCCACAGAGCCACTCTCGATCCCCTCGCTCCGAGCGACGCCCTGAAAGGCAAATCAATCTACCCGTCCCCCCGGCGGATCCGCAAGGTGCTGGAAGAGCTGGGACCCAGTTTCATCAAACTGGGGCAGTTGATGAGCACCCGTGCCGACCTTTTCCCTCCCGAGTACATCGAAGAGTTCAAAAAACTCCAGGATCGCGTGCCTCCGGTCGATTTTGACGAGATTAAGCGGGTGGTTGAAAAAGATTTGAAACATCCTCTTGAAGATTCCTTCTCCACCTTTACAGCCGATTCTCTGGCCGCCGCCTCGGTCGCCCAAGTCCATCTGGCGCGTCTCAAAACCGGTGAAAGCGTGGCCGTAAAGGTGGTGCGACCGGGCATCACAAAAAAGATCCGCGAAGACATTCGGCTGATGTACTATTTTGCAGAAAAAATCGAAAACGCGTTTGAAATCGGCAAGGTGATCGGAGCGGTCAACCTGGTCAAAGAATTCGAGCGCAATATATACAGGGAACTGGACATGCTCACCGAGGCAGGCAACATCGAACGCTTCGCTGAGAACTTTAAAGATGTTGCGGAACTCTACATTCCGAAAGTCCACTGGGATCACACCTCAAAGTCCGTACTGGTGATGGAGCACATCGAAGGGATCAAGATGGACCGGGTGGAAGAACTCGAGGCTCACGGCATTGATCCCAAGGAAGTGGCCATGATCGGACTTCACTCGTTCAGCCGGCAGTTGATGGAATTCGGCCTGTTTCACGCCGATCCCCATCCGGCAAATGTCATCGTGATGTATGACGGCCGGGTAAGCCTGGTGGACTTCGGCATCACCGGGTATCTGGATGACGAAACCATGCTGCTGATTGCCAATCTGTTTCTCGGTTATGCCGAACACGATTACGACGTGATCATGGACGCGCTGGAGGAGGCCGGATTGATCGACCCGGACACCATGGATCTCGCCAGTTTTCGGGCGGACCTCAAGGACATCAGTGAGCCGTTTTATGGCAGGTCACTGCAAACGATCTCGGTGCGGGATGTATACGATCAGGTGATAAGACTGGTGCTGAAATATCAGATCCACCTGCCACGCAACCTCCTGCTGCTGTTGAAAACTTTCATCCAGACCGAATCCCTGGGGAAAATCCTCGGCAGCGACGCCAATCTGCTGGAAGTCACACGCCCCTATGCGAAAGCACTGTTGATGCGCGGTTACGATGCCCACAAAATGATGCGCAACCTGGGGCGTGAAACACGCAGTCTGGCCAGATACCTGAAGATGATGCCCAAGGTCGTATACGACCTGCTCCGCCTGACAGCCAGCGGCAAGCATCGATTGGAGCTGCGGCATACCGGTTTTCAGCATTTCGACACCAAACTCGAAAAAGGGATCAATCGTCTGACGGTCGGCATGGTGATTTCGGCGTCTCTGGTGGCCGCTTCTTTGATTCTCAATTCTTCACAGAAGGTAATGGAGTTTTCCATCGAGTTTTTCGGCACCCATGTCGTTTCGGTAACGGCCCTGCTGGGGCTGGTGGGGTACACAATGGCCACCATTCTCGGTTTATGGTTGATCATCTCCATCTTCCGTTCCGGTAAAATGTAGCCGGCCCCGGCAGAATACGACCGGCGGTATGCAGCGCCCATCCGCTGCACACCGCATCCGCGCAGGGTTTGACAGCGCCGTTTTTTACCCATATACTGACCCAAGCCGTCAGGTCGACCGGTAGATTCCAACCCCTGCCCCAGTGAGCGGTGATGAGAGCACTCCGATGTTGTGTCATCATGATGTGTTGCCTGCTTCCTGCTTTTGGAAGCTCAGCCGGTCAGGTTTACACCTGGACGGATGAAAAGGGCGTAACGCACATCACCGAGACCCCTCCGCCGCCAAACGCCACCGATCGAGACGTAATAAAGTATGTCCCCAAAACAAAGGAAGAAGAAGCCTCCATCCGGCAGCGGCAGCAGCAATCAAGCGCGCTGGAGCAAAAAGAGCAACTTGTCGCAGAGGCCAAAGACGCTCGCCGCCAGGCGGAGCAAGCCAGGGCCAAGGCCATCGAGCTCAAAGCCCTGGCCGATCAGCTCTTTCAACAATCGGAAGCGTTCAAGACGAAAACCAGCAACACCATTCGCCGTTGGCAGAAGAACAAATCCACCCGCCTGAAACTCGAGCAGGAGGCTGCCGAAGCCCAGCAAAAAGCCCTGGCTGCAGACGAGGAAGCCAAGCGGCTGGAAGAACGCGCAGAGAATGCTGAAAAGCGACTCGAAGAAATCCAGGCGAAGGAAGAAAGCCTTGCCGTAGAAAAATCAACCCCAGTTCTCCAATGACGCGTCGGATGCGCTGACCCATATCTCGGACGCCGCAGCAACCCCATCAGCCGGCAAAAGCAGCCATCGGCTGGAGCAATTGATGCAGGTATATGATTTCAAAGAATTTCTAAAACTCTCCTCCGTACTCAATTACAATCTCAGCGCCGCCTCCCTGAGTCGATACAATGTTTTGCTGTTTATCATCGGTGACAAGCACCTGGACGGCGACGAACATCTCGACAGGGAAAAGAAAAGCATTTTAATGGAAGCGCTAAATTACCTTTTCAATGCGTACAGCGGAAAACGTCGGCGTTTGGGACCTTTGGCAGTCCTGCATCCACTGCGCGCTGCAGCCCTGTTCGCGCGCAGCCGAGATGACCTCAACCTGGTATCGCTGCTCATGGCCCTGTTTCACGACATCCTGGAAGATATCAAACCGTCAGATTTCGAAAAGTTGCGCTGGCGGTCGATGGAAGAGGAGATGACCGGCATTCTTGACAAGCTCAGCGAGAAAGAGGAAGCCGCACTGATCGACGGCCTCGGTTACCTGACCCGCCATGAGCAGGAAACCTATTATCACTACATCGGGCGGTTGCTGCGCAGCGCAGAGTTTTGGCCGGACCTGGTTCAGATCAAACTGGCCGACCGGCTGGACAACACCCTGGACATGCGCATCGAGCTGCAGGATCCCCTCGAGGGTGTCGATTTTTTTCAGGCGATTTTCCAGGTACTGTTCGTCAACAACTACCCCGGTTACCGCCCCGCCGTCGAACACCCCACCTCGGCCATCATGAACGGGGCCCGGCGCCTGTATCAGCTCTTTAAAAATGCCGTCATCTTGTCGCTCATCCGCCAGATGAAGGACGCCTGCAAGCATCTGGCCTGCCATACCCTGTTCGAAGCATTGGCCGACGCCAGTCTTCGGGAGGCCCAGCGCACATTGATCCATCTGTTGGGTTACCATCTCAAGGATTTGACCGAGCAGCGCAAGCTGCTCTTGGAGACGATGGAATACTGCTACGGCGGGCGAACCGAACTGGTCACCGAACCCGGCACCAACCAGATGCTGGACGGATTGTTTTCGACCTACTTCGGGCAAACTGCCAGCAACCTGCGCAACCAACAACTCGACCAGCTTTACCAGAACAAACCCCTGATGTTCGAAGCGTCCCTTGCCTTTATCGTAATCTTCCTGAGTTTCCTCAATGACCGGGACTACTACGTCAAGGGAATTCGAACCTCGGGGATCCATCCAAAATGACCTGCCGATCCGGCATCAGGCAAGAATTGACAAGGCCGATGAATATATTTATTCTATGCGACCTATAGCAATGATAAATTCATCGGCCGGGCGGCCCTCCCGCAACGCCGGATGACCGTCGGGCCAACGGAGACAATGGATGGATCTGCTGAAAAAATACCGAAAACCGACCCTTCTAAGCCTGTCCAAAACCTGCGGCTGAGCGGCAAAAATCAGCCCGGTCGGGCTTGACAAGCTTCTGCGCTCGCTGCCGAAAAAACAGGACCCCAACCTGCTGGTCGGTTACGAAACCCAGGACGATGCCGGCATCTACCGGTTAAGCGATGAAATTGCGATCATCACCACCGCTGATTTCATCACCCCACCGGTAAATGAGCCGTTTGTTTTCGGTCAGATTGCGGCCGCCAACGCCCTCAGCGACGTGTACGCCATGGGCGGACGCCCGGTAACCTGTTTGAACCTGGTCGGTTTTCCGGCGAAAAAGCTGGAACAGGACATCCTGAACCAGATGATCGCCGGAGGGCTCTCGAAAATCACGGAAGCCGGAGCGGTTCTGGCCGGTGGTCACACCATCGATGACGATGAGCCCAAATACGGACTGGCTGTCACCGGTGTGGTTCATCCGAAAAAATACTGGACCAACAGCGGGGCGCAGCCCGGTGATCGGCTGATCCTGACCAAACCGATCGGCAGTGGGGTTATTTTCAACGCAAACCTGAAAAATTGGGTTTCCGCCGCCGCTCTCAGCGAGTGTCTGGCGATCATCACCGAATTGAACAAAACCGCAGCCGAGGTCCTGCAGCACTTCGATGTTCACGCCGTCACGGATGTTACCGGATTCGGACTTGCCGGGCATGCATACGAGATGGCCACCGCCTCCGATGTGTGCCTGCAGCTGGAGATTGACAGCGTGCCGATCATGAACGAAGCCCTGGCCATGTACAAGCGGGGGATGTCCACCGGAGTCAATCGATCGATTCGGCAGCTGGTGGAAACCAGCATGCGGTTCGATCGTGATCTGCCGGGCTGGCACCGGGAAATCATCATGGATCCCCAGACCAGCGGGGGATTGCTGGCGGCGGTCAGCGAATCCCAGACAGCAGAGCTGGTTGAAACGCTGAGGGAAGCCGGCGTTTCCGCAGCCAGTGTCATCGGTTCCGTGGCCCCTCGCGACGACGCGCTCTATCTGGCTGTCACATAAAAGCCTCCGCGGCAGACTGCGGGGAATCCGCACCCATCTAGATGTTTCCAGCCATCAAGAGAACACCGTATTCAGCGACTCTCCTGCGGGTCATATCTCCTTTTGCTTGCAAAATTGGGCAGTTTTAAAGTAAAATATAGGGCGTCGCAGGGTCGCCTTGCAGGTAAAGTTACCTGCAAGGCGATTTTGGAAATAACGGATGGCGTTTACCTTCCAACTGGACGTACAATCGGCAATGCAGCATCAGGAACTCGTCAACTATCTGCAGCACACCGGTAAAGATCCCTCCCGTCTCATATTCGAGGACGAACTGACCGGTCTGTACAATCGCCGCTACCTTCACCACTATCTCCAATCACAGGTCAACTGGTCCGGGCTGGAACAAAATCCCCTCACGCTGCTGATGATGGACCTGGACCATTTCAAACAGATCAACGACAACTACGGTCATCAGACGGGCGACGATGCACTGGTATGGCTGTCTGCCATCCTGAAAAAAGCGGCCGGCAGTACCGGTATGCCCATCCGGTATGCCGGCGATGAGTTCATGATTCTGCTGCGCGATACGGACAAAGGCGCTTCGCTGAAAATCGGTGAAGCGCTGGTCAATACGATCCACGGCAATGCCTTTCAGCCACAAGGCGGCCACGAAAAACTGAACCTGACCATCAGTCTGGGCGTAGCCACCGCCCCGGAAGATGCCCGCAGCGGCAAGGCCCTGGTCCAGCAGGCAGACACCGCCCTCTATTCGGCCAAACGAAACGGCCGCAACCAAATGGTAAATGCGGGAGAAGTCCGTCCCGCAGACGTTTTCGCCAAAACCGCGATCTTTCAGCTTAAAGAGGTTCAGATTGTCGGCCGCGGTCGCCAGCTGTCCCTGGTGGCCGAAGCCCTGAAAAAATTCAGCATGCGACAAAGTCAGTTTCTTATTGCGGACGGGCTGCCGGGCATTGGCAAAACGGATTTTCTGGAAACCATCCGCCGGAACCTGGCCCGCAGCAAGACCTGGCAAAGTACCCTGAGCGGAAGCCCCCAGGAGATGCTTCGACCGTATTACATCACCGAAAAGCTCATAGTAGACCTGTTAAACCGCAGAAAAGATAAGGGGGTACCGATACTGGAAAGCATGACCCCCATCGAGCTGGTCTATTTATCCCGAATCATTCCGCTGGTCGGCGTGGAAAGCAAACTGCTCAAGGGCAAAGATGACCGGGTTCAAAGAGAAGGCCTTTTCAACACCCTGCTGAAGTTTTTACCGAAACTGGTCGACAACCACCCGCTGATTCTGTTCATCGACGACCTGCACTTCGTGGATGAGGCCACCCTGATGCTGCTGCGACGGTTGATGCTCAGGGGGGATTTCCCCATGTTTGTCTGCGCCACCGCCGCACCGAACCAGGATGCCGGCGACACTGCTCAGGCCCCTCCCCTGGATCACTATTACAATGCGTACCACCAGGATCTCGGGATCCGCCGGTTCGAACTGACCCCTTTGACGGTCGCCGACATCAACAAGCACATCCAGGATCTGTTTCCCAACATCTTGATTCCCAAAGGCATCGACGAAGAGTTGGTTCGCATAACCAGTGGCAACCCGCTCTTTTTCACCGAAATCCTGCGCAAGCTGGTGCAGGACCAGAAGATCACCCTGTCCGGCAAACAGTGGGTCATCCAGCCCCTGGAGGAGGGCTATCTGCCCAAATCTCTGGAGGAAATCGTCACGGAAAAAATTGCCGCCCTGGATGAAGAAAGCAAACTGATGCTCGACCAGGTGTCGGCCATGGGAGAAGATGTCCCCTTGAGCATGTTGATCGGCAGCACCGATCAGATGGAAGCCAGGGTGCTCGAATTTCTCGACAAGGCCGCTGCCGAGGGATTGTTGGCCACGGACTTTCACCTCAATGACGAGGTCGTCCGGTTTCTGGGAAAGCGGATTCTCGATATTGCATACAGCGGGATCGACTCCAAGCGCAAAGAACAGATCCACGCACGGATCGGCACCTATCAGGAGAATCTTTACCAGCAGCAGCTGCTGCCATCGGCTGCCACCCTGGCATATCATTTTAAGCGATCCGCCGACCGGGAAAAGGCCACCACGTATGAGCATATGCTGGATGCCAGCAACAGCCAGAATTTTAATGCTGAAGAGGCGGCCTTCTACACCGGCGAAAGTGAAGACGACGGGCTGAGCTCGGATAAACCCATTCGCCCGGAAGATGTCCCGCTTATCCCGAAAGTGATTCGAGATTTCATGGTGGCAGTCCGCAACATCAAGCTGTATCCACCCGGCAGCAAATCGATCGTGGGCGTTATCAGCCAGTCACTGCAATCTCTGGAGCAAATCCTGACCGAAAACGAGTGCCTCAACCTGATGCAGATCAAAAAGGGCCTGGTAGTCAACGGTCAGAAGATGGACGTGACCGAATTTAAACTGGTGGCCGGAAGTTTCCTGCAGTTTTTGGCCCGGTACGAACTCAAGGGGATTGCGCTGCATCGGGGCCTTACCAGCGAAGAACTCGAGATTTTGGTTGAAACTTTCGGTCGAACACAGGAGAAGCTGTTTGACGACCGATACTGGGAACGCTTCTGTACCGAAAACCGACTCAAACACATCGAGCTGAAGCAGGTGCGCTACACGATGGCCGGCCGGCCGGAAGCAGCCGCCGGCAAGCGAAAACTCGCCGCAGATTCCGCGGTCCCGTTGCCGCCGGGAATGAATCAGAGCGACCTGCCCCTGATCCCGACGATTTTAAAAGGCCTGTTGGGCACTGCCAAGATCATCAAGCTTTACCCGCTGCAAAGCAAAGCCGTTTCATCTGCAATCGATCAGCTGGTTTCCGGCCTTAACGCCGTATTAAAGAAACAGAATCCTTTTTCGATATCCCACGCCGCCGGCACGCTACTGATCAACAACGAGCGTGTGGATGTGTCCGAATTCAAAACCTTCGCCGATGCGTTCACCCAGTTTCTGGAAGGCATCGGCCTAAAGAGCCTCGCTTTCGTTCAGGGATTTACCCGCCGGGAGCTGGAGATATTCATCAGTGCATTGAAGGATCTGCCACCGGAAGGCGGGGATGGAAAATACTGGCAGAATTTTGGCAGCCAGCAGGAATTGACCGGAATCGTTTTCAACAAGCATGTATTCGAAATCCGGGTCGCCCAAAAGAACACCCAGGCTGGCGGGGATCCGGGGATGGTGGTGGGCATGCCGACACCGATTCCGATGGCTATGGATGAATCGGTCACTGAACCCATTGCCGACGAGGGTTTCGATGCGTTTCTCAACGGGCTTCAGGAGCTGGTGGCCCTCCTCTTCGACAGCGGAGAAGACCAGAAAATCCGCCATGTCGTATCCCAGCTGTTCCTCGGTATGGCAGACCGGGATATCCCGTTGCGTGAGAAAGCGATCGACATCGTCCGCAACCTGATCGAAACATTGCAACCTGCATTTCAACATGATCTGGCGGTGTTTCTGTCCGATCCTCTACGCAGAGAGTTTGTTCGCGAGGAAGATCCGAAGATGATGGTGGCAATGGCGGGGTTGATGAACCGTTTGTTTGTCAATCTCATCGGCTTCAGCGATTATCCCCCGGCAGCGCGGCTCATCACCCAGCTGCAAAAACGGCTGAATCAACTCAGCGAACAAAACGACCCCAACGCCCAGCGATTGAGCAAAAGCCTGGACATCCGCTTGAATCCGGCGACTCAGAACCTGCTGATTGCCGACCTGAAATCCGGTGACAGCTCCCGGCTGCGAAATGCCGTTCAACTTCTCGAGAGCCTGGGACCGGCTGCCACACCGCTGTTGATCAACATCGTCAAGCAGGAGGACGATTACCGCGCCCGGCAGGCAGCTGCAGCGCTTCTTTCAAAGCAGGGCCCGCAGGCCATCGGCCGCCTCAAGCGCTTGCTGGTGCTGGAAATTACACCCGAAGAACGCGTGCGGGTGCTGAATGTCATCGACAGCGTCACCGGCGATGTATTCACCGAACTGCTGCATGCCCTGCGGGACGAGAGCAAGCAGGTTCGCCTGGCTGCATTCCAGCTCGCCGAGAGATTGAAAGACGACCGAACGGTGGATATGCTGCTGGAAAACGCCCGATCGGCAAAAGGCGAGATTGCGGTGGCTGCAGTCAATTCCCTGGAAAAACTTAAACCGCCCGAAGCGCTTGTCACCCTGTCGGAACTACTGAAAACCACCCGGGAGGAAGAGCTGCGACTGGCCTGCTGTCGCGCACTTGGATCCATCGCCAAACCGGAGTGCATCGAGCCGCTGACAATGGTTATGGGAAAAAAGAGCCTGGTGCTGCGCCGCCCGTTATACAGCCCGCGAGTCAGGGCTACGGCCGCCTTCGCCCTCGGGCAGATCCCCCAGGCCCAGGCAGTGAAAACACTTGCATCCTACGTCAACGACCCGGATCAACGCATCCGTGAAGTCGCCCGTAATGTGCTGCAGAAAGTCAAGCTGGCAACCCGCCCCCGGCCGGCAACCGTTCCCACGTCAAAATAACCCCTGAACCCTAACATGGCCGCCTTCGATTCAACCGCTCCGCTGCGCCGCTTCTGCTTTCCTGGGTCACCCATTGAACTGGTCTCTTTCCGGCTGCGCCGCTTGCGGCGACCGCTGACCGTTGAAAAAGGCTATTCCTGTATTCCAATTTCAGTACAATTCTGATATTGAGCCGGACAGTTCATATCGGTAACGTTGACCGATTGGGAGATCGCCCATCCCCAATATGCAAATCAGAGACCGTCGCATGAACCGTTCAACAACCAAAAAGCGTTCCACCCCCAAAAGCCGCACCCTGTTGGCTTCCGTGCGAAAAGCCTATGAACGGTTCCTCAAGATCCGTGGACATCCCCGGGAGATTTCACTCGGTTTTGCGCTGGGCCTGCTGGTCGGGATGACACCTTTTATGGGACTGCACACGATCGTGGCCGTGGCCGTTGCAGCGCTGTTCAAATGGAACAAGATATCGGCCGCCATTTCCGTCTGGATCACCAATGCGGTGACTGCGCCAATCATCTACAGCATCACTTATTTGGTCGGCGCCCGCATGATGGGCCTCAAAAAAGCGTTTGCCCTCAAAGAAATCAACAGCCTGTCTGCCATTCACGATTTGATCCTGAAGACCCCGGAGATTGTATGGGCCATGATGGTGGGCGGTATGGTAATCGGCCTGCCGCTGGCGGTGATCGGATATTATATCGCTTTTTCGATCACCAGCAGGTACCAGGAGGAAATCAAGGCCAAGATCGCCAGGTCCAAGGAAAAACTGGTCCATAAAAGACAGCAGCGCAAAGCCAAAGCTGCTGGCGTTGATGTTGACAGCCGCGAGTTCCATGCCGCCATTTCCGGCGACCGGAATCCGACAGACGCCAAAGCAGATCCATCCACCATTACATCAGATCAATAACCCGGAAATGCGGACAACCGTGATGCCCGCGGGATTTTCGGCCGCGACCGCAACGCTTTGACACGGCAAGCGCCGGCACCCACCCATGCGGCTGTAAGTCTTGAACTACAGCGGCCAGAATACCGGTATGAGCAGGCTGCCGAGCAGCAGCACTATCAGGTTGAGCGGAATGCCCAGTTTCAGGAAGTCGCCGAAACGATAACCGCCGGGACCGTAAACCAGCAGGTTGGTTTGATACCCGATGGGAGTAGCAAAACAGGCGCTAGCCCCCAGGCATACGGCAACGATGAACGCTTTCGGGTTGACTCCCAGCTCCATGGCTGCGGAGATCGCAATGGGCAGGATCAATATGGCAGTGGCATTGTTGCTCAGCAGCTGGGTGCTGAGGCTGGTGAGCAGCATGATCCCGACCAGGACCACCACCGGGCTGCTGCCGGACAGCAGATCGATGAATAACCCGGCATAATAAGTCGACGCACCGGTCTTTTCCATGGCTGCACCGAGGGCAAAGGTCCCGACGATCAGCAGCAGCACGTTTCCCTGAATACCGCGGTAGGCATCTCGCAGCTGCAGACAGCCGGTCAGCAGCATCAGCAGCACCGCGGCCATCGCACACAGCATGATGTCGGCCAATCCGGTACTGGCGGTCAGGATCATGGCGCTGAATATGCCAAAAGCCATGCGCGCCTTGTGTTTGTGCACCAGTTCATGGTGGACGTCTTCGACAATGATCAGGTCGGTCTCTGCACGCAGCTGTTCGAGGTGGCTTTCCGGACACCAAATCAGCAGAATGTCGCCGTTTTTCAACCGGACATCCTGCAATTTCTGCTCGGTGTAGTGCAGTCCGCTGCGCTGGATGGCGATGATGTGAACGTTTTCATCCCGGTATAGACGGCTTTCCTGCAGCCGGGATCCGACCAGCGACGACTGCGGGGGAATGATCAACTCCAAGACGATGGAGTTGTTCTCTCCGGCTTCAAAATCGAAGCCGCTCGCGGCCATCGGCAGCTCGATGCTGTCGCTGTGTAGTATTTCGACCAGATCGGCCGCCGATCCCTTGATCAGCAACAAGTCATCCGGTGCAATCGTTACCGCATCACGGTCCGGATAGAAGATGTGCGAGTAACGAATCAGTTCCAGGACTTCGATGCCGGGATGCTGTTTTGCAAACGCCCGGCCGGCACCCAAACCGACCAGTGGGCTTCCTTTCGGTACCGACAGTTCCGCCAGATACCGTTTGCTTCGTCCGTTTTTCATCTCACATACGGGCATGCGATGGCTGGGCATCAGTCGCGGAGCGGCGTACAGCAGGAATCCGATTCCCGCCACCGCAATCGGCACGCCCACAACGGTCAGTTCGAACATGCCCAGCGGACCAAAGCCGCGGCGGGCGCTCAGGTCACTGACGATGATGTTCGTGGAGGTGCCAATCAGGGTGCTGGTGCCGGCCAGTATGGAAGCATAGGAGATCGGTATCAGGAATTTCGAGGGGCTGAACCCCAGTTCACAACTCAGGCTCAGCACGATCGGTATAAACAGGACCACGACCGGCGTATTATTGATAAATGCCGAAGAAAGCGCTACGATCAGCAGGACCATGAGCATGGCCAGGCCGGTGTTTCCACGGGAAAGATCGATGACCCGCTGTGCGATGAAACCCACCGCGCCGGTGCGGATCATTCCCCGGCTGATGAGAAACATGGCGGCCACCGTAAGCACCGCCGGGCTGGCGAAACCTGCCACTGCTTCCGCCGGGGTGAGAATCCCGGTTGCGGCCAGAGCCACCATCAAACCAATGGCCGTCAGGTCCACCGGCACCTTCTCGGTGATCAGCAAAGTCAATGCCAGAAACAGGATGATGGTTACCACCGCAATGGACATGGGACCCCCTGCGTGCTGCTGCACCTTGATCGCGTGGTTCGAATGGCAAAAGTACATCAAATAACGGGAAAGTCAATCGGGGGGAAGGTCATCGATGACATTTCAGCGCAAACTGCAGATACTGCATCAGCTGTATGACATCTATGCCTCTTATACGGATTCGTTGGACCTGGCCTGCCGGCAGCACTGCTGCCGGTGCTGCACACGTAACGTAACGCTCACCAGCCTCGAAGCAACCAGCCTTCTCGACAGTCTCGACCCGGCCGACAAAAATCGCCTGCTGCGGCGTGTCCAAAGCAATACGTCACTGGAAAGATATCAGCCCCGTATCACCACCAATGAGATGGCGGAGCGATGCGCGCGCGGAGAAGCCCTGCCGGAAGAATCGTGTGACCCCGACTGGGGGCCCTGCCCGTTGCTGGAAAATCGGAACTGCCCGATATACCCTCTCCGACCCTTTGCCTGCCGCTGCCTGATTTCACGCAGCAGCTGCGAGAAAACCGGTTATGCCGACGTTGACGAGTTTTCGCTGACGGTTAACAGCATATTTCTCCAAGTGATCGAACACCTGGACCGCGGTGGCTGTACGGGCAATTTTACCGACATCCTCTTGTATCTGTCGAAACTAGAGCACATGCGTGCTTATCGGCAGGGTCGGCTCGAGTGCAATGCCGGCAACCTCGTGCGCAACCGTTCCCTGAAGATTCTGATGATTCCGCCAGGCCACCGAACGACGGCAGCGCCGATTTTGCAACGGTTGCAGCGCCTTGGTTTCACCTGAGGGATGCAGGGGGCACGATCTGCCGATACCGATTTTACAGACCCAGCAGTTTCTTTGCGTTGAGCCCCTGAATCCGCCGCCGTTGATCACGGGTCAATCCAGTTCGGTGCAGTTCGCTGAAATAGGTGGAGGGAGAAATCAGGGGATAGTCGCTGCCGAAAAGCACCTTTTCGATGCCGGCCAGCCGGACGGCCAACGGAAAAATATCGAAATAATACACGAACGGCGAGGCAGCCGTATCGTAAAAGACGTTCGCCAGCGTTTCCTTCACTTCCTTTTTCAGCAGCATGTATAGAAAGATCCCGCCGCCCCAGTGTGCCAGCACGAGCGTATTGCGCACAAAGCGTTTGGCCAGCGCGTAGATCTGGCCGAGGGAGTTGGGGCTTTTTCCCGGATACTCGTGTCCGAGTGGCTCGTTTACGTGGATCATCACCGGCAGGTTTCGCTGCCGACAAAGCTGCATAATCGGCTCCAGACTGTCCAACGCCCGGTCATCGAGCCCTGAGCGGTAAAAGGCCAGCTCTCCGATGCCGGCCATACCGCTGTCGAGACAGCGCCGCGCTTCGTCCCCGGCACCGGGTGAAAGCGGATTGATGCATCCGAACCCTATGAGTCGATCCGGATATCGCATCACCGATTCCAGCACGTAATCATTGTGCTTTCGACAGGTGTCCGGCGACTGCCAGGGAAAGCCGAACACTACCGATTTGTCGATGCCCTCTTTGTCCATCGCAGCTACCATCTCTGCATCACCGATCAGTCTGGATTTAGGCGAGCGATACAACAGCTCAAATTCCGGTTCGGCAGTAAAAAATTCTTCCCTCCGCTGGCAAATTTCGGCAGGGAATATATGGGTGTGAAAGTCGATGATCATGCCGGCCCCTTTCAAATCCGTTGACGGCGGTTGCCGATTTGTTCCATATTACAGAATTCAGATGGGATTCTCAAGCACCGCGACCCGGTGGCAGCAAAAGGTGGACCGGGGTTATGTTTCTGATTGCAGGCATTCAACCCAGAACCAGAAAACTGGAGGGCACGGCACGACGCTGCCCGGCCTGCGGCCAGTTTCAGGCTTACCGAAGGCGAATCGATCATTACCTGAGCCTGTTTTTCATCCCCCTGCTGAAGGTGAAAACCGGCGAACCGTTTATACTATGCGACAGCTGCTCCCACGCAGGGTCCATAGCCGACAACAAATATGCGTCCGGGAAAGCGTCGCCGCAAGCCCGCTGCCTGGCGTGCGGCCGGTCACTGAAGCAAGAGTTTTCTTTCTGCCCCTACTGCGGCGCCGCCTGCTGAAACCACGCCTGTAACGATGGCTCAAGGCATGCCGCGTGCCTTCCGGATGCCGGCCGCACCAGCAGCCTGTGTGGCAATACCGGCTTGCGCTGATTTTGCTAAGCAGGAAAGCACATCCATCATAAAGAGGCGCTGCAGAAAGATTGGTTGGCACCCGCCTCTCAAGTGCCCGCACCGTTCGGACCCGGAAATTTCTTGCTTGACAACCGTCTGGCCGCTTAGTAGATAAATTCTGTTCATTATTGTTACTCCTTTCCCCCCAACCCAAAACAACGGTGTCACCGTTGCCGAACCATAAGGTCCATAATCGACACTCATAACCGAAAAGGACCCAACAACATCTGCTAATTTCGGACAGAATCTCCTGCTACCCGCGGTTGTTTCTGTTCAGAGCTCCTCTGGTTCCGACTGCCTAACGGTTTTTCACAGTTTCAGGCGAGAGGTTTTCATTGCCTGGCAAAGCTAACCGACCCATCAACAAGGGAAAGGAGGAAAGCGTTATGGATGTCACCCGCAGGCATTTCATCCAGATCAGTGGTGCTACGGCCGCCGGTCTTGCCGTCAGCGGGCTGGGCTTCGACCTCAGACCGGTCAAAGCCCATGCCCAGATGCTCAAGACCAAGTACGCCAAAGAAACCATCTCGATCTGCCCTTACTGTGCCGTCGGCTGCGGTGTCATTGTACACACCAGCAAAAAGGGGGACGGCCGCGTGATCAACATAGAAGGTGATCCGGATCACGTGATCAACCGGGGTTCCTTGTGCTCCAAGGGGGCATCGCTGGCCCAACTGACCGAAAATGATCAACGGGTTACCCAGCCGATGTACCGTGCCCCGTACGCCAAGGAATGGAAAAAGGTTTCCTGGGATTGGGCCCTGACGGAAATCGCCAAGCGCGTCAAAGATACCCGTGATTCGAGCTTTACATTCAAAAACGCCAAGGGCCAGGTGGTTAACCACACCACCGCTATCGCGTCGGTCGGCAGTGCCGCCATGGACAACGAAGAGTGCTGGATCTATCAGGCCCTGATGCGCGCCCTGGGGCTGGTGTATATCGAGCATCAGGCCCGTATCTGACACAGCGCCACTGTTGCGGCTCTGGCAGAGTCGTTCGGACGCGGCGCGATGACCAATCACTGGATCGACATAAAAAACAGTGATTGTATTTTGATCATGGGCAGCAATGCTGCCGAAAATCATCCCATTTCCTTCAAATACGTCACCGCAGCCCAGGCAGATGGGGCCACACTGATCAGCGTCGATCCCCGCTTTACCCGGACCTCATCCAAAGCGGACGTATATGCACCGATTCGATCCGGCACCGACATTGCGTTTCTCGGTGGAATGATCAAGTACATCATAGACAAGAAGTTGTACCATCAAGAGTACGTAACCAACTACACCAACGCGGCGTTTATCGTCGGCAAGAAATTCAGCTTCAAAGACGGCCTGTTTTCCGGCTACAGCGCCAAAAACCGCAAATACGACAAAAGCACCTGGGCATTCGACATGGACAAAAACGGCGTGCCCAAGATGGACCGGTCGCTGAAAAACTCCCGCAGCGTGTTCCAGTTGTTGAAAAAGCACTACAGCCGTTACAACACCAAGCTCGTCTCCGAAATCACGGGGACGCCGGAAAAGGACCTGGAGAACATCTACAAAATTTATGCGGAAACCGGCAAGGTCGGCAAAGCCGGGACCATCATGTACGCCATGGGATGGACCCAGCACACGGTCGGCACCCAGAACATCCGCACCATGGCCATGATCCAGCTGCTTCTGGGCAATATGGGAGTGGCCGGTGGCGGAGTGAACGCCCTGCGCGGAGAGTCGAACGTCCAGGGCTCCACCGACCACTGCCTGTTGTGGCACATCTGGCCGGGATATCTCAGAACTCCACGCTCGGCCGACTCGAGCCTGGCGGTTTACAACAAAAACTACACGCCGGTCAGCAAAGACCCTCTCTCGGCGAACTGGTGGCAGAATTACCCCAAGTATTCGGTGAGCATGCTCAAGTCCTTTTTCGGCGAGCGTGCCGATTCGTCGAACGATTTCGGCTACAGCTGGCTGCCGAAGGTGGACGACGGTAAGGCCTACTCCTGGCTGGATCTGTTCGATGCCATGTACAACGGCGAGATAAAGGGGTTTTTTGCCTGGGGCCAGAACCCGGCCTGCAGCGGCGCAAACGCCAACAAAAACCGCCAGGGCATGGCCAACCTCGACTGGATGGTCAACACCAACATCTTCGAGAATGAAACCGGCTCGTTCTGGAAGGGCCCCGGAATGGATCCGACCAAGATCAAAACGGAAGTGTTTTTCCTGCCGGCCTGCGTCTCCGTGGAAAAGGACGGCAGCATCACCAACAGCGGCCGGTGGATGCAGTGGCGCTACCAGGGCCCCAAACCGCTGGGCAACAGCCTGCCCGACGGTCAGATCATCATGGACCTGGGCAACAAGATCAAGGAGCTGTATACCAAGCAGCCGGGCGCCTTCAAGGAGCCGATCGCCAACCTCAAGTGGGACTATCTTGCGGACGGAGCGTATGACCCCCACCTGGTGGCCAAGGAGATCAATGGGTACTTTCTCCGGGATGTGACGGTCCGGGGAACGGATTTCAAGGCCGGCACGCTGGTGCCGAGCTTTGCCTTCCTGCAGGCCGACGGATCGACTTCTTCCGGCAACTGGCTGTACTGCAACAGCTACACGGAAAAGGGGAACATGGCCGCCCGCCGCGGCCAGAAGGATGCACCCAACGACATCGGCCTCTACCCGGAGTTTTCCTGGTGCTGGCCGGTCAACCGACGGATCATTTACAACCGTGCTTCGGTGGACCCCAAGGGACAACCCTGGGACAAAGCAAATTGGGTCATCCGGTGGACGGGAAGCAAGTGGGAAGGCGACGTGCCCGACGGCGGCTGGCCACCGCTGCTGTCCGCCGACGGAAAGCCGGATCCGAAGAGCAAACACGCGTTTATCATGCGCAAACACGGACACGCCCAGATCTTCGGTCCGGGCCTCAACGACGGCCCGTTCCCGGAACACTACGAACCGCTGGAATGCCCGGTGGAAAAGAACTTCATGAATGCACAACGCATGAACCCCACCGCACCGGTTTACGGCGGCAAGGCCGACGAGTGGGCCACCTGCGATCCGCGCTATCCTTATGTGGCCACTACCTACCGGGTGGTGGAACACTGGCAGACGGGGGTGATGACCCGCTATCAGCCGTACCTGCTGGAGATGCAGCCCCAGATGTTCGTGGAAATGAGCAAGGAGCTGGCCGAGCTGAGGGGAATCAAAAACGGCGAACGGGTGATGGTCTCTTCACTGCGTGGCAAGGTGGAAGCCACGGCCATCGTGACCGCCCGCTTCAAACCCTTCCCGGTCGGCGGCGGCACGGTCCACCAGGTGGGGCTGCCGTGGCATTTCGGATGGATCAAGCCGGAAAACGGCAGGGAAGACAGCGCCAATCTGCTCACGCCCAATACCGGGGATGCCAACACCCGGATTCCGGAAACCAAGGCATTTATGGTCAACGTAACCAAAGTATAGGGGAGGAGGTGATCTTTTATGAGCATGTCATTTTTGGTCGACACGACACTTTGCACGGCCTGCCGAGGATGTCAGGTGGCCTGCAAGCAGTGGCATGGTTTGCCCGCCGAAGAAACAACCAACCGCGGGTCTTACCAGAACCCGGCGGATCTCTCCTTCGACACCTATAAACTGGTCCGAATGAAGGAAGAGGTAATCGACGGCCAGATGCGGTGGCTCTTTTTCCCGGATCAGTGCCGTCACTGCCTCGAGCCGCCCTGCAAAGACACCGCCGGCGAGGAAAGCGCCATTTTCACCGACATTTCATCGGGCGCGGTAATATACACGGCCAACACCAAGGGGCTCAATATTGCGGACATCAAGGAGTCATGCCCCTATAACATCCCCCGGGAAGGCGCGGACGGCACCCTCGCCAAGTGCGACATGTGCCTGGACCGGGTGCAAAACGGCCTGCAGCCGGCCTGTGTAAAGACCTGTCCCACCGGTGCGATGAACTTCGGCAGGCGCGAGGAGATCCTCGCCCTGGCGAATCGACACCTGGCAGCGGCGAAAAAGAAATTCCCGAAGGCCCAGCTGCTAGACCCCGGCGATGTGCGGGTCATCTTCCTGACGGCCTACGAACCGAAGTATTACCACGAGTACGCCATTGCTTCGGGCGGGTCTTTCGACGTCACTCGCCATGTGGCATTGCGGCGGATGCTGCGCCCGCTGGCAGGACCGATATCGCTGTTGCGGTAAGCGGAAAATCGCCAGCGTAGTGGTATGGTAGAACAAAACAGGGAGAAGAAGTTTCTTCTCCCTGTTTTGTGTTATTTCCGCAGCCTTTCCATGACCGTATCAACACAAGGAACTCCCATGACCGAACATCGCATACTGCCGGCACGGCAGGCTCAACTGTCCGCCGCATCGCTGAAAGCCAATCTGCCCGAATACCATTCCCTGCTTACTTTTTACGAACAGCTGTTCATCGCGCAGGAAAGCAGCAAACTGCAGACCGCCCTGGAGCCGATCGTGATCGCCCCTGAGGTGCTACAGGTCAAACACCGCGAGCGACTGCCGCTGGTGGCCATGACGGAGTTCGTCTTCGATGCGGCGGCAGGACGCGAATTGCTGGCAGAAATTTGCGACATCCTTCGAGAATCGGAAAACGAAATGGCTTCGTCGGCCGAACGGATCGCCCACGCCGCCGGCCGGAAACTGGAAATCGATTCGTTATTCCGGCATCTGCTGGATGGCGACGACGCTTATTTCGACGAAACGGCCGGCAGCATCGGCTGTGATAAGAAAGCGCTGGCATTTGTTGCTTACCACAGTTTGAGGCCGTCCCTGATGGTTTGTGCAGAACAGCTTGCCACGTACCTGAAAGATCGCACGGAGTGGAAGTCCGGAATCTGCCCTGTGTGCGGCAACCTGCCGGCTATCGCCCTTCTGGACAAAGAAGGCCGGCGCTCCCTGTCTTGCAGCTTCTGCTGGCATGAATGGCCGATGCCCCGGGTATATTGCCCCTTTTGCAACAGCACCGACGGAAAAGAGCTCAACTACCTGTATAGCGAAACCGAAAAGACTTTGCGGGTAGATTGCTGCGAAAAGTGCCGTAAATACATCAAGACGGTCGACGCCCGATCCGCCGATCGCACAGTGTATCCCCCTTTGGAGCAGGTGGCCTCCCTTCATTTGGATATGAAAGCCCGTGACGCCGGCTATGATTCTGGAATTCCGTTGCACCTGCCTGACGAGTGATCCTCCCTCCTTCCGTCGCGCCGTTTACATGCAGGTTTTTCAGCCGTGCCGAAAACCGTCATCACATTTGTGACCTGGCCGCTGGGAGCAAATGAAGTCGAACGATAAGACTTGTATTCTTGCGGATGGGATAATAAAATGATTCTTTTATTACCTGTCGAGAAAAATTCTCCATGCCGCCACCGCGCATACCAGATCATTCGACCCTCAACCGAGCACCCTGTCTGCTGTTCAGCCTGCTTGCATGCCTGTTTCTTTTTTCCGTTTTGGCGGAAACCGCATTATCATCAGACGATGCGGAACCGACCGGTTCGAGCCTGCGGTCCTTGTCGGCTGCCGCCGAGCCGGCGCCGCCGGTTGAGCTGCAGGCCGCCTGGTCGGCAGATAGCATCCAGGCAGGAGGCAGCGTCGTTTTGGCCGTTGTCTTCAACATCCGCAAGGGTTTTCACATCAATGCCGACGCCGGCCAGCTGCTGCCGATGGAAGACTTCAAGCCGATTCCCACCCGGGTGACAGTGACACAGGCCTCCGAAGGTTTGCGGTTGCAGTCGGTGCTGTACCCACCGGCACATGCGGTGAAGGTGGCATTTGCTCAAGGAGAATTAATGTCTTTCGAGGGCCAGGCCGTGGTTTTCCTTCCGATCACCCTGGCTGCGGAAAGCGCACTCGGCGAAATCCGGGTCGGCCTGCAGGTGCAGTACCAGGCCTGTGACGACCGTATCTGCATGTTTCCCAAGCGGGTGCCGCTCGAAGCCGTATTGCCGGTTGTCAATGGTGATACGGAACCGGCCCGCCGCAACCTCCAACTGTTTGCCGATTATCCGCCCGCTGCAGCGCCTGGAGAAGGAGGTCGAATCGATTTCGATCTTTTCGGCTGGCATTTTTCACTTTCAACCGCTTCCTGGTGGGGATTCGCGGCCTTGCTGCTGGTTGCGGGTATCGGGGGATTTTTACTCAATTTTACACCCTGCGTACTGCCGTTGATCCCGATCAAGATCATCAGTCTCTCCAATGCGTCTCAGGACCAAACCCGCTGCCTGGCTTTGGGCCTGACCATGTTTCTGGGCGTCCTTGGTTTTTGGCTGGCACTGGGTGCGGGCATTGCACTGGTTGCGGGATTTACCGCCACCAACCAGCTGTTCCAGTACCCGCTTTTTACCATATCGATCGGGGTCATTATTGCAGTGATGGCGCTGGGGATGTGCGGCTTGTTTTCCGTTCGTCTGCCGGGTTTTATATACCGCATCAACCCGAACCAGGAATCGCTGCACGGATCTTTTTTTCTCGGTATTCTGACAGCCATTTTGTCCACCCCCTGCACGGCGCCGTTTATGGGTGCCGCTGCTGCCTGGGCAGCCACCCGGCACCCCCTGACGACTCTGGCCACTTTTGCCTTCATCGGATTCGGAATGGCCCTGCCGTACCTGATTTTATCTGCATCTCCCCAGCTGGTCGGCAAAATGCCGCGGACCGGCCCTGCCAGCGTGCTGATCAAGCAGGTAATGGGATTTTTCATGCTGTCGGCAGCAGCGTATTTCATCGGAACCGGGGTGAGCGGCATCCTGGTGCAGCCGCCGAATCCACCGGCCAGGGTTTATTGGTGGGCCGTGATGCTTTTGTTGGGGGCGGGTGGGATCTGGCTGGCAATCCGCACGATGCAGATCACTCCAGCCAGGCATCTGCGAACCATCTTCGCCGGCCTGGGACTGCTGATCCTGGTGGGCTCGATATTTGGAGGGCTGCGATTAACGGACAAGGGCCCCGTGGATTGGGTGTATTACACACCGCAGCGGTTTCAGGAATCCATCGCTAATCGGCAGGTGGTGGTCCTGGTGTTCACCGCGGAGTGGTGCCTGAACTGCAAAGCGATAGAGCAGGGCGTGCTGAACAATCCCACGGTGGCGCTGCTGCTGGCATCCGATGACGTGGTGCCCATGAAGGCCGACATTACCGGCAACAATGTCTGGGGCAAGGAAAAACTGCGGGATCTCGGCCACCTGACGATCCCGTTGCTGGTGGTTTTCGATAAGAACGGAAAGGAAGTATTTCGAAGCGACTTTTATACCGTCAAGCAGATCGTCGAAGCCGTCTCGAACGGACGGTCCGCCGCCGGTGCGATATCGACAGCCGGCTGAACCGCCGCTATTTCAGGAAGTCGGCAAAGATTTTGTCCAGGTCTTTCCTGTTCCGCTTGCCCACGATTCTTTCTGTGATCTTCCCGTTATGAACGAGCAGGATTAACGGAATGCCTCTGACCTGGTAGGCTTTGATCGCTTTCTCGCCCACCCAGTAAACCGGAAAACGGATCTTGTGCTGATCGACAAACGGCTGCATGGCCTGAGGGCCTCCATAATCGAGGCTCAACCCGAAGATGTTCAATCCGATACGGCGGTATTTTTTGTAGAGCTCGTTTACCGCCGGCAGCTCTTCGATGCACGGCATGCACCATGCTGCCATAAATACGATCGCACAACGCCCGCAGTCGGCGGCGAGCATCTGGTCCAGCTGCTCCAGGTCGATGGAACGCACGGTGTTTGGCCCGGCGGCACCAGTGCCACCGCCAGCAGCAAGCACTGTCAGAAACACCGCCAGCACGAGAATCCGCGGGGAAAATCGATGCATGCGGCCCACTACCGGTTCAGCTTTTCAAGTTGAAGGGCACAATACCCAAGGTCCGGCCGGACATTGATATCCGATACCAGTATGTCGCGAATAACCCCTTTGATATCGATAAATATCAGCGCTCTCTCCGAAACTCCTTCGGGGCGCAATATCCCGTACTGCTGCGCAACCGCTCCGTGGGGGTAGAAATCCGATAGGACCGGAAACCAGAGCTTGCCCATCTGTTTCGTCCAGGCATACAGCGTGGGGATGTTGTCCACGGTAATGCCGAGCAATGTCGCATTTTGGTCCTCAAAAAGAGACCTGGCAATGTTGTAGCCCGGCCACTGATCCGAACAAACCGGCGTCCATGCTGCCGGCACAAAAGAAAGCACCACGTTTTTTTTGCCCCTGAACTGGCTCAGCGTGATTTTTTCCCCCGAAAGGGAAGGAAGCGTAAAATCGGGGGCTGGATCCCCCACTTTCACTTTCAACGTACTGTCTACGGGTTTGAGAATTCCCGGATTATAGATGAATTCCTTGAACGTATCGGAGGCGGCATGCACTGTCAGACTTGCCGCTGAAATAACCATCGCCAGGATAAATCCTTTCAAAAAGTCAGCTTTCATCGGTTCTCCTCCTTGAAACACTTCTACTGAAGTGAGCCGGGAATCCATTTGTGGAATCCCCGGTACTAGAGGCCGGCATCCTTGAGAAGTTTTTCGAGCATTTCCCCGGCATCCTGCGCCCCGCCCAGCTGTGAATAAAACACCTGGTGGGTTCCATCTGTATTGTTGCGAACACCGATGAAATAAGGAGTCCGCACTTCGCCCAGCAGTTTATGAATCTGAAAATCGCCATCAGCGAAGAGGGGAAACGGAATGTCATACGTTTTCCTGAAGTGGTTGATTTCGAACGCTGAATTGCCGGCACCGATGCCGATCAACTTGACCCTGCCCCGATACGTTGGATTGCTTTCAATTTTACGATAGATGTTGTTTACAGTGGGAGCCTCCCGCTGGCAGTACGGTCAGTACATGCTGAAGATCTCCACAATCACAATGGTAGCATCGATATCCGGTATGGCAAACTTTTGTTTCCCCTTGATTCCGAGGTAGGCTGCGTGTTCCGGTTGTTCCGGCGCCGGCAGGACGATCTCCGGAAGCACTCCGCCTACCGGCGGTGGCTGCGTGGCCGCCACTACCGTCAGAATCGATATACAGAGAAAAATCATGCTGTAGCCGATCGTCAACCTGAAACGCTTCATGCGCTCCTCCTCATTGGTCGTGTTATCGGAAGGCGGAACTGGCAGGTGATTGCTTGCGGCCGCACGGGTTCCTGCAAAAATGAAACCGCCGGCATCCTTATTGTTCTCATATGGCAGGATGTGGCCCCAGTCAATCAAAATGTCATCTTCCTGTTGACACACGGTCTTGCCGACTGCTATATTTTGTGTACGATTTTGATATGGCCACAATATATGGTGACACATTCCGTCTTTCCGGAAAGGAGCCAGCAAAAAATGCTGCCAGCCATGTCAACCCTCGAAAAAAGACAATACCAGCGATATCCCGCCTTGGATGGTGTTATCGTAGCGCTGAATCCGAAAGCGGAAATCCTGGGCCAGATGATCGATATCGGACTCGGAGGGCTTTCCTTCCGTTACATCGATACGGATGTCGAAACCCCACCGTCAAAAGATCTGCTCATTTTGCTCAACAAGCCACGCTTCTATCTGGAAAACCTTCCTTATCGTGCGGTTACCGACTACGAACTGCCCAACGAATTTATCTTCAGCGCCGTATCGGTGCGAAGAATGGGGGTAGAATTCGGCAACCTGACATCGGCACAGCGCACCCAGCTGGAAGACTTCATACTCTATTGCTCCATCATTAACTCCTCGGTCAAACGGAAACTCGATGCAGCCGGGAAATCACGTGAAATGATCCGGCAGCTCTGATTGGCCCGCCGGTATTCACCTGCCCTGCCTCCATTCTGCTCCATCCTTTACAGACTATTGTCATTACTATTATATAAATTGTTAAAAAGTAATATGACTTCCGTTGACATTGGTGTCTGTGTGTTTATATTCGAATCGTCTTACGTGATGTAACGCAAGCCGATAAAAACACGACGCAAGGGGGAGGGACGCCTTATGCGGTTTGATAAATTTACACTAAAATCCCAGGAGCTGATTCAGCAGGCGCAGTCGCTGGCCGATGGGCATCGCAACGCCCAGATCGAGGCCGAACACCTGCTGGTCGCGATGCTCGCCGACACCCAGGGGATCGCTGGATCGATTCTCCGAAAACTGGGGGTGTCCATCGACGAGGCAGCACGCGAGGCTGCCGGGGCGGTCGAAAAGCTGCCCAAGGTCAGCCAGCCGACTGAAGTGTATCTCTCCGCCCGGGCAAAGACCATCCTTGATAGGGCATTTAAAGAAGCGGCCGCCATGAAGGACGAATATGTCAGTGTGGAACACATTCTGCTGGCGATCTGCGACGAGAAAGGCGGCTCGATCGCACGCTTGCTTCAACAATACGGTATCACGAGGGCTGCTGTCCTACAGGTTTTAATGGAGATCCGTGGCTCGCAGCGCATAACAGATCCCAACCCGGAAGAAAAATACCAGGCACTGGAAAAATTCAGCCGGGATTTGACGGACATGGCCCGTGTCGGCAAACTGGATCCGGTTATCGGCCGGGATGAAGAGATCCGCCGGATCGTTCAGGTGCTGTCCCGGCGGACGAAAAACAATCCGGTGCTCATCGGTGAGCCGGGAGTCGGCAAAACAGCCATCGTCGAGGGTCTGGCACAGCGGATTGTGGCGGGTGATGTTTCCGAAAGCCTCCAGAATCGGCGGCTGGTAGCGCTGGACATGGGGGCGCTGGTGGCCGGGGCCAAATATCGCGGTGAATTCGAAGACCGGCTAAAAGCCGTTATTAAAGAAGTGGAAAAGGCCGAAGGGGACATCATACTGTTCATCGACGAGTTGCATACGGTGGTGGGCGCCGGTGCTGCAGAGGGCGCCATGGACGCATCCAACATGCTCAAGCCAGCGCTAGCCCGCGGGACCCTTCGCTGTGTCGGGGCCACCACGCTCAATGAATATCGCAGGCACATCGAAAAGGATGCTGCCCTGGAACGTCGGTTTCAGCCGGTAATGGTAAAAGAACCGAGCGTGGAGGACACCATATCCATCCTTCGCGGTCTGAAGGAAAAATACGAAGTCCATCATGGTGTTCGGATCAAGGACTCGGCGATCGTCGCTGCATCGGTTTTGTCTAACCGCTATATCTCGGACCGCTTTTTACCCGACAAGGCTATAGATTTGATCGATGAATGCGCTTCCAAACTCCGAATCGAAATCGACAGCATGCCGGCCGAGATCGACGAAATTCAACGCAAGATCACCCAGGGTGAAATTGAAAAAGAAGCCCTGAAAAAGGAAAGCGATACGGCTTCCCGGGAGCGTCTGGTCCGCCTGGAATCCGAGCTGGGTGAAGCACAGGCCGAGTTGACCGCCATGCGCGCCCATTGGCAAAACGAAAAGGACCTCATCCAGAGCATCCGCACCATCAAGGAGCAGCAGGAGCAGCTCGGCGTCGAAGCCCAGCAGGCCGAAAGGGAGGGTGATCTGGCAAAAGTCGCTGAAATTCGCTACGGTCGCTTCACTGAGCTGGAAAAACGCCTGTCCGCCGCCAACCGCCAGCTGACCGAACTGCAGGCAAACCGCAAGATGCTCAAGGAAGAAGTAGATGACGAAGACATTGCCGAGGTGATTGCCCGCTGGACCGGCATACCGGTAAGCCGGATGCTGGAAGGGGAGAGGGAAAAACTGGTCCGGATGGAAGACCGTCTTGGCAGGCGGGTGATTGGACAGCAGGAAGCCATTGAAGCAGTATCGCATGCGGTCCGTCGGGCAAGATCCGGGCTTCAGGATCCGAATCGACCGATCGGCTCTTTTATCTTCATGGGACCAACCGGGGTCGGAAAAACAGAACTGGCGAAAGCGCTGGCGGAATTTCTTTTCGACAGCGAAGGAGCCATCGTTCGGATCGACATGTCCGAGTACATGGAAAAGCACTCGGTCGCCCGGCTGATCGGTGCTCCGCCTGGATATGTCGGCTATGAAGAAGGCGGTTACCTGACCGAGGCGATCCGGCGGCGTCCGTACTCGGTCGTGCTGTTCGACGAGATTGAAAAGGCCCACCCGGAAGTGTTCAACGTTTTGCTGCAGATTTTGGATGATGGTCGCATGACCGATGGTCACGGCCGCACGGTCGATTTCAAAAACACCCTCATCATCATGACCTCCAACGTCGGCAGCCAGTGGATACAGGAGCTGGGCGGCGCCGACCGCAAAAAGATGACTCAGCGGGTGACGGAAGCTCTACGAGCTAATTTTACGCCGGAATTTTTAAACCGGATCGACGAAACCATCATTTTTCACAACTTGACGGCCGATCAAATCGGAGCCATTGTCGACATTCAGGTCCGTCGCCTCGACCAACGGCTCGCCGGCAGAAACATCCAGCTGATTCTGTCCGAAGAAGCGAGGCAGTTCCTCGCCGAGAAGGGGTACGATCCGGTCTACGGCGCACGGCCGCTAAAGCGGGCGATTCAAAAATACATTGAAAACGAATTGTCCATGGCCATCCTGCAGGGAAACATACAGGACGGCGATCGCATCCGGGTGGCTGCATCCGGTGACCGGCTCACATTCAGCACAGAGGAAAGGGCGTGAGAAATCATTTGGGGTTGTAATCCACCTGCTCCCATCGTATGATTTCCGGACGTCTCTGGGAGTGTGATTCTCATGCCGATTTCAGCGTCCGAAAGATTGCGACGGTTTCGCCAGCAATTTTCCGGAAACGACAGCGTCCTGATCCTGATCAACGCCGACCCGGATGCCATTGCCAGCGCCATGGCCGTCAGCAGGCTTTTGTGGCACAAGGTGGGCAGCACGGCCATCGCCCACATCAACGTGATCAACCGGCCTGACAATTTGACCATGATCCGTCTGCTGGGGGTAAAGCTGTCCCATCTGGAGGAGATCGATCCCACCGCCTACAGCCGGGTTGTCATGGTGGACTCTCAGCCGCAACACTCTCCGGAATTTCTGCGCTTCACGCCCCAAGTGATCATCGATCATCACCCCGATACCGGAGCGAAAGCCCCCTTCCTGGACATTCGACCCAAATACGGCGCCACGGCAAGCATAATGACCGAATACCTGCGGACAGCCAAAATCAAGCCTTCCGTTCGTCTGGCCACCGGGCTGTTCCATGCCATCAAGTCCGATACCGCCAACTTTCAGCGCCAGACGATGATGGAAGATGTCCGGGCGTTTCAATATCTTTTTAAACACGCGAATCCGCATCTGGCCCGAAAAATAGAGCAGGCTGAAATTCAGTTCGATTATCTAAAGTACTTCAAAAACGCTCTTTCCTCGATGCGCGTTCGAAACAACCGAGTGTATGTCCATCTTGGAACGGTGATCAACCCGGATGTCTGCGTCTCGATCGCCGACTTTTACATGCGGGTCAACTCGGTTACCTGGAGTATCATATCCGGCATTTACCAGCGCAAATTGATCATCATTTTGCGAAATGACGGCATCCGCAAAAACGCCGGCAAAGTGGCGAACATGGGTTTTGGCCAGATCGGGTCCGCCGGAGGTCACAAGAGCATGGCACGGGCTGAAATTGCATTGGCGGAGCTGAAGGAAACGGTCGATCATCGGGATGAAAGGAAGCTGCTGAGCTGGCTCATACGCTGCGTCGAGCGCCGCGCCTGACACCATTTTTCCCCAACCCCGGATTTTCCGTATTCCATCCCTGCGCCCTTATCGCCGGAGACACGCGTCGGATATCCATTTCACTCTTGAAAAGTTGCGCTATTGATTTAATAATTTGAGAATCGGCGCCATGATCAGAAACGGACCGCAAATATGAATTCCGACACCCCAGCGCTAACGGTAACGATTCTCGGATCGGGCACCTGCGTGCCATCTTTGAAACGCAGCGCCTGTGCAGCCCTGCTTCGCATCGGCAAAGCACGCATCCTGGTAGACTCCGGCCCGGGAACACTGCGCCGGCTGCTGGAAGCCGAATCGAGCATCTTCGACCTGACGCATGTCTGTTATACCCATCTTCATCCGGACCATACCGGCGAACTGGTCCCGCTGATATTCGCGACCAAATACCCGGACATCAACCGCAGAGTGAAACCGCTTACGATCTGTGCCGGTATCGGATTCAATAATTTTTTCAGTGGGTTGCAACAAGTTTATGGGGATTGGATCGATCTGCCGCCCGGCATGCTCCACCTTGTGGAGTTGGACAACACCGGGCCGGACCGGATCGATTTTGACGAGTTTTCGGTCCGCACCCTGCCGGTGGAGCACAACCCCGAAAGCTTGGCCTTTCGGATTACCGACAATTATGGCAGATCGGTTGTCATTTCCGGCGACACGGATTTCAGTGACAACCTGATAACTCTGGCCGAGGGTGCCGACTTGCTGATTTGCGAGTCGGCCCTGCCGGACGATCAGAAGATTACCGGTCACCTGACGCCCTCTCTGGCCGGCCGTATCGCCACCCGTGCCGGAGTGGGCAAACTGGTCCTGACCCATTTCTATCCGGAGTGCGAGAAGGCGGATATCCGCAAGCAGTGCCGCCAGGCCTACTCCGGGCCGCTGGTTCTGGCCCAAGATCTGATGGAATTCGAACTGACTGCCTGATCTTGGGACCGCGATGGCCCATCGTTCAGGAACAAACCGAAACCGCAGGTAACAGCACGGCGCCCGCCTGGTCCGGGCAACCGGCATCGCTGCAATCGATTCCGGATTTTGACAGCAGAGAGGGTCAGACGACCTTCAGCGCACAAACGAATGGATCGGTGAAGATGACATACTATCCCGTCAACCTGAACATTCACAATCGGAAATGCCTGGTGGTCGGCGGCGGAAGCGTGGGGACCCGCAAAGCCGCCTCTCTGTTAGAGTGCGGTGCCGCGGTAACAGTGGTAGGATCGACTATTTCAGAAAAGCTTCGGACGCTTGCCGGCACAAGGAGACTGATCATCGAATCGCGTGCCTACCGTCCGAGTGATCTGGACGGTATGTATCTGGTGATCGGCGCCACAAACGATCGCAGCCTGAACCAACGAATCAGCCGGGATGCCGATCATCGGGGCATCCTGTGTAATATCGCCGATCAACCGGAAAGGTGCACGTTCATCCTCCCCTCGGTTATCCGACGCGGTGATCTGGTCATCAGTATCTCCACCTCGGGCCGCAGTCCGGCCCTGTCGAAAAAACTGCGGAAAGAACTTGAAAAGCAGTTCGGGGAAGAGTATGCCGAATTTTTGAAACTGATGGGGGCGATCCGGCATCAACTGCTGAGCCGATCGCAGGCGCCTGCAACCCACAGAGAGATGTTCGAGGAGCTGATCGGCGGCGGACTCCTCGATCTCGTCCGGGACAGTCGCACGGAAGATATCGACCGCCTGCTGCAACGCGTTCTGGGCACCACATACCGGTATGCCGACCTGATGAAAACCACTTGAGCGGAGAATGGATGTATGGAACTGTTGATCATCATTACCGTGCTGCTCTATATGCTCAGCGCAGCTGGATATTTTGCGTTCCTGTTCTATCAGAAGGAAATCCTCTACCGCGCTGGCTTTCTCCTGATTTTGGCCGGATTTATCTGTCACACCCTTACCATCGGAACCACCTTTTTCACCTCCGGTCAATTCCCCGCCCGCAACCTGCATGAAACCTTGTCGGTTGCCGGATGGGCCATAGCCGGTTTTTTTCTGGTGTTTCAGTCCCGGTTCAAGCTGAAGGTCCTTGGCATCTACGCGGCCCCGTTGATTTCTCTGGTGATGGTGGCCGTCTCGGCGGTACCCAAAACGCCCATCGAACCCCAGGGAATCTTCAAAAGTTTCTGGCTGATTTCGCACGTGTCCGCTGTTTTCGTCGGCAACGCGGCTTTTGCCATGGCTTGCGGAATCGGGATCCTCTACCTGATCCAGGAACACGGTATCAAGGCCAAGAATCCGGGGTTTTTTTTCAAACGACTGCCTTCCCTGGATATGCTCGATGCCACCGGGTACACCTGCATCATCGTCGGTTTCACATTTCTGACCTTCGGTTTGATAACCGGGTTTGTCTATGCCAAAACGGTATGGGGTCGTTTCTGGAGCTGGGACCCCAAAGAGGTCTGGTCCGGTATCACCTGGCTTTTCTACGCCGCCCTGCTGCATGAGCGGCTGACCGTCGGCTGGCGCGGCAGAAGGGCGGCCGTGATGGCAATTATCGGCTTTGCCATCCTGCTGTTCACTTTCCTGGGAGTGAACTTTTTGCTCAAGGGACATCACGGTGGGTTTACCGGAGTGTAACCTCGATCACGACCCGGTTCGATCGGATCCAGATGCCGGAGAGAGGTGGAAGGACACGGCAGGAATCGCTTAACAAACGGCAATCGTTAACGGTACGAATCCAAAAGGATTCAGCCTGAAGCGCGTCTCCATCGCCTGCGGATGGAGGCGCGACAGGAACGCTGGGCCTCGTGCTACAGCGGCAGATATGATCATGTCGGAAATCGTTCTCATCGGTCTGAACCACAAAACAGCCCCCGTAGAGCTGAGAGAATGTATTGCGTTCTCCGAGGACGAAACCGCCACTGCATTAGAGGCGTTGAAAAATGCCCCGGACATCCTGGAGGTGCTGCTGCTTTCCACCTGCAACCGGGTGGAAGTGCTGCTGGTAGCCGACAAAGAGGCCACCGCGGTCGAGAGCGCCAAACATTTTATCGCCCGATTCAATCAGATTCCGATCTCCCGATTCGAAGATTCTCTTTACGTGCACCGGGGAGACGATGCGGTCCGGCACATCTTTCGCGTAGCTGCCAGCCTCGACTCCATGGTCCTGGGAGAGCCGCAGATTCTGGGACAGATAAAGGAAGCCTACCGCAAGGCGACCCTGGAAAAAACCTCGGGGGTGGTTCTCAATCGACTGTTACATCGTACGTTTTTTGTCGCAAAACGAATTCGCACCGAAACCGGCATTGGCGACCATGCCGTATCGATCAGCTATGCAGCGATCGAACTGGGACGCAAGATATTTGGGTCGCTGGAAAACAAACACGTCCTTCTGGTCGGAGCGGGAGAGATGGCCGAACTGGCTGTTGAGCATTTGATCCGCAACCGGGTGGGCGACATCGCGGTCGCCAATCGCACGTTTGAGCGGGCGGTGGAACTGGCCGAGCGTTTCGAAGGCAGTGCCATCAAGTTCGAAGAACTGGTCCACACCGTAGCGGATGTGGACATCGTCATCAGTTCAACCGGATCGCCGGATTTCATTCTCACCCGCCAACAGCTGAAAGGATTGATGCGCAAGCGGCGCAATCGCCCCCTTTTTTTCATCGACATCGCGGTTCCCCGCGACATCGACCCGGAAATCAACCGGTTGGCCAACACATATGTATACGACATTGATGATCTGAAGGGCGTCATCGAGGAGAATATCGAAGACCGTCAGCGGGAGGCCGTTAAGGGGGAGCGCATCATCGACGAGGCAGTCATTAAATTCCGGCAGTGGTTCGAGAGTCTGGAAATCGTTCCTACGATAAAGGCCATTCGCAGTAAACTGGAGGCCATCGCCGAAACGGAGCTGAAAAAAACCCTCCAGGGCGAATCCCTGCCCCCATCCGCACACGAAACGGTCCGCCGCATGGCGCACTCGATGGTCAACAAAATACTCCACGACCCCACCGCCGTGCTCAAACGCGACGGGTGCCAAAAAGGGCAGACGCACTACCTCGATGTTGCGCGCAAATTGTTCCGACTCGATGAGTAGGTCGGGATGCAACCGATCCGGCAGCCGCAGACACCTGACATGAAAATGCCGTTTACAGGAGGTGGAAGTTGAAGAAAACCGTTTTTCTGTTTCCCGGCCAGGGCTCCCAATCTGTGGGGATGGGAGAAGATCTCTACCGTGAATACGATTTTGTGCGGGAACTCTTCGACATGGCCAGCGACATGGCGAAAATGGATCTTGCCAGGCTATGCTTCAAAGGCCCCATGGAGGAGCTGACCCAAACGGTGAACCTGCAGCCGGCCGTAACAGCCGTCAACCTCGCCTGCCTGGCCGCTGTCCGCAAGGAACGTGTGGACCCGGATGCGCTGGCCGGCCACAGCCTGGGCGAGTATGCCGCACTGTTTTCAGCCGGCGTAATCTCCGCCGCTGACGCTTTTCACCTGGTTCACAAGCGCGGAGAGTTAATGCACCGGGAGTCGATGCGAACGACCGGGGCCATGCACGCCATATTGAAACTCGATATCGACTGCGTGCAGGAACTGGTGAAGGAGGGCCAACGGCTCGGAATCGTATCGGTGGCCAACCACAATACCGAACAGCAGATTGTCATTACCGGCCAGCCCGAAGCGGTTGAGGCCGTCTCTTCACTGGCGATCGAAAAGGGCGGCCGGTCGATACCTTTAAAAGTCAGCGGCGCCTGGCACAGCGAATTAATCCGCGGTGCGGAAGAGGAATTTCAGAACGAACTGGCAATCATCGAGTTTCGGGTGCCGACCCGGCGGGTGGTCTTCAACGTAACTGCCGATGAAGAAACCGATCCGGAACAGATCCGCGTGCTGATGGCCCGGCAACTCTGCAGCCCGGTGAGGTGGTATGATTCCATGTGCCGCCTGGTGGAGGCAGGCTCGGAAACCTTTGTCGAGTTGGGGCCGGGTACCGTATTGACCGGGATGCTCCGCAAAATATTGCCCCGCGACTTCCCCGAGCGGATCTATAATGTTTCCGACATGAAAACACTCGAAAAATTCTTTCATGACAACCTGTAGACGATTCCTTGACCAATCGCGTGTCAGTCGCCCTGAACATTACGGAACCAAACAGGCGCAATAACAAGAAGCGGGAGTAATCCATGAGCCAATCTGCCGTCCTCGACATCATCGCATCCGGTGCCTGGAACGGAGGCACCCAGGTGGACAATTCCATCTACGAAAACCGCGGGATGGTTTTCAAAGGCGACATTCCGGTAACCGGCCGCACCATTGAAGAACGCATCGGCGTCCGCACCCGAATGGTGGCACCCGCAGACGAACGGATCGGGTTGATCGCCCTGCAGGACCTTCTTGATAAAACGGCGCTCGATCCCCGTCGGATCAAGCTGATTATCGGCGCCACCAATGTCGGAGACGACAAATACGAGCGTGGCCCCCTGGTACAGCATCCGTTCAAACTGCTTTCCCGGCTGTGTCCCGAGGCTCTGGCACTCGATCTGTATGCGGGCTGTCCGGGCTTTAACGTCTCCGTGGAGCTGGCCTTCATGTTGTCGCTCAACCACCAGCTGCAAAAGGGCGACCTCACCGTCATCATCGGTGCGGAAAACATCCATCGCTCCAAAGCGTTTCTGGCAACCGACACGGCTAATATCATCTTCGGTGATGATGCCCTGGCCACGGCACTTGAAACCCGATCCTGCCGGGATGAAAAATTCGCGGTTCCGGTCAGCACTTCTGTGTCTTTTCCCCACACGCCTGAATTCATCCAGACAACCGCCGCTCAGATACTGGCGCTCAACGACAACCGTCCGCCGGATGGGATTATCGTAGACAACCAGATGGGAAAGGTACAGTATCGAGTGCCCGCAAGCGCGGCCCGGATACAACACCATCTGGCGGAGTTGGCCTTCCCGGAGGCTTCTGCCGCCGGGGTATTCAATAAATTTGCCGATGCACTGACATTTTACGAACGCCACGTCGATTCGTTTGGCTTTGACATCATGACCCTTACGCGCGAAAAGGCCATCGTAGCCGATATCGCCCGGGCGTACGCCGCTTCGGGCAAATATCGAACCGTTGCGGCCGTGTATCTGGATCCGGACCGTGACATCGAGGTTTCGCTACACCGGGGCGAGGAGATAACCTTTAGCCGGCCGCAATCCGGAATCATCGACACCATCACGCGCACCCATGGCTGTTTTGCCGAATACATCCATGCGATTCTTACCGAAGACGACGTTTTCGGTGAGATGAACGGCAAAGGGGTATTTCTCTATGCTACCCGGAGTGCCCCCCGGCAGCTGAGCCGGCTGCTGAAGGCCAACGACCTGTCACTGGAAGACATCGAATTGCTCATCGAGCACCAGGCCAACTTCGCAATGATCCCCATGACCCTGGCCCAGGTATGGAAAGACGCGGAGACACCGGTGTCAATAACGGTGGAGGATTTCGTTGCCGATCGGATGGTGACGAACATTCACACCCGGGGAAACTGTTCGGTGGTCTGTATGCAGCGCTTACCCTACGATTTGCAACGCGGAGCACTGCAGCCGGACGAGATCCAGGGGTTTTCGGTCAACCGCAATACCGGAGCGCTGCAGAAAGCGCGGCTGGTTTTGTACGACTCGGTGGGTGCGGGCATGACCCGCAGTTCGTTTTTGTGGCGGCGGTAACCTGCGAGGGCGATGGAATCGGCATCAATTAAAACGGATAAAGCGGCCCGAAGACAGGACCCGCAGCGCCATTCTTCTTTCGCGAGATCGCAATCGCCGGGGCCGAAGCGTTCTCCTGCGATCGCCGCCGCTGCGGCGCTCGTTCCCGGATCTTCTTTCCACATCCAACCCTGCGGATGATCGCCGGCGCCGATCCCTGCCAGAACGACCGCCGCCATTGTCTTGAAAAAAACCCATGAGCCTGCTCCTTGCCGGTCTCAGGTGCTGCTATCCCGAGCATTCACCCAATCCGACTTGTATATGCAAAAATCGTGCGACAAGCAACACTTTGTTTGTCGTTTTATATCAGCAGGTTCAAAATCACCCGAATCCGTTTTGGGCAATATACATCCTATTATTGATGAAAAAGGGAAATATGCTCACCGTCCCTGCGGCAAGGGGAAGGAGCGTTCCTTTGCACGGGGCCACACAGCCCCTTGAATCTCAGGGCCGAGCATTGAAATGCGTACGGATGTTTTCACAAGAGGTTCTGACCGACCAAAGGCAACCCGTCCACCGGCGCACGACTGGTCCCGAAAAGACTAATCAAGACAAAAAGCCATATTAAAACAGTTGGTTGGGACACATTTTGTTTTCGAACCAAAAGCTGGTTCGGACGGATTCCCGCCTTCCGCCATCCATGATCCGTCCCGTAGGAACTCGCAGAACAGTGGGGTATCGACGAATCAGCAGGAAACCGCAATATTTTCCTTTATCGTTGACATTTTTCAGGGTATATGATCGGAAAGAATGTCTTTAACCCGATACGGAGGTCAACCGCATGTATGGAATAGCAGCCATTACGGCCAAAAATGGCTGGGCGATGGCACTTGCCGGAGCCTTGATCGTGATGACGGGCTTGTCGGTGCTTGCGCTGGTGATATCCCAGCTGCATAAACTGGCTCAATTGATTGAAAACCGAAGAACAGCGCCGGCCCAGCCCGACACGCCGCCGCCGGCCGAGAAGACGATCCTCTCTTTTAACATCGAAGAGATCAAAACAAGATACGGGCTAATGGCCCAGCAACTCGGTGATTCATTCGAACTGACACGCCTGTATCACCTGGCCCGCGACAGCGGTTTTCCGCACGTGCACCTGTCGATCCGGAGCCTTCGGGAAACCGGGCAACTGGTCCCGCTGGGCGACGGAATGTTTTCATGGCAGAAATAAGATCGAAACCGATTCAAAGGATTTGAACCGATGGAACTGCTGCTTCAGTTTTTATCAAATACTGGTTATTACCTGGTGGATTACCGAAACCTGATCATGATCTGCGTCGGATCCGTATTCGTTTATCTGGCGATTTCAAAACAATATGAGCCGTTGCTGCTGCTGCCCATCGGCTTTGGCGTTCTGGTCGGCAACATCCCCTTTTTCAAAGGATTCGGAATCGGCATCTACGAACCCAACAGCGTCTTGCACTACCTTTATTTTGGGGTAACCACCGGTGTGTATCCGTCCATCGTCTTTCTCGGTTTAGGGGCGATGACCGATTTTTCATCCCTGTTGGCCATGCCGCGGTTGATGCTGCTGGGTGCGGCCGCCCAGATGGGAATTTACACGACACTGCTCAGTGCGCTGGCGCTGGGTTTTACGGCCCCCGAGGCCTCGTCCATTGGCATCATCGGGGGGGCAGACGGACCGACCTCCATTTTTTTGACCGCCAAGCTGGCCCCGCATCTGATCGGCCCGATTGCCATAGCGGCCTACTCTTACATGGCCCTGATTCCCATTATTCAACCGCCGATCATGAGGCTGTTGACCACCAAAGAGGAACGCTGTATTCACATGCCGGAAATCCGGCAGGTCTCCCGGATCGAACGGCTTCTGTTTCCGGTGGCCGGGTTGATTCTGTGCTGTTTTCTGGCATCCGCTTCTATCCCGCTGTTGGGCCCGTTTTTTTTCGGAAACCTGTTAAAAGAATCTGGCGTGGTTGACCGGCTGGCCAACACGGCCCGAACCGCCATCATCGATACCGCTACGATCTTTCTCGGGTTTACGGTAGGGGCCAGCACCCAGGCCGATGTGTTTCTCACCCCCAAGTCTATCGGCATTTTCTTTCTTGGCGCCGTGGCATTCAGTATTGCAACAGCGTCCGGTGTCCTGTTTGCAAAAATCATGAACCTTTTCTTGAAGCAGAAGATTAATCCTCTGCTCGGTGCCGCCGGCGTCTCGGCCGTCCCTGGATCGGCCCGCGAGGTTCACCTCGTCGGCTTGAAGGCAGATCCCTCCAATTACCTTTTGATGCATGCAATGGCCTGTAACTCCTCCGGGGTGATCGGATCGGCCGTCTGTGCCGGGATCCTCTGGAGTTTTAATGTCGTCTGATCCCCAGCCTTAGCCGGGCGAGGACCCTGTGACGGGTCTGGCTCGGCTGAATGCTTGCCCAAGATGGTTTTTGGCTTGACCGCACCTGGTGCTTGTGCGACAGTAGTCGTAATGGAGGCACAGCCCCGGAAACCTCGCAAATGATTCAACGAAAGGGGGGCGTGATGATTGCCAAAATTCTCATCAAAAGAACGTTCCAGAAGGATTCCGAACGACAGATCCAACCCATCCTTCAGAAAATGCGCGCCGCTGCCATGAGCCAGACCGGGTACATCTCCGGCGAAACCCTCACCAACTACGAAAACCCACAGCGAGTAACGGTTATCAGTACCTGGCAGAACATGGAAAGCTGGGCAGACTGGAAAAGCAGCCCGGAGAGAGCCAAGCTAGAATCGATGTTGGAAGTGTTTCAGGTGGGTCCCACAGAATTCGAAGAATTCATCTCCGGCATGTCGCTATAAAACATTTTGCTGCGCTCAACCGGCGGTCGCGTATTGCTGTTGTTTCCTTGGATATTCCCCAACGCCGGTGCAGGAAAACTGCCGGCCGGCGGTCGTTTTACCGGTTCAGGCAGCGCCGCGAAGGGGTCCGCTCGGCAAGTTCAAAGCGGATGCCACCCGTTGAATGATGATCCATCTTGGCGGGATTGCCCCGTATGCCAGCAGAGCCGGGTGTCAACGGGTTACTCCGTATTCTGCTTTTGCTCTTTTTCCAGCAGTTCCCGATACCAGCAAGAAAACTCGAACATGGCGACGAAACGTTCTTCTTCGTTAACAAGTCCGAGGGCAATTTCCAGCACACCCCGTCCGTATGAATTACTGGTGGGATCCTGGCCGCGGCTCTGCAGGAACTCACGGACCAGTTGTTGGGTGGTGCGCCGGGTCTTATCCCGTCGAATATCGATCGGATCCTTGGGCTCCTGGAACGGGTCCCACTTTTCATAGCCTTTTTTCCGGATCCGCTGTTGTGCCCGCGGGGACATCGAATCAAAAATGGCCTTTTTCCGCCTTTCTATCTCCTCCGGTTCAAACTTCTCCATTACCGGCTCCTTTTGCTCCGACGCCTCGATTTCGGCAGCCTTTCCTCCTCCGGTTGCTTCAAACCGAGATAATATTCGTCGTAAATCGTTGTTAAGGCCATCGAAACCGGAATGAGCAGGTCGACCAGCTTTACAAAATTTGACCCGAGATCCCGGACCAGCTCCGCTGAAAGCTGCTGCAGCTGCTCGTTGATTTTGTCCAGGTGAACCGTCGGATACGGCTTTCCCTGCTCGAACCCCGAAATCCCGCATGAATGCCCCTGCCCGCCAATAGCGGTTGGAATGCCGTACAGCCGGCAGGTAATCGGACGGTACTCGTACAGGGCACACTTTTCCTTCCCAGTGAGAAGCGGACAACGGACACGCGCTTTGGCCAATCCCTCCAAGACTTCGTCCTCCCCCTTCCCCTGCTGCAAGGAGCGGTAGGCTTCGCGTTTGACTCGCGCAATCTGGCGGTCTGCGGCGTTTGCGGTTTCAAGCAGGGCTTCTTTTTCGGAACCGGTGAATCGCTCATTGAACCGATGATTGAGATAGAGCGCTTCTATCAACGTCAGGTCAAAAAGGGCATGACAGCAATCCGAGCAACCGATTTTGCAGTTGATGCATTCCGGATGTTTTTCCGCCACCTGCTCAAACAACCGGTCCGCCAGATCAAGCAGTGCTTCATACCGTTCAAAATAGGGGGTAAAGTCAAAATCCATCCAAGATCACCTCATCGCTTGTTTCACGTGAAACATTATTTGCCAATGCAAAACTGACTGAATATCTGATCCAGAACATCGACTGAAGGTTCGGTGCCCGTAATCCGGTCGAGCCATCGAATCGATTCTCCCAGGTCCATGGCAATCAGTTCCGCCGGGGCGTCATCCTGAATCCCACTGCACACCGCATCCAGGAACTGCAGGCAACTGCGCAGCGCCATCTCGTGGCGCAGGTTCGGAAGTACAGCATGCTCCGCCCGCCCCCCCATTTCTCCCACGGCCGTTCTGACAATCAGTTTCTTCAACGACGGGATACCCTGGCCGGTGAGGGCCGATACGGCGGCAAAAGGCTGATTCTGCCAACGGATGGGAAGAACGGCATTATCGGACCGCTGGCCATTCAACAGATCAATTTTGTTCAATACGACGATGCTGTTTTTGTCGGCAATCCGGGTCCGAATACGAAAATCTTCCCCGGTCAGTGGTCCGCCGGCATCCAGCACAAATAGAACCAAATCGGCATTATCCATCCGCTCCTCCGCGCGGGCAATACCGATTTTTTCAATGGGATCATCGGTGACGTGAAGTCCGGCAGTGTCGATTGCCGTAACGGGGATACCCTGAATTTGCAACTCTTCTTCGATCAGATCCCGCGTCGTGCCGGGTGTGGCGGTAACGATGGCGCGATCTTTATTTACCAGGCAGTTGAGCAAGCTCGACTTTCCGACGTTCGGACGGCCAACGATGATAATACGCAGCCCGTCCCGTATCAGGTGCTCCCGGGCATACCGCTCGATCAAATCTTTCACGGGCGACACCACCCGACTGCCAAGGAGATCGGCGGCCCGCTGCCGATCGAAGGCGCCCTGTGCATCTTCGGGAAAATCGATCTCCGCTTCGATCTCCGCCAGAACTGCAACCAGGGTCGTCTTGATGCGTTCTATGGCGGTGGCAAGTCTTCCGGAAACCTGGTTGGCAGCGACCAGCAGCGCCGCATCGGTTCTTGCGTTGATAATGTCAGCAACGGCTTCCGCCTGGGTCAGATCAATTCTCCCGTTCAGAAATGCCCTTCGCGTGAACTCACCGGGCTCGGCAAGGCGCGCTCCCTGTTCCAGGATCAGGGCTAAAATCGACTTGAGGGCGGCCGGACCGGCGTGCCCCTGGATTTCCACCACATCCTCACGGGTGTAGGAGCGCGGTGCTTTCATGACGGCCAGCAGGACTTCGTCCAAGGTGATGGTGCTATCCGGTACAACGATGCGTCCGTAGTAGAGCCGGTAGGTCTTCAGCTTGCCGACCGGACCGGATTCGCTCCCGCTGCCAGCAGCATTGCGGCGAAATATCTTCTCGGCGATCGGAATCGAAAGCGGACCGGAGACTTTGATGATCCCGATCCCCCCCCTGCCGGGGGGTGTGGCGATCGCTGCGATGGTCTCCGCTTGTATCACTGTCGGCTTCCTTGCCGGATCGTTTCCTCGATCAGCACCTCCGCTGACCGCTTCCCGTGGTTTTGCGAGGCAGAATCATGAGGTTTCTCAGCAAACCGTCTCCTGTGCTGCGCGTTTGCACGCTGTTGTTGTCTTTCAAGGCAATGTGAACGATCCGTCGATCGTATGCGTTTAGCAGACCTGCCGAAACCGGTTTTTTTGTCTGCGTGCACTTTTGCGCCAGGCGTTGCGCATTGCGAATGAGACGCTTTTTGCGGTTCTGCATATAGTTGCCGACATCCACCTGGACGCGAATCCTGTGGCTGTTGTGCTTATTGACCACTTTGTCGATCAGTGACTGCATGGCTTCCAGTGTCTGGCCGTGCTTGCCGATTAAAATGGCTGCATTGTCACCTTCGATGCGAAACACGACGCGCTCCGGCTGTGTGTCGACGTCGATGCGGGCATTATCCGTAATGGTGTCGACAATCCGCTGCAACACCTCTTTCCCTGCCCCCACCGGGTTGCCCGGTTCAGCGCTTTTCACCGATTTGCTCAACGGCATTTCCGCGTGTGCCGGAACCGGGGATTGTCTGCCGATACCCGGTTCCGGCGATTTCTCCAAAGTGGCGTCTCCCCGCACGTTGTCCGCCGTAACGTCTACCAGGTTCATCCGGACACGAATTCGGGCTTTTCGGGTTCTACCCAGTCCGAATATGCCGCTGGAACCATACGACAAGATATCGTATTTGAGTTCTCCAGGAGACAGATTGAAGCGCTGACAGGCTTTCTGGACAGCCTGATCGACATTTTTTCCTTCGATTTCCAGCGTTGTCGACATGGAAAACCTCCGGCACTAGGTATATTTGTGGGTGGTATAGTACTGCTGGGCCATCGAAATGATATTGTTGACCAGCCAGTACAAAACCAGCCCCGAGGAAAAATTGATGAAGATGACCGTAAAAACGACTGGCATCAGCATCATCATTTTCGCCTGGGTGGGGTCGCCCATGGGAGGAGACATCTTCTGCTGCAACAACATCGATGCCCCCATCACGAGTGTCAGAACAGGGATTCCGTAAGGCGGTTGCATGAATGGAACGGAAAAACCGAACTCAAACAGGCGATCGGGCGCCGAAAGGTCGTTGATCCATCCGAAGAAAGGGGCATGACGCAGCTCGATGGCTTCATAAAGCATCCGGTAGAGCGCGAAAAAGACCGGCAACTGCACCAGCATCGGCAAACAGCCCCCCAGGGGGTTAATTTTGTACGTCTTGTACAGTTTCATGGTCTCTTCGTTCACCTTCTTGCGATCGCCGCCGTACTTCTCCTTGATTTCCTGAATCAGGGGCTGCAGCTTCTTCATCTGGCTCATCGACTTGTAACTCTTGGTCCCCAGCGGCCAGAGCAATCCCTTGGTTAACAGTGTCAGGATGATAATCGCCACCCCGTAATTCGGTATCAGGTGATTATAGATAAAATTCATCAGCCAGAGGCAGGGCTTGGCGAGAAAATCGAACCAGCCGAAATTGATGGCCTTGGCCAAACCGTTATCGAAACCTCTCAGCAGGGTCAGGCTTTTGGGACCGAAAAACAGGGTGTAGCCGACCGTTTGCTGGGTGCCGGGACGATAGGCGGTATCTGACATAACCATCCGATTTTCGAACAGGGTCTCGCCGACAAGCCGGATCGCCATTGACGCTTCTATCGGACTCTTGGCCACGATACTGGACATGAAATACCGCTTTTCAAGGGCAATCCAGCGAATCGTCCCGGCAAACGAATTCTGCTCATCGATGTCGTCCAAATCGACACGCTCCAGGGAATTGTTGATCAACGCACTGGGTCCCGTAAAACCGTAAACGCTTTTTTCGGCTTGTTTTTTCTGTTGCAGAGCGAGGTACATCTGGTCCTGAACCGGTTGGGATGAGCCGTTTTTCACGGTAAGGTTCAACCCTACCAGATAGGACTCGTTGGAAAAAATGTATTGTTTCTCCACAACGACGCCCCCGGGCGATACCCAGGTGAACGTCAACTGATCCGATTTCCCACTCACCTGGACGCTGTCATCCTCTCGGTCGACGGAGAAGACGGCATTCTTGAGTTCCGGCAGGCTGCCGTTCTGAAAGCCCACCAGCACGGTTCCGGATGGCAGACCCGGTGCTACCAGTTCTTTCAGCGGGGAATCCTCTGCAACCGTTTCACGGAAATTTTTTAAAACAAAGCTGGTAATCGCTGCATCCCGGGTGCTGATGCGGGCCGTGTACAGCGGTGATTCCACCGTAATGGACCGCGCCGGTGTTGCCTCAGCAATGGCCGGGGTGTCCGGCACTGCGGCTGGAACAGTCGATGGCCGTTCTGGCGGTTGTTCGTAAGGAGTTTCAGCGGTTTGCTTTTCCTGCTCTTTCTGGCTCTCGGTAGTAGCAGGTGCGCTTTTCTGCGGTGGGGTTTTGGGTGTGAAAAAGAAATCCCACATCAGAAAAATCAGAAAAGAAAGCGCTATGGCAATAAAAATGCGAGCGTGTTCCATCTTTGTCTCCTCGTGACTACGTGGATAAAAATTTTCACCAGCTTACGACCGCTCGATTGGATCGTTCTCAGGGCATGGAAAGGACAAGGGCGGGGATAGAAGCCCATAAGAATTCGTCTCGCCGCTCGGCACAAACATCACAGCATGTAAAAGGGAGGCATGGTTCACGGTAGAGGATCGAATCCACCAGGATGGAACGGGTGGCAGCGGAACAGTCGCCGCACACCCAACTGAAAGCCTTTCAACGGTCCGTACTGCTTGATCGCCTGAAACGAGTATTCGGAACATGACGGATGAAAGCGGCACGTCGGTCCGAAGAGCGGCGACAACACCAGCTGATAAACCCGGATCGCCACAAGTGCCAGCCAGGTGATGACCCGGTTAAGAAGCCGAATCATATACCAGTTTTCTGAACAGGATTTCAAATGATGAAAACACCTGGTCGGTTGTAAGTGCAGACGCTTCGTATTTGGCGATAACATTGATATCCCGTGCGTGTTTCAAACGATGCCGGTTGTGCCGGAAAAACTCCCGGGCCAGTCGTTTGATGCGATTGCGACGGGATGCCTTGCCGACTTTCCTGCTGACCGTAATTCCGATACGCGAGCGATTTGTGAGACCGGGCGAATAGATGAAAATGAAGTATCGATCCTGTACTTTTGTTCCAGACCTGGTCAGCCGGACAAAATCGGCACGGGCTAAAATTCTGTCAGCTTTCTGAAAGGAAAACTTTCCCAACCGCTTGCAAGCCCCAATCGCATGCCTGATTCTTTTCGCTTGTTTTTCTGTGCCGGTCCTCTTTCTGCCTTTCTGTGATTTCGTTTGAACCGGGGTTGACATCAGCTAGGCCGAAAGTCTTTTCCGCCCCCTGGCCCTGCGCCGGTTAATGATGCGTTGCCCCGCTTTTGTGGACATCCGCTTCAGAAATCCGTGTTTCCTGGCGCGCTTCAATCTGCTTGGCTGAAATGTTCTCTTCATGATTCAATTTCCTTCGTATATGACCTGGACACTGGAAAGTGCCGTCAGCAATTCGCGGATGGGCGTTAGACTAATCGGCGGATATAATCACATGTATAGCGGCTTGTCAAGTTGATCCCGGATATTCCGACATCTTTCCCGGCTTTTGCCTTATGTGTCAATTTCCGGAGATTTTGAAAACCGGGCTCCCCGTCGTCAATTCTCAGGAAGGCGACGACAGGGTTTCGAAGATCTCGAACTCTTCGATATGAAAGTGCGGATTGGGATACACGACAATCTGTTTTCCGATCACCTTCTCCAGGTCGGCAATCATCCGATTTTCCTCACCGTGAAGGAGATCGGCAATTTGAGGGTTCACTTTAAGGGTTAGCCGTATGCCGCCGAAATCACTACTTTCTTGTAACACTTCCCGGTATATGTTGTAACAAATGGTTTGCTTGGAAATCAGATACCCCTCCCCTTCACAATAGTGGCAGGGTTCGCACAGGATCCGGGTCAGCGGTTTTTTGCTGCGCTTGCGCGTCATCTGCACGAGGCCCATTTCAGACATGGGCAGGATGTGGGTTTTGCTGCGATCTTTTTTGAATGCTTCCCGAAGTTCATGGACAACCTTTGCCTGATTCGATTTTTTCTGCATGTCGATAAAATCGATAATGATAATCCCACCGATGTCCCGCAGGCGCACCTGATAGGCGATCTCTTTGACTGCCTCAAGGTTGGTTTTCAGGATGGTCTCTTCCAGGTTGTGCTTTCCCACGTAACGGCCCGTATTGACATCAATGGCCACCAGGGCCTCGGTTAATTCGATGACGATATAACCACCTGATTTCAGCCAGATCTTCTTCCGTAATGCCCGGGATATGTCGCCCTCGAGGTTGTACGTATCGAAGATCGGCTCGCCGGAATCGTGCAACAACACATTGTCTTTGAGATTCGGCATATGCTCGTCTAAAAACGCAAGGACTTCTTCGTAAGCAAAACGGGAGTCGACAACCAGGCTCTCGGCTTCGTGAATCAGCAAATCCCTCACCGCCCGAAGGCTCAAGTTCAGGTCCTGGTGCAGAAGCGATGGTGTCGGCGACTTTTTGTATTTCCGTTGCAGGTTTTCCCACAAGTTGTTCAGAAACGTCATCTCCTTGCGCAGTTTGTCTTCTCCAATTCCTTCCGCAGCCGTTCGAACAATATACCCGTGGGGTTCGTAGCGCAACTCGGATGCGATCTGTTTCAGGCGGGTTCTCTCCGCCAGATCCTCTATTTTGCGTGATATCCCGATGTGATCGGCCGTCGGCATCAACACCAAAAAGCGACCCGGTATGGAAATATGGGAGGTAACACGTGCGCCCTTGGTGCCAATGGGCGATTTGGCCACCTGGACCATGATTTCCTGGCCCTCTGTAATCAAATCCTCGATAAAAAACTGCGGCGCTTCCCCGCCGGAGGTGAGGTCCTGCTCCCCATCCTCCGGACCGACATCGATATCTTCCTCCTCGTCGCGATCAATCAAATCGAAAAATTCGCGAATCCGCTCACCCAGCACGTCATCGACGTAAATAAAGGCTGCCTGGTTCAACCCGATGTCCACAAAAGCCGCTTGAATCCCGGGCAGTACCCGTTGAACGCGCCCTTTGTAAATGTTGCCGGCGATATCGGATTCGTCGCCCCTCTCAATAAACAGTTCAACAATGGTCCCGTCTTCGAGCAGTGCCACCCGGGTTTCGTGCTGGGTTTCGTTGATAACGAGTTTTCGATGCATAAAATGATCGTCTTTCCGCAATGTAGCCGATGATTCCGTCACCGGCCGGTTGTTCTCAACGGGTTCGGGCAGGTTTCTCGATTCCATCATTTTCCTATGAATGCCTCTATCCTGTTTGGCATAAAACTGTTTGCTTTTCAATAAGTTAATTCGATTCTCCGACAGCCATTCGGCCGTCACCGGCCGTAATCGGCATCCGTTGCATGGGTAGTGCACACCTCCGACTGAAGCGCCGAAAGATCCCGACCGGATCGGTCAACGCGCTCCGATGTCGGCCCGCCCAACAGGGGGTCACATCGCCGCCACCTTGACAACGCGGGCCCGGGCGAGTTGATCGACATCCAGGGAGAATATGAATTGAAGAACCTCAGCCGGTCTGAGGATGACGCCGTCCATATGGCGAAGGGAGATGTCCAGTGTATCTTCACTCGATAAAACGATGCGATCAACCACGCGGCACAGATCCATCACCCGGCTTTTCCCCTTCCGCCCGGTCCGGGTGAATACGGCTGTCTCCTTTTTTCGAAACTGCTCCAACGCGTTGGAATCAAACCGGCTTCCCGACAACTGCACCCGGTAAGTGGTCACCTCCGGCATCCGTGTCCCGTTGCCCTCTTTTGTCGCACTGCAGCGAAGAACCGAAAGCCCTCCGGGCAGCTGTGCATTGAGTCGATCCGCCAGTTCACTGTCGCTGAACTCCTCGGCTACTGTCACAAAGAGTTCCTCACACCGGCTCTCGATGCCCAGCGGCAGGGCATCGGCAAACCGCAGTTTCGCTTTGGGGTGAAACCCTGCCGAATACTCCACGGAAATGCCGGCCCGACGCAAGGCTCGCGTAAACAGGTTCACCATTTCCAGATGACCGAAAAACTTTGCCGATCCGGTTTTGGAAAAAGTCAGTCGATATCGATTCCGCTGTCCCGCGCCTGCTTCCGGCTGCAGCGGCGGTTGTGCCTTCGAGCTGTCTAATGAGCATCGGGTATTCACCCGGGGCGCCAAGACCTGCAGGTCACACACGCCACAGGCATTGCAGTCACCGCTGCGGCAGTCCGATGTCCGCTCTCCGGCAAGGGCCCGCTCCCATTCCTCCCACAGAAAGGCTTTTGTCACGCCACTGTCGATATGATCCCACGGAAAGGGTTCCTTCCGATCCCGTCGGCGGCCCACATAATAATCGATATCGATTCCGGTTTTCCGGCAGGCCGCCATCCATAAATCGTACCGGAAATGATCGGTCCAGCCGTCAAAACGACACCCCATTCGATACGCCTCCAACAGAAGCGACAGCAGGTGCCGATCGCCCCGTGCCCATAGCCCCTCTAATCGGCTAACCCGTGGATTTTGCCATTTAAAGTGAATGTCCGGCATGCGCAGTCGTTCCTGCAGCCATCGAATCCGTGCCTGGGATTCTTCCAAAGAGATCTGCTCGAACCACTGAAACGGTGTATGCGGTTTGGGAATAAACGTTGCCACACTCACATTCAGTCGCCCTTTTCGTTTTCGCGGCCGTTTCAGGCGGCGCAACTGTTCAATCAGGTCCACGATGGCCTGAAGGTCTGTCTTCGTTTCGGTGGGCAAACCGATCATAAAATACAACTTGATTACCTGCCACCCGAGATCAAATGCGTTTTGGACTGTCGTGACAATTTCTTTCTCATCAATATTTTTATTGATGACATTCCGCAACCGCTGACTACCGGCCTCCGGGGCGATGGTGAATCCGGTCTTGCGCACCCGTTTGATTAGCCCCATCAGCTCGGGGGTCAGCGTACCGACGCGCAAAGACGGCAGTGATACAGCGACCCGCTCCAGAGCGCAACGATCCATCAGCCGCTGCATCAGCGGTTCTATACATTCGTAATCGCCGGTGCTCAGTGACAACAGGGAAAGATCCTCATAGCCCGTATGGTCGATCGACCTGTCGGCAATCGCCAGGGCGGATGCCAAGGAACGCTCGCGAACCGGCCGATAGATCATACCCGCCTGGCAGAACCGGCAGCCGCGCGTACAGCCACGGGCCAGTTCAATTCGCAGTCGGTCATGAACCGGTCTTCCAAAAGGAACGATGGGTTGATCCGGAAACGCGTCTTCTTCCAATTCAGCCACAACCGCTCTTCGCACCCGCCGGTATTCCTGCTGCTTCGATTTGACCAAAGGGCGCCCGGATGAATCGGCCGTCATATCGAACAACGATGGGATGTAGACGCCTTCAATTTCTGACCATAGCGCCAGCACCTCCCGTCGATCACGCCCCCCGCCGTCCTTCCATCGAAGCCAGGTATGCGCCAAGTTAACCATAACCGCCTCCCCGTCTCCGATGACCATTGCATCGAACAGATCGGCCACCGGTTCGGGGTTGCAGGTGCAGGGTCCTCCGGCGATGATCAATGGATCCGGATAGCCCCTCTCAACAGCGGTAAAGGGAATGTTTGACAGTTCAAGAATTGAGAGTATATTGGTGTAATTCAGCTCATAGAGCAGGCTGAAACCGACGATGTCGAACTCCGCGACGGGTCTTCTCGACTCCAGGGACGGCAAAGGGATGCCGGTAGATCGAAGCAGCCTGGCCATGTCAATGTCCGGTGCGAACACCCGTTCAGCAACGATCCGCTTTTCCCTGTTCAGCATGTGGTAGAGTATCTGCAGACCGAAATGCGACATTCCGATTTCATAAAGGTCCGGAAAAGCCAGCAAGACCGAAAGATCCGTGCGGCGGTAGTCCTTATGAACTGCATTGGTTTCTGTGCCCAAATACCGGCTCGGCTTTGCCACCAACGGCAGCAAATCCTCTATAGCGCTTCGGCTCATGATCGAAACAATCCGTGGTTTTTCCTGGGTTACGGCGGTTGCCGGCGTTTTCTGCCGGCAATGGCAATGCTGGCGGCGTTCGTCGTTATCCTGTTTACAGCCGATACCGCCCTTGGCAGGCAAACCGGCAGAGAAAGCCCGGTAGTAAAAGCCGTACAGCGGGTTGGCCCGGCCGTTGTTAATATAAGTTCGGAGGTTTCAAGCCGCAAGCAAAGCCATCCCTTTTCCGGTTTCGGCCTAAACCCTCTGTTTGAGCATTTTTTTCGTGATTTTTTTGACCCGTACCCGGGGATGCGACCGGAAAGAAGCGCCCTCGGATCCGGCGTTATTATCGATGGCACAGATGGGTTGATCATCACCAATGCCCATGTTATCGCCAATGCGGGCAAAATCAGGGTGGCTCTGCAGGACGAACGGGAGTTCGAAGCCGAAATCGAGGGGGCGGATCTCGATTTTGACCTGGCCGTATTGCGAATCAAGTCCGACCAGCCACTGCCCGACATTGCCATGGGCAGCAGCGATGATCTGATGATCGGAGAGACCGTCATCGCCATCGGCAATCCCTTTGGGTTTTCCAACACCGTGACCACCGGTGTCATCAGCGCCTTGAACCGAAGTATCCGGACGGAAAATCGAACGTATCACGAATTCATTCAGATTGATGCATCCATCAATCCGGGAAACAGCGGCGGCCCCCTGTTGAATATCAATGGGGAGTTAATCGGCATTAACACAGCCATTTACGCCAAAGCGCAAGGAATCGGTTTTGCCATTCCCATCAGCAAAGCGAAAAAAATCATTTCCGATCTGATCGAACACGGTGAAGTTCAGCAGGCCTGGATCGGGGTGACCGTGCAGGCCATAGATACCGAGCTGGCGCGTTACCTGAATATTCCCAAAGACGCTGGTGTTATCGTTACGGCTGTGGAAAGAAACAGTCCGGCTGGTTCGGGCGGAATCCGCGAGGGTGACATTATCGTGGCGATCGCCACCCGCGTCATCCTTTCCGTCGACGATTACCAGACGGCCATGCGTGGTCACAAATCCGGCCTTGCGCTTCCCATCCGGATCTGGCGAAATGGGAAGGCTTTGGATATTTCGGTCACACCCGCACCTTTTCCCATGGAGACAGCCGGAGAGCTGACCCACCGCCTGCTGGGAATCCGGGTTGCGGACATCACAGGCAACCACCGAAAGCAATACCGCATATCGACGGAGAACGGAGCGGTGATATCTGCCATTCAACCAACCTGTTTCCTTGCGCGAATCGGCGCCCGTAAAGGGGATGTCATTCGTCGAATCAATGACGTGCCGGTAACGTCCGGTGGTGATTTTCTGCAAGCGGTGGTCAAATACCGTCATAAAAAATCGATGGTGCTCATCCTGCAGCGCGGGGATGAGGCCTATTATATCACCGTAGAGGTCTCCCGATGAAACGAATGAAAATCGCTGAATTGTTGCAATCGGATACTCCCATCGAAAATGTTCTCGTCAAGGGCTGGGTAAGAACCCGCAGGGATGCAAAACGCTTCTCCTTTATCGAAATCAACGACGGCTCCGGCCTGAAGAACCTGCAGGTCGTAGCGGACAGCACCCTGGCCAATTACGAGGAGATCCAAAAGATATTGACCGGATCGGCTGTCGCTGTGGCCGGCAGCATGGTCGCTTCTCAGGGATCCGGTCAGCAGTGGGAGCTGCAGGCCGAAACTGTGACGATCATCGGCCAGTCTCCCGAATCGTATCCCTTGCAAAAGAAACGTCACAGCGACGAATACCTGCGAACCATCGCCCACCTGCGACCCCGAACCAATAAATATGGCGCTGCTTTCCGTATCCGTTCGAAATTGTCATTCGCCGTTCATCGTTTTTTCAACGATCGCGGGTTCATTTGCCTTCACTCACCCATTCTGACCGGATCGGACTGTGAAGGAGCCGGAGAGCTGTTTCGCGTGACGACCTTCGATTTGAAACAAGTGCCGCTGGCGGCTGGCCAGGTCGACTTTTCCCGGGATTTTTTTGGATCGGAAGCGAATTTGACTGTTTCCGGACAGCTGGCGGCTGAAATGTTTGCCCTGGCGCTCGGGGATGTCTACACGTTCGGTCCCACATTCCGGGCAGAGAATTCAAACACCCGCAGACATGCGGCCGAGTTCTGGATGGTAGAACCTGAAATGGCATTCTGCGATCTGCATGGCAACATGGACTTGGGAGAAGCATTGGTCAAACACCTGGTGGCCTACGCGCTCAAAGAGTGTCGCGATGATCTGGATCTTTTCGCCCGTTTCGTGGAGCCGAACCTGCTTCCCACCCTTGAAAACATTGCAACTTCGGACTTTGTCCGCCTGCCCTACAGGGAAGCTGTGGATCTGTTGCTACAATCCGAACAGCGATTTGAATACGAAGTGGCCTATGGAAAGGACCTTCAGACCGAACATGAACGCTATCTGACGGAAATCGTCTTCCAGCGGCCGGTGATCGTCTACAACTATCCAAAAGAGATCAAACCGTTCTACATGCGCTTGAACGATGACCGGCAAACCGTCGCTGCCATGGACGTTCTTGTTCCGAGTATCGGTGAGCTCATCGGCGGCAGCCAGCGAGAAGAAAGGCTGGATGTGTTGGAAGATCGGATGGATGAAATGAAAATGCCTAAAGATCGGTACTGGTGGTATCTGGACGCTCGTCGCTACGGAACTGCAGAGCACAGTGGTTTCGGTCTCGGGTTTGAACGCCTGCTGATGCTCATCACCGGTATTGCCAACATCCGGGATGTTATCCCGTTTCCGAGAACTCCCAGCAATATCGAGTTCTAAGGCACAGCTGCCGGCACAAACCGTCGCGACCCGGATTGACGGTCAGCTTTACCGCAGGCAGCGCAGATTAGCGAGATCTTCGGCGTATCCGTACAGATGCAGTCCCTTGCTTTCCACAACCATTTCTCCGTCTTTCACACCAATCTCTGCGGCCATGTATTCCTTCAGGTTCTGGATCCCTGCCAGATTGGCGGGGAATCCTCCCCATAGATCCCAGGAGCGAAAATAGACAAAAAAGTGTAGCGCGTCATCCTGAATCCGTGTGTCGATCGAACGAAGACACGGTGGGTCGACAAGCGTAAGATCGGTGGGGTGCGCCACCTGCATCACCATCTGATTGTTGCGATGGCCATGCTGCTTATACGTATCGATAATCCATTCGATCTGATTTAGATACAGCCTTCCATCCTCCTCGAACACAAGCCTGCCGTCAACCTCTCTTTTGTCGATGATTTCCTTGTTGGCGATTTTCCACCAATCCAGCTTTTCACCTGCAATCTCGGCCCTCGTTAGGCGCTCCCCGTAAGTGTAGGATTCGCCCGGTTCCTTGTGGCCGGTCATCAGGTATTCCAGATAGGAGCGTTCGTAGCCGGCTCCGCCATAGATATAGGCTTCCTCCACCGGGTTCGGTATGCCGCAGGAAGGAGGTATATCCGGTAGCAGGGGTTTGGTTCCCGGATACGTCACGTGAGCCATGAAGTAGTCGTATTCCAATCGCGTCTGGCCGGCATAACTGCCCCGGTCGATGGTAAACCGCTTTCCAAGATCGAGTATATCGTGAACGGCCTGAAACCAAAGATCCGGCAGATCCCTTGCATCCACACGGTGAATTGACAACATAAATTCTTTCCCGTCGGTTCGAACAACCGTTCGACTGCCATTACGAAAACGGAAGTTGCATCTCCGGTCGATTATATGTCGAGCATGCTGACTTCCAGAGCGTTGTTTTGAATAAATTCTCTGCGGGGCTCTACTTCTTCACCCATCAAAATCGTAAAAATTTCATCGGAGTCTACAACGTCCTCGATTTGAACCTGCAGCAGGTTGCGCTTCTCCGGATTCATGGTGGTCTCCCACAGTTGATCCGGGTTCATTTCACCCAGACCTTTGTAGCGCTGCACGGACAGACCTCGCTTTCCTTGATCCACCAGATGATCCAGCAGGGCTTGTTTGTCTCCGATAATGACCGGTTCCTCTCCTTCTTTCTTTTCACGGGTAAGGATCTCAAACGGCGGTTGGTCATACTTGAGGATCTTGTTGCCGATAACCACCAGATCCTGGTACCCCTTCGAGTAGATGAATCCCCGACCGATCAAGATGGACGGTGCGGTGCGCTTTTCGGTTGCGGGGGCACTTCCGGGTTTCTGCGTCTGTATGGAAGGAATAACTTCCATGTTATAGGCATTCCGCTCTTCATTCCATATGACCTCACTCACGCGATAGCCATCTTGAACCAGTGTTTCCCGAAGTTGCGTCATTTTTTGCTGATTTTCCAGAAAGCTGCGGTCTTCGACCCCTTCTTTTATCAACCGTTCGATAAATGCCGACGGGATTCCGCGTCTTTCCATGCGTTCGATGGCAACCAGATACTGAGAAAGATTGCCTAAAAACAGATACAGGTTGTGACCCCTGAGTTCGGTAGTGTGATCCTTGAGCCGAATCACTTTGTTGTCACAGACCTTTTTGAGAATATAATCGCTGAATTCGGTTTCATCCTTCAGGTAGACTTCATTTTTCCCTTTACCCACCTTCAACAACGGCGGCTGGGCAATATACAGATAACCCCGTACAATCAATTCCTGCATTTGGCGGTAGAAAAATGTCAGTAGAAGGGTGCGAATATGGGAGCCATCCACGTCGGCATCGGTCATAATAATGACCTTGTGGTAGTTGATTTTTTCAATATCATATTCTTCATCTCCCACTCCCGTGCCGAGGGCGGTGATGATATTGCGAATCTCCTCGCTGCGCAGAACCTTGTCGAACCGCGCTTTTTCGACATTCAATATCTTACCCTTCAGCGGCAATATCGCCTGAAATTTGCGGTCTCTGCCCTGCTTGGCACTGCCGCCGGCAGAGTCCCCCTCCACCAGAAAAAGTTCTCTCTCCACCGGCTCCGAACTCTGGCATTCGGCCAGTTTCCCGGGCAAGGTCGCCTCTACGAGCGCTCCTTTGCTGCGGGCAATATCCCTGGCTCTTTTAGCGGCATCCCTGGCGCGCGCCGCATCTACCCCTTTTGAAATGATCTTTTTTGCGATGGACGGATTTTCTTCGAAAAAGGTGCTGAGCTTATCGTTGATGAGAGATTCGACCAGGCCCTTGACTTCACTGTTCCCGAGTTTGGTTTTGGTCTGTCCTTCAAATTGGGGATTCTTGATCCGAATACTGACAATACCGGTCAATCCCTCCCGCACGTCATCACCGCTGATTTTGGCCTGAAGATTTTTCGGAAGATTCCCGTTGGAAGCGTATTGATTAATCGTTCGAGTCAGTGCCGAGCGAAAGCCGATCAGATGGAATCCCCCTTCGGTTGTGTGGATGTTGTTCGCAAATGAAAGCACCTTTTCATTGAAAGTGTTGTTGTATTGAATACCCACTTCGATTTGCACGTCGCTGCGTTCACCTTCCATAATGATCGGTTTGTGCAATGCGCTGTGCCGGCGGTTTAAATACTCAACAAACTGTTTGATTCCTCCTTTGTAAAAAAACTCTTCTTTCTCCTCCGAACGTCGATCCTCGATGGTAATTTTCACGCCCTTGTTGAGAAAAGCCAGCTCTCTCAAGCGCTTTACCAGAATTTCGTATGAAAAATCGGTTGTTTTGAAAATTTCGGCATCCGGTATGAAGTGAATCTTTGTACCGTGTTTCCGGGTCTTGCCCCGCGATTTCAATTCACTGGTCTTGATGCCTTTTTCATACGTTTGATAGTATACTTTCCCTTCGGCGAAAATCTCCACCTCCAGAAAAGAAGAAAGAGCATTAACAACCGATACCCCAACACCGTGCAGGCCGCCGGACACCTTGTAGGAATGGTCGTCGAACTTTCCGCCCGCATGCAGTTTGGTCATCACAACTTCTACGGCCGGTATCTTTTCGGTCTTGTGGATGCCAACCGGTATACCGCGCCCATTGTCTTCCACACTCACACTGCCGTCGGAGAGAACCACAACCTTGATCCGGTCGCAATAGCCGGCCATGGCTTCATCGATGCTATTGTCCACCACTTCATAGACCAGGTGGTGCAGGCCGGCTACATCGACATTGCCGATGTACATTGCCGGTCTTTTCCGAACAGCCGTCAAACCTTCTAAAATTTTGATGTTGTCTTCGGTATAGTTGCTTACTTTATTTCGTCTGTTCATATTCTCATCGGCATGATTACAGTGATAAATCCAGGTTCCCCTTCTCCTGCCAACATGCAGGGTTTCTCGTCATCGACGATGTCCAGCAAGACCTTGTCACTGCTAATCACATTAAGCGCTTCAATAAAAAAACGCGGGTTAAAGGCCACTTCGATCGGGTCTGCGTCGAACTGAATCTCCATATCTTCTTTGGATTCGCCAATGTCCGGATTTGTGGAGGTAATCAACAGTTTGTCATTGATAAAATGAAAAATAACACTGCGATACTCCTCGGTGGACAGTATCGACATCCGTTTGAGCATCATCAAAAAAAGATGTCGCTCAAGGGGTATGCGTTTGGCATTTTCGCGGGTGCGGATAATGTCGTCATACTCGGGGAATTCCCCCTCCAGTAGCCGCACAATAATGGTTTCGTTTTCTTTTTTCACTACCAGGTTGTTATCCTGAATACCGCACTGAACCGTTTCCTCCGGCTCGAGAAATTTCGCAACTTCCACCATCCCCTTTTTGGGAACCAGAACGCTTTCCGTAAACGGCAGCTGAACATCTTTATCGAACAGGTAGTCGACTTTCGACAAGCGGCTGCCGTCGGTGGAGACGATGTGCATCGAGCGCTGGTCTTGGTTCTCGCGGGCTTCCACATACAGCCCGACGATATGCGCCCGTTTGTCGTCGGATGCGCCGCTGATGAAAACCGTCCTTTCAATCATGCGAATCAGAGCGACAGCATCGATTTCAAAAAATGACATGTCCTCAACCTGCGGCAGTTCGGGAAAATCGTCCGGATTCATACCCACCAGATGATATTCCACATTCTTGTTTCCAATTTCAATCCAGTGATTTTCAATTTCGTTGATATGTATCTCGTCACTTGGAAAATCGCGTACAATCTCAAAAAGCTTCCTTGCTTGAATGGCAACGGATCCTTCCCGTTCAACTTTTGCAGGAAAAAGACCCTCAAACCCGGTTTCCAAATCCGTTGCCCGGATCATAATTCCGGTGGTTGTAGCTGTAATCAATACGTTGGTTGTAATGGCGAGATTGGTTTTCCGGCCGGTCAGACCCTGCACTTTCGACAACACCTGTAAGATTTCGCTTTTGTTGACCGTAAATTTCATAACCTTGTCCTTTATTTTATAATATAAAGGGTTGATGAAGAATATGATACGGTGTGCATAATAGCAATATAATTTTAAGATACTAATATAATTATGGAAATAAAATAATCAAGCCTTCAATATCGCCATTGGATCGTTGCCGAAAAAGAGCTGTTTTTCAACAAAAACTTACAGATTGTCGATAACTGCCAACTTATCAACAAGGTATAATCGAGTTGTCGTCATGAATTAGCCGGGCCCTTCGCGCGATTGTTCATTTTTATGGTGATGACAACCACTGATGAATCTGAGCGACTGTTGCACCGTTCCATGTTTCGGTAGTTCGCAGATGAACAAATCGTCGAAAAGCCGTTTCCAGTAATTTTGTAATTTGTTCGTGCAGACTTATTTTTTCCAGCGCCACAGCTTCCGTGTCCTCTTCATTTTCCGGTGGAGCCGTTTCCGGTGTTTTCAGTGCGCTGATGTTCAGACTTTCGCCTTTAATATTGAACTGCCACCGGAAGTTTGCCGATCGAAAAACCAGGTTCAAATCAGTGACCAGGGCCCCCTTTCTCAACGCCAGGTATCCCTCCTTTAGGTCTGCATCATCTCCTTTGATGGTGATTCGCTCCACTTTATCGTCCCGACGGTTTTCCAGATCGATGCGGTTTCCGATTTCAAGGGCGGTGATACCTTCAACGAACTCCCGCAGTTGGTCCTGCCGGGTGTCAATCATAAACCAGAGCCATGTCAGAAATTCGTTTCCAAGGAATCGATATCGATTATATGCAACCGCAACATCGAGCATGTCAGACGCCTCACGTCCTGAAGTCAACCGGTGCCAACCGTTCCAATATATCTTTTTGGGAGTCTGAAAGGTCGGCTGTCAACGCTGCACTTGTGTAAGGAAACATTCGAATCAGCGAAAGGGCAAACGAGGTGGAAAATAGACTTTCCAGCTCTTCATTGGCAGTTTTTAAATTGGTGTAGTACCACAGTGACCGGTTTTCCAGATTCCATACCAAATCATACACGTTCGGGGTTGCCGGTATTTTCAGGCTCAACAGGTTCAGCACCTGCTCTTGAATGATTTTCTTTTCGCTGCCGGATATGAATTGGCGTCCCGTTCGGGTAAGTCTGCGATTGGCTTCAATGGCATACTGTTTTTTGACGAGTTTCGGTGAGATGTTCTTTTTATCGATCCGCAGTGAGAAGATCAGATAGGGGCCGATAACAAATGAGGACCCGGAAAAATCCGGCGCATATGGCTTTTCAAAAGAAGTCCACCCCACCGATTTTTCAACTGCATCGTCATCTATTTCGGCAATGGTGTATTTTTTCAGTCCATTCGCAACGGTCTCCAAGACCGGTTTTTGTAAATCGCCTTGAACCCGATAGCGTGTTATCGATACAGTGGAAGACAATAGTCCCATAGCTGCAATATCCTGAAAACTAGAATCTGCTGGCACACCACATCCATATATGGTATGTCGAAATGTATAAATGGGTATATATAGCGTGTTTCCCATCCATTGACAAGCCTAATTTCCGATGAAATTTGTCGCCGATCTACATGTCCATTCTCGTTTTTCCCGGGCCACCGCCCGAAATCTCGATTTGGAACACCTTTACATTTCTGCACAGCGAAAAGGGATTTCCGTAGTCGGAACCGGAGATTTTACCCATCCCGGCTGGTTTGAAGAATTGTCGGAAAAACTAGAGCCGGCTGAACCGGGATTATTTCGATTGTCGGACGAACTGACTCGCAGTTGCGACGAGCAAGTGCCCGAAGCGTGTCGCCGGGCAGTGCGGTTTCTGTTGAGTACGGAGATCAGCAATATTTACAAAAAAGAAGAGCGAACCAGAAAAAACCATAATCTGGTTTTTTTACCCGATTTAAAGTCTGTCCAACGGTTCAATGCAGCATTGGATAGCATTGGAAATTTGCACTCCGACGGGCGTCCAATACTGGGCCTGGATGCCAGAGATCTTTTGGAGATCGTTCTGGAGACCACCGAACAAGGGTTTTTGGTTCCGGCGCACATATGGACCCCTTGGTTTTCTGCGTTGGGATCCAAATCCGGTTTTGATTCCATCGAACAGTGCTTTGCCGATCTCAGTGAACATATATTTGCGGTTGAAACCGGACTGTCGTCCGACCCGCCGATGAACTGGCGGATCTCCACGCTCGACGGCCGAACCCTTATATCCAACTCCGATGCACACTCGCCGCAGAAACTGGGAAGGGAAGCCAACCTGTTCGATTCGGATCTTTCCTATCACGGTATCCAATCTGCATTGAAAACCGGTGATCCGAAACGATTTCTGGGGACCATCGAGTTTTACCCGGAAGAAGGCAAGTACCACCTGGACGGGCATCGAAAGTGTGGACTTCGCATTCATCCCCGGGAGACGAAAAAACACAGTGGCACCTGTCCCGTCTGTGGCCGGCAGTTGACCCTCGGGGTGCTGCATAGAGTGGAACAACTTGCCGATCGTGCCGAAGGTCACCGGCCCCCAAAAGCCCACCCGTATGTCCATTTGATCCCATTGGTGGAAGTCCTTTCCGATTTGTTCAGAGTGGGTCCGGGAACCAAGAAGGTGGTGACGGCGTACAACCAATTGCTGGAAAAGTTCGGTTCTGAAGATTTTATTCTGCGCGGCATTGAAAGTGAGTTGCTGGATAAATATGACGGTGTTCCACTACTGGGAGAGGCGGTTCGAAGGGTTCGAGAAAAGCGGATAACCATACTGCCGGGCTATGACGGTGAATTCGGCCGGGTCTGCATTTTCGAGCCGCAGGAACGCAAAAAGCTGCTCGGCCAGCAGGCCCTGTTTTCTTGTGTACCCGCAGCTTCGCAGCAGATTACCGATTCTGACGCAACCCGGCAGAAAAACACAAAAAAACAGCAAACGGTCGACCTTGCCGGGACAACCGGTCCCCAATCACAACTCTCCGAATTCACGGCGAAAACCTTCAACGGTTCACTGCTCGAATCACTGAACGCCGAACAGCGCCGGGCGGTAACCCACACCAGAGGTCCACTGATCATTATTGCCGGTCCGGGAACCGGCAAAACCCGGACCCTGACACACCGGATTGCCTACCTGATTGCACACAGGGATATCGAGCCGTCACGAATTCTGGCAGTTACGTTTACCCAGAAAGCCGCCCTCGAGATGCGCGAACGTCTCCACGCATTGCTTGACGACTCCCAACCCCTGCCGGTCGTTGCGACCTTTCATTCCTACTGCATGCAAATGCTGAAAGCCCGTGGAGGCGATCCGGTCTTCCGGGTGATCGATGACAAAGAACGGATGGAATGGATCCGCCGGGTGATGGACCAGAACGATTCGATCAAAGGCAATTTCTCTGCGGCACAGATTGCCGATCACATTGCAACCGCCAAACAGCACTTGCAAACAGACGATGAACTGCCGGTCGATGGTCGGCCGGCAGTTGCAGGGGTTGCAGCGGTATATCGACGATACCAGCAACTGTTGTCAATACAGCATCTGCTGGATTATGAGGATCTGATTATCAAAGGCGTTCGATTATTGGAATCCGGAAACCAAGGAGACCGGAAGCCCCCTGCTTTCTTTGACCATGTCTTGGTGGATGAATACCAGGACCTCAATTTTGGGCAATACCGGCTGGTAAAAGCGCTGGCCGCTGACGGCGCCGAACTTTTCGTCATCGGCGATCCGGATCAGGCAATCTATGGTTTCAGGGGTGCCGACATACGGTTTTTCAATTCCTTTCTACAGGATTATCCCGAAGCCACGGAGATACGGTTCGATACCAACTACCGCTCGTGCCAGGCAATTTTGGATGCATCCCGGCAGATGATGACCGCCCGCTGCGCCACTCGAGACAGTCACCGGATCTATTCGGGGATAATGGGCGTTCCCACCATCGGAATCATCGAGTCTTCAACCGAAAAAGCCGAGGCGGTGGCTGTCGGCAAGTCCATCGAGCAGCTGTTGGGCGGTTTTGGATTTGTTTCCATGGACTTCGGACAGGTGGATGAGCGCAGTGATATAAAAGCGCTTGGTTTTGCAGATGTAGCCGTATTGTTTCGTACGGCCCGCCAGGGGGAAAAATTAGCCGAAACGCTTGCGGCTGCCGGAATTCCCTGTCAATTAACCACTGCCGGCAAATCCGGTCGCGACAGTGGTGTACAGACGATTCTGTCCGTTTTTCGATTGCTGGAAGGCGTAGGGTCTTATCTGGACTTCGAGGTGGCCGCCACCTGTCTGCCTGGTGATCTGCAGTCCCGGGAAATCAAACAACTGACCCGGTGGGGTATCGATCACGATTATTCGATTCACCAGGTCCTGGAGTTTGCCCGTCGGCTGCCGCTGCCTGGCCTGGGGAAAAACAGCCAGAGAAAATTATTTGAAATGATCCGCGGACTGGAAGCGCTCCGAAACGAGTTCGCAAAATCTTCACTGCACGACAAACTGGAAAGCCTGGTCCGAAAACTCCGTTTGCCCGAATTCGATGATGTGGCAACCGCTATTGGAGATCTGGTTGCTGATCTTCAGTCGGCCGACGGATCCAAACCGGATCCGGTCGATATGATCTCGCGGGTTTCCCTGCAAATAGATACGGATCGCTACAATTCACGGGTAGAAAAGGTCACCTTGCTGACGATGCACGCTGCCAAGGGGCTGGAGTTTCCTGTTGTTTTCGTTACTGGCTGCGAAGATGATCTGATTCCCCTCCGACTGCCGCAAAAGGAAGAAAACAATGTCGATGAAGAACGGCGACTTTTCTATGTTGCGATGACCCGCGCAAAAGAATTGCTTTTTTTAACGTACTGCCGGAAACGGATCATTTTCGGTCATGCGGAAGCCCGCCGGCCGTCTCCGTTTCTGGTCGATATTGAAAGCAGATTGAAATCTTTCGATAAATCGTCTTCCAGGCGGTATCAAAAAAAGCGCCCCGAGCAACTCCGCCTATTCTAGAGTGAATTCCCTTCTTGAAATTCAGCCCGAGACATTGTAATATAATATAACCGTTCACCGGCAGCGCACCTGCGATGAGGCTGCAGGTACACCTGTACGGTCCGTTTTGCCGCTCAATGCTCCATTCCGGTTTGGCAGATTATAGCGAAGACTGTTAAATGGACAATCGCTTCTTTATCGGGAATAACTGGATTGGCCTGGTCGGGATTGCACTGCTGGTGGTGCTCGTCCCCATTGCTGCATCAGCCGACATCTACATGTTTGTGGACAGAGAGGGCGTTGTGCATTTTACCAACGTCCCCACAGCGTCCGATTCTGATTACCGTGTATATATAAAAGAAAATTCGCAATTCTCGCCGGGGCTTTATTCCCCGGACCGCTATGATCCTTATATCCGCGAAGCATCCGAACTCTACGGACTTTCCTATCCCCTGCTCAAAGCGATTATCAAGGCGGAATCGGATTTCAATCCCCGGGCTGTCTCCAGAAAGGGCGCCCTGGGGCTAATGCAGTTGATGCCGGAAAACGTCAAGCGCATGAAAATCAGCGACCCCTTCGATCCTTGGGAGAACATCATGGGCGGAGCCCGGTATTTCCGCCAGATGCTCGACCGCTTCAAAGGAAAGCTTTCCCTGTCACTTGCGGCTTACAATGCCGGGCCCACCACCGTAGAACGCTACAACAACCAGATTCCACCCTACAAGGAAACCGAGAATTACGTGGAAAAGGTGATGCAGTTCTACTACTCTTACAAATACTAAAAGTGAAACATTGAGACAATCCGGGGTCACCGCAGGAGATGGAGTTTCCACTGCGTTGGTTCCAGCGAGGATAGGACGTTCAGTCTCTGCCGCACGGTGCAGCGGATAGGCAGCGCAGGCTTGATATTCATTCAGGCCGCGGCCGACCTTCAAATTTGTCAGGAGCGAGAACATTAGGCAGCCGATTCCAACGGTCAACGAGGCCGACGTCATCCGTATTGTCCATCGCGACTTCCCTGCGGAGCAGTTTGATACCGTCATGTCCATTTTAAACGAATACGGAACGGCGGGCTTCCAGCGCGGTGTAAACCGCGTTCGACTCGCGGTGTTGAAACTTGCCGCAGGAGATCTCGGGGCGCTGTGTCGCGAAATCGATGTCGTAAAAAAAGACTACCACGATGTCCTGGCATCCGCCGAGTATCCGGGGTACATGCAGAAGATCCCCCCATCCGCGGATCTTGCCGAAGCAGAGAGAGAAAGAATCATCCGGGCAGACTGGACGCAGGACCAGACCTGGCTGAACGGGAAACAGGACGAGCGCAGCAAGTAAGCTGTGGGGCTGCAAATAGCGGTTTATCGCAAGGACCGGAAAGGTTTGCAACCCATTTGGACCGCGGCTCGATGCTGCGTCTGGGGCAAAGATCATGAGCATTGAATTCAAGTGCGCAACATGCGGCGGTATCCGCAAAGGCATGCCGTCATTTCATTCCGACCGGCCGTTGCGGTATTACGAAGTACCGGAGAAGCAACGGAAAGAGCGCTGTGATTGCGGGCCCGACGAATGTGTAATCGATGGGAAATGGTTTTTTGTCCGTGGCTGTATCGAGACACCCGTCCTGGGAGAAGCGGAACCGTTTGTGTGGGGGCTGTGGGTGTCTGTAAGCGAAGAAAGCTTTAAAACGTGGAAAGCGTGTTTTGATCAAGAACAAAGATCCCGTACGGGACCCTTTTTCGGCTGGCTAAATGCTTTGCTAAAGCCGCATCCAGATACCAGGAACTTGAAAACCAAAGTGCACCTCCGGGATAATGGTCCCCGGCCCTATATTTAACTTGAGCCAACCGGGCATCCTCTGGCAGTCGAACAACGGGAAGGCATATCCAAGGAGAGGGTCGCAGCGCTCTATTCTATGATGACCCATGGGTAATCCCCCCGGCAGCTGCAGGGGGTTGGGTAGGCAAAACGGCCTTGCCGGTGGAGGTAACCGATATCTGGATGGCGTCCCACGGGCAGCATGGCAGGTCACACCGGTGCAAGCACCAGGGCACTGCGGGAGGGCAGGTAGAGACTCAGCTGCGGGGATAGGTTATTTGGTTTCGGCGCGCTGAGGGAATGGTGGATCTGCTCCGCTTGGTTGCGGCCGTGGCCGCCGAATTCGACAGCGTCGCTGTCAAGGATCGTCTGGTAGTTTCCCGCCGGTGCATAAAATCGATAGTCGGTATACGACCGGTCGGGGGTAAAATTGAATGCGAAAATCAACCCGGCCCGCTCGAAACAGATGACCTGGTCGCCGCCGTGTTCATGCAGCAGGTGCGGGCCGGAGGCCGCCAGCAGATGGTGTTTGCGGGCCAGGGTGATCATCTCCCGGTCGAAACGGGCCAACAGGTGATATTTCAGCCGGGGATCGTCTAGCAGGTGCCACTGCCGGCGGGCGTAATGGTAGGACCAGTTGTTGCCTTCCCGGGGAAAGTCGATCCATTCCGGATGACCGAACTCGTTGCCCATAAAATTCATATATCCGCTGCCTGCCGTTGCCAGGGTGATGAGCCGTATCATTTTGTGCAGGGCCATTCCCCGATTTACCTTCAGATGATCCGCTTCGATGTTCATGTGATCGTACATCTCTGCTCCGATCAACCGGAAGATCAGTGATTGGTCCCCCACCAGAGCCTGATCGTGGGATTCGGCATAGCTGATGGTCTTCTCCTCGCCGCGCCGGTTGGTAAGTTCATACCACAGATGGCCCATGGGCCAGTTTTCGTCCTTGGTGTCTTTCACCAGGCGGATCCAGTTGTCCGGCACGCCCATGGCAAACCGATAGTCGAATCCGATCCCGCCGTCGGAGGGTGCCGCCGCCAAGCCCGGCATCCCGCTGATGTCCTCGGCGATGGTGATCGCATCCGGCCGCAGCTCGTGGATCAGCCGATTGGCCAGGGCCAGATAGGTCAAGGCATCTTCGTCTACGTTATCGCCAAAGTAATCGTCATAGGATGTGAATGCCCTCTCCAACCCGTGGTCTAAGTAGAGCATGCTGGTGATGCCGTCGAAGCGAAATCCGTCGAAATGAAACTCGTCCATCCAGTAGCGGCAATTGGACAGCAAAAAGTGTAGCACCTGAATTTTGCCGTAATCAAAGCAGCGGGAATCCCAGGCGTGGTGCCGTCCGCGCGGTCCATCGTGGAAATACTGATACAGAGTCCCATCGAACCGGCTGATTCCTTCCACTTCGTTGGAGACGGCATGGGAGTGAATCAGGTCCATGACGACAGTCAGCCCTGCGCCGTGGGCGGCATCGACCAGTGCTTTCAGATCTTCCGGTGGGCCGAAGCGGGAGGACGGGGCGAAAAAGCTGGAAACCTGGTAGCCGAATGACCCGTAGTAGGGGTGCTCCGGGATGGCCATCAGCTGCAGGGTATTGTATCCGGCGGCCACCACGCGCGGCAGGACAGCGGAGATAAACGCGTCAAACGAGCCGATTTTGGCATCTTCCTGGGCCATTCCGATGTGGGCTTCGTAAATGAGGGGAGGCTCGCCGGGGCGCCGGAATGACAGTGATTTCCACTGGTAATGGGTGTCCGGGCGCCAGACCTGGGCGTTGAATATCAGCGTCTGCGGATCCTGAACCACCCGACGGGCATAGGCGGGAATCCGGTCCCCGGATCCACCCGGCCAGTCGACTTTCAGGCGGTACAAATCGCCATGATGGAGTCGATCGACCGGCAGGCGCATTTCCCACACGCCGGTTTCATCTATCCGGTTCAGCGCGAATTCGGCCCGTTCCAGCCAGTCGGTCATGTCGCCGATCAGGTGGATAGCGGTGGCATTGGGGGCCCACTCTCGGAATACCCACTGACCGTCGCGAAAGTGAAGGCCGAAATATTCATGGCCGGAGGCAAATTCGGTCAGTGGCAACCCGTTGCCGGTCAGCCGCTGTTCGGCCGCGGTGACTTTCTGCAACCGGCGGTTTATAATCTTTTCGTACGGCGCCAGATACGGATCCGACGCAAGTAGACGCTGGATGCGATGGGGGATCGAATTCAATCCGAATCCTTCTTTTTCTTCGATGCACGCCGGGACGACGGGGGCCGAGCGGTGGGCGCCGGGGCGTCTTCCGGACATTCGACTTCCGCAACCGGGTCGACAACCAGACGCCTCTGAAGCATTTTTTCATACAGTTCGATGTAACGCCGGGCCGTTTCGGCATGGGTAAACCTGGCGGCGCTTTCTTCCATTATCCGCTTGATTTGCCGGGCTTTGATTTCCGGAGGCAGATGGTAGAAATTCATTGCCTGCTGAATTGCCCAGAAAAGCCCGCCGGCATCGAAGATGTCGAACAGGAAACCGTTTCCGGTATTCTTTTCAACGTCCAGATGAACAATGGTATCGTGAATGCCGCCCGTGTTGTGGGCCACTGGAAGAGATCCGTAAATCGGCGCGATCATCTGCGGCAACCCGCAGGGTTCGAACAATGATGGCATCAGGATAAAATCCGATGCCGCATAGGCCAGATGTTCCAATTGCTCGCTGAAGTTACAAATGGCCACCCGTTTTTGATATTGATGCTGATGGACGATATCGTGAAAGACGCGCTGGTACTCCCCGTCTGCCACAAACACCACCTGCAGGTTGTCCTCCCAGAAGACGGAAATCAGGCTGTAAAAAATTTCAGCCAGCAACTGACACCCTTTTTGTACCGGGTCCAGACGGGAGGGCCAGAAAAAGATCGGTGCCCTGTGGTCTTCCAGCAGCCCAAGGTTTCGCTGCAAAAACCGCTTGTTTTCCTTTTTTCCCTCTGTGTGGCTGGCAGGATCGAAATTGACTTTCAGGTCGTGGTCGATTTGCGGGTGGAAGGAAGGGTCCGGGGCGTTTGTAATGCCGGTGGCACATCCGGCGTGATACTTGTTTATGATTTCCTGGCGCAGGGAATGATCGATGAAGTCATGGCGACCCTCGACAATTTCGGTCAGAAAATTGGGGCTGACGGTATTGATGAAGTGGGCGGCAAAAACCCCGCTGGTGAGAAAATCTACCGGATCGGTCTCCCGGACGGATTCGTAATGAGTAGCCATGTGCGCATAAAACAGGTGTTGCCAATAGGGGGCCGCATCGATCCCCCGGTCTTCGATCTGGGCAAGGGTCGCTTTTACCGTGTGGATGTTGTGGATGGTGAACAGGCAGGGTATGCCCATTTGCCGGGCCATGGCAGGTATAAGGCCGGTCATCCAGTCGTTGCAGTGAATCAGGTCCGGTTCGACCATCGGCACGATGTGGTTCATCACTTCCCGCTGGAACGCCAGCGACAGCTTCAGGTTATTTTCACCATAGCTGGTATAGACCCGGTTGAGGTAGAAAAAGGCGCGATCTTCGGCCAGGTGAACGCGGTCATCGGGCATTTTGCGCTGGATGCGCCGCAGCTCCTTTTTCAGAAACGGCGCCACGCGATCACTGAAGATCGTTCGATAGTCGGGTATGGCCACATGGACATCGGCGCCCTGATCGAAAAGTGCATTGATCAACGCCGCCGACACATCCGCCAGGCCGCCGGCCTTAGCGGTGAAATAGGCGGCCAGGCTGCCCATGCGATCCGGCAGATAGGTCACCTCAGGCGTTACGATCAAGACTCGTGGGTTTCCTGGAGCTGCGCACTCCATCCAATCGCCTCCTTTTCGCCGTGTCCCGTTTTATACGGACCACCTGAGAAATCCGGGAGTGAACTTCAGGTGGTCGTCCCCCCGGGGCGTAGCGCGGGCCGTAAAGCCGAAGCGCCCGGAACTTTCACACGTGATGTCACAGCCATAAAGATAGGTGCCGTTGCCGTGGTCATTTTCCACCGACATCACCTCAGTGTGGCTTTCTTTCAGGGTGTCGATCGTTTTGAAGTGACCGTAATAGAGCTCGATATCCACCTCGTCCGGACGAAGCTCCCCGAGGTGCACCTGAGCGGTTATGTGAAAGGTGTTGCCCACGCGGAACGGTCCATCCGAATTTCGGGTCGGCGCATCGATGCGGATCTGTTCCCAAAGTTTTTTCAGGCGCTTGCGCTGTTTGTTCTGCTGACGGGCCTGCTCGGCACGGTTTTTCAGCAGCTGGTGGTATTGCCGCGCCGCCTTCACGTAAAATTGAGATTCGTATTGTTTTACCATGCCGTGGGCGCAGAACTGCTGCATGGCCATTTTCATGGAGGCTTTCATCATGGCGATCCAGCGGTCCGGGGCGTCCCCGTTGCGGCGTTCGTAAAAGCAGGGAAGAACGTCGTTTTCCAGGATATTGTAGAGCGCCTGGCTTTCTACGGCATCCTGATAGTTGGGATCATCGTAGTCTTCACCGTTTCCAATTCGCCATCCCCGGTCCTCGGCATATCCCTCGCACCACCATCCATCCATGATGCTGATGTTGAGAACGCCGTTGGCGGCGGCCTTCATTCCGGAAGTTCCGCAGGCCTCGAACGGGCGGCGGGGTGTGTTAAGCCAGATGTCTGCCCCTTGAATCAGGTGACGGGCAACGTTGATTTCGTAATCTTCGAGAAATACCAGTCGATGTTGAACGGCCGGATTGCGCGAAAACTCGACCAATTTTTGAATCAGCGCTTTTCCCTCGTTGTCCTTGGGGTGCGCTTTGCCTGCAAAAATCAACTGCACCGGCCGGGTCTCGGATGTCAGCAACGCCTCCAGGCGGGCAGGATCCTGCAGCAATAGGTTGGCGCGCTTGTAGGTGGCGAAACGCCGGGCAAAACCGATGGTCAGCACTTCCTGGTCCAACACCGATTCCGCTTCTTCCATGACCGCTTTCGGGGCATTGCGCCGTCCGTATTGCTTGACCAGCTGGCCGCGGCTGAAACGAATCAACCGCGAGCGCGCCATCTCGTGAGCCCGCCACAGCTCTTCGTCGTAGATGTCATCGATGCGGCCGCTGCAATCGGCAGACCAGCACATGTGCCAATCCGGTCCCAGGTAGCGCTCGAACAGCAGGGCATTTTCGATGGATATATAGGAGGGGATATGCACCCCGTTGGTGATGTGGGTGATGGGCACCTCCTCATCCGGACAATTGGGCCAGACATGGGACCACATTCGTCGGGCTACCGATCCGTGCAGCTTGCTTACCCCGTTGCAATACTCGGCCATGTGGATGGCAAGGATGAACATCGAAACCGGGCTGTCCGATCCGGCGCCGGGAGGCTGCCCCCAGGAAAGAATTTCATCGATCGTGACACCGAATGTTTCCGTGTAAGGGGTCAGATACGGAGTTACCATGTCAGCCGGAAACTCGTCGTGGCCGGCGGCTACCGGGGTGTGGGTGGTGAAAACCGTCGATCGTGGTATGATTTCAAATGCGGTCTGCAGGTCGAGCTTGTGAACGGCCATGGTCTGGGCCAGCCGCTCCAGGCCGGCAAAGGCGCAGTGACCTTCATTCATGTGGCAGACACTGGGCTCTATTCCCATGGCCGACAGGGCCCGCATTCCCCCGATGCCGAGCAGAATTTCCTGGGCCAGCCGCAGTTTTGGTTCTCCGGCGTACAGACGGGAGGTAATTTCGCGCACCTCGGAAGGGTTATCCGGAATATTGGTGTCGAGCAGGTAAAGGGGTACGCGACCGACATGCAACTTCCACACCAAGGCATGCATGGGTCCTTGCGGCCCGGGAACAGATATTTGAAGCAGATTGCCTGCGGCATCTTTGGCCCTTTTGATCGGCAGGTGGTAAAGGTCAGATTCCGGGTATTCTTCCTGCTGCCAGCCGGAAGGATCCAGAAACTGGTGGAAATACCCCCGATGGTACAGAAGGCCGACGGCCACCAGGGGAATGGCTGTGTCGGAAGCGGCCTTGAGATGGTCGCCCGAGAGCATGCCGAGGCCACCGGCAAAAATCGGCAGGCTCTCGTGCAGGCCGAATTCCATTGAAAAATAGGCAATGACGTCTTTCGGGCCGTAGGGTGATTCGACCGGTTCGGCCGGGCCGTCGAAATGGGCGGTAAACTTGTTTTTGACACGCTCCAGATGTGCCAGGTAACTGTCGTCGGTCGCCAGGCTTATCAGGCGGTCCTTGTTCAGCAGTGTCGAGAAAAGGATCGGATTGTGTCCGGACACTTCCCATAGTCGGGGCTCGATCCTTCGAAACAGTTCGATGGCGTCCAGGTTCCAGCTCCACCACAGATTTTGAGACAATGTTTCAAGGAAAGTAAGTGGTTCGGGTGTATTGGGAAACACCTGATAGGTCTGCAAACGCATAATAGGGTAGTTTCCTTTCGCGATATATTTCTATCCGGCCGGGGCCGGTTGCACTTTTTGGCAGATCCGATGTCAGTGATCCAGTATGTTCCAGACTCTCAGCAACTCACTGGCCCCCCACGCCTGGGCGTCGCACCCGCGGGGTCGATGGGGAGCATCGCCGTCGAGAATTTCAGGCAGATGGCCGAGGCACCCGCGGTTTATCAATTCCAGCATACTGCCTAGCAGCGCCAGAGCAGTCGGTTTCCCCGATTCGCCGTGAACCTGAAACCAGGCTTCGCAATAGGACGGCAGCATCCAGCTCCAGGCGGTACCGTTATGATACGCCGGCTTGCGCCGGGTGTCTTCATCACCGGCATAGGTACCCCAATAGGGCCGCTTCGGGTCGTTCAGCAGCCGGCCTGCATGCACAACGGCCAGTGGATAGTCAACCGGACGGTCGGCCAGACTGCGAATGGCGCCGGGAACCAGCAGCTGTTCACAAGCCTCCAGTATGCTTCGGCCGATTTGCCTGTCTGTCACAGCTTCCAGGGTGATGGCAAAAAGCTGGTTGGGGCGCAGGGCATCATCCGGTCGAGCTCTGTGGGCGGGTGTCCCCGGAGATCCGTGCAGACAATCCGCAAAATAGCCATTTTCTCCGAGAAAGTAAAGCTTTCCCATAGAATATCGGACCTGTTCGGCCAGCCGATTCCAACGGCGTTTACCCACTGATGGATCCGACTCAGCGAGAAAGCGGAGGGCGGCATACCACAGCGCCTGAATTTCAACCGGATAGCCTTCCCGCGGTGTGCCGGCCGGGTGGTTGGTGTCCATCCACGTGAAATGGGCTGGACTGAAAAGCAGGGCGGATTCGACATCCATGCGAACGCCGTTCGGCGCGCCGGCCACTAGTGACTCGGCCATGCTGTGTACCACTTCACCGATAGTTCGGCTACCACAGGAAGCGTTCAGGAAATCGGTGTTGCCCTCGGCCCGAATAAGGTCCCGACAGGCAATAAAAAACCACAAAGGGGCGTCGGAAGTGTTGCGATTTCCAACATCGTTGCCACGGATCATGTTGGGTATGGTGCCGGACTGCTCAAACCTTCCGAATTGGATCAAGATCTGACGGGCGTCATCGGATCGACCGGCAGCGATCAATCCCCTTGTGAAGATCAGCGAATCCCGGCCCCAGTCCAAAAACCAGGGATATCCGGCGATCACCGATTTGTGGTCGCCACGCCGCACCACGTAATGCGCCAGGGCGGCTTTCAGGGCTTCCAGCGGCCTGGCCGGAGGAAAGGATTTCCTGCGGTCGGGTTCTCCCCACTCAACTGCCGATGATTCATCGGAGCCGGCGGGCTTATCCCCCGCCTCGACCGTGGCGGTTATTACGGTCTCCCGGCCGCCTTCCAGATCGACCGAAAGATAACCGGGGCTGAACAAATCCGAATCCGGATCCAATCCCCGTTCGGCCTCCAGGGGGCGATGAACCATGTAGTACCATTCCGGCTCCGGCGTAAAACGGCCTCGGGTTGCCACTACCCGAAGCCGGCGGTCACGATGTGGTGAAAACACAAAACCGTTGGAGACCGAGCGGATAGCACCCGGCCACTGCTTTTCCGGGCCGAGGAAGGCTTTGGTGGTTTCGTGGAAGATACGATCTTCGATGTCGGGCCTTACAATCAGTTGAACCGGAAAGCGGTCGGCGAGCAGGCTTCGATCTTCATCTGCCGGATACCTGAAACAATGCATCCGGACCTGGTTGGAAGCAACGGACATTTCCAATTGCATCGACAGGCGAACCGATTGACCCTGTCCGGTCGGAATCCGGTAATGCCAGCACCCCCGGCCGAATCCGTCGGTGGTAAAAGAATTCAGGCAATCGATGTTGATTTCCTGGGAATATCCCTGAAACACCAGCCAGGCCCGACAGCGCGTGAGCAGGATACGGCGGTCTTCGGGATGCCCCGGGTTGAGGTTCGCCGCCAGCAGGGCATCGTAGCGGCTGGTCAACTGTCCCGGTATGACAGCGGCTCGCATCATGGCGCCCCGCCCGTTGGTGCCGAGCAGCAGCAGTGACCGATCCGTGATTTCGCTCTTACGGAACGTCCGGCGTACCGTCAGATGGTTCGCCGCGGCCAGAAAGAGCAGCGGCGCATCCGCATGCCGTGTTTTTTCCGGTGCGAAGATCCGAATTTGTAAGGTGGCTTTTCGCCGGTTGGAATGGTCGGGTTGCGGAGAAAACAGGACGAAATGACGGCGGTCTGCAACCGGCAGGCTCGGCTGCCATCCGGCGGTCCGGTGATTTTCCGTGATGCAGGCACGAAAGGGCGAGTCGCCGTAAACCAGAAGAAAATGGCCCGGGGGGATCATTACCGTGCGCCGCATATCCTGAGGCCATAGCCAGGTGACGACCCGGCTCTCCGAGCTGGCCGGATTCATTTGGCGGCAGAACTCCAGCGGGTTATGCTGGATTTGCGTGACCGCCCGTTCAACATCGAAACCGGCCAGATCCCCGACACCGTTGGTTGCCTGGTGGACTTCCAGTACCTTGGCCCGCAACCGCTGATCCAACACTCGTCGCGGAGGCTGCAGAAATCGCACGGAACGCTGCGAGGCGATATCCTCTTTTTCGGCATCTGCTGCCAGGCACAGCACCTGACCGGGTTGAAGTTCGACAGTCATGCGGGAACCCTTGCGGACTGCGGAAACGGTTTTTCCTTCCAGCAGATCGGTAAATTCCGCGTCCTGGGGATCTGATGGGCCGATATGCCAGGTCGCCTTGCAGCCGTGTCGATCGTCCAGGTTGACGACGACCCATACCATTCGGCCGGTTGGGCGGTGGAGCCGGCGAAGCACCACATGATTTCCCTTTTCGGTATGTACCAGGCCCACATCCGTGCGGTCGCTGAAAGCCGGGTGTTCGCGCAGCAGTGTATGCAAGCGCTGAAGATGGTCCACCAGGTTCGGTTTCGCGCCCCAGTTCAGCGAAGGGGAACCATGCACGTCGATTTTTTCGTCGGCCAACCATTCTACCCCGTTGGCGAAAGCAAACGCGCCGTGTTGAGCGAAAAGGGCGCACATGGCAGTGCGCAACCGGGCATATCGATGGGAACGGGCGGCCAAGCGGGGGTTGTCATGCGTTTCGGCAAAGTGCACCATACCGCCCTCGGTGCGCGCGATGTCGATGGGCTCGGGAAGGTACGATTCGATCTGGCCCTGGTCATAGTTCTGGAAAAGTTCGGAGTAGGCCCAGTTGAAGTTGGCGCGGTTGAGCAGATCCCGGGTAACGGAGATTTTACCACCAAGGCCTTCGAGCAGAAAAATGACATCCGGAAACGCGTCCCTCACCCGGGTGATGATATATTTCCAGGTCGCCAGCGGAATCATGTAGCCTGCATCGCAGCGAAAACCGTCCACTCCGCGCCGGCACCAGGTGAGAAAAACGTTGGCCATGTACCGCCAGAGATCGCGATGGGCATAATCGAGTTTCGTGAGGTCCTCCCATCGCACCCCCCACGCGCCCGGCACCTCGATCTGACCCTGCCGGTTGCGAACTATCCAGCGGGGATGGGACTCATGCAGACCGGCGGCCCACCCAGTGTGATTGATGGCGATGTCGATGATGATCTTGGCGTGGCGGGCATGGATGGCGTCCACCAGTTCGATGAACTGCTCCAAGGGCGTGGCTGCCGGATCAAATTCGGCCAGGGCGGGATCGACGGCCGTAAAGCTCAGAGCGGCATAGGGGCTTCCGAACCGCCCCATGCGTCCATAGGTGGTGGGGGTGGGGTGCACCGGAAGCAACTGGATCCACCGGCAGCCGAGGTCACCGACGATGAAATCAAGTTCTTGGATCAGATCCCTGAAGGTGCCGGAGGGCGGGATTACACTGTAGCCGGACTGATCCAGGGATTGAATCTGGTCTGAACCGAGCGGGGGTTGAAAACGGCCGGATTTGTTGGGGCCGAACTGCCGGACGAAAGCGTTGTAGATGATATTGGCACAGCAGGTATCGGCCGGCTCCACGTTAATAGCGGTGTTGGTTCCCGACGGCCAGTGTGGAACCGGGTCTTTGGGATCGAGAAAGTAGCACTTGGCCTCGAAGTGCCCGACTTCGACCAACGGCAACGTCGCCTGAAATTGCCGTTCGTTGACCTGTACCATGGGCAAGTTGTACCAGTCGCGGCCCAGCGGTGTCTGCTGGTGATGCACTTCGCGGACAATTTCCCTTCGGGTGATGTCGGCATACCCGATATTGGTCCGCAGCCAACCGGATCCCCTGCAAGGGCGGTTCAGCGTCAGCGTAAACGTTACCGTGTCGCCGCTGAATCGAAGGAGTTTTTTTCCGGGTTCCGGATCCTGGTGAAGCCAATCAGAGGTGGTCATGGTGGAGGCTATTCAATAAATTAGGTCTTGATCGATGATCGAGCCTTCCGCAACGACGGCTTGGGTTGGCCGGGTGTTGGTGATGGTAATGTTGCCGACAATGCGCACGCCGCGCTCGAATTTTACGTCTCCCCGGACGAACAGGCTTTCACAATCGATCAGAGATGGTACACCGTCGCGAAAGCGATTGTCAAATTGATCGATCTTTCCGAAGTGTTCGGGGTCCAGTTCGATGGTGACCGTATCCGGCTTCCCGCTTGCCGATCGCCGGGGATTGATTTGCAGATCCCCGGAGTCGGACAGCAGATACAGATCCGAGCGGACGGCCAACAGGTCGGCGCAGGTTTTGACCGGGAAAAATCGCGAGCGGGGCACCGACACCGCTGTGGAACCTTCGAACAGGGATATGGCCGCTCCCATGGCGGTTTCCACCTGGAACACCATCGGACTGGTCGCATCCCGGGGGTCGAGGTGCTTTGGATTGAGGATCATGGGCAGGTGGAAGATCTTGTCTCTGGCCAGCAATTCCCGCACATATTCTAGATCGACCCAGATGTTGTTGGTGTTAAAGAAACAGTAACGCTCGATATTCCTGAAATCAGCCGTCTCTTCCGGTGGGCATTGCGCCGATTCCCGCAGAACCAACCGGCCGTCGGCATAACGAGCCAGATGACCGCCTTTAACATCAGCGGATGTCTTGCGGGCTACTTCCATCATAAAAGGGAAACGGTTGCTGGCAAAAAAGCCGAGCAGCTCGGGTTCCATCCGGGCGCCGAGGTTGTCGGAATTGGCTATGAAAGCATAGACGAAACCCCGATCCAGCAGCTTGTCTAACATTCCGGATGTATACAGAGCGGTGTATACATCTCCGTGACCCGGTGGATTCCATTCCAGCTCAGGGTTCTGGTGCCATACCGCCGGCGTGAGATCGGCCTGCAGGATTTTGGGGAAACGATGCTGGATAAAGACAAGGGAACGGTTCTCCGGGTCGATTTCTTTGAGGGCCGCGAGGGTAGCGTCGTGGGTGCTGAAACTGTTCATGAAAGCCAGCGCCGCGCCGCGATGTCGGGCCTGCTGTAGGATGATGTCCAGAAAGCAAAGGCCAGTTTTCACCTCCAGAAGGGATTTGGGGCCCATCAGGCCCATGCTGGTCCCCAGCCCGCCGTTGAGTACGATCCGGACCGCCTTTGAGTAGAGCCGCTTTCCGGCGGCAGTGTATTCCGACAGGCTGTCGGCTGTAGGCAGCTGGTCGGGTTCAACCGGCCGAATATCCCGTTCGAATATCCGCCCGGTATGGCCGGAAACCACCTTCCGATAGTAATGTGAGAAGGTGTCGGCAATGATCGGCGGCAGGTTGTCTTGTTCGATCTTGGACAAAAACGCGGACAGGTGGTTCCCCTTTTTAGAGCCGTGCATATCCGACCATCCCTTCCCCAAAGGCGTTAGGCTGTATTGCGCTGTATCGAAGCGATACCGCAGCCAAACCGTGCAAATCAACCTTTATTTTACAAACGGCAGTCCGGTCTTGGCGGATAAAAACAGACCGGGTGACGCTTTGCATGACCCCTGTTTCGTGCGGGTGGACGAATGCATCCGTTGCAAAAAGCCGCATGGGATGCTTGACAAGAGAGAGAGGCTCGGTTAGTACCAGGCAAACTTCCTCAGAAAGGGCATCCTGTAACATGACGACTTCAGACAAAAGTTCTCCGATCGAACCGCTTCACCTGGGACCGGACAGCCGGTTCAAATTCAAATGCCACAAAGGGGTCGAGTGCTTTACAAAGTGTTGCCGGGGCATTCATATTGTTTTGACGCCCTACGATATCATCCGCCTGAAAAACCGGCTGAAATTGTCTTCAGACGAATTTCTGGCAATATACACCCAGCCGCAGATCCTGGAAAAAACGGACCTGCCTATCGTCACCCTGAAACTGCTGGACGATGAACAGAGCTCCTGTCCCTTTGTCAAGGAAGACGGTTGCCTGGTGTATGAAGACCGGCCGTCCACCTGCCGGTATTATCCGCTGGGTGTCGCGACGCTGGCCTACCGGGAAGGGGCGGATGAATCCGGGTTTTATTTTTTTGTCAACGAACCCCACTGTCGTGGGTTCGAAGAGGATCAGGCATGGACGGTTCGGCAGTGGCGCAACGACCAGGGGGTCGATGTTCATGACCAGATCAACGCCGAGTGGACCGAACTGGTCGTGCGCAAGCGTTCTTTCCCGCCGAATATGAAGTGGACCGACCAGACCAAGCAGATGTTTTTTACGGCCAGCTATAACATCGACAAGTTCAGGCGCTTTGTGTTCGACAGCACGTTTTTCGATCGCTACCCGGTCGATACAGCCATTCAGGACAAGATCCGGGACGATGAGCTGGAATTGTTGAGATTCGGTATGCGATGGCTCAAGTGGCTACTCTTCAAGGAGGGAGATTTCAGGGTCCTGGAAGAAGCGGAATAAACGCCCAAACAGAAAACCGTCCCCAGTTCCTGCTGCTGCCAGCATGGGGACGGTTGCCTGCAGATAGATTCCCGCCGCATCAGTATTCGCCGTAATACAATGGTTCCCAGAGGGTGGAATTTTCCAGCCTTTCGGCGATGTCCACTTCAAAGAATTCCTCGACCGGCCTGAAGATTTCCGGATGGTTCGACTGTACGCTGCGAGCAGCCGCCAGGACGGTTTCGACTCCTTTGCGGGTCATCAGTCCCAGCGGAGGCCTGCATCCGCCTGAGGGCATGCCCAGGATGGTCATCAGGGTTTTGAACGCAAGCGGGTTGCGGGCCCGGCAGACCACTTCGCCAAACGGTGACTGTTCGACGGTCTTGACGGTGACCAGGTCGAAAAGAGGCTGCAGTCCTTCGAGCAACCGAGAGGCTTCGGCCTGGTTGCCAGCTGAGAGCAGCTCCACCATACGGGTCACCGCAGCCGGCGCCACGTTGGAAGCCACCGATATCACTCCGGCAGCCGCAATCGACGGGTCGGTCATCATCTCATGGGTCATGCCGTCATCGCCGGACAGGATCGTGTATTCGGGACCGCAGCACTGCCGGGTCCGTTTCATGTTTTCCAGGTTGCCGGTGGCTTCTTTTACCGTAGCCACATTGGCATAGTCCCTGAAAAGCAGCGCGAGGTCCTCCGGCAGCAGCTGGGCGCCTGTGCGGCCCGGGATTACGTACGGAATCACCTGGACGCCGGGAAATGCTTCGGCAACCGGTGCGACGTATTCCCGGCGGATTTCAATGGAGCTGGGACCGTTGTAATAGGGGTCCACCAGCAGAAGGGCGTCCGCGCCGGCATCCACCCCGTGCCGGGCTGCAGCCAGGGCTTCTTTGGTGTTGTTGCTGCCTGCACCGGCGATGCAGACGCACTTGCCCTTGGTGCGGGCAGCTATTCGATCGACCACCAGTTCGTGTTCCTGCCAGGAGAGCACCGGGCTTTCGCCGGTGGTTCCGGCAGCCAGAATCCCGGTAATGCCGTTTTGAATCTGAAACTCGACCAGGGCATCAAGCCCTGCGACATCCACGGCATCCCCTTTGAAAGGTGTGATAATTGCAGTGAAAGCTCCGGTCAGCATGTCGCCCCTCCTTTCCGGTGGATGGGTTGAAAATGCTCCTAGGGAAAAACGGTAGGCAAAAGACCAACAGGTGTCAAGCAAAAAGATCGAACCTGAAAGTCCTTGACATCCATCAACAGGCATATTACGCCCCTAACCGAAAAACTATCGGAGGGAGAAAATAGATACCAATGGCACCAGCCAAAAACGCGGACGAGTTCATCGCCAGCCAACGGGCGGCCATCCAGTCCAACCCGGAGTGCGGAAACTCCCATTATAATCTGGGCGTGGCGCTGATGGGCAAGAAGGAATATGCGGAAGCGGAAAAGGAGTTTTTAGAGGCGATCGAGTGCAGTCCCGGTCTTGCCGAGGCGTATACGCAGCTCGGCGGGATCTGCTTGCAGCGAGGGGATCTGGAGGGTTGCCTGGACTGGAACAGGCGTGCCGTAAAAGCGCGCCCCGGCTTTTCGGAAGGACACGGCAACATCGGCTTTGTGGAGCTTCAGCGCGGCAATCTCGATGAAGCGATAAAGGCCTTGGAAAGAGCCACCTATTTCAACTTCAGATTTGTTCAGGCATTGACAACCCTTGCAAATGCCTACTTGATGAAGGGCCGGACAGATGACAGCATCCAGACCAACCTGAAAGTGCTGGAACTGCAGCCCGACTTTGCGCCGGCGCACAACAATATTGCCATTGCCTACCTGGAGAATCGCCAGTATGCAGAGGCGGTGAAGCATTGCGACAAGGCCGTTGCGCTGGGCTACGATGTTGCACCGGAAATTTTGAAGGAAATCGAAACGCACCGCAGCGTATAGCCCCGGCGGATTTTTTATCTGCAACTTCTGCGCCCGCCAACCGCTGACCCGGCCGGGCTGTGGCACTTTGTGCGCAAGGCAGGTCAACGGTGACCACATTCCGTTATTTTCTGCTCGACCGCAACTCCGCTATAGAGGAGGGCACCGGTGCCTGGCAGAAGTTTCTGCCGACCAGCCGTGAATCGGCTCGCGGTGAAGTCCCCGGCGGTGGACAGGGGACGGTTACCCGGGGTGATTACTTCAAAGCCGTTCGGGCGTTTCTGGAAGAGCCGCCGCATCATCGACTCGCCGATACGGTGTCCCGCCGCATCCAGCGACCCATCTCCAACACCGATCTCGATATTGTCGACATCTTCCTGGAAAAACACGGGCAGTTTTATCATCCGGCAAAAGTGGAGGCCATCGTCGCCGGCAACGCCTTGCGCTTTGTCGTCAATGCGGCTTTCAGCGCAACCGGAAGGACGATTATCGAGACGGATTTCCGAAACATACGGCGAATCAACCGCCACTTTCCCTATCGGTTCCTTCCCCGCGTCTACCATATGGGGGAAGTCCGCACCGAGTCCGGCCGACCGAGCTGGGTTCTGTTTCTCGGTCAGTGGCTGGATGGCTACCATGAGTTCCATCTTCACCGATCATCTCCTGACGGTCCTGTCGGGATGGTGATATGGGATCCGCGCCGGGGGAGCGTTCAACTGACCGAAAAACAGAGCGTGGCCGTCTATCGTCAGGCCGCCCGGATTCTGACCGCAACCTATAATTTCACGACTTCCGAGCAGGTAGGGTCCTGGCACCATGCGGCCGGTGATTTTGTCCTGCGAAGCAGCCCCGATATCGATCTGAAACTGGTGACGGTCCGCCAATACCGACCGCTGTTCGACGGATCGATGGATGACATGGAGACGCTTTTTCAGGCGCTGTTGCTGTTTCTGCTGAACCTGTCAGTGCGGACGCGCATCGATCGCGACAGCGGCACCGGCGACCTGCTTTGGTCGGAAGAGTTGGCCGTGCCGGCCACGATAAAGGGGTTTTTCGAGGGCCTGGAACTCCAGGTGCGTCACGGCTTTATCCCGGAGGAATTGCCCGGCATTTTTCATTCTTATCTGAAGGCCCTGAGCGCAGCGGACCTGATGGACCTGCTGGCCGCACTGGTGGCCCGGCATTTTGCCACCCGCGCAGAATCGACCCTGGTCCGCCAGCATCTCGGCAAGCACGGTCGCTGCCTACAATCTGCCATCGGACGCAACGCCTGAAAACCCACGATTTTTATTGACAAGAAATGAGAATAATTTTATATCTGCCCTTTGCATGCGAAACCATCCCCAATTCAGATATATTCTAAGGAAAACAATAGACTGAGAGGAGGTGAATCGGATCGCCCGCAGGGGCGGAATCGTTTTCGTACCAGCCGGAATTGTAAATTCTACACCAAAATGGAGGTAAAAAGATGGCAAAACACCCAACTCCCATGTTGGACCAGTTAGAGTCCGGGCCGTGGCCGAGTTTTGTGTCCGACCTGAAACAGCTGGCCGAAGCCCGCGCTCAGAACAAGGAGGGCGTCGAGTTCCAAATCCCGGCGGACGTGGCCGAGGATCTTCTGGGCATTCTGGAGCTGTCCTACAAGCACGGGCGGACACACTGGAAGCACGGCGGCATCGTCGGTGTTTTCGGTTACGGCGGCGGCGTGATCGGTCGATACTGCGATCAGCCGGAAGAATTTTCCGGCGTGGCCCACTTTCACACCATGCGTATCAACCAGCCGGGCGGCAAGTTCTACACCTCGGAATACCTGAGAAACCTTTGCGACCTGTGGGATTTCCGCGGCAGCGGCATCACCAATATGCACGGTTCAACCGGGGACATCATCTTCCTGGGCACCACCACACCTCAGCTGGAAGAGATTTTCTTTGAGCTCACTCACAAGTACAATCAGGACCTGGGCGGTTCCGGATCCAACCTGCGGACCCCCTCGGACTGTATTGGCCAGGCCCGTTGTGAATACGCCTGCTACGACACCCAGGCGATGTGCTACGACCTCACCCAGGAATACCAGGATGAGCTGCACCGGCCGGCCTTTCCCTACAAGTTCAAGTTCAAGTTCGACGGCTGCCCCAACTGCTGCGTGGCCTCCATCGCCCGGGCCGACTTTTCTTTTATCGGCACCTGGCGCGACAACATCAAAATCGACCAGAAAGCCGTTCAGGCCTACATCGGTGGTGAAATTCCCCCTAACGCCGGGGCGCACAGCGGCCGCGACTGGGGCAAGTTCGACATCCAGGCAGAAGTCATCGACCTGTGTCCCACCGAGTGTATGGCAATGGACGGGAAAACCCTGAAGATCAATGACAAGGAGTGCAACCGTTGCATGCACTGCATCAACGTCATGCCGCGAGCCCTGCGTATCGGCGATGATCGAGGGGTCAGCGTTCTGGCCGGCGCCAAAGCCCCCATTCTGGACGGCGCGCAGATGGGCACCCTGATCGTTCCGTTTATCAGTGCCGAACCTCCTTACACCGAAATCAAGGAAACCGTGATCGAACCGATCTGGGATTGGTGGATGGAAGAGGGCAAAAACCGCGAGCGGCTCGGCGAGCTGATGAAACGCCAGGGCTTGCAGAAACTGCTCGAGGTGACCGGCTTGAATCCCGATCCGCGGATGGTTCAGGAGCCGCGCTCCAACCCCTACATCTTCTGGAATGAAGACGAGGTGGAAGGCGGCTGGGAACGCGACATCAACGAATTCAGAAAAGACCATCGGAGATAGGAGGGGTATACCATGGCATTTATATCTTCAGGATACGATCCAAAAGAGCCGATGAAAAACCGGATCAGCGACATCGGCCCACGCAAATACGACGATTTTTACCCGCCGGTGATCGCCGCCAACAAGGGTAAGTGGCTCTATCACGAATACCTGCAACCGGGCGTGCTGGTGCACGTAGCCGAGTCCGGCGACAAGGTGTTCACCGTCCGCTGCGGCGGTGCCCGCCTGATGTCCACCATCCATATCCGGGAGATCTGCGAGATTGCCGACAAGCACTGCGGCGGACATCTGCGCTTTACCACCCGCAACAACATCGAGTTCATGGTCGATGAGGAATCGAAAGTCCAGCCGCTGATCAAGGATCTGGAAAGCCGCAAGTTTGCCGGCGGCAGCTTCAAGTTCCCGGTGGGCGGCACCGGCGCCGGCATCACCAACATCGTGCACACCCAGGGCTGGATCCACTGCCACACACCGGCTACCGACGCATCCGGTCCGGTGAAGGCTGTCATGGACGAGCTGTTCGACGATTTCAAGGACCACCGTATGCCGGCCCACCTTCGCGTGTCGCTGGCCTGCTGTCTGAACATGTGCGGAGCGGTTCACTGCTCCGATATTGCCATTCTGGGTTATCACCGCAAGCCGCCGATGCTCGATCACGAGTATCTGGACAAGATGTGCGAGATCCCACTGGCCATCGCCGCCTGCCCGACGGCTGCTATCAAGCCGTCGAAGGTCGAGGTTGGAGGGCAGAAGCTCAATTCGGTGTCGGTGAAAAACGAGCGCTGCATGTTCTGCGGCAACTGCTACACCATGTGTCCGGCCATGCCGCTGGCTGACAAGGAAGGCGACGGCATCGTCATCATGGCGGGCGGCAAGGTCTCCAACCGCATCAGCGCACCCAAGTTCTCCAAGGTCGTTGTGGCGTTTCTGCCCAACGAAGCACCTCGCTGGGAATCGACCTGCAAATGCATCAAGCAGATCGTTGAGGCATATGCAGCCGATGCCCGCAAATACGAGCGTCTCGGGGAATGGGCCGAGCGGATTGGATGGGAGCGATTTTTCGAGAAATGCGAACTCGAATTCACCCATCACCTGATCGACGACTTCCGTGATCCGGCCTACTTCACCTGGCGCCAGACCACGCAGTTCAAGTTTTAGGAGTTCAAACCGGTGAGAGGGGGCATGCCGGACCGTGGCGTGCCCTCCCACCTTTAAGAAAAGAGGGTACAGATGGAATACGAAGAGGCAAAGGAGAAGCTGGTTGCAGCACTCCAGAAAAAGCAGAAAACCAAGTCAAAGTTTTATTTCAACGACTTGGCCAAAATCCTGGAGGCCAAGCCCCGGGATGCCAAAAAGGTAATCAACCGGATGGTGCAGGAACAAGTGCTGGAATACTGGTCCAGCGGAAGCACCTCCCTGTATGGGTTGCACGGCACCGGCAAACAGGCTGCGGCCGAGCACGAAGACTAAACTGTCGGCTCCGGTTTACACGCGACAGTTTCGAGCCATAGACGGTTTCACCGATGTTGCAGGATGGCCTGGATTTTCCCCGCCTGTTAATATCAGCCCTGCGGGGCGGTTCGGGAAAGACCATCCTTTCCATTGGCATCATTGCGGCGCTGCTCCGTAAGGGCAGGGCCGTTTTTCCTTTCAAAAAAGGTCCGGATTATATCGATGCCGGCTGGCTCTCCATGGCGGCCGGTCGGTCCTGCTATAATCTAGACACCTTCATGGTCCTCCCCGAGGACGTCCGGGCCTCTTTCCTTTTCCGCTCCTTTTCGGGCGGCATTGCTGTAATAGAGGGCAACCGCGGCCTGTATGACGGCATTGACCTGGAAGGCAGCACCAGCACGGCCGAGCTGGCCAAGCTGCTTCAGGTGCCGGTAGTGCTCTGCGTGGATGCCACCAAGACCACCCGCACCATGGCAGCGGTTATCGCCGGCTGCCAGCAGTTCGACAGCGACGTTCGGATCGGTGGCGTCGTTTTAAACCGCGTTGCCGGCGCACGCCATGAAAGCATCCTGCGGAGGAGCATTGAAACCCATTGCCGGATACCGGTTTTCGGCGCGATACCCAAGCTGGGCAAACAGGATTTTCCCGAACGGCACATGGGGCTGGTGCCCACACCCGAACACCGCTGGGCGCTGGATGCCATTTCCGCGATTGCCGATGTGATCGAGCGCCATGTCGACCTGGCAGCACTGGAAGATGCGGCCGGAAGCGCGCCGCCGCTTCACGCAACCGAGCACCCCCAAGTGCCCGCCGCCATCCGGGACACTGATCCACCGGCCGGTTCCAAGCCGGCAGTGGTTGGAGTGATCCGCGATGCGGCCTTTCAGTTTTACTACCCCGAAAACCTGGAGGCACTCGAAGCCGCCGGAGCGCAGCTGGTATATTTCAGCCCGCTGGAAACCGAAACCATGCCGGACGTGGATGCCCTTTATATCGGCGGTGGTTTTCCGGAAACCCACGCCGAACAGCTGGCCGGCAACACAGTGTTCAAAAAAACCGTAAAGACACTGGCAGATGATGGGTTGCCGATCTATGCTGAGTGCGGTGGCCTGATGTACCTGGGGCAAGAGCTGGTGCTGGCGGAAAAATCATTTCCGATGGCCGGAGTGTTGCCGATTGTCTACGGATTTTCCAAAAAGCCCCAGGGGCACGGCTACACCATTGTGACCGCCGATCGCAGCAACCCCTACTTTCCCATCGGCGGCGAACTCCGCGGCCACGAGTTTCATTACTCCCGGGTGTTGAAATGGAGCGGCAAAGACAGCGACCTGGTATTTCAAATGAAGCGCGGAGCCGGCATTGTAAATGGACGCGACGGTGCCGTGGTCCAAAATGTTCTGGCCACTTACACGCATTTGCACGCGCTGGGCGCACCGGGATGGGCCCCGGCCCTTGTTCGAAGAGCGACCGCATACCGCCGGTCAAAAAAGCCCTACACCGTCTGATGCCGGGGGATTCCACCGTGCTGACGAAAGACATGGAAGCCGTGGCCGGCTTTGCCATCGAACACCTTTCCGAAACCTGCCACCGCAGCCCGGCCATCGAAGTCGAGAGACTGTTGGCAAAACAATTCGGCCTTGGCCGCCGCCAGGGTCGCGCGGTCATCCGCCATCTGGTGAGAACCGGGGAGCTGATCTACGCCAACGAGCACGGGAGCAGTTTTCTGGAACCTTCCTTTCACAGGCCGGTGCGGATCGGTGCGAGGATCGTGCTGGTTCCGGCCGACCTGCCCTACAGGACCTGCGGCCAAGAAGTGGCAGTGCGAATCGCTCCCGGAGCGTCTTTCGGCAGCGGGCGGCATCCCACCACCCGTTTGGCCCTCCGGGGGCTTGAGGAGGCTGCGGGGAAGATCTCGAAGGCCGGTTGCCCGCCGGATTCGGTGGTGCTGGATATCGGCAGCGGGTCGGGGGTGCTGGTCATTGCGGCCGTGAAGCTGGGCCTTGGTCGGGGTGTGGGAATCGATACCGACCCGTGTGCGCGATGGGAAGCCCGGCAGAACATACAACTCAACCGGCTTTCCGGCAAAATCCGGGTGGGGGATCAGCCCACAGACCAGACAAATCCAACCGGTCGGTTTAATTTTGTCGCCGCCAATTTGCGGACGCCGACACTGATGCGCCTGGTACCGACGATCTGCGATTGGTCGACACCGTCGGGCCGACTGGTTCTCTCCGGTATTCGGACAGAAGAGATGGACGGGTTGCTGAATCGCTACCGGGCTCATGGCTTTCACGAGCTGTGGGTGGCGGGCGAGAAAGGATGGGTAGCGATAGTTCTGCAAAGACAACAGATGGAATAAATAAAAAAGGCGGACGCCTATTTGCGTCCGCCCGCCATCTATTCTCTGTGCGTCTATTTCGGCTTTTTGGGATGGCACTTGGTGCAGGTGGTCGGTGCTGCCTTGGTGTTGTTGGCCTTGTTGAATTTCTTGTGGCAAACCCGACAGTTGTCGTGCAGGGCCTCTGCGTGGTACTCCAGCTCCTGTGCCTTGGTCAGCTTGGGAGCCCCCTTGCCTTTCGGCTTTTCCCCCGGCTTCTTGTGGCACTCGATGCAGCGCTGTACGCTGTCGCCGGCCTTCAGGTTTTTCAACGGCTTGTTGTCGGCATCGTGGTGACACTCCCCGCATCCGTTCTTGTACAGATCCGGTGATTTTTTGGCATACTCATCGGAATGCTTTTTATGCGAGAATTCCACGATCCCCTTTTCGTGTTCCGCGTATTCCGGCGACTCCAACTTGATGACTTCGGGTAGGTCCGTGGCGGCGTGAATGCCGGCCGCCAGAAAGAGGACAGCCACTCCGACCATGCTCGCATGCAACAGTAGGGACTTTATTTTCATCTGCGTTGTTCAACCTCCTTTCCTCTGATGGGCTTTCAAACAGCGGCTATTGTTACCAAGTCGCCCACTGTTTGTCAATGAATATCAGCGCTTGGCACGGTTACCCGGATTCTGCGGCAGCATCGTCTGCCGCCGATTCGGGCGGTGGTTTTGCCCGGCCGAAGATGCGGGCGCCCAGAATGCTGATTTCGTACAGCAGCATCAGCGGCAGGGCCATCATCACCTGGGTGACGACATCGGGGGGCGTGAGAATGGCGGCGCCGGCAAAAAACAGCAACACGGCATACTTCCGGTTTTTTTTCAGAAAGGGCACCGTAACCAGCCCCAGTCTGGCCAGGAAGGTGATCACCAGCGGCAGCTCGAAGACCAACCCGAAAGCCAGCAGCAGTTTGGCCGAAAATCCGAGATATTCCTTCATCGAGGGGAGCGGCCGGATATAATCGGTGGCAAACCCGAGGAAGAACTTAAACCCCCACGGAAAGACAATGAAATAGCCAAACAGCGAACCCCCGATGAAAAAGAGGGAAGACAGGAGCACGATGGGAATCAGAATGCGGCGCTCTTTCCGGTACAGACCAGGGGCAACGAACATCCAGAACTGGTAAAGCAGTACCGGCGTTGCCAGCATGAGGCCGGACAACAAAGACACCTTCAGGTAGGTGAAAAAGGCTTCGGGCAGACCGGTGTAGATCAGTGTTTCGCCGTTTTTCATCACCTGCCGCAGGGGATGAACCAGGATGCTGAAAAGATACTCCTTGAAGCCGTAGGATGCGACAAAACCGATGCCGATGGCGACAAAGCAGACAATCAGTCGTTTGCGCAGCTCTTCCAGGTGAGCGGTAAAAGGGAGCTTGTCGTCCACGTCCATCGGTTAGCGATCCTTCTCCGGCGTGTCTTCAGGGCGGGTAGTTTCCGAATCCGGTGGTGTCGGTGCATCGGCGATTTCCGAGGGGGCAGCGGAGACGGCACTTCCATCATCCGGCGGGTCGGGTGATGGATCTTTCTGCCAGTCGGTATAATCTTTTTCCAGATCGGCCTTTTTGCCATCGATGCTATCATCCGATCCGGCCCTGGGTTTGTCCTCGAGTACCGAATCCTTGATATCGGACTGGATGTCGTCAAAGGCATCTTTTACTTCCTTCATTTCACTGTCCAGCTCCAGAGATCCCTTCAGTTCACTGGTGGCCTTCTTGAACTCGCGCATCGCCCGGCCCAGAGATTTCGCCAGATCGGGCAATTTCTTCGGACCGATGACGATCAGGGCGATTGCCAGAATCAGTATCAACTCCGGCATTCCGATACCAAACATGTTTCTCTCCTGGTAGGTGACCCGTGTACGGGATGGAACTGCCACACCGGGCCTGCGGTCCCTGCGCCCCGCTTGAAACCGAATCTCGCTGCCGACATATCGCCTCGGAACAATGGTGACAGCGCTTTGAACGTATAAGCGGACTCATGCAAAGCCGGCATCGGCTGCAACCAAGATGGCGCAGGCGCGGTGAACCCGGAAAAGTAACAACTTTTACTGGGTTTCACAGCGGGTGTCAAGCCAAACCGCTCGCTTCGCCAACCAGGCGGGACGGCGCAAAATTGCTTGATCCAGCCAAGCTTTAGTGGTAGATTTCCAAGGTTTACAAAAGACCGGCGGATCCTCCCGTCGTCGTCCATCACCAGAGACAAGGAATCCTACTGATGATTCAATCGTTCGATCAGGAGCAGCTCGAAAAAGCCGAAGCGATTTTAGAGGAGGACCTGATTGCAAGCGGCGTAAATATTGCCCTGGTGGTGGACATGGCCGGTCACATCGTTGCCAACTCACACAGCGAGGGTTGCAGCCACGACGTATATTCCCTGGCGGCACTGGCGGCCGGCAATTTCGGTGCCGTCAATGCAATGGCCAAGATCGTCGGTGAAGAGGAATTCTCTCTGCTGTTTCACAAAGGGCAGGACGAAAACCTGCACTTCAGCAAAATCAACGACGAACTGCTGCTCATCACTACCTTTGGCAACGATGTATCTCTCGGGTTTCTACGCCTGAAGATCGCCGAAGCCATAGAAAGAATCCGCGGGCTCTGGTAAGCTGCCGGCTGCCCGGTATTACGCTGCTTTTCGGTTAGTGCGAATCCGCCTCCGGTTTCAGCACCAGAAAATACAGCTGCCCCCAATGCTGCATGTGCCCTGCAGCAATCTCTGCGTAGGTTCCGTTTCCCCAGAATAGATCCGAGCGCGCCGGCCCCCGGATGGCACCGCCCGTGTCCTGGCTGACGGCAAAACGGCTGAATTTTTCCCAGCGGGTTATTTCTCCGCTGCCCCCTACCAGGGGTTTCTCGGTTTCTATGTAAGCCAGGGCCGGCAGCGGAAACAGGCGGTGGTCCACAGCGATGGAGCGGCCCGGGGTTAATTTGACTTCCAGGTAACCGATGGGACCTTCCGGTTCCAGTTTGAAGAACACGTAGCTTGGGTTGTGAAAAAGAATCGTTTCGCGCTCTTCGGGGTGATGGTGCAAATACTCGCGGATTTTCTGCATCGACATCTCCTCTCTCGGGATTTTGCCCTCTTCGATCAACAATTTGCCGATGCTTCGATAGGGGTGCCCATTCGTGCTGTCATAGTGCACATTTAAAACGGCGCCATCGTCAAGGAAAATACGCCCCGATCCCTGGATTTGCAGGAAAAACAGATCCACGGGATCCTTCAACCACGCCAGCACCGGCGCACGGCCCTCCAGTTGGCCGTCTTTTTCGATTTGCTGGCGGTCGTAGTAAGGCAACAGGGTGAGATCGGTCATCCGGCCGGTGATCGTCTCACCGGCAAACCGGTCGGAAAACTGGGACAGGTCGATGCGGATCAGGTCGTCAGGACGCCCGAATATCGGTACAGTGTAAGGCCCGTTTTTTTCCGCCTTTCCCCTGAGGAAGGGCTCATAGTATCCGGTAAACAGCACTTGCCGGGTTCCATCTTTCCCGGAGCAGCGGTATACGCGGTAGTTTTCCCGGAGAAATCTTTGGATCTCCTTGGCTGTAGGTCGACTGGTGATAAAGGTTAAAAAGGTTTCCAGTGAGGTTATCAAATGCGCTGCCGCATAGCGGTCCTTTCCAAAGACGAACTCCTTGTCCGGCGGAACATCGGTGAGATAGGCGATGCTTTGACGGATGCTGTGCTCCAGACCGTCGAAGTGCATGTCATCTGCAAAACGGGGCTGCTGCGACGGGCGGACCGGTACCAGGGCTTCGCGGGTTGGGGCGGCGCATCCGGAAAGGATCAAGGCCGGCAGCAGCAGGAAGATCAGGAAAAGATCGATGATTTGTCGCATTGTATGCGGCATCCTTTTTCAATTCGATAAAAATGAAAAGATCGGCCGGCAAACCGCCGCAGCACCCGCTGCGGCTTTCCAGTGACTTGCCGGACCATATCGGGGGCTAGCTCTCCGGAAAACGGTAGTGTCCGCTTTTTCCGCCTGTTTTTTCCACCAGGCGGATTTCCGTGATTGCCATTTCCCGATCCGTTGATTTGCACATGTCGTATACCGTCAGCGACGCCACGGCGGCAGCCGTCAATGCCTCCATCTCGACCCCGGTTTGACCCACAAGCCGGGCGGTGGCTTCGATTCCGATCACACTTCCGCCAGCATCCGGGTAGAAGTCGACACTCACATGGGAGAGGTTCAAGGGGTGGCACATGGGAATGAGGTCGGCGGTTTTTTTTGCTGCCATGATGCCGGCAATCCGGGCGGTTTCCAGAACGTTACCTTTTTTAATTTTCCGGTCAAGGATCTGTTGCAGCGTCGCGGCCTGCATCCGGATGCTCGCTCGAGCTTTCGCCATTCGCTGGCTGGCCGGCTTGTCGGTGATGTCGACCATCCGTACACGGCCTTTGGGATCGATATGCGTAAATTCAGACATTGCTGTCTCCTTTGACGTTTTCCAATGGTTTTCGGGCTGATTCCAGCCACGTTTCCGCCCGGGCCAGATCCTCGGGCGTATTGATATTGAAAAATGATATCAGATCCGGATCGGCAGACCGCAACGGCTTTTCTTCGATCTTCATCACCCGCACGGAGTGAAAGAAGGATTGGATTTTGAATTGCTGCCGTTCAAGCAGTTTTTCGATAACTCTCAGGCATCGCTTCGAATAGATAGCACAAAGTGGCTCTAACCCGGCGGTGGTTTCAGGAATGACAACGTCGGCAGAGGGCTCCAGCGCATCCAGCAAAGTGGTCACCACGCCGGTTTGGAGAAACGGAGCGTCGCAGGCTGCAAAGAAGGCATGCGGGTGGGCGGCGTGAAAAAGCCCGGCATGAATACCGGTCAGGGAACTCCGGCAGGAGAAAATATCGGTCACAACGCGCAGATCCCATGATAGATATTTGACCGGCGCATTGGTAACCAGAACAATGTCATCAAACAGGGGTCGGAAGACCGCCAATAAATGGTCGATCATCGGCATGCCCCCCACGCTTACGAGCGCTTTGTCCCTGCCGGAAAAACGCGTGTTGAGGCCTCCTGAAAGAATCACTCCGGAACAAGATTTTTTCATGATCGGATCAGTCAAGGCCCCCCATCTGATTGATTCGAGCGTCGTCGCCGCGATAAGCATAAATAAAACGCCGCCTGAAATCAAGGCTGTTTCCGGCTCGGATCCCGTGGAGCGGCACATAATCCTTGAATTCGTCTTACAGCCTGGTATAGAAGAGACTGTCCGCTTAGGTCCCGAACATTGGGGCGCATGCTGATTACTGCCTGCAGAACGATAACCACGGTATACATGGGAAGCCACGAACACAAAATCGCTGCACCAAAATCCGTGACGGTCGGCATCATCACGGTATCGACTACCCGATCGCTGGAAACGGATGAGAGCGGCCACTGGATCCGCGCGCAGGCCACGGCGGAAGGACATACGGTCGTTTTGCACCGTCTGGTTACGGATAAGGAGACGGCCATCCGCAAGACCGTTCAGACAGCGCTGCGGGAGACGGCTCCTCAAGCGTTGATACTGAACGGCGGAACGGGAATCAGCCCGACGGATGTGACGATCGAAACCCTGCGGCCCATGTTTATCAAGGAGATGACCGCATTCGGGCCGCTTTTCGCACTGTTGAGCCACCGGCAGATCGGTTCGGCTGCCGTGCTTTCACGGGCAACGGCCGGCGTTATCGAACGGACGGTTGTCATCTGCCTGCCGGGAAGCCTGAATGCCTGCCGGATGGCCTGGCAGGAGATGATATCTTCCGAGCTCAGCCACATGGTGCACCACGTTCGAGAAGGCTGAAGAGATCGCAGCTGCCGAACCGCCGATGGGTTGAACCAACCACTAGATGAGAACCCGTAAACCCCCTGAAACAAGCGTTCTGTACCTGAAGGCCTTGGTGGCGCGCAGCAACGGCGAAGTTGTTGAACTGGATGACTACGCGGCGACCGGGATGTCGGGCGACCGGGTGGAAGTGCTGACATTCGACGGCACCTGCAACATGCCGTTCGGCAGCGAGTTGATGATGCTGCCCGACAGGATTCCGATTCTCTTCCATATCGGCAGAAAACGATTTGAGGCACTTGCCGAAAATCCGCAGATACCCGGCCAGCCGGTATACCCGGTGGCAGCCTTCAATTCGCCGGGGTATGTGGTTACCGGCATCAGCGCTTATTCCGAGCGGTCCCGGGCCGGTTGGCTGCCGCTGTTTTCGTACGGTGCCGTCGGCTGGCACCGTGGGCGTTTCCGGTCGGCCGTATTCCAGGTGGATCGCGAAAGAAGGCAAGACCTGCGGCTGATGAAAAGAACCAAGGTCACGGCCGGTATTCACGAAAAACGCAAGCGGATGCCCGGAAACCGGTTGCGGCTGCACCTGGAAAGGTGTGCGCTTACCTACTCCTGCCCAGCCGGGAAAAATTTTTTCCTCGGTAGATACGAGGCCCCGCTGCCGACCTCGCGCCATTGCAATGCCCGTTGTCTGGGCTGCATATCGCAGCAACCATCCGGCCTTGTTCCCTGCACCCAGGAGAGGATCGGCTTTACCCCGACACCGGAGGAAATATCGGAAGTGGCGTTGACGCACATTCAGGGGGTAACCCGGGGTGTTGTCAGCTTCGGTCAGGGCTGCGAGGGGGAACCGCTGACCGCCTTTGGTGTCATCGAGCCGGCCATCCGCCGGGTGAGGGCGGCCACTGCCAAGGGAACGATCCACCTCAACACCAATGGCAGCCATCCGGAGTTGCTCGACAAATTGTTCGATGCCGGGTTGGACAGCATGCGGGTGAGCCTGAACAGTGTGCAGGAAAAGTATTATAAGGCCTATTTCCGTCCCCGGGGATATCGGTTCGCCGACGTGCTGCAGGGTATCGATCTCGCCCTCAGCAGGGGGAAATTCGTATCCCTGAACTATTTGCATTGTCCGGGTTTCACGGACACCTCCGGGGAGGTGAAAGCGCTGTTCCGTTTTCTCCGGGAGCATCCGATCCATATGATCCAGTGGCGCAACCTGAACCTGGATCCGCTGCGCTACTGGCGTACGATGGCGAAGCAGTTCCCGCTGGGCGCGCCCATCGGTATGCGCCGCTTGTACTCCGACATCCGAGCAGCGTTTCCCCGGCTGCGACATGGATATTTCAACCCTCCCAAGGAGACCTTCTGACAAGCAGGGATTTCAGGCAGGCACGCTATGACCAGGAAGTGGATCGAGGCCAGGGTCAGTTACATCGCCGGCAGTGGGGTGCTTGGCGCTGATCTGGTGGCAAATCTTTTTTACGACATGGGCCTGCACGGAGTACTCCTGGATGAACCCCGTCGGCCGTTCGACCAGGACGGGGCATCTGAAGACCATCCTGCGGTGATCGGTTACATTCCCGTTTCCGCAGGCAGCCGGGAGCGCTGTGAGCAGCTGCGTCGGCGGTTGCGGCAGCTGGAATTTCCGACCCGGATGACAATGCGGGTGATTGACGACCAGGACTGGGCGCAATATTGGAAATCCCACTTCAAACCCCTGAAGGTGTGCCCGGGGTTGATCGTCAAACCTAGCTGGGAAAACATACCTCCCGCAGAAGGAGAGATCGTCATCGAGATCGACCCCGGGATGGCTTTCGGAACCGGTCATCATCCAACGACTGTGCTCTGTTTGCATTTACTGCGCAGGTATCTGCAAACCGGAGACACGTTGCTGGATGTGGGAACCGGCACCGGCATTCTGGCCATTTCCGCCGTCAAATCCGGCTGCGGCAAGGTTACGGCTGTCGATTCGGATGAGACCGCCATCGGGGTGGCAAGAGAAAACCGCCGGCGCAATCGGATTGGATCCGACCAACTGTTTTTGCTGTGTGGAAACCTGACCGATCCGGTCAAAGGTCGATATAATGCGGTGGTCGCAAACATTCTGCCCCACGTCATTGTAGAACTCGTCGGTCAGCTGGATCGGGTTATCGAACCGGGAGGCGTGTTTATCGCTTCCGGAATTCCCGATGAAAAAGCCGATGCGGTCATCCGGGCAGCCGAAAGCCAATCGATTGAAACGATCGCGGAGCGTTCTCTGGACGGTTGGACGGCCTTCGCCGGTCGTTGCCCGGAGTGAATTTCGGATGCAAAAGCGGCTGTCAAAATCGGTCTTGTCCTCGGGCAATGGAGTCATCGGCGGTATTTTTTTGATTGATTTACGTGGGCAGTCGTCATATACCCTCAGGCCGTGCACCCGCAGAAAGTTGGGCCGGATGACGAATGCCGCCGCCGGCAGTCCGGAAACCCGTGTTCGCTAGAAGGAGGACCAATGAAGGTCGGCCGCAATGATCCCTGCCCTTGCGGGAGCGGGGTGAAATATAAAAAGTGCTGTTTACACCGGAACAAATCAGCAGATATGAATACGACGTCCGTTTACGCAAAAAGGTATAACATCCGTTTGAAAACCGCCAGGGATGTGGAGGCCATTCGAGAGGCCGGTACCCTGGTCCTGAAAACCCTGGATCAGGTTGAAGCCGCTATCCGACCCGGGATGAAAACCGATGAGATCAACACGTTGGTTGACGAGTTTAGTCGCCGGCACGGCGGTATTCCGGCACCGCTGAATTATCGCAATTTTCCAAAGAGCGTCTGCGTGTCGGTTAACGAAGTGATCTGCCACGGGATTCCCGGGCAGCGGGTATTGATGGACGGAGATATTGTTAATGTAGATGTGACGACCGTTCTGAACGGATATTTTGCAGATGCCAGCAAGACGTACTTTATCGGCCAGCCGGGCCCGGATGCCCGAAAAATCGTATCGGTGGCCAGAACCTGCCTGGATTTGGGCCGAAGGCAGGTGAAACCCGGCAGCACGATCGGAGATATCGGATGGGCCATCCAGCAATATGCCGAATCGCACGGGTGTTCGGTTGTCAGGGAGTTCGTCGGACATGGGGTTGGATTTGAGTTTCACGAGCCTCCCCAGGTGCCTCATTTTGGTCGCAAGAACACGGGGTTGAAGCTGGTACCGGGAATGGTTTTTACCATCGAGCCGATGATCAACCTGGGTGGTGCGGACCTGAAGATTCTCGATGATGACTGGACGGCTGTCACCCGTGACGGTTCGCTTTCCGCCCAGTTCGAACAAACCATCCTGGTTACCGACAACGGTTTTGAAAGTTTGACGCCCTATGAGCTATGACCGGAATCCCGAACCCATCAAAATGGAAAAAGGAGGATAGATGTCATCTGCGCATCACCGTGGAATTGAAGAACTAGAAAACTTTGCCATGGATGTCATTCATCAGGTCGGCGAGAAAGCGCTCGCATTTTATGGAAAGGGTGAACCTCGGATTAAATTTGACGAGGAACTGGTAACCGAAGCCGAACTGCAGCTGTCAGGATTTTTCGAGCGCCAGCTCCAGGATCGATTTCCAGACCACCACCTGTTTAAAGACACCTTTGAAAGCACCCAATACACCCACGAAGGGGATCGATATCTGTGGGTGTTTGATCCTCTCGACGGCGTTGCCAATTTTCAGGCCGGCATACCGATCTGGGCGGTTACGCTATCGCTGATCGAGAATTTCTGGCCCGTGCTGGGGGTGGTGTTTATGCCGGCAACCGGTGACCTTTTTCATGCCCAGGCAGGCAAACAAGCCTACTGGGGCAATCAGTCGATTCAGATCTCGAATATCGATACGATCAACGACGAAAGCCTGCTTCTCACCTACTCGCGATTCCACCAGCATTATCGACCGGTTTTCCCAGGCAAAATCAGAGCCCTGGGATGCACTTCCGCCCACATCTGTTACGTCGCAATGGGCAGGGCCGATGCCGCCATTGTTTCTCACGAATCATTTCAGGACCTGGCAGCAGCGCGGGTGATTCTAGAATCGGCCGGCGGGAAACTGGGACGCATGGACGGAAGTGAGTTTTTCCTGGAGGACTATTTCAACGGGGAGCGAATCGAAGGGCATCTGCTGGCGGCTGTCCCGGAAAATTTGCCCCTGGTTCGCGAATGCCTGAACCCGAATTCGTGAACCAACGCAATGCAGGCGGAAATCCAACGGAAGGTTGACCACTTTGCTTCCGCGCTTTCCACAAACCAAACTTCGGCTGGATCGGACGTGTTGGCTTCGATTGCTGGCGACAGCAGGGCTTGCATATTTCGGAATAATGATTATCAGTTAGCCAATTCGGATCCGCCAGCGCATATCAATGACGTGGCCAATAGTGCGTGTCCGTGAGTTTTCGGCCGGTATCATTGGCCAGATCGCCGGGAAATAATGATGATCGATCGTATGTTGGATCTTCTGTGGAATCGGCGCTTGAATTTTCTACCGCTACCGTTCGGATGTTGCTGAATTTCGATTTCGAATAGTATAATATCATTTTTTCCTGGAGGTGAGGATGTACAAGGATAAAAAGGCGATCAAACGGGATATTCTGGATAAATTTCGCACGCTCGGAAGCGAGCAGGACCTACTGCCACCCCAATGGCTGGAAAATGATTATTTCGAAAGCCTGGACAGTCAGGAGAAAAAACTGTTTAAAAAGGCTGTTCAAGAGCTGGTGTCCAGCGGCCTGGTGGAACAGGTGCAAGGTCCGATCGCGAATTTGCGCCTCACCCAGAAAGGCGCCGATCTGATCCACTAAGTCAAGTAGTACTTTCCGATCTGCACGGACCTAGCCCATACATCGGTGCAGGTCTTGCCACAATCGCTCTTCTATTCATGCCGCTCAGTGCGGTCCAGCACCTTTCTCGCCTGCGGCGTTTCCGCCGCCGCTGCATTTTGTAGACCCCCACGTTAATATCTGGATGCCGATCCGGTGAAGGCCTCAGCCGGCCGATTGGGCGGCAGGGGCGCGTCGCTGTATCTCCTGGCTGAGAAAAATACCGATAAAAATCAGTGCTGCTGCCGGGTACTGGGAAAGCGTAAAGCGTTCATTCAGAATCAATCGGCCCAGAAGAATGGTAAAGATGGGGATCAGGTTCACGAAAGCCGAAGCCTGGCTGGCGGGAATCCGGCTCATACCGAAATTGTACAATCCGTAGGCACCCATGGTCACAAAAACACCCAGATAGAAGATGGCCATGATTCCATTACCGTCGAACCGTGTCGGCCATTCGGTGCCGGGCAGAAACAATATCGGCAGGAAAAAGGCGGAGCCGACCAGCGCCTGAAGAGCTGTCAGCAGCAAGGGCGAATAGCGGGCGGTCAGCCGTTTGAGGGTGATGATATAACCGGTTGCGCAAACCATGGCCAGAAATTCCAGCAGATTTCCCAGTGGGGGATTGGGGGCTCCAGCGGTGGCCGACTCGCTGGCACTGAGCCAGACCGCTCCCAGTATCGCAAGCAGAAATCCCGCCCAGGTTCTGGCAGAGATGGCTTCTTTCAAGAAAATGCGGGCACCGATGGCCACCATCAGCGGCAGCAAAGCACAGATCATGCCTGCCTGGGCGGCGGAAGTATGGGTGAGCGCGCGGGCTTCGAACAGGAAATAGAGACACGGTTCACACAGTGTCATGAATAGAATCGGTTTCCAATCTCCACGGCGATAGTCGAGTTTGCCGAACCTGGAAAAAAACCCGAGAAAACAGCAGCTTGCCACCGCCATGCGGCCGAATATGACGACCATAGGGTCAAAACTGCGGAAAGCGAGCTTTAGTGCGACAAAGGAACTCGACCACAGAATCATTGCCAGCGTCAGGCCGGTATAGGGCAACCAGATTCCTTCGGTTCGATTCAATAGGACCTCGCAGCATGTCGTTGCTATCCAACGGTGACCGAAGATGGTCATGACGGAGCAGCGGAGGCAAGTCGCTGTCCAACAGGGCGAAAGCCTTGCATAGCATTCACGCCGTCAAATGAAAACCGGAAAGCGGATTTCAAAGCAGCAAAACTTTACTTTTTCCGGCAGTCGGTGCTAAGAGTGAACCGCGAAACGTGTTGCAAGGGATAAGCGGAAACGCTGTGTTTATGCATCGGCGATCAACGACATGGATCATCGCCCTGTGCTTGGGGTTGCTGGTATTTATTGCCGGTTCCTGCTGGTATTTCAGCCGGGCGGTGCCCGTCTTTCTCGGTTTTACCGCCAAAACCCTTTGCTCCGGTGTGTTCATATCCGGCCGGTCGGCCAGAGATGTCTTGCGACAAGACATTGCACCGGTGGTTTTTTTCAGTCGCCTTATCCGCGCCAATGTAGATCCTGCGGAAAAGACCGTAACGACAACCCTGGCAGGGCTTTTCAGAAAACGGGCATTCTATCGAAACTGGTGCGGTTGCACGCTGATGCCGGTTGCGGACGGCTCGTATCAGATCAACCGGACGCCGACCGGCCTTGAGGCTCGCCGGTCCAACCTTGCCAACGACGTATTCTGGCCCCAGGGAACCGCTGCGGCTTTCGACACGATGCCGGCCGGAGTAAATGCGGGAAAGCTGGAGGCGGCGGTTTCGGATGCTTTCGTCGATACGGCCACCGGCAGGAGCCGCCAGACGCGGGCAGTAGTGGTCGTGTACCGGGGTCGGCTGATTGCGGAGCGCTATGCCAAGGGTTTTCATCGCACCATGCCGCTGGCCGGATGGTCTATGAGCAAAAGCGTCACCAACGCTCTGGTCGGCATACTGGTCTACAAGGGAAAGCTGAATCTGTATGATCCTGCAGCGGTGCGGGAATGGCAAACGCCCGGCGATCCGCGACAAAAGATCACACTCGATCACCTGCTGCGGATGACCAGCGGGCTGCGGTTCCGCGAAGTCTACACCCCTCCGTCGGATGTCACCGAGATGCTTTTCCGCAGTCCCGATTTCGGTGCTCTGGCAGCAGCAAAATCCCTGGAGGCTCCTCCGGGAGAAAAGTGGCATTATTCCAGCGGCACCACCAATATCGTCACCCGCATGATCCGCGCTGCAGTAGAAAGCGAATACGGGCACACCGTCTCTTTTGCAAGGCGGGAGCTGTTCAACCGGTTGGGGATGATAACCGCCACGGTCGAGCTCGATCCATCCGGCACCGTTGTGGGATCCTCCTATACTTTCGCAACTGCCCGAGATTGGGCCCGGTTTGGCCTTCTCTATCTGCAGGACGGGATCTGGCAGGGGCAACGGATTCTGCCGCCGGGTTGGGTGCAATACAGTCGTACACCGACCCGGGCTGCCCCCAGAGGACAATACGGCGCCCATTTTTGGCTAAATGCCGGCACATCCGAAAGCCCAAATCGGCGACGCTGGCCCTCGCTGCCCAGCGATATGTTTCTGGCATGGGGATTTCAAGGCCAGTTTCTGATCATCATCCCGTCGAAAGATCTGGTACTGGTCAGGCTGGGGTTGAACACAAAATCGAAGGGTTGGAGCCTGGAAAAATTCGTTACCCATATTACATCGGCCCTGCCTTGACACGCCGGTTGCGGGACAGGGCTCGCTTGACGCAGCAGCCACCTGCGGCTATGATGGGATCCTCTGGCGTGTGTGCCCACCTCGGTCCGCCTGTCGCCTCGCAGTGGCGGAAAACCCAGACTCGGCAGGCCGAAGGTTTCGAGCCCGGCAGTATTCGAACCCCTGATCAGAACTCCAACTTGCGTGAAAGGAATTGTTGCGATGGCCAAAAAGTCCAAGATGGTAACCACCAGTGAATTTTCCAAGTTGTCCGGAATTACGGTTTCCACCCTCAACAAATGGATCCGTGATAAAAAGATCAAGGCAGAGAAACAGTCCGGACGGTGGATGATCGGTGAGGATCAGCTTACATCCAAAGCCGTCCGGCAGTTCGGCGGCGCCAAACCGGTTACAGCTGCCGCCGGTGGCAAGAAAAAGAGCTCCAAACCGGCCAAGAAGCCCGCTTCGGCCGCCAGACAACCGCTGAAAGCGGCGAAGCCGAAAAAGACCCCCAAAAAGCCTTCGGCTGGAGCCAAGACTTACTCCGTAGATGAATTCAGTGCCATGACCTACCTGACCGATTTCGGTGTCAGGGAATTTCTGAAAAAGGGCCGGTTGAAGGGAGAAATCGATGAGGGAGGAAACTGGAAGGTGTCTGCGGAAAACCTCCTCGACCCCTTGATAAAGCATCTGGTTCGATAGTTCATCTTCTGCGCCGTGCGCCTCTGTTACCTGCGGTAGCTACTTGGAAAGATGTCTGTCGGCAGACGGCATGGCCAGCGGCAGCAATGAATTGAGATCGTCTATTTGATCCTGCTCCAGGCGGTTGATCTCGTCGATATGGGTCTGCATGACCTGTGACAGCTGCTGTTCATAGAAGCGATGCAGGCTGTGGTTGGCAACGGCCTCGAATCCGCGCCGCACCTTGTGGGGGGAGCCGGCACCCGGGTCGAATCGGCGGATGCCGTGGGAAATGGCCCACGCGATCGGGCTGTAATAGCAGGCATTGAAATGGAGATGGTTGATCATCCGGGAACTTCCCCAGTACCTTCCGTAGAGCCGATCCTTCTTTTTCAGAAGAAAGGACATGCCCAGAGGGAAGCCGTTGGTTGATTCGTTATCGAAGGCAGCCATCAGAACGATGCGGTGCCGGTAGCGGTCATACAGGCCCTCAAAAAACGGCTCGGTCAGAAATTTACACCCCCATGGTCCGTATTGATCGTTCGTGGCGGTGTAGTAGGAATACATCAAATGGAAAAAACGGCGTGGAATCTGCTCTCCGCTGAACGGCCGGATGCGAATCCCCTGGATCTGCATCGAGCGGCGTTCCCGCTTGATGTTTCGTCGCTGGTTGGAATTGAACACGGCCAGATAGTCATCGAACGTGCCAAAACCGGGATTCTTCCAGGTGTAACTGTGATGGCGCCAGCGGATAAAACCGTGTTCTTCCATCCGGCTGCCCCAATCGGGATCGACGAAAAGGAAGCTGCAGCCGGAGATTCGATTCTGCAGGCAAAAGCGGTCGATGGCCCCTACCATCTTGCCGGTGATCTGTTTCTCATCCTCCTGGGGTGCAATCAGAAATCGATAACCGATAACCGGTGAAAACGGGCTCATACCGATCAGCTTGGGATAGTAGCGTATCCCCAACCGATGCGCCAGGTCGGCCCAGGCATGATCGAACACAAACTCTCCGCTGCTGTGGCTTTTCAGATACAGAGGTGCGGCACCCGCCAGCCGATTCCCGGACCAGATCGTCAGGTGCATCGGCAACCAGCCGGTTTCTGCCCGTACACTTCCGGACTGCTCCAGAAGCCGCAGCCAATCGTACTCCAGCAGGGGAGTCTCCAGTGGAACAGCCAGTGCGTCCCAGGCCTGACGATCGATGTCCGCTATCGTGCTTTTCCATTCAATGCGATATGAAGGGGGTGGGTTCGTCTCCATAATCTTATGTTAGGCCCGGAGGCGAAGCTGTCAAGCTCCGGGTCGCTGGGCGGGGAAGGCATTAAAGAGGCTGGGTTGCCCCTGTTCCGTTTCGAGAGGAGTGGTATGGATTGCCGAGATCCGGTAAGCGTGGGTCAAAAGTTTTCGATGACCTTTCCCTTTTCGATAAATGCTGCGATATCATCTCTGGTGTTGAACATACCGATTATGGCCTTTTCCAGTTGGTCGTAAACCGGATCATCGGGACCAAGGTTCTGTTGGGCATTCGCCAGGATTGTCTCTGCAGAGATCAGAAATTCATTCAACTGTGAGAGCAATCTTTTTCTTTCTGCATGACGTTTCTTTTCCTTGGCGATGACCGGCTGCAGTCTCTGAATCGAATACTCCACCAGCGCATCCCGGGATGCAGCATATTCTCTTGCGGTCCGGTCCAGACAAGAAAGGGTGCGACGGCTCAGCACGAAAGTTTTCTGCATACGGCTGGGCAGATCCCGGGTGGCAGACCCCATCTGCCGGGCGATCCTTTCCAGCGATTCCAGATCGTCGATCAGGTGATCGAAAAGGGATTTTTGTTTGATACCCAGATGGACGGAAACCGCGCTCATGGTTTCGATGGCCTTCTCGGTCAGTTTAAATGTTGCCCGAACCGACTGGCGGCCTCGCAAGTCCTGGGAAGACGGTTGAGACAGGAAGGTCTCGGCCGTTGGCTCTTTTTTGTCTCGCTTCATCTAACAAACTCCTATCTGTAGGTGACCGGTCGAATTTATTACTTATTTATAACTATGGCATTTAATAATGCAACTCTTTTTTAATATTATTTGTGTTGCGTCTATTCCCGGTCCCGACCGGTCGGGATTGAGCGGTTGTGTTTCAATTTCTCTTACGGTAGGCTGAATTGAAACGACAGACCGGGCAATCTCGATCGGATACGCTGCCGGCCGATTTTTCGTGAAGGCAGGCGCCGGCGTCGGGCAGGGGACTGCGGGTAAAGGGGGGAACGGTTGTGGCGAAACTGCTAACGGGTCTGGGACGGCTCATTCAAAAACTCTGGAATCTGATCACGTTTTTTCGAAGGGTGCTCGGCAACCTTTTGTTTGTCGCCTTTCTGGTGTTGCTGGTGGCAATCTTGTTATTCAGCAGCGACGAACCGGTTCCGCGAGGAGCGGCGCTGGTATTCGCGCCGGCCGGCAGCATTGTCGAACAAACGGCCGAACCCCTGTTGATGGATCGTTTTCTCGGCCGGGCGGTCCGTCGAGAGGTGCCGCTCGGTGAGCTTATCGACGGAATTGATCACGCTGCCGGAGACGAGGACATCAAGATTCTCCTGCTCGACTTGCGCCGTCTCGAATGGACCGGCATCAGCAAGCTGCAGGAGATCGGAGCGGCGCTCAAGCGGTTTCAGTCGAGCGGCAAGCAGATCGTCGCCTTTGGTGAGTTTTTCAACCAGCAGCAGTATTACCTGGCTGCCCACGCCGATCGGATTTACCTCCACCCCATGGGTCAAGTCTGGATCAGTGGCTACGGTGTATACCGAAAATATCTTCGATCTGCACTGGAAAAACTACTGGTGCAGTTACACGTTTTTCGGGTCGGAACCTACAAGTCGGCATTGGAACCATTTTATCGCGACGATATGTCCGCCGAGGCGAAAGAGGCAACCACCGCATGGTTGGGGGTGCTGTGGGAGGCATACAAAAGCGATATCGCCGATCTGCGGGGAATCGATCCCGGCGACATGGATGCCTGGATCAACGCGCTGGATGTTTATCTGACCGCTGAAGATGGGGACGCTGGTCGCATGGCGTTGAATCTGGGCCTGGTGGATGAGCTGAAGACCCGGGATGAGGTCCGAGAGGAGCTAATCCGCCTGGTCGGAAAAAACAGAAAAAACGAATCATTCAAACAGGTGTCGTTTGCCCGTTATCTCGATAGGGTTGGACCGGAAATTCGACGAACGGATCCGGAGCGCGGGAAAGTCGGCATCATCGTGGCCAGCGGCATTATCATGGAAGGCAAGCAGCCTGCGGGGCGAATTGGCGGCGATTCCATGGCCGCGCTGATCCAACGCGCGCGGCAGGATCCCGAGATCGACGCGCTGGTACTGAGAATCAACAGCGGCGGTGGCAGCGCCCTCGCCTCGGAAATCATTCGCCGAGAGGTGGAATTGACCCGCAACGCCGGAAAACCGGTTGTGGTGTCCATGAGTTCGGTGGCCGCTTCCGGAGGGTACTGGATCGCGGTATCGGCAAACGAGATCTGGGCGTTGCCGACCACCATTACCGGTTCCATTGGAATTTTTGCGGCCCTGCCGACCCTTGACCGTTCGCTGGATGCGCTGGGAATTCACACAGATGGGGTCGGTACGACAAAATTGACCGGTGCTTTTGACCTTTCGCGGCCATTGAATCCGCTGCTGGCGGCCATGTTGCAGCGGCGCATCGAGCGCGGTTACCGGCAGTTTGTAAACCGTGTGGCAGAGGGGCGTCGATTGGATCCTGCCGCAGCGGAAAAGGTGGCCCAGGGACGCGTATGGGCCGGTAAAACAGCCTATGACCTCGGCCTTGTGGATGCTCTCGGTGGTCTGGAAGACGCTGTGCAATCAGCGGCGTCGTTGGCCAATCTGGATGCGTTCGATCGTCTGTTCGTTGAAGCGCCCGAGACGGCACGCGATCGCCTGCTGAAGAAAATCAACCGCCTGTTATACCGCACGATCGTCGATCAGGCGCAGACAAGCCGCAGCGAACAGGTCCTGCAGTTTGCCGAGGCACAGCTGGGACATGGGCTCGCGGAGATGATCGGAATGTTTAATGATCCGTTTCACACCTATGCACTGTGTCTGGTCTGCAATGAACCCTATTAGAATCCATCTGAAAAATGCGCCTACGGGGAAATTGCTGTGTTGTCCCGCGACGTGAAATGCGCACGTGCTTCCGAGTACGCTCCGCTTTCAATTCGCGGTATGCCTTGCATTGAACCCTAATTCACTATTTTTCAGAAGGTTCCGGCACCTTGGTCGAAGAGATTTACCGCAGCGCGATTTCCTGAAAAGGCAGTCCGAGCCTTTTCGCCAACACCTTTAAATCCTCACCCAGCGTTTTCACACCAGTATTTGTGCGTTGCACCGGGGTGGTTTTATCCGCAACGACGAAGATCTGCAGCCGGCCCGGCTTCAGGTGTTCTCGAGCGAGCGCCAACACTGTTTCACTGGTTGTCCGCAGGTAGGCATCCTGGATGTTTTCCAGGGTGTCCAGCGGTTCGTTGCGTAGATGGTACAAGCTGTAGGTGGTCACCAGGTCAACCGGATTGTCGACATTGAACACGAAGCTGTTGAGCGCCTCCATCCGCTTGAGCTCCAGCTCGAAAGGTGGAACCTCACGCTGCAGCGCCTGCATGATCTTCACTGTTTCTGCAATTGCGGTCGGTGTGCTATCGGCTTTACAGCCGATGTACCCGAGCAGCAGACCGGCCTGCCATTTGTAGGTCTGGAAAAAACCGGCCGAGTAAACCAGACCCAGTTCGTCTCTCAACCGGGTGTACAGCAAGGAGTCGTTGCCACCGAATAGATCCATCAGCAATCGGAGTTTCCAGAAATCCGGATGGGTGCGCTTGACGCTCGGGGCAACCATAATTACCTGTGACTGAACCTGACCGGGCTTGTGAATCAGAGCCAGAACCGGCGGCGTTTCCCGGGGAGTGCGCAATTGCCGTCGGGGGGGCGGTGCTCCGGGCAGTTCCCGCAGCAGTCGGCCGATACCGTCCAGAGCGGCTTTTTTGGAAATATCGCCCGACACCGCCACGACCATGTTGGCGGGCACGAAGTGTTGGTCAAGAAAAGCCCGCAGGTCGCCGACGGTGATTTGGGGAATGCTGTCAATGCCCAGCAAGGGATCCCGCCCATAGGGGTGACCGTCGAAATGCCAGATTGTTGCCTCCCGCATGGCCACCGATTGTGCGTCTTCTCCCGTGCGCCGCAGATCGGTGACCGACTGATCTTTTACCACCTGCAGCACCCCGGCATCAAAGGCCGGTCGGGTAAGCACCTCCTGCAGCAGCGACAGGCCCTTTTGCCAGTCGTCACGGAGCACGGATAGTTGGATCGTAGAATATTCTTCCCCTACGGAGCACGACAGGTGGATGGCATCTGCATCCAGAGCCTCGGCCAGCTCTTTGGGGGAATAGTTTTTCGTTCCCCCTTTGATCAGAACGCTGCTGAGAACGGACGCCAATCCTGATTTCGACGCATCGATATCCACCTCTCCGGCCTTTACGAGGATTTTCAGGTCGATGAGCGGCAACTCCTGATTCGGCAGGTAAAAGACTTGAGTCGCCCCGATTTGAGAGATCTCCGCTGGCGGATATACCACCTTGGAGGGCTTGCGCTCGAAAGAGAGCGGATGTTTCCATCCCTGCGGCGTGGGATAGATGGAGTGATTCTTCAGAGATGCCGGCCGTGGCACCTTTGCGGCGTTCGATCCGCTCACTGTCCGGTTTTCGACATACGGCGGAGGATCTTTTTCCTGTCCTCCCGGTATGACAGTAACAGTGGTGCGGTTTTCTTCCCGGAAATATTTTTTTGCAACCCGTTGAACATCATTCGGTGTCACCACTGCGATTCGATCCAGGTAGTCGTTGAGGTAGCGCCACCCGACCTGCACCTCCATGGTCGCCAGTATGCTCGCCAGGTCTTCATTGCTGCGCATGCGGTCAATGAAATCGCGTTCATTCAGCTTCTTGATGCGCTGTAGTTCTTTTTCCGAAACCGGTTTCTGCTGCAGGCTTTCCAGTTCTGCCAGCAGCAGTTTTTCCAACGATCGGCAGGCTTCCAGGTATGCCGCGCGAAGTTCTGCTTCGTTCGGGTTTTGTGTACTTTTTGTCATTTGCGGCTCGCCTGGAGATCCACCCAGAACCACCATGCCGGCATAGCGGTTGTCGGGATTATGCGCCCAGGCTTCGGCGGCAAGCCCCTTGTAGACAATGTTCTGGTTCAATCGGGCACTGCGGCCGTAGCTCAGTATCATGGTAAGTGCGTCGAGGGCGTAAAAATCGTCGGTACCCATTCGGGCGCCATGATACCCGATACGCACCAGCGGGGTCCGCGCACCGTTTAAGTAGCGAACGCTCTCGCGGGGGCCTGCCTGGGCAGGCTCCTCGGGCAATTGATCCGGGCTTCGCTCTCCGGCCGGATACCGGCTGAAATAAGTTTTTGCCAGTCGCCGCGCCTCCGCAACGGTAATATCCCCCACCAATACGCAGATGGCATTCGTCGGATTGTAGTATGTTCGGTGAAATTCGGCCGCATCGACAGTGTTGTACATCGCCATGTCCGATTTCCACCCGATGGTCGGATTGCGATATGGGTGTGCCGCATAGGCGGTGGAATAAAGGTCCACCCAGGCGGCCCCTGCCGGATTGTTGACGTACCGAAATGCCCATTCCCTCTGGACCACCTCTTTTTCGACATAAAATTCTCGCCAGGAAGGCTCGAAAAGCTGTTCACTGATGATCGAAAACCACTGCTCCAACATGTCGGCCGGAACCGATGCGATGTACTGCGTCTCATCTTTGGAGGTGAATGCATTGATGCCGACGGCACCATTTTTGCCTAGCTGGGAAGAGAACACCTGGGGGATGTAGATTTTCTGCACTTCCTTGCGGAGCTCTGCCATTTCGGCCAGTTTTTCGCGAATTTTCTTTTTGTCCGGATCGCGCCGGCGGTTTTCGGCCAAAACCACCTGGTAGGCCTTTTCGATGGCTTCCTGCAGCTGACGGTCTTTTTCCGCATCCAAACTGCCGAAATTCTTGGTTCCTTTAAACATCATGTGTTCCAGCAGGTGGGCGATACCGGTTTTGCCGACCGCCTCCAAGGATGATCCGGCACGAATGGCCAGCCGACAGGCAATTTGCGGGACGGTCGGTCTTTCAACAACCAGAAAGAGCATGCCGTTATCGAGCCGGAACTCTTTTACCTCCATGTTGAGCTTGTGCACTTTTCCGACGGCACCGGCCGGTATCATCGTCAATGCGAGCGTACAAGCGATAATCAGTACTCTGACCAAATTCATGTAATGCCTCCCGAAACCGATATTCCGGTGTGGATCAATTGTAACAGAGTTCACGGGTCAACTGCTCCGGGTCCAGTGCGCGGCTGCCGGCGGGAATCCGGATCCCGGAGAGCACGCTCCGGATTTCGTTTTGTTCATAGCGCGTTCCGATCAGCCATTTTCCGAGCTCACGCCAAATGTCGGTGCCGTTGTCCGGATCGAGGTCAACGATCTCGGCGATTTTCCCCCGGTGGACATCAATGCGCAGGTGATGTTTTCCCCGGCTGTTTTTCATTACAGAAAAGTCCGGTGTGTGACCGAACGTCCATTCCCACGAACGGTACTTGTCGGCAGCCAGCCGGTGAATCTGCCGCCAATGCCGATCGCCGAGCGACCATTTCTGCACTTCACCCATCTGGCTGCCGACAAGGTCCATCAGGCGATCGGCAAATTCGCGTATACCCATGGACCGGCCCAAAAGCGGACGGATATTGGCTACCGGATGACGGACGGACTGGATGGCCTTGGTCAGTACCGGATTTTCGGGAGGGGTCAATGTCCGCGACAGTGCTTGCAGATCCGCGTCAAACAAAAGGGTGCCGTGCACCATGACTCGGCGGGTGTTTGAAAAACGGGCGCTGCCGGAAAATTTTTTCGTCCCGACCAACAGGTCGCTGCGATCGTTGATGTGAGCGTCAAGGCCCATGTGGTGGAGTGAGCGGAGAACGGGTGTCAGAACGGACGGGATGCTCCGCAGTCCGCCGGGGCCGGCTTCTTGAATGAAACAGAAGTTGAGGTTACCCTTGTCGTGATACACGGCACCGCCTCCGGACAATCGACGCAACACCCGAATTTGCTTCGCTTCAACGTAACGCCGGTCGATCTCCTGCAGGATATTCTGGTTCCGTCCGACAATTACCGAGGGCGCGTTTGCGTAAAGGAGAACGTATTCATGCCGGGGGTCCAAACTTTTCAGGCAGTATTCTTCTATCGCCAAATTGACGAAAGGGTCGCAATTGTTGCGATTGTCGATCAGATAGCGCATCGTTTCGGTCCCAGATGATCGGCGGTCAAGCGGATGCGGTCCTTTCTGCCACGGGTTTTAACCGCTCTTGTCTGCGATAACATTGGAAGGTAAGACGCCATTTCAACACTGTCAAAACGGATCCGCTTGATCTGACCGCGCAACCGTCATACAGTAGCGGCAGGGATTGAGAGCCTGCAACCGGAGCCGCGGGGGCCCATGCGCTTCGGTTGTCAGGCCGGAGACGGACGTAAACGGCGAATAGCCCACCGCTTCGCTTTTTCATAGCACCGAATGAATTGGCAACCGAAAAACAATCGCATTTGTCTGATCGGCAATCCGACCCGGGATCGGATCGTGCGGGACGCAAAAACGGTAAAAACTCTCGGGGGAACAGTGCTGTATGCCGGACTGTTCCTGGCCCGTTCTGGCATACCGGTTTTCCTGGTCGGCAAGGGCGACAAGGAAATGCTGGCCTGGATCGAATCCCGCGGCATCGACAGCAGTCACTTTGCGCTTTCAACCCGGGTGGTGACATTCGAAAATCGCTATGGGAATGCCGGCCGTCACCAACTGGCACGGCCGGGAAGCAATATTCTTTTTAGCGAGGTCCCGAAATCGGTTTTTCAGGCCCGCGCTATATTGGTTGGCGCCGTATTGATGGAAGTCGATCCCCGTATCATCAGCGCGCCGCGCAGGGGCATATTGTTGGTGGATGTTCAGGGATTTTTGCGGATTCTCGGGGACGAAGGCGTGGTGAGCTTTCACGTAAATCCAACGCTCGAGAAGGCGATTAGCGGATGCGACATTCTCAAAGCGAACGAATACGAAGCGCAGGCAATTACGGGGACAACCGACCTGCGTAAATCGGCTATACAGCTGCGTCAGATGGGCCCGAGGATCGTCATCATCACCCTGTCCTCCAGAGGTAGCGGTATATTTGACGGTCGCCGCTGGATTCGCATCCGGGCGCTGAAAATAGATGCCGTAGATCCAACCGGTGCCGGAGATGTGTTCGATGCCGCCTTTCTGGCCGAGTATTTGCGAACCGGGGATGTGATGAAAGCAGGCCGAGATGCGACCGTTGCCGCCTCGCTGTCGGTGGCGGGATTCGGCACCGCCGCGGTGCCTTCAACCGACCAGGTCAGGAGGGTGGTACGGGAGCGAATGCATCCAAATCACATGGTATCGGTGGAGCGTCTGACCGCTTAATTTTCCGGGGTGAACAAAATGGTTCTCCGGACAGGGGAAGGGGACAGGCTGGTCAGGATTCGCCGAGGGTGTGATTGCGAATGAAACGCCCGAGTTGAAACTTTTGCTCCGGAGACAGATCCACGAATTTTATTCCTGTTTGACGCATTTTCAACGGGCTGACGCTGAAACCGTTTATTACCTCAAAATCGGAAATCGTTTCGGCACTCACCTTGTCGAGAAAAAGTCCGTAGCCGGCGATGATGATTTTGAGTTCACCGGCCGCAGCGGCAATGCGGTCATCATTGACATATCGAAAAGACAGGCCGCGCATGCTGATGTCCTTGATCTGGCCGAGTTTGTCCTTCCGGGTGACGAAAACGGCAAATGTGCCTTCCTTCGCCTGATAGCGCCTGGAGCGCCTGCGATCGGAAAGCTCTCGTCGATCCCGAGCCTTGAGTCGTTTGTCCCTTCTACGTTCCGACTGAAATCTCCTGTCCGACATCCAACGCGCTCCCCTTTTCCGGTTCCTCGTCCGCTGGTTCCACACAGCAACCGGGTTCAACGTATCATTCATCGATCGCTCCTTCAACCGTTATTGCAAAAACCATGCAGATACCGGAACGCCTGCCATAGCGGTTGATGGTGGGCCGTAGCGGGCGAAAAAGAACGGGAAGATGCGGGTTTGTCCCAAACGGGTTATATCATATGTTACACAATGTGAAATACACGAAATATATACATTGTGTGGCAAAACTGCTACATTGGGGACCGGGCCGGCACATGATTTTACATATTTGACAGCGAGAGGGTAAGGGTATGCGGAAGCGCTGGAGATGCAAGGTGTGCGGATATATCCATGACGGTGAGAAGCCGCCCTATCGGTGTCCCATATGCGGGGCGCCAGCCGCGATGTTCGAAGAGATTCCCGGATCTCTATGAAAGAGAATGACCGCTTCCCCTGAAAAAAAGGCAACTACACGAGGCTCCAGAAGGCAGCCAGGCCTAACGCGGTGATGATGGTGTCGGCGGGCCGGTTGATCCATCGCATTTCCCGTGCGGTAAACCGGTTTCGAAAGACGGACATGCTGCCGCGTGGTGCCAGCCACCCAATAGCCGATCCCAGAAAAACCCCCGAAACCAACAACCCGGCCGAAAAGCAGTCGCTTCCCGGTTCCCCCAACCCCAAACTGGCAAATACGGCGGCAAACGAGATGATGGCCATTGGATTGGTGAGCGGTAGAATAGCGTGACCGCACCAAGGCCGGAGATAAACCCGGCGATTTTGCCATCTGCAAGGGTGCGGCGCATGACCACAATGCCGATCGACACGACCGGTGCAGCGATGGAAAAGCCGAAGATCCATCCTTTGAGGAAGAGGTTTATGCTCATGGAGCGACTCGGCGGGCAATTCTACAGAACGATTCAAGGCAATTGCACGAATACGTCTCGCACAGTGTGCAGCGCAACCTTCAACTTCTCGCGGTGCAACGATTTTACTACCCGCGATCACTGCTGGTTGCAACCGGCCGGGCTCGGCCGGCGATCACCGACGGCGGCGTCGGTTAAAGGAGGGTTGCACGACTGCCAGGGAAGATGGGATAAATTCCGTGCCCGTAAACCGGCGGAGCACTTGTCTTCAACAGTTGAGAAGGTGATGTGTTCCCCTGTTCGCACCCACCGGTACACCCCGGTCAACCCGGGGCAGACGGGATCATTGGACAACAGGACCCGACCCCCGACGACCGAATAGGTCGCGAGGCTTCTCCACCCGCTGACCGGGTGAAAAATTCGAAATACCCCGTTGCGCAGACTCACCTTCCACCACCCGCCTTCGGGTTTGTAGTCCGGGCAGCGCCGGCAGGGAACCGGCGGCGTCTCTTGGGTCTCGAATTTGACATATACCCCGTCGACGGCCGTGGGATGGTCTGCCGGAATCGGTGTGGTGTAGGGGTAGGGATTTCTTTGCAGCAGGTCGTGCCAGCGGTTTTGTGCTGATTTGATGCTGCTGTCATCAGCAGCCGCTGCCCGGATGCAGACCAGGCCCACAAGTAGAACCTGAACCCACCGCAGCTTCCACACAGTACGGGCCGTCGGATTCGTTTCCCTCTGATTTGAAGGGATTGATCCGGAAACGATGGCGCTATGCGCTGTCATCGGTCTGCTTCCTTGTGAAACAGGAACCAGTGCCATCCCGATATGGCGGCAAACCGAAATTCTTTCGTCAGACGGTAATGGCCAATGCCGCGCAGTTCCAGCCGGTCGGGTGGAGTAAAAGCCGGGTTCTGGCTATGGGTGATGATCCATTCCGGTCGATCGGTTTTCCAACCCGGCTGCTCAATGTAAGCGAGGCGCACCCCGGGCGACAAAAAACGCGCATAAAATGAGAGCAGGACTTGATTGCGAAAGTCATGGTCGCTGCCCACGCGTATTTCATTGCCGTCGGTGTTTGCTTCTAAGTAGCGCACCGCGGCCCGATAACTGCCACGCCCAGACTGCAGCAGAGGTGCCAATCGCAGTGCCTGCGAGAACACAAAGGCTACCAACAATGCAACTACAAGCAGGCGTGAAACCAGAAATGCCGAGCGATACCACCTGCCAAGCAGATAGCCCAGCAGTAAGTAGAGGAAGGGGGTGCAGATGAGAAAATAACGAAAATAGAGGTATGTGGGCCGGGTTGCAGCGACGACCAGAAAAGGGGCGGCAAGCAGCACCGTCGGGAAAAAGACCCACAGAAAGGATCCATCCTGGTACAACAATACCGTTCCGACCACCATCGCGACGATGACCACCAACAATGCAGCTGTCGGGAACAACCCCCACTCAGAAAAGCCGAGAGCCAGGGCGGCAGCCCGACAAATGACCTCCCACTTGTTGAATACCGGCCCGCCTTCGATGTGCATGTTTCGGACAAAAAAAACATAGAAACCTGCCGAAAAGAGCACCGGCACCAGAAAGAATCTGGCCATCATCAGGCTGCAGAATTTCAGATTCGGATTGCGCCGGCACGAGTCAACCAGCACGGTAGCGCCAAGGGCGATCAGGACGATCACAAATGTGGAATGAGCGAGCAGACCGAGACACAGGGACAACCAGAATGCCGCCAATCTCAACAGGTTCATATGGTGGCGGCGGTAGAGCAGGATCGCCAAAGAGAGCAGCGCAAAAAATATCGCCGGTGAATACCCCCGGGCTTCCGAAAAATAGAGAACCAGCGGGTAGGAGGTGCCGGCCAGCAGCAGCGAGAATAACCGTTCGATTTGCCCCCATTTTTGCGCGAGCGCGCCCACCAGCACGATCGACCCGATCCCCGCTAAGATTGCAAGAAGCCGATAGATCACCAGCAGCTTTTGCCGGCCGATCCAGTAGAGATACAGGGTGTTGAGCAGGTGGTTGTTGTCGTGCCGAAAACCGGATACGATCTCCCAGGCGCTGGAGGCCGACTCTGCAAAGGAGAGGGAAATCACTTCATCCAGCCACAAATCACCGCTGGCCGCCGTCACTATGAGCACGGCTGCAACCAAGAAGATGCAAATGGCGGCGAGTTTCATTGTTCGCTCGGATGTCTGGGGAACCGCCACCGGATTTCCGGAATCACTGCCAGAAGACGTTTCGATAGGAGTTCTGATATTCATTCTGTATCCCCTGGTTGCCGCGAACCATTTTATGGAATCCCTGATAGAAAAACAACAGAGAATCGTTCGGCTTCCGCCGCACTGCAGCCGAACGGCACGAGCAAGGGTCTTTGGGCGCATGTGAAAAAGCGAAACCGCATGAATTCGGATTGACGACTCGATTCAAAATAGTGTTTAACTGTACAAACTCGCCCGGGAATCTCAGTTCACGGTTCGGATGAAAAAAGAAACATACAAAGGACGACATCATGATCAGAATCAATGAAAACTATCTAAAACTGCAAGCATCCTACCTCTTTTCCGATATCGCCAAACGGGTAAACCGCTTTCAGCAAGCCCATCCCGACCGCCAAATCATCAAGCTCGGCATCGGTGATGTGACGCGGGCCTTGCCACCGGCCTGTATCGCTGCCTTTCACCGGGCGGTGGACGAGATGGCCGATGACACCACTTTTCGCGGATATGGCCCGGAGCAGGGGTATCCATTTCTACGGGAAAAAATTTCCCGATATGACTATCAGGCGCGGGGCGCCGATATCTCGGCGGATGAAATCTTCATCAGTGACGGCGCCAAATGTGATACCGGCAATATTCAGGAAATCTTCGCCGGCGCTGCCAGAGTGGCCATTCCCGATCCGGTTTATCCGGTCTATCTCGACACCAACGTTATGGCCGGACGAACCGGGTCTTACAAACAAGGACGTTATGAAGGCATCGTCTATTTGGAAGGCAGTCGGCAAAACGGCTTTATCCCCGAACTGCCGGACCAGCCGGTCGACCTGATCTACCTGTGCTACCCCAACAACCCCACCGGCGCAACCATTACAAAAACACAGCTAAAGACCTGGGTAGACTACGCCAGGGAACATCAGGCACTGATCCTCTATGATGCTGCGTACGAGGCCTTTATTCGCGATGAAAGTCTGCCGAAGACCATATACGAGGTGGACGGCGCCCGGGAGGTTGCCATCGAATTCCGGAGTTTTTCGAAGACCGCCGGCTTCACCGGCACACGCTGTGCGTTTACCGTGGTGCCAGATACCTGCCGGGCTTTTTCGGCAGACGGTCAGAGCGTTCCGGTTCATTCTTTCTGGCATCGGCGACACACCACCAAGTTTAACGGTGTGTCCTACCCGGTGCAGCGGGCTGTGGAAGCCGTATACAGCGATGAAGGCCGCAGACAGATCCAGCAACTCCAGCACGGGTATCTGGAAAATGCGGCCTTGATCCGAAAGGAAATGACCGCTCTCGGCTACGATTGCATTGGTGGCGAAAATTCTCCGTACATCTGGGTGGATGGACGCACCGACTCCTGGCAGTTTTTCGACATGCTGTTGGAAAAAGCCGGTGTGGTCTGCACACCGGGAGCCGGTTTCGGCCGTTGCGGAGAAGGGTACATCCGCATCAGCGCCTTCAACAGCTTTGAGAATGTAAAAATGGCCATGAAGCGCATCACAGCGGCGCTATCGTCTAAATGAAGCGCCGGGCGCCCGCGTGTGGGCCGCCGGCCATTGATGGGAGCAACCGGGCAGGGATGTTGCAGAAGTCAGCGACGTTCATTCGCAAGAACGGATTTTGAAACCACTTCAGGAGCCGCGCATGCAGATGACACCGCAGCGAAAACGGAAACTGAAAACGTTGGCCGGCATGATGAAACAGAAGAACCGGTCGACGATGCCGGTGACAGCTCCTTTGCTGGCCCTGCTCGACCTGGTGATCACGCCGGAGGAAGTCGAATTTTTGCTTCAGGTGGGAACGGAACCGATCACCTACACACAGGCGGTGCAGTTGTGTCCACCGGGCGTTGAGCAGCTGGGTCCCTTTCTGGATACGCTGCTGAGAAAAGGGCTCATCTGGCCGGTCGAGTTCAATACCGAATGGGCCCGTTACGAACTGGCCCCCATGCTGGTTGGCTGGTTTGAGCTGCAGCTTTGCGGTGGCGCGGAGACGACCGAGAAGCAGGAATTTGCGCGCAGACTCGAGCAGGGTTTTCAAACCTGGAAAAAATACAATGTTTTTCCCTTCCGGTTGTTGCAGAATTTTTATTTTCTAAGAACCGATTCCGCCAGTCAGCGGATTGCCGCTATCAGCGCTTCCCCTGCTTCCGGAAATACCCGAAGCATTTCGGTCAAGCGCACCCTGAAGCCGCCTGAAGACAGCATCTATCCGGCCGAAGACGTTCGCGCGCTCATCGAGCGCCACAGCGGGCAAAACGACATAGCGCTGATGCACTGCTTTTGCAGGCAATGGCGGAAGATGGCCGATGATCCATGCCGGTTCGATTATCCACCGGAGTCCTGCATCGCCATCGGTCGGGTCGCCGGCTATATCGTACGCTACGGATTCGGCCGCTTTGTCAGCAAGCAAGAAGCCATTGCAGTGATAGAACAGACCCGCAGGGCAGGAGCCGTCCATACGGTGTTTTACGAAAAAGATGACATGCAACGGCCGGAAATCGGCATTTGCAACTGCTGTCCGGATTGCTGCGGATTGTTGGGCTCTTACAACCGGAGCGTTTTTCCGCTGAAGTTTAAAAGCAGTTTTCGGGCCGCGGTCGCAGACAGCGACCGTTGCAACAGTTGCGGCATGTGTGAATCCTACTGTCCGGTACAGGCCATTGCACTTGCCACCGGCGGGCCGACCGTGGACGGGAAAAAATGTATCGGCTGCGGTCAGTGCAGCTACCGGTGTCCGGAGGGTGTTTTCCGATTGGAAAAAGAGGAACGGTTCGTTAAGCTGCCGTTGAACAAGGTGTCAGCCGCCCGTTACCTTGCGGGGAGAGAGCACTGCTAAGCGCGCTGCGGCAAGCGAGCAGCTCGAACGGCCCGACCGGATTTCACCTGGACCTGCTTTTTACAGATCGCTTCGTTCGAACCACTTCCGGTCGGCCAGCACCACCGAAGTCTCCACCTGCCGGGAGGGAATCGACCAATAGGTTTTCAGCAGCCGGTCTTTCTCCGCCGAAGTTACCCGGCGGTAACCGTGCTTTTCATAAAAACGGATGGCCCAGCTGGCATCCGCCCAAGTGCCGATCAGGATCGGCCTGGAGGTCCGCTGCTGCAGATAAACGAGTAGCTGGCTGCCGATTCCTTCACGACGGCGGCTGGTGCGAACATAGGCATGCCGCATCAAGGTCACATCCCCCTTGTCCTGGATTCCCATCAATCCGACCAGCTCGCCGCGGGCCGTAAATCCGTAGAACACGACGCCACTGTCGATCTCTTCCTGCAGCTCCTCCCGGGGCATGTACGGCTCTTTCCAGCGGTCCTCGGGAATGATGCCCCGGTAGGCGTCTGCCGCATCGTTGATCACAGCGAACATCGTCTCAAAGTCCTGGCGGGTACACTTGCGGATCATTCCGGTTGGCCTTTCTTGCCGCGAACTAAAACTTCTCCGTATCTTTGAAGAAATCACTGATGAATCGAATGCGGCCGTCGGACAGCTCGATCAAGGTAACCCCTTCGTTTTCGTAGGGTTCATCATATCGGGACTTGCCACGGTTGGTCCAGTGGACGGCGGTCAGGTTTCCCTGCCGAATGATGCGGTGAACGGAAAAAGTCAGTTGCGGGTATTTTCGAAACAGCAAACGCAGGAACTGGAGTATGCGTTTTCTGCCAAACAGGGGCGGCGCTTTGGGGAAGAACATCTCTGCATCCGCATCCAAAAGTTCCGCCATGATGTCAAAGTTGCGGTCGTTGAGCGCATCGAAAAACTGCCGACCCGGAATTTCCGTTTGCATGGGTTCCGCCTTTTCGATTTATCTGCCGGTCCAACGCAGCCAGATGGCCGCCGCCAATCCCCATACGGCGTTGAAAATCAGGACCAGCAGCGGCGTAAGCAACCCCAGCTCGAGGCCCATGACACCCTTGCCGGCCTTGATGGGAAACACCACGAACAACTGTACAAGAGACGGGCCCAGGCTCAATAGTATCCCCTTGGAAATCAGACGGCGCTGCATAAACGGCAGCAGGAACAGTATGGCCCAGATCCCGCCCCACACCAGGCGAGGGTAAAGCCATGCCGCTGACAGCCGGGGGGCAATCGCCACCCCCAAGAGTGCTGTGATGCCCGTTTCACCGGAGATCCAGACGGCAAGACTGTTCAACAACCCACCGAAACATCCGGCCGCAAATACGAGACTGAGTTTTTTTAGCCATTGGTTCATACGGATCACCTCCATTCCGGGTACAGTCGGATTGTCAACGCGCCCATCTATTCGGGCACCGGTTATTTGATAGCGGAAGGGCACCGGCAAATCAATGGATTTGTGCGCAGCAAGAATCGGGTTGCCGGGCGCAACTGCATGACATAGGGTGGATATAAATGAAACCAACCAGGAGAAAGCCATGAAAGATCTGAAGCAGCTTTCGAAAGATTACCGGCGGGTGGAGCAGGCGATCGAATATCTGGAGGTGCATTTCCACCGGCAGCCTCCGCTGGCTGAGATTGCATCCGCAGTCGCCATGAGCGAGTATCACTTTCAACGGCTTTTCAGCCGCTGGGTAGGGATCAGCCCGAAGCGATTTTTGCAATTCCTGACCAAAGAATATGCAAAGAAGCTGATCACGGAATCCGAAAATATTCTGGACGCTGCATACGACACGGGCCTGTCGAGTCCCGGTCGCCTGCACGACCTGTTTGTCACCTGCGAGGCGATGACACCGGGGCAGGTGAAAACAAAAGGCAGCGGTGTCCGGCTGGTTTACGGGTTTCATCCCTCACCGTTCGGTGATTGCCTTCTGGCGGCAACCGAGAGAGGGATTTGCGCCCTGCGGTTTGTGCAGACCGGAGATGCAGACCATATGGTGGATTGGCTGCAGCGGCAGTGGCCCAAAGCGACCTTGCAGCACGAACAGGATGAAACCTTTTTGCTGCACAGGCGGGTCTTCGACTTTGCGCCCGGCCGGGAGCCGGCGCCGGTTCATCTTTACGTGCGCGGGACCAATTTCCAGATCAAGGTTTGGGAGGCCCTGCTCAAAATACCGCTGGGCAAAGCGGTGGCCTACGAAGATATTGCCAGGCACATCGGCATGCCCCGGGCAGCCCGTGCGGTGGGCAATGCAGTCGGTAGCAACCCGATTCCATTTCTGATTCCCTGCCACCGCGTGATCCGCAAGATGGGAGATTTCGGCAACTACGGGGAGGGACCGGCCCGCAAGAAGGCGATTCTGGGCTGGGAAGCCGTAGCCGCAATGCACCGCTGCGCTGCATGAAACCATAAACCGTCAGCCGTCGGTAAGGACGGCTGACGGCTTTCCTTCGGTTCGGTTGCCGCTATCGGACCGACTTCACCCTTCCGCCGGCATCGAATTCAACGGAAACCGTTACGAACCGGTTCTTCCAGTAAACCCAGATGTTTGCTTTCCGCGAAGGTGTGCGGTGAAGCGCCGGATAGCCCAGGGCAATTTGAACGGCCTTTTTGGACATTCCCGGGTATGCCTTGCCATCTTTGATTCCCTTTTTATCGATGGGGGACAGGGATTTCAGCGAGATTTTCTGGGGCGCAGTGATCTCCCCCAGGTATTCTTCCGAACTCATACCGGCCATGTTACTCATTTTGTATTCGAATGTGATCTCGGTTCCGTCGACGGAGGAAGTCATGTAGATGCCGCTTTTTTTCACTTTGGTGATCACCACAGGCGTGTTGACCGGGAGGAAGGCGTGGTTTGGATATTCCCCGATCCAGTTGGCATAACTGGCTTTGAGCGTGCGGGTGCTGCCCTTGTACCGCTCAGTGCCGTGGATGTTGTTTTTCAGGTAAACGGTGGATTGTTTCTGATCGTTCTTACTGCTGCCGGCTTCTCCGACCGGTACCCGCAACGCAATGATCAGCAGAATGCTCAGTAGAAACAAGGCCGCTTTGTTCAGCTGCATGCTGATTCCCCCTCTCTGTTCCGGCTGTTCCCTGTGTGTGGTGTTTCGTGTTCTATACGTTCGTTTATCGTCTTTGCGGTGATTTTACGGTAAAAAGTATACCACAATCACCGACTGGATTCAAAACCACCGGCCTCAAACTGGAAGAGAACAAAGCCGGTCTCTTCATCGCAGAGTGGTTTCCTCTTCACCCCCAGAATTCCCTGAATCGAGATCTCGGCGGTGGCCGGGAGCAGGTTTGCGTTGTCCACCAGGTGCCCGCCGAATATCTTCATGTCCGGGCCGCTTAAAACAGCGTGCATGTGAACACTTGGTTCTCCTTATGTCGTTTTTCACCGAGCACTCCCCGGCCGCTTACCAGTTCGAGGGGGCCTTCGATGCGGGTCGGTTCGACAGGTGTTATGCCTATCGCGGATTGTGGATCGGGCACAACATATACCCGCTGGGCATGTACCAGCTTGCCGATGGCGGTGGTGATGGTTGCCTGGCGGATCCGGTGCTGTGAACAGACCTGTTTGACGCCTTGAACCAGATCGCTGCCGGCAACAGGCTTGCTGACAACCGTTTTGCCGCGAGAGGCGGCCGCTGGGATACCGCGACGCTGGATGGCGTTGGGGTGCACGGTTGTATCTTTTTCACACGATGGAAGTTGTCTGTTTGCGATGCTCCCGGATTCAGCAGCTGCTTATCCGTCCTTGCTGCCGTTGAGGGCGCGGCGCATCCGATCGCGTTCGGCCCGCTTTTTGCGAAGCTCATCGTGTAGCGCTTCGATTCTTTCGGCCGGGGCCCCGACCAGCTCTTTTTCGAGCTTTGCCACCTCCTGTTGAAGGCGATAGAGTTCTTTGGCTATCAAACGGATCGACATGAGGCCTCCTGGGATAAGCTGAGACGAGTGCCTGACAGGGTATGCAGCCACCGGTGCTGCCGACGCGGACGTGAGCAGCGAGACAAGATGCCGATCATTGATTCGGCCGGCCGATGGCAACGTAATGCTTCCGGATCGATTCATCGGTTCATATGTGGATCAACAGGAAAAATCAATATACGTGAAAAAAGTGTTGCATCATATAAATTATGATGTTAATGTAGTGCAACGATTGCTCGTTTCTGTCCGCAAACCAGTTTTGGTGATTGAAAGGTTCCGAGTATGAGATCTTCTCGATTCGAATCGTTTCTGCAGCGCGTTTTCAGCACAACGGACATGACCACCCAGACCGAACTGGCGACAGTGCTGCAGATCAATCGCTCGGCCATAACGCAGGCCCGCAGGAAGGATACCGTGCCGGCCAGGTGGATATTGCAGTTGTTTCGCACCTTCGGTTTGAATCCCCTCTGGCTTGAGAGCGGCAAGGGCGAGCCCTACCTGAAGCCTCCCCAGATAGAAGAGGAAGAATTCAAGCACATCCCCAAAGTCAAAGCGAGGCTGAGTGCCGGAGGCGGCTCTTTTGAAATCGGTTCGGAAATAGAAGGCTACTACGCTTTTCGCAACGAGTGGTTGCGCGTCAAAGGCAGCCCGGAAAGAATGGTTCTGATGGATATTTTCGGCAACAGCATGGAGCCGGAGCTAAAGGACGGCGATGCGGTCCTCATTGATGAATCTCAGAAAGACATTATTGCCGGAGCCATTTTTGCTGTAGGGGTGGAAGATACGATTTTGGTGAAACGGATCGAGAAACACCCCAGCAAGCTGGTCCTGCGCAGCGATAACAAAGACTATGCACCGATATTTCTTGAAGGCCCCGAGTGTGAAAGTGTCCGAATTATCGGCAAGGTTATCTGGGCAGGGCGGGAGTTCACGTAACCGGCAAAAAATTTTTAACCCGCGTGTTGTAATAACTAAACAGATGGTAAGCAAATATCAACAGAGAGGGGGACAAAATGCAACAGCGGTACTGTGATTGCGGATTCCCGGTGTGGGTACAATACCATCTTTCGGAAACCGAGTGCCGGATGATTTTCTGGGCAACGGCCTATCGATGCGGCAAAAGGCTCAGGGCTTGTCCCTGTTGCGGTCGGATGCTGCACATTGACGAACTGCATTAAACCGCATCGCACGGGAGACGATTTGGTGACAGGGCAACGGGAAGAAAGGCGAATAGCAGCGACAGGCAGTTGTACATCAGATGTCGATAACTCGGATGAGGAGTCAGCCATGACCAGGCATGAAACATACGCCACTCATAACGATGTGTTCGAATACCATGGGGGAACCACCATTCAGGTGATCCGCCAGCAGGCAGATCAAACGGTGTGGCAGGACTGGTTGATTTTTGACACTGTTGAAGCGGCGATGGAATATTTCAACGACTGCTGCAGTGTCGGATAACGCTGCCGGTCGGGCAAGGGCTGCCTTGCTGAACCGCCGCCATGCGGTTTGGTACCCGTTCGGCGCATGTGTCGCCGTTCGCATCCGGATGTCTGCCGATCGACAGATCATGCCGCACTATTCATAAGCGACAACCCGGATGAGCCCGATAGTGGCGCCGGTGTTATCCGTGGTGGTGGTGTCGGTGACCGAAATGACCTTTGTCACGTTATTTTTTTCAATGAACTGATTGATTTGTGCATCCAGGCTTTCCAATTCCTCTTTGACATGGAAAACCTTCAACGGGCTGGTAAATGTCTTCACTTTTGCCATGTTCACTCTCTCCTTTCGCCCAAGGGTCATACCATTTACTAATGCACAGCGAAGAGATGTCAATCGTCAGTCCGCACGGTATTGCCGCAGGATGCTCTCCCGGTGGAACTCTCTTTCGATGTCTTGCACCGCGGACATTCTTGCCGGATCCAAATATGTTCGGTAGAGACGGTCGCTCGGATCGATTTGTTGCGATGCCATTTTCATCTGGAGCTGAGATAAAGCTTCCACCGATTTATCGCACACCGGATAGCCTTTGTCATCCACTCGAACCGTATTGTCGAATTCCACGCGGGAAATGTTGTTAATATCCACCAGTTTGATACGGCCGTTGTCGGTAAGAAGCAGGTTGCCGTCTCCGGCGAGATCCGGAATGCACCCGGTCTCGGCGATCATTGTCCGGACACGGACCACGAAATCGACCGCATTGCGGTGGATCGTTTCGATCAGGACCGTGCGATCCTGTTCGGTTGACTCCTGCCCGCCGATTCCCGGGCGGACCAGGTTTTCCGCCAGGCGGTCGGGATTCATAAAGCCCCAGGGCTCCAGGGGAAGGCCCTCCACATATTCCTGAAGTCCGCAAAGCAGCGTGTCGTATTTTTCTGCTATCTTGTAGCTCACCAGAAATTCATTCGATTTTGCATAACAATCCGGTCCGAGGTAACGGGCAATCATCATTACCCGTTGCAGCTCCTGATCCGCCTGACGGCGATCGGCAAAGCGGGTTCTGAATATCCGCAGCATTTTAACCGGCTTTGCCCGCGGAAACCACTTGATGCCGCCGGAGATGGTGCCATGCTTTTCGCGATAGACATCCTTGCTGTCCAGGACCTCCAGAATGTGCGAGCGCAATCCCTGACGATAATGTCTCCGATACAGATAACGACCCGATGGTCGGATGAAATTCAGGTGTCGAACGGTATCTTCGTTCAGGTTTTTTTTGTCTCGTACATCTTCCGGCATATGGTGTTCCTTTCCCACCGGTCAGAGCGGTGCGGCAGCCTTGCTTTGCCGATGCACGTTACACGATTCTAGATGCTGGATGCAAGATGAACGAAACGGGGACGGTGGAAAAGATTTCCCCGGGAGGCGCCGTGCCGCGTTGCCGGTCGCAGCGGCACTGCTGATGGCTGTCATGGCAGACAAACTGGCAGCCGATCGTAAACCGGTGGGACGACGACACACTTCTCGGCCAGGGCGGCGCTTGAGATTGCGGTTGCTTTCAGAAAGTGCCTGTCATCGAGGCCGGGAAAAACGATCCTCCCAGCTGAACTCCGGAGAGGTGACGATGTGTTCCATGCGCTGAAGGCGGCGTTCGAGGCCATCGAACCGGTGCTTGATGCGCCGTAAGGCGTTGCGTCGCGAATGGGTGTAGCTTTCATAGAACTCGCGTTCTTGCTCATTGTCGATCGGGACCACCGGTTCGGGCTTCATCAGCAATGCCGCCAGCAGATAAAGACCGGTGACCGGCCAGATTCCGGTGAGAAGCAGCAGCGCAACGGCAGCGGTGCGAATCCAAAAAACCGAAAAGTCGAAATATTCAGCGATGCCGCGCAACACTCCCAGGAGGACGCCGTTTCGAGACCGGTAAAATCCTCGACTTCGATGGTTTCTACTTTGTCGCATCACCGCTTTTTCCTTTCTGTCGATCCAGTAATATGGTTTCCAGAGCTTCGATTCGGGTTTCCATATGGGAAAGGTGCTGAAACATTTCCTGAATCATCCTGGTTTCCTCTGCTTCCTGTTTTTGCTGTTTCCTGGTGACGCCGCCTTTGATGATCCGGATGGCCATCAGGATCGTTGACCCAACGATGGCCAGCGCCAGGACGACACTGCCGAACACGATGGCGACGATCAAGGCTCCCTGCATGGTTGACGCCCCTCTGTGCGTATCGGTTGTAAAAAGTGGTAAAGATCCATATCCGACCCGCCCCGGTGACTCGGCGCAACGGCGGTCGATCGACCAATGCTGTGACCGGACTGCGCGGCGGTGTTTCGGTTCTATTCCCGGTCGGCGAGGTCAGCTTGCTCCGCCCCCGGCCTTTTCAGTGCCTGCAGCTCACTCTCTATTTCATCATCCAGCGTCAGTGTGTCAAGCTCTTCTTCCAGACGAGTTTTACGGCCGAAGTTGATCAGGTCCGCTTCCGTCTCCATCCGGTCGATTCGGCTCTCGAGCGCTTCGAATTTGAGAACCGCATCAGAGCTGTCGACCCGGCGGATCTCCTTTTGGGCGCGCATTTTTCGCTGCGCGTGGATGTGGCGCTGGACCAGCAGGCGTTGTTTTTCGCGCGCGGATTTCAGTTTGTCCTCAAGTTGCCGGATGTCGCCGTGGTACTGCTCGATCAGCGAGTGGAGCTCTGCAGTCTCGATCTCGAGCGCTTCTGCCAACCGGCGATAGCGCCTTTTCTCCTGCAGCGCTTCGCGAGCGAGATCGTCTCTTCCCTTGTCAACCGCCAGGGCGGCTTTATCCTGCCAGCTGGTCGCCCTTTGCATTGCTTCGTCCAGTCGCCGCTGTACCTTCCGGGCATCGGCCATCACCCCGGCGCACGATGCCTTGAGTTCCACCAGCGTGTCTTCCATTTCCCGAATCATCAGCTTGATCATCTTTTCAGGATCTTCGGCCCGGTCCAGCATGGCGTTCATGTTAGAGCTGACGATGTCCCGGAATCTCGTGAATATGCCCATGGTTATCCTCCATTTAAATGCATGGTTGGGGGAGATGCCATAGGCAGAGCACAATGTATGCCATAAACAATTATGACGTAATTTCAACCAGTTGTAGTAAATTGCCTTGACAAACAACTGCAAGGGTTGGTATATTGTACCTAATACTGGCTAAAAAGGCTATAAATTGGTGTTTTTCGCCATATGCTGACGTAGCGAAAGGTTTCCGTGGTGGTTCAACTACGATCGAAGGAGGGATACCAGGAAGCCATCGGACAGTCGGAGGCGTTCCTGGCGTTCCAGGAGCGGCTTTCGCGGGTGGCCCCGGTGAATCGGCCGGTTCTGCTTATCGGCGAACGGGGAACCGGTAAAGAACTGGCAGCGTATCGGTTGCACTACCTGTCCGGACGCTGGCAAGGCCCGTTTGTAACCATAAATTGTGCAGCCTTGCCCCCCACACTGATCGAATCGGAGTTGTTCGGATACGAAAAGGGTGCATTCACCGGCGCTGTTCAGCAGCGCAGCGGGCGGTTTGAGGCCGCCGACGGCGGCTCGCTCTTTTTAGACGAAATCGGTCATATACCGATGGAGGTGCAGGAAAAGATTTTACGGGTTGTTGAATACCAAACCATCGAACGGGTCGGAAGTGTCGACAGCGTTGAAGTCGATGTGCGCCTGATTGCGGCCACCAATGCCGACCTGCCGGCCAAGGTCGAGGACGGTGAATTCATGCGGGATCTTCTCGATCGTCTCTGTTTTGAAGTTTTGTTTTTGCCTCCCCTGAGACATCGCAGGGATGACATCCTTTTGCTGGCCAACCACTTCGCGGCCCGCATGTCTTTCGAGTTGGGTCGCGAAGAAATACCGCAGTTCGGTGAAAATGCCGCCCGGGCGCTGCTTGACTACCCCTGGCCGGGGAACATCCGGGAGCTGAAAAATGTCGTGGAGCGGGCGGTCTATCGTTCGAATACGCAGCGGGTTGTCCACATCACATTCGATCCCTTTGATTCACCGTATGAAGCGACCCGGGAGCCGGCTCAAAAACCGGAATCGCCTTCGGTCTCGGACCAACCTTCCGCCGACCGATCCTACCGTGATGCCGTGCGGCGGTTTCAAATCCAACTGATCGAAAAAGCGCTGCGGGAGGCAAAATACAGCCAAAAAGCAGCGGCGGACCGGTTGGGACTCACCTATCATCAGTTTCGAGGTTTGTACCGAAAATTCGCGGCCGATTTGCGGCAGCAGTGAAAAAGCGGATCAGGCGGTATTGTCGAATCGGGAGCGAGCGGCTGCCACCGCCCGCGTCAGCGTGTGCAGATGCGCCCGGGCCTTCCTCCAGCGAACAAACCAGGTGAGCTGGAAGAACCTGCGTTTTACCTCTCGGATCTCGCGCCGGAGCGGACGGTCGTTCTGGCAAAATGAAACGACGCACACCTCCGGCCGCATATTTTCAGGGAACATGCACGGTCCCCTGCCATTTTCAAGAAAGACGCAGTCGGTTCTGTAGAGCGGGTCTTCCATGATCAGGCTGTCACGAATCTGAGACCGAATCTGGGGTGCAAGCGATATAACGAATACCAAGTCCCAGTGGCTGATGATCGGGTCGATTTCGATGTTCCGGCAGCAGATTCCCTCACAGTGGCTGAGGCATCGCTGCATCTGCTGCCCGGCGGCTGCCAACAGGGCGGCCTGTGCATCTTGGATCTGCCGGCAAATATGCAGCAATCGATCCTTATCCCCGGGATCCATTTTCTTGAGTATTCGTTCAGCCCTGCGAAACTTGTAAGCCAGGCTCATTGCAACCCTCCGCCGTCCTGCGGGTTCCACCGACCGGATGGCTGCGAAACCGTCGCAACATCGCATTCGTTTTGCACCATCGGCTCGATGGTAGCGGAAGTGGGCCAAAAGATCAATTTTCAATTCCATCAGTTGCTTCCCGTGACAGGCGAAATGATTTCCATCGGCCGTTGAAATGCATCCGGCCCGAGTTGTCATTGATTCGGGCATCAATAACGTTGCGAATCGGCTCTACGGTATTAGTTTTCGTCACGCAGGGATGTTCACAAACCAATTGTAACAGGAATCCACCGATACGAAGGGTGGGATCAAGGAGGGAAAATGTCGAAAGCAATCGTGATGAACGAAACCGGGGGACCGGAAGTTCTGCAGTGGGTGGACTTCGATCCCGGCCCACCCGGAAAAGGAGAAGCGCTCATCCGCAATGAGGCTGTCGGGTTGAACTATATTGACGTCTACCATCGAACCGGCCTCTATCCCCTGCCCGCCATTCCGGCAATACCGGGTATGGAGGGTGCCGGTGTAGTGGAGGCAGTTGGAGAAGGCGTGACCCAGGTTGCGGTCGGGGATCGGGTTGCCTATGCCGGTACGCCGGCGGGTGCCTACGCACAGAGTCGGAATATGCCGGCCGATCGGCTGATCCGGTTGCCGGAGAAGATTACAACCCGGCAGGCAGCTGCCATGATGCTTCAGGGGATGACAGCGCGGTATCTGCTTTATGGCTGCTATCCGGTGAAAAGCGGAGATGTGATTCTGATTCATGCGGCAGCCGGCGGTGTAGGTTCCATCGTCTGCCAGTGGGCCCGCCACCTGGGAGCCACGGTCATCGGTACGGTGGGAACCGAGGAAAAAGAGGCGCTTGCCCGAACCAATGGCTGCGATCATACCATCGTTTACAGCAAAGAAAATTTTGTCGGAAGGGTAAGAGAGATTACCGGTGGCGAAGGCGTTGATGTAGTCTATGACTCGGTGGGTCAGGCGACATTTTTGCAGTCCCTCGACTGCCTGCGCCCTCGGGGGATGATGGTTTCATTCGGTCAGGCGTCAGGACCTGTTGCACCGCTGGATATCGGTTTGCTGTCGGCAAAAGGATCACTTTTTCTCACACGACCGACCCTGATGACCTATACCGCCAAACGGGAGGATTTGGTCACGCATGCCGAAGACCTGTTCGATGTGGTGCTGCAAGGCAAGGTAACGGTAGAAGTTCGACAGCACTATCCACTGGCCCAGGCCACGCAGGCACACCGTGACCTGGAAGCGCGCAAAACCACCGGTTCGACTATTCTGATTCCGTAAGTGGTTCGCTTTCCGCCGCAAACAGAGAATCGATCAGCTCCATTAGCTGCAGCGGATCCACATTGATACCGTTGACCTTCGCAGCCCAGTGCAGGTGCGGGCCGTTGGTCCTGCCGGTTGCACCCGCCAGACCGATTTCTTGCCCCTTGTGAACCCGCTGCCCCGGCGTAACGCTGAATGCGCTGAGGTGAGAGTAGCCGGTGAACAGACCCAGACCATGGTCGATAATCAGGTGATTTCCGGAATAAAACAGATTGCTCGCCAACCGGACAATCCCGCCATTGGCCGCGAATATGGGGGTTCCGGTGGGGGCGCGAAAATCGATCCCGTTGTGATAGCTTCTCAGCGTTCCATTCAACACCCGTTGGGAACCGAAGGGGCTGGTCACTCTGCCGGTGGCGGGCATGGCAAACGCCGTTTCCCACAAGCGAGACGGTTCGGGCGTGTTATAGATGCTTTTGATCGTCGATCGTTCACCGGAGATACGACGACGGTCGGTCGTCGACGGAGAGACCTTACCCTTCGGCACCCGTAATTTCTCTTTCTTGAATTGACCCTTTGTCACTTCGATCGGAATCTGCAGCAAATGATAGCCGCTGCGGTTTGTCCATTCCAGCTTAACATCCACGGTCCCCGATTTGCGGTAATAAGAAATGCCGATTAACCCGATCAAAATGTCGGGGCCCTTTAGCGGGTGCCGATACACCGGGATCACCCTTTCCTTGTGCCAGGCCTGTATTCCGACGATCGGCTCGGTCAGGTTGCGGGTATCTATTTCCAGCAGCACGGTGCGCCCGTTATTGACCGGATTTGGTGTGGCGTGCACTTCGATGCCACTCGGGTGGGTGACTGAGAAAGGTGCCGCAGAAGCGAAACTGCACCAGAGCAGCAGGCCCAAGGCCACACAGCAGTAGCGGAATCCAGGGCCTGTGCGCCGACACGGGTTTTTCCATCTTCCAGTTTCGGGCAGAAGGGGACGATTCGGTCTCTTTAAAAAGGTTTTCATCAGTGGCGCCTGCGACGTCAGTGCTGACCGGGGCTGCGCGGGTTAGTTAGCGGCCTTGAGTGAATCGGATGGCAGAGGTTCATCGGCCTCGACCAGCTCCATTTCCTCCTCGAAGACAACCACTTTGTTTCGGCCGGACTGCTTTGCCGTGTACAAAGCGGCGTCGGCCTTTTTAATTAACGGTTCGATCTGATCGCTGTCATCCGGGTAGGAAGCAATGCCCAGGCTGATGGTTATTCGGGGCAGGTCATCAAACTGCAGCTCGGAGAGTTTCTTGCGCAGTCGTTCCGATACGGTATACGCTTCTTCTTTGTCTGCCTCCGGCAGCAAAAAGACAAATTCCTCTCCGCCGTATCGGGATATGATGTCCACATCCCGGATGTTTTTCTGGAGGAATTTGGCCACGAGTTTCAATACCCGATCCCCGGCGGTATGTCCGAAAGAGTCGTTTACATTTTTGAAACGGTCCAAGTCAGCCATGACGATGGAAAAGCCCTTGTTGTATCGTTCCGCCCGATGCAGCTCCTCCTGCAACTTGACGAGGAAATATCGGCGCACGTACAATCCGGTGAGGGAATCGGTCACGGCCATCTCCCAAAGCTGCGCCTTGTTGATGGCTATGGCCGCCTGGTCGGCTACAGCCTTCAGAAGCTCCACATCTTCATCGGTAAACCCGGTTTCATCGAGTTTGTTGGTCACATTGATAACACCGATGACGTCGCTGTAAACCAACATCGGGATACAGGCAATCGAGCGGACATAAGAGGCGTCCGGTTCAATGAACAGTTCATCTTCCCGGGCCTTGTCAACCACCATTGGTCGTCCTGTTTGAAAAACCCTGCCGGCGATTCCTTCTCCGGGTTTGAAGCTCTTGCAATCGATTTCGTTACTGTTGATCTTGCGCTGGTAAACCCTGTCTCGCAAACCGGCCACCACCCGAATAGTCAACAGATTGTTTTCCAAATCGTATAGCATGATGGAGCCCTTTTCGGCCCCGGTAATCTGAATCGCCTGATTTAAAATGTATTCGAGCAGGCTTTTCAGATCACTGATGTAATTCATGGCGCGGCCGATGCTGTATAACAAAGAGAGGTTGTAGAGGGTCCGATCCAGCTCTTCTTTTTCTTTTTTTCGCTTTAAATACAGCCGGCTAGTGTTGATGCTGACTGCTGCCTGCGCAGCGATTTCTTTCAGATAATAGAGCTCGTTATCGGAAAACGGCTCGATTGTCTGCGTATCTCCCAGCGCCAGGAATCCGACCACGTTGCTGCGCATCACCAGGGGAACCAGCCATTGCGTGTGGAGTTGAACCAGGCCGAACCTCTTGGAAAACTCGGCAAACGCTGGTTCGCCGGATGCATCCCGAAGACTGAAGGGTTCATTCTGTAAGAATTCTTTCCAGATCGCTCCGATGTCGGTAAACAGGAATTCCCGGTTCAACGATCCGACTCCATGGGTGTATACCAGCTTGAACATTCTGGTATTGTTGCGAAAAACAAATATCGAAATATGCTCGACACCCAACTTCCGGCTGATCATATTCGACAAGACCGGATAGAGTTCGTGTGGATCGAGGATGATGCTCAACTCTCGGCTGGCATTCAGCAGCTCTGTCAGTTCAACGACCCGTTGATCCATCGATTCGGCGATGCTTTCTTCTGCTGGCAAGTCAGACTCCTTGGCTGAAACATTGCGGTGGGTCCAATAAATGCTATATTTTATCGGGTTTGCACCGAAATTGCAATTGTTAACGACCTGTTGTAGGTTTATCGAGGTTCTTCCACCATGCTACAGGCGTCGAACAGAGGAGGAGATATCGCCGCTTTATCTGCCAAACCGATGGTACGAATGCAGGATATCACCATTCGGGTGCGGGACCGTTTTCTGTTTGCAGGGACATGCTGGGACATTCACGCCGCTGAGAATTGGGCGGTTATTGGCCCGAACGGAGCCGGAAAGACCTCGCTGGTGGGTGCGCTTGCCGGTGAAATTCCGGTGGTAGGAGGCCGTATTGTCAGGGCAGACGAACTGCAGGGGACGGGCAGGATCGGCTACCTCTCTTTTGAGCGGCACCGGGATGTCATAGCATCTGAAGATGCACGGGATGAATCCCGGTTTTTCAGCGGCCGTTTCGACAACGGCGTAACGACGCGGAAACTGTTGGCAGACGCGTACCGATCCGCCGGTGTCACCTCCCGGCAACTGGAGGGCATCACGGCAAAACTGGGTATAGAGAGCCTGTTGCACCGCCGCGTGCGCAACTTGTCCACCGGAGAAATCCGCATGGTGCTGATTGCGCGGGAGCTGATCAAGGCGCCCCGTCTGCTGATTCTGGATGAACCGTTCGGTGGCCTGGACAAAAGCGCTGACCGGCGCCTGGTCGAAATCATCGACGAATTGATGCGGGAGCGGGTTCAGGTAATCCTGGTGACCCATCACCTGGAAAAGGTCGGCCCCCACATTACCCATCTGCTGGCGGTAAGAAACGGTCAGGTCTTTTTTCAGGGGCCCCGGCACCAGGGATTGGACCCCAACAAGATTCGGCAGCTATACGCAGTGCCTTCCGAGGCAGCAGGCCCGGCACCACCGAAAGGCATTTCTTCCGAAGGGGGCCGGGACCCTGATAAGGGCATATTTTCTATAGAGATGAAAGGTGTCTGCATCCGGTACGGCAACCGGCCGGTTCTGGAAAACCTGAACTGGAAAGTCCGACAGGATGAGAATTGGATGATCACCGGACCCAACGGGGCCGGGAAAACGACATTGTTGAGCCTTGTGACCGCAGATCATCCCCAGGCATATGCCAATGAAATTTATCTTTTCGGGCGGCGTCGTGGTTCGGGCGAAAGTATCTGGGACATAAAGAATCGGATCGGGATGATCTCCTCGGAGTTTCACATACGCTATCGAAAACCGATTCCAGCCTTTGATGTCGTGCTTTCCGGCTTCTTCGATTCGGTCGGCCTCTATCGCAATGCAACTTCCGGGCAACGCGAACTGGCCAAAAGCTGGATGCAAACCCTGCAGATCGCTGATAGATCCAAACGACTGTTTCACACACTTTCTCAAGGCGAACAGCGAATGGTCCTGCTGACGCGGGCCATGGTCAAATCACCGTTTCTGCTGGTGCTGGACGAACCCTGCCAGGGGCTCGATCCACCGGCGAGAAAACGCCTGTTAGGTCTAATCGACTATATCGGCTGCCAGCCCGGGACACAACTGCTGTACGTCACCCACCATCCCGGGGAAGTGCTCTCGTGCATTACGCATGAGATGCGCTTTGAAAAGACCAGTGGAAATGGATTTCGCGTGATTCAGGAGGCGGTTGATCAGCAAAATCCGACAGGATCGCTATCGGGAAATATCCGGGGCGGTTACGGGGATGTAAAGAAGTGTGGGGAATGAATCAACCCGGCTATCCGGGATCACGCCGTTTTCCGCCACCTCTTCAATAAAAGTTGCCACCAGGTATGGATCCAGGCTGCTGCCGCTCAACTGCCGAAGAATGTGGAAAGCCTGTCGTTGGCTCTTGCGTTTTTGATACGGCCTGTCGGTGGTGATGGCATCGAAGCAATCAACGACACTGATGATCTTGGCCCCCAAAGGAATCTTGTCGGCCTTCAGCCCGCGGGGATATCCGGTGCCGTCCACCCGTTCGTGGTGACAATGAACATACTCGAGAACCGGGGTCAAAATGCCAATGCTTTCGAGGAAGATGGCCCCGACGTGCGGATGCTGCTGCATTTCTTCCCGCATTTTCTTTCCAAGCTGCTGGCTCTCGTTGTTGAATATCCGTTCGCTCAACCCGATTTTTCCAACATCGTGCAGCAGCCCGCCGATACCGATCTCATGGGCCAGCTGGTCAGAGAGCCCGATTCTGCGGGCCAGGCGGATGGCATAAAGCGAAACCCGGCGGGCATGTTCCTGGGTGTATCGGTCTGTCGAGCCCAAAGCGGCATCGATGGCGGACAGGGTGCGGATATCGAGCGGGAGCGGGGGGTGATATCGATGATGTGCGGTTGCTGCTGTTTTCATATAGTGATGTCGGTCGCTTCATGCCGACGGTCTTGTCGGCAGGGCCGCAATTCCGGCCCCAAACCCGTCTGCAGAATGAAGGGGGCTTTATAGTGGAAGCCGGAATGGCTGTCAAGGCCAAAATGGATTGGCAGTCGGAGACCGGGAACAATTGATATTGCAGCTTCGTGACAAGGCGGATCAGTATCCACCACCACCGCCGTTACCGTTTCCACTGCCGCGCCGGCTGACAAACGGAGGCTGTCGATACACCAGGGATTCCAGGTGAATGAGTTCGGCGTCGGTGTGGTTGATGACCGGTGCCTTGACGATAATGCGGTTATTCGGTGAAACCGCGCCGGAGGCATATACGAACCGGGGGGCCTCATGGTGAAAGGTGTTCACGGTTTGCCGTTTGGATGGATCCGCAAGCGGCGTGATTTCCGCAATGCCGTAACAGGTACAGATATAAATGCGCTGAGGATCTGCCTCGACATAGACCCCGCTGCCGCGGACGCCGGCCACAGCCGTGGGCATTACAAGGCGTTTTCGTCCTTTTCCAAACACGGATAACATTTTGCCGTTCACGATCCGCAGCACATCTGCGATTCTCACTTTCAACGCTTCCGCTGATTCCGAGTCGAGTTCCAGCCGGGTGTTATCGCGCACCAGGTAGACATCTTTGCCGATGAGGAAAATGGCCATCGCGTCGGCACCGGTGGTGACGGTATCACCCGCAGTGACCACGGATCCGGCCTGAGCGGCGATCCCGTTGACCCTTACATCGCCTTTAACCACATACATGCCGGCAGGTGGCTTGGATAACCCCAGGGCAAGGGCACTGCGCAAAAGAGCCGGATTGTGAAAGAAGAGAAGTCCAGCGACGGCAAACAACCTTCGCAGAAATGTCCGCCGTGGAAAAGGTTGAGGATCGGTAAGCATCCGTTACCTTCCGGGTTCGCGGCAATCGAAGCGTTACTGCCACCATGGGTCCCGGATCGGGATCAACCGGGATTTGCGATCGGGCCGCCGGTTGCGTGTCCGGAGGCCTGCAGATATCGCTTCAGGTACCGGGCCGTGTGAGAAGTCTTGTTGCGTCGCAACAGCTCTTTGGGAGAGCCGGTCGCGACCAACATCCCGCCGCCGTCTCCTCCTTCCGGGCCCAGGTCGATGATATAGTCGGCCGCCTTGATGATTTCCGGGTTGTGTTCGATCACGGCCACGGTGTGTCCGGCATCGACCAGGGCCTGCAGTACGTCGACCAGGCGCCGGATATCGGCAAGATGAAGGCCGGTCGTGGGTTCGTCCAGGATGTAGAATGTGGCACCGGTCGAGGGGTGAGCCAGCTGGCGGGCAAGTTTCATCCGTTGCGCCTCTCCTCCGGAGAGAGTCGGGCTCGGTTGGCCGAGACGCAGATATCCGAGCCCGATGTCGCAGACAAACTGAATGGGCTGGCGAATCTGCCGTATGGCCGAAAAAAATTCGAGAGCGTCGTCGAAAGTAAGGGCGAGAACATCGGCGATCGACTGGCCCTTGTACAGCACCTCCCTGGTCTCACGGTTGAAGCGGCTTCCGCCGCAGACCTCGCAGGGGACGTAGACATCCGGAAGGAAGCTCATTTCGACCCTGGGATTGCCCTGACCCTTGCAGGCTTCACAGCGGCCGCCGGCCGCGTTGAAAGAGAAGCGTCCGGGCGAGTAGCCGCTTGCGCGAGCTGCCGGGGTGGCAGCGAACAAGCGGCGGATGGTATCGAGAAAACCGACGTAGGAAGCCGGAACGGATCGGGGCGTCCGGCCGATGGGGCTGTGATCGACTTCGATAACCCGGTGGACACTTTTCCATCCAGACAGATTTCGGCAGATTCCCGATGGCAGTGGTTTGCCAAGCAACCGGTTTCGCAACCCCCTGAATAACGTTTCTTTCAGCAAAGACGATTTCCCCGACCCGGAAACCCCCGTCAGGCAGATCAGGCGGCCGAGCGGGAACATGACGCTGATGTTCTTCAGATTACGGGCCCGGGCACCGGTGATTCGCAATGCAGGTCGATTTTTATAGGGACGACGGCGTGAGGTGATGATGCGCGGTTGGCCGTTCAGGGTTGCACCGGTTACCGATGCGGCTGTTTTTTTCAGATCGGCCAGGCTACCGGCAGCCACCACCCGGCCGCCCTCCCGGCCGGCTCCCGGACCAAGATCGATGATGGTGTCGGCGTTGCGAATGGTTTCTTCATCGTGTTCCACCACCACGATGGTATTGCCACGTGTTTTTAATGCATGCAGGGCATCTATCAGCAGGCCGTTGTCGCGTGGGTGAAGGCCGATGGTGGGCTCGTCCAGGACGTAGGTGACTCCGGTCAGGTTGGATCCCAGCTGTGCTGCCAATCGAACCCGCTGGGCCTCGCCTCCGGAAAGGGTATCTCCACTGCGACCCAGTGAAAGATAGGACAGCCCGAGGCGGTTTAAAAGCGAAAGCCGGCTCAGTATTTCAGCGACAATCGGCTCCGTGATCGGTTTTTGCTCTTCAGCAAAAGAAATGGACGGCAGGTTACGAAAAAGTGCCTCGGCCGGCTGCTGGGCCAGATCCCAGATGGAAAAGCCGCCTACCTTTACCGCCAGTGCTTCCGGTTTCAGGCGGCTGCCACCGCATGTCGAACAGATCTGCGGCTCTTTCGGATCGGAGCTGTGCGAATACGATTCCGACTTAATTTGCCCCAGGCCGTCGCACTGCCGGCAGGCTCCCAGCCGGCTGTTGAACGAAAACAACCGGGGATCCGGATCGGCAACGCCGATGCCACAGGAGGGGCAGTTGCCGTGACGGCTGAAAATCTCCTCGTTGCCCCCGATCTTCTGAACGATGAGCGAACCGCCTCCCTCCTCAAGAGCCCGTTCGACCAACGCTGCCGAATCCTTTCGCGACGCCATCCCTTCCGGTCGCTCGGCAATGACCAGGTCGATGGTATGCTCATGGAAGCGGCTCAGGGCCATATCCTTTTTTAAGCGCACCTTTTTTCCGTCGATTCGCGCAAAGCGGTAACCCTGTTTGAGCGCTTGGTTAATGGTCTTTTTGTGAAACCCCTTGCGACCGGCCACCTTCGTGGCCATTATCCGGACCGGTTCATGGCGGAAGCGGCGGAAGATTTCATCCTGAAGCTGGCGGGCGCTTTGCGCGGTCAGGCGGCGGCCGCATCCCGGGCAGTGCGCCTGGCCGACCTTGCTGAAGAGCAGCCGAAGGTAGTGATAGATTTCCGTCAAAGTGGCGACGGTCGAACGACGGCTCGAGTGGCTGATCCGCTGTTCGATGGCAACGGTGGGAGAAAGACCCGAGGCCAGGTCGACTTCCGGTCGCTCAAGGATTTTTACATACTGCCGGACATACGGTGCCAGGCTTTCGAGGTATCGGCGTTGACCTTCGGCAAACAGGATGTCGAAAGCCAGAGTTGATTTACCGGATCCCGATACGCCGGTCAGGGCCACCAGCTGGTGGTGGTTGATGGTCAGGTCCAGGTTCTTCAGATTGTGCTGGCGAGCTCCGTGCAGCGATATGGCTGCCGGAGGGGAAGTTGCCGGAAGCAACGTCTTCGAATCGCTCCTTTTTCGCACCGCACGAATCGGTTTGGGTAAACGCCCACCGCCGTCCAGGTATTTTTTGAGAAAACGGCCGGTGTGGGAATCCGGATGCCCGGCGACTCGTTCCGGTGGGCCGGAAACCACGACCCGGCCGCCCGCATCTCCTCCTTCCGGGCCCAAATCGATGATCCAATCGGCGGTCTTGATCACTTCCATGTTATGTTCGATCACCAGAACCGTGTGCCCGTCGGCTACCAGTCTCTGCATAACAGCGAGCAGCTTGGAGATATCTTCATAATGCAAACCGGTGGTGGGTTCGTCAAAAATGAACAGCCGTGATTTTTGTCCGGCCTGTTGAAAAAAACGGGAGAGTTTCAGCCGCTGGGCTTCCCCGCAGGAAAGCGTGTTGATCGGTTGACCCAGCTGCAGATAGCCCAGGCCGACGTCTACCAGCGGTTTCAGGCACTGGCGAATGCGACGGTGTCCGATTTCCGCTGCATCGAAAAATGCCAGTGTGGATTCGACGGTCATCGACAACATGTCGTGAATGTTCATTCCCCTGTAGCGGACATCCAATACCGCCGGGGAGAATCGCTTGCCGCCGCACTGGGCGCAGGTGATAAACACATCCGAAAGGAACTGCATTTCCACCTTTTCGAAACCTTCGCCCTTGCAGGCCTCACAGCGCCCGCCGGCAACATTGAAAGAAAAATGGCCCGGCCCCATCTTTTCCTGGCGCGCAGCTTCCGTGTTTGCCAGCAGTTTGCGTATCGGGTCCATGGCTTTGGTATAGGTCAGTGGATTGGCCCGGGGGGTGCGGCCGATCGGGCGCTGGTCGATGAAAACGACGTCGGAGAGTTTTTCCAGGCCGGTAATCGCACGATGCTTGCCCGGTTTTCCATTGGCGTCCCCGAAATAGCGGCGGGCGGCTTTGAAGAGAACGTCTTCGGCCAGAGTCGATTTTCCGGAGCCCGAAACCCCGGTAAGACACGTAAACAGCCCCAACGGAATCCGAACGTCGATATTCTGGAGATTGTTGGCGGCCGCTCCGCGAATGGAAATCCATTTGCCCCTGACAGGAGATTGCCGCTTCTGCGGCACGGCAATCCGGCGTTCGCCTTTAAGGTATTGGCCGGTCAGAGAGCCGTTGACGTTCGCCGTGGGTCCGAAATACATCACCCGACCGCCCTCTTGACCGGCACCCGGTCCGAGATCGAGCAGGTAGTCGGACTCTGCGATGATTTCCGGATCGTGTTCAACAATCACGACCGTGTTGGAAAGATTGCGCAGGTTTTTTAATATTCCGATCAGGCGACGACTGTCGCGGGGATGCAGGCCGATGCTGGGTTCGTCGAGGATGTAGAGGGTGTTGACCAGGGCCGATCCGAGGGCGGAGGCCAGTGCTACCCGTTGCACCTCGCCGCCGGAAAGGGTTCGCGATTGGCGGTCGAGGGTCAGGTATCCGAGTCCGACGTCGAGCAGGTATTTCAACCGCTTGCGGACTTCCTCCAGGACCAGTTGGCCGGCTTCATCGCCGATTCCGGCCCCTGCGGAGTCGAAGAACGAGGCGGCCTCGGACACGTCCATGGCGTAAATTTCCGCAATGTTGCGGCCGCCGAAACGATACAAAAGCGCTTCCGCGGTGAAGCGGCTGCCGCTGCATTGGGAGCAGACATCATAGCTGCGATAACGGGACAGATAAACTCGTACCGGCATCTTGTAGGTCTTGGTTTCCAGCCAGTTGAAAAACCCGCGCACCCCGTAGTATCCGTCTGTGCCGTCGATGATAGCGGAGCGTTGCGCGCTGCTGAGCCGTTGGAAAGGAATGGCGGTGGGTATTTTCTTGCGACGGCAGAAGGCCATCAGGTCTTTGAATTCCATGCGCCCTTCCTGTCGGGATCCCCAGGGTTTGATGGCTCCCTCGGAAAGGTTTTTTTGCGGATCTGGGATGACCAGGTCGAGATCGATGCCGATGGTTCTGCCGAACCCCTTGCAGGCCGGACAGGCGCCGATGGGGCTGTTGAAGGAGAACAGATTCGTCAACGTGGCCGGATAGGGAATGCCGCAGCGGGCGCACTCGAGTCGGTGACTAAATGCCACGCGGGTGGATCGGTCGATCCAGACATCCAGGTTTCCACCTCCAAACCGAAAAGCGATTTCGGCTGAATCGATGATACGCTGGCGATCCGCCGAACTGCGCTTGAGCCTGTCAGCGACAATGTGCAGTACGGTTGCGCCGGGTACCGGCGCACCATCGGCCAGAGAATGAAGGTTCCCATCGGCAATGTACCGGTCAAATCCCTGACGCAGCAGTTCATTACGCAGCCGATCCGGCCTTGTGCCGGTGGTGTCGGCAGGGAAGGTGATGATGATTTCTGCGTCCGCATTGATAGGCTCCAGATGATTCCACACATGTTGCGGTGTTTCGGCCACAACCGGGTGCCCGCAGCGTTCGCAGTGCAGCTGCCCCAGTCGGGCAAATAGCAGTTTCACATGATCGGTTATTTCGGTCATGGTGCCGACGGTCGAACGGGAGGTGCGAACCGGATCTTTGCGGTCGATTGCGATGGCCGGTGGTATTCCCTCGATTCTATCTACCCGGGGCCGGTCCATGCGGTCCATAAATTGGCGCGCATAGGGAGAAAAGGTCTCCACATATCGGCGTTGACCCTCGGCATAAAGGGTGTCGAAGGCCAGAGAGGATTTTCCTGACCCGCTTACTCCGGTGACGGCTGTTATGCGATTCAGCGGGATTTCCAGATCCAGATTCTTCAGGTTGTGCTGGCGGGCACCCTTTATAAGAATGGCAGCGGTTTTTGTCATGGTTTGATTTACGGGCCTCTCCTTGGGATACCCTCAACAATAATCATCAATAGGATTTTGAAAAGAAGTGTCGGCAATACGGCGGCAATTACCGGCAGCGGCGGCTGGCAGGGAAGCGGCCGGCTTACCCCTTGATGGTGCGGGGCAGTAGCATTTGATGGTGGGGGCAGATCGATTTGGGATTCTGGTAGGCGGTTCCGGCAAAAGCGATCAGGTATCGGCGGATGTCGCTCATCTTGGCCACCTCATCGACAAATCCCTGTTTGGCGCAGTACAGAGGGCGAGAGTTGTCGTAATATTCCCTGGCCATTTTGTTCATTGCATCGATAACCGGCTGCAGATCCCGTTCGGCGTCCTTTTCTTTGACCAATCGGCGGGAGAAGCTGGCAGCAGCAGCGGTTTCACCGTGCATCACGTAAATTTCCGTGGTCGGCACCCCCAGGGTAAAAGCATTGTGGCGGTTGGCGGTAGGACCGCCCATGATGTAGTGGGCAGCTGCGGTTCCCTTGCGCAGGACCACCAGCATCATGGGAACGTCCGTTTGTTGGATCGAGTAGATCAGGGCCTGCCCGAGCCCTAAAAGCTCAGCCTTTTCGGCAAGGTCGCCCACGTCGATGCCGGTGGTATCCTGAAACCAGATGATCGGAATGCGGTCCCGGCCGCACAGGGTGACGAACTCGTTGAGCTTGATGAGCCCCTGCCGGTACAGTTTACCGCCGATACCGGGGTAAGGAGCATATTCAGGGTAATCTTCCCCCAAATATCCCTGTCGGTTGCCGATGCAGGCAACCAGAAAACCGTCCATCTTGCAAAGGCCGGTGTAGACCTCCGGTCCATAACCGGGTCGATATTCCATGTGCTCACTGCCGTCCACCAGGCGGGCGAGCACCTCGTCGAAATCATACATCTGTTTCTGATTGAAGGGCACCAGCCGGTAGAGGTCCTCGGCGGGAAACCGCGGCGGCTTCGGTTCAGCCACCCGAAAAAACCGCGGATGGTATGCCGGCATGTCTTTCATGTAGTCTCTGACGCCGTCAAGCACTTCGGTCTCTTCTTCGTACACATAGCGGAAGAAACCGGTTTGATCGTAGTGGATTTCAGCACTCCCCGGGGGTTTGGCCTTATACTGCTTGGCGGCCTGGATCAGCTGTTCAGCCCCTTGCAGGTCGAAAGCCCCTTTGGGGGACATGCCGCTGAGGATCCCGCCGCCACCCACGGCGATATTGCAGTCCTTGTGAGCGAACAGAACCGTGGGGCTGATGCTCTGATAGCCGCCACCGGCCGGGTTGGTGCCGAATATCGCCGCGAGAATCGGAATGCCGAGGGTCTCCAGTTCGGCATGCCTGAAAAAGGTGGTTCCCCCTCCCCGGCGGTTGGCATAAAATTTTTCCTGTTCGGTCAGCTTGACACCGCTGCAGTTTACCAGCCACACCAGGGGGAGATTCAGGCGCTTGGACAGATCGGTGGCCCGCAGAATGTTCTCGGATTGCCCGGGCAGCCAGGCGCCGGCAAACACCTTGTTGTCGAAGCCGATAATCACTGCCCACTTGCCGGCAATTTTCCCCAGTCCATCGACGATATTGTTGGTTCCTTCGGTATTGTCGAAGGGATTGTAAAGGCTGTGCAGGGGACACCAGGTGCCCGGGTCTACAAGATGGCGCAAGCGCTGCCAGATGGTCAATTGCCCCCGGGCGTTAATTTTTTCTTCTGAAAAACCGACTTGCTTGACCTTTTCGATCGCCTTTTCGAGCTCGGATTCGACTTCCTGAATCTTTCGAGCGCTTTCTTCCGTACTTTTGATCAACCCCGCACTCACCGGGCGGCCGAATTCTTTCATTTTCTCGAAATAAGGTCTCATGGCGGCTGGACTCCTTCAAGGCCGTTGCCGGGCCATTGTCGCCCGCTCAACGAGTGATGCGCGCTGGGGCCGGAAACGGGTTTTTCAATCGCGGTTTTCAACGGGCAGATTACCGCCCGGTGAATTGCGGATCCCGCTTTTCCAGAAACGCGGTCACGCCTTCCTGTTTGTCCCGGGTGCCGCAAGACAGAGCGTGCAGGTAGGATTCGTGGGCCAGACCTTCGGCCAGCGATCCCTCCGGCGAGCGCATCACGGCCTCCTTGGCATACTGAAGGGCCAGTTTCGGCCGGGACGCTAGCGTCTCCGCCAGCTGTCTTGCTTCAGGCATGAGCTGTGCGGGTTCCACCACCCGATTGACCAGCCCGATGAAAAGCGCGTGTTCGGCATCGATCGGATCCCCTGTCAGAATCATTTCCATGGCCCGGCCCATGCCCACCAGGCGGGTGAGTCGTTGGGTTCCGCCCGCACCGGGAGTGATGCCGAGTTTGACCTCCGGCTGGCCGAGCATGGCATTTGATGAAGCCAACCGCAATGTGCAGGCCATGGCAAGCTCCAGCCCTGTTCCAAGAGCCCATCCGTTGATGGCCGCTATGGATGGGATTTCCAGGTGTTCGATACGAGTGTAGACTTCTTGCCTTCGACGGCTCTCGGTGCGGCCAAGCAGGGTGTCCCTTTTGGCGAGTTCGTGGATGTCGGCACCGGCGACAAACGCTTTTTCACCGGTGCCGGTGAGAATTAAAACCCGCAAATCCGGGTTGTTCTCCACTTCCGACAACGCCCGGTCGATTTCCTCCACGGTTGCATTGTTGACGGCGTTGCGCTTGTCGGGCCGGTTGATGGTCAAGGTGGCCATGACTCCGTCAATACCAAACAGCAGGTTTTCAAACATGCTCAATCTCCATAGTCATAAAAACCCTTGCCGGTTTTACGGCCCAGCTGGCCCTTGTCGATCATTTCGTCGATCAGCCTGGGATGGGCATACCGCGGGTCGTTTAACTCTTTTTTCAGCGTTTGCATCTTGGCGCGATGAATATCCAGGCCGATCATGTCGATCAACTGCAGCGGTCCCATGGGATGGTTGGCACCGAGTTTCATCGCTTTGTCCACGTCTTCAGGATCTGCGATTCCGCCGTCTACGAGCCAGGTGGCCTCGTTCAACAGCTGGCCGAGAATCCGGCTGACGATGCCGGCCGGGGCCTCGTTTTTACAGATCACAGGGTCTTTCCCCAGCTGCCGGGCAAAAGATGCCGCAATCTCCAGGGTGGCCGGGGAGGTCTTGCGGCCAGGCATGATTTCCACCAATTTCATGATAACCGGGGGATTGAAAAAATGCATCTGCACCACTTTATCCGGCCGGCGGGTGGCCTCTGCCATCGCGGAGATGGAGAGCGAGGTGGTATTGGTGGCCAAAAGGGTCTCGGCGGGTGCCAGCTCGTCGAGTTTAGCAAATACGGATTTTTTGATGTCCAGGTTTTCGATCACGCTTTCGATCACGATTTGCGCATCGGCTGCCGGCGACAGATCGCCTGCGGCGGTGATGCGCGAGAGGATGTCGTTTTTTTCCGATTCACTGATCTTGCCCTTTTCCACCCGTCCGGTAAGTCCGGCTTCAATTCGGGACCTGGCCTTGTCGGACAACTCTTGGCTGATGTCGGTGATTGTTGCCTGCAGGCCCTGCTGGGCGCAGAGCTGAGCAATGCCTGCCCCCATGGTTCCGGCACCGACTACCACTACCTTTTGAATGCTCATGGATCGCCTCCTTCACTTCGTGCAAACAGTTAGTTGAGTCTTTCCACCACCAGGGCGACCCCATTGCCGCCGCCGATGCAGGCACTGACCAGGCCCAGCTGTTTGTCACGGTCTTTCATGGCATACAGCAGCGTAGTGAGGATTTTGGATCCGGTGGCCGCCACCGGGTGGCCCAGGGCAATTGCACCACCGTTGACGTTGACCTTGCTTCGGTCGATATTCAGCTCTCTTTCGCAGGCGATATACTGGGCGGCGAAGGCCTCGTTGAGCTCGATCAAATCGATGTCCGACAGCGATACACCGGCGTGCTTCAATGCGGCTGGAATGGCCCGTACCGGCGAGAGACCGAAGCGCTCCGGTGCATAACCGACGAAAGCATACCCGCGCACCAGCGCCATCGGCGTCAGCCCCAGTTCTTCTGCTTTTTCACGGGCCATGAGGACCTGGGCGGAGGCAGCGTCGCAAAGGGCACAGGCGTTGCCGGCAGTTACCGTTCCGTCGGGATTAAATACCGGACGCAGCTTGGCCAGTGAAGCTGCCGTGACCCCTTCCCGGTAGATTTCCTCGTCCTTGAAGATCTGCACGGCGCCTTTGCGTCCCGGCACCTCGATGGGCACGATTTCTTCTTCGAATTTTCCGGCCTTAACGGCGGCCTCGGTTTTGTTGTGACTCTCGGCTGCAAAGCTGTCCTGATCCTCCCGGCTGATTCCCAGGTCCTTGGCGTAGGCATCCGTGAGCTCTCCCATCAAGCCTCCGCCCAGCGGGCATAGAAAGCCGTCGTGATGCATCAGATCCAGCAGCGCCCCCTTTCCCATGCGGTATCCCCAGCGGGCACCGGGCAGCGCGTAGGGAACGTTGTTGGAGCTCTCGGTGCCGCCCACCAGCACGGTATCGACGTCGCCGGCTTTGATGGCCTGGCTGCCCATAATCAGGGCCTGGATGCTGGAGCCGCAGCGCACGTTCACGGAGACGGCCGGCGCGGATTCCGGCACTCCGCCTTTCACGGCGGTGAGGCGCGCCGGGTTCGGTCCGACACCTGCCTGCCAGGCGTTTCCGAAGATCGTCTGATCGATGGTTTCCGGTGAAATGCCGGAACGCTTTATGGTTTCGGCCACGGCTTGAGCGCCGAACTCCGGCGCGGTCAACGGCTGCAGGGAGCCCCCGAATTTGCCTCCGGCGGTCCGTGCTGCTCCCAAGATAACGACTTCTTTCATAGGGTCCTCCTGGTTGTTCTTATATACTTTGTTTCAAACAATCGTATACCGGGGCCCACCCCCGCCTTCGGGGCACGTCCAGGTAATGTTCTTATACGGGTCCTTTATGTCGCACGTCTTGCAATGCAGACAATTTGATGGATTCAGATGCAGGCGCCTTGCACCAGGGGGCTCTTCGACGATCTCATATACCTGGGCGGGACAAAACCGCGTGCACGGGTTCCGGTATTCCTCATAACAGCGGGTGGCACACAGATCGGTGTCGTGTACGATCAGGTGGCAGGGTTGATCTTCCTCGTGTTGGGTCCCGGAGAGATAAACGCCGGTGAGCTTGTCCACGTAGAGCTCTCCGTCGAGCTGGTCCGAACCGCTCGGCTCTTTTTGCGGCTCCGAACCGCTCGGCAGTTTTGTCAGCGTGCTGTCGTCTTCGACAAACGGCATCGGGTCGGTGACGCCTCTGCCCCCGGTCACATACTGCGCGCCGATGTGCAGGAATTTGCCCAACCCTTTCCGAGAAAGCGCCTGGGAAAAATTGCGCGCCTGGAAATGCTCCCTTTCGATCCAGCTCTGTTTCACCGCGGTTTCGTAAGCCGAGAGGCAATCGCGGGAGAAATCCTGTTTTTCCAATGCCTGGATAATGGTTTCCGCAGCCAGCATTCCGGATTTCATTGCCGTGTGGATTCCCTTCAATCGCTGTGCATTGAGCATCGAGGCGCTGTCTCCGACGAACAACGCACCGTTTACCGAAAGCTGCGGGATGGTGTAGTACCCACCCACTGGAAGGGTTTTGGCCCCTTGCTGGATCACCTTTCCGCCTTCTATGATGCCGGCAATCAAGGGATGTTTCTTGAAGCGCAGGAAAGCCTCGTAAGGCTCCAGCAGCGGGTCTTCATAATCCAGGCTCACCACCAGGCCCAGAGAGATGCGGCTGTCTTTCAATTTGTACAGGAAGCCGCCGCCCTTGGTGCCCAGACCCAACGGGTAGCCGAAGGTGTGCACTACGGTATTGCCGGATGAAAAAAACGGGGCGGTTGACGGGGTCTCGATCACTTCTTTGACTGCGGTTTCGAAAACCTGCGGCATCCGGTCGTTGAAAATACCCATTTTGGCCTGTACGTCCCGAATGAGACTTCCCCGGGAACCCTCCCCGAACACCGTGACCTTTGCCGTCAGGTCGATCCCCGGTTCGAAATTCGGTTTTTGATTCCCATTTTTGTCAACCCCCTTGTCGCCCGTGCCGACGCCGAGCACGCGGCTGCCCGCCTCGTCATACAGCACCTCGGTTCCGGCAAATCCGGGAAACAGGTTCAGTCCGAGCTGTTCGGCCCGTTCCGCCAGCCAGCGGGTGAACTTTGAAATGCTGATGATGCAGCAACCCTCGTTGTGCATATATGCGGGGGTGAAGGGAACCGGGAGCTGCCCTGAAGGTGTCAGGTAATAGAAGGTGTCCCGGCACTCGGCGGTTTCCAGGGGAAAACCCTTGTCCAAATAATCGGGAATCAGTTCCCTCAAGGCGATGGGATCGAGAATGGCGCCACTGAGGGAATGGGAGCCGATGGAATCCCCCTTTTCGATCAACCCCACCTCGATTTGCAGATTCTGCTTCTGTGCCAGTTGCAGCAGGTGAATGGCCCCTGCCAGATTCGCCGGCCCGCCGCCGACAAAGAGCACGTCAAATGGAAATTCTTCACGGGATCGATCCATGTTTCTCCTTTTTCGATCTGTGGTGAAACGATGCGAGAAAATGTTGGCTTATCGGTTTGCCTTTCGCACGCCAAGCTGATCCAGAGCGATGATCCACTTGCAGATGTTGGCCGAGCCCTCCACCATCGTGTAGGTCGGTGTATCCCGGTAAAAACGGGCTACCGGATATTCTGTCGAGTATCCATAGGCGCCGAGGATCCGCATGGCGTAGTTGGCGCACTTGGTGACCACTTCGCCGGCGAAATATTTGGCCTGGGCCACGTCCAGGCCGTTGTCCAGCCTCCCCTGGTCCTTGGCCCAGGCGGCCCTGTAAACCAATAGCCGGGCCGCTTCGATTTCTGCCGACATCTGGGCGATCAGATCTTGATTCATCTGAAAATCGCCGATCGGCTTGCCGAACTGCTTGCGTTCTTTGCAGTAGTTGATGGCCTGATCCAGACAGGCCTGGGCAACACCCACCGCACCTGCGGCAGCCGACAGGCGGGTCTGATTGAGGGAGCTGAATAGGATTTTCGTCCCGTCACCGGGCTTTCCCAGAATATTTTCCTTGGGCACGCGGGTGTCGGTGAGATAGATTTCACCGGTGGGCGAGGAGAAGGACCCCATTTTTTCCAGTTCCGAAGTTCTCACGCCGTTGAAATTTTTCAACTCCACTACAAAGGCCGAAAGCCCTTTCGAGGCTGCTGATCGGTCTGTATAGGCGTAATAGATGACCGCGTCGGCCACATGGGCGTTGGAGATCCAGGTTTTCGAGCCGTTCAGCAACCAGTGATCGCCCTTGTCCTCGGCCGCGGATCGCATAGCCATGACATCGGAGCCTGCATCCGGTTCGGTCATGGCAAAACCGCCTATGTATTCGGCGCTCACCAGCTTGGGGATATATTTCTTTTTGAGATCGTCGCTTCCGTATTTGTAGATGGTGTATGCGCAACCCAGCGCCTGCATGTTCACCTGGACGCGCAACGAGCTGGAGGCCTTGGCAATTTCTTCGGTGATGATCATGGCCGCCAGCCAGCCCATTTCGGACCCGCCGTACTCTTCGGGTATCACGGTGCCGAAGAGCCCTAGTTCTCCCATGGGCTTTATGGCTTCCTCGTAGGGCAGGTGGTGGCGTGCATCCCAATCATCGGCATGCGGGGCGATCTGTTCAGCAGCAAAATCCGCCACCGTCGATCTGAGTATTTCGAGTTCTTCTGACAGGGCAAAATCCATCGGGTTTCCTCCTTGATTCAACGATTCATCTATTGTTTTTGGGCAGCACACGCATGCCTTTTATCCTTTTTACAGCTGGCCGGGACTGGTTACCTCCGGGCACCCTTGGGCCCTGAACGACGCAGCGGATTTCTGCCGGTGATTCAAACCAAAATGTAGCTACCATATAGCTACGTCTCCATTCCGTTGTCAAGCGCTTTTCGCGCGGCCTCAGGCGGTTGTCCTGCATCGCTTCCACCCCGCGATGAATTCTGCACCAATAAATCCCCTTGACAGATTCAAAAGTTTTTTGCCATATACAAGAAAATATGAAACACTGTTTTATAATATGAAACAATCATCGTCAAGTCCAAATTCGCTGGAAAAAGCACTCAAAATGCTGCTGACTTTCCAGACAGCCCAACCGTTCTGGGGGGTTCGCGAACTGAGCGCTCATCTCGGTTTTAGTCCGGCGACTGTCCAGCGGTCCCTGCAGACGCTGAAAAACTACGGATTTGTCCATCAGGACCCGGAAACCCGGCAATATCGACTGGGGTCGATCTATTTTCAGTTTCTGGAAGTGCTGCAAACCGCCTACCCGGTGGAAAAGGCGGCCCTGCCTTTAATGCAACAACTGCTGTCCCGCACACAAGAGACCGTGCATCTGAACATCGTCGAGGGGACCGAGCGAATCTGTATTGACCGATTGGAGTCGCCCCTTCCGTTGAAGGCCAGCATGCCGATCGGCAACCGCTCGCCATTGTATGCCGGTGCTTCATCCAAGTGCCTGCTGGCGTTCAGCCCTCCTGCTTTCATCGAAAGCTATCTTCGCCGGGTGAAGCTGGTCCCGTTGACCGCCGATACCATCACCGACATTGACCGGTTGGAAACCGAAATTGCTTTGACGAAAAAGAGGGGCTTTGCGATCAGTCTCGGAGAACGCACCCCGGGCCTGGGGTCTCTGAGTGCACCCATACTGGGGCATAACGCAACGGTGCTGGCTGCCGTCAGCCTTGCCATTCCGGAATTGCGTTTTACCAGTCGGCGACACCGGGAAGCCTGCCGCCGCGAATTGCTGGAGGCGACCCGCGAGTGCTCGCGCGTCATGGGTTACGGTAGATGACGCCGGAGGGCTTTCTCGTTTTGTTGCTGGCCGGGACAGAAAATGGATCATCATCCGAGGAATGCGGCGATGAACAACGCTGAAGACAAATTGCTGGATCTGACTGCGGCTGTCCGACGCTACGTGACCGATGGCTGTCACCTTTCCATTGGCGGGTTTACCATCAATCGGAATCCTATGGCCGCCGTGTACGAAATTATGCGTCAACGGGTTCGCAACCTGCACCTCTATGCTCACTCCAACGGCCAGGGGGTTGATGAACTGATCGGCGCCGGGTGCGTTGCCGCACTGGAGATTGCATATGCGGGCAGCGGTCGTTTTGCCCCTACCTGCATCCGTTTTCGGAAAGCCGTGGAAGCGGGAACCGTCGCTGTGGAGGATTATTCCAATTACCAGATGACATTGCGTTTTCTGGCCGGAGCCATGGGGCTTCCTTTCCTGCCGACCCGATCGGCACTGGGGTCGGATATCATAAAAAAGTGGGGTTTTCGGGCATCCCGTCGCAAATCGGACCCGCGGTTGCCGAACCACAAGTTGGTGGTGATCGACAATCCATTCGAAGGCTGGGGCAACGCGCAGCGTCTGGTGCTGGTACCGGCCATCCAGCCGGACGTGACCATTTTGCACGTTCAGCAGGCCGATCGGCAGGGCACCGTCCGGATAGAAGGATTGCCGTTTACCGATGTCGAGCAGGCCAAATCCGCTCGACATGTGATTGTAACCTGCGAGGAGCTTGTAGCCACCGATCGTCTGCGGGAAGAGCCGGAACGCAACCAGTTGCCATTTTTCTGCGTCGATGCGGTAGTACCCGTCTCCATGGGCGCTTACCCCACGGCCTGTTATCGACACTACGATTACGATCCGGTCTATTTGAACAACTACCGTCAGGCCGCCTTGGACGACGACCGCTACCGGGATTACCTCGATGAATTCGTCTACGGGGTGGAAAGCCACGAGGCGCTGCTGGACCGCATAGGCATCGACCAGCTTTCCCGGATTCAGGCAGATCCTCGCACCGGATATGCAGTCGGTCTCGATCGGCGCTAAGACCATTGTCATTTTACACAGCCCGGAGGTGGAAGCGGGCGGATCGGGCAGCGATCCTCCGCTGCACCCGCTGCTATTGCCAAGGGACGTTTTAGATTCGATCATAAAAGGTGATTACCATGCCGGACTACACAGGCAGAGAAATGATGGCCATTGCGGCAGCACGCCAGATAAATGACGGGGATATTGTGTTTTGCGGAACCGGGATTTCCATGCTGGCAGCGATGGCGGCCAAACACATCTGTGCCCCCAGCAGCGTGATCTTCTTCGAGACCGGTGCCGTCGATTCCCGGCTGGAGGAGGTGCCGCTGGCAGTGGCAGATTCGCGGGTGATGTATGGAACCGCCGTTAACGGGAGCCTGGCGGATTCTTTCGCTGTCATGCAGAATCCGTGGACCGGAAGGCGGGTGGTCGGCATTATGGGAGCGGCCCAGATCGATCCATACGGCAATCTGAATTCGACCGTCATCGGTGATTATTCCCGTCCCCGGGTGCGATTTTCGGGAAGCGGCGGGGCCTGCGATGTGGCTTCCTTTGTCGGGCGAACCATCATCTTCATGCAGCATGAGAAGCGCAAATTCGTACGGCAGGTCGATTACCTCACCAGCCCCGGCTGGCTCGGCGGTCCCGGGCAACGGGAAAAAAAAGGACTGTCCGCGGGGGGGCCGGCGGCCGTGATTACCAACCTGGCCTTGATGGGCTTTGACACCCAGACCCGGAAGATGTTTCTGCAAGGCTGTTTTCCGGGCGTCACACCCCGGCAAATCCTCGACAACATGTCGTTTGAAGTGGACATCTCCCGCTCCCGGGAAATTGCGCCCCCCTCGGAAGAAGAGCTGCGGATTCTGCGGGAAGTATGCGATCCCCAGCGGTTGATTCTGAACTGATTTGTATCCCTCCGCGAAGTTGGGGCCGAAACCGAGTCGCCCGCGGATTCGAGTCGCCAACGGCAGGTTCCGCTTTTACAACAGCGTGGCGCCTTCTGCCAGCCCGACCGGTGCCAGCCGGTCAATTTGGATAAGCGTATCGGAATCGAGAGCGAGATCTGCTGCCTTCGCGTTTTCGTCGATACGTTCCGGCCGACGCGTGCCCGGAATCGGCACGATCGCCTCCCCCTGGTGCAGCAACCAGGCCAGTGCCAACTGAGAGGGGGTGGCGCCGAGCTGTCTTGCCAGATCCAGCAGCGGGGCAAAACGGTCTAGATTGGCCGTCAGACCTTCTCCGGCGTATTTCGGGTTGTTCTGTCGAAAGTCGTCTTTTTCCAGCTGCGTCACGGTACCGGTGAGAAACCCACCGCCCAGAGGAGACCATGGGACCAGAGCGATTCCCAGTTCGTTGAGTGTCGGCAGCAAAGTTGTCTCGATCTCCCGGCGCCAGAGCGAGTATTCATACTGAACCGCTGCGACGGGGTGCACGCTGTGGGCGCGCCGCACCTGATCGGCAGTTACGTTGCTCAGGCCGAGATAGCGGACCTTGCCTGCGGCAACGCCCTCGGCCATGGCATCCACTGTATCTTCGATCGGGGTGGATGGATCGGGGTAGTGGGCATACCACAGATCGATAACATCGGTATGGAGTCGGCGCAAGCTGGCGTCCAGTGCCTTGCGGACATATGCCGGCTTGCCGTTGATGTGCAGCGAAAAGCCCCAGCCGGTCGGCACTTCGGTTGCCGGCTCGCTTTCGTCGAAAACAATTCCGAATTTTGTGCAGACAAAGGCATGCTCGCGCCGGTTTGCGATGGCCCGGCCGATCAACTCCTCGTTATGCCCGTTTCCGTAAGCATCGGCTGAATCGAGCATATTCATACCCGCATCCAGTGCGGACCGGATGGTTTCTACGGACTGATCATCGTCGGAAGGCCCGTAATAGCCTTCCAGCACCATCGCTCCGTACCCGATACAGCCGACCTGCGGTCCCGCTTTTCCTAGACGGCGTTTTGGAAGCATGAAATGGTTCTCCATTCAGGTCGCACTCAAAAAGGCCGGCCGCTTGCGCCGGATGTGTGAGGGCGGTTTTTCAGGTGCCGGTAATTTCAGCAGGACGCCGGCCGGGATGATAGAACTTTTGTAACACCACGACCGCCATCAGCGAAACGAACCCGGCAGCGTCCGTCCAGTAGGTCGGCCAGAAAAGACCGGCGGCGGCCACTAGAAAAAGCGCGGTTTCCACCCAGGTGGCCGACCGCAGAAAATAGCGCTCCAGGCAGGAGGCAAAGGCCACCAGTCCCAGGGTGGTTACCACCATGGTATAGCCGACCTGCCAGTGGAAAAGGCTATAGTTTTCACCGAGTCCCAGCAGGGGTCGATAGGCCATCACGATGGGAATGATATAGAGCCCCTTGGCCAGTTTCCAGGAAGTGAAAGCGGTCTGCATGGGATTGGCGCCTGCCACGCCGGCGCCGGCAAAACTGGCCAGACTGACCGGGGGAGTGACGTTGGCGTCCTGGGAATACCAGAAAACGATCATGTGGGTGACCATCAGCGGTACGCCCATGTCAAGAAGAGCCGGACCGGCCAGGGTGGCCAGAACGATATAACTGGCCGTGACCGGAAGGCCCATACCCAGTACCAGCGAAGCTGCTCCGATCAGCAGGATGGCCAGGGCTTTGATGCCGAAGCTCAGGTCCAGCACCAGGCTGGAAAACTTGAGCCCCATGCCGGTCAGGGTAACCATTCCCACGATGATACCGGCCGCTGCACAGGCGATCGATACCATGATGGCGTTTACGGCACCCTTTTCCAGGGCACCGGCGATCATTTTGCACTCTTGAACGGCGAACCGGCCCGCGCCTACTCGGCCGGGATCGGTGGCGGTCAGGCGGGAAGTGGAAGCCGCCCAGCGAACGGCATTGGCCAGCAGGCTGGCGGCCGCCGTGCTCATCACGGCAACGAACCCGGCCATCATCGGGGAGTAATTCATTACCAGCACGTAAATGAGAATGGCGACCGGGATGATGAAGTGCAGCCCTTCTCGGATCACCTTCAGCACCCGCGGCAAGCTTTCCCGGGGTTGTCCCTCCAGCCCGTGCTTCTTGGCTTCGTAGTGCACGAAGAACAAAACGGTGACATAGTACATGATGGCCGGTACCAACGCCACCTTGATGATGGTAAGGTAGCTGGTGTTGGTGAACTCGGCCATCAGAAAGGCCCCGGCGCCCATGATGGGTGGCATCAGCTGCCCGCCGGTGGAGGCGGCCGCCTCGATCGCCCCGGCCACATGGGGCCGGTAGCCGACCTTTTTCATCATCGGTATGGTGAAAGATCCGGTGGCCACAACGTTGCCCACGGCCGACCCGGATACCGATCCCATGAAACCGGAAGCCACCACGGCCGTTTTGGCAGGCCCTCCGGAAAACCGCCCGGTGAGGGCATAGGCAAGTTCGATAAAAAAATTTCCACCGCCGGTGAACTCCAAAAACGCCCCGAAAAGAACGAACACGTAAACGAAGGTGGCCGCCACGCCGATGGGCAGGCCGAAGATTCCTTCGGTGGTCAGCCACAGCGTGGTGGAAATTCGCTCGATGCTGTAGCCCTTGTGGATGATCAACTCGGGCATATAGGGGCCGAAGAAGGCATAAAGTATGGCTGCAATGCAGATGCCGGTCATGATCAGCCCGATGACCCGCCGACAGGCCTCCAACACCAACAAGGTGCCGATGATGCTCACCACCCGGTCGCTGGTCAGCCAGTCGCCCTGGCGCTCGAAAATAGCAAGCAGATTCTTGCAGATATAATAGGTGCAGTAAACCGACGCCGCTACCAGGCACCAGTCAAACAAGACCCAGCCGTTTAGCTGGTTCTTGCGGGCGCCGCGGAAGGGGGGTTTGAGCAGAAAGGTCAGGCAGAGAATCGTGCCCAGGTGAATGGAACGCTGGACCAGGGCGGTGAGGGCGGCGATCCCGGCGGTGTAGAGTTGATAGAGGCTCAAAGCGATAGCAAGGGCGGTCACCACCCAGGCTGCAAGCCGCATCAGCTCCGGATACCGAATAGTGGTTTCCGACACATCCGCTGATGTTTTCTTGATGGGTTCAACCGGTGATTCGGGATCGGTGGCTGCGGTCATCAGGGCTCCTTTCAGCGGGCGTCGCTGGATGGGATACGATGCTGCGCCAGAGTCGGTACAGAAGGCTTACCGGCCGGCCGGCAAAGCGAACGGCCGTGTGGGGCGCCATATCCGACAGGTTGGTGTGGATACCGCGCCAGATTACGGTATGGTCAACGCCGGGGCTGCCGATTCGCAGAATAAACTCGTCGGTCGGTTGATGCATCTCTTCGATCACCTCGTAAGGTCCGCGTTGAACCATCTTTCCAACACCCGGCATTTTCCCCATACCGGCCCCGAATTTCAGGTAGCGCTCTTCTTCGATGTAGATGCGTCCCTGGCCGTCCAGGCTGTGCTCCTCCCAGATGGGCGCGTTTTCCACCGAATGGTAGTAATGAATCGTGAAGCGCTCCCCGACCTGCAGGGGCAGCACCACCAGAGGGCGTCCCCCCGTTACCGGAGTGATCCGCAGTTCCAGGCCGCCGGGAAAACTCCCGACGATCAGCAATAACAACAGGACCAGGCCGGTGGCCGAAAGAACCAAGAATCGGTCCGGCCTGGTCACTTGTCTTCCCTAAGGCATCAGTTTGGCGGGCACTTCGATGTTTTTTTCCTTCAAATACTTGATGGTGCCCGGATGCAGCGGGATGGGGGAGTACTTTACGGCGTTTTCCGGTGTTGTGTAGGACGCCGACGGGTGAATCTTGAGCAGATAGTCCTGGTGCTCGTAGAGAGCCTTGACCAGGTTGTAGACCATGTCGGTGTCCAGGGACGCCTGGCAGATCATCACATTCCACACGCCGATGGTCGGTACGGGGTTGTCAACTCCCCGGTATACGCCGCCTGCAAGATCCACCGATGAATAGTTCGCCTCGTATGACAGGATCTTTTGGGTCTGCGCGGCAGTAAACTCGATGATGTGAATATCGTGGGTGGTGGCCAGATCCAGGATCGAGCTGGTGCCCGGACCCACCGACCAAACCCCCACCTCGATGGTGCCGTCTCGCAGGGCATTGGCTGTTTCTGTGAAGGACAAGCGACTGTCCTTGTAGGAGTCGAGAGGAATCCCCAGTGCCTTGAAGACCGCTTCGGCCATGAAATTGGTTCCGCTGCCCGGGCTGCCGCTGGAGATGTTCTTACCCTTGACCTGCTCGATGTTGGTGATGCCGCTTTTTTTCAGGGACACCACCTGCAGCAGGTTGGGATACATGATGGCCATGGAGTAGATGTCGTGTTTCTTGTCGAATTTACCTGCGCCTTTAAATCCGGCCTCGGCCACATCGCCCATTACCTCGCCGACGACGGTTTCTCCCTTGTGGGCCAATTTAACGTTCTCCACGCTGGCCCCGGTAACTTCGGCCACCGCCTTCACGTCCTTTACGTACTTGGACCAGATTTCGGCCACGCCGCCGCCGTACGGATAGTAAATGCCGCCGGTCCCGCCGGTGCCGATACTGATGAACGAGGTTTTTGCAGCCGCCGGCCCTGCTATGGCCAGGACCAGACAAAGAATGATGATCGAGAATGCTTTTTTCATATGCGAACCTCCTGAATGCATGTCTTCAGGCGCCAAGTGCTTTGATCCGTAAAGCCGGTGACGCTGTTCGGGATTCAAGCGGCCTGGGTTTGCCGACCGGGCACTTTGTCCTGAGAGAATGAGTGGGTCAGAGAACCGTTGAATCGATGAACTACTCGCTCACAGTGCCGATTTTCAGCATGATACCTTTGGGCTGTTTGGGCATTTGGCTGACAGGGTATACAAAATCCTGCGTTTCTCCAGGCTTCACCAGCCCTTTTTTGGTTGTGCGGGGAATCAGGCCGCCGACCGCCTTGCCGTTGTCCAGAAAAACGTTTACCCGAAAACGTTGATCGCTGCTGCTGACGTTTTTCACAGCCACCTTAATATGCAATGTGTCCATGCCTTCAAACTTCTTGAAAGAACAGGAAAGCTCCTGCAGCTGCGCTTCAGAAGCGATGTCCTTTTCCAGTTTGTCTTCCGATACGCAGGCAAACACATCGGGCGCATTCTTGGGAGTGTATCCCGTGCTGCAGCCGGTCAGGACAAGGCCGATGACCGCCAGGCATACCATCCACCAGCATGATACCCCTTTCTTTGAATTCATGTTTTCCCCTCCTCCTGTTGGGTTGTCCATACCAATGACTCCACAGCATTTCAAATGATCACACCGCCATTCGCTTGTCAACTCTTATCCTATCGGCCCTGTGTCAACCGGATTGCAGGAGCGCGGGCCGCGGGGCAGAGAACCGTTGATTACGGGCGTATCGGTTTTCAATTGTTGCTGCCCACCCGCTCTACTAGCCCCAGCACGGAGTCCTGGACCTTGTCTGTGAATCGCAGCCACAGAGCGGCTTTCAGCATTTCGATATCGATGATCTTGCCGGCCTTTGCCAGCACCGCCAGAGAGGCCAGCGCCCGATCCGCCGGTTTGACACCCATTTTCTTGAAGTCCAGCAGGTGAACCGCACCGCTGCAATCCGGGATCTGGGTATCGGTTGCTTTCAAAACGAGGCTTTGGGGGTGCAGCTCGGCGAAAAGCGATTTGCGGCGGTCCACGCCTTCACGGCTCAGGACGATGACCACATCGGGCTGGCCCAGACCGGTAAACGAGATTCGATCGCTGGACAGGATGACCTCACAGACGGAGGGGCCCCGCAAGACCGTTATGTTGTATTCGTTTTTCTGGGTGGCCTGCAACCCGGCGGTCATACCGGCCAGGCACAGGATCTCCCCAGCGGTGATGATCCGCTGGCCGGCGTTTCCCAGCAGAAGAATCTCGTGGCGACCGGTGCCTGGTGGTTGAAACTGCTGTTCGACGTGCGGCGGGTGAACCGTTTTTTGCCCTTTGGCAGTTTTCCTGTATACAGATCCGTATTCGGGTCGCCGGTTTTCTTCGACGACACCGTCGGCCGGCGGCATTGCTGCCATCGATTCTGCGATGATTTTCGGCGTTAACGGATTCTGGCGGGAGTAACGACCCGGGCAGATGCCCCAGATATCAACCAGTGAAAAGCCCTCAAACGCAATGGCCTCTGCGATGTCATCGGCCAAGCCGCTTTGATAACTGCTGCAGCGCTTCACGTAAGCGGCACCGGCCGATCGGGCCACCTGGCAGATGTCCAGCGGCTTCTCCAGTTGGTTGAGAAAGCCAGAGCCCACCCGGGCTTCCGACGGGGTTGTGACGGAAAACTGCCCTCCGGTCATGCCGAAGTTGAAATTGTTCAACACCAGCATCGTCAGGTTCAGATTGCGTCGACAGGCCGCCAGCAGGTGGGCTCCGCCGATCCCCTGGCCGCCGTCGCCCATGGTGACCACCACCTGAAGCCCGGGTCGGGCCAGCTTGATGCCGGCTGCGTACGTTAAGGCCCGTCCGTGCAACCCGTGCAGTGCGTGGGTGTGGAAAAAGGTGTCGAACAGTCCCGAGCAGCCGATGTCGCTGACGATGGCGACCTGGCTGCCCGCCAAGCCGAGTTTTTGAAATGCTTGGTCCAGTGCACCGGTGATCCGATCGTGGGAACAGCCCGGGCAGAACACCGGCGGGCGGTCTTTGTTGAGCAGGCTAGCGGCCATCGATTACTTCCTTTATCCTTATGGGGGTGATCAATTGACCGTCCATCTGTCCGTAAAATTCGACTTGCCGGTCTGCCAGTACTCGCTGGATTTCTTGAACGTACTGTCCGAGGTTCATCTCCACGACCACCACTCGCCGGTATCTCTCGGCTTTGTTGCGAATCATTTGGGCAGGAACCGGCCAGAGGGTCTTTAGAACCAGAAGGCCGACCGATCTTCCGGCCCGGCGGCACAGATCGGTGGCATCGGCGGCCGCACGGGCGGTTACCCCGTAGGAGATAACCAAGGTGTCCGATTCTGCGGCTTGTTCGTCGAAAAAGGTGAATTTCTCGACGGCCGCCTCCAACTTTTTTTTCAGCCGCCACTGGTTTTCCGATATCTGCTTCGCATCTGTGGTGATGTAGCCGTCCGCGCCGTGAGTGGAAGATGTCTGCCGGACGGGCACGCTGCCGCCGATGGGAAGAAAATAGGGAGTCCGCCGCTTTTCAGAAACCTGGAAAGGCTGGAAACTGGCGGAATCGAGAGGCGGCTTGCGATCGATAATATCGGGAACGTGAAGGGCGTCCAGATCGACACTTTCCCTTGTCATGGCGATCTCTTTGTTTGATGCCAGAAAAACAGGGCAGCGATAGGTTTCGGCCAGGTTGAAGGCATGGATCGTCAGGAGATAGCAATCGGCTGCATCTACCGGCGCCAGCACGATGACCGGCAGACCGCCGCTGTTGCCCCAGCGCAGAAACTGAATGTCGCCGTCGGCGCCACGGGTGGCTGATCCGGTGGATGGCCCCAGCCGCTGAACATCGACAATGACGATGGGAATCTCACTGCCCACGGCAAAAGAGATCTGTTCGCTATAGAGGCTGATGCCCGGTCCGGAGGTGGCCGTCATCGATTTCCAGCCTGCCATGGACGCTCCCAGGCAGTAACCCATGGAGGCAATTTCGTCCTCACCCTGGATGCAAACCCCGCCGGTTGCCGGCAGCAGCCGCAACATGGCATTGAAAATGGTCGTGGCCGGGGTGATCGGGTACCCGGCAAAGAAACGGCAACCGGCAGTCAGTGCCCCCATTGCAACAGCCTCGTTTCCCTCTAAAAAGCGCGGGGCCATTTTTTCTCCCTTTCTATTTTCTTCGAATTCGACAGGCAATGCCCTTGAGATTCGGCGTTCCAAACTCCCGGCCGAGGTTTTCGGTGGTCGTGAGCATGTTGTAATTGGCGGATTGCCAGTCGTACTGAGGGCTGAACTTATCTTCCGGGAACCACCATCCGTAAGAAGCACATATCACATCCGGCGGCAAATTGTCGGACAGGCGTGCAAACTGCGTAATTTTTCCGCTGCGCGTTTCGATGGCCACCGGTGTCCCATCGCGGATGCCGCTATCGGCAGCCGTTTCGGGATGGATCAGCACTATCGGTTCCACACTGCGCTCCCGCAACTTCGGCACCCATCGGTATGAGGAGTGCAGGTAATAGGGGTTCTTTGCACTGGTGAGCACCAGCGGATATTCGCAATTATCGTCCAATGAGCCCAGATAGCGCGGTACGGGCGCCACCTTCAATTCTTCCGCCCGGCTTAGCTTCAGCTCCACCTTGCCGGTGGGGGTCCGGAACCCGGAAGCAAGATACTTTCGAAACCGCTGGGGGCCTTGCAGGAAACCTCGTCGGGTGAATGTGTCAAAGTCGATGCCAGCCGGCCGCAGCAATTCATCCAGCATATCGCGGCTGTCGTCGTACCAATCATCCGGATCGGTGAGCGCTTTGCCCAGGTCGTTGAGAATCTGAAGATCGGACCGGCAACCGGCGGGGGGATCCACGACTTTTGGGCGGGCTAGCACCGTGCCGTGTCCCAGTCCGTAATGACCGATATCGTCGAACTCGAAGTGGGTGGCCGCCGGCAGCACGATGTCCGCCATCGATGCGGTGGGCGTCATGAAAATTTCCGAAATTGCGAAAAACGCCAGCCGGTTGAGAGCCGAAAAGGTCTGGCGGCTATCGGCCCAGGTCAGCAGCGGATTGGTACCCTGCATGTACGCACCGCTGACCGCGTAGGGGATGTGATCCAGAATGGCCCGTTTCAGCAGGGAGGGCGGAACCGTCATCAGGCCGCGCAGGGTTCCCTGCCGGGCGTGAATCATATCTTTCTTTTTTTCCGGAAGTCGGTCCGCCTGGACAAACTGACGCAGACCCTGTACCGGTGGATCGAGAGCCTGGATGTTTCCGCCGGGCACGTCCAGGTTGCCGCAGACCGCCATCAGGCAAACCAGGGCTCGGGCCGTGTGAAAGGCGTGCCGGTTTTGTTCCAGGGCATTGCCCCAGCCGATCGTTGCCGGGCGGGCGTTGGCATAGGCGCGGGCGGCTGCCCGGATATCCTGTGCCGGGATGCGGGTGATCTCCGACACAACTTCAGGCGCGTATTCGTCGATTTGCTCGGCCAGCGTTTCGAATCCATAGGTCCACTGCTTTACAAAATCGTGGTCATACAGGTTTTCGATGATCACGACGTGCAAAAATGCCAGCACCAGAGCAATATCGCTACCCGGCCTGAGAGGAAGCCAATGCGTTGCCCGCCGGGCGAGCTCGGTTTTGCGCGGATCGACGACGATCAGCTCGCTGCCCTGCTGGATGCGGTTCAGCAACCGGCTGCAGATCTGGCCCTCTTCGTTGGTATCGGTGCTGTTGCTGCCCCACAGCATCACCAGCTGGGACTGATGATCAAAGTCCGCGACCGGGTAAAATCCGCAGGTGTGAACCCCGCTGATCTCCCGGGGGGCATGGCAGACGTCCTGAACGGCGGCCACGTTGGGAGAACCGAACAGATTTGCCAGGCGGATCATGGCGAAATGCTCCAGCCCCTTGGGCATACCTTGGCAGAACGCCACCGCCCGTGCGCCTTCACGGGAGCGAATCCGCAGCAGATTGTCGGAGATGATGGAAATGGCCTGGGGCCAGGTGATCGGGTCCCATTTGCCCGCACCCCGCTCGCCGCGTCTGCGGAGGGGCTTTCTCAGGCGCAGGGGATGGTTCAGGCGGTCAGGCGACGCCACTGCTTTCGGGCAAAGGTAGCCGCGGTTGAGTCTCCCTTGGGGATCCCCCTTGATCTGGACGATCCGGTTGTCTTTCACGCCTGCAATCAAAGCGCAACCGCCGTGATCCATGCGGCCGCAGTGGGTTTTCACCCAACGGATACGCGCTGCCATGTTTCAGCCCCGGTTTTTCTTTTTGATAGTCATCCCCACCCGCCAGCAATCTGCAAGGGCCGGTCCCAGGGACCAGTATTTCTTGCTGCTCATGTCAAACAGCAGCGGCTTGACCCTGGATATGTCTACCACCGTTCGAGCAAGAACCGATTCGTCTGCATAGGTTTCGACGATTTCGCCGATGAACAGATCGTGCGTCTGCGTGTCGTAAATGTCGTGGAGGCGGCAGGCCATGTTGACCGGGCAGCTGGAGATCATCGGCGCGTTTTCCAGTTCACCGTAGAACAGTTCAAAAAGCCTGCTCTTGTCGACTTTCTTTCCAGTTACCAGGCCGGCATAATCGGTTTCGGCAACCAGGTTTTCCGACGGGATGTTGACGCTGAAGGCTTTGTTTTCTTTGATCCCGGCGTTGGTGTAATGAGCCTTGCCCATGCTCAGGGAAATCAGAAAGGGGCGGGCGTGGTTGACAATGCCGATGTGGGCGATGGTGATGATGTTGGGTCGACCGTTTACCACCGCCCCGACCAGAACCGCTGGCGTGGGATAGAGAACGTTGATCGGCTCGAGCTTCTTTTTCATGTGAGATCCTCACCTGACGGTTGTTGCCTGATGGCTACCTTTCATACTGGAAACCGGTTTGACGGTCAACGATCACTATCGGCTGGCGTTTGGAACGAAAGTGATTATTATATCGTCCGTGAGCATCGCGACGCACAGTCGGCGTGCAACGACGTTGTTATTCAAGGAGACACCTATGGAAACGATTACCGTCACCGGCGAATATGGTACCGCGGCCGGCGATGTGGTCCGACAGCTGGCCGAGACGATGGAATATGAACACATTGGAGATGAGTTGCAACGCGAGATCGCCGCGCAGTTGCACTTGTCTGAAAGCGAAGTCGAGGTGTTCCGCAAGGCCTCGCAGTCGCGGCTCATTCGGTTGATGGACCGCTATACTTGCTCGCTGGTTCAGAAGGTGGTCGACCGAGAACACGGCTGCCTCGATGACAGGGATTTTCACGACACTGCCACCGCGTTGGTGGAAAAACTGCATGCCGCCGGCAACGTGGTGATTCACGACTGGGGCGCCCAATGCATTCTGAAAGACCGGCCGAACACAACGCACGTTTTTTTGCAGCTCGACCGGAATGCGAAGATCGAGGCTGCCATGCAGCAGCTCCATGTCGATTTCCAGGCAGCCCGAGCAGCAGTCGATGAGCAGGAACGCAACGCCGAGCAGTATATCCGGCAATTTTTCAATGCCGACTGGAAAGACCCCCAGCTCTATGATCTGGTCATCGACAGGGGCCGGTCTTCCGTGGAAAAGACCGTCCAGGAGATTGCCGGGCACCTCCGGGGCCGCACCCCAGCATCCTGAGTCACCCCTATCATGCACGGTGTTCTACCATGCGCTGCTCGGTTTGCCCCGGGATAACACTTTTGCTCCTCTCCAATACACCGACACACCTTCGCATCACTTGCGCGATTGATACAGTTGCCGGTATTTCTTGAGGCTTATTGACAACCTGCGGTTTCGTATGCTGTTATATGCACACAGGCATACACGGCCTGCCACGTATGCATTCGCTAAAGTGGCGCCATGCGCAAAATGGGGAGCAACTCCGGTGATAGCAGGCAGTTGACTGCGCGCAGAAACAAGATTTGAGCAGACGCTTGCCGAATATCGCCACTCACGGGGTCCAAACCTGCCGGATCTGAAACGGGCCCCGCCAGACCAGAGAGGAGGAAAGGGGATGGGAACAGCTAGTAAAATCTTCGGTGGGTTGGTGTGTATATTGGCGTTGGGACTGTTTTTGCCGTCGCTGGTAGTAGCAGCCGGTATCTGCGAGCCGTGTACACAGGATGCCGACTGTGACAGCAACAACTGCGGCGTTAATGTCAGCGATCCGAATGACAAGAGGTGTATCCCTGCCGGTGCGCAATCGTATGAGTGCTCATCCGATGATTCAGGTTGTTTTGTTGACGTTGCAGACCTGTTCGGCGAGCAGGCGAATCGTTATCAGGTAACTCCATAACTGGTCGTCTTCCTCAACGCGGCACAGAAATTGACAAAAGGCAGGGATGCACGGTTCCCCTGCCTTTCCTTTTCTCCTGCCAAATATCCGGAAAACGCACCGGTGCGGCTGTATGGTTTTCCTCAACCGATCACGCCGACGATCTGCGAGGCCGGCACCAACCGGACCTCTTTCTGCAGCTCGGGCAGCATCTCCAGCAGCACCCGGTAGGTGGTCTTGTACGGGTGGGCGATTCCGACGGCAACCCCTTTTTTCCTGGCAATACGAATCAGCAAGCGGCACTGGTTGCGGATGAAATCCGGATCCTGCACGTGGTCGATAAAAACATCCCGTTCGGCAAAGGGGACCTGCAGCAATTTTGCAGATGACCGGCTGCGGGTCCGGGAAGTGGAGCGGCTGTCCACAAAATAGAGATTCTGCTGCTTGAGGATCGAAAAGATCTGGTTCATCTGGTCCGTTTTCGCGGTCAACCGCGATCCCATGTGGCTGTTAACCCCTTTGATTCCCGGCACAGACGCCAGATTGTCGCGCAGCTGCTCGATGAGCTCGTCCGGGGCCATAGAGGTCAGCAGCGCGCCGGGGCCGGGATTGATGCGGGGGTACTCGTTCGGTTCCATGGGCAGGTGAAGGATCAGCTCGCGCCCCTTTTCCTGCACCTCCCGGGAAATGGCGCGGGTGTATGGCGTGTGCGGAAGCACCGAAAAGGTAAACTCGGTGTCGAGTTCCAGGAATCGCCGGGCGATGCGCCGATCGTAGCCAAGATCATCGATGATGATGGCCACCCTGGGCTGGCGATCGACCACTGTCGGCGGGGACGGTGGGGACAACTCCGGTTCCGGCGCAGGCTCCTCTGGAAAAACCTCGTAAAGTGGCGTCGGTTCAGAAGGTTGCCGGGATAAGATGTCCGGTGCGGCGGTGGAAGGCTCTGGTACCGGTTGCCTGCGAAGCATGTACCGGTGGGTAAGTACACCGGCCGTGACGACCAGCAGGATCAGGGCGGTCAGGCCGATGCCGATTTTCATTGCGGAAATGGCAAGCGGGTTCCGTCTGCGGGATTTTCTCTTGTTCTTTTTCCGCCGTTTTGTCTTTCTGCGCGTCAATGGAGCATTTTATAAATTTTTTCGCAGAAAAAATTTATCCTTTTAAATTCTTGAACACGTCGAAGCTGACGAGAATTTCCAGCGCTCGCTGCACCTGGTAGTCGATTTTGAGCTTTTCGGCGGTCAGCGGCCCGTGCCGCAGTTCGAGTTCTTTCTGCCGCGAGGTTTTGGGCGTCTTCTTTTTTTCTGGCTGCTTGTCGTCGGTTTTGTCTTCCGGCATCGCCTCCAGATGGTTTTTGAGATCCTTTTCTTTCAGCCTGCCATCGTCACCTTCCTGCAGGTCTTCTTCGTCCAGAAATCGTTTTTTCACCACCACGTCGGGTTCAATTCCCTTGGCCTGAATGCTGCGGCCGTTGGGTGTGTAGTAGCGTGCGATGGTTAGCTTCAGACCGTATCCGTCGCGCAGGGTTTCGACCGTCTGCACCGAACCTTTGCCAAAAGAGGTGGTTCCCAGAACGAGGGCTCGGCGCTGATCCTGCAAAGCGCCCACCACTATTTCAGAGGCACTGGCACTGCCACCGTTGATGAGGGCGACGATGGGGTATTTACGCTCGATCTGATTCGGCTGGGCCTTGAACTGCTTGCTGTTTCTCTTCGAACGCCCCTTTATGGTAAGTATCAGGCCTTCATCCAAAAACAGGTCGGTCACCTTGATGGCCTGGTCCAGCAGGCCCCCGCCGTTGTCGCGCAGGTCGAGCACGAGGCCCTTGAGGGGTGTGTCGCCGGACTCGAGTGTTTTCAACTCCTTTTTCAGGTCATCCGTGGTGCCGCTGTTGAAATTCGTGATCCGGATGTATCCGTAACCGGGCTTGAGAACGCTGGCCCGAACGCTTTCAATGGGAATGACGTCACGGATCAACTTGAACTCGATCGGGTCGGCAGCCCCCTCGCGGACGATGGTAACGGTTACCTCGGTTCCTTTAGGCCCGCGCATCATGTTGACCGCTTCGCGAAGCTCGTTCACCGGTTTTCCATCCACCTTGATGATCTTGTCCATGGCCTCGATACCGGCCTTGTAAGCCGGCGTCCCCTCGATGGGAGAGATGACCGTTACGAACCCATCTCGCATGGTGATGTGGATACCGATTCCGGTGAATTCTCCCTTGGTGTCGATGCTCAAATCTTCAAATGCTTCTGGCGGCAGAAGCGAAGAGTGCGGATCGAGACCACGGACCATTCCCTGGATCGCTTTTTCTATGAGATCCTGGGAATCGACTTCGTCGACGTAGTTTTTCTGAACGAGCTCTATAACCTCCGAAAACAGCTTCAGCCCCTTGTAGGTCTCGTCGCTGTCTGCTGACAGCTGCCGGTTGAATCCGGCTCCTAAGGTCCAGAAGGCCACCGATACGGCTACAACCAGCCACAGCTTGACGGGGCTTTTTTTCAATTTTGACATGTATAGGGACTCCTTGTACGACCTGTAATAGTGTTAGCCGGCATCGATCCACTGCATCGGGTCCAGCGGTTTTCCGTGGTGGCGTATTTCGAAATGCAGTGCCGGTCCGATAAGCGATCCCGTGTCACCCGCCGTGGCGATATCTTCTCCGGTATTGACGTGGTCGCCTTTACGTTTGAACATCTGCTGAAGGTGAGCGTACACGGTGTAGTAATTGCCACCGTGATCGATGATCATCATGTTACCGTATCCCTTAAACCAGTCCGCGTAAAGAACGCGTCCGGTATAAACGGTCTGAATGGTCGATCCGGGCCGGGTTTTGATGTCGATGCCGCTGCGAAAAACCGTGACATCGAAACGGGTGTCCTGATACGGACCGAATAAGTTTATAATATTACCCTTTACGGGCATTTTAAGCAAGCCCTTGAGTTCTTCAAAAGAATGGATCGAAACGTTCTGCGGGAGTGCCTCGGCCTCCCGGGTCAGGGTATCGATGGTTTCCTGGAGGGTTTCGGCAACCTTTTGCAGCGAATCGAGAGCTTCCAGGTGGGCGGTCTTGGTGGTGCGGATTTTGCTCAACACCGCGACGCGTTCTCTTTTTCTGTCCGACAGCGTGCGAAGCTCTCCTTCGATATCGGTTTCAATCTTGCGCTGGTCTACTTTTTGTTCGTTCAGGTTGTCCAAGACCTGTTTGAGCCGGGAGCGATCCTCGGCCAGTTCTTTTCGGATGGCTTCATCGTGAGCGAGCAGCTTTTCCAGGTATGCTTTGCGCTGAAGCATTTCATAGATGGAATCAGATGAGGCCAGAAACTGAATGGTCCCCAGCTGGCTCATTTTGTAGAGGGCAACCAGGCGTCTGGCGGCGTATGCTTCGTTGACGTCGATTTCTTTCACCAGCTCTTTGTGAGCTTCGCGGTTGGCCTGGATCTTCTTCTCCAGGGCTTTGAGGCGCGAGCGGTGCGATGTGATGCGCCGGTTGGCTTTGTTGATTCTAACGTCGATACGGTTCAGATTGGTGAGGATATCGACCTCTTGATCCGTGGCCTGGCGCACCTGCTCGCGGGTTTGTTCGATTTCCTCGTCGAGTTTTTCGGCTTCCTGCCGGTAGCGCTCAAGGCGGCTGTCCGTTTCTGCCACCGACTTGCTGCCGGCTTTTTCCGGTGCCCCGCCGACGATGTGAACGTAGCTATCGCGATGCTGGATATACCCTTCGCCGTCTGCGTGAAGAACGTGCAACCATCCGTTTTCACGCTTTATAATTTGCACCTCTTCCCCCTTTTTCAGGGTTGTGATCGGCGGTAAGTGGGTGCCGGGTTCCGGCCGCAGGTTGAGCCGGTCGACGAGTATGATGCCCGTCTCCTGGTCCTGAGCCCATGAAACGGCCAGGGTGAGTGCAGCCAATATCACTGCCAACGGCAACCGCAATCGCCGCCTGCGCGACTGCGATCCGGGGCGGGCAAATCGGCCAATCCATTTTATGCTGCGCTTATGATCGGGCATCGGTTGCCTTCTTCCCGTATCCGGCGGTTGCACTTCGCGATGGGGTTGCCAGGGTTTTGCGACACCACGGTGGTTGTTTGCGGTCAGCGGACGCAAGCGACCAAGGCTCGCAACCGTCATGCAGACAATTTAAAGCAGGCAATAATACCGCCGGGTCAAGCACATCCCCGATGGGGTGCATAGCGTTGGTGATGCGCACCTGTAAACCTTTCCTCCTGCAGGCCTTGTCGTCATTTCATGCTATTGCGGTGCGATCCTATTTGAAGAACTGCTTGAGAGAGACAAAACAGCCCAGCCAGCCTACGATCATGCCGCTTACCAGAATGCCTGCCAGCAGCGGCAACGGCAGAAATCGAACCTGCAGCATTTGCGCACCGGAGACCGGTTGCACGCTCGAAGAGATGAACAAAAACGCGATAAACAATGCAACCAGGCCGATGGCACCACCCAGAGCACCCTGAATGATCCCCTCGATGTAGAAAGGCGCCTTGATGAACTGGTCTTCTGCACCCACCAGTCGCATGATTTCTATTTCGTCCCTTCGGGAGTAAAGGACCAGCCGAATCGTGTTGGCGACGAAAAACACTGCCGCCATGAAAAATAGCGTGCCCAGGGCGTAGCCGGCCAGCGTGAAGAGGTTGATGACGTTGGTGAATCTTCCGATCCACCGTCGGCCGTACTCGACCTCGTCAACGTTCGGCAGGTTTTCGATTTGAAGAGCGATTTTTTCCAGACGATCCCATCCCTGGGTGGCGGAGGTCATACGGATTTCAAATGCATCCGGAAGCGGATTCTCCTTCAAGTTTTCCAACAGCGATGATTGCCGCTTCATCTGGTTTTTCATCAAATTCAGGGCTTCTTCTTTGGGGATGTAGTTTACCTGCTCTATTCCGTACATGCCGGCCAGCTGCTGCTGCAGGGCCGGAATTTCCGATGCCGGCGTGCTGGATTTCAGGTACACCATGATCCGCACGCCTTTTTTCCAGGCCGACATCAGATCGCTGGTATTGATGAAAAAAAGAACAAATGCACTGACGATCAAAATGGACAGGGCAATGGTAACGATGGTGACCAGGTTCAAAAACCGGTTCTGGCGAATATCGTCAATGGCGCGTTTCAGGTATAAAGACATCCGGTTTCCGTCCGATGCTGTTTTGTTAAGCCCCTTTCCGGCAGGCGTTGTCTGAAGGAAAACAGAGCCATGTCATCTGCCGGGTGCAACCGGTAGCATCAACCATCGGCTTATTGCAGGCCGCGGCCATCGGCCTCGTTTTAAATGGCCGGAGTTTCCACCAGGCGCCCGCCGTTAAGGTGAACGACGCGGCCGCCGCTTCTTTGGATCAGCTGCCGGTCGTGGGTGGCGATCACCACGGTGGCGCCACGGGTATGAAAGCTTTTCAGCAGGCCGAACACAAATCCCGCAGCATCGGCGTCAAGGCTGCCGGTGGGTTCGTCCGCCAGAATGATTTTGGGGTCACCGACGACTGCCCGGGCGATGGCCACCCGTTGCTGCTCGCCCCCGGAAAGGCTCGGAGGCAGGGCATGCAGCCGCTGCTCCATTCCAACGGTTCGCAGCACGCTTTTGACCTTCTTCTGGATGAAGCGCCGGTTCTGTCCGGCCGCTTCCAGAACCAGTGCTACGTTATCATACACGGTTTTAGTGGAAATCAGCTTGTAGTCCTGAAAGACAATGCCGAATATTCTGCGCAAGAAGGGAACGTTTTTGCGGGGAATTCGGGACAGATTCATCCCGTCCACCAGGATCTGACCGTCGGAGGCGGGTTCGGCAAAATAGAGCAGCTTCAATAGGGTGGTTTTTCCGGCGCCGCTCGGACCGCTGATAAACAGAAACTCGTTTTTGTAGATGTCGAGGGTAACGTCCACCAGCGCGTTCTTAGTGCCATAATTCCGGTAAACATGAAACAGTCGAATGATGGCGTTTTTGGCTTCACTTTCCGTCATTCCAGAATTTCCAGCCCGATGGCTTTTTCCAGAAATGCCTTCGCGATTTTGAAATCGTAGAGCGCATTGAAAAAATTCGTCTGCGTCCGAAACAACAGGTTCTGGGCGATCAGTATGTCGGTCGAAGTGGCGGCCTGCTCCTTGTAGCGTTCTTCGGTGATGCGCATGTTTTCCTTGGCCTGTTCGATGGCCGTCTCGATGGTGACGATGTTTCGCTCCGACTCCCGAGCCTTGAGATAGGATCGTTCCACTTCAAGCCGGATTTGAAACAGGGCCTGATCCCGGCTGATTTTGGCCTGAGACAGACGGCTGCGCTTTTCCCTTTCCCCAAAGGAGCTGCGGCCCCACTGCCAGAAATCCCAGGTGGCAACGCCGGTGATCGACCAGCCGTCCGGATCGAGCAGGTCCTCTTCGGCTTCCAGGTTCCACTTGGTGCTGCGCTTGAAATAATTGCCCTCCAGCGAAATGGTGGGGTAAAACTCTTTGCGGGCTACCCCCAGCTCTTTTTCGGCAATCTGGATCTGCAGATCGGCCACCGAGATTTCGAGCCGGCTCTTTTCCGCTTCCGCCAGATAATAATCGAGTTCGTTCGGCAGGGGGGCGAAGATTTGAATGTCGGCCAAATTGACCGGTGCATTGACCGGCCGTTGCAGGACGATGTTGAACTGGGACTCGGCCAGATCGAGGTTGTTCTGGGCTACGATCTGCTCCTGCTTGGAGTTGGCCAGCTCCACCTGAGTTTGCAGCAGATCGTTGAGGGGCGTCATCCCCACCTCATAAAAGTTGCGCGCCACCTCTACCTGGGATTCGAGCACCTTGACCGAATTGGCGGCCACTTCTCTGAGCTTTTCGGTTTTCAGCACCTGGAAATAGGCTTGCTTGGCCAGAAAGATCACCTCCAGACGGTTGAGCTTTCGATTTAGCTGCGCCACGTCCAGCCCGAGGTCTGCGATCTGGTATTGATTGAGCAGGGCGAATCCCGTAAAGATCGGCTGGGAAAAGCCGGCGGTCATGTTGTATTCGCTCCGAAGTTGAGAAAGGCCGCTGACGGCACCGCCGAGCTGGGCTCCCTGATCAACACGGATGGCCTGATAGGTGGCATTGAGGGTTGGAAAGAAAAAGGTGCGCTGGGCTTTTTTCCTGGCTTCGGCGGCCTCAATCTCTTTGTTTGATTTTTGCAGTTCGAGATTGGCAGTCAGCGCAGTGTCGACCGCTTCCAGCAGGGTCATGGTTTGCCCTGACGCCTGGGCCCGGGCGGCTGGCAGGTGCCACTGCCCGCATACCAACAAAACAGCCAGCCCTGCCAGGCGGACGGAAAGAAAAAAATTTCTGCTACTCGGCACTCGGTGCATGGCGATCTCCGGGGTTTCGGATTGACCTGTTATGTGTTAGTTGATATGGAAACGCTGAGTTCAAGGAGTGCCGTATCCGGTTTTCCTTGCTCAAAGCCTCCACTGAATCCCATGAACCGGCTTCTTCCATTTTGGTGGAGGCTTTTTATATCCAATCGGCCGTTCAAAATCAACCGTTACTTCCAGAATTGCCGGTTTGAAGGGGTAACTGCCGGGCTGCCGATCTCGGCCGTATGACAGGATCGTTTCGGTCCGGGAGCTCGTTCGACACAGATGGAGGCGTTTCAGATGAAGCAGGAATTGATTGAAATGCTGTGCAGAAAATCTTTCCAGTACAGCGAAGAGCCCGTATTCAAGCTTGTTTCCGGGAATATGAGCCGGTTTTATGTCAATTGCAAACCGACGACTCTGAGTGCAAGAGGGATGGTTCTTGTCGGCAACCTGGTCTTCGATGCCGTTTGTAATGAAAAGATTGAGGCGGTAGGGGGTCTTACTTTCGGTGCCGACCCGATTGCCGTGGCCGCTGCGTTTGCCTCAGCACTCAAAGGGGCTCCCGTCGATGCCTTTTCGATTCGCAAGAGGCAAAAAGATCACGGCATTGTCAAGTGGGTAGAAGGGGACATCCAGCCCGGGCAACGGGTGGCCATCATCGATGATGTGGCCACCACCGGCGGATCGACGATAAAGGCCATTGAAAGGGCCCGGCTGGAAGGATTGGAAGTCGTTAAAGCGGTGATTCTGGTCGATCGGCAGGAAGGCGGTCTGGAGAACATCCGCCAGCACGTGGCCGCCGTATCCGCGATTGTCACCCGCGACGACTTGTTGCAGCGGTACAAAGAAATGAAATAGGGTCCTGAAACCGGGGCCTTGCTGGACGGATTTGATACAGCTGCGGCAATGAAGGGGTACCGGGCTGCCGGAGCGCAACGCGTGTTGCCCCGGGTGGTCAGCCGGTTCGGGTATGCGTCTATGAAGACCGGGGAAAGGCCGCAGGCTTATCAGGCCGGTATGTAAGTGGCGCATGCATTGTCGGACTCCCAGGCTGAAACGCGGCTGACCTTTACGGCCGGCTTCCGGAGTGCGGCCTGAAGCTCGGTGGCGACAAATTGAGCAATATTTTCCGAGGAGGGCGGGGTTCCATCGTTAAACGGCGGGGTTTCGTTCAGGAACCGGTGATCCAATCGTTTCATAATGCGGGCTACGTGCTGTTTGATCTCGCCGAAATCGATCAAGATTCCCGCCGAATCGAGCTTCTCGCCGATCAAGCAGACTTCGATCTTCCAATTGTGTCCGTGAAGGTTTTCGCATTTTTCCGCCACCATTTTTAACTGATGGGCAGCGGCGAAGTGCGTAACGACTTTCAGCTCAAACATATCCCTGTGACCTCGACATCGCGCGCGGATCGAATTGTCCGAAATTTTAAAATAACGTGCTGCGCTCGAAAGGTCCTGGCGGCCGGTCTCAGATGGCTTCCAGGTTTTCTCCTTTGAGGATGTTTTTGATTTTTGTCGACAGCTTTCGGGTTTCCAGCTTGGCGAATTCCCGCAGCAGCTGCTCCTGTTTTTTGTTCAAGTGGGTAGGGGTCCGAATGTCCCACTGGATGATCTGATCGCCGCGGTTTCCGTGTCGCAGTGACGGTATGCCCTCTCCGCGCAGCCGGATCATGTCGCCGGGCTGAATGCCCTTCTTGATTTCAACCGACCTTTCGCCGGTCAGGGTGGGCACTTTTATTTTGCCCCCCAGCGCTGCCTGCACAAAGCTGACGGGGATTCGGCAGATGACATCGGTGTTGTTGCGTTCAAAAAAATCATGCGGTTCCACGTGAATAAATACATACAAATCTCCGCTGGGGCCACCGTAGAGACCGGCTTCCCCTTCAGCGGTTAACCGCAGCCGCGAGCCGCTGTCCACACCGGCCGGAATCTTGACGGAGACCTTTTTGTTGACCGCTACTCGACCCACAGCGTTGCACCGGTTGCAGGGATGGACGATCATTTGCCCGCTGCCGTTGCATGCATGGCAAGTCGTTCTGACGGTGAAAAATCCCTGGGTGCGCGACAGTTGCCCTGTTCCCCTGCACTGGCTGCAGGTTTCCGGTTGGGTGTCGGGTGCGCACCCACTTCCACCGCATTCCGGGCAGACATCGGACTTGGTTACTTCGATGGCCGTTTCCGTACCAAAAGCGGCCTCCATGAAACTGAGGGTCATGTCGTAGCGCAGATCCGAACCCCGTCGGGTCCGGCTCCCGGATTGGCGGCTGCGGCCGAATCCGAAAAAATCCTCGAAGATGTCGCCGAAACTGGCAAAAATGTCCTCAAATCCGCCAAACCCGGAAAAACCGCTACCCTCGAGACCCTGGTGGCCGAACTGGTTGTAGATGTTTCGTTTGTTCGGATCCCGCAGAACCTCATACGCCTCTGCAGCTTCCTTGAACTTTTCTTCGGCCTCTTTGTCGCCTGGGTTGCGATCCGGATGGTACTGGAGGGCTTGTTTGCGATAAGCAGTTTTGATTTCAGCGTCATCGGCGTTGCGACCAACTCCGAGCACTTCGTAATAATCCCGTTTGTACGTCATACGATTTCCTGCCGATTCGTCTGCAAACCGAAGATCAAGATGATGTCAATCCGTCAACCGGAAAAATTACCGGCGGGCTGCGGTCCGGTTGAGCTGAAATAAAGGTTAATGCAAGAAGGTCGATTGTCAATCGGTCAAGGCGTTTTGGCCGCCTCATTCGGATTCTCCGTTTTACCGGAAACCGGGTGCAGACCGAGTGCTTCTTCATAGACAGTGTAAGGTTTTCGGGGGAGTTTTGGTGATGGCTGGGGGGCAACGGCTGCCCGGCGCCGCGTGGCACAGCCCAAAAAGACCAGAGTGCCCAAGACCATGAACCCGGCTCCCAGCGGGAAGGCCGTTCGGAGCTCAAACAGCTCCATCATCATTCCGGCAGCCATCGATCCGGACAACATACCCATACTGTGTGCCATGGTCAGCAATGCCATCACTGATCCCATCGCCTGGTTTTTCTCGCCTGCAACCACGGCGGTGGCCATCAAGGCCGGCATGCAGATCCCTCCGCCAATGCCGAAAAGGGCGCTGGCCAGAATCATGTCACGCAAACCGCTTGCATCGGTATACGACCAGACGGCGTAGCTGACCAGCAGGCCACCGGCGATGACCAGCATCTTTTTGTCCATCCGGTCTGCCACCCAACCCATTGGAATGTGAAGAATGCCGCTGATCAATATGCCGAGCATCACCAGAAATCCGATGGCCGCACTCGACAGAGACAGCTCGGCATCTGCCAGAACGGGCAGAAATCCCCAGATAACACCAATACAGAGGGTGTAGGCGAACCGGAAGAAAAACAACCCGGTGACCTCCCGGTCCATCACGAGCTGTTTCCACCGGACCGGCGGCCTGCCCCTTCGGATTACGTGTTCATCGGCCACCGGCGGCAGCAGCGCCAGGCTCAGCAGGAAACCGAAGAATGACAGCCCGCCCATACTCAGAAAGGCGGTGTCCAGGCCGAATCGGTCATTGATGGCGCCACCGAGAACCGGCCCCAGACTGAGCCCGATAAACACGGACATGTTGAACAGGCCCATGGTGATTCCCTCTTTGCCGTTCGGCGTGATGTCGCCCACGTAGGCCTGAATGACCGGCAGCAGCATCGCAGAGGCAATCCCCTGCACGAACCGGACCGCAATGAGGTAGGTTACGTCATCTGAGAATAGAAAGGCGATGGAAACCAGCGTGTAGGCTAGCAAGCCGGGGACGATCAACGGCTTGCGGCCTTTTCTGTCCGACAGTCTTCCGAAATAGGGCAGGAAAAAAACCCGGGAGATCGAAAAGGCGCCGAAGATCAGGCCGATGGTCAGACCACCGGCTCCCAAAGCATGGGCGTAGACAGGCAGCAAGGGTACCACGATCCCCACGCCGGTGATGGTGGCGAATATGGAGAAAAACAAAGTAATGAAAATCAGTTTGTCCGATTTCTGCATGGGAAATATCCGACCGATCTACAACGACAGCAGGCCATTTCCTCCTCGGGTGCTATGGGTCATGGCTTCCCACAGCTGCCGGATTCGCGAAATCATGTCCGGCTTATGTCCGGGGAGATGTTTGGCCAGGCCCGGCGGCAGTGCATAGTAAGATTCCCAGATTTGCTTATAGCGACTGATCTCTTGCTTCCAGCGCGTGCCGTCCCAACCCAGGTATGGACGGCACAGCTTCTGGATGCGCTTTATATGGGGCATGCCGCCCCTAAGAGACTGCATCCCGATACGCACGCGGCGCAGCAGCAGGTCATCGAGGTGTCTGACCTGTTCGTGGCGGGCCGCAAAGGGCAGCTCTGCCCAGAGTGTTCGGGTGCCGGGAATCGGCATCAGGCTCTCCGGTCGGGCTTCGCCAACCAGCTCCAGAGCCCGGGACCCGTAGCGCCCGCAAAGAATGCGCCAGGGTTTCTCCGGCAGGCCGACATCGGTTGACGGGATATCGGGAATCGGAAAAAGCACGGGGTCGTTATCACCGGGCAGGGGATTTTCCGGAAAGTACGGTTTCATCTTTTTGAGCACATCCCGGGCCATTTTACGAAATATCGTCAACTTGCCGCCGGTTACCGTTACCAGACCTTTTTGCTCCCAGAGGATATGCTGTCGAGATTCTGCAGAAGGTGACACGCCGCCTTTGCTGAGAACGGGACGGATTCCTGCCCAGGCCGAACGACAGTTTTGCAGGGAAAAATCGAGTGCCGGCAGCAGTTTTGCCAGGGCTTTGACCAGATAGATGACCTCTTCTTCCGTGGCATGCGGTTCGACGGCCAGGTCCTGTTGGTGGTCCAGATCGGTAGTGCCCACCAGCACGACACTCTCCCAGGGAATGATGAACAGCGCCCGGCCATCGTCGGGATGCAGGAAACTGACCGCGCGGTTAAATGGCAGTGACCGGGGCGAGTAGACCAGGTGGCTGCCCCGTAAAGGTCGAAGATGACGTTGCGGGTCCGGTGACGGCTGGAAGCGTTCTGCCCAGATGCCGGTCGCGTTGACAACCAGCCGGCAGTTCAAATCCCGCCGGTATCCGGTTTCCGAATCCGCCGTCCGGATACCGATCACGCTACCGTCGGCGCTGTGCAAAAGCTTGTCGGCAACCGTGTAATTCAATGCCACGCCCCCGCTGCTGATTCCTTCCTGGATCAGCCGCAGAACCAGCCGGGCATCGTCCACCTGGGCATCGTGGAAAAGAAATCCACCTTCCAGAAGCTTCTGATCGAGGTGAGGGGCCAGATGAAAAAACTCCTCGGCGGGATAGAATCGGTGCTGACGTTTTGCGGCAATCAGATCGTACAGGGAAAGCCCGGCCTCCAGTATCCATTTGCCGGGGCCCCTGTCTTTGTAGACCGGCACCAGGAACTCCAGGGGTTCCACCAGACCCGGGGCCTCCCGTAACAATCGCTCCCGTTCCTGAACGGCTTCGCGGGTGAGCAGAAGTTGACCTTCGCGCAGGTAGCGCAGTCCACCATGGATCAGCTTTGACGATCGGCTCGAGGTTCCCCATGCGAAATCCCGCTGTTCGATCAGCAGCACCTGCAATTTCATCCGTGCCGCCTCTCGAAACACGCCGGCACCGGTGACCCCTCCCCCGATAATAATCAGGTCCCAGGATGTCGATAATTGCGCAAGCTGCATGGTACAATCGTGTTTACCGCCCGGTAAGCTGGTTCGGGCCGGCAGGTTATTCGATCAGCTTTTCTGGATTCATCAGCCCTTCCGGGTCGATGTGCCGGTACACCTGTTTCAGCAGGCCGATGCCCAGAGAGCCTTTTTCTTTTTCAAGATAGCCGCGATGATCTGTACCGACGCCGTGCTGGTGGCTGATGGTTCCCCCGCCAGCGGTAATCGTTCGACAGGCGGCGGCTTTGATCGCCCGCCAGCGGGCCAGGATTTCTTCTGCAGCGTCTGCCAGCCGGAAGACGACGGTGGTGTAGAGACTGGAACCGGTCGGATAAACATGGGAAAGATGCGAGAAGGCGTGAACATTCTCCTTCCATGCGGCCAGGCTGTCGCCAACAGCTGTTTCAATTGCTGTAAGGGTCGCGGTGACGCCGTCCCAGTTTACGGCGGTTTCGAATGTGTCAACGGCATATCCGCAGTTCCAGAGGGTATTGCGCAGGTAGGGCGTTCGGAATCGGTTTTTCTTCCATTGCTTTCCCAGCAATTTTCCCAATGCGATGCCGTTGTTGCGGCGGATGACGGCGAGTGATTCGCAACGTGCAGTTCGAACCTGGCGCCGTGTGCCCGTGAAACCGATCAGGCATATGCAAGCATGGTCGCGCGGCAGTCCCCTCCAGCGCAGATAGCGCTCCAACCAGTCGACCTTACCCTTGTTGCCGGCAAGCGACAGCAGCGTGCGGGTTTCTGCCGGATTGCTCAGCCGCATCATCGAGAAGGATATTCCTGCTCTGGCGATGGTGCGAACAGCCGATATCCCGCTTTGCCACGTAGGGAAAAAGAACGTGTAAACATCATCTTTTTCCGGAATGCGGCTTAAGCGGACGGTCACCCGAGTCAAAACCCCCATACGGCCTTCCGAGCCCAACACCAGCTGCCGGAGGTCCGGGCCGGCAGCCGATGCCGGGAAGTTCGGCAACACCAGCCGGCCAATGGGAGAAATGAGCTCTCCGCCGGCATACAGGTCCTCGATCCGCCCGTAATACGATGACTGCTGACCGCAGGAACGGGTTGCCACCCAGCCGCCGAGTGAGGAGTATTCGAAAGACTGAGGAAAGTGGCCGAGCGTAAAGCCTTTCGGCTGGAGGGTGCCTTCGAGTTGCAGACCTGAAATTCCGGCACCGAAGGTGGCCAGCTGGTCGGTTGCGTTCAGGGCCATCATTTGATTCATCCGTTTCATAGAAAGACTGAGAACCGGCAGGTCTTTTGCAGGGATCTGCAGGTGACCGACAACGCTGGTTCCGCCGCCATGCGGAATGACGATGACATGCTGCGCACGGCAAAACTGAAACAAGTCCTCGACCTGCTCGCTGTTTTCCGGAAAAGCGACACCGTCTGGGAAGCGCTCCAGCGAGCCGGCGCGCAGTCCAACCCAGTCCGGCAGGCTTTGTCCGTGTGAATGAATCAGGCGAGTGGGAGCATCGGTTTGAATGCAGGGATGCGGGGGAATCCGGCAGGCAGGGATGCGATGCAGCAGCGATTCGAATGTACAGTCGGTCTGTGGGCGGCCCTCACCGAGCGAGCGGCGCAGCAGTCGGGCTCCCTCTTCCGGCAGGGCAACATGTATTGATTCGTCTCCCCACCCGTTCCAACGGCGCATCGAAGTACTCCAGGGGCAACGGTGACCCCACGTTATCTCCATCACAGGGTTTGTTGACCGTCAGGCAAACGGCCGCCGGCCAGTCGAACGGCCATTTTGCCAATGTAACACGACCTCCCGCGAATTGGAAGAACAATGAAAAGCCTGCCAGCCGATCCATCGACAGCCGCAACCTAAGCCTTGTGCAACGATTCAATTTACACTATATAAGCCGTTGATGCTTGCCAGCGGTAGCCTGGTCAAATTCCGCTGCAGAAGAAAAAGACCGGATTCCGATGAAGATGATCCCGTTGGACGGTTTGCTGGCATTGAAGGACATGGGGGGGCGGCGCCGGGGTGCAGACAGGCGCAGGGTGACGCCCGCAGGTCGTATCCCCGAAAGAAGAATCCGGGAAGACCGGAGAAGCGGTTTTGACCGCAGGGGCATTCTCGATTGTACCCTTCGCGGACGATTTGACCGTCGCAAAGCATTTCGGACACTTTCGATCTGACCCGTTGTTGCAGGGGATGCCGAAATCTCCAACCGGGTGCCTGGAATTCGATAATCGATTGAGTATGGAAAGACGCAATGAGAACAGAAAATCCTCATAGTCTGGTATGTCAGGTGCTGGTTGCCATGTTTCTGGTCGTCGGGTGTGCGTCCATCACAGACAAAGTAAAGATGGGCAAGTTTGCTGACACATCCAGGAGTTATGGGGAGGCGCTTCTCTGGGGCCATTTCGAGGCCGCCAATCTCTATCGTCAACCGGCGCTCGCCGAGAAAGAAAAGCCGAACTTTGAGAAATTGAAAAACATCAAAGTGGCCCAGTACGACATCAAGGATATGAAGGTGTCCGACGATGGTTTGCGTATCGACCAGGAAGCCGAAATCACTTATTTTCACCGGGACAAGATGATTTTGAAGACACTGCGCGATGCGCAGACATGGGTATTCGACTCCGGGGACCGGCAGTGGTATCTGACAACCCGTATACCGGAGTTTCCATGAATCGATTCGACATGAACCGGAAAGATCTTCGCAGCTGCGGTCCTGCTGAATGCGCCGCGGCTGCCTTTTGGTCGGGGGTGCGGGTCAACTACTGCAGCGCGATGTCGATATAAACCGCCGCATTCACTCCGATCATTCGCTTCTGTCGAGCTGTTGTTGGGTCAATCCCATTTTCCCAGCGGCCTTTTCGGCCGCACCCTGCGCCCGATCAATCGTTTGCTTTGCCTGACTCGGGGTCATGCTACCGGTCGGTCCTGCTCCCATATTCTTCATCACCAGCACACCGACGATCAGCAGTGTGATGACGACCACGATCATTAATGCTCCCCGCATAAGGTTTCCCCGCTGTTTATGAAGTTGTTGGATAATAAAGCCGTTCTGCTGATTCCCATTATATCAAGTACGCGGTGGAAGGGTCAAATCCTGCACAGCGCAAATTGACGGATGCGCTTCGGTATCCGGGCGAGCGGGGCTGGCTGCAAACAGGGCTTTGGACAAGCAAGGGGTTGTCGGTCGGCAGCGGTCGACCGGTCGTTTCTGGTTGAACAAGAGACAGCAAGCTGGAGATATTGTTGAAAAAATTGAATTCTGCGGTTATAATAATGTTGTCGTAGACCAGCGACTGCCCGGCACTTGCCGGCCCAAGCTTCATGTGTCGGATTCATTCAGTGATTACCGAGGCCTGCCGTGACGGTTATCAGCGAGCGTAGAAAAAACAGACGAGCCGAGCACAAATCCAGCATTGCACTGGAAAGCCTCGATCCCGGCACATCCATGGTGGCGACCATGTTCAATTACAGCAGGGGCGGCTTCTACTTCGAATCGGACACTTTCATTTCTCCTGGCAAGGAAATCTTCATCGGCATTTCAGGATCTCCCTACGCCTCTGAATCCAACACCTATGAGTGTCACCGGGTACAGGTAAAGTGGCTTAAAGAGCTGTACAATTCTCCTTATCGGTATGGTTACGGTGTAGAGCATCGCGATTCGGTGGAATGCTCGGCAACGGACATCATCGTGACCGAGCAAGATGAAGATAACCACCTGCAGAAAGTAAAGGAATCGGAAATGGAACTGCGAAAACACCCACGAAGGTCTTTCTCCAAGCCGGTCTACTTTTCTGCCCACAATCGGTATTACCAGGGATTGATCAGAGACATCAGCCGGGGAGGGCTGTTCATTCAAACTTCTGATTCAATCTCGCTGGGCCGCGAAATTCACCTCGTGATTCCGCACACGAAATTTGACAAGAATGTCATGATCAGGGGCAAGGTTGTCCGATTGACTCCCAAAGGGGTCGGCGTCAAGTTCACCGGACTGGTCAAACAAAAAAGACGTCCCAAAAGCTAGGGATTGGCGCTCCGGCAGAGGGGCCGTATGCCAAGAGACCGGCAGAAGCAGGTCGGTCGGTTGTCTGGACGGGCAGTAGACGGTCTGGGAGGGTTTATGGGGATATCAGGTGCCCGGAACGGGCACATCAGAATTCACTGTCTTTAAAATCAAGGATTTGGGGCAGATCCTCCGCCTCCTCATCTTCGTATTCCGCGATCAATTCGGCACTTAACAACTCTCCGCCCCGGTAATCGGGGTAAGACGGCCGCGCAGCAATCAGGCGGATATGTCCCAGTCTTCTCTCTGTGAATGACAGGATCTCCTCCATCCGGCTTTCCGTTTTGTCATACAGGGTAAGCAGCACGGTTCCCACTTTTTTCACCAGGGCCGGGTCAACGTTCTCGCCGTCGAATTGTTCGACAATCGCCACAAACGATTTCAGCGGTTTCAAAGCCATGCGCAGCTCGTCTCCGAGCCAGGTGGTGTAGGTTTCGGCTTTTTTCGGCATACATTCCTCCCTGGAAAATGTTCGCTATCCCGGGCAGATGATCGTTGCGGGATGTCTCCCCGTGCTTGTGAGCCCATCGGACTGAAATCGCGATAAGGGTCGGAAGCTGAGATTACCGTATTGAGAATACCAAACGTCAGCGAAAGTCAACATACTTTTTCCCGCCCTGGATCACACGGAGCCCCCGGCGTACGAATTTTTTATAGTCTGCATCATCGCAGAAACGGGCGCTGATACCGTATTGCAACAACACGAGCGGATCGTTGATCTTTTCGCAAGTTTTCACTTCAGCCAGAAAAAAACCGCTGGAAGATGCCCTCAAATAGGTCGAACGTAATTTGATGACAGCTCCTGTTTGAAGGGGATAATCCGATTCAAAATAGAGGCCTTGTCGACTGTACTTAAAAATCATCCCGCGAAACACTCGGCCGCTCTTTTCGTTTTCAATGATAATCGGGGTCTGGCGGGTGCTCCGGGCATGGTCTCCTTTTTCCAGGCGTGGATGCATGTGAACCTCTCGGCTGATCGGATTAAATGGGTTGGGTATGCAACTAGTTGGCGAACACGCACCTGGTACGGTGCATGCTGGAAGTAGCAAATTGTATGCCTGGTTTCCGGCACCATTGCGGAGCGGATTTTCTGAGCAGGGACGTGCGTTCGTTGGTTGCAGAGATGGCTGTTGCAGTGGCCCGGCAGGTCGTGGTGATAGCTGGAGATCCGGAGGAGGATTTTCATACTTTTGAGAATCCGGCTTCACATTACTGGGCAATTAATTGCCCATTCGCGGGAATGTTGGTTTTTCAGAAGGGGTTGGATCAGCGAACGGCTGTAGGGTGCCGGTCGGGCCAAAAGCAGCGCGTGATGGACGCCCGGCCTGCCGAAACGGTCCTGCGGGAACCACAGCAAGATGTTCGGCAGCAAAAAAAAACCCGGCCGCAGGCGGCGGCAGGGTTCTAAAGAGCGCTTTAGCGATTTTTTATTCTAGAGGGAATGCAAGCTGCTTGTCAAATCAAACCCTCTCCAGCTATGCTCCCTGGCGGGGGCACTATCAAACGTGGGAAATATCATATCACTCCCGGAAAGCTTGTCAACTGTTATTTGAGAAAATTCTATAACCAGCTGTAATCATGAGAGATATGATGATGCGGTGGCGAACTGCACTGTAATACGGATGCAGTGCGGAGAATCGATTTCGAGGGACAGCAAGGGGACAAACAGGTACAACGGTGGGGTCGCGGCCTGCCCAAAGGCGGGGTTTTCAATAATCCGGGATTATTGGGCAGACGGATCATAATCGGGATCATACACTCGCCCTCCCCAACGGGTGGCAAAGAAGGCGTCCAGGGAGATGTCCTCCTGCCTGACAAAGCCTGGCTGGAGGCCGCCATCGGCGAAAATTTCGAGAATGGCCACTAACCCGGCGGCCGTTGACAGCTGGATTGCCGATACATGGGTATTGTCGATCATCTGGCCGTAAATCTTTTTGACAAAACTGCGCTGCATGATCTGGTCTTGGTCGCTGCCCACTACATTTACGTAGAGGATGACAACGTCCTGGTCGGTGAGTGGGACTTCCTGGTCAAGAATCTGTGTCAGAACCGATCGATTGCGGCTCAGGTTCAAATCCTGCAGCAGAAATACCATCAAATCGCGATGCCCGGGATAGCGAATGGTCTTGTAATTCAAATCCCCGATCTTACCTTCGAACGTTTCGCACATGGTCGCCACACCACCGGAGGTGTTGAAGGCTTCATATTCGGTTCCGTCGATGGTCAACCTTTCCAGACCTTCCAGCGGAATGGTTTGAATCCGACGTCCTTCGTAGAGCGCTTCGGCCAGCTGGCAGTACTCGTTGATCAAGCCAGCCGTGCTCCAGCTGAGATAGTATTTCATGGAATTGCTTGCATACAGCGGCAGGGCACCCACGCGCAACTCCAGGCTGCGGACGTGGCTGAACATGCGGGCATAGCTGCCGGCGATAATATTGATTGCCCCGGGGGCCAGCCCGCATTGGGGCATGAAGACCGCCGGATGTTGCTGCGCCATATTGCGAATGTGGGTGGTGGTGGCAATGTCTTCGGTCAGATCGAAATATGCCGTGCCTGCTTCCGCGCAGCATTCGGCAATCAACCGGTTCAGATAAAAGGGGGCGGCACTTACCACGGCTTCTTGACCGCTGATGAGCCGGGTGACCTCTTCCTTGTTATTAAAATCAACGCTGCGAAAGTCGATCTTGTCTTTGTTTTTCAGCGCCGGCCCCTCGGCGGCATCACTGAGAAGGATTTCGGTGCAGAAATCGCAGGACTGCAGCATAATGGCGATGGTGGTGCCGACCTTGCCGGCGCCCAGAACAGCGATTTTCATTTTTACGTGTCCTTATTTGAATGTAAAAAACGTTGCAGGCGCACAGGTTCCCAGGGCTGCAGCTTGTTCCCACCAGCGGGCCAGTAACATTTTACCTGTGACGTTTCCTATTTTAGCTGCTGCCCTGCACGGCTGTCAACCGGATCGCTTTCAACCGTGCGCGGGTCGGATTCCGTTCGGCCTTCCTGGGCAGTCAACTACACAATTACCGGCAATGGTTTTCCCAAACCCGATGAACGATTTCTGCAGAAATATGACGAAATGCTGCTAACTTTTTGATTTCGCTTGTAAAAAAAAACAGCGATGTGGTGGCACGGAGATTGCTACCATCATCGGTAGTGTGCCGGAGCACACTGAGAGGTTTTCTTTCGCATCGGGGCGGCTCTCGGCTCGAGGCCGCCCAAACCTTCTTACCGGAATGGAAGTGAACCGATGTCTGATCCCGTCGCCTTTGCCTTGTTGCTGACCTGCAGCGTTCTGGCTGTGATTTTCGGGATTCTGGCCTATGAACGCCTCTGGTTGATGAGAAAAAACAGCGATGCCAAGCCCGAAGAATACCGAATGGGTGTTAGCGAATACTGATGTGCTTCTGCCACCGGCCGTCAGAAGACAGGCCGTGACGTTTTCCTCCACTGTATGATTGGTCCCCTTGCCGAAGGGGGCGGCCGAAACGGCCGCCCCCTTTGTGCATCCTGCTTTCCGTCATCTCTGGCCACTGGCTTCCGTCGCATGAAAAAAAGGGCAGGCCGCTGGGGATACGGCCTGCCCTGATGAAAGGAGGTTTAGTTAGGCACATAGGACTAACTGAACGGATCCTGTCTAGCATACCACATTGTGGGATGTCAACCCTTTTTCACTTCCGCGCTTCGCCACGGCAGGCAAAGAGCATAAGAAAAGGCAGGGATGCTGCCGAAATCCCTGCCTTTTCCTTTTATGTCTGCGGTTGCTACCGTTACCGCCAATGGGTTGTTGGGAGACGCTTTACAACCAGCCTCCTTTAATGCGATCCACCAGAGCCTGAAGCATCTCGTTTCGAGTGGCATGATGCTTGTTGAAGCGCACGCCGAATCCATCCGTTGTGATGCGTACGATGGCGCCATCCAGTTTGAGCGGTTTAGGCAATTCCGGCGAGGTCAAGGTCAGATGGACCGGATCGCCGACTGTCCCGGGATGACGGTTTTCGATGAACACCCCCTCCGAGCTGATATCTTTCGCCCATCCGCTGAAAAATCGCCCCCCCAGAGAGTAATCGACCGCCAAACTGCACGCCTTGCGGTATGTTCTGCGATTGTTTTGCAAACCCGTTTCCACCGTGTAGTACCTTCGAGATGAATTCAGCGCGGGCCACCCGCAGGTGCCGCTGACTCGATTGTATAGCATGTATAGCAAAAATCGTGCACAAACGGTAAGTTTTATTTTTTTCTATGGGTATTAGATGCTTATGTCAATACGAATGTAACGGATTTTCCGCGAATGCCCATATTTTTCCTAGCAATTGTGGGGTTTATTACACAGCTTTTGGACATTTGTTTCAAGACCGACAGCGCTGCCTTCGGTGTGAGCGCCCGTCTCCAGAACATCAGAACATCCGCAATCGAACTCATAAAAAGCCCGTCTACGCTCTGCCTTGAGCGGTGTTGATCCACTCGTCAGGGAGTTGACCGTTACATAGCAGAAGGGTCAATAGAAGGAAATTTTGAAAACAAGCCCCTCGAACCAAAGTACGTGGAGGTATGGTTTTCTCGGGGCGAGCTTGGGCCGAGCAACGGTGATGCGGTTAGCAGGAACTCATCGATATGTTGGAATCTTTCAATTTTACTGTCAGCCTCTTTCCTCAGTATATTCGCGGCCGTCGGTGAAAACGTCCCGCCGCCGGGACTCCTCTGCTTTGCGGCGGTCGCGGCCGCTGCGGCGGTCTTCACCCGAACGGGGTTGGATCGGCAGCGATGAAGAGTCCAGAGAGTAGTCGACGGTCATGTAGTAGTCCACGCCGCAGCCGTAGCGATAAAGCACCACCGCGTCGGGCAGTTCTTTGGCCCATCGGATGCGGGCGCGATGCAGATACGGGCCGCTGCCGTATGGAGGTTTTTGCACCAGGATCGAGAGCTTCTGGCCGGACCGGCCGTTGAATTCGGTTTCGATGTACATCCCCCTGCGGCTGAAGTTGAATATACTGCCGTTGTACCATCTCTTGCCCCGCTGCGGTTGAATCAGCACCGGCGCCTGGTATCGCAATCGCTGCTCTTTTCTTCTCTCCTCCATGGTATTTCAGCAGCCGTTATGGTAACGATTCGTTCGGATAAGTTCCGGATAACCTCATTCGGGCGATCTGTCAACTGCGGCACAAGCGAATCGTAAGCAGCTTCGGGTGTGAGGTTGACATGGCCGGATTAAGATTGAAGAATCAAGCCAATTCGATTCACGCTGATGAAAATATCAAAACCAAATGATTCGATTCATGCGACCCCTTTCGATGAGCTGAATCAGCGAATCGACGGGACGGTTCACACGGAGCCGCTGTACCGCTATCTGCTGTCCACCGACGGCAGCATCTTTCAGGTGCAGCCGGTGGCCGTTGTGTATCCGAAAACCGGCGAAGATGTGTCCGCCACTATTGATTTTGCATGCCGGCAGGGCATAACCGTTCACGGCCGGGGCGCCGGCAGCGGTCTGTGCGGGGCAGCGCTGGGGGCCGGCATTGTCCTCGATTTCACCCGCTTCATGAACCGTTTGGTTCATCTGGACCCCGATGAAAGAACGTTCGAATGTGAACCGGGATACCGCTTCGGTGAACTGGAAGCCAAACTCGGGGGATCGGGGCTGTTTTTCCCACCCGATCCCTCCAGCGGCGAGTATGCGACCTTCGGCGGGATGTTCGGCACAAATGCCAGCGGGGCGCATTCTGTAAAATATGGTAACACGGCAGATTATGTCCTGGATGCTGATGTGGTAACCGGCAGCGCCGAAACCATCCGTCTTTCCGAGATTCGGTCCTGCTCGCCGTCCAGGCTGCCTGCCTACCTGCAGCAGTTGTCTCGGTTGTATCACGACCACCGTGAACAGATCGAAAACGCATACCCTCCGATACGCTACAACTCGAGCGGGTACAACCTCAGGGGGTTGGTGCACGATGACCAGCTGGACCTGCGCCGCCTGTTCGCCGGATCGGAAGGCACGCTGGGGATCACCACACGGCTGAAGTTCCGGCTGATCGACAAGCCGACCCACGACAGTCTCGTGGTGGCTTTTTTCAAAGACATCCGAACGGCGAGCCTGGCGGTCCAGCAGGTACTGCCCATGGACCCCTCCGGCATAGAGATCATGGACAAATCCCTGCTGACTTTCGCCAGGATGTCGGAAAAGCTGCCGGCGGGCATCGACAATGTCCTGTTGATCGAGTTTGACGCTTTCGAATCTGCGGCATGCCGGCAGCTGGCCGAAACAGTCCGCGACATGCTGTTGCGGGAGGGATTTACCGACCAGGCCCACCTGGCGGTATCGGCCGGGGAAAAGGCAAAATTCTGGGAACTGCGCAAGGCTGCCGTCCCGACGCTTTACAAGCTCAAGGGGCGCAAACGAATTTTGGCGCTGATCGAAGATGCCGCCGTTCCCATCGAGCACCTTCACACTTACGTGGACCGGCTCTATCAGATCCTGGAACGCAACCGCGTCGATTTCGTTTTGTTCGGCCACATCGCCAAGGGTTTGTTGCACACCCGACCACTGCTGGATCTCAAAGATCCCGCCGACCTTGAAAAGCTGAAAATCCTGACGGATCAGGTTTTCGAGCTGGTGCACTCCCTGGGCGGGGCGATCTCCGGAGAGCACGGAGACGGCCGGATTCGCAGTGCTTACCTCCGGCGGCAGTATCCGGACATCTACGCGCTTTTCACCCGGACACGGCAGCTGTTCGATCCCGACGGGATTCTCAACCCGGAGATCATCGCCGCTGACGACCCGCACCAGATGCAGCGGCACCTGCGCTTCGGTGCCGACTACCGGCAGGCGGAAATCGGTCCCAATCGGCTTCGCTGGCCGGAAGGCTTTGCAGACGAAGTGGAACGCTGTCACGGCTGCTCAAAGTGCACCACCGTCACCCTGGCGACCCGGATGTGCCCCATCTTCAAGTTTACCCGCGACGAGACGGCCTCGCCCAAGGCCAAGGCCAACGTGCTGCGGGCCCTGATCAGCGGGTCGATCGAAGGGCGTGCGCTTTACGAAAAGCTGTTTCAGCAGGTGATCACCCACTGTGTCAACTGCGGTAGCTGTTACACCGAGTGCCCCTCCAACGTAAATATCCCCAAGATGGCGCTCGAGGCACGGGCCCGGTATGTCGCTCGGTTCGGATCTTCCATCGAAGACCACCTGCTGGCCAATGTGGAGCTGGCCGGACGCGGCACCCGCAAATTCGCCGGATTGCTTGCGCCGGTTGCCCGATCGCAAACCGCCCGGCGGATTCTGGAGAAGACTACCGGCATTTCTGCCCGACGGGATCCGGTCATCTTTCCATTCCGTTCGCTGTTTGAGCGCGTCCCGGCCACATCACCGGCCGGCGCCGGGCAGGTGATCTACTTTGCCGGCTGTTACGCAGGATATATCCGCCCAGAAATCGGCGAGGCAGCCGTAAAGGTGCTCAACCACCTCGGGCTGACGGTTTTCACGCCGCCCCAGCACTGCTGCGGTCTGCCGATGATCTCCAAGGGAATGGCCGATCGGGCTGCAGACAGGGTCGCGGCCAACCTGGGAAAATGGGGGGAGATGCTGGCACGTGCCGATCAGATAGTGGTTACCTGCTCCTCCTGTGGTCTGGCACTGATGCAGGAGTGGGCCTACCTGGTGGATGCCGACACCGCTGCCAGAGTCCGGGAAAAGGTCATCCACATAAGCCGTTTGGTTTTGCGACATGCGCCGAAACCGACCTGCCGGTCCACAGATATCCACCTGGCCTATCACTATCCCTGCCACCTGAGAGTGCAGCCGGATGCCGACTGTTCCGTACAGATGCTGTCCGAAATCGGGGGGCTGCGCGTTGACGCCCTGCATACTCACTGTTGCGGAATGGCCGGCAGCTGGGGGATGGCAGCACGACATTTTGATTTAAGTGAGGCCATATCAGGAGATTTGATCGGACAGCTCAACACGTCCGGCGCGGCTTACGGCGTCACCGACTGTCCCACCTGTCGGATGCAGATGGAGCAGCTGTCCAACAAAGCGGTGCGGCATCCCATCGAAATCCTTGCCGACCGGATCATGGAATAAGCCGGCGGCGGCGCGGCCACCCGGCGGTGCCAATCGGCAACGGAACTTCTTAGAGGACGCTGCCCTGTTCGGCGACAAATACCCGGGGCCATAGGGCGTGCTTCACTCCGCCCGCAGGGCTTCGATGGGATCCAGGTTGGCCGCCCGGACAGCGGGCAGCACCCCGGCTGCCAGGCCGATGACGGCAGCCAGCAGTTCGGCCAGCACCACATATGACCAGGGAGTGTGGGTGGGAAGAGCCGGCACCGCAACGCCGAGCAGCCAGGCACCGCCGGTTCCGATCGCCAGCCCCGCCATTCCGCCGACACTGGCCAGCACAACGGCCTCACCGATAAACATCGCCAGGATCTGGCGGCGACCGGCGCCGATGGCCCGCAGCAGACCGATTTCTCCTGTGCGTTCGTTCACGGCGATGATCATGATGGTCAGTATGCCGACACCGCCCACCAGCAGAGAAATCCCCCCCACCGCGCCCACCGCCAGCGTCAGAATGTTCAGCACGGATCCGAGCACTTCCAGCATCTGTTCCTGGGTGGTGATGGTAAAGTCCTCTGATCCGTGGCGGGAAATGAGCAGGTTGCGGGCTTTTTTGGCCACCTCTTCCCCGCTGGCACCGGCGGCGTAGAGCAGATCGATTTCCATCAGGCTTTCTCGGTTGAACAGGGAAAGCGCCCGGGTGGCCGGGATGTATACCGCATCATCCAGATCGAAACCGAGCATTTGGCCTTTGGATTCCATTACGCCGACCACCCGGTAGCGCTCACCGCCGATACGCACCCGTTGGCCCAGCGGAGTGCGGCTGCCGAACAGCTCGTCCTGGACCTTGCTGCCCAACACCGCCAGGGCCCTCGGAGAGCGGGGGTCGTCCTCCGGCAGAAATCTTCCTTTGGCCACTTTAAATTGCCATACGCTGGGTGCCTCCGGTCCGACGCCGAAGATATATGTGCGGCGGCTTCTGCCGCCAAATTTCACCGGCGCGTTTCCCTGCACCACCGGCACGGACGCAATGACTGCCGGAATGCGCTTCAAGGCCTCCGCGTCGTCTAACGTCATGGGACGGATGTTGCTGATGATCGCCCCTGATATGCCGGCCGTTGTGGATTTTCCGGGAGCGATGCCGATCAGGTTGGTTCCGAACTGAGTGAACTCCGCCAGCACGAACCGGTGTACACCTTCGCCTAGGGATGTGAGCAGGACCACTGCGGTGATGCCGACGGTGATCCCCAGTGCGGTCAGGAAGCTGCGCATGCGGTAGCTGAACACGGCTCCCAGCGAAAGTTTGAGCAGTTCTTTAAACCCCATGATTGTCAGATCCTGTCGGCTTGCGGCGCGAACTCGATATGGTACGGCCCGGGTTTTGCGAAGATTCTCCCCGACAGCGGCAGATCTCTTGTGCCGGCACGACGTTCTCCAAAAAGCTCTACCTGCGCGACAGCGCCTCAACCGGCTCCAGGCCGGCGGCCCTGCGGGCAGGTAGAACACCGAAGATCAGCCCTGTGAGCATGCCGACACCGATTGCGGCGATCAAAGACCACCACGGAATCGTTACGGGGAAATCCGGGTACAGACGCAAGCTGGTCCAGGTGCCGATCAGCGCCAGCATTACTCCCAGCAGGGCTCCAATGGCAGACAGCACCGCCGATTCGGATAGAAACAGGCGCAAGACCTGTCCACCCGAAGCGCCGATGGCTTTCATCAGTCCGATCTCGGTGGTCCGCTGGGAAACGGAGATCATCATCACGTTCATGATCAGGATGCCGGCGACAGCCAGACTGATGGCGGCGATACCGGCCACTGTCAACGTCAGCGCCGTAAAGATCCGGTCAAAAGTCGACAGCAATGCATCCTGGGTGATCACCGTCACATCGTCCTCCCCTTCGTGGCGGTCCCGTATGGTGTCCAGAACGGCCTTTTTGGCGCGAGCCACCGAATCACGCCCGGAAGCCTGGATAATGACCCGAAACAGCGAAGACGTGTTGAAAAGTGCCTGCGCCGATGCAACCGGGATGATGGCGATGTCTCCCATGTCTGTTCCTAAAGACTGCCCCTTTGGGGTCAGCACGCCGATGACCCGAAATCGTCTTCCTCCGATGCGCAACCATTTCCCCAGGGGAGAGGCGTTGCCGAAAAGTTCGTTTTTTACCTTATATCCGAGTACGCACACCGCAGTTTGAAGGGTCGGTTTGCCGGCCGGCAGAAATCGTCCCTGGGCCATCGACAACTGCCGGATGTCAAACAGCTCGGCCGTGGAGCCCATGATCGTTACCTCCCGGCTGCGTTGCTGCCACGATACCGGAGCGCTGCCGATGGCGATCGGCGCCACCCGCCGGATCGCCGAGCTGTGTTTCAGCGACAGGGCGTCATCGAGGGTAAGGTCTCGCGGCGTCTCTCCCAGCAGGGGGGGCGGTCCGCCGGTGGTCTCCGATCGTCCCGGAAGGACGATCAGCAAGTGGGTGCCAAGGGACGTGAATTCCCGGGTGACGTAAAGGCGCGCGCCTTCACCCAGTGCGGTCAGCATAATCACCGCGCCGACGCCGATTGCCATTGCCAGCAGAATCAGCAGCGTTCGGGTCCGAAATCCGGTGGCGGACCGAAAGCTGAACCGGACGACGTCAAATGTCCTCATGTGTCTGGGCCTTATCGGATTGGATGCGTCCGTCTATCATTTGTATTCGACGGGACGCCCGCCGGCCGAGTTCCGGATCGTGGGTGACCATGATCAGGGTCATACCCTGCTTGTTAAGGTTTTCGAGAATGTCGATGACCTCCCTTCCGGAGGCCCGGTCCAGGTTTCCCGTCGGCTCGTCGGCAAGGATGATCCCCGGCCGCATAATGGTAGCGCGGGCGATGGCAACCCGCTGGCGTTGCCCGCCGGAAAGCTGGTCCGGGCGGTGACGGGACCGGTCGGCAATCCCCAGCGCGGAAAGGGCGTTTTGCACGCGCTGTTTGCGTTCATCGGCATCGAACCCGGCCAGAATCAGAGGCAGTTCGACGTTCTCGGCAGCTGTCAACCGGGGCACCAGGTGGAAGAATTGAAAGACAAAACCGATTTTATGGCGGCGCACCGCGGCCTGCTGCCTGTCGTTCAGATCGGTGGTGTTTTGCTCATCGAGCAAATAGACGCCTTGGTCCGGGCGATCCAGCAGACCGATAATGTTCAGCAGGGTCGATTTGCCGGAACCGGACGGACCCATCACAGCCAGGTATCCACCGGGTTTCACGCCAAGACTGACGCTCCGCAGGGCGTGAACCGCCTCGTTGCCGACTTGAAATTTGCGGCTGATGCCTTGCAGTTCAATCAACGGGTCTCCTTCATGACGACGGCATGGGCGTTATCTGCAATACCGGCTCGGTCCACGTTGACCACAACGAGCTCTCCGGCCTGCAGGCCGGTTGTCACTTCCGTAAATTCCCAGTTGGACAGACCGGTCTGAATGTTTCGCTGCTGGATCCTGTTCTGATCGGGAAGGAAGACAAACACACGCCGGCCGTCCAACACCGCCTGTGTGGGTATCCGCAGGGTATCTGCCCGGGCGTCCAGAATGACTTCGACGTCCGCACTATATCCGGCCAGCAGATGCCGGAAATCCTCCGGCCGGGTGAATTCGACTTCCACATCTACGGTTCTGGCCTGCTTTTCGCGATCGAGCACATAGTCGGCAATTCGGCGGACTCGTCCGGAGAAGGAGCGCTCTCTGAAAGCGTCCAGGGTAATGCGTGACGGCAGGTCAACCTGCACCGCGGCAGCATCAACCTCATCGATCGGGGCTTTGACGTAAAAGCAGGACGTGTCGATCAGATCCACAGCCGGTGGGGTGGCAATGCCGATGGGCGAAGGGGTGACATATTCACTGAGTTCGCCGTTGATTTCGGCAATCACACCGTCAAAAGGGGCGATTAAGCGAGTTCGTGCCAGATTGGCCTGGGCGACACCGACCTGTTCGCGGCTGGTTTTGACCGTCGCCTTGGCTGCGCTGCAGCCCGCAGCAAGCGCCTTGGCCTGTGTCACCGCCCGGTCGGTCTGATCTTCGGAAGCTGCTCCGCTCTTGCGCAACGCCAGCAGGCGTTTCGCCTCCCGTTGGGCGACCTCGGCCTCCAGGCACGACGCGTTGGCCCGGGATTTGGCGACCGCCGCTTCGCTTTCCGCCAGGGCCGCGTTTGCCGCCAGGTCCTCGTTCCACAGCTCCAGCAGCAGTTGCCCGGCGGCGACGCGGTCGCCCTTCTTCACCGGCAAACGGGCAATTTGCCCGCCGATGCTGGGCGACAGCTTGGCCCGGCGGCAGGCTTCAACGGTTCCCGCCCGGGTATTGGCAACGATTTTTTCCACCTGCCCGTTTTGAACCGGTCGAACCACCACTTCAATCGGGTCGGGACGGGTGTAATGCCAGATAGCGAATCCAATAGCGGCAATGATGACAATCGGCAGGATCCAGCGAAAAATCTTCCGTGCGGTTCGATTCATTCGTCGGCCTCGAGGATGAGAAAATTAGCAGTACGGTATAAAATCCTTCTCTAAAGGGCAATGAGATGCTAAAAAGTCAATGGCAATGAAAAGCAAAAAGGCCGCAGGCCCTTGCCTTTTCTCCCGCCGGATGGGGAATCGTTTACGGCTGTTTTTGTCGTGAAAACCAGCCTGTTACCTGGAGTCAAATCCGTGCCGATACCGGATCATTATCATTTCAATTCAATGAAGAGCGATCTGAACATCATCGGCCTGAAGAAATATGCCCACGGATTTACCGGCTGTATCGAAACCCCCGATCATTACGAGTTTTTTCACTTTGCTCGCGGAAAATACAAAGCACTGCAGCAGTACTTGAAAGCAGATTTCAAAAACCGGAATCATTTTATCGACGTATTGCGCAGGTTTGTCCACACGGGATTCTTTACATACCCACCGGTTGCCATTTCACGCATCTCGTCGGAAGAGCTGGAAAACATACTTTCGCAGTGATCATGGTGCCGTTTCTCCTCGATTAACATAAACGGCATGTTCCCCTGCCAGGGCGTAACCTTTACGGCAAAAGGCGGTTCACAGGGTCTGCTTGATTTTCTCCAGGGTCGATTCCACCAAGACCCGGATTTCTTCCAAGCGGTTTTGCGACAGGGCTTCGAATCGCAGAACCAGCGCAGGCTGGGTGTTGGATGCACGAACCAGCCCCCACCCGTCTTCGAAGAGCACCCGCACACCGTCAATATCGATGACCTCGTAGCGCTGTCTGAAGTGCTCGGTAACCCGCTCAACCAGCGTGAATTTGACGTTATCGGGGCAGTCCACGCGAATTTCCGGCGTGGTGTAAGTGGTCGGGACGTCTGTAAGGAGTTGGGAAAGTCGCTGTTCGCTGTTTGAAAGAATCTCCAGCAGGCGACAGGCGGCGTAAGTGGCATCGTCGAAGCCGAAGTAGCGATCTTTAAAAAATATGTGGCCGCTCATTTCTCCGGCCAGCTCGGCGTTTTCCTCTTTCATTTTTTTCTTGATCAGAGAGTGGCCGGTTTTCCACATAATGGCCCGCCCCCCATTTTTGATGATATCGTCGTACATCGTTTGGGAACACTTCACTTCTGAGATAAAAGTAGAACCGGGTTTGCGGGAGAGGATTTCACGAGCGTAGATGATCATCAGTTTGTCGCCGAAGATGATGTTGCCTTGCTCGTCCACAACGCCGATGCGGTCGCCGTCGCCGTCAAAACCAATCCCCAGGTCGAGGTGTTTTTCCCGAACCAGAACGATTAAATCCTGCATGTTTTTCAGTACGGTCGGATCGGCTTCGTGGTTAGGAAATGTGCCGTCCATGTCGCAGTAAATGTCGTGTACTTCACAGCCGAGCCGCTGCATGGCCGGCACCGCAACCGGTCCAGCCGTTCCGTTTCCGCCGTCCACGCCGACACGCAGCGTTTTGGTCAAGTTGATGTTGGTGGTCACATGATCCAGGTAAGCCTGGATGACCGCGGCACTGCCGAGACTGCCGTCGCCCGCTTCGAACTGTTGATTGTCTATCAGCTCGCGGATCTGCTGAATTTCTTCCCCGTGTATCGAATCGAGCCCGAGACAGAGCTTGAATCCGTTGTATTCGGGCGGGTTGTGGCTGGCGGTGATCATTACGCCGCCGTCGGTTTTCAAGTGGACGATGGAAAAATAAAATACCGGGGTGGGGCACACGCCGATGTCGATCACTTCACAACCAGTTGAGCGCAAGCCTTCAATCAGTCTTTCCGAATAGCTGTCGGAGGTCAACCGGCAGTCTCGCCCGACACTGATCTGCCGGGCCCCGTGCCGGCGCAGGTAGGAGCCGACGCCCCTGCCGATAAGCATAACGTCTTCTTCGTTCATGTCTTTTCCGGCAACCCCACGGATGTCGTATTCCCTGAACATTTCCGGATTCATCAGGTTCTCCTTTCTATCACAAGCCGAGCAGCAGCGCCGTCGTGCCGACCAGCCAGCAGTATGGGGCAAAACGGTAAATTTTGCCCCGATGTACGACAAACAGAAGAATTTTCAGTGCCGCATAACCGACTCCTGCGGCGGCGACGGCACCGATCAACATGGTGCTCACAGGGATGGATGTCTGCGACATGGAAGCATCCGCCTCCAGCAGCAAAGCGCCAAGTATGGCCGGAATCGACAGTAGAAACGAATAGCGGCCTGCCGTCTTGCGATCGACACCGACAACCAGTGCCGCAGAAATGGTCGCTCCCGAACGGGATATCCCGGGCAAGATCGCCATCCCCTGGGCCAGGCCGACCAGCAGGGCATCTTTTGCGGTCAACCCCAACGCCGGACGACCTCTATCCGTGACCCGACGGGTGAACCAGAGCATGCAGCCGGTCACCAGCAGCATGACACCCACCAGCGCCACCGAAGTAAAAATCCGCTCGGCATACTGGTGAAAGAGCAATCCCAGCAACCCGGTGGGCACTGAGCCCAGAACAATGAGGGCTGCCATCCGCACGGCTTCGTCAGCCCGGTACAGGTTTTTCAGTCCGCCTGCCGCACGGGACTTTGCCGGCAGGCGGAGTATGGTGGTGGTAATTTGAAGGATATCTTTGAAAAATACCGCACATACAGCTGCCAGGGTCCCCACGTGTAGGCAGACATCGAAAAGGATTTCCGGCTGCCGGAAACCGAGCAGATGCTGAAAGAGCACCAGATGACCGGAACTGCTGATCGGCAGGAACTCGGTCAATCCCTGGACTATTCCCAGCAGTATCGCCTCGAATGGACTCACCCCACCTCCCGGCTTCTACCCCTTGATGACACACATGGGCCGCAATCTGGCGACCTTGCGGGAAATTCCGGCCCCGTGGACTACGTCCACCACCTCGGAGACGTCTTTGTAGGCTTCGGGCATCTCTTCGGCCAGGGTTCCCCGCCCGGTCCAGCGCACCAGTATCCCCTTGTCTGCCAATTCACGGTGAATGGCCCGCCCCTTGCTGGCGCGTTTGGCCGCTTTACGGCTCAGCCGGCGGCCGGCTCCGTGGCAGGTGGAGCCGAAGGTCTCTTCCATGGCCTTAGCGGTTCCGACCAGAACGTAGGACGCTCTGCCCATATCACCGGGGATGATTACAGGCTGTCCTACCAATCGGTAGGTTTCACAGACTGCCGGGTGGCCTGGTGCGAAAGCGCGGGTGGCTCCTTTACGGTGCACGCAAACCGCTCGTTGTCTGCCTTCGACGAGATGATCTTCTTTTTTGGCGATGTTGTGGCAAACGTCGTAAATCAGCCGCATCCCAAGATCACGGGGGCCGATATCGAAAACGCGCTGAAATACTTCTCGGGCTCGGTGCAGCAAAACCTGGCGGTTGGCCCAGGCATAGTTGGCAGCACAGGCCATGGCGTGGAGGTATGCCTGCCCTGTTTCAGATTCAATCGGAGCACACACCAGCTGGCGGTCCGGAAGATCAATGCCCAGTTGGTGGATCTGTTTGTTCATCCTGGCCAAAAAGTCATCGCAGACCTGGTACCCCAGGCCGCGCGAGCCGCAGTGCAGCATGACGGTGATCTGTCCCTCGCTCAGGCCGAACACGCCGGCGACTGAGGGATCAAATACCGTATCCACCACGCCGACTTCGAGGAAATGATTGCCGGATCCAAGCGTCCCCAGCTGCTTTTTGCCCCTTTCCATGGCACGATCGCTGAGCAGCTGCGGATCGGCCTCCGGCAGGCATCCGCCGTCTTCGGTGTGCTGCACATCCTCATCCGATGCGTAGCCATGGCGCAAGGCCCAGCGGCTTCCTTCGCGCAGAACCTGCAATTCCTCCTGGTTGGACAGCTTCAAGGGGCCTCTTGCGCCGACACCGGTGGGAATGTTCTGAAAGAGCGTGTTGACCAGATTTTCCAGGTGTGGCCGGACTTCTTTTTCCGTCAGATGGGTTGATGCCAGGCGCACGCCGCAATTGATGTCGTATCCGACGCCGCCGGGGGAAACCACCCCGGTGTGCCAGTCGAATGCGGCCACGCCTCCGATGGGAAAGCCGTACCCCCAGTGCATGTCCGGCATTGCCAGGGAAGCCTTGAGGATGCCCGGCAACGTCGCTACATTTGCCACCTGCTGAAGCGGTTCCTTCTGGTCGGATTCTTTCAACATGGCTGCAGTGGCGTAGACCATTCCGGGCACATGCATCCGGCCGGTCTTGGGAACTTCCCAGTGGTACCGGTCGATTTTTCTAAGTTCCATCATACATCCAATATGATCTTTGCTTCCCAGCCTGTCAAACTTTCGGAAACGTCGATCTGGTGATAGGTAACCGCCTTGATCTCGTTGTGAATCCTGTGTCGCTCGGATCGAAAGGGTTCTACCGATGCGACGGCGACGATTTTCTGCTCACTGACCTGTTCAATCTCAACGGAAGCGACCAGCAGGTCTTTACCCGACCACAGGTAGAGCAGCTCCCGGAGCCAGTTGACCATCAAATCCGGCCAGTCGAGGCCGGTGACCGAAAGGTTCAGCGACTCGGCGGCAACCACGCCACGATGATCGGTGATCACGTCGGTTAGTGCGCTGGCGGCATTGCTGAACAGCTCGGCCGCGTCGGCACCATAAACGTGAAGGCCGATATCAGCGGTGTGGTCGATGATTTCATAAGGCTTTCTCATTGATTCTGCTGCACCAGGAGCGCAATCCGTTCGGCTGCAGGCGGCCGAACATCCAACACTACAAAAGCACTTCGCCGGTTTTTTGTGTACTGTAACCACCGAGGGATTCAACCTGCCTGTGGAACTCGGTGCTGCGGATGACCTCCAGCAGGGTCTGCACGTTGGGGCTTTCGAAAAATATCTGCGGTATGATCAGGTCGTATTGCTCGGTGACGACCGGGATGAAATCTAAGTCCAGGGCCCGGGCGGCGGCATAGATGCCCAGGCCGGTGTCGGCGGTATGGCTCAGCACGGCCACGGCCACCGACATGTGGGTGAACTCTTCATTCCGGTAGCCCTTGATGCGGGCCGGATCCATTCCGATTTGCCGCAGGCGATAGTCCAGCAAAATGCGTGTGCCGGAACCTGTCTGGCGATTGATCAGGGTGATGTCGTCCCGCTGCAGATCTTCGATGCCCTTAATATTTTTCGGATTGCTCCTCGGCACGATCAAACCTTGTTCACGAAAGACCAGATGGACGATTCGTACCTGGTTGCCGGATACCATATCCGGCAGGTATTTTTTTACGTATGCGATGTTGTAGGAGCCGTCTTTCGGGTCGAGCAGATGCGATCCGGCCAGGTGGCACATTCCTTTTTTAACGGCCATCAAACCGCCCATGCTGCCGACATGGCTCGAAGAAAGTGTAAGGCCCGAATTGCCGGCGCGCAGCTGGTTGGCCAGAACATCCAGAGAGTTGTCGTGGCTTCCCACAATGACCAGGGTATTGTAAATCGCCGACAATGGTCGCAGCAGCTCAGCGGTTGCCGGCTCTTTGTCGCTGAGTCCTTCCACGTGATGGGGTATGCGGATGATGCCGTCGGCTTCGGTAATGGAGGTGATGCTGCCGGCGCCCCTGGGCAGTGCCGTGGCGACAATGCGACCGGACACCTCGCCGAGTTTGACGCGCAGGAATTCTTCCACTCCCAGTTTGGACGCCAGTTTGCGGGTCGGTTCCACTTGAACGGTTTGTGGTTCGAGATCCGGCAGACCCAGTCGACAGCGGATCAACGGCCTTACAAACTGTTCATAGGCGATGATTGCAGACACCGGATAACCGGGAATGCCAAACACCGGCTTTCCCCCGACATCACCGATGATAACGGGTTTGCCGGGCATCATTGTCACACCATGAACGTGAACCGTGCCCAATTCAGTGATCACGGACCGGGCATAATCTTCGGATCCGGCGGACGAACCGCCGATGATCAGCACCATGTCGAATCGGTCCTCCAACCCCTTGCGCACTGCGTTCTGGATGGCCTGCAGGTCATCGGCAATTTTTTCGTGCTTGGTATAGGCACCCCCGTGCAATTCAACCAGCTTACCGAGTACATACGAATTTGTCTCCAGCACCTGTCCCGGTTGCAGGGTTTTCAGATCGAGGTCGCGCCAATCGACCAGTTCAGATCCGGTCGGCAGGATAAGGACCTGGGGTTTTTTTCTGACCGCCACAGCCGCAACCCCGGCGGACAGCAGGGCCCCGACACAGTAAGGCGTGACAACATGATTCTGGGGAAACAGCAATTCGGTGGCGACGATGTCCTCCCCCATCTTTCGAACGTTTTGCCAAGGGAAGGCCGGCGCATCGATCTGCACCTGCTTTTCGTCCAGAACGTGAACGTTTTCGATCATGACGACCGCGTTGGTGCCCTCCGGCATGACATTTCCGGTGTTCAAAAAATGGGCCTGATCGCCCACTTGCAGTACTTTGGGACGGTTTTCGGTGGCGCCGAAGGTATCTTCGGCCATTACGGCAATACCGTCCATGGCCGCTGCATGGAAGTTAGGCGAAGACAGCTTGGCGGAGACCGGGCCGGCAAGGACCCGTCCGACGGCATCCGGAACCGGCACTTCTTCACCGGGCATGGTCGAGTCACTCGAAAATGCTTCGAACAGAATCCGGCGGGCCTCCGCCAGGGTTTTCATTTTAAGGTAGATGTTTCTCCGCATTGGCATCTTGTCCGCTTCGTTGCTGTTTATATGGGGGTGACATCGACAAGTGCGCCCTCGTCGAAGCCTTCGGTGTCTCGGTCGATTTTGATCAATCCGTCTGCCTTGACCATGGTGTTGATTAAACCCGATTTTCCGAGCACCGGCTCTGCCCAGACACCGTCATTTTTTTGGATCAGGCGGACCCGGATGAAATCGGTTCGTCCCTGGACCGATGGTATGTTGCGGTTCAGCCGTGCCGGAATTCTCAATCTACGGTGTGCTTCGGGCAGTCGGCCGCCGACGTGCTCCAGGAACGGTCGAACCACCACGTCGAACACCACCATGGCGGAGGTGACGTGTCCCGGCAATCCCCAGACGGCTTTATTTTGCACCCGGGCCAGAATCGTCGGCTTTCCGGGACGGATGGATATGCCATGCACCAGGATGATCGATTCGGGAAGCGCCGATAGGATTTCAATGGTGTAATCGCGCGTGCCGACCGAACTGCCGCCGGAAATCAGCAGCATGTCCGAGCAGTCCAATGCCCGGCTGCACCGGTCATACAGCATGTCGCGGTCATCAGGCACAATCCCGTAGGCAACCGGGATGCCCCCGGCGGTTGCGACCTGGCCTGCAAGGCTGTAGCTGTTGATATCGCGTATCTGACCGGGCAGCGGCTTGTTCTCGATGGGAACAATCTCATCGCCGGTGGAAAGAATCCCGACCACTGGGCGGGCGAAAACCGGTAGCGTTGCATTGCCAAATGCCGCCAGCAGCCCGATTTCCTGGGATCGGATCACTTGTCCCTTGCGCAGAACGACCCCGTCTTTGCTGAAATCTTCTCCTTTCTCCAGGACATGCTGTCCGGGAGCGACGCTGCGATAGACTTCGATGGTGGTTTCGTCCATCTTTTCGGTGTGCTCGATCATCACCACGCTGTCGGTGCCTTCCGGCAGCATACCGCCGGTGGATATGCGGCAAGCATCTTGCGGGTCGATGACAAACGTCGGGGCCTCTCCCATCCCCACGCTGTGGTTTACCGCAAGAAAGGCCGGGCTGCTCTCGCTTGCACCGAAAGTGGATGCGGCCCGCACGGCGTATCCATCCATGGTTGCCCGCGCGAATTCAGGCAGATCATGAGGTGCGGTGATATCCTCCGCCAGCACCCTGCCGAGCACCTGATCCAACGGGAGGACTTCGGTACGGCTGCGGGGGAATTCGGCAGCCAGCTCCAGCACCTGTTTCAGGCCTGTGACATTGAAAAATTCTTTCATCGTCTTGTCTCGAAGAGCCGATGTCTGTTTTTATTGGCAAACAATTGACCAAAACAATATCAAGTAGCATATAAGGATGGCAAACTTCAAGGCGCACTCTTATATTCGGAAAACGGCAGCCAACTCGCCTTGACGATGACGGCAAACCGCCGAGCTTGCAAAATCCCGTAAAAACGGTTACGCTTCCAGCCCAATGATAACTAGAGAATTTTCCATATTCCATTGAGGAGATCATGTCTGAGGACCCCGCTGTTTCCAGTTCCCCGCCGCGAGCCGAGAAACCAAATTTCTTAACCCGCACAACGTTTACCGAATTCGACCTGCCCCCGGAAGTGTTGTCCGGTGTGAACGAAGCCGGTTTTTCCCACTGCACGCCCATCCAGGCCCAGACATTGCCGGTTGCTCTGCTTGGCCGTGATGTGGCCGGGCAGGCCCAGACCGGAACCGGTAAAACAGCGGCATTTCTCATTACGATATTCTCCCGGTTGCTGGCCGCAAAGAATCGCAAACCCGGTCTGCCGGCGGCGCTGATTGCAGCCCCCACGCGGGAGCTGGCCAATCAGATTCTGGACGAAGCACGCGTCATCGGAAAGCACACCGGCTTGCGAGTCGTACAGGTGGTCGGCGGCATCGACTACCAGAAGCAGGCCGATGCCTTGCGCCAGGGAGTGGATATCGTCATCGCCACGCCGGGAAGGGTAATTGATTACCTGAAACAGGGGATCTTCAAAACGGCGGGAATCCAGATCGTAGTCATCGATGAAGCCGACCGCCTGTTTGACCTCGGATTTGCCAAAGATATGCGCTACATCCTGAGCAAGCTGCCGCCTTTCGAAAAAAGACAGTCGATGCTTTTTTCCGCCACCCTTTCCTACCGGGTACTGGAGCTGACCTACCAGTATATGAACCTGCCCGAATTTATCTCCGTGACGCCGGAAGAGGTTACGGTGGAAGGCATCGAGCAGGAGCTGTTTCATATCGGCCTGGAGAACAAGCTGTCGCTATTGCTCGGTTTGCTTGGCCGTGAAGACTGGAGCCGGGTGCTGATATTCGTCAATACCAAGGCCGGTGTGGAATGGCTGACCTTGAAGCTGCAGGGGAACAACTGGCCGGCCGAAGGAATCACCGGCGATCTTCAGCAAAAAAAACGATTTCGCCTGATGGAGAAATTCAAAACCGGGAAAACGAAAATCCTGGTCGCCACGGACGTGGCCTCCCGGGGTATCCACGTTGAGGACATCAGCCATGTTATCAACTACGACTTGCCCCAGGATGCCGAAAACTATATTCACCGAATCGGCCGGACGGCCAGGGCGGGCAAAACCGGAAGAGCCCTGTCGCTGGCCTGTGAACAGTATGTGTACCACCTGGAAGCCGTGGAGGGAATGCTGGGCTATAAAATACCGGTGGTTTGGCCTGAAGATGAGTGGTTGGTTGAGGACCGTTGTGGTCCGGTAAAAACCGTTACGCGTGGCAGGATCGGGAAAACCGCGCAGGGGCGTGGGAGGGTGCAGAAACGTCTGGCCCGTCAAAAAAAAGAAGACAAAACGTGGAAGAAGAAATATCCGGGAGCCTTTTTCGGATTTCCGCCCGAACCTGGGAAAACGGATGAACCGGAACCGAACCAGGCCAAACCACCCCGCAAGAAGAGAAAGCGCCGTCGCAGAAAAAAAAGTCCCGGCAGCGCCGCGACCTCCGAATCAACCGCCGAATGAAATTCCGCCGGGATGACGGCTTACCGCGACACGCGACATCTGATATCCACTATCCAGACATGGTTCTCCCCGCCAGACCGAAGGGACTGAAATACGGAAATTTCCCCACGCCGTGCTGTTAATACGGATGGATACTATGGGGTACGTTTTCAACTTTCAAGATGCCAGGTCCTACCAGCAATGGGTTGAGGACCCCCGCAACCAGGTCGAGGTCGTGCAGGAAAATCGCCTGCTGCTCGATATGCTGCAGCCCCTGAGGGGTGAGAGTGTGCTGGAGATCGGTTGCGGCACCGGATCGACCCTGATGCCGCTGATCGAACGGGGTCTCGGCGTCACCGGAATCGACCCTTCTCCCTACATGCTCGATCTCGCCATCAAGCAGGTGGGCAATCGGGCGGAACTGTATCGGGGATTTGCCGAAGAACTGCCGTTCGATGACAACTCCTTCAACCACTCCTGCTTCATGACGACCCTCGAATTTGTCGCTGATCCGGTCAAAGCTGTGAAGGAAGCCTGTCGAGTGACCAAAGACAGAGTCTTTATCGGGGTCCTGAATCGGTTTGCCATCAGAGGCATCCACCTACGCGTTGCCGGGATCTTCAATCAATCCATTTTCAATCGAGCGAAATTCTATGGCATTTGGGAGTTGAAACGGATGGTTCGCTCCATTGCTGGCCCGGTGCCGCTGACATGGCGAACGGTGAATCAGCTGCCGGCCGTCTGCGGCAGCTTCACCCAGAATTTGGAGGAGTTTAAATTTGTTCAACGCTGTCCATTCGGTGCGTTTGCAGGCATGGTCTTTTCATTGGTGCCCCGCTTTCGCACCCGACCGCTGGCCCTGCGATATCGGCGGAAACAGTCCACGGACGCGGTGCCGGGCTAAACCGATCAGCCGGAAATGTTGCAGAATATGGAAGCCTTTCTTTACGAATCGCTGGAACAGAACAAGGTCCGCTGTCGATTGTGTCACCACCGCTGCGTGATCAAGGACAACCGACGCGGTATTTGCGGCGTCCGGGAAAACAAGGGGGGCAGTCTGCAGACGCAGGTTTTCGGCAAGCTGATAGCGCGAAATATTGATCCGATTGAGAAAAAACCGCTCTATCATTTTCTGCCCGGCACGCTGTCGTATTCGATTGCTACGGTCGGATGCAATTTTAAGTGCCGGTTTTGCCAGAATGCGGATATCGCCCAAATGCCGGCAGATCGCCGGGGGATGATCCTCGGAGATCCGGCCACACCCGAGGAGGTGGTCGAGGCCGCCCAGCGGAGCAGCTGCCGAAGCATTTCCTATACCTATACCGAACCGACGGTCTTTTTCGAATTCGCGTATGAGACGGCCAAACGGGCTAGCGCTGCCGGCATCCGAAATGTTTTTGTCACTAACGGCTACATGACGCCTGAAGCCGTTGAGATGATTCAGCCATACCTGGATGCCGCTAACGTAGATCTGAAGGCGTTTGACGAGCGATATTACAAAGATCTCTGCGGTGCGAAGCTGGAGCCGGTAAAAAACACCCTCCGGTTGATGAGGTCCCTGGGGATATTTTTGGAAGTCACCACGTTGCTCGTGCCGGGTTTAAACGACAGCCGGCAGGAGCTGGAGCAGCTGGCTGAATTCCTGGTAAATGACCTGGGCCCCGAAACTCCTTGGCATATCAGCCGCTTTCACCCCACCTATCGCTTGACGGATCGCCCCCCCACACCAGTGGATACCTTGTTGACCGCCAGGCAGATCGGTTTGAAGGCCGGTCTGCGATATGTATACACCGGAAATGTGCCGGGACAGGACAGTGAGAATACATTCTGCTACCGCTGTGGCAAAATGCTGGTGGAGCGCCAGGGCTTTCAAATCCGGGGTTATAAAATCGAAAGCGGTTGCTGTCGATACTGCCATGCGCCCATTGATGGGGTCGGGCTCTGACGCGTTTTGTAGGTCGGCCACTCCTTTTTCCCTGCCTGGCCGCGTCGCTGCAGGCCAACCGGTTGTCGACAGTTTAAGAGGTTGAACAAAAAAACCGTATTGTATTCGGCTGGTTACCAGATGGCAGCGACGATCGGCCATTGAAGTTTATAAAATTGAACTTGGCGCATAGAAAAATATCTTTTTATATCGGATAGTTGTGATGAGCCAGCCATTTGGGTTCAAAATTTTGAACCGCGGGGGCGTTTCAGGACACGTTCGAATCCAGCGGCTGTCGTTGGGGAAAGGAGAAAACCTAACGATTGTATCATAATATCAATTTGTTGAGAAAATTATCATTCGAACGGACAGCGTTTTGCTGATATTGGCATGACGTTTGCTTGTTTTTTTAACACCCCTTAGATGAATCTTTCATCTGTTTTCCTCCTTTCACGGCTAACCCGAACGGGTTAGCCGTTTTTTATAATCTATACCCGGACAACATGTTTCCGGCAGAAATACGGCGGTACATCTTCTGATCGGAGTCGCTGAAGGGGCGGAAGGATCCGTGAAAAACCTTGTAGGGCCTTTCCCGAACCACGTCGCGCCATGGCCGGTGCGCGATATTGCAGGGGCGATGGAAGAGTTCATTCCAAGTTGACACCGCTATGCATATTTTCTATTTTAATCTCGAGTTGCATGGTCTGCAGCGGCACCTCCAAAAAAGAAAAGAGAGAATGCCAATGATCAAAAGTCTTGGTTTTCAGAAACTGTTACATGACATCCGGCATCGTCGTGACCGTTACCGGCAGTTTATCGGCATATCGTTTCTGCTGCTGGTCACAGCGGCAGGCAATCCCAAGGGGCTGCTGTATTGGCCGGGATTTTTGTTGGCCGTCGCCGGTATTGCCGTCCGGTTGTGGGCCTCCGGGCACATCAAAAAAGACAAGATGCTGGCAACCGATGGGCCTTACACGTATGTGCGCCATCCGCTGTATGTCGGCAATATTTTGCTGGGGATCGGATTTTCCTTGGCGTGCGGATTGTGGTGGGGATTTCCACTCTTTGTCGGCATTCTCATCGCATTTTATCCCCAGGCGATCAAAAGCGAAGATGAAAAACTTCGTCAGCTCTTCACCGAGCAGTGGGAAAACTGGCGCATGCACACCCGGGCGTTGATCCCGCGCTTCAAAACCGTCGGAAGCCCGGGCGGCAGCTGGTCTTTTTACCAGAGCCTGCGACAGAACGGTGAGCCGATCATCGCTCTGATTCTACTGGCATGTCTCTATTATCTGTACCTGAAACTGTAATCGGGTGCGCGTCCGAACAGCTACTGCTCCCAGCATGTCTGAACAATAAAACCACCGTTTTGCAGGGAAGGGTTTTTTTCTGCAAACACCGCACTGCCGCAGTGGCAAGGGATTCCCGTCGATGAAGTCTGCCCGGATTGCCGGTGTTCCGGAAAACGAATTGCTGGAATGGATCCGAACCAGCGTCTCCGAGAATAGAAATGTCTTAAGCCACGGCTACCAAGGACAAACATTTATATTCCACCGCAATGGCCAGCGCCTTGTTATAAAGGCGCCCATGGGACGCGGGGTGGCGTGGTTCATTCGCAGGTGGATGCTGGCAAACGAACACCGGGTCTACCAGACACTTGCCGGCATCGACGGGATCCCCCAATGCCACGGATTCCTCCAAAAAAGGTATCTGATTCTGGCGTATGTCGAGGGCACGCCGATTCGGCATGCCCGGATCGAAGATCCGGAGTTTTTCTTCAACGCCCTGCTGCAGCTGATCCAGCGCATGCACGCTGCCGGTGTCGCCCATGGCGACCTGAAGAAAAAAGACAATACGCTAGTGGTAGAGGGCAAACACCCTTGCCTGGTGGATTTCGGTGTTGCCGTCATCCGGAAAAAACGGATTGCACCGTTGAACCGGTACCTGTTTCACCTGTTCCGAAAATTCGATACCAACGCCTGGGCGAAATTAAAATACAATCGCCAGATGGATATGATGACTGCCGAAGACCGGATCTATTACCATCGGACCTTTGTTGAATATGCTGCCAGCTGGATTAAGGAAAGCTACTGCAAGACAAGGAAGTTTCTGATCGGAAGATAGACCGACCGGGTCAACGGATTTTTACAGCCGTGCGGAAAGACGTTTATGCCATCCGCGTGACTCCCTGCCTTGGAGGCGCTGTTGACGCTGATTTCCCCGTTTTGCTATAATCGCCTTCATTCATTTACCCTTCCCAAGGAGAATAACGTGAAAAGCCTCAGCGCTGCATGCATTCTTTTGGCCATAATCGGCCTGATCGGCTGTGCATCCAAGCCGGCGGCGTTAAAGAAACAGCCGGCGGGACAATCCCAGGCCGCCGGTGGTGCATTTGAAACGCCCCGATTTTCAGAATTGAACGAGACGGTGAATTATTTGACGGCCTCCGTGGTCGGCGATCTCACCAAAACCCGTGCGATCACTGCCGATAAGCCGGCCGTGATGGCGGTGGCGGATTTTGTGACCGATCAGGGGAAGATAACGCGGCTCGGGCGAGTGGTCACGGACAAGTTGATATCCGGGTTGGTACGATCGGGCCGGTTTTCCGTTCTGGAAAGGGATCTCATCGACCGGGTGATTGCCGAGCAGAAATTTCAGCTGTCACCGTTTGCCGATGAAAGCAGTGCCGCCGAATTCGGTAAAATTTTAGGTGCCGAGGCCATTGTCACCGGAAAACTTTCGGATCTCGGGAGCGTTTTTTACCTGAGCACTCGGGTCATCGATGTGACTTCCGGCAGCCTGTTGAGCTCCGCCGATGCCGAATTGGATAAAAGAAGCGATTGGATATCGCTGTATGATGACGAGATTCCCCATCTGAACAAACCGAAAATTCAGACCCGGGTATTCAGAGCCGAAGGGATCGGCTTTCCGTCCGCCAAATTCCAGAACCCCGCCCAGGCGAAAAGCATGGCCTTCCGGGCTGCCAAGGGCGATGCCATGCGCAACCTGGTGGAAGAAATCAAGGGTACCCATGTTGCTGCCGACACCACCATCGAGCAGATGATGACCCAGAACGACAGCATCCGCATGCAGCTAAACACCACTCTTCAGGGTGCGCGGGTGGTAAGCCGGGAGCAACTGCCGGACGGTTCGGTCAGGGTCGAGATGGAGGTCGAGCTTTCAGAAGAGTTCATCCGGACGATTTCCGGTCCATAACGCGTCAACGCTGCAGTTCAAAGGGCAAAAAGCGGCGACGATTGCCCGTCGCCGCTTTCGCAATGATATTGACCGGAGAGTACCATTCTGTTGGTAATATTCGGGCTATCGGTTTTCCATTTCTTCCAGCTCTTCGTGCATTGAATCTGCATTTTCGCGAACGTAATCCCTGACCTTTGCATCCAGCTCCTTGTAGTCATCCAGGGCTTCCTTGAACCTGATCAGGTCCAGTTCACACAGAGAGTACATGGAGCCATCGGCCGGATCCATCCAGCGGTCGACGATGGTGGCGCCGTGCAGGGTCGATTTGGTAAATGTTTTCAAGGCATTTTCCACGTGTTGTTCTTCCGAAGATGAGGACATATCGCCGGCGGTGGTGGAAGCCATGTAGTCTTTGCTCAGGCTGGCGACATAGACTTCCATCGTCTTGGCGATTTCCGCCCGGGCCCGGTTGTCGGATGTTTCCCGCAGCAGCGCCTTGTTGCGAATTCCGGATGCCACGCCGACACCGTAAAACACCTTGCTTCCGTCTACATCGAACGCACCGCTTCCTTTCATTACCCATTCAGGGCCTTGGGCGGCCGTATCGGCGCTCGGGGCCGTGTCGGGCGTCGACGAACATCCGACGGCCATGAAGACCGCTGTCAACAAGATGATCCCCAGAATCGTCAAGTTTTTTGCTTTCATAATTTCCTCCTTGCTGTTACTGGCTTTTTTTGTACCTCTGTATTTTGCCTTTCATGTCTTCCATCATATCTTCCATCTCCTGCATCTCCCGCAGAAGCTTGCTCATCTTGTATGGCTTTTTCTGGGTGAGAATTTTCCCACCGCCAGGTGCTTCGCTCGATTTCCTGTCCGCCGGGGGCGAAATCTCAGGAGTCGGTTGCTGCGGTACTGACCCAGGAGGCGAATCCAGCTGCTTTTCCGGTGTTATCGGCGGCGGCGGGGTTTCCAATTTCGGGGGGGATTCCGGAACCGGAGCGGATTTAACCGGTTCTGACGGTTTTGGCAAAATCTCAACAGGCTGTTCGGGCGGGTTCGGCGAAGGTTCGGTTTGCGGTGTCGGTTCTGCTTTCAGCGGCTGTTGGTCCATGGGGCTGCCGGATCCCTGTGCTGCCGGAGCGGCTGCGGCCGTGCGAAAAGTATCAAAGCGGTATCCAATACTTGCAAGCCAGTTGAGTGCCACGCTGGACATGATCGAATAGTTTACGTCGGTAATGGTCAGGCCGTCCGCAGCCTTTCTGGCGATCAGGGAATTGATGCCGACCATGTTCCCCTGTGTGTCCAGCAATGGGCCGCCCGAATTTCCGCGGTTGATGCTGGCATCGGTCTGGAACAGGTTTTTCCCATGGACACCACCGTAATTCTGCCGAAAAGCACTGATGACGCCCGTCGTCAGGCTCCAGAGGCCGCCCTGTTCGGGATGTCCGATGGCATAGACCTGGTCTCCGACAACCACATCGGTCGAGTCGGCAAATTCAATTCGACTCAGTGGTCGGTCTACTCCCTCGATTTGCAGCAGGGCCAGGTCCAGGGGGATGTCGTACGCCAGGATTCTGCCCCGGTATCGGTTCGACAAATCGGTCTTGTGATTGCCGGTGACTCTGCGTGGCTTCAAATACACCGACACGTCTTTTTTCAGCCGTGTTGTACCAGGTTTAATAAAGACATGGGCATTTGTGATCACCAGTCCGTCATTGCGAATTATGGAGCCGGTTCCCACGCTGCCGGTTTGCGAATTATCAGCCGCCAGGATGAACACGACAGCCGGACCGGCTTGCTGGTAGATCTCCTTCGGTGTTGCTGCCGGTGCAACGGACAGGCCCACGGTCAGGCAGATAACCTGCATACCGGCAATCCATGCAGTTAGCATTTTCTTCTTCACTGCATTTCACCTCCTTTCATTCCGGGCCGCACATGCAGCGGCTAACGGCTCTGGCGTAAGATATAATTGCTCAAATCCTCGGATATTTCCGCTGCCAGGCTCTGGCGGATGCTTCTCACCGCCCGATCTTCGGCCTGGGCGGTGGTCAGGTGACCGGACTTGCCGGATTTATGTACACTGCCGAAAACCGCACCACCATTTTGATCGACCAGATCGAAATAGGCACTCCAGCGCACGAATTTCCAATCGGCGTCACTCTGGGGAATCGGTTTGATTTCAACCCGGCCTCTGGCCAAAACACTGGCACTGCTGATTTGTTCGGAGACGGAAAAACCCTTGCTGTTGAGCGCTTCCACCAGAGCGCGGCGCACCTCGTCCGCCCGCGAACCTTGCACCGACAGGGCTATCAGGAAATCTTTCAGCAGCGCACCGGCGAACTGGGTTTTAATTTCGGCAATGTTGACCGGGGGGGGTATCCCCCTTCCGCTGCGCTCTACGATTCGCAACTCGGCGTTATATGCCTGTCGCAGCGCATGCTGCTCGATGCAGCTCCGCATCAATTTGATCCGGGTGAGCTTGTCGGTCTGATTGCGACTGTCGCTTAACAGTTGCTCGATCTGCCGGTCGAGTTCCACGATCCTGCTACGAAGGATTTCTGCGGCCTGGATTCGATCGAGAACCGCCAGGGCGTAATATTCGGGGGAAGCGGATGGATCCCGGTACACCCGGCCGATGCGAACGCCGGACAGCACCTTCTGGGTCGACACACGGGTGATCTCCTCGAAGTTAATGCTTTCGGCGCTGCGGGACTTGCCGCCGGTGCGGCTTTCGAAAATCTCCTGGTAGGTGCGGTTGCTCGAGTCGATATGACTGGTAAATATTTTGGCGATTTCGGCCCTGGCTTTGTCTTCCGCCGCCGGCCGTTCGTTTCCATAGCCGACCCCGGTGAGGTACCTGCCGGGTGGGAATTGTCTGCTTTGTCCGTCAATCCACGCGGGCGTGCCACCGGTGTCAATTGGTACCGCCTCCTCGGCCACGGTGGAACCAGGCGCAGGGGGGGCGCTGGGAGGCGGTGTCCGGGCCGAATCGGGCTCCGCGGGGCGCCCCTGCTCCTGCGCCTGCAGGTCGTCAAATGCGCGATCGGAGCGGGAGCGGATGTCGTCCTCGGGGACCGGTTGCGACGCTTTGCCGGCGCAACCCGACCAAGACAGAAGGGCTGCGGCCGCCAGGATGGAGAGGCAATGGATAAAGCTGCGATAGTGCTGCACGGGTGTCACCTTTTCCGGGTCTTTCGAAAACAATGCCGGCGACTGCGCCGACCTGCAGCGCGTAGGGTCCAACCGGCGTTCTCTTGACCTCCGCGGATAAATGGTTTTTTCAGATTACGAGGCGCATGACAACCGGCATCGGTTCGGGTAGCCATCGCCTTATTGCATCGTCCGCTGGAAGAGAAACTTTTTTTCACCACTGCTGACTGCAAAGGCAGACAGGGTTGTCGACTGAACGATCTTGCCGGTGGCGTCGACGAAATCGATCTGCCCGTCGTACAGGCCCGGTGGAATCAGCATCCGGGCTACCCTGATTTCATCTGGCAGCATGCGCCAGTGACGAACATCGGCTCGTTCGGTGGCTGCCGCAGCGATGTTGCCGGCAACCTGAACCAGCAAACCGGCCAGTTCTCCGGCCTGGTCATTGGCTGCCTTGGATGCCGCCTTGGTGGCCATATACTTGCTGGTGGCGCGAGTGATGGCCTTTGCCTTGATCCGGCTTATACGGTTTTCCAGATTTTGCACCGCGATAAAGCCGATGTCTTCCATCAATTCCGTCTGACCCCCAAACCGGCGGTTGCCGTCCACGTTCTGCAAATGGACGATACCGCTGGAAATCCGGTAGGGCTTTTCCTCGAAAACCGGATACGCGATGCTGGCCATGTACCCGTCAGGCATGGGAATGAGCCATTGCCGTTCCATCTTGCTCGGTCCGATGCCGTTGTAGTGAATGATGAAGATTTCTGCACGATCGTTTTTTTCTTCGAGCCGCGGGAATTCGACATCTGGATAGCGTTGGCGAATCTGCTTTATTTCGGCGTCAAAGCCGAGTGCGCTGGCACTGGCCAACAGATTTTCGATCAGAAATCGCGGTGCGCTGACGCGATAGTGAGTGGCATAGTCATTGCGATAGATTTCCTCCGATTTTCGGTAAGAAATGAACGCATCGTTGATCTCTTTGCCCGATTCGTAGAGCACCCCCATCAAAAACCGGATGAAGGCGTCTTCACGGTATACGTTCTTCTGGTCTTCATCGTATCGAGAGTTGATCAGGTTCAATTCGTTGTCCACCTGCCGGGCCTCCACCAGCGCATCTTCGGTGGCTCCCAGAGCGGCAAAGTTCAATGCCAGGTAGAGGTTGACCATGGCATCCTCGAAGTCCTCTCCGCGGTAGGGAATCGTGTTGTCGTTGAACACAAAAGAGGCGGCCTGTTTCGAAATGGAGCGGGTGTAGAGCTCATCGAGGATCGACTCGGCTTTCAGCAGGCTGTCAATGCTTTCCCTATAGCGGCCGGCAAAGTGCGCCAGCAGGCCTTCCTCCATGTAAAACAGGGCTTCATTGCGCCCCTGATATCCTTCCCGGCTTGCCTGCATCAATTGCAGGGCCGCATCGTATTGATGGTGGTACACATGCTGGTCCAACTGCTGGTAGTGGTCCATCTTGGGACCGCAGCCCCAGATCCAGAATGCAATCAGTCCGTGAAGGCATATGAAGGCTGTGGAGGCGGTCCATGCCGATCGGTCCACAGCACGAAAGGGCGCAGCAGCTACCATTTTACTTTCGGTTTTTTAATCAGCTTTTTGATTTTTTTGTCTCCGATCCAGACTTTCAGGTTGTTTTCCATGGAGATCAGTTCCAGGTCGACCTGATAATACATTACCGCCTCGCTGCCGATATCGTCCCGGATCGTGTTGATCGTGCCGATCAGCATGAAATCGGCGCCGATTTCCCGACCGGCTTCTTTCATCGTTTCGTCTGTGGCGTGCTGTGCCATGTCCAACCGCTCTTCGCGGACACCTTCGCGTTCACCTTTGGAGGCGACAAACTGCACCTGCCCGGAATTGATCAGGGCTCTTTCCAGATCCTTGACGAAGGTCTGCACATTGATGTGCTCATGACTGCGGTTTTTAACCTGCCCCACAATCACCGTGGGCGGCTTGCCTGCGTGACGGTCTTCATATCGCTTCAGCCAGGGACGCTTGAGACAGTCATCGATCATCTCTTCCGACACCAGGCGCGAATCCGTATCGTTCCATCGACCACTCAGATCGATGGTGGTATCGACTTCCTTTCTCTCGACCTTGGGACCGGAAGCACAGCCGCTGGCGATCAAGGCGGCAATCAGTATCCGGCAAAACGTTTTTACCCCGCGTTTCATCATTTGGCGGCCTCCTGATTAAAAACATCCTTGTACAAGAAAACGGTGTTTCGTCTGGATGGATAGCGCAGAGAATCCTCCATTGTCCGTTTCACAGTACTGATTCGATTTTGGGCAGACGTGGGCAATACACCGAAAAGATAGAAAGGTCGATCGTGGAATGACGGCACAACATGTGCTCGGGATCGATACCATACCAGCAACGCCAACCCGGTTGGTACAACTTTTGATGCCAATCCGATCGATAGTTGAAAAGGCTCAATTTACAGGAAATTGTACATGAGACCATCTACAAAAGCCAGAAAAAACTGAAAGACGGTTTCCTGCTGAATACCGCCGGCTGACACCGCCGTCGGCACTGCGGTGGCAGGAGTTTTATGCTTGACATGATTTTGGAAGTTGATTATAGGCTTCTCTTTAAGTCAACTGACCGTCTGGGGTCGGCTGAAAGCATCTATTTCGTAGAATTTCAGCTGGTTACAGCAACCAATCATTCCCCCGGACAGCTGGCAAGCGGGAAGCGATCCGAGATGGGGCTTGAAAAACAGTTAGCGAAGAAAAAGGATGCCATTGTCAAGGATTGGTTCGAAAGGGTGTCCCGAACATATGCCCCGGATACCGCACAGTTTCTGAAGAGCGTTCAGGACCCCATCTCCAACCCCGTCGGCCAGAGCCTCAGCGTTGGGCTGGCCGGCTTGTTCGACCAGCTGCTTGCCGGGCCGGACAAAGAGACTGTCAAAACATACCTGGACCCGATCGTCCGGATTCGGGCCGTTCAAGATTTCACCCCTTCCCAGGCCACCGCCTTTATTCTCATCTTGAAAACCGTCATCAGAGACCATCTGAAAAAAGAACTCAGCGACATCCGCACGGTGCAGTCGCTGTTTGCCTTTGAATCGAAGATCGACTCATTGAGCCTATATGCGTTTGACATCTATATGGAATGCCGTGAAAAAATATACGACCTGAAGTCCAATGTCGAACGAAGCAAAGTATACAAGGCATTCAAGCGTGCGGGTTTAATCGTCGAGACATCGGAAGACGTCCCGGGTCTCTAATATATTCATTTCCCAAAGCGTTGCACCCCTGCCGGGAAACCGGCAGCCGGGGGCGGGCTGTGATTGAGGAGCTGTTCAATGAATAAAAGGTACTTATTGTCCCTCATTGCGGTTATCGTTTTGTTTCTCATCTCCTATCTGGGAGTGGAAGCAGTGCCGGGCTCCAAATGGCTATTCGGTATTGTCATTCCCTATGCCGCTTTGATCGTTTTTGTCGCCGGTTTCATCCGGCGACTGCTCACCTGGTCACGATCAGCGGTGCCGTTTGCCATCCCCACAACAGGAGGCCAGCAGAAAACGTTGAGCTGGATCAAGCCGAACGCTATCGACAATCCAAGTTCGAAGGGCGCGGTTTTCGTTCGCATGCTGCTGGAAATCGTTACCTTTCGGTCCCTTTTCAGAAATTCGCGGATGAAGCTGAGGGAAGGCAAAATTTCCTACCAACTGGAAATTTTCCTGTGGGTGGGAGCGCTTGCTTTCCATTATGCTTTTTTTACGGTGCTGTTCCGGCACCTGCGATTTTTCACCGATCCGATTCCGTTGCCGGTGCGGCTGGTGGAAGACCTTGACAGCTTTTTCCGGATGGAAATTTTGCAGGACTTCATTCAAATCGGTGTTCCGGGGGTTTACCTTTCCGGCCTGGTCCTGCTGGCAGCCGTGACCTACCTTTTTCTGAGAAGAATTTTCATTCGCAACGTAAATTATATATCCCTGGCTTCAGATTACTTCCCGCTTTTTTTGATTTTCGGGATCGCTTTCACCGGAATCATGATGCGGTACGTGCTCAAAATCGACGTGACGGCCGCAAAACAGCTTGCCATGGGCCTGGTGACATTTCGCCCGAACATTCCGCAAAACGTGAGCAGCATTTTCTTTGTTCACCTCTTTTTTGTCAGCATCCTGCTGGCATATTTCCCGTTTAGCAAGCTGATGCATTTGGGCGGCATCTTTTTCAGCCCCACCCGCAACATGAGGGCGGATACCCGGGCGGTACGCCATGTAAATCCATGGAACTACCCTGTGAAAGTGCATACCTACGAAGAATACGAAGATGATTTCAGAGACAAGATGATCGAAGCCGGCCTGCCGGTGGACAAGATGCCGGAGCCCCAGGAGGCAGCCGCCGAAGAAGAGGAAGAACCTGCCGCTCCGCCGCAAGAGCCGCCAGCAGACGCAGCAGATGCCGCGGCTGAACCAGAGGAAAAGGAGTAACACATGTCTGATCTTCCAACTGCAGAAGAAATGCTTTCCGGTTTGAAGTATCGCCCGCCATCCACCGATTGGATGGATGCTCCGGCAGAAATCCGCAAAGGCATCGCCTGTTATGCCGGCAATCCAAAGAGCCTTGAAGTGCTCGGATTTCCGAATCCGCGGACCTGGAGCTGCTTCGACGACGACTGGCAGCTGCCGGAAAACTGGCAGGAAATTATCCATGAGGGCTTCAAGGAACGATTGGAAAAATTCCGGTCTTTTAAGGTGTTTATGGACATCTGTGTCCGCTGCGGCGCCTGTGCGGACAAATGCCACTATTTCATCGGAACCGGGGATCCGAAGAACATGCCGGTTCTCAGGGCAGAGCTGCTGCGTTCGGTCTATCGCAATGATTTTACCCGGGTGGGCAAACTGCTGGGGAAAATCAACGGTGCGCGTCCGATGAACTACGAGGTTCTCAAAGAGTGGTGGTCGTATCTGTTTCAGTGCTCGGAATGCCGTCGGTGTTCGCTTTATTGCCCCTACGGAATCGATACCGCCGAAATTACGATAATGGGTCGCGAGTTGCTCAACCTGCTCGGTTTGAACATCGACTGGATCATTACACCGGTGGCCAACTGCTATCGGACCGGCAACCACCTCGGCATCCAGCCTCATGCCTTCAAGGACATGCTCGATTTTTTCTGTGACGATATCGAGGAGATTACCGGCATCCGTCCCGACCCGCAGTTCAACAAAAAAGGCGCAGACATCTTGTTTGTTACCCCTTCCGGTGACGTATTCGCCGATCCAGGCACCTTCACCGCCATGGGGTATTTGATGCTGTTTCATTTTTTGCAGGAAAAATACGGCCTGGACGTTACCTGGAGTACCTATGCGTCCGAGGGCGGCAATTTCGGTCTTTTCACGTCCCATGAAACCATGAAACGGTTGAATGCCAAGATGTATGCCGAAGCCCGGCGCCTGGGTGTCAAGTGGATTCTCGGTGGAGAGTGCGGTCACATGTGGCGGGTGATTCACCAGTACATGGATACCATGAACGGCCCGGCCGATTTCCTGCAGATGCCGGTCAATCCCATTACCGGCACGGCATTCAAAAATGCTGCTTCCACCAAGATGGTGCACATCACCGAATTTACGGCCGACCTGATCAAACACGGCAAACTCGACCTGGACCCCAGCCGCAACGATCACCTCAAGGTTACCTTCCACGATTCGTGCAACCCGGCCCGGGGAATGGGGCTATTTGACGAGCCCCGCTACGTGATCAAACAAACCTGCAAGCACTTTTACGACATGCCGGCCAACGCCATCCGCGAACAAACCTTTTGCTGCGGCAGCGGTTCGGGCCTCAATGCCGGCGAAGACATGGAATTGAGAATGGCCGGGGGGTTGCCCCGGGCCAATGCCGTAAAGCATGTGCACGACAAACACGGGGTGAACATGCTGGCCTGCGTGTGTGCCATCGACCGGGCGGTGCTGCCGGACCTGATGTCTTACTGGGTACCGGATGTAGATGTCACCGGGGTCCATGAACTGGTGGGCAATGCCTTGAACCTGCCGGGCCAGAGTGACAGAACCATGAACCTGCGAAGCGAGGAGCTGGCCGACCTGCAGGGCACCGCGGAAGATACGGAGGACGAAACTGATGAAGAAAAGTAAAGGTGTCATAATCGGAATCATTATCTTTCTCGCTGTCGTGACCTTCCCCTTTCTTTACAACAGGGGAAAGGCGGCGCCGGTCCCCGAGCTGGTGCTGACCGAGACAGCCAAGGCTGCCCAGCAGTGCGTGCGGTCCAAGGACTACATGCAGCGGGAACATATGAAGATTCTGGATCTGTGGCGGCACACTGTTGTCCGCAGCGGTGAACGGGTGTACGTCAACCCCCAGGGAAAAGAGTTCAACATGAGTCTTTCCAACACCTGCCTGGATTGCCACTCGAACAAAGCCGAATTCTGCGACCGGTGCCACGATTACGCATCGGTGCGGCCATATTGCTGGGATTGTCACATTGATAACCCGAAGGAGAGCAAGTGATGGATAGCAGTCGAAGACAGATTCTGAAATTTTTCGGTATTTCGGCGCTGGCGATGAGCACCAAGCCGGTACTCGATGCCTTTGCCGCCGGTCAGGCGGCCGGGGATGCTGAAGCGAATGAGCACACCCAGTCCGGCCCGGATGCCCTCAAGGCCCGGCAGTGGGCCATGGTCATTGACACCCGCGAGTTTCACTCTCTGGAGGACGTGGAGCCGTTGATCGAAGCTTGCCACAAAATCCACAACGTTCCGCATCTGCCGGTAAAGCGGCACGAAATCAAATGGATTTGGGAAACCGAGTACAAACATGCCTTTCCGATGAAAGGCGCCCGGTTCATGGCAGAAGATTTGCAGCACCGGCCGATCCTGGTTTTGTGCAACCACTGCGAAAATCCGCCCTGCTGCAGAGCCTGCCCGACCCAGGCGACCTTCAAACGCGAAAGCGATGGAATCGTACTGATGGACTTCCACCGCTGCATCGGCTGCCGGTTCTGTATGGCCGCCTGCCCCTTCGGGGCCCGCAGCTTCAACTTCCGTGACCCGCGACCGTTTATCGCCGAGACCAACAAGCAGTTTCCCACCCGCGCAAAGGGTGTTGTGGAGAAATGCAACTTTTGCGCCGAACGTCTGGCCGTCGGTCAGCAGCCGGCCTGTGTGGAAGCATCCGAGGACAAAATTACTTTCGGTGATCTCTACGACCCCGAATCGAAGGTGAGAGAACTGATCAAAACCAATTACACCATCCGCCGCAAGCAGTCTCTGGGGACGGAGCCGGCGATTTACTATATCGTGTGAGGTGACTATGCTTGAATTAGCGATCAGAGGAAGTAAAAAATACTATGGCTGGATGCTGCTGCTGCTGGGCATCATCGGGGTGGGTTTTCTTTTCTACCTGAAGCAGCTGGATTTCGGCCTCGGGATCACCGGGATGAGCCGCGATGTTTCATGGGGGTTTTACATCGCCCAGTTTACCTTTCTGGTCGGAGTGGCTGCCGGAGGCGTCATGGTGGTGCTGCCCTACTACCTGCACGATTACAAGGTCTACGGCCGGGTGACGATTCTCGGAGAGTTTCTGGCCATTGCGGCCGTGGTGATGTGCCTGCTGTTTATCATCGTCGATCTTGGTCAGCCAATGCGATTGTTCAACGTTCCGTTGTATCCCACGCCGAACTCCGTGCTCTTCTGGGATATGATCGTTCTCAACGGATACCTGTTTTTGAACATTATCGTCGGCTGGAACGTTCTGGAGGCCGAGCGCAACGGTGTTCACTACCAGGCCTGGGTCAAGCCCTTTATCTATCTTTCCATCCCCTGGGCGATCAGCATCCACACCGTGACCGCATACCTGTACGCCGGCCTGCCGGGCAGAGGCTTCTGGCTTACGGCCATCCTGGCACCGCGGTTTCTGTCTTCGGCGTTTGCTTCCGGTCCGGCCCTGTTGATTCTGCTGTGTTTGTTCATCCGCAAGACGACCAACTTCGATCCCGGGCGCGAAGCGATCCAGACCTTGGCAAAAACCGTGGCCTACGCCATCTGCCTGAACGTGTTCTTCTTTCTGTGCGAAATTTTCACCGTCTTTTACAGCCAGATCCCCGAGCACATGGATCACTTCAAATACCTGTTTGTCGGGCTGCACGGACACGGGGCCTATGTGCCCTGGATGTGGACCTCCCTTGCGCTGATGGTGCTGGGAATCATCCTGCTGGTAAACCCGCTTACCCGCAAAAATGAAGGGGTTCTGGCCGTGGCCTGTGTCGTGATATTTGCCGGAACGTGGATCGACAAGGGAATGGGAATGATCTCCGGTGGATTTGTTCCCAACCCCCTGCACGAGGTCAGCGAGTACATACCGTCCGTGCCGGAGCTGATCATCTCCTTGGCGGTCTGGTGTGTTGGGTTCCTGGTGCTTTCGGCTCTTTATAAAATTGCCGTGTCCGTCAAGGAGGAAACCAGAGCGTAGCCGAAACCCGCATCACTGCTGAAAACAAAAGGGGTCGCTTGATTGAAGGCGCCCCCTTTTTTGTTGCGTTTTCCAGCCGACGTCTTAATTTATACCCTGATATCGGAAGGGCCCATGAACCTCGTCTTTGACTCCATATCGGCTTCCTGGCAGCTGCTGCTGGAATCTTCGATCTATATTCTCTTCGGACTGCTGATCAGCGGCCTGCTGCGCGCCTTTCTGCATCCGCATGCGGTCGCGCGACACCTGGGAGGCGGCCGTTTTTCATCGGTGTTCAAGGCCGCGCTGCTCGGCATTCCCATTCCGTTGTGATCCTGCGGGGTGCTGCCTGCAGCCGTGTCGCTGCGGAAACAAGGGGCCGGCAAGGGGGCGGTCACATCCTTTCTGATTTCCACGCCGGAATCCGGTGTCGACTCGATTTTTATCACCTACGCCCTGCTCGATCCAATCATGACGATCGCCCGACCCGTTGCCGCATTCTTCACGGCTGCTTCGGCCGGCATTGCCGAAACGATTTTCGACACGAAAAAGGATGCCGACGAAGTCATTCCAGACCTCTCCTGCCCTGTGGATGGTTGCTGTGACGGCGTAAGCTGCGACCCGAGGCAGCACCGGCTGCATCACTCGGTGTCAGAAAAAACATACGTAGGGCTGCGATACGCTTTCACGGAATTCTGGGACGATCTGGCCGGCTGGTTTTTCGTCGGTCTGATGATTGCCGGTGTCATAACGGCGCTGATTCCCGACGACATCTTCAGCCGCCACCTGGGAAGCGGCCTGCCGGCCATGCTGCTGATGTTGGCGGTGGGGATTCCGCTTTACATCTGCGCCACCGCTTCCACTCCGATTGCAGCGGCCCTGATTTTAAAAGGCGTCAGCCCGGGGGCTGCGCTGGTGTTTTTGCTGGCAGGACCGGCAACCAACGTGGCATCGCTGACAGTCTTGAGCGGTGTGTTGGGCAAGCGCGCCACCGGTATCTACCTGACGGTCATAGCCGGTTCGGCGGTTGCATTCGGCCTGCTGGTCGACCAGGTGTATGCATTGGCAGGTGTTTCCGCCCGGGCCTCCATTGGCCAGGCAGCCGAAAGCATGCCGGCCTGGCTGGAGCTGGCCGCAGCCGCTGTGTTGCTGGGCCTGTCCGTCAAGCCGTTGTTTCACAAGGCAAGCGCGTTGCAGCGAAGGGTCTTCAAATACCGCAAAGCATCTTCGCGATCGACGCTGACGGATTTACCGCCTTCTGGCAACCCCCCGGACAACTGCGGTCCGACATGAGGATGTTCGTAGCAGGGCCAGGCCGGCGGCCGGCCCATCAGGTGGATGGTTGCGCGGCGGTAGCGGGCAATCAGATCGTTGCTGCAACCCTATGCGGACGCGCCGCAGCTACCCTGCAGCTGCCACCAGAGAGGAAAGGAGCGTAAGGATGACGTTGGAAGTCGTACGTAGCACATTGGCCTGGTGTTCGCTCATCAACATCATATTGCTGGCCTGGTGGGCGGTATTTTTTTTCTTTGCGCATGATTGGACATACCGGATGCACAGCAAGTGGTTTCACATACCGGTGGAAAAATTCGATGCCATCCACTATGCCGGGATTGCGTTCTTTAAAATGGCGATTTTGCTCTTCAACCTGGTTCCATATCTGTCTTTGCGGATCGTCGGCTGAAAAAACAGGAAGATAACAGGGGTCTTTACGAAAAGGGCAGCGCTGCAGCGGCTCACCGCCGGCACGCTAAACCGCGACTCCGCTTATTCGTGGCGCAGGGCGGCGATCGGATTCATGGATGCCGCCCGGCAGGCCGGATACAGCCCGAAGAAAATCCCTACCAGTATGGACATCAGCAGCGGCAGACAGACCGCAACGACGGTTACGACCGTTTGCCAGCCGGCCACGGTCGTGATCAGCCAGACGGCTCCGACGCCGGCGGCAATGCCGGCAACGCCGCCCGCGGCCGTCAAAATGATCGACTCGGCCAGAAACTGCAGGACGATGTGAGTGCGGGTGGCACCGACCGCCCGCCGGATGCCGATCTCGCGCGTTCTCTCCGAAACGGTTGCCAGCATGATGTTCATGATCCCGATACCGCCCACCAGCAGAGAAATTCCGGCTATGGCCCCGAGAATGGTGTTGAACATCCGTCTGGTTTTCTCCGATTGTTTCAACAGCTCCCGCGGAACCACCATCTGGAAATCCTGCACGCCGTGATGCGCAACTTCCATCAGCCGTTGCACGATCCGCGCGGCTTCGGCCACCTGATCGGTGTCCTCTACCTGCAGTATGATCTCCGTCACTTCGGATGGCGGGGGCGCTTGCCCGTGTGGGGTTTGGGCGATGATGCGTTCAACACCCAGGGGAACGAAAACCATCTCGTTGACATTTCTTGCAGAGACCGCCGAAGTTTTTTTTGCCCGATCCTCGCGGCGTTTGAGTGCGCCGACGATCTTGAAAAGGTGATCTTCGATTCTCAGGTCACTGCCGATCCGCATATTCGGCCCCAGGCTTGCAGCGACAGCGCTGCCGAGCACACAGACCTTGTTTTTTCTGTCGACATCGCCATTGCGGATGAACCGGCCACGGTGGATCGCAAGATCCTGTATTTCGGCCAGATTCGCCGAACAGGCGACAAACTGAGGGGTAATCTGCCGGCCGGTTCCAGAGATGGAAGCCGAAAACTCCTTCAAACAGGCTGCCTGTGACAGCAGCTCACAGTTTCTTTTGAGCATGGCCGCATCATCGGCGCGCAGCCCGGGAGAAAGTTTCCTGCGGGCCCGGTATGCTTGCTCGCCTGTCAGCCGGATCGGTTTCAGATAGATGTTGCGGGTCCCCAGCTGCTCGATCTGGCGCAGGGCCTGTTCGCGGGCACCTTCGCCGATCGATATCATCGACAATACGGCCATCACCCCGCACACGATTCCCACCACGCTCAAGGCCGAGCGCAGCTTGTGGTCCATCAGCGCGCGAGCCGCCGTACGAAATATGCCGTACAGCCGGTAAAGGCGATTATGCAAATCTGCCGTCATTTAGCGTCATCACTCGGCCGGCACGGCCCGCAACATCCTGGTTGTGGGTTACCATAACGATGGTGGCGCCGGCATCATTAAGGGTTTCAAACAGATCAAGAATTTCGCGCCCGGTGCTCGAATCGAGATTGCCCGTGGGCTCATCTGCCAGGAGTAACCGGGGATCTGTGGCAATGGCCCTGGCGATGGCTGCACGCTGCATCTCGCCGCCCGATAGCTGGTAGGGTTTGTGTGCGATCCGGCCGGCGAGCCCCACCTGTTCGATGGCCGAAAGGATCCGGGTTTCGCCGTCGCCGTTTTGCGCGGCATGATAAAGAAACGGCAGCTCGACGTTTTCCTTCACGGAGAGGTTGTGAATCAGGTTGAAGGTCTGGAAGACAAAACCGATCCGCCGTGCCCTGGTTTGCGACAGCTCGGAATCGGTGGCCGCCAAGATGTCCCGTCCGTCCAGCAGATAGCTGCCGGAATCGGGCCGGTCGAGGCAACCGAGGATGTGCAGCATTGTCGACTTGCCCGAACCGGAAGGACCCATGACCGCAACGAACTCGCCCTGCCGTATCGTCAGATTGACTTTTCGCAACACCGGCAGCCTGCCGTATCCGACGGTATACGACTTGGTTATAGCAGTCATTTCAACCAGGTGCGGTGGCATGCTACCCGTCCATATCCGGTTTCACCAGGCTGATCCGATCACCCGGATTCAGCCCGGAGCGGATGACCACCAGATCCTCGTTTTGCCTTCCGGTGATCACGCCGACTTTTTCAAATCCAGCTCCGCTGTGCCGGTAGCAGTAAGTGGCCCCGCCCTCCTGGAAGACGGCTTGAACCGGGATAACCAGCTGCTCCTTCACAGTGGCAGAGAGTATCGTGACCCGTGCGGTCATGCCCGGCCGCAGCCGATCGTTTTGATCCTTCAAGGCGATGGTCAATTCGAAATACTTCTCGCCCCGGCCGAGCCGCTGAAACTCGGATGCCAGTGCGCCCACAAAAGAGATTTCACCGGCAAACACCGATTCGGGATAGGCGTCCACCTGCACCCGACAATTTTGACCGACGACAATTTTGTGCAGGTCGATTTCGCGCACCTGGGTTTTGACTACCATCGAAGAGATGTCCGGCAGGTACACCAGCGGCTGGTTGGGCAGCACCGAGTCGCCTTCCCGGGGTTTGCGTTTGCTGCCCTCGCGATAGGCTTCAAAATGGATGGCGATGCCGTCCGACGGCGCCCGGATGATGGTTTTTTCCAGCTCCAGGCGTGCCGCGGCCAGATACGCTTTTACGGTCTTGAGCTTGCCGCCAACCTCGTCGTAGCTCGCTTTGGCCTTTGCGATTCGGAACACCCCGCCTTTTTTCAACTGGCCGAGCTCCATCTCGGCCTGCTGGACCTTGGCCTCGCCGGTCTTGATCAGCGAGGGCAGAACGTGGTTGCGGTAGGATGAAAAATTTTGCTCCGCAGCGCCGAACTGCTCTTTCAGCTCGGCGCACTTCTCCCGGGCGGTGGAAATTTCCCGCTCATTGCCGAACCCTTTCTGCGACAGCTCTTCCAGATCGCGGATATAAGACAAGTAGCGCCGGTATTCTTCCTCCAGCTTGGTCATTTCAGACTTCAAGCCGGCCAGCTTCAACGGGCCGTCACCTTCCCGCAACCGTTTCAGATCGAGCACGGCAACCTGCAGGTTGTATTCGGCGTTTCGGATTTCACGCTCCACCTGACTTTTTTCCCATTCGAGCATCTGCCCGTTGGCTTCCACAGCCGCCTCCAGTGCCTGGACATCGCTTTCCAGTCGCCGGACCTCCTCTTCGAAGGGTGCCGGGTCGAGCCTGACCACGACATCCCCTTTGGCAACCGGGGTACCGTCGCCGACAAGAAAGATGATCTTGCCCCGATCGCCGCGGATGGTGGAGGAAACCATGTGCGACCGGGCCGCGTCGAGAACGCCGATCGCCGACACGGTGATATCGAAGCTGCGGGGGCTTGCGGTGGCCAGCCGGGGTGGGGTTTCTTTCTGGTTCGATCCAACCAGACCTGAAACCAGAATCCCGGCCGAGCCGATCGCGGCCAGCAATATGAGATACTTTTTCATGGCTGTTCACTTCTCAGCGGTTGTGCACCTGTGCTGTTGGCACCGTTGGTGCCGATCAGCGTCCCGAGTGCCGAACGCAGCCGGTAGATCCCGACGATGTAATCGGTTCGGGATGTGAGCAGGTCGACCCTGGCCCGGGCCAGCTCGTTTTCGGATTCGATCACGTCGAAATTATCGGCCATCCCATATCGGAATTTGATCTGTGCGAGCGCCAGTTTCCCTTCGGCCGCCGCAATCTGCTCTGCTCTGATGGCAACGCTCTCGCCGGCTTCCCTCAAAGCATCCAGCTCGGCGCGCACCTCCCTGACGATATCGTCGCGATCCTGCTGCATGCTCAACCGTGCGGTTTTCACCGCCAGCAGGCTCTGCTGAAAAGCAGCCTTTTCCGCACTGCGCGGCCAGCTGGTTCCGCCGATCAGCGCGACGCTCCAGTTGTCGTCGTCGAGTTCAATGCTTTGTCGAAAATCTTCGGCGGTCGCCACTCTTTCGTAGTCCATCTGCAGTCGAAACTCGGGCCAAAGCCCCTGTTTGGCGATCCGGGATTTCCGCAATGCGTTTTCCACCCGATCCCCGGCCCGCCGGATCTCCACCCGGTTGGTCAGTGCGATGTCCAGCGCCTGCGCGGGATCAAGAGAAACCGTCTCGTATTCGACCGGAGCCGTTACCTGCACGGTCAGGTCGAGGGGCAAAGCGAGAATCAGCTTCAGCCGGTCCCTGGCATCGGCCAGCGCCCTTTGGGTGCGGTTTAAATTGTCCTGGGCATCCTTCAGGCTGATCTCGGCCCGGTAGACATCGATGGGACCGGCCAGCCCGGCCTTTTCCTTTACCCGTGCTGAATCGACATGAGCCCGGTACCGGGCGATCTGTTCGGCAAACAGATCCAGCAGTTCTTCCTGCCGGATGACGGCATACACCGCCGCCACCGTGTCGAGTGCTGTCCGGTCCCGGGTCAAATATCGTGAATACATCGATTCCCGCAAACTGAAGCTGGCCGAATTGACGCTGTCCATGTTGAATTCCTGACCAAACCGCCGAAACAGAGGAATGCTCAGCGAAACACCGATGCCGGTGGTATAGTCACCCGAGTCGGCCCTTTCCACCCGCGGCGTGACAGCGCCCGTGGGACCGTAGGCAAACTTTTTCTCCACCGCGCCCTCCACCCCGAACCCTGATTCGGCCCCCGACTCGTCTTCTGCACTGGAAACCGATGCATCCACACCCGGCACCAGCTTGACCTCGAATTCGGATTCGGCGGCTTTCAGGGACCACTCCCGAATCTGCACCGCATCGTCGGAGGAGATCACCCCCCGGTTGGCACGCAGCGCCAGGGATATGGCCTGTTCTAAAGTCAGACTTACATGGATGAAATCATGGCTTTCTTTCAATTCGATTTCTGTACTGGATACAAATGCGCTTGGAGCAAAGATGGCGATAGTCAGCAAAAAAAAGAAAAGTCGGCGAGTGTTATACAAAACAGTATCCTCTGCTTTTAATGTTACTTTCCGATCATTGTAATTTATATTTATCTAATGACGGTCTTTAACCGACTGTATATGTAAATCTTGTCGGGGGTTGCAATGGGCTGCCATCTGTTCCTTGGATATTCACCAGTTCAATGATGAGATCTGTAGGAACACTAATAGCCGCTGCTTGTATGACCACGACCCTTGAATTCTGACTGATAAGCGATAGTGTCCACTGTCCTGATAGTTCCAGGAAATTGTTGCTTATGGAAACTGGGTTAATGTCTTTGCTGAAAGTAAATGTTACGTCGAAAGTCGATGCAACGGGAGGTATTTGCGTCGATGCAGTTGGAGGACTTTCTTGAACGGTTAACGGGCCGGATCCCGAATCCGAACCATCGCTGCCGATAAGGATGCCACCAACCACCGCAGCCCCCCCAATCCCGAGCCCCCACGTCAGGTAGTTGGGCCCGAGGCCGGAATAAAGGGCTTGGGGCAAGCCGGAGATGCCTACACCGGCTGAGGCAGCCCCTCCGGCCCTGGCGGTAGCGGCCTGCATCGGGCCGATCACCTGGGCCGGGCCGGTGTCGCCGACAAACAGCACGGTGGTGTCCTTGCCGGTGGCAAGGGTGGTCATCAAGGGGCTGCCGGGTGCCACCGCAACGGCAAAATCTGATCCCCTGACCCCCACCACGGCCGTCGGGGTTTTGACCTTGTACTGGGAGCTGCGAAAGTCAGCCAGCTTGGTGACGATAAACCGGGCCTTGCCGAACAGCAGGCGCAGGAAGGATTCCCTGGTTGCCTTGGACGGATCGTAGATCGACTTGTCGAGCACGATTTTGGTGTAGGTGCCAAGCGTGATGAAGCTCTTGTCGTTGAATTCGATGCCGGCACTTGTTTTTTCCTCGGTTACAAGCGTGTCGAAGGAAAACACCGGGTTGTCCTTTTGGAGTGCGAAGGCGGTGTTTTCTCCGCGGTGGACAACCAGCATCCGGCCCTTGGCGGATTTGACCGTTCCGATGGGATCGCCAGCTCCGGGCTGGAACCCTTCTGCCACGGTTACACCCGGCGGCAGAAGGCTTTCGGCGGGTTGAATGTCTTTTTCGAAAACTTCCAGCAGCGCATCTCCGGGTTCTTCTGCTAAGACCGGAAAAACCAGCAGCAGAGCCATGACAGCTGAAAACGCGACGCACAAAAGGCCCACTTTACGCATGGTATCATTCTCCTCTGTTTGTAAAGTTGTCGGATCGGTGCTTGAATGTAGGTGCTGGAACTATTTCATCGAATCGTAGCAGCCGATAGTGCCGCTGCCCGATGTGTTTGCTGGAAAAGGCCCGCCGGTTTGTTTCCTTTATACGCAGAAACAGCCGGGTCGATAGATTCAGCTGGTCCGAATGATCGCTGTTTGTTATGTTCGTGGCAGGTGCCAGGGGCAGGTGGTACAGTGCATTGAATCCTGCCCAATTGACGCGCAGCCGCCGGCCGTGCAAGGGTCGTCATCTAAACAGCATTCAACCAACCTGGTGACTGGATGGATGCTACGTTCCTATCGTTATCGGCGCTGAAAGGTCAAGGGAAAATAGATGCTACTGTCGTTAAAGGACTGCCTGGCGGCGATTTCAGCCGACACCGGCACCCTGGCGGCCGGTTGCAGGAAAAATAGAATGGCGGATAAAACGGTTGCAGATCAAAAGGTGTTTGTATCGCTGATTCGAACGGCACAGGAAGATGCGGCCCTTCGGAGCCGGCTCCGGATGATCCTGGCCCAGCCGCCTTTTCACCGCCGTTCGCTTCTCAACACCTTGCTTGAGGAACTGAAGTTGCAGTCGGCTCCCGCCGATTTTGTCCGGGCCATCGCCTGTTTGCTGGAAGACGATGTCGCCAGCAAGGCCCGGGAGCTGTTGGACGAATCGTGACAGGCGGATTACCATCAGGATTGTAGGGTGAAAACCGGGAAGGGCCAATGAAGCAAATCACGTGGAAAGAATTCGAACAGGTAGAGCTTCGGGTGGGCACGGTGGTGGCGGCCGAGGGGTTTCCGGAGGCCCGAACGCCGGCGTATAAACTTACGGTCGATTTCGGGCCGCAGCTCGGCATCCGGCGCTCCAGCGCCCGCATCACAGATCTTTATTCGCCTGAAGAGCTGGTGGGCCGGCAGGTCGTCGGGGTGGTCAATTTCCCGCCCAAACAGATCGGCCCGATGATGTCCGAGTGCCTCGTCACCGGATTTTATCGCGCAGACGGGGCGGTGGTGCTGGCCGTGCCGGAGCGTCCGGTGGAAAACGGGGCCCGGCTGGCCTAAGGCTGCAAGCAGCCCGGTTCTGCGGGCAATCCGTGCAGCCCTTCTGGCTCCAGGGGCACTATCTGTTAGCTTCGCCTACCGGGCTTGGGGCGGAAAGGTAGAAACATGGCAGGGGCGGTTGAAAATGGAAACAGCGGTGGTTCTGCCGGGAAGGGCGCTGCAATGCCTGCGCTTTTTGTCGGACACGGCAACCCGATGAACGCTATCGAAGATAACCAGTTCAGCCGGGCATGGATGCAAGTGGGCCGATCCTTGCCGAGACCCGAAGCGGTGTTGTGCATCTCCGCTCATTGGGAGACCGACGGTACCTATGCAACCGGCATGCAGCGGCCCAGAACGATCCATGACTTTACCGGTTTTCCAGGGCCGCTATACGAGGTGCAGTATCCGGCGCCGGGTATGCCGGAAATGGCAGAGCGGTTGAAAAAATCGGTATCCGGCACCACCGTGCGGTCGGATGCCGGCTGGGGGCTGGATCACGGCAGCTGGTCGATCCTGTGCCGGATGTTTCCCGATGCCGACATACCGGTTGTGCAGCTGAGTATCGACTATACGCAGCCCGCCGCATTTCACTACGAGCTGGGCGGACAGCTTAAAGGGTTGCGCAAAGAAGGGGTGCTGATCGTCGGCAGCGGGAACATGGTTCACAATCTGGGCGTGATGGTCTGGCAGGATACGGCCTTTGATTGGGCACGGGAGATGGACCGGACGCTCACGGAGCTGATCGTATCCCGCGACCACCAGCGGCTCGTCGACTACGATCAGCTGGGGCCGGCGGCCCGGCTGGCCGTGCCTACCAGTGAGCATTATCTGCCCCTGCTCTACGTGCTTTCCCTGCAGGACGATGACGATGATGTCGCGTTTTTTGCCGAAAAGGTGACGCTGGGATCCGTGTCGATGCGATCGGTTCGTATCGGCTGATGCTAAACAGCGTCTGTTCGGTTCGGCCGCGGTGCAGCGCCGCCCGGTTTGCGACTATGTTCGCTGTTTGAGCAGGTCGCGAATTTCGGTCAGCAGCACTTCTTGCTTTGAAGGCTCGGGCGGCGGTTTCGGTGCCTCTTCCTCCGTTCGTTTGAGAGCATTCATTGCCTTGATCGCTATAAAAATCGCAAAAGCAATGATGACAAAATCGATCACGGTCTGGATGAATTTGCCATAGGCAATTACCACCGCAGACGCGTCGCCGGCGGCTTGTTTGATGGTGACCGACAGCTCGGAAAAATCGACGCCGCCGATCAACACGCCTATCGGCGGCATGATCACATCTTTGACAAAAGAAGAGACAATTTTGCCGAACGCAGCACCGATGATGATGCCCACGGCCATGTCGACGACATTGCCTTTTACGGCAAATTCCTTAAATTCTTTCAACATACCCATTGGCCCCCCCTTTCTTCCGGTTTCGGATCGCCACTTGACGGTGACAGTACCGGTTGCGAAGGTTTTGCTTGAAATGCAATCCCGTGCAATAGATGGGGCCAAATGGCGGGAAAAAGCAAGCAATATGTTGGGGATAACGAACCGGCGGGCGGGTTGTGCCTGTTCGGGAAATCAAGTCCTTCTCGTTCGCAGCCCCGGCATGCAGCCGCACGGCCGGTTGCCGGTGAGTCAGCATCAATGAACCTTTGTCGGCGCCCAATATGCAGCCAGTAAGGTGATCGGAAATGGATTTATGGTTTTTCATAATGGAGTTGGTGATGCTGCTGGGCAGCGCCTTTCTGTTGGGTGCGCTGGCCCAGCGATTGCGTCAAAGTCCCATCGTCGGGTATCTTCTGGCCGGCACCATCGTCGGTCCTTTGCTGTTTAATGCGGAAGCCGTCAACCAGACCGCAGAGCTGGGTGTGTCCCTGCTGTTGTTTTCCATCGGCCTGGAATTTTCGTTTGAGCGTCTGCGCAAAATGGGCGCCATCGCATTCGGCGGCGGTGCGATACAGGTCGCAGGGACCCTGCTGCTTGTTGCTGCGGCGTTAGCCGTCCCGCGGGGTCTTCCGGAGGCACTGACCATCGGTGCGATTGTCGCCCTGAGCTCAACGGCGGTGGTCATGCGGGTGCTGGTGGACCGTGCGGAAATCGATTCGGTACGTGGCCGCACCTGCCTGGGGATCTTGCTGCTGCAGGACATTGCCATCGTTCCCCTGGTGCTGATGGTCGGCCTCTTTTCTCCTGCAGCCTCGGAATCCGGGCTTGGCCTGCACCTGCTCAAGGTCACCGCCGGAGTGGTGGGGCTGTTTGTCGGTTTTTATCTCCTTTGTTTTCAGATCATCCCCCTGCTGCTTTCCGTCAAAGGTGTCTTTGCCAGCCGGGAGCTGACCGTATTGATGTCGATCGTCGTTGGGCTGGGAGCCGCCTGGTCAGCCCATGCGATCGGTATTTCCCCGGCCCTGGGGGCTTTTGTCGCCGGAATGCTTTTAGGAGAATCGCCTTATGCCACCCAGGTCAGGGCGGACATCGGCGCACTGCGGACCATGATGGTGACGCTGTTTTTTGCCTCCATGGGTATGCTGGCAAAACCGCTCTGGTTTATTGCCAATGCACACTGGGTGTTGTCGGCAGCAGGCCTTATTTTTGTTTTCAAAACCGCGATCGTTTATACCGCCTGCCGGCTGTTCGGACTCGACCGGCGGCATTCACTGGCCACGGGGATCAGCCTGGGACAAATCGGAGAATTTTCCTTTGTGCTGTCGGCGACAGCCCTCAGCGCTGGCGTCCTGGGTCCCTATGCATTCGACCTGGCCGTGTCGGTGATTATTCTTTTGATGTTTACTGCCCCGTACATGGTTTCGCTGGCATTTCCACTTGCCGACCGCCTGCTGTCGCTTCTGGCAAAGCAACCGCCCGTGCCGGAAGCCAAGCATCCGGCAGACGGCGGCAGCCCCGGCGGCCATGTGTTGGTCGTGGGTTTTGGTCCGGCCGGCCGAGAGGTGGTCCGTGCGGTGAAGGAAAGGCAGCAGCGGTTCGTTGTCATTGACATCAATCCCCAAAGCCGGCAAGCGGCGCGACAGATGGGTGTGGAGCTGCACCTTGGAGATGCGGGCAGGGAAGAGGTTCTGATGCATGCCGGACTGTCGTCGGCCTGCATGGCGGTGGTCACTTTGCCCGACCCCACCGCCGCTGTTCGCGTTGTTCAGGTGCTTCGCAGAGAGAGGCCTGAACTGGTCATCGCCGCACGCTGCCGATACAATCGCCATCTGAAGGAGTTTGAAAACGCCGGCGCCGATATCATCGTTGACGAAGAATCCCTGATGGGTCAGACGCTGGCAATGAAAATCACCGAGAACATGCAGGAAGTTACAGGAACAGCCCTGGCCTGTGGGCTGGCGGGCCGGAACCCGGAAGATCCCCGGTGAGAGTGCGGGCTAGGCAAGCGGTAAACGATCGCCTCCGCAGAATATAAAGATCCCGTCACCGGGGGCTTGGCAGGCAAGAGTCATATTCAACCTTTCGGCCAGATCGACCGCCAGGGTGGTGGGCCGGGATACGGCGATGATGATCGGCAAACGGGCGCGGGCGGCTTTTTGTACCAGCTCGTAGCTGATTCGCGAAGAGAGCGCCAGGATGCACGCTTCTTGCAGGCGGTTTTTCAGAAACAGTTTGCCCACCGCTTTGTCCAGCGCATTGTGCCGCCCGACATCTTCTGCGGCGGCGAGAAGCTCACCATCGGCTGTAAACAGGCCGGCAGCATGCGACGCACGCGTGCGTTGCCGCAGCACCTGACTGCGGGACAAGGCCTCGATGGCCCCTAAGGCCACCGATGATCGGATTTCGGGGCCGTCCGGTACGGCGGGGATCGCCTGCTGCAGGTCTTTGACCACCTCCTTGCCGCAGATTCCGCAGCTGGTCTGACTGATGTAAGATCGTCGCTCCAGTGTATCGGCAATGATGCTCCGGCGCTCGGCGGCCACGGTGACCGCTACCGTATTGGTGTCGGCACCGTCGCAAAATCCGATGGAGCCGATTTCGGCCGGGCTGTCCACGATTCCCTCCGCCAGGCAGAAGCCGGCTGCATGCGCAATTTCCTCGCCGGGGGTGCGCATGATCACGGCATACGGATTGCCGTCAATGCGGATCGAAAGCGGCTCTTCGGAGACGAGCGCTTGGTTTGCCGTTTGTTCGGAACGTGGACTTCGATGAAGGATTATGCGGCGCTTTGAGGGATTCACTGGGCCAAGTGTTTTGTCGATGCCGAACAGATCATGTTGCCGAAAGAGAGTCAAGGCGCACCAGTTCGTCACCGGTGCGGATTTCTCCGCCACGCAGAACCCGGGCAAACACACCTTCTTTGGGCATGATGCAGTCTCCGGCTTTATAGTAGATGGCGCATTTGTTGTGGCATTCTTTGCCGATCTGGGTGATCTCCACCATGGCGAACCGCCCGATTTGAAACCGGGTTCCCACCGGTACCGACAGCCATTCGACCCCGGCGGTGGCAATGTTTTCGGCAAAGTCGCCGAAGCTCACCTCCAGCCCCCGACTGCGCGCCTCATCGATGCTTTCGGATGCCAGAAAGCTCACCTGCCGGTGCCAGTCGCCGGCGTGGGCGTCACCGAAAAGCCCGTGCTCTTTGACCAACTCGGCCCGGTCGACGCATTGCTTGCGGGTTCCCTTCTTTTTGCTGAGAGCAATCGATACGATTCTCATTCGGTGCCTTTCCATTCCCGGTTGTCTTCTCAACGGGCCTGCGCTATAAACAGCGATAAGCTACAGCAATGTATAAGCATTGAACCGGGGTGGTGTCCACCTTTAAATTGGCATTTGCGGTGGTGACAGAGGCCACAGTGCAGGTGAATACAGCGATAGTTTTTTCTTGACAAAGGTGGATAAACAAATCATATTTACAACTTTCTGTGCAGACCCACAGGTGATTGTGGATTGTGAACCTAAAGGAGGCCTTCGACATGTACGCGATAGTGGCCACGGGCGGTAAGCAGTACAAGGTCCGTGAGGGAGAGGTATTGCGGATCGAGAAAATCCCCGGCGAAGTGGGAAGTCCGGTTTCTTTCGACCAGGTCCTTATGGTCGCCGATGGTGAAAACGTCAACATCGGCCGGCCTGCACTGGACGGCGCCGCGGTGACAGCCCGCATCGTTGAGCAGGGCAGAGCGAACAAATTGATCGTTTTTAAATACAAACGCCGCAAGCGCTACCGCCGCAAACAGGGACACCGGCAATCCTATACGGCAGTAAAAATTGGCGCCATTACCGCCTAGTGGCCGGACTAGTTGGCGACGGGCATATGAAAAACAACCTTCCGGCTCGAACGAGGTTCGGACAGGAGATCAAAAATGGCTCACAAAAAAGCAGCGGGAAGCTCCAAAAACGGACGCGACAGCGCCGGGCAGCGGCGCGGAGTGAAAATTTACAGCGGACAGCGGGTGAAAGCCGGCAATATTCTGGTACGCCAGCTCGGGACCAGAATTTATCCGGGCGCCAACGTCGGGATGGGCAGGGACTACACGCTGTTTGCCAAGGTTGACGGCACTGTCGCCTATGAGCGGATGGGCCGATCCCGTAAAAAGGTCAGTGTGCAGGCAGAGTGAAATTTGTCGATGAGACGATGATTACCGTTCAGTCCGGCGACGGCGGCGACGGTTGTGTCAGTTTCAGGCGCGAAAAATACGTGCCGCGCGGCGGGCCGGACGGTGGTGACGGCGGCGACGGCGGCAATGTCATCCTCAAATCAACCCCCCGCAAGCGTACCCTTTACGATTTCCACTTCAAAAGGCACTTCAAGGCCGAAAACGGTCGTCACGGTCAGGGAAAGCAGAAGACCGGCAGAAGAGGCAAAGATCTCATCATCGAAATTCCTCCCGGCACGCTTATCGTGGAGGCCGAGTCCGGACAACTGCTGGCCGATCTGGTTCGGCCGGACGAAGTGTTCGTGGCCGCCAGGGGCGGGCGAGGCGGTCTGGGCAACACCCGCTTCAAGTCTTCTACCAACCGGGCTCCGCGAACAGCCAAACCCGGCCAGTCCGGCTGCATCGTCCAGCTCAAGCTGGAGCTGAAACTGATTGCCGACGTTGGCCTCGTTGGCCTTCCCAATGCCGGGAAATCAACGCTCATCGCTGCGATTTCCTCCGCCAGGCCCAAAACCGCAGCGTACCCGTTCACCACCCTCTCTCCCAACCTTGGGGTCGTGCACACCGACTACAGCGAGCCTTTTGTGGTTGCCGACATTCCCGGATTGATTGAAGGGGCTCACAATGGTGCCGGTCTCGGCATTCGTTTCTTGCGGCACATCGAACGCACCCGCATTCTGGTGCACCTCATCGATGTTTCCGGGATCGAACCCCAAAACCCGCGGCAGGCCTACGACACGGTAAACACGGAGTTGGCGAGCTACAGTCAGTCCCTTGCCGATAAACCCCAGATCATCGTGCTGAACAAAATGGATCTGGAAGGCAGCGAGAGCAAAGCGTCGCTGTTTTCGGCAGCACTGGGTGCGGAAACGATACTGTCCATTTCGGCCGTGAGCGGAACCGGTTTGAAGCAGCTTACATCTCGAATTATCTCTCTTTTGGATGAAATGAATGAACCAGTTCAGGAAACAATGTCTTGATGGAGCCAGGCGGATCGTCGTCAAGGTGGGCAGCAATGTTCTCACCGCAGAAAACGGCCTGAATCTCAAATCCATTCGTTCCATCAGCGCCCAGATTTGTGGCTTGCTCGCCGATGGCCTGGAGGTCATCCTGGTGTCTTCCGGAGCCATGGCTTCCGGTATCCGCAAAGTGGGTCTGTCCCGGCGTCCCGATGAAATCCCCCGGCGGCAGGCAGTGGCGGCCGTCGGCCAGGCCGGTTTGATCATGGCCTACGAAAAGGCATTCGCTACACACAAGAAAAAGGTCGCTCAGATTTTACTGATCAACGAGGACCTGGCGAACCGGCAGCGGTACCTGAATGCCCGAAACACGCTCAATACATTGCTGGCGTGGCAGATCGTGCCCATCATCAATGAGAACGACACGGTCATGACGGAAGAGATTCAGTTCGGCGACAACGACATGCTAGCCGCCTCGATCACCTTGCTGATGGATGCGGACATTTTGATAAACCTGACCGACATCGACGGGCTCTTCAACAAGAATCCGAGAACGCACAACGACGCCGTGCTGTTGCCGGTTGTCACCCGAATCGATAAGCAAATTGAGAAGATTGCCAGCGGCATTCCGGGAGCGCTGGGCCGGGGCGGCATGCAGAGCAAGATTAAAGCAGCCAAGCGGCTGAATACAGCCGGGGTGCCGATGATCATCGCCAACGGCCTGAAAGCAGGGATGCTCAAGAAGCTGTTTGCCGGTAAAGACCACGGCACCTTTTTCATCCCCCGCAGTGAAAAACTCGCCAGCCGCAAGCGCTGGATTGGATTCAACCTGAAACCCCAGGGAGCAGTCGTCATCGACGACGGTGCCGTAGCGGCCATCTTGCGAAGGGGCAAAAGCCTGCTTTCGAGCGGTATCGTGGAAGTGGAAGGCGAATTTAGTGTCGGAGCGGCGGTGGAGTTTTGCAATGCCGCCGGTGAGGTGCTGGGAATCGGCCTGGTAAACTACAGTGCGGCGGACATTCGCAAGATCAAGGGACTCAAATCGAATCAGATTGAGAAACGACTCGGAACCAAGCCCTTTGACGAAGTGATTCACCGTGACAACCTGGTCATCACGAACGATCCGGAGCGCTGATCCGGATCGTATGCGAGGACGACCGGAACTAGAGAACTCCAACCGAGGCTCATGATGCGAATCGGCCTGTTTGGCGGAACGTTCAACCCCATCCATTACGGTCACCTGCGTGCTGCCCTGGAAGTAACGGAAGGGTTTCCGCTCGACGAGTGCTACCTGATCCCTTCCGCTATGCCACCGCACAAGCGAGACCGGATCGTGACCGGTGCGGCCGACCGGATGGAGATGATTCGCCGTGCCATCGACGGGTTCCCTGGTTTCACTCTTTGCGACGTGGAGCTTCAGAGAACCGGCCCCTCTTATACCATCGATACGGTGATTCATTTGAAAAACAGCCTGCCGAAGAACACAGAGATGTTTTTGCTGCTCGGTCTGGATGCATTTTTGGAACTCGATACGTGGAAACAATACCGCAGGCTGCTTCAGGAGATTCCATTCATCGTAATGATCCGTCCGGATACCGGTATCGGTCGGATCACCGAGCCGGCCCGCCGGGTTGAGGAATACCTGCACAACCATATCTCGGCGGACTACGAAGGATCGCTGTCACCACAGTGTTTTACCCATCACCGACTCCAGGCGGTATTTACTTACAAGGTGACCCTGATGGATATCTCTTCTTCCGGCATTCGCGAATTGATCCGCCGGAACCGATCCATTCGCTGCCTGGTCCCCGAAAGCGTGCAGGCCTACATCCGTGAAAAAGGACTGTACACATGACAGATGACTTCGTCTCCGGCCTCGATGTTTACGTGAGCGCCGTCTTGACCAAGAAAGCCCTTGATCTCGTTGTGCTCGATGTTCGGAACCTGACTTCGGTGGCAGACGCCTTTATCATCTGCAGCGGGCAATCGAATCGCCAGGTTATGGCGATTGCTGAAAGCGTCCAGAAAGAATTGAAAAAGCAGAAAATATTGCCTCTCAGTGTGGAGGGGGCCGGCGAGGGCCACTGGGTGCTGCTCGATTACGGGCATGTCATCATTCATGTTTTCTACGAGCCGGTCCGCGGGTTTTACGACCTCGAAGGCCTTTGGATCGACGCCAAACGGGTGAACACCCGCAGCATGAACACCCGGAAAAGCAGAGTGCAATCCCCGCCGGAGGTTTCCGATGACAAACGGTAAACCCTGCGCTCTGATCATTCTCGATGGCTGGGGGATCAATCCGCAAAACGACGGGAACGCGGTGCGACTGGCTGCCACGCCGTTTCTTGACCGCTTGCAGAAAGCCTATCCCACCACCCGGCTGGAATGTTCCGGAGAAGCGGTCGGCCTGCCGAAAGGAATCATGGGCAACTCCGAGGTGGGCCACCTCAATATCGGGGCTGGAAGAATCGTCCACCAGGATCTGCTGCGCATCGACATGGCCATTGCGGACCGGTCCTTCTTACAGAACGAGGCCTTGAACCAGGCCGTAAATGCGGTGCTGAACAACGGCGGCGATCTGCACCTGATGGGCCTGGTTTCCGACGGCGGCGTACACAGTCAGATACACCACCTGTTTGCCCTGCTCGATCTTGCCCGGTCGAAACAGGTTCCCCGCACCTATATCCATGCGTTTCTTGACGGACGGGACACGCCTCCGCGCAGTGCGGCAGGATACCTGACCGACCTGCAGAATTACATCCAAAGGCATTCTTACGGCAGGATTGCCTCGGTTTGCGGGCGCTACTATGCCATGGATCGCGACACGCGCTGGAAACGGATCGAAAAAGCATATCGTTTGTTGGTTGCCGGTGAGGGGCGTATGGCGGCAGATCCGGTTCAAAGCGTCCGGCAGGCATACGAAATGGGGCAGAGCGATGAATTTGTGGAGCCGATCGTGATCGCAAACCGGAATAACCGACCCCTGGCAGCGCTGAAGGACGGTGATGGCGTCATTTTTTTTAACTTCCGTGCCGATCGAGCCCGGGAAATCACCCGCGCGTTGACCCAAGATCCGTTTTCCCATTTTGCTCGCCGTTTTCATCCACGGCTTGGCAGCTTCGTGTGCATGACGCTGTATGACGAACACTTTTCCTTTCCGATCGCTTTTCCACCGGTTCGTCTGAAAAAAATTCTCGGTGAGGTGATCAGTGAAAACGGTTTGCGGCAACTTCGCATTGCCGAGACCGAAAAATACGCCCACGTGACCTATTTTTTTAACGGCGGAGAGGAGAATCCCTTTCCCCTCGAGGAGCGCTGCCTGATCCCTTCGCCCCGGGGCGTGTCCACCTACGACCTCCAGCCTGAAATGAGTGCACGCGGGGTAACCGAAGAACTCCTCCGACGGCTGGATTCCAATCTTTACGAGTTGATCGTTCTCAATTTTGCAAACATGGACATGGTGGGGCACACCGGGGTGCTGGAGGCTGCCGTCACGGCCTGCGAAACCGTCGATCGATGCCTGGAAAAGGTCATCTCCCGCATCCGATCTCTCGAGGGGGTTGCCCTGATTACTGCCGATCACGGAAACTCGGAGAAAATGCTCGATGCAAGCGGTAGCGCTCACACGGCCCACACCTTACACCCGGTGCCACTGGTTCTGGTGGACGACAGCCGCCGACAGATGCGCTTGAGAGAGGGGCAACTGGCCGATATCGCACCCACCATTTTGGAAATCATGGGTATCAAACAGCCCGCAGAGATGACGGGGAGGTCGTTGATCGAAAGCTGAAGGAAGGTTCGCTATGGTCGATCTGCCAAAACCGTATAACAGGATCGTCGATTTTGCCACCGGCCGGCAGCTGCCGGAAGTTGGAGCCGAGGCCAACCGCCAGGCCGTCGAGCGCTTTCTGGTTCTCGACAGAGGCTATGAAAAGACCGACATCGAAATCGACGTTGACATTGCCTTCGAAGTGGCCGGTGAGCCGTACCGATCTCAGCTCGACCTGGTGGTTTCCTTGGCATCCGGGGATGTGGCGGTGCGTTACATGGTGATCAAATGTGCCCCCGGTTCTCTCGGCTCGTGCGTACGGGAGACGGTTTCCGCGGCGCGCCTGCTCGACCACCATCAGATTCCGGTGGCGGTTGTCTCCAACGGCCGGGAAGCCATTGTAGTGGACACGATTACAGGTAAGACCATCGGGCAGGGATTGCAGGCCATACCTTCACGGGTCGATGCCCTCTCGGCTCTGCGCGACACCGCTTTGCAGCCTTACCCGGCCGATCGCCTGGAACGGGAAAGACTGATATTTCGCACGTACAACTGCGAATATGTAAACGTGTCGCGCAATCTGCCGCCGGAAGAATCTCGTGAATGAAGCAGCGGTCAGACCGCCACGGCGTTGAAAGCGGTTGGACCGAAAAGTAAATGAGGTGCCGATCTTATTCGCCGGCGACTTCCTTGCCACAGTGCTTGCAGATTTTGGCCCTTTTTTTGATGATTTCCGCGCAGAACGGGCACTCGCGGGTGAAGAAACGCTCGTGAATTTTACTGACGGATAAATCGAGCTGATGCTGCAGCAGTTCGTTGCCGATCTTTAGGCTGCGCAATGGTTCGATGGCGTCGGTTTCGCCGATATCGCCGATCATCTCGGCCGCTTTGACGCGCACCCGCATCGGTTCGGTCGGATCGAGCAAGATCCTCAGAACCGTCGGTCCGTCTTTTTCCACATAACAGCTTGCCAGAATGGAAAATCCCTTTTTCATCGACTCCTTGAGGGCTTCTTCGGCAGCGACGGCTTCATCGTCGATAATTTGGCCCCTGGCGCCCATGGGGCTGAATACCGGCATCACTTCGTACTGCTCCGTTCCAGGGTAGTTCATACATCGGTAGGAAGCGTTGTGGGCATAGTTTTCCGCCAGGTGATCCCACCCCTGGGTGTAGATGGGGCATTGATCGTTAAAACAGATAAACAGGTAGGGAGCCCCCCATCCGAGTCCGTCGCTGAAAGCGACCGGCGGCACTTCCCAGATGCTCATCTCCTGTGCGCAATGCGGGCATTTGGGTTTTTCCTGGGAGAGAACCTTTTCAAGAACCTGCTCTTTGGTTTCAAAACTCATTGAAATCTCCATTATTGATGCAGGCCGCAGGTCGGGTGACCGTTGTAAACCCGCTGTTGAACCCCGAAATGTTGAACGCTTTGATCCAACTGCCCTGTGCGGTTACCCGGCGGCATCGATGCGCAACCGAACCTTTCTGCACAAGGCTCCTGTGTGGTTGCCGACGATAACGTAAGGGCCAAATGGTAAATGTCAAATCAGCGCCGAGCCCCGCCTGCCGGCGGGGTCATGCCATTATTGGGGAATGTAACCGACAACCCCATTGTGTCTCTGAATGGTTACGATTACCATGAAGAAGCAAATCAATTGAACAAGGAGATGGTCATGACAATAGATCGAGTGATCCTGGCGATAGCCGGCAGTTTTATTCTCATCAGTGTGTTGCTGTCCGTTCTGCATCACCCCGCCTGGCTCTGGTTTACGGCCTTTGTGGGCGCCAATTTGCTGCAGTCCGCGTTTACCGGATTTTGTCCCATGGCGGTTGGGCTGAAAAAGCTCGGCTTGAAAACCGGCGAGGCGTTTAGCTGATCATTTCTCACCAGTTGTTATCGCAAGACTCCTTCCGTCCGAATCGAGCCAATCCAACGGCTCGGTTACCCCTTGACCGGATCAGACAGTTTTGTCATTATCGACTCGTTTGACGGATGACTCGATAAAGGAGGGGTGTTGCGATGATGAAAAAAATAGTTGCAGTTCTGGCGCTGGTTTTTGTTTTGGCGGCGGTTGCCTACGCGCAGTTTTCCAAACCCGAAGATGCCATTAAATACCGCAAGGCACAGATGACGCTGATCGTGCACCATTTCGGGAGCATGGGGGCGGTGATTAAAGGAAACGCTGCGTATGACGCTGCAGATTTTGCATCCCACGCCGCTGCGGTGGAGATGCTCTCCAGCCTTCAGTGGGATGCCTTCTTGAGCCCCGGCAGCGACACCGGGGATACAAAAATGAAGGCCGAAGCCATCAAAGAACCGGCAAAGTTTCTGGCAGCCGCGGACGCCTTTGAAACGGCAATAGCCGAACTCGTTGCGGCTGCTGACAGCGGTAACCTGGAGAAGATCAAACCGAAATTCGGCGCGGTGGCCCAAACCTGTGGCGGTTGTCACAAACCGTACCGAAAGTAACCATCCGGCGCTGGATTTCGCCCGCAGCAGCGTCAACGGGCTAAAAAGTAAACCCCGATTGCCAGCAGTCCGGCGATCACTGCCGCTGCCCACGGGTTTCCGCTCGATGTGTCCGTATCACAGGGCCAGTCTTTATACCCTGTGATCATCGGTTTGAGAAGGTTGTCCTGCTTGCCCCACAGGTAAAAGAAAACCGCCATAACGTGGATGGCCGCCAGAAAGGCGACGACAAACCGGTTGTAGCGGTGGATGCGGGTGAGTTGGTAGGCGAGCGTGCTGTCAACCAGGTGGTAAAGCGGTCCCTGGGTGAGAATGTCATCGCTGGCAAACAACCCGGTTCCGGCCTGCAGTGCCAGGGCGAGCATCATGGCCAGAATCGACCACCCCCCGAGCGGATTGTGCCCCAGATGTCGGGGGGAGCTGCCGCGCAGCATTTCGACTGCATACCCGATGACAGCCCGCGGGCCGCGGACAAAGGCGGTGAAGCGCGACTGTTGTCCACCGACAAAACCCCAGCAGAGCCGAAACAGCAGCAATCCGAACACCACAAGCCCGCTCAGCATGTGCAGGGACATGGCCGTCATACCGATACTGCCGGTGATGAAACAAGTCGTCACCGATAGTACCAGAAGCCAGTGAAACAGCCGGGTGGGCAGATCCCAAACTCGAATTCGACAGGTCGGATCCGCTTTGTCGACAAACGGATCTTCGCTGACCCTGGTGGAGTTGGAGCTCATCAACGATCTCCCTTATCTTCTCTGCCGGCGGAGGTGATCTTGTCCGCCAGACTTTGCCAGTTGCACTGCTGCATGTCCGTGGCGGCCACGTGCATGAGCCCATTTTCTACAATTTTCCGGTATTCGGCCCGGCTCCTGTCTCCGTAGAAAGGCATGGTGGCCAGGAAGGCTTTGTTGGTGTATTTTTTCAAAGGGGTAAGCACCTCGTGGCGGCGCGTGTAATAAGCGTCTTCACCTTCTTCGCAGATGCGGTTAAACACATTGAACTGTCGGCAGGCCATTGGTCTCAAAGGGTGGATCGAACAGATACCGCCGAGCAGGAAGGCACACGGGTCACCCTTGCGATGCTCCCGGAGTTTGACCTGCAGGCGACTTCGAACCGGATCCGAAAGCTTTTCGGCGGCATACCAGGTAATGCCCACCAACTCTATCGGGTAGGCAGGGATCGAACGGTGCGTTATGCAACAGCTCGAGCATCCCTTGGCACAAGCCAGCCGGTACCCCTTTCTTCGCATCAGTTCGATGCCTTCTGCTACGCCAAGGTCTGTGATAAAATACGCATCCAGAAGCATGGAGAGCCAGGTGTACCGCTTCTCATCTTCGGCAAAATCGAGCCGCCGGATCCGATTCGATGGTTGGCGGCGTTTTTTTTTCTTGGACATATCCAGTCTATATCGTTATGTTTTCGGCGGCGCGACAGCCGAATCCCCTAACGTGCAAAACCGGCCGCACGGTCCGGCTGCCGCCCCCTGATGGACAATGACGAAAGGAGCACTTCTTGGATAGCAAATCGTCGATATTCGAACATCACACCCGCTCCTATCTTCAGCAGTTGGCCCGGATGAACCTTGCCAGACTCGCGGATCGGTTGGGAGTTGTCGTCGAAAACCGAACCGTAACCGTTCCGGTTTTCGGTCAACGCTACCGGGTTACATCTGAGAGAGTTGACCGGCCAGACGGCCGCCCGGCCGACTATACCACCACCGTCATTATTTGTCGCTACCTGCTGCAGTGCCGGGAGTTTGAACCGGCCGAGGGGCAGTGGCAGACGTTCAAAGATTTTCCGGATGCCGCTCCGCTGGTGGATTATTTCGCCAATAATGTCGAGAAGGTTATCGCCGGCCGGTTTTCGGGCCGACTGGAGCGGCTTCGCAATGCAGCCGGCCGGCTCGGGGGGCAACGGCCCGCGATAGAGTTATCCGTTGATTTTCTTTCCACCATTGAAGCCCTTCCGCGCGTCTCGCTGCTTCTCCTCTTCAACGAGGCCGACGAAAGTTTTCCCGCTCAAAGCACGGTGCTTTTCGAAAATCGTGTCCAGCACTACCTGGACATGGAATGCGTTGCCATGGTGGGTACGCTGTTGGTCGAGCACCTGGATAAATCCGCGCAGGCCCGCTTTGGGTGAAACAGACTTCCCCGCACATCTTCTGCAATTTTGCCAGCGGAATGACGACAAAACGCAGGTTCCGGCAAACCCGTATTTGCCGGCGGCTTTTGATGTAGACAAAGCTACCTGCCGATCAGGTATATTCCGAACGTGGCACGCAGGTTGGGAAGAAATGCAATGCTTTTGCCCTTGCGGCTCTGGACACTGATAGCTGCCTGCTTCAGTATGCTGAATCCCACCGTTTTGCTAAACCGCCTGAAGTCATTGAGGGTGATCACCCGGATATTGGGGGTGTCGTACCACTGATAGGGGAGCTGGCGGGTCACCGGAGCGTATCCGCTGAACAACAGCTGTAGACGAACGAGCCAGTGGCTGAAATTCGGAAAACTGACGACGGATTTTTTCCCGATTTTCAGAATCGACTCGATCAATACTGCCGGTTCGTATACCTGTTGCAGGGTCTGGCTGAGAATGACATAGTCGAATGTGTCATCGGGATAATCCAGCACTTCTTCATTGATATCTCCCTGCAGTACCGATACCCCCTTTTCAATGCACTGGGCGACCTTGGCCTCATCGTGCTCGATTCCCGTGCCCACCACGTTTTTGTGCTTTTTCAGATACAGCAGCAGGTCTCCTTCTCCGCATCCGAGATCCAGCACTCGACTGTGCGGTTCGACCCAGGATGCGATGATCTGAAGGTCAAAGCGAATTTTGCTATGGTTGAATTTCAGCGTAGACACGATCGAGAAAGCTCTTCATCAAAAGGGTCAACCGTTCATTGGGCAGCAGGAAGGCATCGTGCCCCCACTCCGCTTCAATTTCACAGAAGCTCACGTCCAGTCCGCATTTTTTCATGGCCTGCACCATCGCCTTGGACTGGTAGGTTGGATACAGCCAGTCGGACGTAAAGGAGATGACCATAAACTGTGCCCGGGTTTTGGAAAAGGCTTTTACCAGCGAGCCGACACCGTGTTGTGACTGCAGGTCGAAGTAGTCGGCGGCTTTGGTAATATACAGAAAGGAATTGGCATCAAAGCGTTCGACGAATTTGATACCCTGGTATCGCAAGTAGTTTTCTACTTCGAAGTCTGCATTGAAGTTAAAGGAAAAGTCACTTTTTTTCTGCAACCGTCTGCCGAACTTTCGACGCATCGATTCATCCGACAGGTACGTGACATGACCGATCATGCGTGCAACCGCCAGGCCCATGTTCGGTCTGGCCCCGTCGTAGTAGTCGCCGCCGTTCCAGTTCGGATCGGCCATGATCGCTTGCCGGGCCACCTCGTTGAAGGCAATGGCCAGTGCGGAATGCCGGGTAGTGGTGGCCAGGGGTACAGCCGCCCGCACCATGTCCGGATACCGGACCACCCATTCCAGCACCTGCATGCCGCCGATCGATCCACCCACCACCGCCAGGATTCGCTTTATCTGAAGATGGTCCATTAAGGCTTTTTGAGCCCTGACCATGTCCCCGATGGTCACTACCGGAAAGTCGTGGCCATAGGCTTTCCCGGTTTCCGGATTGATGCTTCCCGGGCCCGTGGAACCCATGCAGCTTCCGATGATGTTGGGGCAAACGACGAAGAACTTGTCGGTGTCGATGCCTTTGCCCGGCCCGACCATGATGTCCCACCAGCCCGGCTTGGGATCCTCCGCTGTATAGTAGCCGGCGGCATGGGAATCTCCGGACAATGCGTGGAGGATCAACACGGTATTTTCCCGTTGGGGGTCCGGTCTGCCGTATGTTTCGTATGCGATGGTTACCGGTCCGATGCGGGAGCCGCTTTCCAGGCGCATCACTTCCGGCGGATGCGCGAATGTGAAGAGCTCCTTTCGGACCAGGCCGACGGAAACACCGCCTTTGGCATGTTCGATATATTCACTCATTGCAGATGAATGGACGTCTCGCTGTGCAAACCATCGAACCGGTATTGTGCGGAAAAAGCGTCGGGATGGACAGGCTCCCCTGGCGTATCAGGAGAAATCACGCAGCGCGGTTCCTTGCGCAGTTGGTTTGGCTTGCCCTTGCAGCGATGAAGCAGGCGCACGGACAGCGGGACTAGATTTTCGTCAACTCTTTAAACACCGGACATTTGCGGCACTGGACCATTTTTTCTTTCCAGGTTTTGTGGGTTGTTCCATGACAAACCGTGCCGTTGATAAACCAGCATAGGTCACCGGAGTTAAACTCCCAGGCCGGGCAGCCGATCTTGATCTCTTCCGGGCAATTGCGGGTATCCCAGCAGTTGGGTTTCGGGTTGCCGTCGACTTTCATCTTCGAAACGAGGAAGAACATCTGCCGTTCAACCGCCGGTGGCACGGTGCGCCATCCCTGTTCATAGCTGTGGACGGCCTTTATGGAAACACCCAACAGCTGGGCCATCTGTTTTTGTGTTTTGTTCAGTTTTTTTCGAAAACGGCTGAATTCTTGCTTATTCATACAAAACCCTTCTTTCTTGTCTGCTGGGACAGACCGGCTGACGGGATGTCCCGCAAACGACTTGATATCAGACCATGTTACCCACATCGTGGTACAGTCTGTCAATGAAAAAAGACGCTGTATGGGTGGGCGCAGCGCGGATCTGCGGTTTCCATTGCGGATGCACCGAGCTGATAGACCACATGAAAGAGGTCTTTTATTACATGGCAGGGGATTGAAGGGGGGAAGTGAAGAAAGGGCGTGCCATTTCCGCTGTTTGTTCCGGCGCGATAAAGGTGGTCATGTCCCCGAGGATGATTTCGAATCCGGTGTAGTCGTTGCGGACCCACGGAGCGTAATTGGAGCGAACCACGATAACCGTGCGCAGTTCCAGGTGACTGCCCGGGGATTCAGCGATCAAAAGGCCGAGATTGTATCCGTTGCGGCAGATGCTGCGATAAAATCGTTGGATGTTGAGCACACCCCGGGCCAGATCCTGCCAGGCCTTTTCCGTCACGTCGTTCAAAGAGACGGCTCCGGGGAAAAATCCCCAGATTTCAAAAAAGCCTTCCGGTGCAAATGCCGCCGTCCATTCCCAGAGACCGCTAGCCCCAATGTACCGGGAGCCTTCTGCTTTTTCATGGGCCAGATATTCGCTGAAGAGCAATCTGCCGGTCTGGCGGTGGAATTGATCGGTGCGATCCAGATAAAACCGGTGGTGGTTGGAGCGGACCCGGTCGGCATTGATCTGAAGGTGGGGATGCAACAGGGAGCCTCCGGCCGATGGCAAATGATTCTGAGTGATTGCCTGGTAGAACGCTTGCGGATCTTGCTGAAGCACTCTCTGCAGGTAGCGGCTGCAGTTGATAAAGCTGTCAGTGTAACTTTGCACGGAGGCGCTGCCGATTTGCACGAAATGCCGGTTGTCAAAAAGGCTTACGGCGGAATAACTTCCGTAGGGGAACAGGTTGGGAAACAGCAGCGATTCTCCCCGCCGCAGCCTTCCTTCCGGCACCAGGCCCGGATGGATAAGAGGGGTTCTGGAGTGCACCTGAGGCTGGCAGAACGGGCACCCCTCGGTAACGGCAGCATCCGGCGGCGGCGACGGGAGCGTGTCGGTGCCTGCTTCTTTTTCGTTGACACGGCTGTAGGCAATCCGACAGGTACGCCCGGTGATCGGATTGGTGCGAACTTCTATTTGTCGTTCGGCTTTCCGACCGGAAGGTTCGATGAATCTGGCGGTCACCGTTTTGCTTTCAAAGCTCAGCTGCGCAGGCGATGGGACCGGCATAATTTTCTCCGTAAGGAAAGGTCATTGCGCTGTCTCGATGTTACTCGATTTGCAGGCAGTCATCTGCGGACCGTATTGCTGTCGATTCCCCCGGCTTTGGTGGTTTCTTGTGGCTGTTATTTATAGGCAACCACCTCGATCTGGATTCGACCGATAAGCTGCAGCAGGGGCGTGAGATCGGCCAGGCTGTGGCCCTCGACCAGCTTCACGTGGGTTGCATCGGCGGGAGCTTGTCCAAAAGTGGGATCGATGGCCACCCAGGACCCATTGACATAGCTCTCATTCCAGCTGTGATACAAGAAACCCTCAAACGCAGCAACATAGACGATACCGTTTACGATCCGCGTTGGTATACCCGAACTGCGTGCCAGCGCGGCAAACAAAAGCGAGTGTCCCTGGCATTCAGCTTTTCCGGTTTCAAGAACATCGAGCGCGGTGAACACATCGACGGGCTCCTGGCGGATGTTGGCCTGTTGCCACTCGATAATCGAACGGATGCGCTTCCATTGATTTGCGGATGCCGGCGCCAGTTCTGATGCCAGTTTCTGGATTCTGGGGTGCCGGGCGGAAATCGCCGTTGTGGGTTGAAGATAGCGCTCAAGATCGATATCGCTGTTTGTTGCCGCTGCGTTGCGTTTGTCTGTATCTTTTGGTTCAGCCCGCACGTGGATTGCGCAGATAAACGCATCACCGCTGCGCCGGCAGTTCTGACGGAAGTCGCTCGGGATCGATGCCGTATTCTGGATGCCGGAAATATGCACCTGCATGAAAGTGACCCGATGCGAATCGGGGATGATCCGGTCGCTTCTGATCCGGCTGAATTCAATCAGGCTCTCTTGCTTGTTCAGGGCCGCTCGGGCAAGGGAACTGCGGGCTGTGGCCTCGTCTTCGAGCACTGCGATAATGACGCCGCCCATGGACATTTCCAGCAGCGGATTGCCGCTGGAATCCATCCATGTTGTTACCTTCTGGCCGAGATAACGGCTAATGACTTTGAACGCAGGTCCGCTGAACAGGTCGCTTTCCTCATAGGCGGCAACCGCCTGGTCAAAGGTGCCCACCCGCTGGGACTGACCATCAAACACCTCGTACCGGTGACGATTTCCGATGCGCAGACCGTTCAGCAACGGATAGAGTCCGGTGGCACTGGCCGGAACCGGCGCTCGTTCAAGCACAATGTTCCGGTCTGTGGTTTGCCCGCGCGTGTGCAAGGTATAGACCAGGGTGCCGTTTCGCATCTGCCCGTCAATTGTCATCCGGCTGCCGTCTATATTATAAACATAGTGAAAGTGCTGCAGGGAGAGATCTGCATGGACACGGTCAAAGGAGACCAGGTGGATAATTTTATCCATCCAAAGAAACCGGATCTTCAGGTATGCCTCGGATCGGATGTCATACAACCGCTTTTCACCGGGAGACGGCGACATCGTGAAATGTGCGAATCCGATGCGGGCGCCATTGAAGACTATGCCTGTCCAGTGATCGCGAACCGGCCATTCAACCACTGCCCCGCGGGATGGCGGGGGGCGCTCGGCCTTTCGAAAATAGGCACCGGTGCAGCTGCATGTCAGGATCATGCCCGCAACACCGACAGCAAAAATGCCTGGCAGCCGTCGGCGCATAACCATCCCCGGCCGAGCTGTCGGAATTTTGCCCGACCCGTTGGCCGTACCGGTTATCCGTATCGATTTCGCTGAAATTGCATCCATTTGCACATGTGCTGCAGCCGCGCGGAGTTTTGAAGAGAGATTCCATTCGATCATTGCCGGCTGGAGGCACGGGGAAAACAACCTGTCTGACACCCCGCGGATTCCCTGTTCACCCACTTTAGCCCGGCTTGACACCTTCGTCAATCACCCTTACTGTCTGACAGATCCGCTGTACACCCGGCAATCCGCCAAGCTGTGAAAATGCCGCATACCGGAGATTCGCCATGAACGATCCGAATCGCAGACCGCAAAAACGCATCGTCGACCTGGAATTGCTCAACCGCCTGAACGAGGAAGGCTGTCCCGCCTGCGGGCAGAAGTTCACACTGGGGGAGACAGTTGTTGCAGCCTGTGGCGCCTGGGAAGGCGGTCCGAAGCTGATACACGAAAATGAGGCCGTTTGGGATTCGCAGTCTTCATCCTACATGGAAAGACGTTGTTATGCTGCCGGAAGGGGTGCGAAGCCCTGATCATCTGATTCCCCCCCACTTTCCTTTTTCACTGCTCCTTCGCTTTACTTCCGTTAACTTATTGTCAACTCTTCTTTGCTGCCTTCGCCGTCACCGCCCGGTCGGATTGACACAGCGCCAATATTTTGATAATATTATTTAATTCTTACATCATCCCTGCTTTTGCTAGCCGCAAAGGATCTGCGCAATGACCGATCCCGAAAAACTGGCCAAGGATCCGAACATCTCTGTTATTACCGCTCGTCTTTTCGAGTTGATTCTCCAGCTGCCGGCAATAGAACGGCAGACCCTTCTCGATCAGCTGGAGGAAAAACACAAGAAGGGCAAGCGAAAATCTCCTCGGGAGAAGTATTTTAAGGATGTTGATTTTGCCACCAAAGATCGCGTTTTTCGAGGATTCATCCACGACATCAGTGCCGACGGCGTGTTGATCGAAACCAGCGAATCCCTGTCGGTGGGTCAGGACATCACCCTGGCCTTTGAACTTCCGCATACCAGTGAGCACGTGAAGATCAAGGGAAAGATCGCGCGGGTTCTGCCCAGCGGCGGATTCGGCGTAAAATTCGACAATTCCATCGGCAGTCTTTCCAATAAGGAAGAAGAGTCCAAATAGCGGCTGCAGCCCGCGATGGTCGACGGTTCCGACGGTGAAGCATTGATTTTTACTGTCGGACTTTTTTTGTTGACAAGTGGTACCGGTTGGGGTACAAACCCCAAAATTTTTTGACACTTTCTGGGCATTTTGTACAGTTGCGAAAGCGCATGTTGGAGCGGTTCTGAACCTAAAGCTGAGTGGTATAAGCGGCCCTGTGCGGATGCGGATGTTGAAGCTGAGCTGAATCGTTGTGAATCGCAATGCCCGTCTCGGACCCCCGGTGGTGATGTTGCCGCCGGGGGTCCGCTTTTTATGGCCTCGGTGCTGCGGCGGTGCGGTCGGCGACTGGCTGTCAATCTGAAATCAGGACGTCGCGGTGCACCGCATCCGGTCGTGAAGCGCCCACCATGGTCATCAGGCGCAGCAGCTCCCGCGTGATCCCTTCCACCAGGCCGACCACGCCCGCGCTGCCATCGGCAGCCAGCCCATATAAGATCGGGCGTCCAAGTCCGACAAGCGACGCGCCGAATGCCAGTGCTTTGAGCACGTCACTGCCTCGACGAAACCCCCCATCGACAAAAACGGGCATACGACCCTCGAGGGAATGGATAATTTCACCCATCACCTGCAAAGGATGGGGCAGATAATCGAGGGTGTGGCCGCCGTGACTCGAGATTACAATGGCATCCACACCGGCATCGGCGCATTTGAGGGCATCTTCTCGACTCAGTACACCCTTGCAAATCAGCGGAATGGTGACGGTTTCTTTGATCCGCTCGATTTCCGCTGACGACAACGGCTCGCATTCGAACCCCATCTCCCGGTCTGCGACCTTGGTGCCGACGCCGGCGTCGACTTCAAGCCCCAGCCACGCAACCCCGGCTGCTAGAATCCGCTCGATGTCAGCGTACATTTTGGCCCTGTCCCTCAGCGGCTTGACATTGGCGGCTACCGGTACGCCGGTCGCCACCAGTTGATCCAGGTTGGCGGGAATGGGGGTGCCGGTCCACATCAGACTGCCGGCCGTTTTCAGGCCCTCAGCCACCTGCAGGAGGCCATCGTCGACAATTGCCGGAATCGGCATGGTCATCGATGACATGATCACCGGTGTCGCCAGCCGAACGCCGAGGATCCGGCAGGTAGTCTCGGCGCCGCCGGCATCGATGCATTTCTGGCGGAACGTGAAGCGATCCAGTACCCGCCGGTCGTTGTGGGAAACAAAGCCGGTTTCTACATAATCGAGCAACTTTCCGAACTCCTTGTCTTCGAAGAAAGCCTTGCCCCGGGTGTAAATTTCCGTCAGCTGCACAATGTGCTCCTTTCGATACATTACGGGTGAACCAAACGGAGAAAAGATTCCAACACCATCGCTGGTGAGATCCGTTCCAGCCAATCAGAATCGATGCAATCGTCCTTTGTCCCGCCCCTGCCGATGCCGGAGGCGGCTTCAGCCTTCAGAACAGTGACACAGGGCCCGACCGGTCGCCAGCGATCCGGGTCCGATGGGCCGAAAAGTACCACTGCCGGGATTTTTAAATATGCGGCCAGATGACTGACCGCTGAATCGTTGCCCACATATCCGTCGGCCGATTGCAGTAAATCTGCCAGTTGTACAAGGCCCTGGGGCCGGTGAACCGGTACGGCGAAGGCCGGTCCTGCGGATAGAACCGGTGCAAGACTTGATTCCGCCGGCCCGAGGACAAATTCGGGGTTGAAGCCGATTTCTGCCAACATGTCAGCAACTTGCAGATATCCGGTCAGCGGCCATCGCTTGGAATTGCTCCCGGATCCGGGGCACAGGATGATGCGGGTGCCGCAACCCGGTTTTTTCCGGCAATCGGCTTGGTTTTGCAGGGGGTATGCCGCCGGAGTGCCGGTCGGTGTCGTTTCCGGCAGCAACCCCTCACGCTTCAGCCGGTGAAACAAAAACTCGGTTACATGGATACCTTTCCCCTCCCGGGGCCAGGGCGGAATGCGGAGCACCGCATCGGCCGCAGCACGGCGCACCGACGCTTCCAGGGTTTTGGAAAACGAAAACAGCAGCACACGATCGTAGGACCTTAGCAGTTCGGTGACCCACAAATCCGTATCGGCCGCGTATAAACTGGCAAACCGTGCCGCCTCCTGGGGGTAGCAAGCGTCGATGACCGCCAGGTACTTTGCCAGATGTCCGAATTCGGCGCGACAGACACCGTCAATGCGAACGAAACCGGCCCGCAGCGAGTGCAGCACGGGAAACGTGACGATCAAATCTCCCAGGGCGCCCTGGTGGAAAAACAGCAAGCTTTTACCGGTCTTCTCGGCTGAGTGCATTTTCAGGCTGCCCGGATAGTTGCCAATGAAAGGCATTCGTTGCGGCTGCCGGCGGCGGACTCCGAACCTTCCCTGTATCCGAACCAGACGGCGATGATCAAGCAAATTATCAAAGCGGGAGATTCACCAGGCTGCAATCCTGCGGGACGGGCTTGCCGGCTGCAAGATTTTTGGCACCCTTTTGACCTGGGTCAAGGAAACAGCTATCCGATTCGGTCCACAATGGCGTCCAGGTGCAAAACATCGAAAGGATTGCCTCACATGCAAAACCATATGGAAAAAGGAATCAAAGAGCTCATCGAGCAGAATCCCGTCATTGCCGACATTCTCAGCGAATACGAGATCGGATGCGGCCCCTGCAATGTGGGGACCTGCCTGCTGAAGGACATTGTGCAGATTCACAGCCTCCCTGAGACAGCGGAAAAAGAGCTTTACGAGCGAATCGGCAGAGCCCTGTCCGGCAGTGGCGTATAATTTGAGGCGTAAAACGTTATCCATACAGAAAGGAGTCCATAAGATGAATCAATTTGGCGGATGTCCAGGGTCCCGGATGATGAATTTCAGGCAGCAACCGGAAATCGAGGCACCGGAGGCAGTGGCCCAAATCCCATCCCGGCTCCGACAGTGGCCGGTGCAATTGCACCTGGTTTCCCCTCTGGCTCCCTACTACCAGGGTGCCGATGTGCTGTTGACGGCAGACTGTGTTGCCTATGCCCTTGGGGATTTTCACAACAGCTATTTGAGCGGTCACGCTCTTGCCATCGCTTGCCCGAAGCTCGATGACGGGCAGGAGGGGTACCGGGAAAAGATCAAGGCCTGGCTCGACGTCGCGAAGATTAAAACCCTTACCGTGCTGATTATGGAAGTACCCTGTTGCATGGGACTGCTGCAACTGGCCAGGCAGGCGGCTGCCGAAGCCCAGCGGCAGGTGCCGATCAAATTCGTGGTCGTCGGGGTGCAGGGGGATATCTTGCGGGAAGAAACCGTGCACACGGGCGACAAAATGCGGTGAAAGGGAGGACAGCATGTGTCAGAGCCATAAGGTAGCCTGCGCTTGCGGTCGCCACAGTGCCGAAATTTTCTTCGGCCGGATGGTACTGGATGAAAGCGCCATAAAGGGGGTCTATTGCCCGCATTGCAGCAACGGCCTGGATTTGAACCGCGATGACCGGGCGTGGGACAACGGGTGGGTAATGGAGCTGCATATGGAGGTGGTGCGGGACCGCGCCCCGATCATGGAGATGAGTCCGGATCGGATCGATGCAGATTGGGTCTTTGACCAGGGATTTGCCACCTGGGTGGGGATTACCCCGAATGAGGCCGAGAGTCGGAACCGGCAGCGGGCAGAGATTGTAAAGCTGGCAGCCATCGATTTTCCGGCATACCTGCAAGCCATGAGAGAATGGGGAATCAGCAGGCAAAAGCGGTTTAGCAACGAGGGTTGGCGCAAAATGCAGAGATAAGCGATCGATGCCAGTTGCCACCATCTCGGTCTTTACGATCTGCGCTATCCTCCCTTCTGTGCTTGCGGTTTGCGTGAAAACCATACCGGGGAAGATCCGGACGTCAAAACGTGGTATAATAAGCCATCGGCTTCATTGCCAATCGTTTCCGGAGAAGGAAAGTTTTGGACGTCATCTGCCCTGCATGCAACGCCGTTTATCGGGTCCCCGATCGCAAGATCCCGAAAAACAGAACCGTAACGGCAACCTGTAAAAAGTGCGGCCGGAAACTCACCATCACGGCAGCAGCGCAAAGTCCCGCACCCCCCCGGGCGGTTGCCGATTCTTCCCCGAAAGCCCCTGAGGCGATTTCCACGAGCCCGCGACCCTACCCGGCTGCCGAGCGCCCGTCGGATGATCCGAAAGCGGCAGCAGCATTTTCAGCGCGAAATGCGCTGCAGTTCGGCTGGCGCGCACTGAAGCGAGACCCGGTGCTGGCCATCGTCGGCATGTTCATCGTCCCGGTTTGCATTCAGATGGTGTTCGAAGTATTCAACGGCTTGGTCCCTGAGGACATGTGGCCGGTCACCGGTGCCCTGGCCGCTGTCGCCTTTGTCCTGGAACTGGCCGTTACCCTGGGAATCGCCGGCATTTGCCTGAAGATCTGCGACGGCCGGCCGGCCGGATTCAACGATCTGCACGCCCACATCCCCCAGACGCCGACCTACCTGATCAGCAGTATCTTGTTCGGCCTGCTTTGCCTTGGCGGTTTCATCTTTTTTATCATACCCGGGATACTGCTGTCGCTCTGGTTGCAGTTCTACGGGTTCGTGATCGTGGATGAAAAGGTGGGACCGGTAATCGCTCTGAAAAAGAGCTACGCAGTGGCGCGGGGTCGGCTGGGGCGGATTTTCACATTCTCTTGCCTTCTGGCGTTCTACAATTTCCTGGGGCTGCTGTTGTGCGGGATGGGCCTGCTGATTACGGTACCGGTCAGTTTCATCGCCTGGGCCTACCTGTATCGCAGCCTTCAGGGCCGAACCCCGCAACCGATCCAATGAGCCGATTGGCAACCGCAGGTTCGGCTGCTGTCATCGGAGTATTATGCTGTCAGGACGATGGAGAGAAGGTGAGCAAAGATTTTTTTGCATACGGGACTCTGATGTTTGCAGATATCATGGCTACGGTCTGCGGAGGAAGCTACCAATCACAACCCGCTTTACTGAGGGATTACCGGCGGCTGGTGATCCGCAATGAGGTGTATCCGGGTATCCGTCCGCAGAAAGGAGACATTGTCAGGGGTACGGTCTACTTCAAACTCAAAAGTGATGCCTGGAAGCGACTCGACTTGTTTGAAGGCGAAATGTACCGGCGGGACACGATCGACATCGAGTATGCAGACGGTCGGACAGCAAAAGCCCAGACATACGTCGTTCGACCGGAATTTGCATCCAGACTCGGCCGTAATGAATGGAGTGCCGGAGAGTTTTTGCGTTTGGGAAAGTCGCGGTTTCAAGCCCAATATAAAGGGTTTGAAATGCTCAAAGCGAAGAAAGGCGATGGATGAAACTCGGGTGCTAAAAAACTTCTTGACAACCGAGCGGCAGATTCTATAGCATGCAGATCCAGCGGTTTACCGGAGTAGAACATATGAATGTTATCGGAAAATTGAAGTGCGACATGACGTATAGGGGCTGGTGGTGGCAAGCCTTCAACCAGGGGCCTGCCGGCGGAATATCGTCAGCCTGACAACCGAGCGATTGGAAATCCAGACCGTGGGCAGCCTCAAAAGCCCACGGTCTTTTTTTTAGGCAACCCGAAGCGGCCGTGGGAAACTCCCGCGGCCGTTTGTTGTGGGAAAAGGTGGTAATGTATGAACTTGCGAAAATTTCCTGACAGAGATCTCTTCCGCCGCTTGATGCAAGACAGCACTGTCGTGCCGGTCTGCAGGGAGGTACTGGCAGACCTGGAAACTCCGGTTTCCATCATGCACAAGCTGTATAGGTCTTCCGGCCCGGTTTTTCTACTCGAAAGCATGGAAGGCGGTGAGCGGTGGGGACGTTACAGTTTCCTGGGCGTTTCCGCCAGACGCCAGATCAGGGTGTTCAAAGATACTATCCAGGTCGAACAGAATGGTTCCGTCGAACGCCATCGGCACGACGGCGACCCGCTGAGCTTTCTGCGCTCGTTTATGAAAAACTACCGCCCGGCAGCCGTTCCTCAGCTTCCCAGATTCTGGGGCGGCCTGGTCGGTTACATGACATACGAGATGGTCTCCTTTTTCGAATCGATCCCGAACCGGTTGCCCGAGGATCAGCCGGTGGCACATTTCATCATGCCCGATGAGCTGCTGATTTTCGATAATACCGCCAACAAGTTGATGCTAGTGGCCATTGCCCATGCCGACACCCATCCGGATGCAGACGCAGCCTTCGATGACGCTGTTGCCAGGATCGATTCGATACACGAACAAATCCGTCGCCCGCTGAGGGCAGAAAACGTTTCCAGCTCTCCTTTCTCCTGCAGGCTGGCGCCGGAAGTGGATGAAGATACTTTTCGCCAAAGAGTGAAAATCGTAAAAGAGTACATCCAGGCGGGAGACATCATCCAGGCGGTCATATCCCAGCCATTTGTCTGTCGTTCGCCGGACGACCTGCTTTCGCTTTACCGCGCCCAGCGCTATGTCAATCCATCACCCTACCTGTTCTTTCTGCATCTGGACTCTGTGGCACTTATCGGATCTTCACCCGAGACCATGGTCAGGCTCGAGAATCGGATAGCCACGCTGCGCCCCATTGCCGGAACGCGCCCGCGGGGGGGGACCGAACAACAGGACCGCGCATTGGCAGACGAATTGCTGAAAGACGAAAAGGAAAGGGCGGAGCACCTGATGCTGGTCGATCTTGGTCGTAACGATCTGGGGCGGGTCGCTGAAACCGGAACGGTGCAGGTAACCGACCTGATGGTGGTCGAAAGGTACTCACACGTGATGCACCTGGTATCCAATATCGTGTGCGATCTTCAAGCAGGTTGTGATGCCTGGGAGCTGATCAAGGCTACGTTTCCCACCGGCACCCTGTCGGGAGCCCCCAAGGTACGCGCCATGGAGATCATTGCCGAAATGGAGACGCGACCGAGAGGGCCTTACGGTGGTGCTGTCGGCTATGTTTCTTTCAGCGGCAACATGGATATGGCCATCACGATTCGAACCGCCTGTATTACCGGCGAGTCGATGACCGTCCGCGCGGGTGCGGGTATCGTTGCCGATTCAGACCCGGAACGGGAGCGGCAGGAAACCGTCAACAAGGCGATGGCGATTCAAGCGGCGCTGGAACTGCTTCGCGATGGCTGATGCAACCGGTCCTGCAGCAACGACTTTTCGGAAACGGAGGGAGAGGAGAAAGCTCCATGATATTTGTCATCGATAACTACGATTCCTTTACCTACAACCTGGTACAGTACCTGAAGATGCTGGGAGCGAAAACAACGGTGGCACGCAATGACGCGGTGACCCTCGAGGAGCTCGAAAAACAATCTCCTGCCGGAGTCGTGATTTCTCCCGGGCCGGGCCGGCCGGAAACAGCCGGCATTTCACTTCCGCTTGTCCGGCATTTTTCGGGCCGGTTTCCCATACTCGGTGTATGCCTCGGACACCAGACGATTGCGATTGCTTTCGGCGGTAAGGTGATCGGCGCTGGGCGGTTGATGCACGGGAAAACTTCTACGATCCGGGCAGACGGCAAGGCCATCTACAATGGAGTCGCCGAAACGTTTACAGCCATGCGCTACCACTCCCTGGCAGTGGAAAGAGAAACGCTGCCCGACTGCCTGGCCATTACCGCCGAATCCGAAGATGGCGAGATTATGGGAATTCGTCACGACCGTCATCCAACGGAAGGAATTCAATTCCATCCGGAATCGATCATGACGCCGGTGGGCAAGCGGTTGCTGCGGAATTTCTTGAAAAGCACACAATAGAAACCGGTCGATACAAGACGATAAGGAGACAAAAATCATGTTTCGGGAAACCCTGAAGAAAATTGTCGACAGACAGGATTTGCAGCAGGCGGAAATGTCGCAAATGTTGTCGGAAATCTTCTCCGGAGATATTACCGACGCTCAAATCGGCGCTTTCATGGCGGCCCTGGCCACCAAGGGCGAAACCTTCGAGGAACTTGCCGGAGCGGCTCAGGCCATGCGGCGCAGGGCCTTGCGGGTGGAGGTGCCGGCCGCGGCCGTGGTCGATACCTGCGGCACCGGAGGCGACGGCGCCAACACGTTCAACATTTCCACCACCGCCGCATTTGTCGTGGCCGGCTGTGGTGTGACAGTGGCGAAACACGGCAATCGCTCGGTCTCGAGCAAGTGCGGCAGTGCCGATCTGCTGGAAAGCCTCGGTGTGAATCTGAACACGGACCCGGAAATTGTCGAAGAGGCTATTGGGGAAATCGGAATCGGTTTTCTCTTCGCGCCGCTGTACCACAGTGCGATGAAATTCGCCATGAAGGCCCGCAAGGAAGTCGGTTTGCGCAGCATTTTCAACATGCTGGGCCCATTGACCAATCCGGCAGGCGCCAATTGCCAGCTGCTCGGCGTGTATGCGCCAGAGCTGACGGAGATGTTTGCCCAGGCCCTGAAAATGCTGGGCAGCAAACGGGCCTTTGTGGTCCACGGTCACGAGGGACTCGACGAAATCTCGGTTTGTGCGCCCACGCGGATATCCGAACTAAACGACGGTGTTATCCGTACTTACGATATCAGTCCGGAGCAGTTTTTCGGTGAAACCGCCGATCCGCAGGAATTGATGGGTGGGGCGCCGGACCGAAACTCGGTGATCAGCCGCAACATTCTCAAAGGCGAAAAGAGTTCGCGACGCAACGTCGTGGTGCTAAACGCCGCGGCGGCGCTGGTGGCCGCTGGTTGCGCTCCGGACTTTGGTGAAGGCATCCGGCAGGCCGAATCCGCGATCGACTCAGGGGCAGCGGAAGACAAGCTGGAAGCACTGGTCAAATATACCCGGGACAACAGCTGATGGGCCCAGAGGTACTTTCCCAAATCGTACGGCACAAAAAGGAAGAGATCGCAACCGCGAAAAAGCAGGTGTCCGAAAGCGAACTTCGCTCTCAGGCAGTTGCCGCCGCGAAGCGCCGTCCGTTCCTTGCAAAGCTTTCGGAGCCGGGGCCTCACGGGGTAAACATAATAGCCGAAGTCAAACGGGCTTCCCCATCCAGGGGTTACATTCGCAAGGATTTGGACGCCGCGATCCAGGCCGGGAGTTATGAGGCCGGAGGCGCCGCTGCTGTATCGGTTCTTACCGACAACCGGTTTTTCCAGGGCGGGCGGCTGGACCTGGTAAAAGCCAAACAGGCGGTAAAGCTGCCGGTTCTGCGAAAGGATTTCGTGATTTCGACTTATCAGATTTACGAATCGATTGCGATGGGTGCTGATGCGGTTTTGTTGATTGTTCGGATTCTCTCACAGCAACAACTGGAAGAATACCTGGCCTTTTGCTCCGAAACCCGGATCGATGCGCTGGTGGAGGTTCACTCGGAGACGGAATTTGAAGCTGCCGACCGGGCCGGCGCAAGTCTGATCGGAGTCAACAATCGGAATTTGGACACGTTCATAACAGACATCAACACCAGCATACGGCTGGCGAAGCTTTTCGGCAAGCATCATGTGGGTGTGGCCGAAAGCGGCATTGCCGATCGCAGTGATATCGACAAGATCCTGGAGGCCGGTATCCATAATTTTCTGATCGGCGAAAGCCTGGTCCGGGCACCGGACACACAAGCGTTCCTGAAGACCCTTCTGCTGAAGTAGGAGAGATGTCTTGACCGAAATACCAGTGACTGCTGCACGAAACAAGTCGGGGATTCGCCTTCAGGTGAAGATTTGCGGATTGACGCAGGTCGATCAAGCCAGGCACTGTGCCGAGCTGGGCGCCAATCTGATCGGACTGGTGTTTTTTCCCGGCAGCCCGCGTTGTGTCGATCGGAAGCTGGCGGGCGAGATTGCAGCAGCCGTGCAACCGGCGGCAGCCGCCGTCGGCGTGTTCGTAAATGAGCATCACCAGACGGTGATGGACGTCGTCAATGATTGTGGCCTGAGCGGGGTTCAACTGCATGGCCGGGAATCCCCTGCGCTGGTTCGGCGCCTGCGCGATGCCGGGCTGGTGGTGCTGAAGGCACTGTTTCACGGTAAACAGCCGTTTCTGCATCAGGCGGATGACTATGATGCATCCGCTTTTCTGCTGGAGTGCGGCACAGGCCGATTGCCGGGTGGCAACGCCCGGGCGTGGGACTGGGCAGCGGCCGAACAAGTGAGTCGGAATCGTCCGGTGATTTTGGCCGGCGGACTCGATGCCGACAATGTGACCCGTGCCATACGACTCGGCAAACCGGATGCCGTGGACGTCAGTTCGGGGGTCGAACGGCTGCCGGGCGACAAGGACATGAAAAAGGTCGCTGCATTTTTAGATGCCGTTTATCGGCTTGAAATCGACTATCACCTTCAAGCGATTCATCAAGGAGGTCCATCATGCTGATCGTAATGGATCAAAAGGCGTCTCAGGCTCAAATCGACAATGTCGTTGAGGCCGTTGAATCGAAGGGGTTTGTGGCCCGGCCGATACCCGGCGGAGACAGGGTGTCCATTGGTGTCCTGCACAACAAAGGTGTCGTGGATCCATCTTTGTTTCTGGGATATCCGGGCGTAAAGGACGTGGTTCCGGTTACGCGTCCCTACAAGCTGGTCAGCCGCGAGGTGCAGCAGGAGGATACCGTCGTTAGGATCGGTGATGTCGCCATCGGCAACGGAAACTTCACGATTATTGCCGGCCCCTGTGCTATAGAAAGTGAGGAGCAGGCGCTGAAAATAGCCGCGGCTGTGAAACGATCCGGCGCGAAACTGTTCAGAGGTGGAGCATACAAACCGCGCACATCGCCATACTCTTTTCAAGGGCTCGGTGAAGAAGGATTGAAAATTCTGGCCCGGGTTCGAGAGGAAACCGGCCTGCCGGTTGTAACGGAGGTCATTGACGAGACCACGTTCGACCTGGTGGTGGAATATGCCGATGTCATCCAGATCGGCACCCGGAACATGCAGAATTTTTCGCTGCTGCGTCGGGCCGGACGGGTCGACCGGCCGGTGTTTCTGAAGCGCGGTATGTCGGCCACCATTGACGAATGGCTGATGGCGGCTGAGTACATTCTGGAAGGGGGAAACCGGGAGGTGATATTATGCGAGCGTGGCGTCCGCACCTTTGTGCACCATAGCCGCAACACCCTCGATCTTTCCGCCGTGCCGGTTGTGCGCAAGGAAAGTCACCTGCCCATTGTCATCGACCCAAGTCATGCAGCCGGGCGCAGAGACCAGGTGATCCCTCTCAGCCGTGCGGCGGCCGCCGTGGGTGCGCAAGGTTTGATGGTGGAAGTCCACTACAATCCGGAGGAATCTTTGAGCGACGGTGCTCAATCCTTGTATCCGCAGCAGTTTGAACTTTTGTGCCGCCAGGTGGAGGCAATTTACCGTATTCATGGCTGAATCTGGCTCTGGATTTGATATGAATCGCCATGATTACAGCCGTCGGAAGGCCGGGCAGCCCCGGGAACCAAACCCGATTTCATCAAAAAGACCATGATTACCCATCAAATTGAAGGCATGAGCGGCCGGTCTCGGATCCTGATCGGTGAAAACCTGAAAAACATCTCCCGGTATCTCCCCCGGACAAAAACAGTTATCATTACGGATTCGAATGTTCTAAAACATCACTCCGCGCAGTTCCCGCCGGCAGAAGTGATCGAATTGGGCAGTGGTGAAAACACCAAATCGATGGAAACGGTGAGAAGCATTTACTCCCGCCTGGTGGAACTGGAGGCCGACCGTTCTTCGTTTGTCGTCGGCATTGGTGGCGGGGTAGTATGCGATGTGACCGGCTTCGTCACTTCGACGTATATGCGCGGCCTGCGCTTCGGTTTTGCAGCGACTACATTGCTGGCCCAGGTGGATGCCAGTGTCGGTGGCAAGAACGGTATTAACTTCGGCGGATACAAGAACATCATCGGAATGTTCAAACAGCCCGATTTCGTGATCTGCGACCCGGCACTGCTGGCGAGCCTGCCCGAGCGGGAGGTGCTCTGCGGAGCGGCTGAGATCGTCAAGCACGCACTTATCCGCGATGCCGCTCTGATGACGTATCTGGAGACCCACTGCGATAAATTGATGCAGCTCGATCCGGAGGCGATCAATCATGTGGTGAGCGTATCGGTGGCCATCAAATCAGCAGTCGTCAACAAAGACGAACATGAACGGGGATTGCGCCGGATTCTCAATTTCGGTCATACGTTCGGTCATGGGCTGGAGAAAATCCGGCGGCTTTCTCATGGCGAGGCCGTTGCCGCCGGAATGATGATCGCAGCCCGGATATCCGTGAAAAAAGGCTTGCTCGGAGATGCAGAAGTAGCGAGGATCGAACGGTTGCTCAAGAAACTGAAGCTTCCCACGCATGTTCCGGTGGATCGGCCGGAGCTGATGGACGCGTTGGAAAAAGACAAAAAGCGGCAGGAAGAAGGGGTCTACTTTGTCCTGCTGGCCGGTGTCGGTCAACCCGTGGTGGAAAAGATACCATTCGATGAGTTGGAAACCCTCGCTGAGGGCATCATATGAAAATGAATGTTCGAACCCGCAGCTCAACGATTTTGGGGCTGCACAGGGAATGGCCGAATACTTGTGGCATAGAAGCGGCTACCGGACTGTGACCCGAAACTTTTTCAGAAATTGTACTGGATTGTAGGAGAGCTTGGCTTTCCGTAAACCTTCCTCGCCCAGGTCCTGTTCGCGATTGACCCACCGGAATTTCCCGTTCAAGCCGGCCAGGAACATCTGGTTGATGGCCTGATATACTCCCTTGTAATCCGGGCATCCCTTTTCGTAGTGGATTACAACGGTATCCGGGGAGAGCTGTTCGGCGATCGTGTAAGCCACAATCAGGTCCTCCACCTGAATCACACCGCCGGTCAGTCCTTGCAGATCGTCCCAATGCGTCAGCACCTTATGAACGGATCGGTTTTCAGCGGAAAGGATAGATGATGATTCACAGTCCCGCCAGCTGCACCAGTCGGCCTGCATAGCCATTGCCGCTTCGATCAAATCCGGTCCGAAAGGCAGATAGCGGTAATCGTATTTTTTGATGAACTGGCGAAGCAGGTTTTTCTTTTTGTGGAAGCGGTTGCCCTTCAGCTCGACCAGCTCGTTGCAGTCGTAAACGTAATCCCAGTTTCTTCGCTCCTCTGTGACGCCTAGCCGGTGGGCGGCCACTTTGTTCCATAGGTCCAGCAGCTTTTCGGGCACGCGCGTAAATGTGGTGCCCGGCGGGGCATACCGATCGAAAAAAAGCTGCCAATCCGTGTTTTTCCACTGACCCAGCGGCGCCCAGAAGAATTCATCCGGGCGGGTTTGCCGGACCCATACCAGGTCATCTATCCACGTCCACTGCAGCCCATACTCCTCGGCCCAGCTGAAGATATTGGAATAGCTGTAGTCTGACGAAACTTGCGGGCACCTTTGCAGCAGGGCGGCGTACGCTTGCTGCTTGTCGAGTCGAATTGGTTCAAATTTCAGATCCATCTTGCCTCTTTGCTACACTGGATTTCCCGACGCAGCCGGAAAATCAGATTTCGATAATCAAACCGACCGGGCAGTGGTCGGAACCATAGATGTTGTTGTCTATAAAGGCCTGCTTTACCCAGCCGCGTTCGATGATATCTTTTGAGACGAAGAAATAGTCGATACGCCACCCGATATTTCGATCACGGGCTTTGAACCGGTAAGTCCACCATGAGTACTTCACGGTGTCGGGATGTAAGTGGCGGAACGTGTCGACGTAGCCGGCGGCTTCGATTCGATCCAGCCAGTCCCGCTCGATTCTCATGAACCCGGATGTGTTTTCATTGGATTTCGGATTCTTCAAATCGATTTCGTTGTGAGCAGTGTTGTAATCTCCGGTAATGATCAGGCTGCGGCCCTCGTTTCGCAGCTGGTCTGCCCGTGTAAAAAAGGCTTCGTAGAAATCCAGTTTGTACTGAAGTCTTTCCTCTCCCATCTGCCCGTTGGGGAAGTACACATTAAAGAAAACGAAGTCACCGAAATCCGTCTCCAGTATTCGGCCTTCCTCGTCGAAGCGGTGCACGCCGATTCCGTTTCGGGTATCGATTGCCGGAATTCGGGTGTACGTTCCGACACCACTGTAGCCCTTTTTTGTAACTGCGTGCGCCCAGAAGGATTCATACCCATTGATGGCCTGCATCTGCGGTGTCAGCTGAGATTGCTGCAGTTTGGTCTCCTGGATGGCAAAGACATCGGCGTCGATCGCCGTGAAGGTTTCCACAAAACCCTTCTTCATTACCGCCCGCAGACCGTTTACGTTCCACGAGATCAATTTGATTCTTTTTCCAGCCAAAGCTACTCCCCTAGCATCTGACCGATACGGTCGGCAACTTCGTCCGATTTCAGCACCACCCTGATGGAACGGAGGCAGTCTCTTACCACTGATGTTTTCGGCCGTGGCGAATCGAGTTGGGCATCGATGGTTTTTAGATCGGCCATCACTTCGGAAAGCCGGTCGAAATCGAGTCCGAGTGCACCGGCCCGGTTTTTGATGCCAACGGTGATTTGTTCCACTGCCTTTCGCGCATCCGCATCGATGATGGCATCTTTGCCGAAAGCGGCCAGCGGATCTGATTCTTTGAGACCGGCCAGGCCGCTTGCCTCGATTTCCTTTATGGCCTTTTCACTGATTCCGATTCCTCCCGAAAGGGTTCGCAGCTCCACCATCTCCCAGCCGATGAGATCTTCCGTCATGCGGGAGGCCGCTTCACGATCGAGTCCTATCGTAGCTCCGGCTTCATACATGGAAAGCTGAACGGATTCGTCTCCTCCGGTTTCCCGGTAAAGGTGCAGCAGCAGTTGCTTCGCGTCATTGTCCAGTTGATCAAGCGACATGTGCCGGTGTTCTTTCCCCTACGGTTGTCCGGGTTGATCTGCCGGTGGTCCGACAATATCCCTCAACGCCGGTTCTATCTGCGGAAATCGGAAATTGAATCCGCTTTCGAGCAAATTGTGTGGCATCGCCCGCTGACTTTCCAGCAGGGCTGCACCCACCTCGCCCAGAACCAGCCGCAGCATGGCCCGCGGTGCCGGCAGAAAAGACGGCCGTCTGAGAACCCTGCCCAAGGTTGCGGCCAGTTCCCGGTTTCGAACCGGGTTGGGTGCGCTGAAGTTGAACGGCCCGCTCAAGGCAGGAGTATCCAGCAGAAACTCAACGGCAGAGATCAGGTCCTGAAGATGTATCCAGGGAAACCACTGCCGGCCGTTTCCAAGCGGCCCGCCGGCAAACATTCGAAAGGCGGGCAGCATCCGCGCCATGGCGCCGCCACCTTTGCCGAGAACGATACCGAATCGCATCACGGCCACCCGTATTCCTTTTTCGGCAGCTGTGAAGGCTTCTCTCTCCCAGTCCTTTGCGATGTCGGCCATGAATCCTTGGCCGGCAGCCGCGGTTTCCGTCAAGACGTCGTCTTGCCTGTCTCCGTAGAATCCAACCGCAGAGGTGTTGCATAGTACGCAGTGGGAACCCGCCGGCAGGGCTGCCACAATATTGCGGGTGGTCAGGATGCGGCTGTCGTATATCTGTTGCTTGTAGGCCTCGTTCCAGCGTTTGAATATGGTTTTTCCCGCCAGGTTGACGACGGCGTCGATGTCGGAAAGTGCCTGCTGCCAGGCTCCCGGTTGGGTTGCGTCGGCGGATATGTAGGCAAAACGGGTATGGGCCGTGTTTTGCCATTGTGGCGCCGTACCAAGCGCAGTAACCGCGTGTCCTCGTTCGAGTAAATATGAACAGAGGTGGGATCCGATGAAACCGGTCCCGCCAACGATGAGTATGTTCATATGCCCCTTCTTTTTTGCCTACAACATAGGGGTTAGAGGGGCGTTGTCAAGACGGGAAGCAAAACGGTGAGATCCGTTCCGCGTCCGGGAAAGCTGGAGACCCGGACCGATCCTCCATAGCTGCGGACCACCCCGCGAACGATTGCCAGGCCAAGGCCGGTGCCCACTTCGTGTTCCTTGGTGGTGAAATAGGGATCGAAGATCCGTTCCAGCATTTCCTGATCCATTCCCCGCCCGGTGTCACCGACCGTCAAGCGGATGTAAGGGCCGGATTTCAGGTTCGGATCTTTTTTATCTCTGTCGACGTCATCTGCAGGGGCAAGCTCCACTGTCATCGTGCCGCCGGATTCGCGCATGCTTTGGCAGGCATTGGTACACAGGTTGATGACGATTTGGTGAAGCCGGATGGGATCGCACAGGACTCTCTCCGATTCGCAGACCAGATTCTCACGGATTTCAATAGACTTCGGTACAGTGGACCGGATCACGGTCAGGGCTCCCTGCACCACCGGGCGAACCTGCACGGGTTCCAGCTTTGTATTCTCATCAAGACGGATGAGCTGAATCAGGCCGACGAGATCCCGCGCGCGTTTGGCTGCCGCCAATATGGTCCGAATATTCTCCCTGGCAGCGGATTTGCGCGGCAGATAAACCATTGCCAGTTCTGCATGGCCGGTGACGGTGGCCAGAATATTGCTGAAATCGTGTGCGATACCGCCTGCCAGCGTGCCGATGGCCTCGATTTTCTGTGCTTGCTGGATCTGACGCTCCAGCAGCGTTCGTTCGTTTTGGGCCTGCTTTTGATCGGTAATATCTCTTCCAATCGACTGGTACTCGATCACCCGGCCGGTTTCGTCAAAAAGGGCTCGATGGGTCCAATCCTGCCAGGTAACCCGGCAGTTCGAACCGACATCGTGGTGCTCGTAGACCGTCATCGGTGTCTCCCGGGTCAGAGCGGCGAGTCGGCGCTGCATGGTTTTGCCTGCATCGGCAGGAAACAGTTCAAAAAAATCGTGACCGATGAGTTCGTCTTTATACTTGGAGAAGTAGGTACAGAAAGAGCTGTTGACAAAACTGATCGCACCGTCCGTTGTGAAGCGGCAGATCATCGCAGGAATGTCTTCGACAACGGCACGATACCGGATCTGGGTCTCCTGCAGGTCGTCACTTGTCTGGGAGCGCCCGGTGAGCGTGTCTTTCAGCGCCCGAATCCGCTTGAGCAGTGAACGATCGTCTGATCCGCTACTGGTGTTTCCCATCGTGTCACACATGAGGATGTGATTGGTATCGCCGGGTTTGGCGTCATGCGGCCGCACAATCCCTCCGAGTGGATGCTGCCGGCCGGCGGCAGGGTGCCCCGAGTCGATACACCGACGGCAATCTCTGCATAGAGCAGACCGGGAGAAATATCAAGCCGGAGCAACTTTTTACGGAACAACGGTGGGTGTTAGCGGCCACAGCAGGGGCATGACCAGCATCAACACCACGATTACCACGACGGTCAGCAAACCGCCGACTTTGATGTAGTCGATGAAGCGATATCCCCCGGGTCCCATCACCAGGATGTTGGCGGGATGCGCGATGGGTGTCATGAAACTGGCGGATGCCGCCATCGCAATGGCCATCATCAATCCCTGGGGCGAGAGCCCCATTTTGGCGGCTGTGCTCAAAACAATGGGAGCCATCAGCACCACGAGGGCGGCGGTGGGCACAAAGCAGGTGGCCAGAAAGGTCAGCACGATCAGGCCCAGCATGACGGCGTTGGGCCCGAACGGGCCCACCCATACGACGACCCCCTCGGCAATCATCCGGGCGGCCCCGGTTTTGTGCAGGGCGATTCCCAGCGGCAGCATCCCGGCAATCAGAAAAACCGCTTTCCATTCGATTTGGCGGTAGGCTTCCTCCATGGTCAGGCAGCCGAACAGCACCATCAGGGCGGCGCCGACAACGGCCGCGATGTGAATCGGCACCCAACCCAGGATGACCGGCAACAGGACTACGGCAAGGATCGAGAGCGAAAATTTGGCCTTTTCGATTCGGTGTCGTTCCTGCATCGTGCCGGTGAGCACGATAAAATCCGGTTCTCTTCCCAGCAGTCGGAGCTTGTCGAGAGGCCCTGTCAGCAGCAGGGCATCACCAAAACGCAACGCCATGTCCCGCAGGTTGGCGTAGTGCGCCTGGCCTCCGCGCCAGATCGCCAGGATGTTCAAACCGTACTTCTCTCGGAAACTGAGCTGCCGCAGGGTCATGCCGGACAGGCTGGAATGGGGGGAGAGGACGACTTCTACAACGCCCAATTCTCCGGAGAGCATTTCGTAGAAGTCCATATCGGTTCGGCGTTCCACCTGCAGCTCTTCCAGCCCTTTCAGTATTTCCAGGTCCGAACGCCGTCCCTCGACCACCAGTCGATCATCGGCTCGCAGCGTTTCGGTGGGTTCCGGCATGATCATGGGCTCACCGCTGCGAAGAATCCCAAATACCCTGCTCCCCAGGGCAGCACCGAGTCGGCTGTCACGCAGCGATCGTCCGACAAGCACGGAGTCGGGAGGAATCCGCATCAGCATAAGGCGGTCATGCAAATGGTAGACGCGTGAAAGCTCCTCGATGGGGACATAGCGCAAATCTGTAAAATCGGCTGAATCTGCAAACTTTTCCAGTTGGTCCGGTTGGCCGGCCATCAGCAGTACATCCCCCGGTGCCAGACGCTCATCCTGCAGGTTGGTCCGTTTGATCCCGCTGCTTCGCCGGATGGCAAGTACGTTGGCACCGAATTGCTGACGAAAACCAAGCGAATTGAGGGTTTTCCCGATCAGTTTCGATCCGGACGGCAGAACCGCTTCGACGGCAGATACGTCTCCTGTGTAGACACCGCCGATATCGACACCGGCTTCTTCGATCTGAAGATCCCGCCATGTGCGGATCTCCTTCATATCTTCCGTCCGACCTTGAACCGTCAGCACATCACCGGCCTCGAGAGTGTCCGATGGACCCGGGGTCAGCAGGGTTTTATCGTGACGGGTGATCCCGAGGACATTCAGTCCGAGTACGGATCCGATGCGACTTTCTGCCAGGGTCTTTTTGGCCAGAACGGATTTGTCGGGGACACGGATGGTGAACAGCCGTTCCTGCAGACCGTATTGACTTTTCCAATCCGTGCTTCGGGTTGGTGACGCTTCATCTGCCAGGTTCCGCTGCGGGAGCAGATAACGGCCGGCGACCAGCATAAAGACGATTCCGCTGGCCATGACCGCCAATCCGACCGGCGTGAAATCAAAAAAGGAAAACGTTTCGTAGCCCTCGTCACGCAGAAAGTCGCTGACAAGAATGTTGGGGGGAGTTCCGATCTGGGTGGTCAGCCCGCCGAGCAGGGAGCCATAAGCCAACGGCATCAGCAGCCTCGAGGGCGGCCTTCCGGTCTGGCGGGCGATGTCCATCACCACCGGCAGCATGAGTGCCGCCACGGCCACGTTGTTCATGACCGCAGACATCACCCCGGCGGTGACCATGATTACCACGATCATGGTGGTCTCCCGGCTGCCTGCCAGCCGCAGGACCAGCCGGCCGATGATGTCGGCCACACCGGTGTGGGTGAGGCCGCCACTGACGATAAAAACCGCCCAGACCGTAACGACGGCCGGGCTGCTGAATCCCGACAATGCCTCCGAGGGGCTCACCAGCCCGGTTAGCGCAACACTGCCCAAAGCCAACAGCGCGGTCACCTCCATGGGAATCCACTCGCTGACCAGTAAGATGACGGCAGCTGCCAGGATAAACAATACGGCAGTGATTTCCGGTGTCATGGTGCTCCTTGTCGCTGAAATGATGAATGTCGATCCAACCGATAGAGCGGAGCGGGCAATTGTTCCGACGTGACGACCAACGACCGTCCGTCCGCAGTGAAGCAAAGCGCTTCCGCCTGGCGCAGCGCCGGCATACCAATCCATTCCGGCGGCATTTTAAAACCATCTGCCCAGCCGAGTTGCGCCGGTCGCCGGTATAAGTATCCTCCGCTGCCGTAGGTCAGGATTGCGATTTCCGATCCATCCGGGGAAATGTCCATTGCCGTTGGCTGAGATCCAAGTCTGTTGAAACGGACCCCTGCGCCCGGTGAAGGCAGCATGTCCGCTACAACTGAAAAACGCCGGGCGACCATCACCGCTTGCGAATTTTCCGCTCTCAACGGCAGAGAATACAATACCGACGGGACGGTGCGTTTGGTAAGCAGCAGTATTTGATTGTTATCGGTATCGACCGCAACCGCTTCGCTGTCCCGGGGGCCGTCTTCATAGACAAAACGCACGCGGCGATGCCAGTCTACCGCGAAGTCAAATCGATCCGGCTTCTCGCTGATGTCCGGTTCGTTTACAAAATAGAGCTGGTATTCCTTGCGTCGGGCATGGTTGTCGCCGAAATCGGCTATCAACAGGGTCGCGGAGTGGTCAATGTGAAAGGCGGCCAGGTCTTCCCAGTCGATGTTCTGCGCATTTCGAATCGTTACGCGCCCGATGTGAGCGCCCTGCAGGTCGATGGCATAAAGAACCGGTTCGCTGCCACCGTCATTTGCTATCCAGAGGACACCTGGATTTTTTCGGGATGCAACCATCCCGCTGGCCTCCGTGATGTTCCGGTTTTCCAGATGGCCAACGAACACCGCATCGTAGAACGCTGCCGGGCGCAGCGCTTTGACGGCTGCCTCGTCTCCTTCGCGAGCCAGGGTGCATCCGGTACCAAACGTCACTGCCAGAAAAAGGCTCGATATGAAAGCGATAGCAGCGCGGTTTCCCATTTGTGTGACCCCTGTGCCTTCAGGCTCAGCCCGGAAATGCGGTTTCGGGTGTCCTTCCGGCCAGTCAAAGATGGAAATCATTCTAACGCATGTCAAGAGGCGGGCAGGCCCCGAGGCAACCGGGCGGAGCATGTGGTGCCGGACTGGTTTGATTGGGGCGGGTTATGTGCGGGCTGCCGGTGGTACCTTGCCGATAGCTGCGAAAACCTGCAACCCCCCGTGGAAGACCGGGAATACGTCAACGGAAAGTGGAAACTGCCGAAGCATCGACTTTACTGGCGTCATCAGGGCGAACCTCCAGCCCGGAAAATCGTGAATCAGTTTGTTTCCGATTCGCAGCAACAGCGTGCGGGTCCCTTCCGGGGTGTCGATCCGTCGTCCGTAGGGCGGGTTGATAACCACCAGCCCGCTGCTGTGGGTGAATTGTTGCGGATGGCGATCAAAAAAATCACCGGTGGAGATCTCTATAACATTGCCGAACCGATGCCCGCAGATGACTTCCTTGAAAGCGCTGCAGGCGTTCGGGTCGATGTCGGATGCCAGTACCAGCGGCTGCGGCGGAATTGAAATTCGCTTTTCGGCTTCGGTCTTGAGGTGTTTCCATCGCATTTTTGCCTGGCGGTGTGCTGGCCATCCGGTGAAGGCAAAGTCGCGAAACCAGCCGGCAGGAATGTTGCTTGCCATCAAAGCGGCTTCCACGGAAAACGTGCCGGAGCCGCACATTGGATCCAACAGTGGTTCGGGCGGCGAATAGCCAGCCAGCATCAAGACCGCCGCCGCCGTTGTTTCCCGCAAGGGTGCTTTCGAGCCAATCGTTTTAATGCCGCGTTTGTGCAGGTTCACGCCGCTGCTGTCCAGGGAGATGGTGAACCGGTCGTTGATGACCCGAACAAAGATTTTCTGGAGTTGCTGCTGCTGGTTCCGGTCATGGGGCGTTTGCTGCTGTGATGGCATCCGGTGTGAAATACTGCTGCGAAATCGATCTGCAATTGCACCGGTGTGATAGAGTTTCGATTTTTTCGCGCTGATCCGAAATTCAATCTCCTGGCCCGGCTCCAGAAACAATTCCCAGGGCAGTTCCGACAATTTTGCTTCCAACCCGTGGAAGTGGGTCGCCTTGAATGCCCAGATTCGCATCAGAACGCGGTTGGCGGTTCGCAGGTGCAGGTTGGCCAGGAAACAGTCGACAAGCCGGCCGTGGAAAAGAACACCTCCGGGACAAGCCTCGGCTTTTTGCACGGACAGCGGCAAGGATTGCAGCTCTTGCATGCACAAAAACTCGAGACCGGGGGCGGTTGCGGCGAAATATTCCCGAATGCGCCCGACAACGTGACGCTTGATTCTTTTGTCCAGTGCGCTGCGGTCAATCACTAACGTTTCTCCTATGAAACAAAGCGGGCGGCGGCGGTTGTCTGGACAGGAATCGTGCCCGGATTCAGTCAGCTATGGGTTTTGCCTGCGGGCCCGCATCAGCGCCGGCGCTTTTTCGTCAGCTTCCTGTTTGAGTTGCAGCAGGATGATGGAGGCGATCACCAGCACCCCTCCGGCAATCTGAAGGGAATCCATCTGCTCGTTGAGAAAAACAAATGACAGCGCACCGGCTGTAATCGGCTCCAGGGTGGCAGTTATGCTGGCACGTGTGGAGCGGATCAGGTTGACTCCCTGCAGGTACAAACCGAAAGGAACCAGCGTTCCCATGATGCCGATGTACAGGATCCATCCCCACTGTATAGCGCTGTAAGGGTGAAAAAAGGATTCAAGAGGCGTGTGCACGATATTCCACACCAGGGCAGCAAAGAACAGGGCATAAAATAGAACCGTCCACGGGTTGTAGCGACGCATGCCGTATTCTCCGTGAATGGAATACCAGGCGAACGTCACGGCGGAGAGGACACCGCTGACGATACCGGCCCAGTTCATCGTTACGATATGCAGGTTGTAGGCCCCGACCACCAGGTAACACCCGAGGGTTGCTCCCAGCAATGCCAAAATCGTCGACGGTTTGAGGCGGTCTCGGGCAAACACCACAGCGTAGATGGCAATAAAGGAAGGGGCCAGGTATTGCAGCAAAATCGCTGCCGCCACGTTGATCCGGCTGATGGCAAACAGATAGGTAAACTGGCAGGCACCCATTCCGATACTGCCGAAAAGAGCGAAGTACGGAATGTCTTTGCGATCGATTTTCAGCAGAACCGGGTTTCGGATGGCCAGCCAGCAGAGCAGAGACAGGGCAGCGATGGTGATTCGCAGCTGCACCAGCTGAAACGGCGTCACTCCGCTGTTGAAGAGAAATTTGGCTGACGAGCCGGATACGGCCCAGCAGACTGCTGCCAGAATGGTGTACAGGTATCCCCGACGCACGGAGAATCCGGGGGGGCGGGTGTCCATATTAGGTCGCCGTCATCGGATGAAAGAATGATGCCCAAGGTGTTTCGCCGGTTGCAGGCTGTTCGGTTGTGGCGGATTTCGGTCGCTGTGCAGCCGCCGGGAATCCCCGATCGGCTGCACCAGCCGAAAGGGTATTGTGGCAGCGATGCCCGTCGAACAAGCCGTAAAATTTCAGATGCACTGTGTAGCAGGTAGCCGGCCGGATGTAAACACCGCGTTTGACTTTGAGGGCCGGTTTGCGGTAACAACACAACAAATGGTTTGAACAATCACCTGGATTGATCGAGGGAGGTATCTATGGCGGGCATCAACAAGGTTATCCTGATCGGCAGGCTGGGCAGGGATCCTGAAGTGCGGTATACACCGGATGGTACCGCGGTTGCGAACTTCACAATTGCAACCTCCACCGAATGGACCGACAAAGGCAGCGGGGACAAGAAGGAAAAAACGGAATGGCATCGGATTGTTGCCTGGCGCAGGCTGGGGGAGATCTGTGGTGAATACCTGGCCAAAGGCCGACAGGTTTATGTTGAAGGGCGGCTGCAAACCCGGGAATGGGAAGATCGTGACGGCAACAAACGCTATACGACAGAGGTCGTTGCCACCGAGGTCCAGTTTCTGGGATCCAGAGAGACCTCCGGTCCCCGGGAATCCTATGGCGGGCCGCCTCCGTCCGAACCACCCTATCCCGATTCAAACGATGACGACATTCCGTTCTAACCGATGTCGCATCGGCCGGTTCTTGCGCATTCACCGTTGCTGTCGGCGTGGTTGAACCGAATCACGAAAACTGCAGGTGTTTACCCTGGAGGTTGAGAAAAGAAGGCAGCTCCCGGTAGAATGAACTGCCCGATGTTCCGGCGGGATACAGCTGTCGATCAGGCAAAATGGAGGATCAGGGTTCTTTGTTATCTTCCAGCTTTTCCTTTGGCTTGGGCTCTTCGTCCTTGGTCGCCCCTCGGAAGTTTCTGATGGCTTTTCCCATGCCTGCCCCTATTTCCGGAAGTTTACCGGCACCGAATATAATCAGTATGATAACCAGGATAATGATCAGCTCCGGCATTCCTATTCCAAACATACACCCCTCCTATTCATCGGGCCCGTTACTTTTCAGCTCATGCAGTAGCTGCAGGAACTCTTTTGATTCCATGTACCTTTCGATCGATCTCTGATAAGCGATCCAGTTGCGCCAGAGTTCCCGCCAGGCGTCGTTGCGCCAGTAGTTCTTTGAATCCGCCCGGCCCTGCTGCCATCGCAAGTAGTCTTGATATTCTTCCCGGCAGTCCTCGCAAAGGCGAAATTCCGCCGGCTGGCATGCGGGTCGGTTGCATCCGGCTGTTGTGTGCGGATCGATTTGCGTTCCGCACTTTTCGCATTTGAAAGCGCAGCGGGTGCACTGAAAGATCTTCTGTACGGCCCGGATCTTCTGCTTGCGGTCCAGAGAGCTCTTTTTTTCCCTGGCATCTGCAAGTCGTTCGTCTATGGGGATGATATCGGCCACACGGTCCCCTGGTCAACGGCCTCTGTTTGCAGATCGGGAGTTCCCTGATGGTTTGTAACCTGCTGCAATCAGGTCAAAAACTCGCCCCAATCTGCCCTGTAGGCAAGAACGGACTATAGCACCGGCTCAAGAACGTGTCAATCATTACGACATGGCAGCCAGCGTCTTTGCCGCCAGGGGCCCTCTGATTCAAACTTGCACTCGATGGCGAACTGGTGGTAACCTTACAAGTTTAGATCGATATCTCTTTATTGGTAAATCCGTTCCCTGTTTGCACCCTATCCGGAGGGTACAGATGTCTGGACTATTTGCGGCAAACTGCCATCCGATGCTGATTGGCAGCCTGCCACTCAAAGATCACCAGAAGGCCATCGAGTTGGTGCTGGAGTACACGGCTTCCATACCGTTGTGGGTGCAGCTGCCGGCGAATCCGGATGAATTGATGGTTAAGCAGTTTGCGGACGGGCTGCCCGGTCTCCGGGCCGAGGGGGGCCGGCTATTTGTCGACAGAACCTCGTCGCGCTACCAGCAGGAGTTGGTGGCCTTTTACGAAGAATACCTGTCGGTGGAGGAAGGCGGCAGGGATCTGAACGAATCCCGCTTTGGGCTCGACGCTGTCAAAGCCAGGGGGTTTGCCACCCTGATCGAGCACCTGCAGGCAGCTGTTTCTTCGCCGCTGGCCCTAAAAGGACAGGTGACCGGTCCGATAACTTTTTGCACCGGAATCCACGACGAACAGGATGCAGCGATATTCTACGACGAGCAGTTGCGGGACGCCGGGGTGAAACTGCTTGCCATGAAAGCCCGTTGGCAGGTTCGTCGGCTGGCGGCGTACAACCGGCCCGTGATGATCTTATGTGATGAGCCTGCGCTGGCCGGGTACGGCACATCGGAATTCATCAGCATTTCGCGCGAAGACATTCTGACCTGCCTGCGTGAAGTCGTGGAAGCGATTCACGCCGAGGGCGGTCTGGCCGGGGTGCACGTCTGCGCCAATACCGACTGGTCCCTGGTGCTCGACACGGCAGCTGACATCATCAGCTTTGATGCATATGAATATTTTGACCGATTCGCACTCTACAGGGACCAGATCATTGATTTCATGAATGCAGGCAACATACTAGCCTGGGGAATCGTTCCTACGCTCGATAAAGAGGCCATTACCATAGAGACCACCGAGTCGCTTCTGCAACAATGGCACGCCAAGGCAAGCGTACTGGAGCAAATGGGAATCGAACGGTCTGTGATACAGGCCCAATCACTCATTACTCCAAGCTGTGGGGCGGGTTCGCTGCCCCCGGAGCTGGCGGTCAAGGTGTTGCGGTTGACACGGGAAATATCCGATCGGCTCAGACAGACATTTGAAAAGGAAGGGTGAAATGGGAGTTGACAGGGAGACACGTTTTGCCGGTGCGACCCGCTATGTTCTCGACGATGAACTCGCAAGTATCGTGAATATTACCAGGGCGCTCGAAATGCCGCTGCTTCTCAAAGGTGAGCCGGGGACCGGCAAAACCATGCTGGCCCACGCCATCGCCGAGAACCTGAAAATGCCCTTGATCGTGCTGAACGTCAAGTCGAGCATGAAGCTGGTCGATGCCCTCTACCAGTACGACACGCTCACCCGGCTCAATGACAGCCGATTCGGAGACTCTACAAGGGATGTGAGCAACATTTCCGAGTACATTCGGATGGGAAAAATCGGGCAGGCATTCACTTCCGATATTCGCTGCGTGTTGCTCATTGACGAAATCGACAAAGCCGATACGGACTTTCAGGACGACATGCTCGATGTTCTCGACCAGATGGAATTCGACATCATCGAGATCGATAAAACGATCAGAACGGTCCACCGACCGGTGATTATCATCACCTCCAACGCGAAAAAAGACCTCTCGGACCCTTTCCTGGGGCGGTGCAACTTCCACCACATTGCCTTTCCCGATCCGGAGATGATGCGCCGCATCGTTGCCGTTCACTTTCCGGATCTGGACACCAAGCTGATGGAACATGCGATCGACGCTTTCTACCGCCTGCGCGATATCGAAGGGGTCGAGAAAAAACCCGCCACCCGGGAGCTTCTCAACTGGATCCGGGCGCTGACGGCCGATCCGGATTTTACCCCCGACAAACTGGCCAAGGGAGAAGTCCCGTTTCTGGGCGTACTGTTTAAAAAAAGTGAAGATCTGCAGCGGGCCACACAGATCGCGGAACGAAGAAGATTGTTTTAAATCTGGAGCGATTCGTTCACCCGCAGCGACGCTTCGAAGCCCCAAAGAGCAAATGTTCATTGACTTCTTTTATACCCTGAGAGATGCAGGGATTCCCGTCAGCCCCACTTCTTTTCTGACACTGCAGCGGGCGCTGCGCACCGGTCTGATTATTTCTCTCAACGATTTTTATACTGCCAGTCGGTCGATACTGGTCAAGAGCGAACGGTACTTCGATCTTTTCGATCAGGTATTTGCCCATCATTTCCAGGGCGCCGAGCTTCCCGATTCCAGCGGCATCGAGTTGGACGATTTCGCCAGAACACTGCTGGAGCAATGGCTGCAGGAACCCCGGCTGCTGGCCGACGCTTTGGGGATCGACGAGTCCGAACTCGCCCGCCTCACGCCGGATGAGCTCATCGAATATTTCAAGCGGCGCCTTGAGGAGCAATCCGGCGAGCACCACGGCGGAAATCGTTGGATTGGAACCGGTGGCACTTCACCGGTAGGGCATTCCGGATTTCATCCGGGTGGTATGAGGGTTGGGGGGATCTCCCGCAACCGATCGGCGGTAAAAGTCGCCATGGACCGGAGATACAAAGACTACTCCCTCAGCGGGCCCCTGTCTCAGGCGATGGTCGGCGAGGCGCTCAAGCGGCTTCGCAACCTGATTCCTGTCGGTCCCCGAGATCAGGTAAACATCGATGCCACTATCTACCAGACCATGCGAAATGCCGGAGAAATTGAAATCGTATTCGACCGTAGCCTCAGAGACCGTCTCAAGGTGTGTCTTGCCATCGATAATGGAGGGTATTCCATGGATCCACACATCCCGGTGGTGCAGACGCTGTTCGATTACGCCAGGGCCCAGTTCAAGGAACTGAAAACATATTACTTTCACAATACGATTTACAGCACCTTGTGGCATGATGCGGCGCGGTATCGCAAACCCAAGCGCATCGAGGAGTTTGCCGCTGCCGATCCCGGTATTCGATGGTTCATCATCGGTGATGCCAGCATGGCTCCCTATGAGCTGATGGCCACCGATGGATCGATTCATTTGGAGGAGCGAAGCGGAAAGCCGAGCATCGAATGCCTGCAATTTCTGGCCAGAATGTTTCCCCACAGCGTCTGGATGAATCCCGTACCCGCCCGGATGTGGCACTACACCCGCACCATCAGCTTCATCGGTGAAATTTTTCCCATGTATGAACTCAGCCTCGACGGGCTGGAAAAAGCCGTTGCCTACCTGATGGCCAGATAGGCTGCAGGTTATGAAACAGGATGGTTCCGCCAGGTTACAGCCGTTTTAATGCCCCTTTCCTGCAATCCGTCTATGTCCGTTTCTTTCTGGCAGGCAGTCCTTCCCCGGGCTTGAAAACCTGCAAATCATTTTGATATAGATGGATTATGAACCCGCCGCCGCGTTTGCAGCCCGAGAAACCCTCCTTGCTTCGGAGAATCTGGCAATCCATCTTCCCCATTCCAATTATTCCTCGTACGGAGCAGGATCGCAGGCGCACCTTTTTTACCTACCTGGTGCTGCATTTCAGACCGGCAACCCTGCCGGAAAAAACCCTGAAATTTTCACTGAGCTGGGGCCTGGGTGGAATGGCCGCTGTTTTGGTGGGCTTGCAGATCGGAACCGGTCTGTTGTTGAAGTTCGTTTACGAGCCGAGCGCAACCGCCGCCTATGAGTCCGTGCGGGTTGTGATGCTCGAAGTTCCATTCGGATTGCTGGTTCGCAACCTTCATCACTGGTGTGCCAATCTTCTGGTCCTGGTGGCCTTTCTGCACATGCTGCGGGTGTTTTTTACCGGTGGTTTTCACCCGCCGCGCCAGTTCAATTGGATCATTGGCCTGACGCTGTTTGCCGTGGTGCTGGCCGCCAACCTGACCGGTTATCTATTGCCCTGGGACCAGCTTTCTTTTTGGGCGGTAACGGTATCCACGGGCATGCTGGAGTATATTCCGGGAATCGGGCTCGCGCTGCAAAAAACGATCCGGGGGGGAGCAGAAATCGGCCCGGCGACGCTGCGGATATTTTATGCGGTTCATACCGCGATCGTCCCGCTGGTCCTTGGATTGTTGATGGCCTTTCATTTCTGGCGGATTCGAAAAGCCGGCGGGCTGGTCGTGCCCAGAGGGCCGGAAGAGGAGCCCGATCCAAATCCGGTGCGAGTGCCTGTGCTGCCGAATCTGTTGGTTCGGGAGGCGACGGTGGCCGCTGTGCTGATTGCAGTGGTAATGTTGCTGGCAATTTTGTTTGACGCCCCCCTGGCCGAGCCAGCCAATGCCGGCTTGAGCCCCAATCCGACCAAGGCTCCCTGGTATTTTTCAGGCCTGCAGGAACTACTGCTGCATCTGCATCCGATATTTGCAGTGTTCGTCATACCGGCTCTCGCTGCGTGCGGCCTGGTGTGCATACCGTATCTGAACTACGACAAAACCGTTGGCGGAACCTGGTTTGTTTCGCGATACGGTCGGCGAACGGCCATTCAAGCAACCGTTGCGGGCTTCTTTATAACACCGGTTCTCATCGGGATAGATGATTGGATCATCAAACCGGAAAGCGGACTTATCGACTTGCCGGCATACATCGGCCGAGGACTCATGCCGGCGGCCTTGCTGCTGTTGGCAGCCTTCGGAGCCTACCGGGTGGTAAAAGGGCGAGGATCCGATCATCGCAGCGAAGCCGTGCAGGCGGTTTTTGTCCTCATGGCTGCGGCATTTATCGTGCTGACCATAACGGGTTGGTGGTTCCGGGGAGAGTCGATGCTGCTGGCCTGGCCGTGGTAGCCAAATCCATGCCCGGTATTTCGGGAGATTCGAGCGTAACGGCACATGACCAAAAAAAATTCTACTGAAGAGACTGCACATTCATCGCAGCGGCGCCGCTTTCTGACCCGGCTCTGGTTTTGGCTCGGCGCGTTGGCCCTGGCCGAGGGGGCCTACCTGGCCGTTCGCTTTCTGCACCCTCGCAAGCCGCAGGCGCGCAGTGGGGATTTCGGGGCCTTGATCGAAGCCGGTGCGGTGGACAGTTTTCAAACCGGCTCGGTAACCGCATTCCCCCGGGGCCAGTTTTATCTGTCGCGTCTGGATGACGGTGGATTTCTGGCGATATCCAGAACCTGCACCCATTTGGGCTGCACCGTTCCGTGGGTGGAAGAAACAAAAGCGTTCGCTTGCCCCTGCCACGGGTCCGTCTTCGATATCGCCGGCAGCGTGATGAATTCTCCGGCCCCGCGGGCGTTGGATATATTTCCGGTTTCCATTGAAAACAACATGGTGACGGTTGACACATCCGTGCGCTTGAAACGATTTGAATTTGATACCAAGCAGGCCGCCTACCCGAAGAAGATTTAACATGAACCGTTGGAAAATTACCGGTATTATTGCCACCATTGTCATCATCCTGTCCGGCCCCCTTTATCTGGTTAAGGTGAGAACGCTGTCTGATCGTGGTCCCACCAAACCGGCCGTTCCGGCAGCGACGTTTGTGGGCAGCCATAAGTGCCGGGACTGCCACCGGTCGGAATATGACAAGTGGGCCGGTTCGCATCATCGGTGGGCGATGGCCGAAGCCGGCGAGGAAAGCGTCCGGGGCGATTTCAATGACACCGTCTTTCGTCACAACGGCGAACCGACGCGGTTTTACCGAAGAAATGGGCGCTATTTCGTGCATACCAAGGGACCGGGTGGACACATGGCCGAGTTTGAGATTACCCACACCTTCGGCTGGTATCCGCTGCAGCAATTCCTGGTTGCCTTCCCCGGTGGGCGCTTTCAATGTCTGCCGATTGCCTGGGATGTTGACAAGCGGCGCTGGTATCACCTCTACCCGCATCAATCGTTGGAGCCGGATGACTGGCTCTATTGGACCAACAATGCCCAGAACTGGAACGGTATGTGCGCCGAATGTCACTCGACCAACCTCCAGAAAAACTACGATGTCGACGCTGATACCTACACCACGATTTGGTCGGAGATCAACGTGGGCTGTGAAGCCTGCCACGGTCCCGGGTCTGCCCATGTCCGCTGGGCCGACCTGCCGGACATGGCCCGACCACCGGTTCAAAATGCCGCACTGGCCGTTCGAACCAGCGGCCTGAGTCCCCGCCAGCAAATCGAACTGTGCGCTCCGTGCCACTCCCGCCGCATGTCGCTTCTGGACAACATTCACCAGCACGCCGATTTTCTCGATTACGGCATCCCCCAGTTGCTTAGCCCGGGGTATTATTTTGCGGACGGCCAGATCCTCGAGGAGGTTTACGTATACGGGTCGTTTATGCAGAGCAAGATGTATGCCCGGGGGGTGCGTTGCAGTGATTGCCACGATGTGCACAGTGGTCGCCGCATCGAAAAGGCAAACGCACTTTGTCTGCAGTGCCATCGATCCGCGGTATACGACACCGGAGATCACCATTTTCACAAGAAAAAAGGCGAAGCAGGGGAGCCCATACGATCCGCAGAAGGGGAGATCCTGTTTGCCGTCGGCACCGGTGCCCTGTGTGAGCAGTGTCACATGCCGGGCCGTTATTACATGGGGATTGATTATCGCCCGGATCACAGCTTCCGGATACCGCGTCCGGATTTGAGTGTTTCCATCGGCACACCCAATGCCTGCAATCGCTGTCACTGGGAAAAATCTGCACGCTGGTCTGAAGAAGCCGTCGAAAAATGGTACGGACGGCGAAAGCGATCGCACTATGCTACGGTTTTTGACGCCGGGCGTCGGGGGAAGCCGGAAGCATTGACGGAGTTGGTGCAACTGAGCGGGGATCGTCTCTACCCGCCCATCGTTAGGGCTACCGCGTTGTCGATTCTGTCCGCCTATCCCGGCGAGCAGCGGGCACAGGCTGTCCGGACAGCGCTGACCGATGAAGAAGCGCTGGTGCGGTACAGCGCCGTTCGGTTATTGGCTGGAGAAAATGCAGATTTTCTCGTGTCTTTGCTGGGGCCGTTGTTGTACGATCCGGTGAAGGCCGTTCGGATGGAGGCGGCGCAACGACTGGCGGCTGTGCCGCCCGAACGATTGCCGCTGCCATTGAGATCGAAATTCGGTTTTGCACTGCAGGAGTACCGCCAGGCCATGGAGCGGACCGCCGATTTCGCCCCTTCCCGCCACAATCTGGGCAATCTCGAGGCCGCGCTCGGCAAACCGGACGAAGCGGCGAAAAACTACCGCAAGGCCATAGAAATCGACAACCGGTTTTACCCCGCCAAGGTCAATCTGGCCATGCTTTACAACCGCGAGGGGAAAAACCAATCGGCCGAGCGGCTGCTCCGTGAAGTCATCGCGGACCAGCCCGAGTTTTTCGAAATCCAATACTCCCTCGGGCTGCTGCTGGCGGAAGAAAAAAAATATGCCGAAGCGGAAATGTACTTGAAGGCAGCCGCCCAGGGGCTGCCCGAGCGCTCACGCATCCGCTACAATCTGGGGTTGCTGCAGCAGCAGACCGGCAAGAACCTGGAAGCGGAATCGTCTCTTCGCATGGCGCTTGCAATCGAACCGGACAACTTCGATTTTCTTTTTGCGTTGGCCGATTTTTATCTGAAAAGAAATCGGTGGAATGAAACCCGGCAGATGGCAGAACGGTTGGTTTCGGCACACCCCGATCAGCCGGTCGGCCACCAGATACTGGAGGCGATAAAGGGGCGCCCGTAACGCCGATGTCTGCACATTGCCCGCTCCGCAAGCCGGATTTGTTGCGGGCAGCCCCTGTTGAACCCGACGGGATTAGCCGGTTTGCACCTCGATCGCACGGGGGGTCGCTTTGGCCACCTTCGGAAGACGCAGCCGCAGGACACCGTCATGCAGCGCAGCGGAAATATTCTGCTGATCCACGACTTCCGACAGCGTGAATTGCCGATAGTAGGTGCCGGTCTGGTACTCCGTGTATACCGGCTCTTCACCGGCAGCACTGATCGGCGATACATCCCCGGCAAGGGTAAGCACGTCTTCCCGCAAATCGATGGTCAACTGGTCGGGTCTTACCCCGGGAAGGTCCGCCAGAAGGGTAATTTCCGTGTCGTTTTCGAAAATATCGACATCGGGAGTGAAATACAGTCCCGGGCGCGTCGGCTCGGCAGGTGATGTAACCTCCTGTTTGTCCCGGGCTTTGAGTTCCTTGCTTGCTGTTTCCGCCATTGGTGAGTCCTCCTTGCTTCTATCGGGTCCTATTTTACGGTTATCTGTCTCGGCTTCATCTTCTCGGCTTTGGGGAGGGTGACGGTTAGCACACCGTCTGCCAGAGCGGCGCTCACCTTATCCGAGTCGATTTCTCCGGGAAGGGCGATGATGCGCGAGAATTTTCCTGCCTCCCTCTCCCGGCGGTGATATTTCACCGCTTCATCCTCCGGCGCGATCATCCGCTCCCCGGCGATGGACAGGTTCTGTCCCGTTGTGTGGATGTCCAGGTCCCCGGACTTCATGCCCGGCAGTTCGGCCCGCAAATAGTAGGAGTCCGGGTCTTCGCTCAGGTTGATTGCAGGAAATACCCCTGCGTGCTGTCGCCCATCATCGGCTTGTGTAAATCGTGCCAGCAGAGTGTCCATCTGCCGGCGCATCTGCTCCAATTCGCCGAAGGGATTCCGGGTGCTCCATGTGGGGAGATGGAACAAGCGACGATACATCATTTTTTGTACCTCCTTTGGCTTCCAATAGCCCATATTTCAGCGGTGCGGCATCCGCACCGATCTTTACAATTGATGATAAAAATAAAATAAGATTTGTCAATATGGTTATCATATTTTTTGTTCATATTAATAAAAGTAATGCAACTTGCCGGTGCTTTTCCGTCGGGCAGGCGGGAAATGAGTGCTCTTGCAGCGACAATCGGGGCTTTACAGGGGGATTCGAAACAGCCGGTGGGTGTTCTCCCAAACGGTTTGTGCCAGGACTTCGGGGTCGTCGCCGCGGACTTCGGCCAGCTTGAATAAAACCGAACGGACGAATGCCGGTTCGTTGCGGCGTGTGCGGTTTTTTTCCGGGGAGGGGGTAAGGTAGGGTCCGTCGGTTTCCACCAGGATGCGGCCGGCAGGAATACGGCGCACCATCTCGCGAAGCCCGGCACCTCTTTCTTTGAGCGTCACTATCCCCGTTATCCCCACATGCAGGCCAAGGCGCAACACCGCCTCGAGGTCTGCGGGGCTGCCGCTGAAACAGTGAACCACGCCCTGCAATGCCGGGCCGCCATGCTCGGCAAGGAGTTTAACAAGGCGTCCCTCACTGTCCCTTTCATGGAATATCATGGGAAGGTCGACCTTCCGGGCAAGCAGCAGTTGGCGGATAAACCATTGTTCTTGAACCGGTTGCGGAGAATACATCCGATTGAAATCCAGCCCGATTTCCCCCCAGGCATGTACGCCGGGGTGCTGCGCCAGGCCCTCGAGTTGCGACAGCACGTCCTCGCTGCACTCCTTCGCGTCATGGGGGTGCACGCCAATGGCGGCGAAGCAGCCGTCGAACTGCTCGGCCAGACGCACAGCCTTACGCGAACTCTGCAGATCGACTCCCACCGTCATCACTTTTGTCACCCCTGCCCGCCGGGCCCCTTCGAGAACCTGGCGGCGGTCCCGGTCATAGGACCGATCGTCCAGATGGCAATGGCTGTCGAAAATTTGTATGGAATGGTTTGGGTCCGTCATCCGGCGCTGTGTAGCATGATCGCCTTTTGTTGGCAACATAAGGGTTGATTTGGTTATGAGTATATGGTTAGAATCCGTCTTCGGTTTTTGCACCGCTCGGATCGAGGCCGTCGGTGGAATCTGATTCAATCCCCGCGCGCGGGGTATACGGAGGTGGGTATGTTTACGATCGTCAAACGCGAAGAGATGGCTGAAGGTACGGTAATTCTAAATGAAATAGAGGCTCCCCGGATTGCATCCAAGGCGAAGCCCGGCCAGTTCGTTATTCTGAAAGCCAACGAGGAGGGCGAGCGCATTCCGCTGACCATGGCGGAAACCGACCCCCAGAAAGGCACCGTTACGATTATATATATGGTGGTGGGCAAGTCCACAGCTCTATTCAAAACCCTGCAGGTCGGTGATGCCTATCAGGACGTGATCGGGCCGCTGGGCAAACCGACGGAAGTAGAAAAGGTCGGCAACGTCGTGTGTGTCGGAGGCGGAACCGGGATTGCCGTGCTGCACCCGATCACCCGTGCGCTGAAGGAGGCCGGCAACCACGTGACCGCGATTTTGGGAGCCCGCAGCAAAGATCTGCTGATTTTGGAAGAAAAGATGGGCGCTGCCTCTAACGAGTTGCTGATTACCACCGATGACGGATCCTACGGCCGAAAGGGATTTGTGACCGACGCCCTCAGGGATGTACTCGACAAGAAAGACACCCAGATGGTGGTGGCCATTGGGCCGGTGCCGATGATGAAGTTCGTTTCGAAGCTCACTGCCGAATACAAAGTGAAAACCATCGTGAGCCTGAATCCGATCATGGTCGACGGAACCGGTATGTGCGGCGGGTGTCGGGTAACCATCGGCGGAAAAACGAAATTCGCCTGCGTGGACGGCCCGGAATTTGACGGACACCAGGTGGATTATGACGAGCTGATGTTGCGTCTTCAGGCATACTGCGAAGACGAAAAAAGGTGTTTTGAAGATTACTGCATGCTCAAACCCGAATACGCCAGGTGATCGGATTGAAAAAGCGGGTCCTTATGCCGGAGGGCTGGTTGTCGGACATTTGAAGGTATCGGAGGTAAAATGGCGGAAAAAACAGCGAAAAAGGAAAAAACCCCACGGGTGAAAATGCCGGAGCAGGAGCCGCTGGTACGTGCGCGGAATTTTGAGGAGGTGCCCTTCGGCTACACGCCGGAAATGGCGGTGGAGGAGGCCGGCCGGTGTTTGCAGTGTAAAAAGCCGGCTTGCGTTGATGGATGCCCGGTTGAAATCGATATTCCCGGCTTTATCAGATTGATCAAAGAAGGGGAGTTTACCAAGTCGATCCGGAAGCTCTGGGAAAAGAACAGCCTGCCGGCTGTTTGCGGCAGAGTCTGCCCTCAGGAGATTCAGTGCGAGGGAAAATGCATTGTGGGCAGGAAGGGCGAACCGGTGGCCATCGGCAACCTGGAGCGGTTTGCAGCCGACCATGAGCGCGTTCACGGGACCGGTGAACTGCCGCCCACGGCGAATCCGAATGGGAAGAAAATAGCGGTCGTCGGGTCCGGTCCATCCGGTTTGACCGTGGCCGGGGACCTGATCGTCAAGGGATATGAGGTCACCATCCTGGAGGCCTTCCACAAGCCGGGAGGGGTCCTGGTGTACGGGATTCCGGAATTTCGTCTCCCCAAAGCGATCGTGGCCCAGGAGATCAATTTTCTCGAGCGGCTGGGTGTCAAGGTCGAGTGCAACGCCGTGGTCGGTCGCACGGTGTCCATCGACGAGCTTTTCAAAGAAGGGGGATACGATGCCGTATACATCGGAGTCGGTGCCGGGCTTCCGCGTTTTATGAACATCCCCGGTGAAAACCTTATCGGTATCCTTTCCGCCAATGAATACCTTACCCGGGCCAATCTGATGAAAGCGTACCTGTTCCCGGAGGTAGACACGCCGATACCGATCGGAAAGAACGTGGTCGTGCTGGGCGCAGGCAACGTGGCGATGGATGCGGCCCGAACCGCCATGCGGCTGGGCGCCGACAAGGTCCGGATCGTCTATCGCCGCTCGCGGGAGGAAATGCCGGCACGAACCGCCGAAATTCACCACGCAGAGGAAGAGGGCATCGAGTTTTTTCTGCTCACCAATCCAACCCAGTATTTCGGAAATGAGCAGGGACGCCTGACCGGCATGGAGTGCCTCAAAATGGAACTGGGTGAACCGGATGAATCCGGCCGCCGCCGACCATTGCCCATCGAGGGATCCGAGTTTCAAATGGATTGCGACCTTTGCGTGGTGGCCGTCGGGTCCGGGGCAAATCCGCTGCTGACCCGATCGACGCAGGACATGGAGCTGAACAAGTGGGGGTATATCGTTGCCGATCCGGAAACCGGAAAGACCAGGAAGAAAGGGGTCTGGGCCGGCGGGGACATCGTCACCGGTGCTGCCACCGTGATTCTTGCCATGGGAGCCGGTCGCAAGGCAGCGGATTCGATTGATCAGTATCTTTCTTGGGGCTGGTAGCCCTCACCGGGCTGGGAGCGCTTTTTCTCGGCAATCTTCGTGTCAAACAGCGGGACTGGCCTGTGCGGGTCACTTTTATGTACGCCTGCGTTTACTCCGTTGTTTTCCGCGACCTTGCCGAAGAATCTTCACTTTCAGCCTGGCAAAGTCAACTCAATTAAAAAGTAAAAACCGACCTGCCCGCAGCCCGCTAACCACCCGCGCTTTAGCAGAAATCCAATGAAGAGATACGATCCACGGATGCATACAGCCGAGCACATCCTGAACCAGACCATGGACCGCATGTTCGGCTGCGGCCGCTGCGTCAGCGCTCATATCGAAAAGAAAAGATCCAAATGCGATTTTCGCTTCGATCGCACCCTCACCGAGGCGGAGCTGCACGATCTTGAAAGCCGTATCAACGCAATTATCGAAGCCGACCTGCCGGTGGTCGAACAATGGATGCCCGTCGAGAAAGCGCAGGCCATTTTTAACCTGGAGCGCCTGCCGAAAGATGCAGGCGACGCCATACGTATCGTTGCAGTCGGTGACTACGACGCCTGCCCGTGCATCGGCCCCCATGTTACGTCCTCCCGAGAGATCGGCCGCTTTCAGATCACCACTACCGGTTTCGAAAACGGCATGCTGCGCATCCGATATCGCCTCCGGGAGTCCTAACAGAAGATAAGGGCCTTTCAAAGCGGTTCGATTCGCACAACGGCTGCAAGCAACAAAGCCGGCTGGTCACTGGCGCACCAGACGGCCTTGTAATTCCGGAAAGTCTGAATTTATCGGATTTCGAACAGTTTTACCCAGGACTGAAAACGTCGGGCCTTGTCGCTGCCGTATCGTTCAAGCGCTGCCACAACAGTTTCGACCGATTTTTCTTTTCCCGCCGAATGACCGTTTTTGGAGAAGAATTTGTCGGCATAACAGATGATTTGCTCCTCAATGCTCTCCGGCAGCATGTCACGATCCGGAAGCGGCAGCTGCTGCGTGCGGATATCCTCTCTGGTAATCCCCACACCGACATGCCGTTCGCAGACCAGCGCGTGCCGGTGCAGGCCGAATCCTTCCAGCAGCTTTCGTCCCAGCACCCCGTGGCAGACATACGGGTGCGGTCCGTGGCATCCCAGCTTCGGGGCGTCGGTGAAGATCATGCCGATATCGTGCAGCAAGGCAGCTTGCTCGATAAAGCCTACATCCGGGCTCAGGTGTGCAACACGTTCGGCGAGCACCGCCGCCTTTTCTGCCACCAGCTGGCCGTGAGCCACAAGAATGCGGTAAGCGGGTGAGCCGCGATCGTATATCTGCTCGATGATTTCCAGCGGACTTTTTTTCAACTGCTTTACGGCCATTTTGGGGGTCGGTTCGGGTTTACTTTGCGAGCAGCGCCTCTTCAATAAACTGGTCGATATCGCCGTCGAGCACGGCAGTGATATTTCCGATTTCCACTTTGGTGCGATGGTCTTTGACCATCTGGTAAGGATGCAGCACGTAGGAGCGGATCTGGCTGCCCCAGGCGATGTCGTCCTTGCCTTCATGGATCTCCCGCATCTTCTCGTCCTGTTTATCCTTCTCCGACTGGTGAAGACGGGCCTTGAGGACTTTCATGGCCATTTCTTTGTTGCGGTGCTGTGATTTCTCCTGTTGACACTGTACGACGATTCCTGTCGGCAGGTGGGTGATGCGCACGGCGCTGCTGGTTTTGTTGACATGCTGCCCTCCGGCGCCCCTGGCCCGGTACGTGTCGATTCTCAAGTCGTTTTCGTCGATATCAATCACGATTTCATTGTCGAGTTCGGGATAGACAAATACCGAGGCAAATGACGTGTGGCGCTTCCCGCTGGCATTGAACGGTGAGATCCGTACCAGCCGGTGAACACCGATCTCGGTTTTCAGATAACCGTAGGCATAGGGACCCGAAGCGGTAAAAGTGACGCTTTTTACGCCGGCCTCTTCACCTGGCTGGAAATCGATGACCTCCACGGTATAATTTTTGCGCTCCACCCAGCGAAGGTACATCCGGAAGAGCATTTCCGCCCAGTCCTGGGCCTCTGTCCCTCCGGCTCCGGCATTGATGGATACGATAGCGTTGCTCGGATCGCCTTCTCCGTCGAGCATCATATCCAGGGACAACTGCTTGATTTTCTTCTCGAGCTGATGCAGCTGTTCACCGGTCTCGCCCAGCGTGCGATCGTCGGATTCCTCGACGGCCAGCTCGAGCAGTACACCGGCATCCTCGAGGTCGTTCTGCAACGCTTCAAAGCGACCCAGCACCTGGGAAATGCGGGTTCTTTCTTTCAAGATGCTTTTGGTCTCTTCAGGGTGGTCCCAGAATCCCTCCTTGGCGATCTGGGTTTCGATTTCCTGCAGGCGGTTTTTTTTTGCAGGCAGGTCAAAGATAGCCCCGTAAATTTTCGAGTTTCAGATCGAGATCATCCATGGTTTGCTTTAGTTCAGCGGACATGCGTTGGGCCCTCCTGTTGTTTTCTGGTTGATGAGGCTTCCAAGCCCCCGATAGGGTGCAACTGAAATATAATATAAGCCTGACCGGTTGTCACGCAAAGAGGCTTCGCCCGCAAACAGGCAGCCCCGGACAATGCTTGCTGCTGCTTCCGGATGGGTATCGGCCGGGGTCAACGCCTCTTTTCCCGTGCATGCATTTTGGCGGCTTTCCCCGCAACCAACGCCACGGCCAGCGCCAGTGCCAGCTGGGCGAAGCTGTCACCGAAACGCGTATAGAGCGTTCGGCCGGAGAGCAGGGGCACTTCCATTGCCGCCGTATCCTCTTTGAACAGATCCGTGTTGGAAAGAATTCTTCCGGCCGGGTCGACGAAACCGCTGATGCCGGTGTTGGCGGCGCGCACGAGCGCCCTGCGGTTTTCGATCGCCCGGAAAACGGTCATTGTAAACAGCTGGTGCGGCGCAGCCGTAGTTCCATACCAGGCATCATTGGTAATATTGACCAGCAATGCGGCTCCGTTGTTGACCACTGCCCGGCTGATGTATGGAAATATCGCTTCGTAACAGATTAACACCCCCAGCCGGTGGTCCTGCCAGGTGACGGTTTCACCGACCCTGCCGGCTGCAAAGTCTCCCACCTGGGCGACCATTTTTCCTAAAAAAGGAAGCCAGCGCTTCAGCGGAACGTATTCGCCGAAAGGAACCAGATGGGCCTTGTCGTATTTTCCGTGGACGCGTCCGTTTGAATCGGTCAGAAAGGCGCTGTTGTAGTAGTTGACGGTACCGGCCTGCCGGCTGAAGGCCGGGCTGCCGATCAGAAAATCGGCTTTCATCTTCTGCAGGCCCCGGACAACCCTTTCGGTCAGCGGTTTGTTGTGGCCGAAGTAAAACGGCAGCGCCGTTTCGGGCCAGACGACGATATCCGGTCGATGCCCGATGATTTCTTTCGACAAGCGCAGATACTTGTCGACGGTTGCGGCCTGAAAATCCGGATTCCACTTCACGGACTGTTCGACGTTTCCCTGAACCACGGCTGCCAGCACTGCAGGTGATGACTTGCCCTGTCGATCGATCGTCCGCAAACGCCATTCGCCGTAAGCCCAGGTCAGGATGAACAGCAGAAAGGTTGCACAGACCGCCGCAACCGTAAATTTCTTGCCGGCAATGTTCTCTCGCGGTGTTTTTCCGATGCGGTGGGGGATCAGGAAAGCGATGATCGTATTTACCAGTGCAATCAGGGCCGAAACGCCGTACACGCCGAACATATCGGAAATCTGAATAATGTGCAAATTGCGGTACTGAGAGTGACCGAGAAGCTCCCAGGGAAAGCCGGTAAAAAGCAAAGCGCGCAGGTATTCCGTCGCTACCCATATGACAGGAATCATCAGGATGCCGGCGGCCGGCTTCAGGTTCAGGGATGCGACAGCTGCAGAAAATACGGCGACATACAGTGCCAGCACGGCCGACAGCAGCACCAGAACGGATATGCAGACCGGCCAGGGCAGATAGCCGTACGTTCTCATGGTGTAAGCGACCCAGTAAACCAGGGTCAGGAAATGGACCAGGCCAGCTGCGAAACCGATCTGAAAGCTCAACTTTGCATTCTGACCCCGGATGGCTGTCAACAAGGGTACAAGGGCAAACCAGGCCATCCAGTGGTAGCCGAACTTGGGGAAAGCACCGGTAAGCAGCAAGCCGGAGCATACGGCCAGCAGGTACTGCCGTTTATGTTCCATGATATACGCCATAGACGTTTCCGACAGACAGGGGGTGCGTTCGGGTCTCACTGCCGGGGGGCCGCAATTGTACCATTGATCGATGGGCTGTCAACATCAATTTGCCCGCTCATTTGCGGCCTTTTCATAAAGCGGCGAACAAAAAGCGCGCTGTGAGCAAGTCTGCTGCCGCCTGTTGACACGCGCTGGACATTTGCATATAGGAACAACGCAATAGCGCCGAGTCTGCTTATTGCATAAATCAAAACACCGGAGAAGGTCGGGTTTGAACATAAAGGACCATTTGAAATCCGCATGGGAACTCACCCTGGAGTTCATCGCACCGCTGATCATCGTCACACTCGTCATGTTCGGGGTCTGGTTTGGAACCCTCGGAATTCTGGCGCCGGTTACCCTGGCCGGATACACTCATTCGCTGCTGCGCATGACCAGGGAAGGCCGAGATCCCAAAGTGAAAGATCTCTTCACCCACATGAATCTGTTTCTGCCGCTGTTCGGCTTTACCCTCCTGATCACAGCTGCTGTGCTGACGGGAGTCGCGCTGTTGGTGTTTCCCGGCATCGTCATCACCTTTCTGGTGGCCTTTTTCTGCCTGTTTGTTCTTCCATTGATGACAGACCGCAATATGGGGCTGCTGTCCGCCATCCGCCACAGCGCTGTGATGGCCGTGCGCGGCTCTCTTATCGAGCACGCGGCGGTGGTGCTCATTACCATCGGCATCCTGGCGGTAGGCAGCTCGGTGTTCATCGGATCGCTTTTCACCCAGCCACTGGCAACCATCTTTTATCTCTCCGTTTACAGCGAAAAGATCCTTTCCGCGCCACCGGGATAATCGGCCTGTGTGCCAATTCCGCTTTTTATCGGGGTGGGCAGACCTTTTCTGGCGCGGCCCGATTCGGGTTCAACCCCTCTGCCCTTCGGGACCACAAGATATTGTAGATGCAAATTCCTTGACTCACAATATCTATCGTTCTATGGTGGCTGTAAACTCGCATCATACCGCGTGGTTTGCGAAAACATTGTGTCGATTCGTATCGACGGGTTGTTTGCTAATGCCTCCTGATGACCGGGATAATGGCGCACAGCGCGTTGCTTGCTTTGTTTCCCCGCACGGTTTCGGGCACGCCGCCCGACTTTCCGCTGTTGCGGATGCCGTCCACCAGCGCAGACCGGGATGCCGGTTCGATATTTTTACTTCGGTTCCTGCGTGGTTTTTCCGGAATTCGATGACCGCCCCGTTCACCTACCATTCGGCAGATACCGACCTCGGGCTGGTTCAGCAAAACCCATTCAAGGCCGATGTGAGCCGGACCCTTTTGAAGTTAAACGAGTTTCTACCTTTCGATCCTTACCAGCTCAGCTATCTTTCCTATCTGGTCCGTCGATATTCCTGTAAGCTGATCCTCTGCGACATATCACCGGTGGGATTGGCCGTCGGTCGCCAGTCAGGCGTGCCCACGTTGCTGATCGAAAACTTTACCTGGGACTGGCTTTACGAAAGCTATGTCTCGGAATATACGGAATTCGATAAACATATTCGATACCTCAAGCGGATATTCAAATCCGCCGACTATCACGTTCAGGCAGAGCCGGTATGCCTGCCCCAACCTGCGGATCTTACCGTTCGACCGATCTGGCGAAAGTACCGCAGCTCGCCCATTGCCATCCGCAAAAAGCTGGGAATACCGGATGATGTGAAGATGGTGCTGATAACAACCGGCGGAATCCCGGAAAGCTTCGACTTCTTGGACACCTTGCGGAAGTGGAAGCAAGTCTGGTTCGTTCTGCCGGGAGCCGGCTCCGCATCGGAGTCCGAAGGCAACCTGCTTCTGTTGCCGCGCGACATGTCGCTGTTCCACCCCGATCTGGTAAATGCCAGCGATGCCGTAGTCGGCAAGGCGGGATACAGCACCCTGGCAGAGGTCTATGGCGCCGGTGTTCCGTTCGGGTACGTATCGCGCAGCGATTCGCGGGAATCACAAAAACTGTCGGACTTTATCGACAAAGAGATGATCAGCCTTGCAATTGAAGAGGCCGAGTTTTACAATGGCAGCTGGATGGAAAAGTTGCTGGTGCTGCTTCCCAAACCGCGGCAACAGCCCCGGGGAATCAACGGGGCGGATCAGGTTGCGGAATTTATCTGCCGGTTGCTGGAAAGCTGCCCACGTGATTCGATGCATACGAACGGACCGCTTGCAGTTGAAAATTATCTTGACCAACGATGACGGTATCGATGCACCCGGGCTGGAAAATCTGGCTGACATCGTCTCGTCGATTGCAGATCCAACGGTGGTTGCGCCCCGCGAGGCCCAGTCGGGTGTGGGCCACCGCGTTACCTGCCGGTTTCCCATCGCGGTGGAGCGATTATCGGAAAGCCGTTACAGCGTCACGGGAACTCCTGCGGATTGCGCCCGTCTGGCAATTAAACAATTCGCACCGGATGCCGACTGGCTCATCGCCGGAATCAATGCCGGCGCCAATCTCGGCTCGGACATTTATCAGTCCGGAACGGTGGCTGCCGCCCGGGAAGCCGCGATCTTAGGGATCAAGGCAATTGCCATATCGCAATACATTGCCCGGGATGAGAAAATCGACTGGGATATTACCCGCCGGCATGCCGAAGCGGTGGTTAACCTGCTGCTGGCCAAAGCGCCCGCGGAGCGCTGCTACTGGAATGTCAACCTGCCGCACCCGTTAGACCGTGACGTTGACCCGGGCCTAGTGTTTTGCGAGCTCGACAAGCAACCGCATAACTACACCTATCGCCGTGAGGGCGACCAGTATCATTATGAAGGCACCATTCACGAACGTCCCCGGGAACCGGGCAAGGATGTGGCGGTCTGCTTCGGTGGAAACGTGGCGGTTACGCAGCTGGCGGTTTAGTCCGAGGCTGCGGAAGGCTCCCGTAAAAATGCGGTGTGTGGTGGATCGGATGGCAATCGATGGTTGAGTTGAAAGAAGGCGACATCCTGACACGTGTCCGGCGCTACAATCTGATCCGGGAGCAGCGGATGATTTACATTGATGTTCACGAAACCATCGCCGGCAGGCTTGCGGGTGATTACGTTGCGGTTCCCAACCTGGTAAATATCGTTGCGAAACAGCAGTATCAGGGAGTCGGCGAAACGGAAGCGGCGGCCCTGGAGGACTGTTTGAAGAAGATCGAAAATGTCGGTTTGATGGAGCTGTTCCCGGAGAAAAGCGCGCCGTAGTCACCAGCAGGATATTGTGCCCGTTTCGTGTATGCCGCTACGCAACTGTTTCGGTTGTCAGGCGTGCAGCCGCTGCCTCTGCTTCCTTCCATGTCGGAATCCCATTCCTGCCGCCGTATTCCCGGCAAGACATCGAGGCCGATGCCACTGCCAGTTCGACTGATTGATGCAGACGCATGCCCCGAGCAACCGCCAGCGCAAACGTTGCGTGGAAGTTGTCACCGGCACCGATGGTATCTGCGGCTTCCACTGAAGGTGCTGCAACGCGGCAGAGACGCTCCCCTTCGATGAAGTAGGCTCCGTTTTCACCGCTTGTGACGATCAACTCGCCGCGAATCTGCTTTTTCAGACTCCTCATTTGTTCCGCAAGGTTTTGATCGCCAAGGTCCGGCATCGTAGATTCGAAAAAATCGAAGCTCGGGATGAAGAAGTCGGCGACCGCCATCATCTCAGACAGTCCGTCGCGCCAGCGTTCGCAGTCATACACAATTCTGGTGTCGACGCTTTTGAGTCGATCCAACTCTTTTGCCAGATAGGTGGTTTCCGGATCCAGAAGAATGGTGCCGGAGGCGGAAATGAGGATTTCCAACTCCGGCGTGCATTCGATTCGGGGCAAGGCGTTGTTTTCATAGATGATCGTGCGCGCTCCAGTGGAACGGGTGACGAAAATATACGCCACCGGGGTTCGACCGCCTTTGACGATATTGACATGACCGGTATCTACCGCGAAATCTTTCAGTCTCTGGAGACAGAATTGACCTTCCGCATCGTCGCCGAGCCGTGCGACATAGGTTGCACTGCCACCCAGCCGGGAAATGCAGCAGGCGGCGGTACCGCCCTGGCCGCCGCCTTCCTGCATTCGAAACGACAGCGGCACTTTCCGGTTTTCATGCGGGAATCGGTCCACCACCGATATGATATCGAGACAGCTGCGGCCGATTACCAGCACCTCATGAGAAGACATATGCTATTTCCCGTTCGAGTTGTTTTTTGATATCGACGGGTAGAAATTAACCGTTGGCGGCAGGAGCATCGGCAGAGATCCGGATGGTAAGCAGCCGACCGACGATGTCCTTGGCGATTTCGTCGATTTTGTTGTTTCTTCGATAATAGCGGATGTCATCCAGGTTGAAGTAAAGCCTGCCGGTGGTGGAGAAATCCACGGTCTTTTCGTTTACGTCAATGGCGCGGTCCACCCCTTCGCCCAGAAGCAAAATGATCAGATCCGCCTTCGGAGAGATTTCCTTTACCAGCCGATCGGCATTTCCCGGATAGATCGTCAAAGGCCGTTGATCGAAGAGTTGAAAATGAACCAGTGGAGCGTAGGTTTGATCCCACAGGCGCCCCCACGAGAGCTCGTTTGCGGGCGCTGCTTGCCCATTGCTTTTCAGCTCGACCCGCAGAAAATAGGCGGTGCGGGCCAGAATATCGGCTTTCAGTGTTTCAATCGCCTGCAGGTAATTCGATGAAGGCTTGAACCCGTATACGTAGGGTCTTTCGTACTTGCCCCCGAATTCAAACTCTTGAACGAATGAAGGCAGGATTGCGACAGTAACCGAATCCCGAGCGCTGCTTTGGGGGTGCCGGGGGGCGTATTGCCGATAGGAAGCGTACCGACTGATTTGCGCTGTGAGGCGGTCCTGTTGATAAAAGCCGATTCGGGCCAGGGCATCCACTATAAACGGGTGCTTGTAGTACTGAAAGAAAAGGGGATCTGAGGTAAAGACGTCCTTGACCAGTTGAAATTCGACGGCAGATAAATTCATTGCTTTCAGATCTGCCGGTGACGGCACATTCGCATTTGGTCGCAGAAACGCTTCCCCCTCCTGCAGGGCGGTGAAGCTGACTTTTTCTCCGTGATGGAGTTTTCTTTGGATAAGGAGCCGGACGGCAATCAGTTCCGAAGAAGGATAAACGCTGTCAAAGATAAATCGTCCTTTAAACTGGTTAAATTGCGGATTGTAATGCGAGAGGAGTTCGACCAGGCCCAACAGGTTGAAATCCAAAGCCATCAGGTCGCGTTTGCTGAATCCAGGCTTGCTCATGATCTTCGAAATGACCTGGAAATCGAGAACGGCCTCGTTGCCGGTGGACCGCCAGGTCCGTCGGCTTTCTTCGGATCCGATATGGCCGACGACTACCTGAAGAAAATACGCCAGAATTTCGCCGGCATAATCCTGTGCCGGTGACAGTTCTATTGCCGGTGATTCTGCAGTGCGGTGTGCAGCAGGCGCAGATCCGTCTTTGTGACTGCCGGCAAAGATGCCGCACCCCACCAGGCCCAGCAGACTGATTACTACCACTAGCCGGGTTAGGATCATCGGTTGCGGATTGTCCCTGATCGTCGGTGTCGTTTGGTTCTGCCTGTGCACATCGGCCTCGCGATGTCAGCTTTCTTTCGGTTGATCGATTCGGTTGAGAAACTCTCGAAACCACAGGGGATTGAACATGATGATGTAAGCGAGGAATACGGCCGTCAGTGGAAAGAAAAAGACGGCCAAATCGACCAGCAGCACCAGGGCCGCAAGAAGCGTGCGCTGAACCATCGTCATATTAGGCTTCATGCTTTCCCTTTCCGTATATCGAGTGAATGAAACCGCAGTGGCGAACGCTGCGGATAGTGCCTGTTCGAAGCCCAGGTGTTCGCTTATATCGATTTTTTTGCGATAGGGTGACGATCGAGAAGCGTCAACACTTGAATGGATTGAAATGGTAATAGCAATAGCCGGCCGTATCCCCGTAGTTGATCTCCGATTCTGACATCCACTGTTCGATCATTTGTTTGGAGCGTTCGGAATAGTCCGGTCGCAGCTCCTCTTCTTTTTTACACTGCATGCAGACCGGTTCGTGATCATAAACCGACAGAATCCGGTCCTCGCTGGTATCCAGTTTCCGGGCACAGCGTGGGCAGACAATCAGGCAGGCAAGATCCTTTTCCCACTGTTCTCTCATTTACACCTCTCCCCGCAATGATTTGTTTCTGATGAGCCGGGCCAGCCGGCCATACACCCTGCCGCCTGCGTAACGGCAGCTTCAAACTCCGGTTTTCAAATCAACCACCGGGTTTACCAGCGGTTCAAATCCGTCGATGTGGCATTCGACGACATCACCGTGTCCGATGGTTACCGCTCCCGGTGTTCCGGTGGAGATGATGTCGCCGGGCAGCAGCGTCATCACCTGGGAGAGAAAAGAAACCAGAACAGCCGGTGAGAAGGTCATGTTTGCCACAAGGTTCGTTGCGTGAACGTGTCCGTTGATAACCGTTGCGACCGAAAGTTCGCTGACGTTTTCGACTTCATCGGGCGTCACCAGCTGCGGGCCGAAGCTGAAAAACGTGTCGAAGCTTTTTGACACGGTCAGATAACGGGGATTCTGGCGCAGGATATCTTCGGCCGTCATGTCGATGATGGTGGTGTAACCGGCCACTACCGACAACCAGTCCTCCAGCGGTACATCCCGGCATCTGCGGCCAATGATCACACCGAGTTCGGCCTCGGCGGTTGTTTTTTCAGAGATCGTCGGGATGGCAATGGCATCACCCGGGCCGATAATGGTGGTGTCCGGTTTCATGAAGCTCCCCGGAATCCCGGCGGGGGTCGCTTCCGACAGATCGGCTGCATGAGCGGCATAGTTCAGGCCGATGCCCCAGATTTTCCGCGGTTGCCGGTAAGGAGGAGCTGTGCGGGCGCGGTTCGACGGCACCGCATTCTGCGCTGGTTTCGTCAGCTGATTGCGGCCTTTATCCCGGCACCAGCGCTGCAGGTCCTCCAGGCGGCCGCTGCTGATCAGATCAAAGAGGTCAACAGGCCACTGCCGGTGGAGGGTCCGGTTGAGATCCTGCAGGGGCAGATAGCCGTCGGGAGTCTCGATGGCTGCGGTTTCGATGCCTTCTATTTTCAAGGAAGCCAGCTTCATATCGGTTTACAACCATAGATGAAAGCAGCCGGCTTGTAAAGTAGGCCAATTGGCGCAAGGACTTGAACCGCATCAGGCGACACCCTTTTCGTTGCTGCGGATCAGGTTTTTTTCACCCGTTTCGGCTTGGCTTTCTTGGCGAGAAGTGGAGGTTCACACAGCAGGTCAGCAATCGTGATGGCATCCAGCCGTTCGTAAAGTGCTTCGGTCGCTTCCTTCCATGCCAGCCGTACGTGGCAGTCGTCGGCCTTATGGCAGATGTCCGGTGAACTGATACACTTGACCAACTCGTGCTGTTCTTCGAAAAGCCTAACGATCGCTCCCAGTGAAATATCCGCCGGCTTGCTGCAGAGGTTGTAGCCTCCTTTGGCTCCCCGCACGCTGGTGATCAAGCCGGCTTTTTTCAGGGTCCGAATCAGTTGCTCCAGGTATTTCACGGGGATGTCCTGTTGCCTGGAAATTTCACTCACTTGGACCGGCTTGCGGTCGGACTGACGGGCCAGTTCCAGTAGAATACGGGTGCCGTAGCGACTGCGCGTGGATAACTTCATGAGTCCTCCGTAATGCATGCACACCATATGTTATAAATGATAGGAAATGAAAGTGGTTTTTTCTTTGTCTCATTTCTCTTCAGGTGATTATTTGCGGCAGGAAGGGTGCCTTCCTGAATGTTTAATGGCCTCGTAACCAGGCAGCTGCCGCCAGGGGCGTGAAAGCAAGCGGTGACGCAACGGGTTTCACCTTGCCTGATAAGACAGGGTCGATAATCGTTACGGAAAGCCTGTTCGCTGAAAGCAGCCTTTCAGATTGGATTACCGGTAGAGAAAATGCAGCCTTGGTTGCAACAACGGGTATTTCCTGAGGACGCACTGGCGACAATCATTGATGTATGATACGCACATTCACAGTTGCAACCGTTGCCAAAGCGTAACTTCCAGGTGGACATCATGACCCTTCCGCGGGGAAAAACCGTTCTGATAGTTGAGGACGACAGCAATACCGCAGACCTCGTAGCACTTTATCTCCAGCGCGAGGGGTTTCATGCCTGCAAGGCCAGCGATGGAGAGCAGGCCATCACAATCGCCGAACAATATCGGCCGGACCTCGTCATTCTGGATTTGATGCTTCCCAAAGTTGATGGCTGGGAGGTGTGCCGCAGGCTGCGGCAGGTATCCGATGTGCCGGTGATCATGTTGACTGCCAGGGATGAAGAAATCGATCGGGTGGCCGGTCTTACCATGGGCGCCGATGATTATGTGATCAAACCATTCAGCCCCCGGGAACTGGTGGCCCGGGTCATAGCGGTTCTCCGACGCGTGCAGCCCGCTGGTGAGCCATCCGGTAAGGTGCTGCACCATGGGGATGTTCTTTTAGACCAGGAAAAGCGGATTCTGTACGTCCGTGAACGCCCTGTGGATTTGACCCATCATGAATATAAGCTGTTGGAGGCGCTGATGAGAGCGCCCGGGAAAGCGTTTACGCGGGATGAATTGTTGGATTATATATACCCCATGGGAGAAGCGCTGGTGATCGATCGTGTCGTGGACGTGCATGTCGGCAAGCTACGGAAAAAAATCGAACCCAACCCTTCCGAACCCAGCTACATCCTCACCGTCCGCGGTATCGGCTACCGGTTCGCCGAACACCTTCCGACTTCGCCGGGGATTTTCAAGTAATGCAACGCTTAATCTTCAAACTGCTGGCCATTCACCTGCTGGTGCTCGCCTTTACCATGGCCGTTATGTGGATAGTGATCGATACCCTTGCAGCCGGATACTTTGTCACCTTGATGGAAAAGTATCACATCTCCCCTGAACCCGCCCATGAAATGTTCGTAAATGCCGTCCATCGGTACTTGATTTGGGCCTGCCTGGCGGCTTTGATTCTCGCCGTGGCGCTCAGTTTTTTTTGGATGCGTCACGTGTTGGCACCATTGACTCGTATGGCCCAGATCACCCAGAAGATCGCTGCAGGGAACTTTTCGGTCCATGTGCCGATAGGAAGCCGGGACGAGATCGGCCGGCTGGCACAGGCGTTCAACCAGATGGCCGACAGTTTAAAAAAACTCGAAAGCTTGCGCCGGTCGCTGATGATCGACGTGGCTCATGAGCTGCGCACACCCTTGACCAACATCCGCGGTTATCTCGAAGCACTTAACGACGGTGTGGTGCCGCCTTCAAAAGCGACCTTTGTCCTGTTGCAGAAGGAAACCATGCGGTTGGTGCAACTGGTGGAAGATGTCCTCCGGCTGGCACGGGCTGATGCCGCCTCACACAGTCTCAAGTTTGAACCAGTCGATTTGTGTGAGGCCATCCACACGGCCATCGAACCTTTTGCGCACACCTTCGATCAAAAACAGTTGAGCGTTGACCTTCAGCTGCCGCCCGACGGGGTAATCGTAGCGGCCGACCCGACCCGCATCGCCAGAGTTCTTCGCAATTTGATCGATAACATTGCCCAATATACACCTGGCAAAGGCAAGGTGTACATCGGTGCTACTTCCAACTCCGATCATGCCCGCATCGACTTCATCAATGCCGTACAGGAATTGGGTCCGGAAGACCTTCCCTTTGTTTTCGAACGTTTCTACAGGGGCGAAAAGTCCCGTTCCCGTCAGCACGGCGGTGCCGGTATCGGTCTGGCCATCGTAAAAGAGCTGGTGGAAGCCCATGGTGGCGCGGTAGGCGCCCGATTGGAACATGGTTCTATCCACATCTGGTTGACGCTGCCCAAAGTGCAAACCTGACCACACCGGCCGAATTCCCATCCTATATTTCCCATATCAGTCTTTACACAATCATTATAGGCCCTTTACCCTTTCTTTACATCACCTTCTTATCTTTAATCCTGAACCAAAGGAGGTGAAAAAATGAGACACACGATTTTTGCCATGATCGCCATGTCCGCCATTTTTTTGACCGGTTATCAGGCACTGAGCATGGATGGTTCCAAAAAACGGAAGCCAGCCAGCAAAATGCAGACCGCAAACACCCAGATGGCAGTTTTCGCCGGCGGCTGTTTTTGGTGCACAGAATCGGATTTTGAAAAAATTGACGGCGTGATCGAAGCCATATCGGGATACACGGGTGGGCATATGCAAAACCCCACCTACAAGCAGGTGTCCGCGGGCGGCACCGGTCACCTGGAAGCTGTCAAAGTAATATATGATCCGGCCAGAATCGATTATGAGGACCTTCTGGAGGTCTTTTGGCGAAGTATCGACCCGACCGATTCCGGTGGCCAGTTCGTAGACCGCGGGCAGCAGTATCGTAGTGCCATCTTCTATGTCAACGCATTGCAGCAGCGCCTGGCGGAAACGTCGAAAGAAAATATTGCCGCATCCGGCATCTTCGACCGCCCGATAGTCACAGAGATTCTTCCCCTGACGGATTTTTTCGAGGCCGAAGCGTATCATCAAAATTACTACGAAAAGAGTCCCTTGCGGTACAAATGGTATCGTTCGGGTTCCGGTCGCGACCGGTTCCTGAAAAACGTATGGGAGGGCAGACCACCGCAGAAAAAGGAAAACAAAATGAAAGCCGTTGAAAAAACCATGGAAGGCGCATCTAAGTCCACTGTTTCTGTGTCCGGCCGGCGCTACCTCAAAGCCGATGACGCAGAACTCCGCCGGCGCCTGACACGTCTTCAATACGAGGTCACCCAGAATGACGCTACCGAATCGCCTTTCCGAAACGAATATTGGGATCATCACCAGACCGGTATTTACGTGGATATCGTCTCCGGTGAACCACTGTTCAGCTCAACGGATAAGTTCGATTCGGGTACCGGCTGGCCCAGCTTTACGCGTCCGCTGGAACCCGCAAACATTGTGGAAAAAATCGACCGGAGCTATTTCATGGTGCGAACCGAAGTCCGCAGCAAGCACGCCGATTCACATTTGGGGCATCTTTTCAACGATGGACCCCAACCGACCGGGCTGCGATACTGTATCAACTCGGCAGCCCTGCGCTTTATCCCCGAAGACGAACTGATTAGAGAAGGTTACGGTAAGTACGCTGAATTATTCGTAAAATCTCAACAGTAACTACGGCACCCGCCGGCAGGATGCCATCGACACCTGAGGAGAATCAGCCATGAAAACGCGACGAATGGTATGGGTAATCTTGTTGCTACTGCCAATGGTTTGGCATGGTGCAACCGATGCGCAAAATCTACAGGAGGCGCCTGCCGACCGCATCGTTTTTTTTGTCCGGTGATACGATGTCGGTAAAGCAGCCCTGGCAGGGTTGCCCGGGGTTCTGAAAGTATCCAGCGGCTTTCAGGGATTTCGCGAAGTCAATACAGTGATTTACGATCCCGATCGTATTTCTTCTATGGAAATGATCGATGCATTAAAGAAAGCAGGCACGTATATCGGATTTTCTCCAGAATAAACAGCCGATTGCTACCAGAGCGTTTGTTTCGGCAGGATGCTTTCTGGTGCGAAGGAACAAAGAGAGTGGTTGCACTTACGGCCGGCGGGCGCCCCGTTGCATGGACGGGCGGTCAATCGCGGATAAATCAGCCGCGCAGGGGGTGAGATGGGGAGCCGGGGCGTCCCCATCTCGGTTCAGGATTTCGTACCAGCGGAGTCGGTTTTTCAGCTATCGTCCCGAATACCGCCGATGGTGCACCTCAATGGTGACTTCCGCCACCGGGTTGAGCCACCGGTGAATGATGCGGTCCAGATCACTTCTCCCTCCCGAAGGATCATCATCTCCGATCACTCCCCTGTGTACATGTACCGTTTGGTTGGTTTCGAGGTCGGTGACACCGGTGCCGTTTTCACCGCCATCGCCGCCCGGTGCTGCCGGAATGCCGGCTGCGCCCGGCGCACCACCGCCGGTGATGCGTTCGTCGTTGGCTTCCGTGCCGGCATCGTAGCCGAGCAGAAGATATTTGTATGTTCCGGGAAAAAGGGGGATTCGCAGCGAGTCCAGCCCAACGAATCCATCATTGGTTGGCAGCAGCATGGCCACAATAGAGAGAAACTTGTTTCGCGATCGTCTACCGGTATCCAGAACGATGTTGTTGACGGAATCGCCAGGTCCGAGCAGTCCACCGGCAGGATTTTCGACGGTATCATCATCCGGTCCTCCGACCAGAGCCGATAAGTACGAAATATCGCCACCCTCGGCCATTGCCTGAAGCGCTGCCGAAGCCGGTTCGCCGGTTTGAAAAAGATCGGTGTCGGCGTCGTGGGCCGTAACCAGCAAGGGTGTAAAATAGATTCCGTTGGTCAGGTTTTTAACGCTGATGCTGATTTGGCCGGCCATAGCCTGGCTGATACCCGCCAGGGTAAGAAACAGAACACCAGTAATTGTCTTGACCAGTCTTTTCTTCATGGGGACCTCCTTTGCGGATAGAGATTACGCAACAGCAGAACGGTTGCTGACTGGTCAAAACATAAACAGGCTGGGTAAAGAAAAGATAAAGCAGGCATAAAGAAAATGTAAATTACAGTCGAAATGGTGGCGGCAGGTATAGACTACTTGCTACCTCGAAAATATCCGTCCTGAGGAAGCATTGCCTGTCAGGCAATTGCTACGGTTGCAGTAACAGGGAAGCATTCGTTTTCAATAACGTTTGACGGGATGTGAGGTTTTATCTTTAGGCAGTCATCACCGCACCTCCCTTATTAAAAGGTAACATTTGAAGCCATTTTGGGTCCGGTTTTCGGGAGGGCGGGTCATCTGTAAAGAAACGCTTTCGCCATTTACTCGGTTTGGAATTGTAATGGTCTGAATTTTAAAATTGAGGGTGTCAGCAGGGAGAATGTTGTCGTTAAGTCTGTAATTGTAATTTGGACAAATTTTCGTCTTTTTCACCCATTCGGTATATGCACAATTTAATTCTTGACATTTTTTTGACACAAGGTAATGGTTGAACCATTAATTGATTATACGGTTAGGACAATAGCTAACAGCAACTGTATCTTTGCCCAACGATCCTTCTTCTAATTGAATGGCACGATAAAAAGGAACTGATAAATGGAGAAAAATTCAGGCGTTTTCCATCAGATCAGTCATTATAGAAGATCGCAGTTGATTGAAGAACAGATCAAGGCATCCATTTCAAAAGGTCATTTCCATATAGAAGAGAGGCTTCCCTCGGAAAGGGAACTCGCAGAGTCCTTTGGAGCCAGTCGGGCCGTCGTTCGCGAAGCACTGCGCAGTTTGGAAAAAGCCGGTTTATTGAAGATCAAAACTGGCGTGCAAGGTGGTGCTTTCGTGACAAAGGTTAAAAAAGAGCCGCTCCTGGAATCCATTGGAAACATGATTCTGACCAAACAGGTCAGTCATCAGGAGATTGCCGAAGCAAGGCTTTTTATAGAACCATCCCTGGCTGCTGAAGCGGCCAAAAAGGTAACTCCTGCACACTTGGAACGACTCAAAGAATCTATCCACGCCTTACAGCAAGGCTTCCAATCCAACAACCCGTATGTTGAGCATAATCCGGATCCGAATCTGCATAAAGCAATTGCCGATATGACGGGGAATCGAATGCTGATCATTCTGATGGAAGTGTTAATGGAGATTACCACCAAAAGATTCAGCCATATTAAGCTCGATCAAAAGACCCAAAACCAGATTGCGAAAGAACACGAACGCATCATTGAAGCCATCGAAGAAAAAGATCCGGAAAAAGCCTCTGAATGCATGAAGGAACACATTTTGTCGGTGTATCACAGTCATGAAAAACTGGAAGAAGGGGATGCCGGTGAATGAAAACCGAAGATAATTGAAAATTTCCCCTTCGCAACTATCAGCAAGTAAATCGATAACGATCCATACAAAAGAGGACTTTTCCCATGTCACCCGAAATCGACCAGTTGGGCAAGGTGATCAAGGTCGATATTCTTGTTTTAGGATCGGGTGCTGCCGGTTGCGGGGCAGCTATCGCCGCTCAAGCGAAAGGGGCCTATGTCCTTGTGGTGGATAAAGGCAAGCTCGAAAGCTCCGGATGTCTTGGTGGGGGCAACGATCATTTTATGGCTGTCCTCGACAGCGGCCCCCAAGAAGACACCCGGGAAGCCCTGATCGATTTCTATCAAGGTCCGACCAGCGGATACACAACTGCCATGATTTCACAATGGTATGAAACCATGCCGGTAATGATCGATCTGCTTCTCGATATCGGTGTTAAGTTCGAAAAAAATCCGGATGGCTCATGGCTGCGGACAGTCGGTTTCGGGCAACCTGGCGCCTGGTTCATCAACATCGCCAATGGTCAATTGATCAAGCGGCGGCTTGCCCATAAAATTCGGAATCTCGGCATCGATGTTCTCGATCATGTCATGGTAACGCGTCTTCTGGTGAAAGACGGGTGTGTGACCGGTGCCGCAGGCTATGATGTAACCAACGGCGAATACTACATCTTTATCGCCAAGACGGTAATTCTCGCTTTAGGAAACAGCGCGAACAGGGCTTCCTGCAATTCTACGGGAAACGCGTTCAATACATGGCACAGCCCTTACAACACCGGCAGTCAATTTGTTCTGGGGTATGAAGCCGGCGCCAGGGTAATCAATCTCGATTTACGGCAACAGGCCACGTTGATTCCCAAGAGCTTTGGCTCGGCGGGCATGAACGGCATCAACAGCGTCGGTGCCCATGAACTCAACGCCCTGGGCGAACGGTTCATGAAAAAGTACCATCCCATGATGGAGAACGGTCCCCGTCGCAATCAGATATATGGCACCTACCGTGAGCTGATCGAGGGAAAGGGCCCGCCATTTGTCATGGACATGCGCCACTGCGACAAGTCTGAACTGCATCACCTGCAGTATGTTTTGATGCCGGGGGACAAGGCGACATTTATAGATTACTGCGAGCAGAAGGGAATCGACTTCGCCAAGTATCCCATGGAAGTCGAGTTGTCTGAAATTGAGCTCAGCGGCATGTTGATGACCAACGAAAACTTTGAAACCACTGTTTCAGGGCTTTACAATGGGTGTGTCTTTTATAATTTTTCAGGATCTTTGTGCAGCGGCTATATTGCGGGCACCTATGCGGCCGACAGTCTTCCAGAACGCGGCTTGACGGAGACAATCGACATTGAGGAAATGGCCAATGAAAAGGAGCGCATCCTAAAACCGTTGAACAGCACGGGAGGATTGAAACCGAGCTACATTGAAAGCGTTATTCGCCAAGTGATGAATTATTATATGGGGTATGTGCGCAATGAAAAAGGCATGCTGGCTGCCTTGGAGAGGCTGGAGGTGATTGAAGGATATCTGTCCGATCTTCAGGCTGGCAATTACCATGAACTGATGCGAGGCAACGAGGCAGTGCATTTGCTGAAAATATGTCAGTTGGCCGTGTGCGCAACGATCCAACGCAAAGAAAGCGGCAGAGCGCTTTATCACCGCAGCGATTATCCCGAACTTGACGACCGCTATGTAAAAACCTTGGCGCTGTGGCGCGGTGATCAAGGGCCGCAGCATGAGTGGCTGTGACCATGCTTCAGGCCATTTTACGAAATATCAACATTTCATTTTAAAATGTAGTTACGATTTCCAAGGGGCAGGGTATGCCACCGAAATTCAGCCGTCCGACCATCCGGAAAACGATCTACAGCAAAAGCGTGAATAACCAGACGCGCACCTCCCCATGTGAGGCAGCCTGCCCGGCAGGAAATCCCATCCAGAAGATCCATTCGCTTATCGAGGAAGGCAAGCGGACAAAGGCCCTGGAGTACCTGCAAGCCAGAAATCCGTTAGCGGGCGTAACGGGTCGTATTTGCAACTACCCGTGTGAGTCTGTCTGCAATCGCGGCTCTTATGATGAAGCGGTGTCGATTCGGCAACTGGAGCGTTTTGCAGCCGACTGCGCCGACAATTCACCTTTGAAGATCCCGCAGAAGAAATCTCCCAGCGGCAAGAAAGTCGCCGTTATCGGCGCTGGCCCGGCCGGATTGACATGTGCTTATTTCTCCGCCCTTTTGGGACATGAGGTGGTGATCTTCGAAGCTGCGCCGGTTCTCGGTGGCATCCCACGGCTGCTGGCCCCGGACTATAAACTGCCCAAGGATATTGTCGACCGCCATGTGGGTCGAATTCTATCAATGGGAATAACGGCCCGAACCAACGTGCATGTCGGGAAAGATATCGCTTTCGCCACTATCAGGGAAAACTTCGATGCCTGCCTGATCAGTGTGGGAACCGTTCGGGACCGGAAACCGGATTTTCCTGGTGCTGAGCTGGCCCTGCCGGCACTATCGTTTCTAAAGAAGGTCAACCTCGGCCAAGAAGTAACGATAGGCGATCGGGTCGTGATTCTCGGTGGAGGCGGTGTCGCCTTCGACTGTGCTTTCACCGCAAGGCGTCTTGGCGCGTCTGAGGTAAGCATTGTCTGCGTCGAAGGAGAAGAGTGCATGTGTGTTGGACCAGAAGATATTCAACAGGCCCGCGCCGAGATTATCCGTGTTTTGAGTTCCAGCTTGGCGTGTGAAATTCAGCATGACCACGGCGAGCTAAAAGGGGTGAACTATTTCAAGGTCGCCGATTTCAGTTTCGATCAAAGATGCCGATTAAGCGTCGAGCGTTGTTCGGAACAAACCCATTTTTTGCCGGCCGACAGCGTGATTTCGGCAATCGGTGTACAAAGCGATTTTTCATTTCTAGAGCACACCGACGACTTGACATTCACATCCAAAGGCACCCTGTCGGCTGATAACGGCACCATGTCCACATCCATTAATGGCGTGTTTGCAGCCGGAGATGCGGCAAGTGGACCTTCATCTGTAGCGGCAGCCATCGGCAGCGGACGGCAGGTCGCAATAGCCATCCACAGATATCTTTGTGGTGAACGGGAAAATAAGGATGTTGTTGTAGACTCATCCGGTCAGGTAGTAGAAAGAGACCAAGGCAAACTAGAAGAACCGCATATCGTCGAATTTACGGAAATCTTGAACATCTGGCACCATCCCAAGGGCAAGCGCCAACAGGCCGGCGGCGCTCTGGTCGATAATTATATGCGCCTGCGATCCGAACTAGTGAAAGGGCTTGGGGAGGCCAAGGCAAAAATCGAGGCAGGGCGATGCCTCCATTGCGGGCATTGTACCAGTTGCGGAACGTGTGTGGAAGATTGCCCCGGTATGATCTTGGAAATGACCGACTGTGGCCCTGCGGTCGCCTATCCCGAAGAATGCTGGCACTGTGGTTGCTGCCGGATTGCGTGCCCAAGCTCAGCGGTATCTTATGAGTTCCCGCTGCATATGCTGGTTTAGAAGCACCGATAACCTGGGCCGGGTTTATCTCAAACTGACCGTGGTGCCGGTAATACTTATTGCTGCGGTAGAGAGGACTTGGTCAAAACTGCAGCTGCAGGTACCTACTGATCGATAAAGTTTGCCTACAAAAGGAGCCCAGCCATGTCACTATCTTTATCTTTTGCATGTCCCCCCTACGATAGAATCTTACCCCTAACGGACGGCCGGGTCTCGGTCCAGGGCGTTCGCTTGAATTACCTTCCACTGGAGGTGGAAGAAGTTTTTTGGAGACAGCTGCGCAACCAGGAGTTCGACATTTCCGAGTCGTCCTTTTCCACCTATGTCATGCTTCGCTCACGGGGTGATGAGCGATTTATCGCCATTCCGGTTTTTACATCGCGTATGTTCCGGCACGCGTATATGTTTAAAAATGTCCACAAAGGGATTCAAGCGCCAGGGGATCTGAAAGGCAAGATTGTCGGGCTGCCGGAATATCAGATAACTGCCGTGGTTTGGTTGCGGGGGATTCTGCAGGATCAATATGGCGTGTTCCCCCAGGAGGTTCACTGGAGAAGCGGCGGACAGGAAGTCCCGGGCCGCAAAGAGAAAGTAAAGCTTGACTTGCCCCCGGAAATCGATCTGCAGTCCATTCCACCCGATAAATACCTGTCCCAGATGCTCGATGACGGTGACCTGGATGCCATGATCGGTGCCCGTACCCCCTCCTGCTTGGCCAACGGATCTCCAAACGTGGCGCGAATCATTGAGAATCCGCAGGAGGTGGAGGAGCAGTATTTTCGCGAGACCGGATTATTCCCAATCATGCACACGCTTATCGTCAAACGGGAAATCTATGAGAAAAATCGATGGTTAGCGATGAATCTCTATAAAGCGTTCAGCGAGGCCAAAGAGATGGTCACACGCAACTACAATGAGACAGCGGCCTTGCATGTGACCCTGCCATGGATCCACGATGATCTAAAGAGGATAAAGAGCGTTTTGGGTGAGAACTGGTGGCCATACGGAATTGCGGAGAATCGTCATGTTCTGGAGACGTTTTTGCGATACCACCACGAGCAGGGCCTTTCGGCCGGACGGATGAAAATCGAAGAGCTGTTCGCACCCGAAACACTGGATGAGGAATTCAAGATATGAAGCTCAAAATCCGTTGCCAAAATCCACAACGAAGGGAGGTGTCATGGAGGCCATTTCCGAATTGAAAGAAACGCTGATTACCGCGTGTCACATCCTGGATGAGCAAGGCATGATGGACGAACTCGGTCATTTCAGCGTCCGGTGTCCGGAAAAGGGCGGGGTCCTCATCAACGGGAAGGTCAGCCCGGGCCAGGCAACCGAAGACGATATCGTTCTGCTCGATCTTGAAGGGAACAAGCTGGAAGGGGAAAGGGAAGCGGCCTCGGAAAGCCCGCTACACCTTGCCGTATACCAGCGCAGGCCCGATGTGATGGCCGTTGCCCATACCCATTCGCCCATGACCGTCACCCTCAGCATTGCCGGAGTTGCATTGCGGCCCGTTGAAAACCAGGGGGCAAGCGTCTTCGGTCCAAGCGTGCCGGTCTTTGAACATTATGGGCTAATAAACAGCTTTGAATTGGCGCATTGCGTTGCAGATGCCCTTGGAGACCAGAACCTGTGCGTGCTCAAGTCCCATGGGAATATTGTTGTCGGCGGAAGTGTCGAGGAGGTCTGTGTATGGACCATGTGGGCTGAGAAGGCTGCCCGATACCAATATCAGGCAATGCTTCTGGGTGAACCTCAATGGTATCCGGAAATTGAAATCGACAAGATGGTCAAACAGCAACTTGAGGGCAAGGGGCATATCAGAACGTGGAATTACTACAAGTGGAAACTAACCCAATAAGCAGCTGCAATTATTCTATGCCGTCAACTCAATTCAAACGGCGATCATTCAGTTAACCTAAACCAGACAAGAGGAGGATGGAAGATGAAGACAAGAAGGATTTTAACGTTGGTTCTCGTTTTGGTGTTGGCATTTGTTTTCATCGGGGGACCGGTAACCGCATCCGCTGCCGACAAGAAAGTAACCCGTAAAATGATCCTTGGCGGCAGGTTGGGCGACTCCTGGTTCGTTCTTTCCCAAGCCCTGGCCTATTTCGTCAACAAACAGTCCGACTGGCTCAGGCTTGAAGTCGTGGCAACACCAGGGGTGAGCGCAGGAGCTGAGATAGCCAGTAAAGACTATGAGAAATATATCTTTATCTCTCCATACTACGGCATGAAGCTCAACCCAACCTCCAAGCGGATCAACAATTATGACAGAGAGCGCATTATCGGCTTCTGTACCGGTAATGTGTGGACCTGGATCAGCTACGACGAGACCATTAAAACCGCTCAGGATCTTGAAGGTAAAAAAGTGTTCACCGGCCGCCCGGGGGGGGCGAGGACCTTTTTCGAAGAAGGCGTATTGGCGGAACTGGGGGTAAAGGACAAAGTCAAATTGCTCCATGGTGGTTACGGCGGCGGCAGAAATGCCCTTCGCGATGGATTGGCCGATGTGGCCGTGATGAATTTTGACTACATTCTGCCCGCAGGTTTCAAAAAGGGCGCCTTGATCGAGGACCTGGAAACGAGAAAGCCGGTCTATTATCTGAATCTCATGCAACCCGAACTTCAGATGAAACTGGGCATGGTCCCCTTGCAGGTCTACGCAGGCGCCTTGGACAAGAAGAATCAGAAAGAGGCAGTCTACGCTTCTATCGATGCGATCTACTGGTGTGCTGACGAGCGTCAGGACCCGGCAGTAGTCACCGAGGTTACCCGGATCCTCTATGAAAATGCAGACAAGTTCTCCAGCTGGCATGCTCAGGGTGCCGGCATTAGCAAAGAATCCGTTCCCACCTGGATTATCAAAAAAGAGCAGATGCATCCCGCTGCGATGAAGTATTACGAGGGGCAAGGAATCAAGGTTAAACCGTTAAGCGATCTCTTGCCATAGAAATTTTTCTATTAGCACGAGAGCACCGGCGGTCCTTGAGTCCATGGGCCGCCGGTTTCGGCCTGCTATAAACTATGATGAGCAGGGGCATTACGTGCGGCAACCGTATCATGTCGCACTCGAGCAGTGTGTCCCGTGCTTGATGCTGGGGCTTTTATTTCACATTTTGGTTCCCCCTAACGCCGGAACGGCTGCCTGAAATCTACCGGAGGGTTGGAAATGGCAGATGCTAAGAAACCGAAATCCAAAATAGAAAAGATCGTGAGTGTGACGCTACCGGTTGCGGCACTTGTCATGATTTTCTATCAGTTGGTTTACACCCAATATCTACTTCAAGGCCCTACAGCGCATAAGATTACGCACCTTGGTTTGGCTTTTATCGTGGTGCTTCTATCGCTCATCAATAATGAGAAAAAGGGCCGATTTTTGCGGTGGGTGTTGCTGGCGGTTTCAGTGGGTTTTTCAGTATATCTGATGGTCAATCTTACCGAGATATTGCTGTATCGCCAATCTATACCCATAACCTCCGATATCGTAATAGGGGTAATTGTTCTGATTACCACCTTTATTGTGGCCTATCAGGTGTTGGGTAAAACATTTGTGATTATTGCCGGCGCGTGTGTGTGCTACCTGGTCGTCGGCAGGTTTTTCCCGCATCCGTTTACGGTTGCGCCGGTCGGCTTTACCCGGATCATCATGTGGCTCAGTGCTGGTGTCGGCATCGAGCAGGGCGTGTATGGCCCGATCCTGGGCCTTTCCGCCAACTATCTTTTCCTGCTGATTGTTTTCGGGGGCATGCTCTATGCCTTCGGTGGCGTCAGATTCATCATGGGAATTGGCAAGTGGTTGGGTTCCAAGTTCAAAAGCGGGCCCGCTGCGGTGGCAGTGGTGGGCAGCTCTTTGCTCGGCAGTATGACCGGCAGTACTGTGGCCAATGTGACCATTACCGGTGCCTACACCATTCCGCTGATGAAAAAAGGCGGGTATGAACCCAAACAGGCGGGGGCTATCGAGGCCGCTTCATCCAACGGCGGCCAGATCATGCCTCCGGTAATGGGGGCCACCGCCTTTATCATGTCAGGTTTCACCGGCATACCGTACATTAAGATCGCCGCCGCGGTTCTGATACCGGCGATTCTTTATTATCTCGGCCTTTTGATTTACGTACAAATCAATGCTTATAAACTCGACATTACGGTTGAAAAAGAAGACGTCAGCGGCAAAGAACTTCTTTTGGACGCCCCCCTTTTCGTCGTCCCTTTGGGTGTGCTTATCGTTTTACTGGTGCAGGGTTTTTCACTTCCCTTCGTGGTGTTCTGGAGCATCGTGAGCCTCGTTGTTCTGAGCCTGGTCTTCAGCGTTCGCAAAGAGACGCGCCTGAATTTCGATGAAGTCGTCAAGACGCTTACCAAAAGCGCCAGAACCGCTTGTGACGTGACCATCATCAACGCCCTGATAGGCGTTGTGGCTACCTGCATAGAGACCAGCGGAATGGGCATAAAACTGCCCCTGCTGGTGGGGGAAATCAGCGGCGGGATTCTGATCATTGCGCTCTTTATCACCATGATCAGCTCGATCCTGGTGGGCATGGGCGTACCGACGCCTGCAGCCTATATGCTCGTAGCCATCGGTGCTGCTCCGGCGCTGGTCAAAATGGGGGTGCCTCTGCTGCAGGCCCACCTTTTCCCCTTTATATTTGCCGTTTTTTCGCACCTGACGCCACCCATCGCCATCGGAGCTCTGGTGGCCTCCCAGCTTGCCGAGGCGGAGTATTGGCCCACGTCGTGGGAGGCGCTTAAGGCGGCATCTACGGCCTTTCTATTGCCGTACCTCATCGTCTTTGCCCCGGTGATCGTCCTGGCGCCGGACGCGGGGCTTTTCGTTTCGGTCATACAGATTATCGCCATTCCATTTGGTATCCTGTCCCTGCAAATATTCTTCTCCAACTACTTTCTGGGTAAGGTGGTGGGGATAAAACGCACGGTCTTCGGGATAACGGCACTTCTCTTTTTTGCTACCGTCTTTTCGCGAAGCGTCATATTTCTGGCCGCGGCCGCCGCACTGTTCATCGTATGTGTGGTCGTCCAGATATTACAGCGAAGACGGATAAAGTCTGCAGGCGCCACCCAAGTTGCAGTGTAAGTCACGAACGTGCTGCCTGTCTCTTCGGACAAGGGCTGAACAGGCAAACCGTTAAAAAGGAGACACCATCATGATTCGCAGCATCGACAAAAAGGTGTGCGTTGGTTGCACCATTTGCGAAATGATCTGCCCGGGTGATGTAATCGTTATGGATGCTGAAGAAAAGGCCAGCATCAAGTACCCTAAGGACTGCTGGACCTGTTTTAGCTGTGAATTGGCCTGCCCGGTCAAGGCCGTCGATGTTCACCCCTTTCGCAAACCAAGACCGATGGCATGGTAATGCACCTGAGATGGGGAGGTTGAAATGCGGTTGGAGCAAACACATTGGGAAGTCCTGAAATCCGACGTCCTGGTTATCGGGGGCGGTTTTGGCGGATTGTGGGCGGCTTTGCGGGCGGCGGAAAATGGTGCATCCGTTACCCTGGTGGACAAATCGTTTGCCGGCAAATCCGGGCACTCCTATTTTGCCGGCGGGGCCATGATGGTCATGCTTCCGGAAGACGATCTTCAGGAATATGTTCACGATATCGCCCTGGGAAATGAGTGGATCGTAGATCAGAATATGGTGGCTGCCGTGTTTAACGGATCTTATGATCGGCTCAAGGATTTGGAGTCTTTCGGCTTCCCGTTTCGCAAAAATGGCGATGAATACATATGGACCAAGGCCCGGGGAACACAGAATGTCAAGAATTTGTGGCCGGAACACGGCACGGCCGCCGATGAGGTGACGGTTTTGCGCAAAGTCGCGCGTTCAAGAAATGTCAACATCGTCGATCATGTCTACATTTACGACCTCGTCAAAAGCGATGACGGCAGCGTTGCCGGCGCTGTCGGCATCGGGGTGAGAAAACCGAATCATTATCTTTTTCATGCCAAGGGCGTCATCATGGCCACTAACTCCGGCGGATACCGCGGCCACCATCTGGCCTGCGAACTGCAGGGCACCGGTCCCTTCATGGCCTACGACGCCGGAGCGAGGATCAAGAATCCCGAATTTCACTATATCAATATCAGACCGGCCAAGCATGAGATCGAAGGATCGGGAATTTTGCCGGCCATCGGCGCCAGGTGGACCAATGCAAAAGGGTTCCATTACATGGATAAATATGACCCGGTGTTGAAAGACAGGGCGCCGGTCTTAAAGATTGTCGTGGCCGCGGCAAAAGAGGCCATGCAGGGCCATGCGCCCATATCCATAGATGTCGAAAGCATGACCCCGGAGGAACGTGAAAAATTTCGCATTCTCCAGGTCAGCCATGGGTGGATGCCCATTCTTTTTGAAAAGTGCAAGCGAGAAGAGGGCTATGATCTGCTGCAGGACAACATCGAATGGAAACCGGCTTATGAGGCCAACAAACTCGGCCTTGATGCAGATGAAAAATGCCGAACGGCACTAGAAGGTCTCTTCGCGGCCGGTATGGCCAGGCCTCTGGGGATCAACTCTTTTACGGGCTGGTCCATTGCTTCCTGTACCTGGTCAGGATATACGGCAGGTGACAATGCTGGTGAATATGCCAGAAACACAAAACTGAAAAAGATCGACTTTTCCGGTTTGATCCAAAGCAGGGCAAAATTCTTTCAACCGCTTGAGACCGAAAACGGTGTAGATCCCGACAAGCTTGTCCATGATCTGCAAAAGATCCTTTTCCCGGTAGACACGCTGATCATTATGAGCGAAACCAAACTGCAGCAGGCCCTGGATCAGGTATTGAAGTTGAAGGCTGAGAAACTGCCCCGCCTGTGCGGCACTGATGTCAGAGCCCTCATAAAAATCAAGGAAACGCAGACCATGATGCTTTCGGCGGAAATGACCCTGATGGCATCGATGATGCGCAAAGAAACCCGGGAAAACATATTTTATCGCGAGGATTATAAAGAGCCCGATAATCAAAATTGGCTGAAATGGATTTTTGCTGATAAAGGCGATGACGGCCATATACATTTTTCAACCGAAGATATTCCTTTCGAGAAATATCCGTTTCAGCCGGACTTTTAACTTGATAATTCCCCGCAGCTTGCTGCGGGGTCCACCCCATGGTAAGCAGGGGTATGACTGATGACAGTGTTCAAAAAGGCTACCAGTGTGCATGGCAAATTCACTATCACATCGTATTTCCTGTGAAATACCGCAAAGCCCTGTTAGATGATGAGGTAAAAACGATCATCGAAGAAACCGCAGAAGCGATATCTGAGCGATACGCCATTTCGATGGAAGCCATTGGCTGCGACAAAGATCATATTCATCTGCTCTGTGGAGCCCATCCGAAAATGGCTCCAGGCAGGATCGTTCAGATATTCAAGAGTATAACCGCACGGCAGGTATTTTGCCATAAGCCGTCGGTGAGAAAGGAGCTTTGGGGTGGCGAGTTTTGGTCAGACGGCTATTATGTTGCCACAGTCGGAGAAAGAGGCGACTGGGAAACCGTTGAGACCTATGTAAAAAAGCAGGGTAAACCCAAAGCTGAACTGCAACAACTCAAACTGTTCGCATAACTCCTGATACCCTGCAGCTTGCTGCAGGGTTATTCATTCGGTTTGAGGATTGGAAAAGTTTCTTCTGCTGAAGTTTGTAAATACAATCTATCTCAAACTCAAAAAACGGAATAGTGCTACCAACTGTATCATTTACCATTAGCCCCCTTACGCACATATAGTGTGATCACTGGATGCTGTAGGACAGATTTTAAAGACTGGTCGGGGCGAGAGGATTTGAACCTCCGACTTCCTGCTCCCAAAGCAGGCGCGCTACCAGGCTGCGCCACGCCCCGAACCGGCGGTAACCGTTGAAATGCGGACAAAAGCCCTATCATGCTTTTGGCAGCCACGCAACCTATTGATCCGATCGTGTATCCAGTTTTTTGAGGAACTCGCTGATTCCGGCTGCTATAGCCCTGCCCAACGAAGCCAGGTTGTCCTCCTCGTTCAGCCTTTTTTCATCTTCCGTGTTCGTCAGATAGCCAACTTCGATGAGCACAGCCGGCATGTCGGCACCTCGAAGCACCAGCAGCGGTGCGGCATCGACCTGACAGCTGGTGGTCGGCAGAACCTGCTGCAAACGATTTTTGAGAGATTCGGCCAATCGCCGGCTTTCGTTCACATGATGTAACTGCAGACGGTCCCAGTCGTGATTTTCTGCAGGGTTCCGGTCAGGCACGTCCGATCGGTTCTCTCGGAAATAATAGACGCTCATTCCGCGGGCATCATGTTGATAGCTGCCGCCGGCGTGAATGCTGATGAACACGTCGGCTTTCAGATGGTTGGCCACATCTATTCGACGGATCAGGTCGATTCCGTAATCATCGGTGCGGGTCAATTGGACCTTCAGTCGGCCTTTCAATTCTGATTCCACCCGTCTGGCCAGCGCGTAGGTAACATCTTTTTCCTGGGTACCGCTCAGTCCCCTTGCGCCCGATTCATGGCCACCATGACCCGGATCGATCACCACGACCTTTTTTGCGCGCCAACGAACCGGCTTGCGGGCTTCCGACGGCGGTGACAGGTCCGGCAACAGAATCGCAGCTGTCAGGAAAAAAAGCAAAAATATTTTAAATTTCAGCCTTTTATATGTTTTGGGCATAGTGGTTGCCGACTCGATTGTCCTTGACAGTTCGGTTGAACCATATTATTTTTTTCTCAATTTTTAAAGAGATTTACGTTAATGTACAGGGTTGTCAAGGCTTAATCCGACGCTACATTCGCTTGCCCCGGCTTTGTCAAACGGTTAGTCGCAGCCCGAATCGACGAGAACATTCACCGTGTTTTCGGGTCGATACCGGCAGCGGGCCAGCGGTGTGCGTAGCAAGTCACAGAAACATCCGGGTTTGCGAGAGTGGCGGAACTGGTAGACGCGCTGGACTTAGGATCCAGTTCTGGAGACAGAGTGGGAGTTCAAGTCTCCCCTCTCGCACCACCTCGGCAACCGGTTGGTTCTTCGCTACTCGACGATTTCCCCCCTTGCAGCAGCCGCTGATCGGGTGGAGGCGACCGAGCCCATGCCTGGTTGGAGCGGATCGTTACCCTGGCGTCGAAAATCTGCGCGGCAAAGACCGAAATTCAAAGACAGGTGCCGCTGGCATCCGAGGATGCGCCGGCTGTTTTCCGATGACTATCGCAATTGAATGGAATCAGATTAGTGTGGTATGATCATATGTTGTCTGGTATGAAGAAAGGAATGTCATGCAGTTTACCGTTGAAGATCTGAGCAGTGTCAAAAAAACGCTGCACATTGAAATCCCCCGTGAAGCAGTAGCCCGCGAACTCGATTCGGCGTATCGCAAACTCGGCAAGACCGCCAAAATCAAAGGGTTTCGTCCCGGAAAAGTTCCCCGTTCGGTATTGGAACGAATGTTTAAAAAAGATGTCCACTCAGACGTTTCCTCCCGTCTGATTCAAGACTCTTTCATCGATGCGCTGAAAAAAACCGAACTGGAGATTGTCGGCCGGCCGCAGGTAGACCCCCCTGACCTGAAGGAAAACGAACCATACAGCTACGATGCAACTGTCGAGGTGAAACCGGTTATCGGCAGCATCGATTTCAAAGGACTGGCGCTGGAAAAGTCCGTTTACCGGATAAGTGACGAGGAAATCGACCTTCAATTAAAAGCGCTTCAAAAGCGTCTGGCCAGTTTCAAGCCCGTTGAGCAGCAGCGCGATGCGCAAAATGGCGACCATGTGATCATCACTTACGAAGGGTTAAAAGACGGCAAACCGTTTGCTGAGACCCAGAAAACGGAGAATTTTGCCGTCACTGTCGGAGACGGTCAGATACTAAAGGAGTTCGATGACGGCCTTGTGGGCATGAAGGTCGGGGAGGAAAAGGAAATTGCGGTCCAGTTCCCGCCGGATTATGGAAACGATCAGCTGGCCGGCTTGAAAATCGATTTTTTCGTGACGTTGAACCAGATACGCGAAGAGGTGCTGCCGGATGTCGACGATGAGTTGGCCAAACAGGTCGGCAACTACAAGACCTTGTCGGAACTGAGAGACCAGATTCGCAATAACCTGCAGGAGGGCTACGCCAAACGGGTCGAACAGGAACTCAACGAGCAGATTTTCAAGGCGCTGATCGAAAAAACGGATTTCGAAGTGCCGGATTCGATGGTAGACTATGAACTACAGGCGATCATCGAGGATACGGAGCGATCCTTCGCCTACCGCAATCAATCGATGGAGGATGCCGGCATCACGCGCGAAAGCATTGCCGAAAAATACAGAGACACGGCCGAAAAACAGGTCCGCCGGCACCTGATCCTTGATACCATCATCCGACAGGAAGAAATGACGTTAGAGGATGCGGAGCTCGATCAGGGATTCGATGAGATGGCAAAGGGGTTCAACCAGCCGGTCGAACAGATCAAACAGTACCTGATGGCCGAAAAGGAAAAGCTCGAGAATTTCAAGCATGCCTTACTTGAAAAAAAGGCTGTGAAACTTATCATTGATAGTGGTAACATTACCGAAGCTGTGCCTGCAGACGCTTCGCGATCGAAACAAAAATAGAACCGTGAACGCAATTTCGTCCTGATCGGGTCACCGCCCGAAGGGATGCGGTTGGTTTTGGAAAGGAGACGTTTCGTGCCGATAATTCCGGTGGTCATCGAACAAAGTAGCCGCGGCGAGCGTGCCTATGACATCTATTCCAGACTGTTGAAGGACAGGATCATTTTTCTTGGTACAGCCATAAACGACGAGGTCGCCAATCTGCTCATCGCCCAATTGTTGTTTCTGGAGTCCGAAGACCCGGACAAGGACATCAATTTTTACGTGAACTCCCCAGGGGGCCTGGTAACCGCCGGGCTGGCTGTTTACGACACCATGCAATACATCAAACCCGATGTGACCACTGTCTGCGTGGGACAGGCCGCCAGCATGGGGGCCTTGTTGCTCACAGCCGGCGCGAAGGGCAAACGCTATGCACTGCCCAACGCACGCATCCTGATCCACCAGCCCATGGGTGGATTCCAGGGTCAGGCCTCGGACATTGAAATTCAGGCCAAAGAGATCCTGCGCATGAAAGAGACGCTCAATCACATCCTGGTTACGCACACCGGCAAAGACCTGGACCGGGTGCAGCAGGATACGGATAGGGACTACTTCATGAACGGTCAGGAAGCGAAGGATTACGGCATCATCGATCACGTGATCGCCAACCGGGACGATCTCGAGCTCATTGACAAAATGGAGGCCAAAAATGGGTAAAAAAGAAGAAGACAATGATAACCTCTTTTGTTCTTTCTGCGGGAAAAACCAGAAAGAGGTTACCAAGCTCATCGCAGGCCCGGCCGTCTATATCTGCGACGAGTGCATCCAGCTCTGCAGTGAAATCATCGAAGAGGAAAGTGAGAAAGAGGCTTCCGATCTCGACAGTCTCCTGGTGCCGAAGGAAATAAAAGTCAAGCTGGACGAGTACGTCATTGAGCAAGAACGCGCGAAAAAAGTTTTAGCTGTTGCGGTATACAATCATTACAAACGCCTGGAGTCTGCCGTAAGCACCGGGGATGTCGAAATTCAGAAAAGCAATATCCTGCTGATCGGTCCGACCGGTTGCGGGAAAACACTGCTTGCCCAAACGCTGGCGCGCTTTCTGAACGTGCCGTTTACAATCGCCGATGCCACCAGCTTGACGGAAGCGGGTTATGTCGGTGAAGATGTCGAAAACATCATTCTGGCCCTGCTGCAAAACGCGGACTACGACGTAGAGAAGGCCAAACGCGGAATCGTTTACATCGATGAGATCGACAAGATCGCCAGCAAATCCGACAACCCCTCCATTACCCGGGATGTCTCCGGTGAAGGCGTGCAGCAGGCGCTGCTGAAAATCATCGAGGGTACCACCGCCAGCGTTCCGCCCAAGGGCGGCAGAAAGCATCCCCAGCAAGATTTCGTCAAAGTCGACACTTCCAACATCCTGTTCATTTGCGGCGGCACCTTCACCGGCCTGGAGAAAATCATTCAACGCCGCCTCGGCGCCAAGGTGATGGGATTCGGTGCGAGAATCATCAAGGAGGAGGAAAAGAGCATTGGCGACATCCTCAAGGAGGTGCAGCCCGAGGATCTGATTAAATTCGGTTTGATCCCCGAATTTCTGGGGCGCCTGCCGGTTGTCGCTACCCTTGACGAGCTCCATGAAGACGCGTTGATCCGCATCCTTAAAGAGCCCCGAAATGCCCTGCTGCGTCAATTCCAGACGCTTTTTGAGCTCGAGGGCGTAAATTTGCGGCTCACCGACAGCGCCTTGAAAGCGATTGCCGTTGAGGCAATCAAACGCAAATCAGGTGCAAGGGGCCTGCGGGCCATCATGGAAACCTGCATGCTCGACATCATGTATGAAATACCTTCGATCGAGAATTTGAAGGAATGTGTGATCAGCGAAGACGTAGTGCTGAAAAAAGAGGATCCGATCCTGCTTTACGAACAAACCAAGAAGCAGGCGTAAGATTTGCCCGTTGATCGGCTGGATCCCGAGTGCCCGTGGCACCGGTGGTTTGCCGCCGGAACCGCGGGATAACCCGAACCCCGCTAAACACTCAAAAGGTTGATAGAAATTATTATGGTGAGCTTGCCGAAAATATTCAAAGAAAATGGCTCCTTCGGACCGGCGTTGATACTTCCGCTGCTGCCGCTGAGAGACATTGTCATTTTCCCGCACATGGTCGCGCCCCTGTTTGTCGGACGCCCGAAGTCCGTCGCTGCGCTGTCAGATGCCATGAACAATGATAAGCGGGTATTTCTGGCCACCCAGAAGAAAGAAGGGATCGACAACCCGGCCGAAGAAGATATCAGCCGGGTGGGAACTATCGGTAAAGTGCTGCAGCTGTTGCGGCTGCCCGACGGTACGGTCAAAGCGCTGGTCGAAGGCGAAACCCGGGGGCGCATTGTCCAGTTTTTGCCGGAAGCCGAGTTTTTCAAGGTAGAACTCGAGGCCGTGGCAGAGGCGGCGGTTGAAACGACCGAAATTACCGCCCTTATGCGATCCGTGCTGAAAAGCTTCGATGAATATGCGGCGCTGAACAAAAGCATATCGAAAGATCTGATATCCAGTGTTTCATCGATCGACGATCCCTCCAAGCTGGCAGACACACTGGCAGCTCACTTTTCGTTCAAGATAGAAGACAAGCAGGGGCTGCTGGAAGAGACGGCTCCGGCCGACCGCCTCTCTATGCTGTTGAATCTGATCCAGATGGAGATCGACATATTCCAGATGGACCAGCGGATCAAATCACGGGTCAAGGAGCAGATGGAAAAGACCCAGAAGAATTACTATCTCAACGAGCAGATGCGGGCCATCAAAAAAGAGATGGGTGCCGATGACGACGGGGCCGAAGACCTGGCCGAGTTGGAAGAAAAAATCGCAGCAAAGAAGATGTCCAAGGAGGCCACCGAGAAAGTCAAAAGCGAGTTGAAGAAGCTGAAGCTGATGACGCCGATGTCCGCCGAAGCAACCGTCGTGCGCAACTATGTCGACTGGCTGATCTCGCTGCCCTGGTTCGAAAAAACCGACATCAACACCGATATCGAAGAGGCGGAGAAAATCCTGGATGAGGACCATTACGGGCTGGAAAAACCCAAAGAGCGAATACTGGAATACCTGGCTGTCCAGTCCCTGGTAAAAAAGATTCGTGGCCCGATTCTCTGCTTTGTCGGGCCTCCGGGGGTGGGCAAAACCTCCCTGGCCAAGTCCGTTGCCCGGGCCACCGGGCGCAAGTACGTCCGGCTTTCGCTGGGCGGTGTTCGCGACGAGGCTGAGATCAGGGGCCATCGGAGGACATACATCGGTGCGCTGCCGGGCAAAATTATCCAGTCGCTGAAAAAGGTCGGCGTCAACAATCCGGTATTTTGTCTCGATGAGGTGGACAAGATGAGCATGGACTTTCGCGGCGACCCGTCGGCGGCGCTGCTGGAAGTCCTCGACCCCGAGCAGAACAACACGTTCCAGGATCACTACCTGGATGTGGATTACGATCTGTCGGACATCCTCTTCATCACCACGGCCAACACGCTGCCCGACATCCCTCTGCCGCTGCAGGACCGGATGGAAATCATCCGCCTGCCGGGCTACACCGAATATGAGAAACTGCACATAGGCACCGGGTTCCTGATTCCCAAGCAAATCAAGACCAACGGTTTGGAAGGCAAAAATGTGCGCTTTTCAGACAAGGCCATCTACACCATCATCCGCAAATACACCCGCGAGGCCGGAGTACGGAATCTGGAGCGGGAGATCGCTTCCATCTGCCGAAAGATTGCCAAGGAAGTGCTGAAGAAAAAGGAAAAAGCGGCATTTAACGTAAGTGCCAGTTCAGTGGCGACTCACCTGGGCCCGCCACGGTTCCGGGAGAGCCAGATCGAGGAACAGGACACCATCGGGCTGGTGACCGGTTTGGCCTGGACGCAGGTAGGCGGTGAACTGCTCGCAGTGGAAACCGCCATCATGCCGGGCAAGGGCAAACTGATGATTACCGGCAAGCTGGGAGACGTAATGCAGGAATCGGCACAAGCCGCTGTCAGCTATGTGCGCTCCCGTGCCGGGACCCTTCAGCTCAAGGATGATTTTCACAAAACCTGCGACATTCACATCCACATTCCGGAAGGAGCGATTCCCAAAGACGGGCCGTCCGCCGGAATTTCGATGTGCACCTCTATTGTCTCGGCGCTGACCCGCCGACCGGTGTATCGTGATCTGGCGATGACCGGTGAAATAACGCTCCGGGGCCGGGTGATGCCCATCGGCGGGCTGAAGGAGAAAATTCTGGCCGCCCACCGGGGACTGATCAAGAAGGTTCTCATCCCCAAGGATAACGAAAAGGACTTGAAAGACATCCCCAAAAATGTCCTCAAGCAGGTGGAGGTGGTTGCGGTGGAGCACATGGACGAGGTGCTTTCGCATTCCATCATTGTGGGTGAAAATGAGAGCGTGTTCAAAGAACAGGACGCGCCGCTTCACATCCCTGCATCTTCCGAAGAAGAAGTGCAGACCCCCCGAAATCTTATTTAGGCATATGGCTGTTCCCGCTGCTCGCTGCAACGGGAACGGTCATCTGATCGAACCCATCGTTTTCTGGAGCGCAGTCCAGGAGCCTTTCCGGTCCGACACGGGGACCGGCACCTGCAGTTCGCTGATCATGTCCGCAACGTATTCTTCCCTCCGCATGCCCACCAGCACACAGGAAATGCCTGCCGTCGAGCGCAGGGCGCGCAGGGCCAGCCGGCTCAGGGGAGTTTCCGCGGACCAATCCGGATCTGCTTCCGCCAGCAGGGTCTTGATCCGGGCAGCCTCCTGCGACACCGTTTCGGCATAGTGCCCGCCGATCGCCCGCAGGACTTCCTCCAGGGCTTTCCTGTGCAACGGAAGCCACGCTGCCGCAGGCCGGCCTTTGTCCGGGTTTGCCTCCAGGTAAGCCCACACGCCCCGGACACGCGGAAGCAGGACATCGTCTCGAACCTGACGCCAGTGATCATATCCCTGCAGGGCCTCCCAGGAGCCGTCCAAACTATCAGCAGAGAGAATAAGGACTTCCAGCCTCGATCGAATTGCAGGTTCCAGGTCGAGTCCCGGCAGGATTCGCTGGATGAAATCTGCTTCGGCCTTGCGCAACACGGCAATTCTCCTACGTGTCTCGTCGGCCGGCAGTCGGGGCGTGTTCTCTACATCGGCCAGGCGTATCAGCCGGCCGTGGGCAACCGCGTTCAGGGGTCGGTTGATCAGCACTCCCAGGTTCTTCTGCCGGGCAAACGCTACGGGTGTTTTCCCTGACGGTTGGTTGGCCAGCAGGACCGCTCCCGTCTCAAACAGGTTCATGGGCATCTGGATCACCGCGAAGTGGTGGTCCGATGATATCGACTCTGCGGTCTGCCAGATTCTTTCGAGGCAGGAGAACTGAGGATCTGTATGGCCGACCGGAAACGTGTTGGAACTGATGCCGTAGCGGCGGATGCGGCCTGCAGATACTTCCGCCTCCAGGTGGCGAAATGCCTTTTCAAGGCGCCGCATATACTCCGCTTGCGCCTGATCCGGCGGCTGACCCAGCTTGCGGGCCCATCCTAGAAAATACTCCGGGTTGTGAAGCAGGTAAACATCGAGGGTTTCCAGCCCCAGGCGTGCGAGGCTTCGGCTAAGCTGGTCGTCCAGGAATTCGGGGTGAATGCAGTGCTCCAAACCTTCCGCGTAGGGCACCAGATCCGGAAATGATTGGCCCCGGAGCTGACGCTCCCGGCTCATTTCATAGTTGCGTCCCTGCAGATAGCCGGCCTTGGACACCAGCACCACTTCTTCCCGGCGCAGTCGACCGGCAGAAAGCATTTGTGCAACCACTCCGCCGACCAGCTCCTCTGAACGGCCGTCGGCATAGTTCGCACTGGTGTCGATCAGGTTCACCCCGGATTCCAGGGCCCGCCGCAAGGCGGCGGCATGCTCCGGTATGGAGGCAGTTATGCGATAGCCGCCGAATCCTGCCTGGCTGACACGCAGTCCTGTTTGGCCCAGCCGCCCGTAGAAGAGTTCGGGGTGGCGGGCAGCCAGGGTAGAAGTGCCTGATGATGTGGCATATCCGCTGATCACAGCTGCTCCCGGTCTTCATATCGATCGCGAAAAAATCGGTGCGGTTTTACAACTCTTTCCGCCGCCCTGCAGGCGAGAGTGGCCGGAGAGCATCATTTCACCCGTTCACCGATGCGGCAGGAGATTTCTGCCGTCAGTCGGTATATTTGCTGTGCCTGTTCGCGGGTAAGCAAGCCCGCCCCGCAGGCGGGAGTGATCATGCTCTGCACGGGCAAGTGGTCTTTTGCCGTGCTTTCTCCGAATACAGCTGTCCACAAGTCAAACAGGCGCCGCAGCAGCGATACTGCGGATTCACCGAAAGCGTCGTCTATGGTTGGAACGATGCCCCATGCTATCGTATTGCCGCGTTTCAGAAAATCGCTTAATTGCGGGGCATAGGGAATCAGCGATGCGCCAAAACGATAAGAGTCGACACTGATGATGTCAACTGTCGAATCGGTCAGCACCGACCAGTCGACGGCCTCGCAGGAATGTATCCCAGCCAGTCCTCCTTCGCAGTGGATGGCCTTGATAATAAAATTGAGATCCTCCAGGATCGCCTCTCGGCTCAGCGCCAGGTGCAGGCGCGAGCCGAAGGCGCTGACGGCCGGATCGTCAATGAAAATGATCGGCGCGCCGCCCAGCGAAGATAATGCCGCCGCCTGTGCGCGGGCATTCAGCGCCAGGGTTCGGGTAATGATGTCCCTGAGGTCTCCCTGGTAGTAGGCCGGCCGGCCCTGCTCGTCTTTCATCTCCAGGGCAACCGTCAGGGGGCCGGCAATCTGGCCCTTCAAACAGGATGCTTTCCTCGACAGCGCGTCGGTTTTTACCCTGTCCAGAAATGCATGCAATCCGGCAGCGGCTTCCGGGCTAGGCAGAAAAGACCGGAGCGCGTCGGCGTCACCCCCTTCTGCCGCCAGGCAGTTCGTATAAAACCGCGTCAGGCTGTCGGCGCCGGTATCTTGTGACAGGTCGAAAAACCATCGATCGTTTTGAGATACCAGTATGCCGCATGCCACCAGTGGCTGGAGAAACTGATGAACGAAGTGCTCCTGCCGGCCGCGACGCGGCAGCTGCGGCCAATGAGGGCATTCCGGAAGTTCGGCCAGGATCAGTGCAAGGGCCTGCTGCGGGTCGGCAAACGGAAGGCTGCCGATGCCGGTGGCCATTCCCCGTGGTGAAAAATGAAGTGATTCCCCCATGCCCATGGTCGTCGGAGGTGACCCTGTTGATTGTCCGCTGCGGATTAAAAGGATGAATCGAGCCAGGTTTCAGGCGGCTAGCATTTCCTCCACCAACTGCTGCCACTCCTGTTCGAGCGGTATGCTCGGGCGCTGGCGGCCGGCCCGGGTATACCAGTAGTCAGCGTTCCACAACACTCCCTCTTCGCGGTGCAGGTAGGCATGTACGGCACTGCCCTGGACCGTTGGGATGGACTGGGCGATGAAGTGGGCCGCATCCCAATCCCCCTTCTTATCCCACCACAAAGATGTCAGCGTCTCGGAAAGACCGCCGGGCGGATCGGCTGCGCCGATGCTGTCGAGAAATTCGGCATAGGTCATGATGCTTCCTTATGGATCGAAATCTTGTTTTGCCAAAGAGTCAACGACCGGGTGCAGATTACGAATAATATAGTCAGAGGATCGAGCAAGTCCAGCAGAAGTGAGAAGAAGTTGGACGCTTTTCAATGACTGCTTTCGGCGGACGGTACCAGCTTGTCGCGACGCGGTGTTCGACCTTCCGGGGTGCGTGCAGGATTTGTAGGAGCTTGTTTCCGAATGCGCCTATTTCAACGTTTACGATCAGTCTTTGGATTTATCGGTTTCGATCCCCGCAGGGGACACCAGCACATCCAGACCGGTTCGCTTCCAGGTGGCGCGCGCCTGTTCGACGGTGTCCACGAGCGGTTCCTGGCAGTTGAAGGAGGTGTTCAGCAGCATCGGGCAGCCGGTTCGCGCGTGCCATGCCTGCAGGAGTCGAAAAACGAAGGGATCGTCATTTTTATCAACGATCTGGGGGCGGCTTGTGCCGTCAACGTGGGTGACCGCAGGCACCTCGTTTGCATCGGTGGGCAGGATATAAGACATGTATTTGCTCGGCACGTTCCAGTCGCCCAGGACCATTGGGGCAAAAGGCCGGTACCATTCCCGGTTTTTCACATGTGAATTGAGCCGCTGCTTGCCGTCCGGCAGCCGCGGGTCGAGCAGGATGCTGCGATGGCCCAGGGCCCGGGGTCCGGATTCGGCCCTGCCGTGGCACACGCCGACACTTTTACCCGCCTGGAGAAAACTCACGATTTCGGGTATCACGCTTTGATCGAGGCTGCCGGCGTCGGTTCCCAGAAAAGGACTCCAGATGCGGGCGCTGCGCGGTTTGTCCAATACGTGATGCCAGACAAACAGCGCTGCCCCGAGACTCAAGCCGCCGTCGTGCGGCTGGGCGGGCACCCAGGTCTCTTGGAAAATGCCGCTGGCGTGAATGGCGGTGTTGGCAATGCAGTTCATGGAACAGCCACCGGTGAGTATCAGGCGGTCGACGGGCCACAAGTTTTTAATTCGTGCGGCCGCTTGCAGGTAATACCGCGTGGTGACCGCCTGCAGGGAAGCGCAAACATCCTGGCCAAACGGGGTTTCAGGGCTCAGTTGAACCGCCTCGAGCTGTCCGGATGCGTTTAGCGGATACGGTGAAAACGGATGGTACAGCATCTGCTGCTGGATTACCGGCAGGATCTCTTCCCGCACCGCACCGTAACTGGCCAGCCCCATGAGTTTGCCGGCCCCTTCCAGTCGCTGCATGCCGAAGTTGTATTCGCCGATCGAGGCCCAAGTGCGGCCGATATTCAACTGCAGGCGCCCCGGTCCCTCATGGCCCCACCCGTATTCGATTTCGGTGATCCGGTTACCGCTTCCATGGGCCAGCGCACAGGTGCGGTGGTCGCCGCTGCCATCGGCAGTCAACATCCCGGCCTCTTCAAAGGGCGAGGTAAACAGCGCACCGGCCACATGGGCCAGGTGGTGATCCACGGCAACGGCTTCGTACCAGCGGCCGAAAAGCTGCAGGCGATGCCGGCTGAATCGCTTTTCGACCGGGCCGCGCCAGCAGGGCGTGAGGTAATCCGGATAGGATTCGTAAGTTTCGGCCTCCAGCTTCCATTCAAACTGCCTGCCGTCCAGGGTTGGCCGCACATACGGATTAAAAACGATGATGTCGATGGATTCGGGCTGCCAGCCATGGTCTTTCAGGATGGGTTCGAGATCCATGGTCCCCTGGTCATGTTTTATGCGGGTCAAACGCTCTTTTTCCAGGACGACAACCGGTTCTCCGTCTTCCAGCAGCGTACAGTTGGCGTCGTGTCCGTAATACAGTGACAGGATTCTCATGAAGTTCTCTTATCATGGTAAGATATTGCGGCAGAAGGCCATCGATTTATAGGCGGAACGGTAAAGGGTGTCAATATCCGAGTTTTTTACCAACGCGGCGGGCAGCTGTTGAGTTCGATTGCACCTGGTTTCTGCTGCGTCGACGTGCGTGAAGTGGTGCAAGCTTTCCCGCCGGCAGCTTGTCCAATATGCCGTCTGCAGCGCAACCACTACCCACTGCCGCTGCGGACCGCCTGCACGCCGGCCCGCGGTTCCCTCCTGGGAAAAATGAAAGGAACTTTTTTTATTGGTGCCCTGCTTCTATGTCCAGGCTTTTTACGCGATCGCCACCCCTGGAACCGTGGAAGGAATCAGCCAGAAAAAGAGGGGTATAGTATTGACAAATTATTGATTTTGCGAGAAAATTAGGCTTGTTTGGTTGAGAACGAGAACATGTTCTCGGTTCAACCCGAAGAAGGAGGGACTGAATGCTCAGCGGTTGCCGGATACATAGATTTTTCAGGATCGCATCGGTGTTTACCGTAATGGTTTTTGCATTTTCTGGCTATGCACTGGCAGTCGATACCGCCCGTATCGTTCCTACCGGCAAGGTTTCCGTGTACCGGGCCAAAAAGAAGGTCGATGAGCTGAGTGCCGAAGCTCCGCTGCCTTTTGATTCGCTGCTGCTGTGCAGCGGAGAGTGCTTGGTTCGTATGGATTCGCTCTATATAGTGGCTTCCGATCAGTCCACTTTCCACGTCATATCGCCGCCGCGGGATAACCTGGTCGCATTTGTTAAAGGATTTTTTTATTTTTCACTGACCGAGTTATCCCGGCAATGGGTTTTCAAAACACCGATTGAAGATTTTACGATACAGCAAGTACTGTTTCAGACCGCGGCATCCGGCGGCCGGCTCGATGCCTACATCTTCGTGAAGGATGAAACAACAGAAATCGGGGTGCTCCAGGGCGGCTCGCTGGTCATTACAAGCTCGCATGGAGAACACGTGGTTCGACCTGGCAGCCAGATCACCATCGCCAAGGCCGGACCTCAACCGGAAATGGTCGAAGCGGCGGCCACCGATGAGGAAGGTGTTCGCCCGCGTACGATCGTCATTTGGGGCCTGGTCGGGGCGGCCGCCATTGCAGGTGCCGCCGCCCTGGCAGGCGGTGGCGGCGATAATCCGCCGCCTGCGAGTCCCAGCAGCCCCTAATCGGCGTCGAATGAATACAGGACGGCTCCATTCGATAACGGATGCCTGCAAGTAAATTCCAACGGCGGTTTGCGCAGGGGTCTGCCGTTTTAAACTTTTCACAATCAAAAGCCAGATATGAAAAATCGCAGTTATTACCTCAGAGCGCTTCTTCCGGTTTCCCTGGTCCTGGCCCTCGGCATGTTCATGGCAGGTTGTGTTGGAAGCACCGCTGCCGATGGAAACACAACCGATGGTTACCTGACCCATAGCCAGGTGAACCGTGACATTTACGAACGCAATCAGAAACTGTTTGCCTCCGTCGGTGGCCAGGAAGATCCTTCCGACTTCCTGCTGGGACCGGGTGATCTGATTCAGGTCAACATATTCGAGGCCCAGGAGCTGAATTCAGAGGTGCGTGTCAGCTCCCGCGGATTTGTCACGCTGCCGATGCTGGGTCATGTGGAAGTGGAAAACATGACCGTGCGCGAAGCCGAGGTGATGATCGAGGAACGTTACCGTAAATCTTACATTAAAGATCCGCACGTCAGTATATTCGTAAAGGAAAACTACAGCCAACGGGTAACGGTCGTGGGGCAGGTGAAAAACCCGGGAACCTTTGATTATCCAACCAAACAGCGACTTCTGGACGTGCTGGTGCTGGCTGGCGGCCTTACCGACAGAGCCGGCAGAATTGCACAGGTGCGACGGCTGGAAGCCGCACAGGGCGACAAAAAGGTGGTTCTGGTCGACCTCAAAGAATTGATCGACGATGGACTGGCGATCTTGAACGTAGAGATCAACGGCGGCGATGTGATTTTCGTGCCCGAAGCGGGGATGTTCTTCGTGGACGGTGCCGTCCGCCGGCCGGGATCGTATCCGCTGCGTCGTCAAACCACCTTGCTAGAAGCCGTTCAAACCGCCGGCGGGCTGCAGCCCTGGGCCGACAGGGAAGACGTGCTCCTGCTGCGCTTTCTTGAAAACGGAGAAAAGCAGGTGGTAAAAATCAACATGGAAAACTTCGGTCAGGAAAAAATTTACATCCAGGATCGCGACTTGATCGTCGCCAACAGCAGTGCATGGGGCAAAATCAAACACGGTTCCGGGGTTTGGATCGGGATTCCCGGCTTTGGCGGCGTCACCGTTCGCGATCCCGAAACGAGGTAACCACCTGGCAGCCTGCCGGAAATAAAAAAGGCGGCCGATTCGGCCGCCTTTTTGCTTGCACACGTTGTGCGTTTCAAGTGTCCTGCAATATCACATCCTTGCCTCTATACTGCACCCGGTCCACTTCGCCACTATAGAAAGCGTCTGCAAATAGCTTTTCCGTCTTTCCGACCTGCGCCGGAGTCCAGCAAACGATAGCAGGCCGACCGATCTTCTTATTTGCCTTACCGATACTGAGTCACACTGCCTCATAATCAGCCGGCGATCTGATTGAAATCGCTGTCGCCGCCGCTGACCTGCCTGGTTTGCCGGCGGCCATAGTACTTGTAGTAGGAATGGTACCCGTACCTCCGGCTGAAATTCACTTTGTTGACGATGCAACCCAGAATCGTTCCCTTGCAGTTTGTGACGCTCTTTTTGAAATCCCGCAGGGCTGCACGGGTGGTTTCGCCCATGCTGCTGACCAGAACGATGCCGCCCACGACCTGACTCATGACCAGGATGTCGGCGAAACCGAGAAACGGAGGGGCATCGATGATAATGTGGTCATAGCGCTGCTGCATGGTGGTGATCAAATCCCGAAATCGGTGCGAGGCCAGAAGTTCGACCGGGTTCGGCGGCACCGGTCCGGCCGGGATCAAGTGCAAGTTTTCATTGCCGTTGTGGACCACCAGGTTCTCTTCGCTCATACCGGCCAGGTAGCGTGAGAGTCCAACGCTTCTGCGCACGGTTTCGCAGTCGAAGATCTCATGCAGGCGCGGGTTGCGCAGATCGGCGTCGATGAGCAAAACCTTTTCCCCGGTGCTGTAAAACGCCAGTGACAAATTGGCCGCCAAGGTCGACTTTCCCTCACGGGGCCGGGTGCTGGTCAGCAGGATCGACTTGGAGCGTGCTTCGGAGCCCGACAGCTGAATCGACACCTTGGCCGTTCGCAACGACTCGGCCAGCGGCGAGTGCGGATCGGCGACAAACACTTTTTCGATGGCACGATCGCCGATTTTCACCAGCGGCGTGACCCCGAGAATCGGAATATTGAACCGGGTTGCAATTTCCTCCGGATCGCTAATCGAATCGTTGAAGTATTCCACGAAAAACGCCAGGCATATCCCCCCCAGCAGCCCGACCACGATGGCAAGCAGCATATTTCGCCCCATTCTCGGTTTGTGCGGCAGCAACGGAGCCAGGGCCTTGTCAACGGCCTGGATGTTGCTGGAGGAAACGCCGGCCATGGACTCGATCTCTTTGGCGCGCTCGAGCAGGCTCTGGTAGATTTGCTTGTTGGTTTCCACCTCGCGGGCCATGATCTTGTACTGGGTGGCGCGCTCGTTGAGTTCAACCGCCTTCTGCTCCTGGTCTTTGAGGCGGCTTTGCAGGTTTTCCGCCCTTTTCAGAGCGGCCTGATAATCGTTTTCAATCGACAGAAAAACCTTTTTCTCCTCGGTTTCGATGCGCTTTTCGACGCTTTGCATGCGGGCTTTCAGGGCCTTGACCGCCGGATATGCATCGTGAAAGATCACGCTCTGGTCCTCGTACTGGGACCGCAGCCGGGCATGCTCGGCTTTGAGTTGAGATATCAGTGAGTTGTCCATCACCTGTAAAAGGTTGGCCGGCCCTTCCTCTCTGGCCTGACGGTAAGCAGCCCTCTTGCCGATCAGTTCGGACTCGGCTTCCGCCAACGAGGAGTTGAGCTCTTCGAGCTGCCGGTACACGCTGTTTAGCTTTGAGTCCAACGAAATGATGCCGCTTTGCCTGGCAAACCGGTTCATCTCTTCTTCAGCTTTTTCCAGGTCGATCTTGGCCCGATCGATCTGCTTCATCAAGAATTCGCGTGCGAGCTTAGAGTCCTCCAGCTTTTTTTCCATTCGCCACTGGATCATCTCTTCAATCAGGGCGTTGACGACGTCTCTGGAAAGAAGCCGGTCGGGCGAATCAAACGATACTGTCACCAGCATCGCCCATTTCCGGCTGGGAGAGACCGATAGGTTGTTGCCGAAAAAACTCAGCAGAGCACGCTCTTGCAGCTCTTCGGGCTCAATGCCGGTCGGTCGCGAATTATTTTCGCCGCTGCCGGCAATGCTGGAAAGCAGGCCCCTGACCCAACCCTTGAAGCGGGCCATTGCGCCCGGTTCGCCCCGGTCCAGGACCTGTTCGGCGACAAGCGGGTATTCGGACAGTTCGATCCGATCGATCACCCGGCGCGCCAGGGTGGGACTTTTAAGCAGTTCCAACTGGGTTTGGTAAAATTCGTATGCCCGCGCGTCAGTGGTGGTGACTTCCTCGAACTTGGTCACCTTCTGGTCGATGGGAGTGACCTCCAACTGGGCAGACGCCCGGTAGATTTTGGGTGAAGCCAGGGTCAAAATCAGGGTCGACAGAAAGGTCAGCGTTATGAAGCTGATGATCAGCCACTTCCGCCGGGACAGCACGTTCAGGTAATCCCGCAGGTGAACTTCTTCCTGGTCCCATTCCGGAATCCATTCCCGGAGTTCGGTTGACGGGAGGCTTCGTTTTCCATTGCGGCCGGCGCCGTTGACGGCTGTTGTTAAGTAACGGATTTCATCAGTCATTACATGTTACCTCGTATCATTTGATGGGGGTATGTAACGATCGGTGAGCCGGATTGGGCGGCTTGTGTTTTCTTCAGATGCGTTCTGCATGCGCACTAGTTGGAAATCGTCCAACCACAGCGTGCCGGCAATCTTGCTGTCGAAGCGGCGGCTTGGCAGCCGTCGAACACGCACGACCACGGCGCTGCATTCCTGCCCCGCAGTAAATGCGATTGTTCCATTCTGCCACCTGGCGGATCCCAACATCATCGGCCCTTTCTCGTAGAGTCCCTGGCAGTCGTAGCCATACACCTCTACAAACGGCCCCTGGTCGGTGGTTATGTCCATGCTGCGATATCGATACGACAGGCGATAAGACTGTCGGCCATCTACGGGAACGACCTGGGAGAGATGGTGATACGAGATGTTCTCCTTGCCGGAAAACGAAATTCGCATCACGTGATTGCCGGATGTTTCCCGGTCTCGAATCCGCTTCGCTTTCCAGAGACCCACCTGGTGGTTCGAGCTGCGCCAGCCGAATCCACCGCGGAGCGTTTCCTCTTCGAATCCGGCGTTGGTCATGCCTTCAGCGCCGATACGATCACGCCACAAGGCCCGCGCTTCCGGCACCTGGTGGTGGCTCACCAGAAAATGGACGTAGCGCAACCGCAATTCCGGTTCATTGCGGTCCTGCTCTCGCAGCGCTGTCCAGGATATCCGGGCGTCATCTACGCGTTCCCAGCGCATGAGCCATTTCAGATAGGCTGCCCGGTTCTCCGGCTCCAAAACTGACAGCACGGCCTCGGTTTTTCTGGAGCAGGCGGCATCCACGAGCCGCAGGGCATCGGCGGTTATTTTATTATGGGAGACCAGGTAGTTGATGTTCTCCCGGAACACCGGCTCTATCTCCAACTCATAGGCCAAAAGGGTTTCCGACCATTTCCATCGTAGCACCCGGAGAGTCAGACCGTGGGTGTGTTCGACTATTTTTCGTGCGGTCTCGTGATTTCCGCGATCGCGTTCGACTTCGGCCAGTTTCAACCATGCACCGATGTGCAGGGGATCGGTCGAAACGGTTCTGCGGTAATACGATGCGGCTGACTCCGGGTCATTGCGAAACTGGGCGTGCCGTCCATAATCGTACTGGGCGACCGCATACGGTTCCAGGCGAGCGGCTTCCGCTGCGCTATACGCATAGCGCTGCTGATGAATCAATCGCCGGATTTGGCCGTACCGAATTAGCCAGATGCTTGCTGCTGTCAGCAGTACAATAACAAAGACTCGTGAAATGACCTGCCGGATTTGCATTTATCGATTTTGTTTTCGTCTTTTGAAAAAGGGGCACCGAAGGGTGCGGGTTGCTTTGTCACCGGCGTCGGAAACAAAGCCGCCGCCTTCCCGGGATAGCCAAGGAAGATTTCGTAATAGACCTGGAAATAAACGCCAGAAAGGATCAGCGCGTCGAACAGTTCCGTCTATCGGTTCAGCTATCGGCACCGCCTTGGGTGTGACAAAAAGATGGTATCGTCACCGGTGGAATTCGAGGAAAAAGGCCTTAATGGAATTAGCACATGGCCATGCAGTTGGGGGATCAACGAACATATATATATTCTGCGATAGGTTTGTTCGGATAAACAGAGATTTTCGCTGCCGGTTTTTCTGTACAAATTTGCACAATGGCGATCAATGTCACAAAGATTACGCAGTTCGCCGGGATCTGCAGGTTGAAGTCGAAGAAGCTGTGAAAGGCCATCGAAACAAGCCCGCTTAACGCGCCGGCAGCCACGAAAAACTTCAACGGATCGTCGCTGATTCGCATCTGCGCAATCTTGCGCATGTTCGTTGCCAGAAACCAATAAAACAATCCCACCAGTGCCGCAAAACAGATCCAGCCGGCTTCCATCAAAAACTGCAGGTAGTCGTTGTGCAAGTGGGTAATCCGAATGTCGGCAAAGGTCGATGTGTTGTATACCGCAAATACCTGTTCAAAGGTGCCAAGGCCCGTGCCGAATGGATGGGTTGCGATAATCGGTATACTGTCGCGCCAGAAATGAAGCCGGGATGCATCGTGGCTGATCTGGAGAAACCGTTCGAAGATTGGACCGAATCCGATCTGCAGCCCATACAGCAGAACCAGGCCGATGATTACCAAAAACATAGCCTTTACACTCAGCGGCATGGCCTTGCGCTTAGATCGAATAAGGAAGAAAAACAACCCCAGGCCGATTAAAAAGCCCATGATTCCCGCCCGGGATTTGGAAAACAGCAGCGCCAATACCATCAAAACCAAGCCCAGCGACAGCAGAAACTGCAGGTGCGGGCGATCGGATGAAAAGAAGGTCCTCCAGCTGATTTTTGCGCTCCAGTCTTCCCGAGACAATACAAAGCCGAGCATCAAAGGGATCATCATCTCCAGGTAGCCGGCAAAATGATTATGGTTGATGTAGGTGCCGCGCGCATCGCCTAAATAGGCCCGAATGTAGTCAATCCAGAGCACTCCCATATTAGGAATAAGGGCTTGAACGATGCCGTATAGGGCCTCCAGTGATGCAACCGCGAACAGCAACCAGAGAAGAATCTCGATACGCGACCGTGAAACGGTGGCACGTAAAACACTAAAAAGCAGGGCAAGGCTGATCAAAAAGAGCCACCATCCGAAGGAGTAGGTGGGATTATAGCTCAAGGCGAGCGTTTGAGGAGGCAGATCGAGCAAACTGTTGAGCGAGTTCGAAAATATCTGCTGCTGTCTGCCGAAGAACCTCCAAAAACCTTTTGGCTCTGGAAGTATCTGAAGCAGGGCAAAAAGCAGAAAAATTCCGGCAATAACAGAGGGCATTTTCTGGAATTGCTCGGATGTTTTTGCGGACAAGGAAAAGATTTGTAAACAGTAGGCTAAAAAGATTATCACTACATAAAATGACCATATCCAAGGCTGCACGGCCCCAAATAGAAATGGTACAGTGGCGACGACACATGTGGCAAGAATGAAAGAAAATCTCGTCATCAATTTTTAGGACAAAGGGTGTCTTTTTTTCGCCTTTTTCAACTGAATGCCAGGATAGCTGAAAGGCTATTGATAATGAAAATAACGCATGAAACTCACCGCCCGGATCCACGCACAACTGCCAACGCCGTCATCGCTAAAATCTTGAAATCTAATTTAAGAGACCAGTTATCAATGTAGGCCAAATCCATCGTCATCCAGTCTTTAAAGCAGATTTTGTTTCGATTAGGAGTAATCTGCCACAAACAGGTGATTCCGGGCTTCATTGAAAGTCGGCGGCGCTGCCATATATCGTATTGATCCACTTCGGAGGGGATTGGCGGACGCGGTCCGACAAGGCTTAGTTCTCCCTTTAGCACATTGAGCAACTGAGGAAGTTCGTCAAGCCCGACCCGGCGCAAAAAATGGCCGATGTACGGAATTACCCGTGGGTCTTTGGAAATTTTGAAAGCCGGGCCATCTGCCTCGTTTAATGTTTCCAGTGCCTGGCGACCTTGCTCAGCACCAGGAACCATCGTCCGGAATTTATAAAGAATAAATCTCCTGCCGTTCTGGCCGACTCGTTCTTGCCTGAAAAATACCGGACCGGGAGATACACACTTAATAGCAACTGCAATAAATAAACAGAAGGGAATAGCAACAATGGAAAGGAGGGCAGCCAATCCATATTCGAAGACGTTCTTACATATGATTTCTCCTTTAGATCCAGGTGTGCAGCTAATAGCCATTGTGGGAATACCCAAAAATTCCTCCAGCCGCAGAGTACCGATTTTCGGTTTGATTCCCATTTGGCGAATATACCATTGCGGTAGCACTCTAACCGTAACGCCCATTTGCTCTGCAAGATCTATGTAGCGCTGCACTCCGGGCACAGTTCGTAAGGGTGTGGCAAAAACCATTTCGTCTACTGTATCGTTCTTCAAAATTCGTTTTGCAGCCGGATAGGTATCAATGACTTTGACACCGTTGAGGACTACCTTGCCGATGTTGGCTCGCTGTTGATCGAGACACCCTATGATCCTGTAGCCGGCTCCGAGTCTGTCGCCAACGGCTGCGACCAACTCTTTCGCCGCTTCCCTGCTTCCCATTATAATGATATTGCGAAAATTATATCCCCGCTTGCGATATCTTTTCAGAAGATAATAGATAATCGTTTTGCTGGAACACAAAAAGCTAATATTGAGCAAGTAAAATATACCAAGCATGATTCGACTGACATCTGTAATCTTCAGAAAGTACATTGCCATTGCGAGCAGCATCATGCTGGTGGAAACCGCCCTAAAGGTAAACCAATATATTTTTTTAATAGATAAGGTTCGATAAGATCGATATAAATTTTGTGAGTTAAGGACAAGATACCAAACAATAACAATAAGAAGGAGAACGATGTAATAATTTGGTGCGGTAACTAAACCACGATAAGGATTGGGCAGCAGGTGCAGCTTAATGAAATAAGCACCAATAAATGCACTGGCGGTCAGAAATATATCGGTAACTTTGTGAAAATAGCTAATTATTTTTGACTGCTCTCTTAACATAAAAAGAAGATATAGTGGAGGTTTTGAAATCAGACTCAGTTTGCAAGAAAGGAATAAAGCGATGTTTCCATAGCGGACATTATTCTTTCTTTATCGAACAGCTTCACGGCAGTTGCACGTGCTTGATCACCGTATGCAGACCTTTTCTCGTCGTCCAGAGATAGAGCTACAATCGCCTCCGTCAGTGCAGCACTATTTCCTGGCGGAACAATAATCCCGCAGGCTTTGATAACATCCGCAATTTCGGAATCTGGTCGGACGGTGGCGATGACTGGTTTTCCAGAAGCTAACATTCCTCCGAGCTTTGATGGCATAGCCAGTCCATCGGCGCCTTGACCCTGGGGAAGTAGGTGGATGTCGGCGGCGTTCAAGAGCTCGTTAACTTTTTCTGTGGGCTGCAAGGGGACCATGGTTATATTCGGAAGGTTTTTAGCGAGAGCTTCAATTCGTGGCCGCTCCATACCCTCCCCACATAATAAAAACTGAATTTTTTGGTTTTTCGTTAGATTTCGCGCGCATTGAATGATGGTGTCAAGACCTTGCTTTTTGCCCATACTGCCCGAGTATAGTGCAATTAGCTTGTCGCCGGATATAGCCAGCTTGGAACGAAGTTGATTCGGCTCATGAGTGGGGTAAATTTTATTGGTGTTCACCCAATTCGGTAGGCAAACGATTTTTGACTCGGCTACATTTTTTTCTTTCAGTTTTGTAATCATTCTGCAGGAAATTGTGGACACCTTTTCAAATCGCTTAATGATGCTTTTTTCAACCTTTATAGCAAATTTTCTTAGGGTCTGGATTTTAATGATGCCGAGTGACATTGCCATATCCAGTTCGAAATCGTGAATATGAAGCCATGATCCGGCTCCTGAGAATCTGGCAAATAGATGCGCCAGTGGTGCAGAGAAAATCGCTGGAGCAATATTGATAACCACGCCCGGGCACCAGTTTCTTAGAGCGAAGAACACAGGGATACAACTTATTGCAAAACTCATTAGGTGAAAAATTCGGGAATAACCTGTAATCTTGTGAGGGACCCAAAGCGGACATCGGTAAACTACTACATTGTTGATATTTTCGGTATGATAGCGGTATGATCGATATCCGGCTCCAATTTTCCAGGAAGGGTAATAAGGAGGGGCTGTTATCACGCGCACTTCGTGCCCTCTGGCAGCAAGCCATTCGCTCATTTCGCTTGTATATATGCCGATCCCTGTTAGTTCTGGCCGATAGTTTATGCCGACAATTATAATTTTCATAAAGAAGGTGGATGAATTACACTGTGTTAATATTTATGTAAATGGGTTGGTGAGATGATATCGAAAACCAGATTGGCATTCATAGCCGTATAATCATGCGCGCTTTACGATAGATAATATTTGGCGAAAAGAAAATCACCCTGGATGGCGACTCCATTGGCATCATAATAAGGGTTGTAGATTCCTTTTAAGACGAAATTACGTTTTCTCAGCCATTCGATAATTTCATCAGCCAGAGCTTGCCCTTCGTACAATTCAGTAAAAGAGCATTCGACATAGATGTATGTGAAACAATCCAAAAGCTCCTCGCACCCTCGGAGAGCCTGCAGCTCAAAGCCCTGCACGTCAATTTTTAACATAGAGGGGGGATAGATGTCTTCAGCAGAAAGAAAAGCTGAAAGGTGTCTGACTATGACACTTTCGGTATGGATCTCGCCTGTGCCTGGGAAGATGCGTTCTTGCAATGGGGAAATGGGCAGCAATGAAGACGAGTCGTCAGAGGCTGAAACGTGTATAACCGATGAGCCTGATCTCGCGCCTATAGCAGCCCGATGCAACACTACAGATGTGTCCTTTCGAAATATTTTCCTATACCGTGCAGCCGGTTTGGAAAGAGGCTCAAAGGCGATAACTTTGGCCTTTGGTGCCCACTGCCGGACGGCGAGGGTAAATTGGCCGCGGTTGGCGCCGATGTCGACCACCGTTAATAGGTCGGTCGCTAAAATATGGCGATGTTCAGCACCTGCGAGAACCCGGTAACAAAATAGCGCCCTGGCTGATTGTTTCGATCTTGATGCCTGCGATAATTTATCTATGATGTTCAGAATCGAAGCTACCTTCATGTTCAGTTTATCAGGTTGGACTGACCCGAATTTTCGTCGATCAGCGTTTGATATATTCGGGTGAGCTGTTCGACGATGTTGGGCCAAGTATAATTCTCCATTACCGCACAGCGTCCTATCATACCCATTTTGAGAGAGGCGTTTTTATTCTTCAGCACTTGAATGATCGCGTCAGATAATGCGCGTGGATCAGGTTCGGTGGCGAGGCCGGCTCCAAGATCCTGAACTTCGCGCCAGATGTTCACTTGGTTCGAAATGACTACGGGACATCTGCAGGCCATCGCTTCTATAACGGTCAATCCAAAATTCTCGGAATAGGATGGAAGTACAAAAACATCTGCATCGATGTAAGCTTGTTTGACCTCTTCACGGTCTAAAAAATCCAGGAAAAAGGTCCTGTTATCGATCCCATGTTCTGAGCACCAGTGAATGACTTTAGTCTTATAGCCTTCGTTATCCGGACCAGCGATTACCAACCGTGCCTTGGGGAATGATTGTGCCACGTAGGGAAAACCCTGTATCAATAAATCCAGTCCTTTCTTGAAATTGATGCGCCCGAGAAAAAGTACCAGGGGGGTTTGGCCGTTTACCCCTAATCGACTCCTGAAGAACCCCTTCGAAGGGAGATTCCTGTAGGTTTCCGGGTCGATCCCGTTGGGTACAATCACGGGTTTCGCTCGCAGCTTCAAAAATTGAGCTCTTTCTGCTTCTTCCTCCGTGGTATAGTGGATGGCGGCAGAGTGATTGAGATTCGGAATGTCGAATAATTGTTCGAAAATCCTTTTTACAAATATGCTGTAGCGACTCTGGCTGTAAAGAAATGGGTCAAGGCTCCCATGCGGGCGTATGATGTACGGTACGCCTACTCTCCGTGCCCGAAAAGCGGCGTAAGTGACAGGAAATCGATAAAGGCTGTGGATATGCGCAATATCATAATCCATAATATTGCGGTCAATCCACGTCTTCATTAGTCGAGAGTATAAAATCGGGATTATGTTTACTGGAAAAACATGGGACCGAATTCCTTCGGGAAATATCGATAGAAAGTAATCTTTAGAAAGCTGTTGACTTGTCGGGTTGCCCCGGTCAGTGGTGCATATGGTGACTTGATGACCGAATTCCGAAAGTGATTTGGCTATATCTATTAATACCTGTGTAGGTCCACCGGAGCTGGGAGCCAATGTGGGGATTACATGCAAGATACGTAGCTTGCTTAATTTTGGTAGGATTTTAGTAATCAATTCACTGACGTTTAATTAGCAGTCCTAGTATTAACGCTATAATCGCCGAGGTTGTTCTTTTTCATTGCCCAAATCTTAGCATCTACAAGGAAACGAAACCAAAATACCTGTAAAATGTGGTAAACAAATCCTACGCGACCATCTAAGAACCCGAGGCGAATAAAATAGCTATAAATAAAAAACAAAAAGGGCCGTATAAACAGAGGAAGGTTGTAATAAACATGTTGCTTATACCAGCGTTTTCGCATCCTACAATCGCCTTTTAATGACGGGGTCAGCCGCACCTTCCCTTTGCAAAGACGAAAGTCCTTTATCGAGGAAATCTCACTTGCTTCAGCGGTTGACCATTTGTTGTGGGTTTCTGTCCAGAGATGAACATCGACATTTTGGCGGTCGTGTATGAATCCGGACAACTTATAAATCGGCCCATTCACTACAAAATGCTGATCATAGAGCCTGTCTTCACACCTGCCCACGCCTGCACGGAATAGCCGCAAATGCCAGCTTGGATTCATATGACCGTATCGAATCGGAAGACCATAAAAATAGCTTATTCTTCTAATAAGGTAGCCATCGGCCTTTGGCGATTTAAGGGCAAATACGATAGATTTTTTTAGATTGTCATCGACGACTTCGTCGGCATCCAAATGCAATACCCATGAATCTTTTGAAAGATGAGCGTAATTCTGGGCCCAGTTACGCTGCGCTGCATAGTTATCAAAGGCGTGTTGAACGACTTCACAGCCCTCAGTTTTAGCTATTTCTATGGTTCGATCGCCACTAAAGGAATCGACGACGATAATCCTGTCCGTAATATCATGTAACGGTGTCAGTACCTCCTTCAAACAAGACTCACTGTTATACGTTAAAAGTATAGCGGTTAAATGCGTTTGTTCCATAAATATAAAAATCTAGTGTTTGGGATTATGATCCAAATATCGATGCTTATCTTGCCCCAAGCCGGAGCCGACTGAGGAGACTGTCAATGAAATAATCAGCTAATTTTTGAGGTGTCCAAAGATTTGCCAAGGCTGTACTGTGTCGAGACATTTTCTCAAGTTCAGAATTGGATTTGTTAGCTATGCGCAGCAGGGCCTCTCCTATGCTTGTGGGATGAGGAGAAATGGTGTATCCATTAAGCCCATCTACAACAAACCGGGTCGCGGCCCCGCAGGCATTAGAGGCAATTATTGGTAAACCCGCGGCAGCGGCCTCATGAATGACAACACCCCATGGTTCAAAGTTGCTGGGAAGCACAAAGCAGCGTGCTTTTTCGAAAACCGCAGGCAAATCAAGTGGTTGTATAAATCCGAGCATCTGGACCCCGGGCGATTCCCCGCAAGAGTTTTTTAACGGTCCGGTCCCAACTATATTCAAATCCCACGGTGCAGAACACATTTTTCTATATGAACGATATCCTTCTAGAAGTGATATTATATTTTTTTCTTCAGTAAGGCGGCCAGCAAACAAAAAGTTGGAGGGACGTTTAGAAAGCGGTTTTTGACTTGCGAACAGATTCACTTCGGCTGCGTAAAGACCATACATGACGTTATGGTAGCCTAATTTTTTGGCAAAATATGCCTGCCGGTCGCCTGCCACAAGAAAGGAGTTTATACACGGTTTTAGGAATATAGGGGATAGGGCGGTGCCTATTCGCTGTTTGAGTGTTCCCCTGTATTGGTTGTCCATTGCCGCGATAATATATACACCCTTTTTTTTGAGTTTTTTCGACAGGCTCATGAAATGGCTATATGACCAGGAGGACATCAGGATTACATCCGGTTTGAACTTTCTGACGCGATCTTCTAAAATACCCCTTGTTTCTGCTGTATCTTCAAACGCGTCTTCACAGAAAGAAAGGTCAAATTCGCTGTAGGGAGCACTCGGCCTGCAGGGTTGGTAAATTAACTGAACAAGGCAATTACTCCTTAAAACGATTTCACGGAAAAATGCTACTGAGTATCCGGCTAATGCGGACCATAAAATGGTGATTTTGATAATGGGCGAAAACGGCATCTCGCTATTCGATATAACCATTCGATGGCTGGGTGTAATCTCTGAAATAGGATTGTGAAATGTGGTTGGGATAGAATTCATCATATTGTTATTCTATATATCGGCAGCTTTTGAGACGTTTAAATCGGTATATTCTCTTTCACTTTAAAATTTGCGGTTTGCAGAGAGTTTATGAAGGCAATATGGTTGATTATGAGTACCGTCGATAATTTGATAAAAAAGAGATAGAAGATAAATGCCGATAGTGCGCTATACATTGGCGCAGTGCTGCCAAGCTGGCACCCTGCGCGATGAATTGAAAAGAAACAGAATCATAATATCGATAGAAATGCTGATGTCTTGAGCCAACAGGCAATCTGTGAAATAAGAAGAGGATTGCTATCTTTTATAAGGGCAGATTTCGCAAGCAGATGGTAACCAGGGTATCGGCATCACGATAAATTTCATGGAGATGTCAAAAACAGAAATTTGTATTCTTATTTGGAAATCATCCGTCTCGGTAGATAAAAAGTACAGCATTGCGCAATCATATGGCTGGTTCTAAGTCCTGCTCATGTGGGATTTTTTGCATTCGATGCCAAGAGCATTAACCCATCTTTTTTTTTGCTCAACCTTTTTAAACATATTATCGCTTGAATCGCCGAACTTTGCGCGCCTTACATCTGTAAATCCGCACTCCAAGAGTTCCTTTTGCATTGAACTGAAGTCCCACATCCATCGATGTCGCGAATTACCGAAGATTTCTATAATCAATTCGCGAATGCCCCGTGGGCGGTTGATCTGCCCAAATCCTGTGCTCAAGTTAAATTCGACTGCGCGGTCTGATAAATTGCTTGTAGTATATTTTCTCGTATAAAATTCGAGATCGGGCATAACGAACCTGAAAACACCGTTTTCCTTTAATATTTTATGAGTGTTTCGCAATGCTCGCCGACAGTCTGCGCGCGAAAGATGCTCTAACACATGCGAGCAATAAACACCGTCACTGCAGTCATTTGCTAGCGGAAGACCAGTCACAATATCACCGTAGAAAACATTATCTGGGAACCGTCTAATATTTTTGTGAACAAATCTGCCCACCAGTGGCAGTCTCTCCAGACGCAAAGTAGGAGAAGCATCATAGTTTGTCCATTCGTGGGGCGCCCACCAGTGGCATCCATATTGAACATAAAGTGACATTGATTCTATCTATAATTACGGTACTACTATTATTGCAAAGATCAACAAAAGATGTCTTGAAAGTCATTTGACTTTTAACGTTAAAAACATACTGAATGTATGGCAACTAATAATAATAATTGGTGCTTTGAAATGGCGTTTACCTCTGTAAATATTTTATATAGAATTGTAAATTTGAGGATCCCATAGACGTATAGACTCAACTTTTGAGCACTATATTTTTTTGGCCGACAAGCGGGCGGAGAAAAGTATCGTACGCTCTATTAAAAAATCCCTTGGGGTCATATCCCCATTTAGTAATTTTGAAAAACTTGGAAATAAACCAGTCGATATTTTTATGAGATCGATTAATAACTTTTTGAAAATAGCGTTCAAGATCCTTGGCATACTCATCTGATAGCCGACCGGAACCGCTTATCGAGTCATTATACACTCTAAAAATTGCGAGGTACTTATTTAAAACAAAAAACTTCCCTCCTGAGAGGCCGATGTCCAAGAAGAGCTCGGCATCCCAGCTCGTTTGGTTGTTTGCATTGAAACCAAGGGTTTTATGGTATGCCTGTCTTCGGAAAAAAGTTCCCTGCTGGGTCGTCTGCACACCACCGTACACGTACCGAATAGGCGTATAAGCAGTGGCGCGTAGCCTTCTAATGACATTCAAATTTTCATCTACCTTATAAATATGTCCGCAAACCACATCGATTTCAGGCTTGTCAATCATCGTCTGCACGACACTTTTTACGGCACCTGGTAAAAGGGCATCGTCGGCATTAATGAACCCGAATATATCACCTGTAGCTTGGGAAAAGGCTTTGTTGAGTCCGTCTGCCGGGCCTCTATCAGGCTCGAAAATAATCTTGTCGATGCGATCGCGATAACGCCTGATAAGATCGCGACTGCCGTCGGTAGAACCCGGATCAACAACGATATATTCAATGTTGGAATATTGCTGGTTGATGATCGAGCAAATGGCCTGTTCCAAAAAGGCAGCCTGGTTATACGAGATTGTGACAATAGAGACGCGCATATCGTAATTTTCGTAGTCTGCCGGGATACCGCATGAGGATGTCGATCATAACGATTGTATAGAAAGGAATCAAGAAACGACGGGTAGCTCCAAATGGGGAGAAAAGTATATCCCATACAAGAAAAAAAAGTATGAAGGAAAGTATGGGCGTGTGGGGGTCATCGGCTTGGACGAGGCGGGTGCTTGCTCGGATAGGAAGCGATAGAACCCAACCCCAAAAAATCGCTCCAAGCAGACCGGCTTCTACCCATGCCCCAAAGAAATGAGAGTGCGTAGGGATTAAACCCAAATCATTAACAGGGCCGGAAATATACCCAAATTGGCGTTTAAGATCAACAAGCATCTCAGCATATACCCAGTTCTTTACCCAAGAGCCATGACCGAGAATTGGGGACTCCATAATTGCTTTTGAGGATACAAGAATCTCAGATCGCCCTCCCAAAATAAGGCCAAAATTACCGTGCGCCTGTGCTTCGAACTTTTCCGCCTGAACTTCACCAAGCCAACCGTTTCGTGCTGAGAGTCCGTAAATTTGGATAACTAGAAAAGCCGCTGTAATCATACCTATACTAAGTATAAGAATTCTCTTTTTGGTGTTATTAACGAGTATATCAGGGCTGCTTTTTAAAAATCTTTGCAACATTAAAAAAGCGAGGGTCAAGAAACAAATCCCGCCAAGGCTCCTAAAGCCAAAATATAGGTTCAGGACTCCGGCAGAAAAAACCAAAAAAAATCTTATGTTTAACTTTACAATTGAGGTATTCCGAAAAAGAGATGAAATGAGGATGATAAGCCAGGTAATCGGAACGCCGATTCCAAATTTCCAGGGCTCAAACTCCGCATAATCACCGGGCTTGAAAAAAAACTGAAGTGAAAGGCCAGCCACAATTCCCCATGAAAAGGCAAGAATAGCAGAACGCCGGCGATCAATTACCATAATAATTGTACAGAAGCTGATGATTGTAACGAGAATTTTTGCCCATCCACGTGAGTAATCATGAAAATCACTTTGGTGAACTATATCCGCTACAAACTGGCCAAGTAAATATAGAATTCCAAGACAGATAAAAAGCCGGGCAAAAGAATTGTGTAATATTCTCGACCGCTTGTACAGAAGTATAGGGAAAATAGTTAAGCAAATAATATCAGGACCAAAAAGTCTTCCGATGGCATCAATTTCGAATAAGGTAGATGCGGGAATGATGAAGGCAAGAATGTCCCATTTGCCGGGATATAAAGGTTTTATTTTGTTCGAACCCCAAAGAAAGCTATGATGAGATTGTGAATTTAAATCGGCCATATATAAATTCGACTAATTTGAGATTTCTTTGTAAAAACGAATCAGGTGGTCTCCGTAATGTTTCTGACGATATTGAGTTTTTATCAGCTTTGCGTTATTGTCGCCTATCCGCTGAATTTTAGGTCTGTTTCTGTATGCGTCGCATAAAGCTCTTGTTAAAGCGGATTCGCTTCCTGAAGGTATAAGGCAGCCATGTTCATCGGTTTTTACAATAGAACCGCTGTTTCGCGTAGTGATCACGTAGCAACCGGCTGCCATCGCCTCAAATATAACACGTGCGCTACCCTCGGCAAGAGAAGGGAAAAGAAACACGTCAGACTGCAGCATGCAATATGCGAGTTCTCTCCTAGTTAAGATACCTTTATACTCAACTCGCGAATCCTTCAAAAATGATTTATACATATTATAAATGTTTCTGGTCATAGCCCCCGCAATTGTGAGGTGCCAGTCAATCCCTGTCAGAGAATTCAGGGATGCAACCATTGTGTCAATGCCTTTCCGTTTTGTGAAGGAACCGGCGTATAACACTTTCAAGGGTCCTTGATTCTGCAGTCTACAAGCTGAAGAATCATTTATTTCTGAAAGGAATTGATCATCTATTCCCCAGTAAATGACCTTGACCTTGCTTTCGGGCCATCCCTGATGCAGAAAAGTATCTTTTACAAAATCAGAGTTAACTAAAACGTAATCGGCCTGCTTTGTATCCTGAAGGACCAAGGACCAAAATCGGCTTAGAGTAGTGTTGTCACCACATCGTGGGAATTGTCCTTGGTTCTGTATGAGAAACTCTAAGAGTGCGCCGTGTGCGATTGAATAGTCGCAGATGGCGATCATGCCAAAATCCCTTGCAACCTCAACAGATTTGTGCCCAAATCCAGCGCGATAGTGATAAACCTTGGCACCATTAGCGGCTGCTTTTCTGACATGCTTAATTGCCTGACTGCCATATTGCAAAATGGAAGACAAATTCATGAAAGTCGAGAACCTCGAAGCATGTGAAAATTTTTTTATTAACTGCCCAACAACATGTAGAAACTCAGACCGCCATAATGGTACGATTAGTCGTTCTTCAATGTCTTGCTGCCTCGACAAAAGTCGAGCTAGTTTTCGGGATCTTTTAAGTGTTTTACGCTTTAAAATTTTACTGATTTTGTCAGTCGGGTATGCACCAGTTAAAAATAACGATAGCTGTGACCGTTTATGAAGTTCTTCTGCAGCTACAGAGAGATGGAATTTATTGAATCCGTTTGAGACAATCACCATAGCAGAAACCTGTTAGGTAGTGATTTTAACTGAGTTGGATATTGGCCGCGATAGTAAAATATTATTAAGAAGATGCGGTTTTACAAATAAGACATCACGCTCCATTGCATAATTAGATGCCTGGTATCCATAATCCTGAAAGATAATCGGGCGAAGGCCATGCTCGTAAAGTATGCTGCATACCCTTGAGAATGATGGTTCCAGCCCTTTATAAACAGGTGCGAAAGTGCATTCGCACAAAACCATATCCGCCTTTCTTAAAACCGTTCCTCCTCCGTTAAGGACATTGAGTTCATGCCCCTGAACATCAATTTTAACTACAACTTTGTCGACAGAAGCGGTGTTTTTCATCTTTTCTATGGTTGATTCATAGCTGTCAAGGGTACTAACGTTAACGGTTTGCAGGTTGCCGATATCCATTTTTCGCCATGTATTTAGGTTATCTGTGTAGGCTGCAAATCCGGATAATTTATTATCCTTGGGAACATACATTTCTTTTTCACCTGAAATATCGGATATACCGATATTTTCAACGAATACATTTTTGTGTTCCTTAAAAGAATATTTCATTACCTCAAATGCATCCGATGCCGGTTCGAAAGCGACTATATGGGATCTGTGAAACAACCGTCGGAAGGATCTGCTAAATTCACCAAGATTCGCACCGATATCAATTAAGAGAGTTATGTCGCTTCGTTCAATAAAACAGAGTAAATTTACCCAATCCTCTGCTTTCGATGGGTTACGCCAAATCATTTTATCAATATATGTGGGAATATCTCGACCGAGTCTTCTTAGGCGGAGTATTTCCATGAACAAAAAGAATCGAGATGATAGGGCATGAAAATAGTGCCACATGATCTTCACAACAAAATACCATATATTAATAAATGACATTCTCAGACTGTCAGACTTGCCGATTTTAATATGGGTTAAAAAATCCCCGGTCTCACTTTATATAAATGATTTTGGTGACAGAATCGATTTGCCCGGAATGCAAGATAAGCGAGCTAATATATAAAATAAGAGGAACGCGACTACCCCTTCGCCTTTTATAAAATATTTTTGCCGCAGGTTCCAAGAGGAGTGATCGAAAAAATGCTCGTTAGCATCAATTGTAATAGCGGTTTCCGACAATGAAAACAAATGAGATTTGCTCAAGTAAGAAAGCGTGACAGAAAGCGTGTTTGCATTTATTGCGGTATCCGTGGTTAAAAATCAGGAATTTGTCAATTTCGCGATACAGACCAATTCATCGCCGTTTAAATTCAATCTTTCTTGTTTAAGGCTATAATTCGCATCCTGTGCCCATGCCATTATAGCTGAGGTGTCATAAGGATAAGACCCAATTATGAATGATTTGTTTGCAAACATGGTTTCATAGTACCGTTCATCAAGCAGATTCGGATGGACGATACTCCAAGCATGTTTCCAGCAAGAAGGGCGAATTTCACGGTATTTTTCAGATCCGTTAGGAGTGAAGGCGACAAAATAACCGCAAGGTTTTATTAACATCTCCGCCATTGAAATGATTTGTCTAACAGAAGGTACATGTTCTAATACATGCGATGAAAAGAAAACATCAAAGGGTCCTTTTAAATGATTTATATCGGTAGTTGCGTTAACTTTCATGTGTTCGACTGCGTAATTACACCTTGGCAGTGAGATTTCAAAAGCTTGCACATCATAGCCTGCTTGCATGAGCTGCCAACTTCCATATCCCCATGAGCAACCAAAATCGAGTATTCTTGCCTTATTTTTTAGCCCCAACGAATGCAAAATGTCTATATAACGGGTGTAGTTTTTCTCAGTGTTCTTAAATTCGTTGTCTTTAAACTTTGAAAGTTCGACACGCGTGGGCAATTCCGTAGTAAATCCTTGTTGGTAAGTTCGTTGGTAAAATTTTTTGTTTTCAGAAGGGCTGGTGGCTGGAATGCGAAACAAAAGTTTGCACGAAGTACAGCGCATTAAGCTCATGACCAGGTATTTTCTACAAATCCGTATGGATTCCGATGATCCGCAGGATGGACAGGTGAGTCCTTTTTTTCTAATTAGTTTCCAGGCGTAATATAGAAAATAGGTAATTTTCAATTTTATGTAATTCATAAAAGTAAGTAATACAGTTCTGGTTGCTCCGTCTGTTAGAAAATAGATGACGGTGGAGGACACTTCATATGCAGGATTAGGTTGGTATAATTGACGTTTTACCATGAAATAACGCAGCAGCATGATTCATCAGCGATAGGGGGGGCTTAATTACCGAAACTGCCCACTGACATAAATCCACATGGACCATCTTCAGGGCCGTTCGTATGACTATTAAGGCCATTACAGCCTCAACAGAGATCAGCGCTGCTGCAGTGCCATTTAAACCAAATCCTTTCGAAGAAAAGTAAGCAATCAGGAATGAGCCCCCGCCATAGATGAGCATGTAGAAGACAGAAATTCGCGCGTGCCGGTTAGTAGCATAGGGCACCATTAATGCAGTAAACCAGAGGCTGTTGATTAACACGGCGACAAGAAGAAGAATGAAAGTTGACCATTCCATGACCACTTTGCCGCTTGTCCAGACCGGAAAAACCCAATGTGCGCCAGCCCCAATTACTAAAGCGACCAAAAGGAATCCCCAAAAGGATAATTGGCAGGATTTGAAAAAAATTCGGGCGAAAAGATTTTCGTCTGCAGCGCCATAGGCCAATGCCATTTCTGGCTCGATTAGTCGATTGATAATAGCGCTTGGTTGCTTACCCAAATTGCTCAGTGTTCGAAGAGGAGCAAAGATGGCCACGGCCACAGGACCGAGGGCCAGGCCCACTACTATTCTCGTACCTTGTATATTCAGCGCATTTCCCAGTGGAAAGGCAAGGGAGGAAAAAGCTGGTATTGCGAGGCGTTGAAGCTCGAACAGGGAAGCATGCGCAAACCCATATCGCAACCACGAACATGTCCGACGCTGACCGATCCACATCAATATAGTGCCTAAAACCCTTCCCCCGAGATAACCTGCGGCGGCCTTTACCGGTCCGCCACCCAAAATTACGGCCAATCCGAGGCCCATGAACTCGAGAAGTTGTGTTGCGGCGGAAAAAACCATCCCCGACGGATACTTGCCTGTAGCCCAAAAGCCACCGTGCAGCAGACCGCCCTGAAAACCAACCAGAACGTGAAGCACCAGCAGCAGAAGAACCGCCTGGGTGTCGGAGGCGTTCATGGCAGAAAATCTCAGCCACTTGGTTATCGGGGCCAACGCTGTCAAACTGTAAGTCAGCTGGAAGACAATAAAGGAAACCAGCAACAGCAGCAGCCATGTACTTTGAAAGACAACCAGTGCCCCCTGACGGTCTCCGGCACCACTTTTCATGGTCATGTCCCGGCAGGTGGCAGTGGCAAAACCTCCGTCGACGATTGAAAGATATGCCGGAATGGCAGCAAGCATTAGCCACTCACCGTAAAGCTGGGCACCCCAGAAGGCCAAGAGCAGGGGAACTTCAGCCAGCCGAATGAAAACCTGCACGGCCTGGGCAAAAGCCTGGGCTCTGGTGCCTTTTAAAACCCGTGAACGGATCACATGTAAGGATTGGGAGAGCATTCTATGAAAGAAATTCGATTCTCCTTAAAATGGCGTAGCATACATAAGAGATAGGACCGCACATACGGTAACAGGTTGCACATCATTTGGTTGCAGAAGGCGTTCGGTCGAAAAGTCTCGGATCTCGACAATGTATTCAACAAGCTGGCATGGAAGAAAAGAGCCGGATGCTACGGTGGCAAAACGGATCTATAGTCTCGGACTGATTCATAATGCCGTAAAGTTCGATTTGGACAGCCATATGATCGTAATGTATCGACATCAGGCGTTTTTAGGGCTTATAGAAATCAGGGCTACCCCCGTAAACCGGTTCTCTGCCATAACTGCCCAGCGCTCTAAAATTTTCTTTTCCAAACTGCGATCCCAGTCGGCCCTTTGCGGTATGAGCACATATATACGCGAAGGTTTTTCTGATTCCAAATAACCACTAATTTCGTTAACTCGATTCGGGCCCCATGAAATGGCATGAAATCGCATTCGCTCGGTTTCATCGATGTATCGAATCGCAGTTGGGCCAATGGCGGTTGGAGCCAAGCAGGATAGAAGCGGCTCAGAATCCGAAACCTGTCGCCAGTATGCAACTGCCGAGCGGATATCCGACTTGAAATATCGATCGTTTTCAAAGTAATTGTAAATCGAAAATCCGATAATCATTACAACGCCAATCGTTATAACAAATCCCCATACCTGCCTTCTGTGCCAAAGGCTGTCCAACCCTGCACCAACAAGAATGCAAAAAAACGGAAAAGCTACCGTCGTATAGCGAACCTGGAATATGATGCCCAGCGCATACAGCGCCGTTCCGCCAATGGCGATGCAAATGCTATACAAGCAGAGTGCCCGGCCCTTCTGCCGCTCTTTACCCCTGAGGGCCCACATTCCCAGAATGCTCAGCGCTCCAAAAACCAGTGCCACTGACAATATGCTCGGGGCAAACCGGGCCAAAGCGCTTACGCTCCGGTCGATGTGTAGGTCAGCGTTGCTGGGGCCAAAAGAAAAACCGGCCGAATAGGCGAAAAAAGTATAGACCAGCTCGCCTGCAGAGAATCCGGTTCTTTCGCGCATACCGATAGAGGCGATAAAACTTCTGAAGAAAAACGGCAGCAGCCAGCAAAACGGGAACACCACGCCGGCGGCCGCTGCCAGGTAGGGCTTCAAACGGTCCTTGTGGCAGGTGGCCACCCATGCCAGGTGCGCTGCAAACAAAAAACCCATAAACACCTGAGTTGCAAAGCCGAGGATCACCGCCAGCACATAAGCTGTCCAGCCGGCCAGGCCGCCGCGCCTGAGTGCGGCAAAGAGAAACTGGGTGCTCAACAAAGAAAAAAAGACAAGCTGCGCATACGGGCGGGCCTCCTGGCTGTACCAGAGATGAAATGGCGAAAGCGCAAAGATCGCTGTGGCAATCAGTGCTGCCCGTTGCGGCGCCATTTTGGTCGCAACCAGGTAGAACAGCGGAAGGCTGGCCACGCCGAACAGGGCGCTCGGCAGCCGGAGGAAATAATCGGATTGGCCCAGGCGCAGAAAAAAATAGTTGATGATTTGCGAGAGGGGGGGATTGGCCACCGCCAAAGCTTCGCTGACCACCTCCGATAGCGATTCCGCACTTGCGAGCTGGTACTGAGTGGCCTCGTCAATCCAGAGGCTCATGGCGTCGATGCGGTAAAATCGCAGTGCCGCGCCCGCTGCGATGATCAGCCCGAGCCAAAACCAACGGCTTTGTAAAAAGGCTTGCGCACCGGTTCGATCAGCGACCGGATATGTGGGCCAAGTCAGTAGCAATATTCAAAGTGAGAATGGGAAAAAGTGAGACCTGAAAACATAAGCTCGATGATATATCCAGGTGGGATACCACAAGATCGGTTTCGCTATACGTCAATACTAAAACAGAGAAAACTTTACGTGCCGAAGTTTTAGTTGGGACCGGCGGCGCTTTTTTCCTTTTCAATCGGGCCGCAACTGCCGTATGCCCGCATCCGGTTAGGCGAAACACCGTGAGCAGAAAGATAGTTCATCATGTTCTCAACCCGTTTGACTTCCAGGGCGCAGTTTCCTTTCTCCTTGACGAAGTTGTCGCTGCGGCCCTTCAGTTTGATCTTGAGCCCGGGATTCTGGTCTAAATATTTGGCCAGCACGTTGAGCGACTTTCTGGCTTCAGGGGAAATAGAGGCGCTGTTGTGGTCAAAATACACCAGGCAACGGCCGGAGACCATCATGTCTAAATAGATCCTCAGTTCGCTGCCTTCCAGCGGATACTGTATTTCTCCTTCTGAGACCGTCACCGATAGCGTTTTGTCAGCCGGCCCGGACTCCTGCTGGCCGAAGGCACCGGAGGCGGTTAGTCCCAGCAGCAGCGCAAGCAGCGCCAGTTTTTTCGTGGATCGGAGATATCCAGCGGCTAACCGCATCTTCTTTTCCCTGTTTGCATGCATCCGTGCGATAAATACTGCCGAACTTGTCTATCTTCGATATCCCATAGCCGATGTGACTGTTTTCTTCCAGCAGTTATATGAGCGTTTCACAACACCAACTTTGATATAGCCGCGACCAAAATTAGCGTATGATGTGCCGGAAACTCATCGGGCACAGGCAGTGCTCCGCCTGGTGGATTCCTTGGGAAAAAATCCATAAGTTATTAAATTTAAACAATTTTTGTTATACTTGGCGCAGCGAACCCGTATTTCAACCGATCTGGCTGAAATCAATCTTGCTTCCAGGGTTTCCCGCTTCGATGCCCGCTCGTTTCATCTTTCGGGCAAAACGGAGCGAGGAGATCCGCCCAAGGGAATTCAAACGCGTTTCTTTAGCCTTACCGACGTTGAAATGATGGTGCTGCATCAATCGCCGGCTCCAAGCACCGGAAACCCGCACGAAACTTTAAGCGCTGCAACGGCGTACCCCGTCGGACTGAACAGGTGACGTTTGAACACCGGACAAGTGCTTCAAGAAGCAGGCAAACCGCCGAGCCCGAACCTGGTTTGCAGCAAGCCAATTTTATTCTCTTTTTCCCCTTCATGTGTGGGGATCGGGGTCCGAGTCCGGGGAATTAACCATACAATGTATTACAAAGTCCATTATATCAGTAGATCATGGGGAATGCAACTGAATTCAAGCGGTTGGTCGTTATAAATATGCGGATTATCGGGCGGTTAGTGATGCTGGTTCGAAACGATTTTCAATGGCTTTTTTCTGCCACTCCCTTTGCAGAAATCGTAATTACTTCCTGGCCCTGCTCATCCGGACCTTGCAGCGGCAGCTGTCGCAAAAAAGTATGGGCGACCGGAGAAATGATCGCTGAACAGGCGGTGATTTTTTTGGCCCATGCACGCCATCGGTTAGGGTGTGCCGACGGCAGAATCATGGGATGAAGTTGCCGTAAATAGTGATCAAAATCGATCCTGCCCACAAAAGATTGTTTACGAGCAAAAGCCGGTCTTCCATCATCAGCCGGATGGGGTCCGAGGGTTCGCTGTCACGGTTCAGCAGATACAAAACCCGCCATACCCCAAACAACACAAAGGGAGCCGTCAGGGCCATGAGACCGTTGCCGATCTGCAATGCGGTGTCCGACCAGAACGCGTAGATCGCATAGACACTGACCACTGCTGCGGCGCTGGCATACAAAAAACAATCGAGCCAGCCCGGCTTGTACCCGTTCAGGCTCGGCCGGTGGGCTGCTGCATTTGCACCCAATAGTTTCCCTTCGTTTTTTCTTTTGGCAAAGCTCATAAACAGTCCCAAGCAAAGGGTGCAGGCAATCAGCCACGGCGACATCGGCGCTAAGGCCAGCGTTGCGCCGGCAAGGGCGCGCAAAAGAAAACTGATGGCCACGCAGAACGCGTCCAGGATGGCGATTTTTTTCAACAGCAGATTGTAGGCCACGCTGAGCAGCAGGTAGACAAGCAGGATGCGGCCGAAAGCCGCCGAAAGCAAAAAAGCCCCGGCCAACGCGATCGCCTGCAGTGCGACTGCCCAGATCAGGCCGGTGGTCGGATCGATCAAACCGGCGGCAATCGGACGGTATTGCTTGAAGGGATGGAGGCGGTCTTTTTCGCGGTCGAAAAGGTCGTTTGCGATGTAGGCTCCGCTGCCGGCGACACAAAACAGGCCAAAGCCCAGGATACAGTGCGTCAGTGCATCGATATCTAACAGCGTGCCCGAGAATACAAGCGCAACGAATATCAGAAGATTTTTGGTCCAGTGCATCGGTTTTGCGCCCACCAACAGCGCCGTCGGCTGCCCTGCGAAGGCAAACTGGTAAAAGGCGGAAAATGGCTTGATCGTTTGGACCCTCATTTTGCAGGCTCCTTGGATAAAGCGCAGCGACAGCTGCCAACAGTTCGGCTCTCCGATCTCGACCGTCGCGGTTTTGCGGCAGGCATCACCCGGTTTGGTTCCGTGTTCTGATAAGATTTCCAGAGTCTTCCCCACCCGGTTTTTTCAAACCGGCGCACATGCCGCATTCCGATCAGCGGATACCAGAGAAAATCGTGATAGATGGTAGAGGCCGCAGGGGCCCAGCCGGCCAGCGCAGAGCGCAGCAAAACCTTTTCCAGGGGGCGCAAAAACCCCCGCCGGATCATCTGATCGCCGGCGATGACCGGGCTGCGTCGCACGCGAAAGCCGAAATTGACATCGGACAGGTCCTCGCCGATCACCTCGATACGCTGGGGGTCGGCGATGCCGATTTCGCGTTCTTGGCACATCCGCAAATACCGAATATGTAAGGGGTCAAATCCCATCATCTTCGCCGCCACCGCGTCCACGGCCACCTGGTCGGCTCCGGCCAGAAGGTAGTTTTTCACCCTCGGTATCATGGTGCGCGGACCGGCTCCGTCGCCGCAGACCGTGCCGTCCATCACGGCAAAAACTCCGGGGTGCAGCTCTTTTTGCATCAGCATCAGGTCTACGAGCACCTCGTGGATGAAACGGTGGGCATGGTGCCGGGTTTCCTTGAGCAATCCGCCGAAGCTGTTTTTGATGGCGCCGGTGGTTACCGAGTGGCCATGGGTCTTCACCGTCGGGAGGTGAATCACCTGCCTGCCCGGGTAGATCGACGGTATTTCGATGCCTTCGGGAAATATCTCGTGGAGTTTCAAAAAATCGCTTTTAAAGTGGTAGCGCGACCAGTCGACCTCCGTCAGCGGCACAAACTCGAGCTGGTGGTCCCTGAGCACTGCAAGCCAACCGTTGTTGTCCGCACCCTGTCTCGGGTGGGTGACAACGGTTTTGTTTTCGACCGGAAAAATCCGCCTGCGGTCAAAGCCGTCCTGGATCAGGGTCCGCAGCACCCCGTCGAGCTGCCAGGGTTGACTGGAGCAGGCAGGATAAAACTTCGTCCAGGAGAGGTTCAGTTTTACCAGGGTGTCTTTACCGCTGTCGATAAACTCCTGGTAGCCGGCCATGCGCATCAGGCGTCCGTAGTCTTCCAAGACTGTGGCCGGATTGGTTTTCAGTACGGCAACCGTTGCGTTCATGCAGCTTTTCCGAGCGCCCGTGTGGGTTTAGAGGTGGCAACCGCCTGCCGCTGCCGGCTGGTGGAAGTCATTCGCCGGGTCTTTTTGAACTGGTTTTTCAGCATCTGGCTGAACGGGACGAATAAGATCCACTGCTTCGCCATCAACAGCAGCGCGGCGACCACGGTCAGCGGTGCGGGCGCCGCATCCCAGTGGGCCGCCTTGTAGACCAAGCCTGCCGACAGCAAGGCAACCATGGCCAGCTGGGGCAGTACGGTCCACAGGGCAACGCGACTCCCGCCTGCCACTTTGGGCGTGCTGATAAACGGTATCGGGATGCGAACCAGCGCGCAGAGCGCCGACAACAGGTATATCGGCCACGTGCTGATCACCAGCGAAGTCGCTGGGAAATGTACCCCTTTGCGCGCTATCGGATCGGTTCCCCGGCTGCGCAGCATCAGAAAGCGGATCGCCATGCTCACAGCGGTAAGCGGCAGGATTCGTGCCATGAACCCCTCATAAATTTCTGCGGAGGGCGCGAACAGGTAAAAACCGGTAGTCGCCAACCCCAGAAACACCGACACCCCGATCAGGTAGTAGGAAAACCGCACACAGTAGGCCAGGTGCTGATGCCAGGTCAGCTTGAAAAATGCTCCGGTGAAAATACTCCGAAGGGCCGATTCGAACACCCCGCGCGACCATTTCAGCTGCTGTTTGCAGAAGGCTGAAAAGTCGGCCGGGGCCAGACCCGGAGCGAGCGGCTCACAAACATAGGCGGACTTCCACCCGTTCGCATGCAATTGAATGGATGTCTCGAGGTCTTCGGCCAAACCGGGCTGATACCCGCCGATGCTCTTCAATGCGCTGCGGCGGATGACCGCGTTGCTGCCGTGATGACTCATGGCGCCGACGGCATCCTTGCCGCAGGTGGTAATGTTAAAGTACTCGCTGCTCGTCTGAACGGCGGCGCGAGCGAGAAGGCCGTCGCCTTCATTGCTGAACGTCTGCATTGCCTGCACGAATCCGACCTGCGGATCGTGGAGGTGACCCAGCGTTCGATCGAGAAAATCGGGCTGCGGCACATGGTCGATGTCAAATACGGCGATGAAATCCCCGTCGGTTTTTTCCAGCGCGGCGTTGAGGTTGCCGGCCTTGAAATCTTTGTTGCCGTTTCTCGCCAGATATTCGACCTGAAGCTGGTGGGCCAGATGTTTATAGCGTTTGGTCGGGCTGTCATCCAACAGGTAGGTCCGGTGCGGATAGGAGAGCTGCCTTGCCGCCGCTATCGCCCTTTTTACGATCCAGGGCGGCTCATCAAATACAGTCAAAAAGACGTCAACGGTCAGACCCGGCGGGGCCTTGGTTTCAGGGCGCTTTGCAAAGCGGCAATACAGGTACCAGACAAAATACAATTGCATCAGAACATAAGCTGCAAAGTAGCCAAACAGCAATCCTCCGACCACCGGTGCATTCGACCGACCCAGTGCACTGGCGCAATAATAGAGGGCACTTGCGCTCAGGGCCGTCCCGACCGCCACGAGCAGGTATAGTAGCATTTTCTTCAAAAGGTTTTCCAAAGGTCTCGAAAAAACCGAATCCTCGAAAAGATCTTGCGGGGGCCAGCACCCGTGTTGACACTTTGTTGCACACCGAGTTACATGACAATGTGTTACAAAGTATAATAAACGATATGGATATTTTAATCAACATCCATCTTACGGGCCGGAATCCGACAATTACTCAAATGACAGCCCGAACACCTCTTCAGTCCCCCTTTTCAAAAGGGGAAGCGCTATTTAATAACGGTGATGATGAATCCAGTACAGCATATCTGTCCGATGTACCGGTTTAAGATTGCGGGGAATAAAGGATGCGGTCAGGTTCCGCATATCGAGAAAGAGCCGAAATGGCGGGAAGGAGGGTAACGAAATCTGTGGGTTGTGAAAAAATGTCTGTGGTTGGTTGCGACACCGGTTAGCCGCCACGCTTGCCGCAGAGGTCCCCCCCGCCTTGTTCGCCTTATGAATTTCCCTCCAAGACGATCTTTCCAAGAACAATAGAGGGTTTTTCTATCAGCTGACCTGGCCCCCTCCGCTGGCACCAGATTTTACCATGGTATTGACGTAAAACCTGGACTAGTTTTCGGGGGGGCAGGCCAGCCGCCGGGTTTTTTCGTTGGTCATCGAAACCTTGTGGACTTTGAAGGGATCCAGGTTTTCGCCGGAACCATCCAGCAGAGGGATGAAGGCTTGGCCGCCGCCAGGCGAGGGAGGAAACGGTCATCTATCAAGCCGCTCTGGGCGCAGCGGTCGGTGGCATTGAACCTGCAGCCAATGACCGCTCGATCGTTGCGGACCCCGTCGGTGACCAGCGCCGGCGCCGGAACCGTCATCTTACTGGAGTCGCTGTAAGCGCTTTTGATCCCGGAGGCGATGGCAAACCGTTTATTCTTTTACTGCGACAATGCGCATCTCGGCCCACAGGGCCTTTTATAACCGATCCAGCACCCGGTCGGTGAAAGCCACGGTCGTGGCGCTGCCCCCTAAATCCGGCGTAACGAATCCGCTGCCGGTCACCGCTTCGATGGCAGCCATCAAGGCGTCGGCGGCCTCGGCCTGACCCAGAAAATCCAGCATCATCTGCACCGACCACAGGGTGGCGATGGGGTTGGCAATGCCCTTGCCGGCGATGTCGGGGGCCGACCCGTGCACCGGTTCGAACATCGACGGAAAACGCTTTTCGATATTCAGGTTGGCCGAAGGCGCGATGCCGATGCCGCCGGCCACCGCCGGACCCAGGTCGGAGAGGATGTCGCCGAACAGGTTGCTGCCCACCACCACGTCGAACCAGTCCGGATTCCGGACGAAGTGCGCGGTAAGAATGTCGATGTGAAACTTGTCCCGCCGAACCTCTGGAAACTCACCCCCGATGGTTTCGACCCGTTCGTCCCAGAAAGGCATGGTGAATTTGATGCCGTTGGACTTGGTGGCCGAGGTAAGGTGCTTGGCCGGCCTTTTTTGGGCCAGATCGAATGCGAAGCGCAGGACGCGGTCCACCCCCTGCTTGGAAAAAATGGATTCCTGCACGACGATTTCCCGCTCGGTTCCGGCGTAAAGCCGACCACCGATGTCGGAATATTCGCCTTCAGTGTTTTCTCGCACCACCACGAAGTCGATATCCGCCGCTTTTCGGCCGGCCAGGGGGCTTGTGACCCCCGGCAGAAGGCGCACCGGTCGCAGGTTAACGTATTGATCGAAGGTTCTCCGGATGGGTAGAAGCAAGCCCCACAGGGAGACATGATCGGGCACCGCCGGGTCTCCCACGGCACCCAGCAGAATGGCATCGAAAGGTTGGAGCTGCTCGAGGCCGTCGGGGGGCATCATTTCACCGTGCTTGCGGTAGTAGCCGCAAGAGTAGGAAAATTCAGTGAACTGCAACTGAAAACCGAAGCCGGTGGCCAGCTTCTCCAACACCCGCACCCCTTCGGGGATGACCTCCTTGCCGATCCCGTCGCCGGGAATCAGGGCGATTTTGTAGCGCATAGACCGATACTCCTTTCATGATCCTTTGCCGGAACGACCCTGCACAAGCCGCAAAAAATGCGGGCAGCCAGCCAACCGTATCAAAAGAATATACCCTCCGGCAGGGGAACGTGCAGCAGCTGCGTGAAAATCAGATAGAAAAACGCCACCTCACCGATGACGATGAACAGCCATATCGCCAGAACGCTAAGGTTCAGCTGCCGGCGGGCCGTGGCCAGGTAGCCGGTCATGGCGAAGATGGCCGCGACACTGGCAACGAAGAATCCCAGGTACGCAATGGCCACGCCCCAGGTGAAAAAGAACAGGCCGGTCACGGCAACGCGCAAATTGCTGCCGACATCGAACAGGTTCTGGCGTTCGGCTTTCATAAATCCTTTGATCAGCAGCAGCACGGAGATCAGCGCCATGATGAGGATCATGGCCTTGGGGAACATGATGCTCAGGCGCATGATTTCCCTGTCGATGGAAAACCAGAAGGTAAGGCTGAGGCCCATGCCGATGGAACCGGCCAGAAGGTCGGTGTTGGCATTGCGAATCACTTTTCGTTCTCCTTTGAACCGCGGCGCAACTGCATGCGGCGGTACACGCCCATCAGAAAAGGCCAGGCGGCCGAAAAGACGACCATGACAATCAGTACCCAGGACAGGCTGTTTTCAAACAGTCGCAGGATCGGATAGTTGTAAGCGGCACCACCCAGCATGGCCTGCACATATCCCACTTCGGCGATGCTGCCCAGAATCAAGCCCAGCACGATCGGTGGCGGGTGGATGCCGATTTGTTTGAACAGGTAGCCGGCCGTTCCCAAAATCAGCATGATGATCACGTCGGAGATGCTGTTGCGCAGGGCAAAGGTGCCCAATATGGTGGCCAGTCCGATCGTAGGTACCAGAAAGTAATACGGCGTGCGGAAGATGATGCGATAGATCAGACGCCCGCCCAGAAGGCCCACCGGCACCATGGCCAGGGCGGCAAGCCCCATGGATACGATAAAGGCATAGGTCAGAACGCCGCTGGTGGTAAACAACTCGATACCGGGCCGTAGGCCGTGCAGCAGCAGCACGCCGAGGATGACAGCATCAGGCGGGGCCCCGGGAATGCCAAGCGTGAGCAGCGGCACCATGCTGCCGGCGACGGTGACGTTGTTGCTCGATTCGGTGGCCACCAGCCCATCGATAACCCCGGTGCCGAAGCGCTCGGGATGCTTGGAGGCCCGTTTGGCTTCGTTATATGCCACCAGGTTGGCAATGTTGCCGCCGGCGCCGGGAATAATGGCCACGATTTCCCCGATGATGCAGGAGCGGATCAGGTTGCCGGGCTTCGAAAACACGCGGACGACCACGCTCCAGAACGAGGCTTTTTCCTTGGAGTCGACGGTGACTTCACCCAGGGCGGTGCGGCCCTGGGCCGCCATGTTGTAGAGCTCCGGTAAAACGAAAAGACCGATCAAAGCTACGATCATCTCCACCCCGCCCTGCATGACCGGCATGCCGAACGTAAAACGCGTCTCACCGCCGATGGGGGCCACCCCGATGGTGCCGAGCATCATGCCAATGGCGCCGCCCAGCAGCCCCTTCATCAGGGATCCTTCGGAAAGGCTGGCAATAAGGGTCAAGCCCAGCATCGCCACCCAGAAATATTCGGAAGGGCCGAAGCGCAGTGACAGTTTGGCCAGGGGCGGGGAAAGAAACAGCAAAAACAGCACCCCGGCGATGCCGCCGATGGCCGAGGCGACTGTGGCAACACTGATGGCTTCCAGCGCCCGGCCCTGCTTGGACAGGGGATACCCTTCGAAGGCCGTGGCGATGGAAGATGGTGTGCCCGGGGTGTTGACCAGAATGGCCGCAAAGGAGCCCCCGTAGATGGCGCCCATGTAGACGGCTCCCAAAGCCACCAGGCCATACAGGGGAGTCAGCGTGAAGGTGAAGGGCAGCAGCACGGCCAGGGCCATGGTGGCAGTGAGTCCCGGCATGGCGCCGACAAACAGCCCGGCGGAAACCCCTGCAAATACGATCAGGATGATGGCGGGATCGGCCAGTTCCGCCAGGGCCAGGAAAAATGTTTCCATGGATAACCTCTAAACGGTCAGACGGGGTCAGGGGCCGGATCCCGGGATTTCCCGGGAAACGACCCCTGGCAGAAGATCAGCGGCCCTGACAGTTTTATTGTTTCTTCTTCTGATCGGCGATTTCCTGCAGTATGCCTTCGTAATTCTTCTTCATGCGGTCCACCAGGGCGTAGGCGTCCTTACCGGTGGCATAGGTCATCACGAAGCCGAGCTGACGCTGTTTCTCGGCGATGATCTTGTTGGTTTCCGAGTAGGCATTGGCCAGCTTGGCCACGATTTCCGGCGGTGTGCCTTTGGGTGCGGCCACGCCCCGGAAGGCACCGCCGACAATATCATAACCGAGTTCCTTGAAGGTCGGCGCATCGGGCAGGGATTCCACGCGCTCGTCGGCTGCAACTGCCAGCACCCGCAACTGATCCTTGTACTGCACGCCCAGCATGGAGTAGCCCATGGCACCAGTGAGGTGGCCGCCAAGCAAAGCCGGGATCACCGGGCCGGTGCCGGTATGGGGCACGTAGGTCACCTGGACTCCGGCCGCACGTTCCATGCGCAGGGTTTCCAGATGATTGGCGCTGAAACTGCCGCTGCCCCCGACCGTAGCGGCCTTGGGATTTTTCTTGGCATATGCCAGGAAGTCTTCCAGGGTCTTGTGGGGACTTTCCTTGCTGACGATCAACGCGTTGGGGGTGAAGTGGAACCACATGATCAGCTCGAAACCGTTGGTTTCATAACCGGCATCCTTGCGCAACATCGGTTGACCGATAATATGTGGGATGTTGACACCGATGATGGTGTAGCCGTCCGGTTTGGCCGTTCGCTGAAATTCACTCCACGCCACGGCGCCGCCGCCTCCGGGTTTGTGGGAGACATTGACCGGCACCCCCAGAAACTTTTCCAGGTGACTTTCCTGTAGGCGGGCGGTGACGTCCGATTCGCCGCCGGGGTTAAAGGAAATAATGTAAGAGATCGGTTTCTCCGGGTATTCCGCCGTCGCTGCAGCCGGCATCACCACCAGGATAAAGGCAACCAGACAAAGGTAAACGAAAACCATTTGGTACAGCCGATTTGATTTGCTGGACATCTTGAATCTCCTTTCTCGAAATGTTGTTCAATTCGGGCGTTTCAATACGCCGGCATTGCACCAAAGCGGTAGCGCTTTCTGCCGGACAGACGATTGGAGAGGCCTTATCTTTTCTTGCGATGGCTTATCATTTTCACGTATCGATGGCCTGACCTAGATAAGGCGAAAACCATCGCGATTGGCGCTTAATTAGTATTATAATATTACTAAATTGGTTCTCACCGGTTTGTCAATAAAAAAACCAGCAAGAAAAGGTCGTCGCGCGAGCACGCCAGGACCCATCGACATTTACGCCTGTAGCACGGCTGGCTGAAACTCGTTCTGGCTCAGCGGTTAGCGTCCAGCTCCTTTTGGATTCGGTTCCAGGTGTATTCCAAGTGGCGTTGCATGGCCGATGCGGCCGCTTGCGGGTCGCGTTTGCGAATGGCAGTAAGAACTTCAAGGTGCAAAGGCAAGGACTGGGCAATGTGAGCAGTGGGGTTGGTGACCTTTAGGCTGGTACGCAAAGCCGCCCGGATGACATGGGTGACCGGTTTGAGAAACTCGTTGCCGCTGGCTTCCAGGATAACACAATGGAAGTTGGTGTCGGCATCGGCGTAAGCTTGTTCATCATTCAGATTGGCCTGCATGGCAGCGCAGGCTTCGTCGAGAGCCGCGATTTCTGCTTGGCTGGCGCGCTCGGCCGCCAGGCTTGCCGCGGCCGGTTCGACAATTCTGCGCATCTCCGTTAGTTGTTGCAGAAACTGTGCGTCGTGCCCGGCCTCTTCAATCCAGGACAGGACATCAGGATCGAGCCTGTTCCAGGAACTATCAGACAGGATCAGGGTTCCCCGGCGGGTGCGGGTTTCCACCAGGCCTTTGGCCGATAGCACCTTGATGGCTTCGCGCACCACCGTACGGCTTACTCCCAGCTGGTTCCCCATAGATCCCTCATCGGGCAACACGTCATGGGGTTTGAAAAATCCGCGTACGATGCGGCTGCCGATTTCACGAACCACCTGGCTGTGAAGGTTACGTTGCCGGTAGGCACGGCCGAAGGATTCAGTTTCTTGTATCTTTTTAATCATATAATACTACTAACCATTTTGCCGCGCGGATGTCAATACTGGGTAGATTTTGTCCGCGCCGGACGGTTTGCCGGTGACCACACACAAGGAAGACAGGCTCGTATTCTCTCTACAGGCGATATCAAAATAATAAAGGGCAGAAAGATGTCTTCATGAGATCCATCCTGCTGCCCTTCAAATCGCAAGTAGCGCCTGTCGAACGTCTACTTCCTATGTACTTTCTGAGACAAAAAAAGAGTTCCAATTTCTTGTAAACCCTTTATTTTTTGATGGCGGGAGCGACGAGGCTCGAACTCGCGACCTCCGGCGTGACAGTGCGCACCAACGTGTATTCTGCCTGCTTTTCGATCCTTTTAAAGCCGTCTGAATCCGTTTAAGGGTATTGGAAGCCGGCTAAAAAGCCGTCATTATTATCTGGTCCGTTTTTCGAATCACACCTGTCCCACAGTAACTTGTTCCTGTAGTTTTGGATTTGGGGTAAGATTTATAATCCTAATACCGCTACAGAAATTACACGGAGTTTCAATAAAGACTGGTAAGCATCTTTGATCCACTAATGATTTATTATGGAACATCGGTTTTATGGTGGCAGAAATTGCTACCAGACGGCGTTTTTATTTGACTTATAGTTGCTTTCTGACTATTGTATTGTCAAATTTCAATGAAAAATGACGACATGGTTGTCAGAATGTTGGAAAGAGTCCTCAAGCCGCCCTCACAAAGCTTTTTTCTCCTTGGGCCACGGGGTACGGGCAAAAGCACATGGCTGCAAAACCTGTTTCCCGATGCCCACCTGGTCGATTTGTTATCCGAAGCCACCTATCAAAGTTTGTTGGCCAATCCCGGATTGTTTGCCAATCAGCTGAACGCAGTTCCACCCGGCAAATGGGTGGTCATCGATGAAGTGCAACGGTTACCGTCCCTGTTGAATGAGGTGCACAGATTTATCGAAAAAAAGCAGTTTAATTTTGTACTGTGCGGTTCAAGTGCCCGCAAGCTCAAAAGAGCCGGCGTCAACCTTCTTGCCGGACGGGCATTGAACCGCTCCATGCATCCCTTTGTACCGGAAGAACTTGATAAACCATTTAACATAGCTGATGCGCTTCAATTTGGCCTGCTACCCATTGTCTGGGACTCGGTCGAGAAAACTGAAACCCTTGCCGCTTATACCCAGTTGTATCTGAAGGAAGAGATTCAGGCTGAAGCCTTGGTTCGAAACCTGACCGGGTTCGCCCGATTCCTGCCAATCGCGGCCCTTTATCAAGGCAAGGTTATCAACGTGAGCAACATCGCCAGAGAAGCAGGGGTTGCCAGAACGACTGTGGCGGGCTATCTGGAAATTCTTGAAGAGACACTTCTCTGTTTCCGACTTCCCGCTTATGAAGCCAAAATGCGGGTACGGGAACGAAAGCTCCCCAAGTGGTACTGGTGTGACCCTGGCCTGGTAAGGGCAATTAAAAAATCTTCTGGCGCACTTGTCCCAGAGGAGACAGGATTTCTGTTTGAAGGTTTGGTAGCCCAGTTGCTCAGGGCTTACAGGGATTATCGCCGGATTTTCGACGGAATGTATTACTGGGCCCCATCGGGAGGTGGCAAAACCGAAGTTGATTTTCTCCTTCTGAATGGTCATGGTTTTTTCGCTGTAGAGGTGAAATCGGGGCGGCATTTCTCGGAAAAATGGTGCAAAGGGCTGCGCGCTATCGCCGATCTAAAGGGCCTGCAGCGTAGATTTATCGTTTACCCCGAAGGGCCTGTGTTGCGCACAGATGACGGAATCGAAGTAATGCCGATTGATCATTTTGCCGCGATGTTGGCCGAAAACAGGTTATCAACTTGACCTGATATAATTCATCCAGAATCGGGCTTGTTTCGTGGATCCTGCCGTCATACGCAAATTTTTAATGTATCAGTCGCAATCAAAACAAAAAGCCTGTCGAATTGACAGGCTATAAAATTAAGTGGCGGGAGCGACGAGACTCGAACTCGCGACCTCCGGCGTGACAGGCCGGCGTTCTAACCAAACTGAACTACGCCCCCGTAAATTGTGTTGGCTGGATTGCCGATGGCGTTGAATTCTCCCCTCCGTTTTTTCCTACCGCATCCCCTTCGGTAAGGGGATATGGTAGGCGGAACAGGGCTTGAACCTGTGACCTTCGGCTTGTAAGGCCGACGCTCTCCCAACTGAGCTATCCGCCCCCAGCGTGTGCCATTCCAACCAAAAGGATGTATGAACTATCAGCATTCCTTTTTGATGTCAAGATCAAAATGGGGATCCTCGGATCAGATCTCGGCACGATTATATCTTCAGTTCGGACAAGTTGAAACGCTCCAGCATAAAATGGAAAAACCCTTCGTCATCGAGCTCGGCGCGTCTTCCGAGAAACTCGCCGGTCTTTGATCCGGCCGCGTACACGGCTTTGGGCTGTTTTGACGACACGGCCTGTAAAATCAGATCTGCGATCAGATCCGGCTGGCTGGGCGGCTCGTCGGCAAAGATTTTTTCCGTTGCCGCTTTGGCGGTCTGATAAAACGGTCGGTAATCCGGATCGGTGGTTGCCAGCAGATCACCGGTCATCTGCTCGGCCACCTGTCCGAACTCGGTGGCAATGGCTCCCGGGCGGATGGTCACCACACGGATTCCGAACGGCGCCAGTTCGATTCGCAACCCGTCGCTGATCCCCTCCACGGCATACTTGGATGCAGCGTACACGCTGCTGCCGGGAAAGGAAAATCTGCCGACCATGGAGCTCACGTTTACGATAATCCCGTTTCGCTTTTTGCGCATGGCCGGAATGCAGGCCTGTGTCACCTGAATCAGAGCAAACAGGTTCACCTCGAACAGACGTTTGATTTTCTCCAGAGAGACATCTTCCAGCACGCCGCGGGTGGCGTAGCCGGCATTGTTGACCAGAACGCCGACCGGCTCCGGCAGCCCGGCGAGGTACCTGCAGAAATCATCCCGGTCGGTGGGATCGGAGAGATCCACTTGCCTGGCGGTGATGTTCTCGTGTCGGCTGGCCAGTTCTTCGAGCCTGTCCAGCCGCCTGGCGGCGGCAATGACACGAAATCCTTTTGCGGCCAGGCGGATCGCTGCCTGTTTACCGATACCGCTGCTGGCCCCGGTGACCAGGGCGGTATCTGCTGCAATATTTGCCATCCAGACCTCCTATAGTAGGTGGGTTTTGTTATCGGGTTCTGCCGACCAGATCGATAACCGTCACTTCCGGTGGCGCCAGAAAACGGACCGGTGGCCCCCAGGTGCCCGATCCCCGGCTTACGTACAGGTGCTGGCCGTTGCCGACTTCCATCAGCCCGGCCAAACGGGGATAGACCCGCTCGACAACCAGCGAGAAGGGGAACACCTGTCCCTTGTGGGTGTGCCCCGACAGCTGCAGGTCGAACAAATCGTCCGCATCTTTACCCATGCGCGGGCGGTGCTTGAGCAGCAGGGTGAAACGGCGGGCGTCGAGCCCGGACAACAGCTCCTTTTCGCTGATGTTGCGGTATCGGCCACCATAGGTTCCGGCCGGGTCGTCGACGCCGGCGATGGTCAGAACGCCGGCTACATCTTTGCTTTCACCGCGCAGGACCGTAAAGCCCGCTTCGGCGGTAAACTGCAACGAATGATCGATGCCGGCATAAAATTCGTGGTTTCCCGTCACGGCAAATTTGCCGTAGCGGACTGGAACCCGGCGGAACATTTCCGCCAGTTCGGAAAGTTCATTGGGTTGTCCGTCGACCAGGTCGCCGGTGGACACGAGCAGGTCGGGCTCGGCCGCTTCCACCCGCTCCAGAATTCTTGCCAGCCGATGTTTTCCGACGATCAGGCCGAGGTGCACGTCCGATATCTGAACGATGGTAAAACGGTCGATGCCGGCGGGAAGTTTGTCGGTGTGGATGGTGAGCCGTTCGCTGCGAATGTGCAGCGCATCAAAAAATCCGTAAACCAGAATTGTCGCAGAAAGAATCACCGGGATCAGAAAGCCTTGTCGGGCAGACAGGCGCAAAGCAGAAAGTTCGCTTGCGGAGAGCTTGGCGGCAATCCACACCGTTATCCGGTAGGCATCCACGAGCAGGCTGCCGGAAACGAACAAAAACAGCAGCCCCATCCACAAATAGCCGATATAGGCCAGCAGACGGGCACCGGTGGCTAGGTGATGACGTTCCAGGATCCGCACCAGTGCCGGAGCGGAGATCATGAGAATCATGAACGCAGTGATCGCCAGCATTACTGCCAGGTTCGGGTTCAGCGCTCTTTTGAGTTTGAGCAGGGCAAACAGGTGAAAACAGCTGTAGAGACCGAAAAATACGATGAAAAACATGATCAAGCGCCCTATCTCATTTACTCTGACCGGCAGGTTGCGGTTGAAGCGGGTGGACGTTGCCGGCAACGCCGAGGGGACGCAGAAAAGCGATCAGCGCAAATCCCATCGCCACCAGCGAGGTTAGCACCAGAAACGCCGCCCGGTAGCTGCCGGTGACGTCAAAGATGTGGCCGGTCAGCAGCGGTCCGATCGAACCTCCGAGCGTGCCGCTGAACAAAACGAGTCCGAAAAGCAGCCCGTGCGATCCGGTGCCGAACAGTTCGGCCACCGTGGGAGACATTACGGTGAAAAAGCCGCCGTGGGCAAAGCCGTATACCACGGCAAAAACAAACAGCATCCAGGCCGAGTCCGCTAACTGCAGCCAGGTGATACTGCAGAGCAGGATAATAAAGCAGGCAATCAGCGATCGCTTGCCGCCGATCCGATCGCTTGCCGCACCCATCACCACCCGGCCGAGCATGCTCACGCCGCCGATCGTCGAAATGACTGCAGCGGCCGCAGCCGGTTGCAGCCCCTGGTCTCTGGCATGCGGGACGATGTGAATGATGATGGTGAACATGCAGAAAAAAACGGAGAATTCGGCAATGCAGATGATCCAGAACTGTAACGTGCGGGTGGCGGCTTTCAGGTTCAATCCACGCTCTGCCGGTCCGGAGGCGGCGGTTTGTCTTTCGCGGAGGCCGCCGTCGGGAAGCAGGCCCATCTGCCCGGGGTCTCGTCGCATCACCTGGGCTACCGCCAGCATTGCCGCCAGTGCAACTGCACCAATGATCAGGTAGGCGATGCGCCACCCAAAAGCGGCAATGAGAGCCGTGGCCGTCATGGGCACGACGAGCTGACCAAAGCCCGTGCCGACCTTTACGACACCGGACATGGAACCGCGCCGCTTGTCAAACCAGCGCGCGACCGTAGACAAGGTGATGACATCGTGGGTGGCAAAGCCGATGCCCACCAGAATTCCGTAGAGAAGGTAGAGCTGCCACGGGGCGCTGAGCCGGTACATGAACATGTAGCCAAGCCCTAAAGAGATGCCGGATACCATGACGATCAGCCGGGGACCGATTCGATCGTTCAGGCTGCCCGCCAGGACGCCTACGGCTCCCATGATGAAAAAGGACAGTGAGGAAGCGCCGGAAATTACGGCCCTGGACCATCCGAATGCCTCCTGGAATTCTTTAAAGAAAATTCCGTAGGTGAACATCGCACCGATGCAGACCGCCTGGATGAGAAAACCACCAGCCACGATGTTGTAACCGTAAAAGTATTTTGATTTCAATCGGCCTCCCGGGCACGGTCTGCTGGCTGCAGCAGCGGATACTCATTCAGCTTTCGGTCGAGAGCTTTGGCTTCGCCCACCAGTTGGTTCAGTTGCTCCCAGAACGCTTGGCTATGGTTTTTGATACGCGTGTGGACCAGTTCGTGGAAAATGACATAATCCATCAACTCCGCCGGCAGGCGGATCAGCTGCAGGTTCAGGCTGATGTTGTTATTGGCCGAACAGCTGCCCCACCGGGTTTTTTGATTTCTGATGAAAACCCTGTTGTAGGCAAACCCGTACTTTCGGGAGAGTTCCTGCAGCCTTACAACCAGCAATTTCCGGGCATTCCGGCTATCGATGGGATGGGTTTTTTCCAGCTCTAGCGCCATGCGTTCCATCGATGCCGCCTTTGCGAGTTGCTTTTTCAACCACGGCAGCTTGGCTCGGGCCACCTGTTCGGCCGAGCGGTAGGACACCCCCCGCGGTACGGCGATACGAACCCCCGCAAACGGCCTGACCGTAAGGCAGATATGCCTGGCGCGACTGCTGCGCTCCAGTTTTACTTCTCCGACTCCCGATATCCGGACCTTTTTCAATTTCACCCCGTGCTTGCCGGATTGCGGCAGCATCAACAAAATTTGACTTTGCCCTCTATATGTGGTTCAGGTGCAGAAAGCAACGATCGCGTCCAGCATTCAATATGAGGGTACATATCTGTTTGTCAATCGGGTGATCAATGGACACCATCCCAGCGCCGGTCATTCGGCTGGAGCACATCAGCAAATCTTTTGGTCCGGTAAAGGCCAACCAGGATATCAGCCTCGATATTCGGTCCGGACAGATTAAGGCCTTGTTGGGGGAGAACGGCGCCGGCAAGAGTACGCTGATGAGTATCCTGGCCGGGCGGTTGCAGCCGGACAGCGGCCAGATTCTGGTGGACGGGGAGCAGACCGCCATCCGATCAACCCTTATCGCCCATCGGCTCGGCATCGGGATGGTGTATCAGCATTTTATGCTGGTCGAAGCAATGACGGTAGCGGAGAACGTTCTGCTGGGTCAGTCGCCGCGCTGGTGGCTCCCGCCTTCCAAAATGCTGGAGCAGGTCGCAGCGCTGGCCGGCCGCTTTGGTCTGGCAATCGATCCGGCGGCCCGGGTATCGGAGCTTTCCATGGGGGAGCGCCAGCGGGTCGAAATCCTGAAACTGCTGCACCGCCGGAGCCGCATTCTGATTTTTGACGAACCGACCGCCGTGCTCACGCCCCAGGAGATCGATCAACTGTTTGAAGCACTTCGCCAGATGGCTGGCCAGCAAAAGGCCATTGTCTTTATCAGCCACAAGCTTGACGAGGTTATGGCCCTTGCGGACGAAATCACCATCTTGCGCAAGGGGGCTGTCGTTGCGGAGATGAAAGCCGGGGAGGTGCAATCCAAAGCCGATCTGGCCCTGAAGATGGTCGGCCGGGAAGTGGTCCTGCAGGTGGAGCGACCGCCGGTGGAATCCCGCCAGCTCATGCTGCGCATCGACGGTCTCAGCGGCAGCGGGTTGAAGGGCATTGACTTGCAGGTCCGGCAGGGGGAGATTCTGGGCCTGGTGGGGGTGGCCGGTAACGGTCAGAAAGCCCTGGTAGAGACGGTTTGCGGATTGCGACGCCCGGAAAGCGGGACTGTCAGGATCCTGGGCCTCGATTGGGAACAGTTTTATGCCCGACACAGCTGGGACGGCAACCTGATTTATATTCCTGAAGATCGACGCGGTCTGGCCACCTGCCTGAATATGACCCTGACGGAGAATTTTCTGTTGACCACCCGCAAGGGGTTTTCCGTCGGGCCGTGGTTGCTGCGCAGCAAGGCCGAAGACAAGGCGCGGTTGCTGATGCAAGAATTCGACGTGCAGCCGTCCGATCCGAAGCTGCAGGCCCGCCAGTTGTCGGGGGGAAATTTGCAGAAACTGGTCCTGGCCCGGGAGTTTTTCCGACGCCCGCGGCTCATTGTGGCCGAGCAGCCGACCCAGGGTCTGGACATCGGCGCCACCGAGGACATCTGGCAGGTACTGCTGAAAGCGCGCCAGCGGGCCGGCATTATACTGGTCACCGGAGATCTCAACGAGGCGCTGGCACTTTCCGACCGCATTGCGGTGATGTTCGGCGGCCGCATCATGGACACCTTTGACATTGCCGACAGCCAGCGGGTGGCCTCCATCGGTCTGCTGATGGCCGGCATCACGGAAGACAGTGAACCGGCGAGCGGCATCGAAAAGGATGCCGGAAAAAACCACCCAGGATAAGCGGCTAGCGCCGAAAGGCGGAAGGTGCTTCGAGCCGAAACCGTCGGCCCCATTGCCCGGCGGAGAATTTTCAGCGTTTCAGGCTGCGGTAATGGTGTTCTTGCCGCAGCCCTTGCTTCGATAAAGGGCGTTATCGGCCAGCTGCAGCAGGGCCTTCTTGTCAGAAGCATCCAGGGGATAACTGGCGATTCCGAAACTGGCCCCTACCCGAACGCTCAACTTTTCTGACTGTAAAAACACGCTCTCACCCAGTGCAATGCGCAGACTCTCTACGGTGGAGATGGTCTGGTTTTTGTCTTTGTCCGGCAGGACGATCACGAACTCGTCGCCGCCATAGTGAACCAGACGGTCGCCGGGGTCCAGGCGCGTGGAAATCGCTGCGGCCACTTCTTTCAGCACCTGGCTTCCCAGCTGGTGGCCATGGGTGTCCACAACCTGTTTAAAATCGTCCAGATCCAAAAACACCAGGGAGAATTCGAGCCCTTTTTCGAGCAGGTGGTCCAGGTATTCGTGCAGAAAGCGCGTGTTGTACTGGCCGGTGACATCGTCAGTGATCACCAACTGATTGATCTTTTCGTAGTTGCGGGCGTTGACAATGGCAATCGCCATGAAATCGGATAGGAGCGAAAAAACCGGCAGGAATGCGTCATCGAAAAGCGTTGGATCATCAGGGTTGATCAGCTCCAGGACGCCGATGACCTCGCCGCGGGCAATCAACGGCAAACAGATGACCGATTCGGTCTTGAACCCGGTGATCTGATCCACGCGTTCATTGAATCGCTTGTCGCCGTAAACGTCCCGGCGTATCCGTACCGGGCGGCCGGTCTGGGCCGCCTGCCCGGCGATTCCTTCCCCCGGTTGAATACGAAAGTTCTGCAAGGGTGTTTTGTCCACCCCCACCACAACTTCGAAGGCAAGGGTCTGATCCACGGGATCGACCAGATACAGGGTCCAGTTCCGGGCCGGAATCAACTCGCTCATCCGGTTGAGGATGATGCTCAGTATTTGATCCACGTTCAGCGTTGCGGTCACCGCTTTGCCGATTTCCACGCAGCTGCGCATCAGTCTCTCTATGGAGGCCATATCAATCCTCTCTTGTGGCAGATGAAACAACCGTGCTCACCGGCCGGTGCGATTGCTGCATGCCGCCTACGGGCACGCATTGCCGGTGCCGTGGGCAGGTCTTCCGAAACGCTGCAGATAGAGATGGCAGCGGCATGGAAAGCGGCCCGCAGATCTTTCGGATCAGGCCTCCCACACCTCCGGCTGTTGGCGGTTCATGGCATAATACTCGATCCGGGAAGGCGTTACTTTGCAGACAGTGTAGTTCGGATCGTCCGGCCCGCTGAACATCGGCTCCAGCATACTGTACCAGACCGCATTCTTGGTCTCCGCATCGTCGAGGATTTCTGCCCGACCCTGGATCTGGATCCAGGATGCTGCAGCAGGCAGATCGGTCACGCCCAGCAATAAATGCACATCCGGTTTGGCGGATATCTGGCGGACCTTGCGCGATGTTTTGAAGGTGGCAAACCATATATCCATATTCTCATCGGCCTTGACAACCACGTAGCGAACCCACGGTTTCCCGTCTTCGGCGACCGTGGCAAAGGATGCAAGCGTCAGCCCCCTCATTTTGTCCAGAATCTTTTTTTTCAGTTGGTCCATGCTGCCTCCTGTCATCTTTCTATAGAATCCTGCCGCATCCGCAAAGCCAGCTGTCCGGCAGTGTCCTTTTTCCCCTGCCGGGGCGGAGCGCAGTCGGCCATACAGTAAGCCGTGAATTCTTCAAAGTAAAGTCCGAACGCCGCCTTCCAGGCGCTGGGTCATGACCGGCGGCAGCCTATCGCCACTGGAAGGGGATCGATACCGCTGACGCAATTCGCAGGTTGCTGCGGCAATGGTTCCCATCTGCAGGCGACGGCGAGTTTGTGACGGAAAAATTGAAGGGGTGATTTGAGCGGTTTCAGAATCGCAGGCAGTGACAAAAGGAAATCTTCAGCACTTTCCCCGGGTGATGCACATCTTCACATATTTTTGTTCGGCGACTTCGTAATCCTGCTTGGAGTAATGGTCCAGGTTCTCAGGGATGCGGAATTTTTTTCGATAGCGCCGAACCAGCTCTTTGATTGGATTGCGGTTTTGACTCGGTTTTTTCATAACACCGTTATGGTAAGCATCAGCTGTGCCATTTCAATGCAGCAAATTTTTGAATGTCATTTCAAGCAGATAAAAGATTACAGCCGGCAGGGGTTCGGCAGACTCTGGGCAGTTTGGGATACAAATATAAGAAATATTTTGCCCATCGAGGGATGCCGAGATCCTCCAGCGACCGGATCACCGTATTCATCCTGCCGAACCAGTATGATCATCGCATTGGATTTCAGGCAAAAGCCGAACCCGCGCGGCTCATATTCGAATTTCGACTTTGCCTTGCAAATGGTGTTTAACCGCTTCGATGGGAACCTCCCGGCGGTGGAAAATGCCGGCGGCCAGCGCCGATTCGGCTTCGGTGGCGGTGAACACCTCCTGAAAATGTTCCACGGAGCCGGCACCGCTGGAAGCGATGACCGGAATCGAGACGGCCTCGGTCACCGCCCGGATCAGTTCGATATCGAAGCCCCGGTTGGTCCCGTCCCGATCGATACAGTTGAGCAGGATTTCCCCCGCTCCCAGTTTTTCGCAACCCTGGGCCAGCGTGATGGCGTCCAGCTGCCGGCCCTGGCGGCCTCCCTTAATGGTGCACTGGTACCAGCAGTAGCGTTCTCCACCGGGTCCCGGGATCTTTGTCTCGATCGATCGGTGCTTTACCCGATCCGGGGAGTCGATGTAAATTCGGCGTGGGTCGATGGAAACCACCACTGCTTGGTTGCCGTAAACCCGGGAGATTGCTTCGATTGCGCTTTCGCCGGTCCTCCGTCCGGTCTTGAGCATTTCCTCAACGATCAACACCGCATCGCTGCCGATCGATATCTTGTCCGCTCCGGAACGGAAATATTCGGCAGCCACCTCCAGGGCCGTGTAGTGACGGCCCTGCTTGTCGGTGTAATCGCGGATCCCACCGCCGATGGTCAACGGAACGAAAACGTTCAGCGAGGTCTGTCGCAGCACGTCGAGCATCGGCAGGTCTTCCAGCGGAAAGTCGCGAAAACCGGTGATGTTCAGAAAAGTGATCTCATCGGCGCCCTCCTGGTAATAGCGCCGGGCCAGTTCCACCGGCCGGCCCATGTTCCGAACCGCACCATTTTCTCTCACGTCGTATTGATCGCCCTTGGTGACCACCAGGTCCCCGCGGTCGTTGGCCCGCACGTCCAGGCACGCGATGATGCGTTTGGACAAACGGGTGCCGGATGCCGGGCCCTCCGGTTGCACAGGGGCGGAACTGCTGCTGAGGAAATTATCCAAAAGCTGCAGCCCGGCGCGACCGCTTTTTTCCGGATGGAACTGGGTGGCGATTACGTTGCCCGTCTGGATACCGCTGACGAATTCGTACCCGTAGTCGGTGGTGGTCAGTACGGTGGCCGGGTCCTGCGGCACGACGTGGTAGGAGTGGTCGAAATAGAACTTTTCATCGCCTTTCAGGCCGTTGAAAATTCGTGAGGCCTGTTTGAAATTGAGACCGTTCCAGCCGATATGCGGTATCGATCGATTGGTGTCGAATCGTTTGACCTTGCCGGGTAGCAACCCCAACCCTTTGATGCCTGGAGCCTCCTCGCTCTCATCGAACAGGGCCTGAGAACCGAGGCAGATACCGAAAAACGGCCGGTCGTCGCCGATATATTCCTTCAGCGGTTCGACACAATCCATCCGGTGCAGAACCTCCATCATCCTTCCGAAGGCCCCCACGCCCGGAAACACCAGTTTTTCAGCCGCAAGGATGTCGTTTCCGGATGTGACGATCTTTACCGTTTCACCCAGGCTTTCGATGGCGTTGATGACGCTGCGGACATTGCCGGCGCCGTAGTCCAGCAGGGTAATCATCTTCAACCCTCTTCCCGCTCAACAAGATGGTGCAACAAGGGCATGACCTATATCACGATTCGAATCGGATGCAAACCCGTACCGCCGGTTGGCTTTCGAGCCATCGCATGAACCAATGCAACTGGTGATGAGAGCATTTCAGGAGCTGTCTGCGGTATCCAGGGCGGTTTTGATGTTGGCAAAATGCTCACCGGCCGACATAAACACCACATATTCGATGATCTGCTGGACGGAGACCTCGCCGGTCGCCACCAGGTAGCCCGTCCGGTCGAGTTGCTCATCGGTCAGCCCGGCGGTAAACGAGACGATTTCCGCGCTGTTTTTTTCCAGTAGTTCCAGCACTTCTTCTTTAGTGCAATCGGCGTGTTCCCGGGCGTGCCGGTTGGCCATTTCCTTGAGGGCTTCCAGGGTGATTTCAGGCAGTTTCTCACCGTTGACCATCATACGGGCCAGGGATGTAATGCCAAGATGTCCGGCCGCCAGGTGCCGCATGGTGACCCCCACCGGCCACTGCTCGCTGGGCAGCATTTCTGCCCACTGCGCAGCAGTGAGGTTTCGGGCCGCCGTTGTCAATTCATCGCTAAACTCCTGCAACCGGCCGGAAAGTTCTTTACCCCGTTTGTTCATTGCGACCTCCTTTTCGGTATCGATTTGGTAATCTGATTCATCTCAGACCCAATCAATATAATACCCCTATTTGAACGACGCCAGCTATCTGCCACTTATACACGGAAAGGCAACCGCTGCCGGCCGCCCCGCAGGCCAGCGCGGATTTATTGAATTTATTTGACGATTTTCGTACGATTTGCCATATGTGCAGTCAGGGCAACCCAATTTCCGGACTTTCAGATAATCCGGGACGTTTGCCGGGCAGGTCGATGGCAGCCGGTCCAGAGGGGCGGGCAGATTTGAAAGGAGCGAAAATGGAAAGATATGCAGAGCAGACACGGCAGGAGTATGAAGGCTGGGATGAGTTTTTCAACCGGCCGGTGGACGAGAAGCTCGATTTTTTCCGTCTGAACGGTCGGATATTCGATCTGATTTATGCTCAGCAGTTCGATCGTGCATTTCTCGACTACCTCTGCCAGCTCGCGGAGCAGATTCGCCTGTTGGCGCGAACAAAGGTGGGTCAGCGAAAGCTTCGGGACCTGCTGCCGCACAAGCGTGCCATGCTCTATTTTGTCCAACCGTCCACCCGGACATTCCTGTCGTTTATCAATGCCTGCCACACGCTGGGCATGGGGGTCTCGGAGATTCGCAGCACTTCCACCAGCTCAGAGGTCAAGGGGGAATCGCCGGAGGACACCATTCGCACGTTTGCCAGCTACGTTGACCTGATCATATCCCGGCACCGGGAAGCCGGATTTGCAGAAAAGACCGCCTGGGTGCTCAATCAGACCGAGCGACCGGTTCCGGTGATCAACGGCGGATCGGGCCCGGATCAGCATCCGACCCAGGCGCTGCTGGACATCTATACGCTGGAGCGGGAGTTTCGCAATATCGGCGGATTGGACGGGAAAAAGATCGCCATGGTCGGCGACCTGAAGCGCGGCCGCACCGTCCGGTCTCTGAGCTATCTGATGAAAAACTACCGGGACATCACCCTCTATTTTGTTGCGCCAAAAGTTTTTCGGATGAAGGACGACATCAAGGGTTTTCTCGACAAACACGGGATTGCTTACCGTGAAACCGAGGACTTCGAGAGCGTCATGCCGCTTCTCGACGGGATCTACATGACCCGCATCCAGAACGAGTATTCCGAACACCCGGCCACTGAGGAGGAAACGTACCCGGACTTTCATTTCAAGAGGAAACATCTGTCGATGATCCAGCCCCACTGCGCGATTTTGCATCCACTGCCGAGGCGATACGAGATTGAGATATGCGTGGACAAGGATCCGCGTGCTGCATACTGGCGCCAGGAGCGGTGCGGCATGTGGATCCGGGCAGCTTTGATTGCTTACATATTCAAGGTGGACAGCGTCATAGCGGACGAATTTTCATAAGTCTTTCAAATAATTGCTGCCGGTGTTCCCTGCTGTGGGATATTCACGGGAAGGGGCGCAGCTGTCGGCACCCGGCAGGTGCAATATCGGCCAGATGCCGGCACCGGTGCCGGCAGACACTGGGACCGCTGCAGGGGGGCCAAAGGAGAGTCAGATGGCGATCGATCTGAAAAACCGTCATTTTTTGAAATTACTCGATTTCACGCCTGCGGAGATCGGCTATTTACTGGATCTGTCCGCGGGGCTCAAGGATGCAAATGCTGCCGGAGTTGAGCAGCAGCGGTTGAAAGGCAAAAACATTGCGCTGATTTTCGAGAAGACTTCGACCCGAACCCGATGCGCCTTCGAATCCGCTGCCTACGCTCAGGGCGCGCATGTGACCTACCTGGGACCTACCGGCTCTCAGATGGGCGAAAAGGAGTCTCTGAAGGATACTGCCCGGGTTTTGGGCCGCATGTTCGACGGCATACAATACCGCGGCTTCGAACAGCAGCGGATTGAAATTCTGGCCCAACATGCCGGCGTGCCGGTATGGAACGGCTTGACCGATGAATTTCATCCTACGCAAATGCTCGCTGACCTGCTGACAGCCCGTGAGCACTGTGCCAAACCGCTGGATCGGATTCAATGGGCCTACCTGGGAGATGCCCGCAATAACGTGGGGAATTCCCTGTTGATCGGCTCGGCCAAGATGGGAATGGATTTCCGCGCTGTCGCGCCGAAAGCCCTGCAACCCGATAAAAACCTCGTGGCCGAAGCCAAAAGGATTGCCCGGCAGACCGGTGCTCGGATCACCGTCACCGGAGATGTCGCCGACGGCGTCAAAGGATGCGATTTTTTGTACACCGATGTCTGGGTGTCTATGGGAGAACCGGAAGACGTCTGGGAGGATCGGATCCGGCTTCTGAAGCCGTATCAGGTAAATGCGGCAACCCTGCAGATGAGCGGCAACCCGGATGTAAAGTTTCTGCACTGCCTTCCTGCCTATCACAATCGAGAAACAGGCGTGGGGGAAAAGATCTTCCAGCGGTTTGGATTGGAGGCCCTGGAGGTCACCGAAGAAGTATTTGAATCGCCCGCTTCCGTGGTTTTCGACCAGGCGGAAAACCGCCTGCATACGATCAAGGCCGTGATGGTCGCCACCATCGGTGGGTAATGCCGGTTGGCGGGCTGCCCGTTTATTCTCCCTCTCATGCGCAACGCACCCACCGCCGTCATTTAGGCGAGGGCGGGTGCTCGTTTCCGGGCGATGGGTTGCCGGAATCGATGGTTGCCGGGGCAACGGGCGGAGAGTGTGACCGCCGGGAGGCGATGATTCCCGCGATACAGATGAGAGCCGCTCCGATCCAGGCCAGTGCGTCCAGCGTTTCAGCCCAATACATCCATCCGATCAATGTTGCGAAAACGACATTCGTGTACGTGAAGGGTCCCACCTGAGCGGCCGGGGCAAAGCTGTATCCCCTGGTAAGAAGATATTGACCGGCCGTTGCCAGCGTCCCCAACAGGGCCATTGACAGCAGTGCGGACGAATCCGGAGTCTGCCAGGCCCAGGTCAGCGGAATCGCAGAAACCAGTGTAGATACCAGGGTGAAGTAAAAAAGGATGCGGATGGCCGGCTCGGTCGGAGACATGCGTCGAATGGTGACCATGGCCATGGCGGAGAGGATGCCGGCGCCCAGCCCCACCAGGGCAGCCGGCTGGAAAATGCCAAAGCCGGGTTTCAGGATGAAAAGCACCCCCAGAAATCCGGTAAGGATGGCAACCCGAACAGGTGCAGCCACCGGTTCGCGCAGCCATATCCAGGCGATAATCGGTATAAACAGAGGGCTGGAGGACAGAAGCAGGAACGCTGCGGAAAGCGGGATCCGGGATACGGCATAAAAAAAGCAGTACATGGCGAAAAGCCCGGCCAAGCTGCGCAGCAAGTGAAGGCGGAAACAAGTGGTTCTGATGTTACTCCGGGGGCGTATCGGTCGTATCCAGGGCAACACGCATATCATCACGAAAAGGTTCCGTAAAAAAACCACCATCTCGTTGTTCAGTGAAGTGGAAACGCTTTTCACCAACGCTCCCACCAGGGCGATTAACAGGGATGCACAGATTACGGATATGGCGCCGGCCAGCGGCTGGTTGCGATAGGCGCCCTGCATGGCAGCGGCGCTGTTGGCAGATGGTGTAGAAGAAGAGGCTTCCATGGGAGCTGTGAATATCAGACCACGGACGGGCCGGCAAGCGCTTTCCTGCGGTCAGTGTCCCTGCCGGATTCGCATCACCCCCCGGCGTAAAAAAGGATAAGATATTGAAACCACCGGCGATTGAAGTCGTAGAGAAGGAAATCAGGCTGGAGTTTGTTCGCGCTTCCGGTCCGGGGGGACAGAATGTCAACAAGGTAGCGACAGCGGTTATGCTGCGTTTTGATGTGCTGCAGTCGCCATCGCTGTCTGAAGAGACAAAAAGGCGCCTGGTTCGTCTTGCCGGCAAACGGATGACTTCAGGCGGTACACTGGTGATCAGGGCCGAGCGGTATCGAACCCAGGAGCGCAATCGTCAGGATGCGGTCAACCGTCTTATGCAAATGATCCGAAAGGCATCTGAGAAACCGAAGCATCGAATCAAAACCCGCCCCTCCGCGGCCTCCCGGGAGCGCCGGCTTGCGGGAAAGCTGCACCGAAGCCGGAAGAAACAGCTTCGGCGGGCTGTCACGCCGCATCGCGATCACCAATAGCCCCTGCTGAATTCTATTTCTTGGATTTTCTGTCGGAACGCTTGTCGCTGCGCTTCGAAATGCCTTCCTTTGCTTTGTTGATCCACTCGGCCGCAGTCTCTTTGACCCGCAGCACCAGCGGTGGTGCAACGTAGGCCTGGCCCTCGGTTTTTTGAATTTCCACTGCACCGGGCGGTGGGGGTTTGTCCGAAAAATGCACCAATCCCTGGGCGTCTTTCCAGGAATAAATGTAGACGACCGGTGCATTGGCGCGTTTGTGGGAAACGGTTATCCAGTCGTACACCAGATAACCTGCAAGCACAGCGGCAATTGCCAGCAGGACAAACAGGACCTTTTTCATTGGGTGCACTCTACAGGCAGGGATGCTACGGATTCAGCTCATCATGTCATAAAGCCGACAAAAACGCAAAGTTACAGCTCGATCACAAAATGCGCCCGTCGGTTTTTCGCCCTAGCCTCTTCAGTGGGACCGGTCTCAAGCGGGCGTTCCTCGCCGTAGCTGACCGTGCTCAACCGGGATGGATCGACACCCAGCGTCACCAGGAAATTTCGGGTGTTAAGGGCGCGCTTTTCCCCCAAGGCCAGGTTGTATTCATTGGTGCCTCGATCGTCGCAATGCCCTTCGATGATGACGTTTGCGTCTGTGTTTGCCTGCAGCCACCTGGCTTTGCTGCGCAGGATCTCCTGGGCCGCCTCGGACAAAACGGCACTGTCGAACTCGAACAGGATATCCTGGTTTTCAAATTCCTCTCGTTCGGCAGCTGCCGCGGCGGATAGCATCCGGGACCGGCCGCCGGCCTCCTCCAGGGATTCTTCCCGCACATCCTGGCTTTGGTCGCTGCCGGCGGCACCGGTTCCCGCAGCTGTTTGCTGGCCGGTATCGGCCGGATAGGACGAACCGCCGTAAGGCTCTGTGACGATGGTTTTCTTGGCACAACCGATGGTTATCAGCAATGCGACGGCAATGATGGCTGCGAAGACAGCGTTACGCTTCATTTGTTTCTCCCCAAAAGTTAGGTTCAATTGCCAGATCGGTGGATCATCTCTACCGAGATCAGGATGGTAATTTTCCAGTAACATAATACATCCGGAGGAATTTACCACAATCTGGCCGACAAAACGCCGGTGGCTGCCGCTAGAGTTTCTTGTTTGACAGGAATGCGGAGGGTTTTTATAATTATCCCGCAACTTTAAAACACGATATAGACAAAAGCATGAAATCCAGGCATTTACCCGCACCCCGGTGGCGGCAAAATCAGGATCTTTTCAAGCGAAACCAGCGTCGCAAACGGCAGCTGAAACGATTGCCTTTTTACATCCTCATTCCGGGCATTTTCTTCGGCACCCTGGTGTTCTATTGGTTATCCGGTTCCCCTCCGGCTGAGATGCCCGGCCGACCGACAGCCAATCCGCCTGCTGACAACGCTCGAATGCACATCTGGCCCGAGGACTTCTCCCGCGATGATCTTGCTGGTTTGCTGCAAAATTCATTTACCAGCTCCCGTAATTTTTCCGCCCGCGTGACGTTCGAAAAAAATGGGACCAGTTTCGACATCCAGACGACGATCGATGAAAATCTGCAGAAATATGTTACACGCCTGCTCGGCTGGTCTCGCACCCACCAGGCTGCGGTGGTGGTGATAAACCCTTACGATGGCCGGATTTTATCGATGTCCAGCCGCGACAGGCAGACAAAAGGGACCAACTTGTGTGTTCGGGCAGATTTTCCGGCAGCCAGCCTTTTCAAGATTGTATCGGCGTCTGCAGCACTAGAGGCGGCCGGCTACACCCCGGACCAGTCACTGCATTACACCGGAAGCCGGTATACACTCTACCGGTATCAGCTGAAAACAGCCGAAGGACGTTACAGCGTGCGGACCACCCTGCGAAAGGCGTTTGCGGTCTCCAACAATGCCGTGTTCGGTAAAATCGGCATGTACGACCTGGGGCCCGCCGTCCTTGCGGATTATGCGGATCGGTTTCGCTTCAATCGACCGATTCCTTTTGACCTGCCCGTGACGGCAAGCACCTTCGTGGTTCCTGAAAACGATTTCGGACTGGCAGAAGTGTCTTCCGGCTTTAACAAAAAGACGCTGGTGTCGCCGTTGCACGCGGCGCTGATCGTATCTGCCGTGGTCAACAACGGCCGGATGGCGAGCCCCTGGTTGGTTTCGACCATTGCCGATCGCGACAAGCGCCTTTTGTACCGCGCCCGGCCCGGTGCGTTGACCAGGCCGATTGATCGGGATACGGCACGGGAGTTGAAGCTGATGATGCAGGACGGTGTCCGCTATGGAACCACGCGCACGGCATTTAGAGAATTCAGGCAGTCGAAGAAGTTTGAGGCGGTACATTTCGGCTCCAAAACCGGAACGATCAATGATCGAGGCGATCGTTTCAAATACGACTGGATCGCCGCCTTCGCCCTGACGCCAAAACCATCCGAGAGCATCTGCGTCGCAGTTCTGGCGGTGCACGGCAAATTGCTGGGTACACGGGCCGTTGAGATGGCAGGCGCCGTTATCCGATACCACCTCTCCTCGCTGTAGCGGGGTTTTATCCGGAAATCCGGCGAAGCGATCCCGTCCCGGCAGAGCCCGCCATCGCTGTGACCGCAGTTTGACATCCGTTGCTGCCGGTAGTAACGATAAACGGTCGAAACTTCTCGGCACCCTTTGGCCGCCAAACCTCTGGCGGTTTGCGAAAACATCGGAACCCATCGAACGCAGTCCCTGATGGCAGCTTCGGACGGGTTATCCTCGATGGGCGACAGACGGCGGTATTGGTATCCGACTGAATCGGTCCGGAACCGGTCGATGCACAGCGGAAACGCGCAGCCGATGCAAGGGCTGCCCGCCGCCGGTCTCTTTCTTGCCGGGCCGGCAGTTTTTAGCAGGCGAAATGATTTCAAATGATGAAAAGCCGTTTACAACTTATTCGGGTCGGCAAGGGGCCGTTCGTCCGACCTGCCGTCAGGTAGAGCGTGGCATCGAATAAAAGGGAAAACAGAAGGAAGCGTCGTTTCTACTACGAAACAGCCGTCGCCCTGGAGAGCATCGGAGGTGGCGTTACCTCTGTTGCCAGGATGTTCAATGTGAGCGAGGGCGGCGTCTACTTTGAGTCCGACACCCGGATTCCGGATGGCAGGCAGATATATATATGGATTGCCAATTCACCGTTCGCCCGGGACCCGGGGGTGTATGAAAGCCAGCGGGTAAAGGTGGTGTGGCACAGTGCTCTGAAGGATTCAATTTACGCATACGGATATGGCGTGAAGCGATTGGACCCGGTAGGAACTTTTGCGGAAAGCCTGGTGATGTCCCGCTTTGATATGCCCCGGCCGCGGGTCGGGCGACTCCGGCCGCTGAAAGATTCCCGCCGGCACCGGCGCAAACCGCTATCCACGTCCGTCTTTTTCGGATCCCAAAACGGTCATTTTAAAGGATTGATTCGAAATATCAGCCGCAGCGGCCTGTTTATCGAAACCCGGCGGCATTTTGAAGTCGGGCGTTCGATCCGGATCGTTATCCCCGATAGTCGATTCAATCAATACCTGTCGATCACTGCCCGGGTCGTCCGTTCAAACCGGCAAGGGATTGGCTTGAAGATCACACGGGTCATCAAGCGCTCCGTTCCCTGATATCCATCCGTGACGGTTATGCGCGAATCCGACTTTTTCGCCTTTTGCGACCGGCATCGCGTGAATCTTCCGGTTACACCAGACTGCACGTATCATTGGATTCGTCGGATTTTCGATAGTCGTATTCGTTTGTACTGACGTATCGATGACATTCCGTGCAGTAGAAATAGTTCGGGTAGCTGTTGCAACCGCAACGGATGCAGCGACGGCCCTGGTCGGGTTTTTTTTTGGGTCGAACCCTTTTTTCACCTTTTTGCACAAGGCGGTACTTTTTACGTTCCTTGGCAAGTTCCCGGTTCCGCCTTTCGTCGCGGCATGCGATCCGGTCACAATAGGCGCGGGTTGACTGTTTGGGCGGCACATGAAACACACCGCCGCAAATACGGCATACTCTCTTTAACATTTCCTGTCACCATCACTGCCAACGGAAGGCCAGTGTCATCGGCGAAGTCGCGTCCGGCCGGTTCAGTCGTCGTTGACCGACGGATGAGCGGGATTCACCCAATCTGTGAGAGCGGGGAATGCAACAAACAGCTATGCCGGGGTAGGGTTCAGGCGGGTTCGGGCGGATGTTCCGGTGTTGTGTAACACCTTCTTGTGTTCATCGCAAATTTCAAAATAATCATATCGGAAAAATATGCAATTGAATCTATCAAAAAAAACCGGCTCCTGCATCGCTTGTCATCAGCCGGGGTATTTCCTTTGTTAGGAAGAGCTGCGGATGAATGACCAACATCCGGAAGCGGCCGTCCCGGAGCCAGCTGCAACGGTCGTGCTGGCGCGGGATCAAGAAAAAGGGCTGCAGGTGCTGCTGCTGAAAAGAAGCGCCAAAAGCCGCTTCATGGGAGGCAACTACGTTTTTCCGGGCGGTCGGGTGGAAACGGCAGATTATAACGTCGATTTGTGGCAACCCCACTTGGATTTGCAGCCGGACGTGATTTCGCGCAGGCACGGTGGCGACTTGACCGGCGACGAAGCACTGGCAAATGCCATTGCAGCGATCCGGGAAACCTTCGAGGAGGCCGGGGTGCTGCTCGCCTGTCGGCACAATCCATACGCTGATGAACTGCAGACGGTTTGGGACAGGCGTCTTGCCGGTGAACTGTCCCCGGATTGGCTTCAAAAACTTGTGCGGAGAGGGCAGTGGATCCTTCAGCCCTCACGGCTGTTCAGCTGGTCCCGCTGGATTACCCCCGAGAAGATGCGCTATCGCTATGACACGCGGTTTTTCGTGGCTCGGATGCCGGAAGATCAGGTTTGTCTGCCGGACATGCAGGAAACGGTGCATTCGATGTGGATCAGTCCTGGTGAGGCGCTCTGGAATAACCTGGCCGGGAAGATCCCACTGAGCCCACCGACTCTGGTAACGCTGCATGAAATGCTGCCCTGCGCCCGTTTGCAGAACCTCGAGGATGCCGCCACCAAGCGCCGGTGCAGCATGCCCCTGAAGCCGCGCCTGATATCAGATGGTAAGGAAAAGATCATACTGGAACCCTGGGATCCGGAGTATCATCGATCGCAGGTTCGAATCGACGTTTCAGCCTTGCGCCTGAAAATCGCGTCGGTCGGAAAATCATTTTCGAGGCTCTGGTTTTCGGATGGAGTCTGGATACCGATAGCTGGTTGAAAGATACCGGCGAGCGCAGCGACTGACGGCACGGGCATGAATCGATCCCCGGCCATGGAAAACCAAGGAGTAAAAGATGACCGAACCTGACATCACTGTATACGGTGCCCATTGGTGCCCGGATTGTCGTCGCAGCAAGCAGTTTCTCGGAGAACACCAGATTTCCTACAAATGGGTGGATATCGAAGAGGATGCGGCCGCTGAAAAGTTTGTTATGGATAAAAACGATGGCAGGCGGATCATTCCGACGATCCTGTTCTCCGATGGATCGTTTTTGGCTGAACCGTCTAATGCGGAACTGGCACGCAAGCTCCAGCTGAAGACCAAAGCCAGTCGAAGCCACTACGATCTGATTGTTATCGGGGGCGGGCCGGCCGGATTGACGGCTGCCGTTTATACCGCCCGGGAGGCGATTGATACACTGGTGATCGAGCGGGCGGCGTTTGGCGGACAGGCAGCCGGAACGGAGAAACTGGACAACATGCCGGGATTTCCGCAAGGAGTAGCGGGGCTCGAATTTTCCCAGCGGCTGCGGCAACAAGCCGAGCGGTTTGGTGTGGAGTTGCTGCAGGCCCAGGAGGTTGCGGGAATTCACCGGGGTGAAAATTATCTGGTCGCAACCACCGCAGACCAAAGCCGCTACAGCGCATGCGCGATGTTAATTACCACCGGAAGCCGATACAAAAGGCTGAATGTGCCGGGCGAATCCGAATATCTCGGGGCGGGCGTTCATTTTTGCGCAACCTGTGACGGCCCGTTCTACAAGGGGAAGCGGGTGGTGGTGGTCGGCGGGGGGAACAGCGCCGCAGAGGAAAGTTTGCTGCTGACCAAGTTCGCCGATCACGTAACGATCCTGGTACGCAGCAGCGCATTCAAGGCATCGCAGATCATTGAGCAAAAGGTACTCGAGCACCCCCGGATCGATGTTCGCTGGCAAACCGAAGTCCGGGAGTTCATCGGAGAGAAGTCGAAACTCAACCGGATCCGGGCTCGCAACAACCGCACCGGCAGCGAAGAGGATCTGGTAACCGATGGCGCTTTTATATTCATCGGCCTGACGCCCAACAGCAAATTTCTGGAGGGCAGCGGAGTTGTGCTGGATCGCTGGGGATTCATCGTAACCGGTCACGGCCTGCGGCATCTGGAAGGCAGAATCGAGAATTCGGCGGGCCGCGAACCGATGCTGCTGGAAACCAGTTTGCCCGGCGTGTTCGCCGCCGGGGACATCCGCGACACCAGCACCAAACAGGTGGTCAGCGCTGCCGGCGAGGGCAGCGCGGCGGCATTGATGATCCGGGAGTACTTGAAGACAGTGTAAAACCTTTCTCCTGCTTGCGGTTACGGTCCATTGCTGCGTTGTGACTTGGCGTGAAATGCTCTCCTGCCATCCGTACAGGCTTGTATACAAGCCGTTTTTTCCACCCCACGTCTTGCCCTGAACCCTGATCCACAATTTCCGGGAAAGGTTTTTATAAATACCGCGGCTTTGTCTCGAGCCTTATTCTTTTTTGTCCTTGACCGTCTCCGGCAGTCTCAGAGTTCGAAGAAACTGTTGGAGAAATCGATGAAGCACATAGGGGATATCGTGCTCGTCATGAATCTGCCGATTGCTGAAGCTGTCGGACACGCTTTCCAGAATATTGCCCACTTGATTAAAAAATAAGGAGTAAATCGGTTCGCTTTCGTTGGCGTGGTGGTTGAGAAAATCGATTCTACCCAGTGGTGTATTGTCAGCTTTGAACAAAACTCCGAAACGGACAAGAATCGAAGTATCCATGACGATCAGTTCCATAACGGCCTCATCGGCATGCTGCACTCTTATCTCCTGCAACCGCTGCTGTGAAATGACCAACTCGCAGAGTTTGCAAAATTGGATGAACTTGATCTTATACTGACGGTACTCGTCAGTGATCGTTCTGATTTTCTCCGTTTCGGCCCGACTCATAACTCCCTCCTTTCACAGCAGCAAAGTATACCAGATTGCTTCCGCCGCGGCAACCGGCGGCGACCTCTGCCACTGCGAAGAAGCACCCTTGAATCCACACCACTCGGCGCAGCTCTTCGGCAGGTCATATGCTTCAAGGGAGTGCGTTTCGCGAGGGCGGTAGCCTTTTAGAGGGAAATCGGCAAGGAGGGATGGGTACTTGGCTGGGTCGCCGGGCTGTAAATACAGTCAAGTGGCCGATACCGGCGGACTGAAGCATTTCGGTTGCCCGTCCGAAGTGACGACCGATCTCTTCCGGCCTATGCGCATCGGAACCGATGGTAACGGCAATGCCGGTCTGGTTCAAAGTGGCCAGGATATGTGGAGAGGGATAGGCTTCGGCTGCCGCGTGGTCGTAGCCGCTGGTGTTGACTTCGATGGCCAGATTTCGGCCCGCCGTTTTTGACAGCAGATCGGCCAGCCGGTCATCGAAAGACGGACTGAGATTTCCCCCGAATTTTTTCGGTAAATCGAGATGACAAATGATGTCGAAGTATTCGTATCCCAGCATCATTTCCAGGTAATCGAGATATCGATGTTGAAGGTGGTCTGGATCCGGGTTTGCAGCCCCGGAACCGTTGGGGCCGGATACGATGTCGACCTCGTCAAGCTGGTGGATGGAGCTGCCGATGACGTCGAAGGCGAAATCGGCGACGATCTGATTGAAGAGTCCGGTATGCCGTGGGTGAAATTCAATCTCCAGGCCGGCTTTGATGCCGATCCGGTCGCTGTAGTCGCGTTTGAGACGCTGGATAGCCTGGAAGTATAGGGGAACTTCGGCCACTTCCATGGTCATGGGTCTGACGGAGTCGGTGATCGTCAAGTGATCCAGGAAACAGATTTCTTTGAATCCAAGTGCGACGGCATGACGGATGAAGGCGGCCATCGACCCCTCGGCATGGTTGCAGAGTCTGGTATGTACATGGTAGTCGTACATATGTCGAAAAATAAAACCGCCAGGCAGGATTGCAAGCCGTCGGATACCGGCGGCTTGATTTCCCCCTGGAGGGCAATCTTGATTTAGTGGACGGGATGCCCTATTTTTTTCAAGCACTACATCCCACAACGGCTTCGGAAAATGGGTTTTATCCTGCTGGAAGGCGGCGCTGAATTTGGCGGGCAGATGGCTGCTGCCGACCTTCGCGCCATGGAGTTGGCCGGAGGGCCGCAGGCCCGCTTGAGGGTGATTCCCGCTGCAGCGGCTCCCGACGATAATCACCGGCGCGCCGGGCGCAATGCAGAACGCTGGTTTCGAAAGCTCGGGGCAACCGATGCAGCCGCACTGCCGCTGGTTGATCGGCAATCGGCTCAGGATGCGATCCTGGCAAGCACCCTGCGCGAATCGCGGATGATATACATGCTGGGAGGATTCCCGCAGTACCTGGCTCAATCCCTGGCTGGAACCGCTGCCTGGGAGGCGATCTGCCAGGCCTGGAAGGCAGGCGCTGTCGTCGGTGGAAGCAGCGCCGGTGCGATGGTGCTGTGTGATTATTACTACAACCCTGCCGATGATCGGGTGCTTCCGGGCCTTGGATTGGTGGCAGGGGCCTGTGTGCTGCCGCATCATGACACCTTCGGCCAGCATTGGGCACCGCGGATAAAACGGCTGCTGCCGGATGCGGTAATGATCGGCATCGATGAACAAACCGGCATGCTTGACGATGCGGCCTCCGGGCGCTGGCAGGTATATGGCAGGGGAACGGTAACGGTTTACCGCGAACAGCGGATCCAACGGTTTAGACCGGCGGACGCTTTTCCTTTATAGAGCACCGTTTTCGAACGATTCGAAAACCACACAAGACTCTCTATGACCGACACCAAAGGAATGATCGTGTTGATGGGATCCGGTGAACTGACCGCCACGATGGTCGAAGTTCACAAGGAACTGTTGTCGAAGCTCGGCGGATCGCCGCAGGCCGTCTTCCTTGACACACCAGCCGGATTTCAGCTCAATGCCGATCAACTCTCTCAGCGGGCGGTGCAGTATTTTCAGGACCGGGTTCAACGCACCCTGGCAGTGGCGTCTTACAAATCCTGCGAAAAGGCACCTTCGTTGGAGGCAGAGAAAGCCTTTCGGCAGTTGCGTCAGGCGGACTATGTGCTCATCGGTCCCGGCAGTCCCACCTATGCGGTTCGCCAGTGGCGCAGTTCTCCGGTTCCGGACATCCTCGCCGGGCGAATTGCATCGGGCGGCTGTCTGGTGTCTGCCAGCGCCGCCGCATTGACGGTCGGCCGGTTCACGCTTCCGGTCTACGAAATCTATAAGGTCGGCCAGGACTTGCACTGGCTGGACGGCCTGGATTTGCTAGGCCGTTTCGGTCTTCCCTTGGTGGTGATTCCGCACTGGAACAATGCAGAAGGCGGAACCCATGATACGCGCTTTTGTTACATGGGGGAATCGCGTTTCCGCATCCTCGAAGCCATGCTGCCCGAAGATGTCGGCATCTGTGGCCTGGATGAGCACACGGCTCTTCTCATTGACCTGGGAAAGCAGGAGGCTGAAATCAGGGGCATTGGACGGGTCGTGTTGCGCCGCGGTCGAAGCGAAACGGTCTTGAAAAAAGGAGACCGAGTTCCTCTGAACGTGTTTCAGGGCACCAGCATCGACGATCAGTGGTCGCCGTCGCCTTCAACTTCCCGGGGCACGGCAACTGCAGAGGACATGGAAGCTGTCCCATTCTGGGACCGGCTGCATGCCCTGGAAGAAAGATTCACTGCCGGCCTGGAGAGCGGAGATTCGAAAGAAGTCACCAACGCCTTGCTCGAGCTGGATCACGCGATCTGGCAAGCTGGCAGGGATTCTGAAAACGAAGAGTTTATCACCCAGTCCAGGGACCTGCTGCGGGAACTGATCGTTCTTATCGGCGCGCGGCTGGAACCATCATCGCCGAATTCGGCTGATTGCCTCGCCCCCCTGGTAACCGAACTGCTCACGCTGCGGGATGATTACCGGCAAAACGGCAGGTGGCAGGAGGCGGACGAGATCCGTGACACCCTTTTTCGTGCGGGCCTCATCGTCGAGGACACCCCCGGCGGCTCACGCTGGCGGTTGAAATGACCGGCTGCAATCGTGATTGGATAGCGAACGCTGCCAGATGAAGGATGAAGCAATATGATCGCGCACCGCAAACTATCGATACAGGTTGTCGCCGGCGGAAACAATGCCGATTTGAATCCCTTTTTCGACTTCCTCGGGAAGATGCCGCACCTGCATGTTTCCCGTGCGGAGGTTCCCCTGTCCGACCGCAGTGACCACGATGTCGTCGTTACCGTCGGCGGCCGCACCTGTCGGCAATACGAGCGACAGCTGTCGGCGTTTGTTCAGGCAGGCGGCGGATGGCTTGCACTGGTTCATCTCGACAACGGTTCCCTGCCAGCGCTGCTCGGCGTCCAGGCCGAGGCGGCCGGTGTGGAATCGGAGCTGCGGGTGTTGTTTGAAAAACCGGACCATCCCATGTCGGTTCGCCTACCGGATGCCCTCTACCTGAAAGGCCGCTGCCAGGCCCTGTCCATTACAGATGAGGCTGCCGAATCGATCTTATACGCCGACTGGCACTACCGCCACATACCGGTGATGACCGGTCGCCCGTCGGGCAAAGGACGGGTTGCCTGCACGACATTGCAGCATTACGGTCACGAGCATTTTCTTCGGATTCTTTACCGCACGCTTTGCTGGCTGGCCGGCCACAGCGTATCGGAGAAGGATCTGGGCGTCGGCCTGCTCGGTTACGCCCCTTCGGTAGGGCGACTGCATGCCGAAGGGGCAGCGGCCACACCGGGATTGAGGCTGCAGGCGGTCTGTGACCTGAATCCGCAGCGCGTTCTTGAGGCGCAGCAGGATTTCCCGGAGCTGAGAGCTTCGGAAGCGGCTTCAGCGCTGGCGGAGGATCCGGAGGTGGACTTGGTGATCATCTCCACTCCGCCCAACACCCACGCCCGGCTCTGCCTGGAAATGATGAAAGCCGGCAAGCACGTGGTCTGTGAAAAGCCACTGGCTTTGAACCGCAGTGAGACCGACGCACTGACCCAAACAGCCGCCGAACAGCAGGTGCACTTGAGCTGTCACCAGAACCGCCGCTGGGACCCGGATTACCTGGCGATCCGGTCAGCACTCTCAAATGGACGGATCGGTGAGCTGTTCTACCTGGAGACCTTTGTCGGCGGTTTTTCGCATCCATGCGGATACTGGCATTCCCACCAGCCGGTATCCGGCGGCACGGCGTACGACTGGGGGGCACACTATCTGGACTGGATAGTCAGCCTGGTGCCGGCAGCCATCACGGCAGTCGTGGGAACCCGTCACAAAAGGGTCTGGCACGATGTCACCAATAGTGACCAGGAACGGGTCCAGGTGCGCTTTTCCGGCGGTCAGGAGGCCGAGTTCATCCACTCCGACATTGCCGCCGCCAGAAAGTCCAAGTGGTATCTTCTTGGCACGAAGGGGGCGATTATCTCCCGGTGGAAGAGCGTGTCCACCTATGAAATCGATCCGGTGCACTACTTCCATCAGCATGATATCCCGGCCACGGAGATGCCGCCGGAGCTGTGGTTGCGAAGGCGCATGGCCTCGGGAGACATCGAATCGCGGAGATTGTCGCTGCCCGCCAGGCGGCGGTTTCCTTTCCATCGGAACCTGGCCGATCACCTGCTTCTCGGCGAGCCCCTGGCAGCACCGTTGGAAGATTCGGTACAGGTGGTAAAAATCCTTGAAGCGGCGGCACAGTCCGCGGCCCAAGGCGGCAGCCTTGTAAAACTGGGTGGGTAGAGATGGGATTATCGCCAAATCGGACCGTCCGCTGGGGCGTCTTGGGCAACGCGACCATTGCTCGCAAGTGCGTCATTCCGGCCATGCACAGATCGGAAAATGGACGGGTGCGTGCTTTGGCCACGCGGCGTCCGGAGAAGGCCGGAAAGATAGTGGAAGAAAGCCAGATCGAGAAGCTCTACGACCATTATGAAGATGTTCTGGCCGATCCCGGGGTCGATGCGGTTTACATACCGCTTCCCAACCACCTGCATCATTTTTGGACGCTGAAGGCGCTCAGGGCCGGAAAGCACGTGTTGTGCGAAAAGCCCCTGGCGTGCAGTGCTGCGCAGGCGCGCGAAATGGAATCGGTCGCCTCGAAAGCCGGTCGGCTGATGATGGAAGCCTTTATGTATCGCTTCCATCCGCGTAGCCGGCAGATCCGGCAGATGCTCCGGGAAGGCGCCATCGGCAAACCGATGCTGATTCGTGCGGCATTTTGTTACCACATGGCAGAAGAGATCCTGCACAGGGGAGATAACTTTCGCCTGAAGCCGGAGATGGGGGGCGGTGCGCTGCTCGATGTCGGTTGCTATGGAGTCAGCGTGGCGCGCTGGCTGTATGGGAACGAACCCGTGGCCGTCCAGGCCCAGGCCGTATACGGTCCGCAGGGGGCTGATGTCCATTTTGCCGGTTTGCTCCGATTCCCCGACAGCGGACTGGCAACCGTCGAAGCCAGTTTCGTGTCGGCGCTGCAACAGACCTACAGCGTCATCGGCAGCAGCGGTGCTGTGGAGCTGCCGCACGATGCCTTCATCCCCTGGGATAAGGATGCTGCTTTTACGCTCCGGGGGGCGGCGGAGGAGCATGGGAAAGTTCACCTGGTTCCGGGAGTCGACGAATATCGGTTGATGGTGGAGCATTTCGCTCGGGCAGTGCTGGCAGAGCAACCGCTGGATATCGAAGCGGCGGAAAGTGTTCAAAACATGGCCGTGCTGGATGCGCTGGCACAAGCGGCGCAAACGGGAAAGACGGTTGATCTGTGAGTGACGTTGCCGTTCTCTCTGATGAACAGATGCATGCCATCTGGCGTGATCCGCAAAGCAGGCTGCAGTGGAATTGCCTGTTCATGCTGCCGGTGTGGATCAACGCCTGGTGGGATGTGTTCGGGGAAGGAGAACCGCTGCGTTTGCTGGTATACGGGAAAAATGCTGCCCCGCTTGGCATTGCACCCCTAAAGCTGCACAGTGGGACGGCCAGTTTTCTTGGTTCTGCGGACGTTTGCGACTATCAGGACTTTATACTGGCTGACGGCCGGGAAACGGAATTTTTCAAAATCCTGTTTGACTATTTACAGGATCGGGGAGTGACGCGGCTGGACTTGAGCTGCGTTCGGCCGGATGCAGCCGCCGTCCGGCTGATCGCAGCGGCTAGAGGCGCGGGATATCGTATACGCAGCGATGTCGAAGACGTAACGGTGATCGCCCCGCTGGCGGATTCCTGGGAAGCGTACCTTTCCGGGCTTACCGGAAAGCAGCGGCACGAAATCCGCCGCAAGCATCGCCGGCTGCATGAGGCGGGCAGCGTATCATATTGTGTGAAGGAAAGTCATGCAGACGTTATAGGAGGTCTGCCCGCCTTTCTGCACCTTTTTAAAACCAGCCGGCCGGACAAAGCTGATTTCATGACAGCGCGAATGGAGCGCTTCTTCGAAGCACTGGTCGAGGGCTTGTCGCGGGAAAACATCATCAAGCTCTATTTTCTAGAGCTGGAGGGCAAACCGGCGGCTGCCGCCCTGTGCTTCGAATTCGAATCGACAACGTACCTTTACAACAGCGGTTATGATCCCCGGTATCGGTCATTGAGCGTCGGACTGCTGAGCAAGGCTTTCAGCCTGAGTGACAGCATTGCAAGGGGCAAGCGCCAGTTCGATTTCCTGAAAGGCAGCGAACCGTACAAGTACCGCCTTGGTGGCATACCGATGCAGCTGCACCGCCATCGTGTGGATCTGCAGAAAGTGAAATAAGGACAGTGGAATCCGAAACCCTCCGTATTGCGATGATCAGCATTCACTCCAGTCCCGCTGGACAGCTCGGCACGCGGGATACCGGAGGGATGAGTGTTTATATCCGCGAGCTGAGCCGGGAGCTCGGCAGCCGGGGCCACCGGGTCGATATTTTTACACGTTCCAACCGCCGGAGTGACGGCCGGATCTTGGAACTGGCCGAAAATGTCCGCCTGGTGCACCTCCGCATCGGCGGCAACGGCAGCGTGCCCAAGGAGCACCTCTATCCCCACCTGCCGGCGTATTTTCGTGCAATGGATGATTTTGCAGCCGGTCAAAGTCGAATCTATGACCTGATTCACAGCCATTACTGGTTGTCCGGTGAGCTGGGTGACCGCGCCCGGGAGCGGTGGAATCTGCCGCACCTCTTCATGTTTCACACCATTGCCATTGCCAAGAATAAAGCCTGCAGCGAGGAGAGGGAACCGCCGCTGCGGATCGATGCCGAGCAGCGACTGGGGCGTTCCTGCCAACGCCTGTTGACGGCGGCCGAAAGAGACCGGCACCTGCTCAAACGCTATTACGGCGTAGCGGATGGAAAGATCGGCGTGGTGCCCTGCGGTGTGAACCTGGATCTCTTCCAACCCTTGAACAAACCGGATGCCCGCCGCCGGATTGGCGTTGATTCTCATGCTCCGGTGCTGCTGTACGTCGGCCGGTTTGCACCGGTAAAGGGGCTCAAGGGTTTGTTGAATGCCATCGCTCGGCTGAAGGATCATCGCAATATGCAGCTGGTGCTGGTGGGCGGAGACGGTCTCGATACTCCGGCAACAAAGGGGTTGCGCAAGCTGGCTCAGGGGTTGGGAATCGCCGATCAGGTAGTGTTTGCCGGACCGGTGGCACAGGAGGATCTGCCGCCTTATTACAGTGCAGCGGATGCCCTGGTCCTCTCATCGTATTACGAGAGTTTCGGGTTGGTCGCACTGGAGTCACTGGCCTGCAATACACCGGTTGTAACCACCCGGGTCGGTGCCATGGAAAGTGTGATTCAAAATGGGGTAAACGGACAGCTGGTGGACAGCCCGACGGTCAGCTCGCTGGCGGCGGGGATTGACAGGGCCATCGGACGCTGGTGGAACAAACCGCCCCGGGCAGGTCAAATTCGAGAATCGGTGCAGCATTTCAACTGGTCGAACGTGGCCGATGCCATTGCCCGGCAATATACAGCGGTCCTCGACCGGCACCGATCCCGGCAAAATTGAGGAGGCCTATTGTGACAATTGCGACCGACGCCCTGGTGATTGCAGCGCATCCCGATGATGCTGAATTTGGCGTAGCCGGAACGGTGGCACGATGGACGCAAACAGGCCGGAAAGTAGCATACGTGGTATGCACCAGCGGTGACAAGGGGACTTCCGACCGCAGCCTCGCATCCGAGCAATTGGTAAAAATCAGGGAAAAGGAGCAGCTGGAGGCCGCCCGGCTTCTGGGGGTTGAGCGAGTCGAGTTTCTTCGATATCCCGATCAAAGCCTGGAGGACACGCCGGAATTTCGAAAAGAAATCGTTCGCCAGATCCGGATCTTCCGCCCCGAGATCGTTGCCACTTCCGATCCGTATCGACGCTATATCTGGCATCGGGACCACCGCATTGTCGGGCAGGTGGTTCTGGATGCTGTTTATCCATATGCCAGGGACCATTTGGCCTACCCGGACTTGCTCGACCAGGGACTGCAGCCGCACAAGGTAAAGGAAGTGTGGTTCTGGGGCGCTGACGACGTAAACCACCGGATCGATGTCACCGAGACGTTCGAACGCAAGTTGTCTGCCTTAAAATGCCATGCCAGCCAGGTCAGGGAGTTTACCAACCCGAACCTGGAAAGCTGGCTCCGCCGGCGGTGCAGGGAAATGGCCGGAGACGAGCCATTCCAGCTGGCAGAAGGGTTTCATCGGGTGGTGGTCCCCGGTTGACGGCAGCCTCTGGGTGGCATCCGCAAATGATCGATCACGCCAGCTCGTCGAACCGGCAGGTCAGGGTTACCCCTTCACCGTCGAAATAACTCTGGACTTTATAGGGGAGGGTTTTAAAAAGGTTTATCATCGCTTTGTTGCGGGGAGCGGTGTAGGCCGTCAGCCCGGCGATGCCGTTTTCCCGGGCGGCATCGGCCAGTTTGCGAAGAATCACCCGCGACAATCCTTTGCCCTGGTATTTCCGGTTCACCGAGAAGGCCACCTCGGCCATGTTGCTGTTGTACATCAGCATGCTTTCCCCAACGGCAATCACCCGCCCGAATCCAAACTCTCCCACCAGCGCAACCAGGGTAAGGTCCTTGACATAATCGATCTGAGATTTCGGCATGACATCCGAGCGTCCGAAGCTGGTCTTTTCGTGCATGAATCGCGAAAATACATCGTCTTTATCCAGCTGATAGTAATGCTCCTGGATCCGGCGCTCATCGACCGGTTTGGACGGTCTGATGGTGATCTGTTCGCCATCGATTTCCACGGCTTCCTCCAGCTTGACCGGATAGATGCCCCGGACCGCTTCTCCCATGCTGCGCTCCTGGCCGATCATTCCAGCCTGTTTGGCAGATTCGAAAAGCATCTCCCGAAAATCCGGATGGGCGATCTCGATCATGGCGACAACCCTCTCCTGAAGGCTCTTTCCGAAAAGATTCACTACCCCGTACTCGGTGGCCACGTATTGGACATCGCCTCTGGGAACCACCACTGCCCGGTCGTTTAGCACGGGTACGATGTTGCTCGATTTTCCGTCCGGGGAAGCGGAAAACAACATCAGGATTGACTTGCCACCCTGGGCGCGCTTGGCCCCCCGGACAAAATCAAGCACTCCGGACACACCGGCAAACAGCGTCTGAGCGGAGGCTTCTGCGGCGACCTGGCCGGTGAGATCGATTGCCGACGCCACGTTCATCGACACCATCCGGTTGTGTCGTGCAATGATGAATGGATCATTGACATAGTCCGACGGGTGAAAGTCCACCGCCGGATTGTCGTTGATGAACTCGTAAAGGTTCTCGCAGCCGATGGCTGCAGATGCAACCATTTTACCCCGGTTGAACCCCTTTTTCCGATTCGTGATCACCCCTTTGGCAAACAGATGCATCGCATCGTCGGTGAGATACTGGGAGTGAATACCCAGGTCATTTTTTTCGGATAAGGCCCTGACTGTGGCATGTGAGGCGGCATCGAGACCGATCTGAAGGGTTGACCCGTCTTCAATCAATCGGGCGATGTGCTGCCCGATCTGCTCGGCTTCTGCAGAATATTTTTGTGCACCGATGCAGACCAGATCCTCTTCGTGCTCGACGATGGCATCCACCTCGTTGACGTGAATGAAGCTTTGCCCCAACACCCGCGGCATTTTCGGGTTCACCTGGGCGACGACCCAATCGGCCGATTGGGCGGCCGCCAGGGTAACGTCGACGGAAATTCCCAGGCTCATCCAGCCGAAGTCGTCCGGCGGAGACACCTGCAAGAGAGCCACATGGATCGGCAGCTTTTTGGTGGTAAACACACCGGGTACCTCCGACATGTTCATCGGTGTGATAAAACGCATGTTTCGGGCCATGGTTTCAGTGCCAACCGATCCCAAGTAAATGCTTCGGATATACATGTTGAAGTCTCTGGTCTTGTTGGCGATGGCGGTCAGAGACGTGGTTTCCTGGCTCATCATCCGGATGATTTCAAGCCCTGTAAGGCGACCAGCGATTTTGGACAATGATCGAACCAGTTCCTGGGGTTCACCGCAGGCTGAGCCGATAAAGACCCGCTGGCCCGGCCGGATGGTCCCGACCGCCTTATCGGCACTGCATTTTTTTTCAACGTAACTGTCAGCCCAATAGATGGATGTTGTCATACCCCGCCTCTCCTTTTCCCCGCAGGGGGAATCTGTCGGTGGCTTGCCGCCGCACCGGCTTCCTGCAACCGTCTCTGTTTAGTTGCATGATATTTGTGTGAGATGAAAAATGAATCCAGGTGCTGATATCTTTGCCAAGAACTGCGCGGCTGTCAACAGTGCATCGAAATGCCGCCGGTTTGGTGGATCCATGGTTCGGATGCATCGGAGACGTATCCGCTGGCGAAAGATTTTCTTGTTCACAACCGGGCATTTGGTTATTATACGCATGAAACCCCTCGCGGGGTCGGAAAATTAGAGGAGGCCGAAAATGACTCTGGTGGATCGATCACCGACGGATCGGCGTTCCGGGAAAGACCGTCGGAAAAAAGTGCGCATCCAGCGGCTGCTGCACAAAGAAGACACGTTGGACTCCGAGCGTCGCTTCAGCGGCGAGCGTCGATCACCGGTTGAGAGAAGAGACGGATGGGTCAGGATCGGCAGATGGGTCGGTGTCTGTCTGGAGAAGCTGAAAATCGCCAAATACCTCCGGTAACCCGGCCCATCGTTGTCGCCGCTTACTTGTTACCTGGTTCCTCTTTTACGGATCTTCCTATTGCGTGGGGGCTTATCGAGTGGCAGCCGAAACCGCGGCAGTGCATCGATTAAATCTGTATTCACGCGGTTGTCTCCTGGAAGCAGACAAAAAGCGCAAGCCCCGCCAAAACCGTCGCGACTCCCGCCAAAGCGATGCCCCCGGGAAGCGCCGAGCCGAGGAAGATGATCTCCCCGATCATCGCAAATATCACTTCACTGGATTGCGTCGAATCGACCGCTGCCAGTTCGCTGGCCCGTCTGGATTGGCTGCGAGCATAAAGAAACAGGCTGGTGGCGCAAATGCCGGAGAAGAAGGCCACCAGGGCCGTGTTGATGAGCTGTCCGCCTGATGGCGGCGGCGGTGCGTTGATGGCCAGCAGAAGCAGCCAAAAGGGTACCGAGCCGAGAGAAAGCAACAGCACTTTGTGAAAGGGGTTTTCCAGAAACGGACTCTGAATGTCCGGCAGCCGCCGGTTGCCCTTTCCCGCCTCCCACACCAACTGGTTGCCGATGGGATAGCAGAATGCAGCCACCAGAACCGGAATGCCACCCATCAGAAGCCCTTTCGTGTCAGCCGCACCGGCCTGGCTCAGGTTGACACACAAAACACCGGCAAAGACAATAGCGGAAAAAAGCCAGGTTTTGGCAGGAAAAGACTTGCCGAAACAGATCAGCACGATCAGTGTCGCGATGATTGTAAATTGCCACGTTGTGGCGACCACCCATCCTGGTGCATGGTCTGCACTGAAACAGAGCAGGGAGTAAAATCCGCCGAAGCCGATGCTTCCTGCAATGACCCAGAATCTCCAGTGCCTGAGAAAATACCGCAGTAAATGACCGGCGCCGCCGAGTCCCCGGGAAAAGGTCAGATAACCCAACAGGAAAACGATCATATAGGCGTAGCGCAGGGATGCAGACCATACCCAGTGACCGCCCTCCAGACTCATCAGCCGGTTTAAAATGAACGTTGAGCTGAAAAACAGACCTGACAGGAACCCGATCGCAATCAATTTCACCATAGGAAGTCATCTGTTACCAGCCATGGGGTTCAAATGCAATGACTGCCCGGCTGCGCCCTGCGCCCGGAAGCAAAAACGAACCTGGTCCCGGAAAGCCAATTACGATCGCTTCCACCGGCGACCGGGTTTGATTTGGCCCTGATGGACCTGCTACGAGCTTTCGGTGGAATGAATTCCGCTTTTGCGGCTCTGCTGAGAGTATGCCCGATGGTATTGAAGGACTTTCTTGATGTAGGTGCGGGTGGCCTCAAATGGAGGGATCCCCTTGTACTGGTTTACCTTGCCGCTGCCGGCGTTGTAAGCCGCAAGGGCCAGCTTCACATTGCCGTTGTACCGATTCAGCAGCTTCTTAAAGTATGCAGTGCCTGCGTGGATGTTTTGCTGGGGGTTGAAGATGTTTTCCACGCCCATTTCCCGGGCAGTGATCGGCATCAGTTGCATCAGGCCCCCGGCACCCCGGTTGGAAACCGCCCGGACATTGTAACTCGACTCGGCTAAAATGATGGCCTTGACCATCGCCGGATCAACCCCGTAGCGGTAAGCCGCTTCGAAAATGATGGGATAAAAGAGGGTTTCGCCATGGGCTGAGGCCTCATCGGCTGCGGCTTCGATCCTCCGCAGCATCACATCGTATTCCGTATCAATCACAGCCATCGCGGCCTTGCGTAATTGATCTTCATCGAACTGCAACCGGATCAGATGGTGCACGGGGTCGAAATACAACAATTCATCCGGCACCAGAGTCGGGATGGTAGACGCCTGCAGACCCGAATTTGATCGATCGAACGGTTGTGTGGTCGCCGCATAGTCAATCGGACTCAATACCAGAGTCAAGAGCAGGGCGCCGCCGATGCACCAGAGAAAAAGTACCCGGGTGCTCTTGTTGAATCGTCTTTTTGTTTTCATCTTCATCCGTATCGTCAGAATCCACATGGCAGTTTGTTGCTACCCATGAAACATAGCAAAAACCGTGCAAGGATGTGCTTTATTTATATTTGTTGTAAATTCAATATATTAAATTTGCGCTTGCGAGCAGCGGTCCGCAGGTTGTGAAAATCACGTAATACTTTTTCGCAAAGAAGTACCCAAGGCATTGCACCAAACGAAACAGGCAACCGCCCGGACGCCGTACAACCGGTTGAAAGCATCCTGCCGGCTTCGAATCAGGCGGGACAACTGCGGGCGGGCACCTGACGTGAGGCTGGATTTTGCTGGATTTTCAAGCAGTTGGTTTGATGCACTGCGAAGATCTGCGGGGGCACTTCCCAAAAAGCTAGATTAATTTAGTGCGGAGATGCGGAAAGTCAACCGGAAAGGGTGGTTTTTCCCAGGATTTGAGCCGGCCGGCGACTTCGGCCTGGCAGTGGAGACCGGCTGCCGGCAGGGGAACGGGAGTTGATTACTCGGAAGCTTCTTTGCGGGTGCTGCGGCGAAAATCGACCGCAAACCCGCGATCATTGCTGCGCACAATGCGGCCGGTAATGGTGATCGGTTTTTTCCCCTTGGCGACGGAAAAACTCAAGGTAATCAGCTCGCCGACAGCGGGAGGACTGTGGGTTTCGATGAATACGCCGGCAGCACTGATGTCCTGGATGAAATCTCGATGAATGCGGTTGTCGATCTCATAATCCACAGCGATCTTACGACTTCTGCGGTAATCCGATCTGCCGCCGCGATAGTCCCTGGTGTCGAGTTCTCGCAGCAGATCGAGCTGCTGGTCGATGGTCATCTCGCAAATGAGGTCGATGAGCCTTGCCGTGATTCGAGTTTCGTCCTCGAACTCGTGTTCTATTTCACTCAACACCGGTTCCTCTTTTTTTGTGATTCTTGTGTTGCTGCGGTTCGATGAAGCCGTGTCCCGATCAAATGGCAAATCCATTATAACACCCTGAAATCATACGGTCAACATGGCTGGAGCCTTTTGCCCGGAGGCCAAAAGGTGGTGCGGGGCGGTCGGGCCGGCGCTTTGCGCAACCGGGGCGGTGCGCTGAAGCAGGGGCGTTACTGGCAGGCAGGGGCATTTTGTAAAATCTGGACGATTCGTTTCAGCTGTTTTTCCTCGGCAATTTGCAGGGCGGTTTTACCGGAGGCGTCCGCAGTCTCCAGGTCGGCACAATCCGACGCCAGTACGCGCACAACCCCTTCGTGCCCCCCCCGGACAGCGATCAGTAAAGGGGTATTTCCTTCCTGGTCCGGGAAGCGGGTGAGTGCCCCTGCCGCGATGAGCTGCTTGACGATCCGCACGTGACCTTCGGATGCGGCAAACAGCAGGGCGGTTCGGCCCAGGTAATCCTTGGCGTCGACAAGGGCATTTTGTTTCAGCAGTACCCGGACCACCTCGAAATGGGCGTTGCCTGCGGCGAACATCAGGGCTGTGGAGCCATTGCGGCTGACAGCGTTTACATCGGCTTTTTGACGGATCAGGATGCGGACGATTTCCAGATGGCCGAACTGAGCGGCAAGCATCAGTGCCTCCCATCCGGCATCCTCCTTGACGGCAACATCGGCTCCCCGCGAAATCAGCAGTTTTACGATTTCGGTGTGACCGTTATAGGAGGCCTGCATCAATGCAGTCCACCCCGACTCGTTGCGGGCATTCGGATCGACTCCCGCCTCCAACGATTTTCTGACATCTTCGATTAGACCGATTTCAGCTGCCGTGACCATCTCTTCGGCCCGGTTGTCGGCAGCCTGTACCGGCGTCATCGCTCCGGCGCTCGAAACCAGCACTGTGGCATAGCATAGCCAGAGCGCTGTCTTCTGCAGGTGTTTCATTTACCTGTTTCCTTTGTCGACGGCTTGCTTTTTTGCGATCCAAGGTGCTCGCTTCCGATTATGTAACGGGGCTGAGCGGGTCTGCTTGCTGAGTGGTTGCCCAATATAGCAAAATCGCCGTCAAACCTCAAATCGCGCTTCCCTACCGCCGGTTACGCAGGGATCTTCAGCCGTCGTTTGACGGCGTAATATGCAGCCGCCAGGGCAAGAATCAGGGCAGCGATTCCCACCAGGGTCAGGTTTCCGTATTTTTCCATGTCGATAATAATTACTTTGCGCGCGATGGCGATCAAGGCCACTTCCAGGACGATCTCCACATGAACCACATTGTCGATCAGGTAGGCCTTGATCGTTTCCAGCAGTTCCAGACCGATGAGCACCAGCAGAAAGAATCCGAAAATCTCCAGCAGCTCTTCGATCGACATCAAAACGATCGGCGGTGTAATGATATCTTTGATGATGATCCAGCCCAGATCGATGGTTGCCAGCGCGACGACCACCATCATCATGCCGGTCAACGCCAGCACTATGAACCGTTCGAATTTTTTCAAGATTTCGGTCATCGTTCTGTAGTCCTTTTATCGCTATCCCGCCGGTTAGGCAGCCGATGGCCCCCTCGCGCCTGATTTTCGGTCAAGTAGGCCGAAACTTCTTGGCCAAGGGTTGCTGACCCCATGATCCACCCTTATGGCCTCCATTGTCAATCCGGTGCGTTCATGTCCGGTATGGCGCACTCCTGGCCGAATGTCTTACAGGCATCGGGTGGGTAGGCATCCTTGAACTCATCGGCAACGGTGTATTTCCACAGCGGCACGCCCACCAGATAGGCGATGCGACCGATCCGGTGGGAGCTTACCGGGGCGGTGAGAAAAATGAAACCGATGGTGGCCACGGCCCGGGCCGCCACCCCGAAATCGGCGAAATAAATCGCCAGGGCCAGCAGCAGGGCGCCGATACCGATGGTGCCGGCCTTGGTGCTGCAGGACATGCGCAGAAACAGATCCGGCATCCGCACCAGCCCGAGGCCGGCTACGAACATGAAAAAAGCGCCGATAACCATCAGCAGGCAGATCAGGATTTCGATCATGGCTCGCCCCTCCAGCGTTCGATGTAAAATGCAAAGGCAATAACGCTTAAAAAGGAAATAATGGCCCAGACGCTGGCGACATCGAGCAGCACCGGCACACCGGAGGAAACCGCATAGGCAACAATGATGCCGGCCGAGCTGGTCGATACCAGTTCGAAGGCCATAATCCGATCCGGCAGGGTCGGACCGATGACCAGCCGGATAAAGCCCAGGGTGAATGCCCCGCAAAGCAGCGGGAAGACGATATACTGAATGGTAGCTTGCAGCATTACGAAAACACCTCGATTACACGCCGTTCAAGATGATCCTTGATTTCCTGCCGGAATGCATCCACATCGTCAACATACATGGCATGCACGTAAAGCGTCTTGCGGTCCGGGGAAACATCCAGGCTCAGGGTGCCCGGCGTGAGGGTGATGAAGTTTGCCAGAATCGATATCTGCAGATCGCTCTCGGCATCCAGCGGAATGGCGATGATCGCCGGCCGCATGTGATGTTTTGGGGTAAGGACCTCCCAGGCGACACGCAGGTTGGCTTTTATCAACTCCCGGATAAAGAAAGCTTGAAAACGGAGAAATTGCCACAGCCGTCCAAGGTAAACGACAAAGGCAACATCAGACCGCGAGCCGATCAGCCAGATGGCAATCGAGCTGAGCACGAATCCCACTGCGAAATTGCGCAGCGTGAAGGTGCCGGTCAACGACATCCAGATCAGCGGCAAAACAATCGTGCCCATATAGGTGTTGATCTGTCTCATGGTCGACTCTCCAGGACCGCCTGAATATACGGGGCGGGATCCATGAGCTGATCGGCCGCCCGGACCGCCAGGGCCATGAAAGGCTCGGTCATCAGCCCGATGGTCAGGGTCAATCCGGCCAGCAGGAACATGGGCCCATACAGGACCGCTTTGGTGAACAGATTCGGTGCGGATGGCGGCGCCACAGTCGAGGTGCTTGAATCGGGTGGCTCCCCCCAGAACGCACCGGCCCAGATCTTTGCCATGGAAAACAGGGTCAGCAGGCTGACCACCAGAGCTGTTGCGGCGATTGGATACGATTCGATCTGCAGGCTGTTGAGCACCAGGATATACTTGGCCCAGAAACCCGACAGCGGGGGGATGCCGGCCAGTGAAAAGGCGGATATAACAAACACGACGGTCAGCGCCGGGGCTTTGAGTGAAAGTCCGCCGAGCTTTTCCAGATCGAAAGACCCCTGCAGCCGGTGGGCCACACCGCTGACCAGAAACAGGTTGGTTTTCACGATAATGTGGTGAATGATGTAGAATATCGAACCGGCCAGGGCCAACGGGGTAAACAGGCCCAACCCCATGACCATGTACCCCACCTGGCTGATGATGTGAAAGGAGAGAATCCGACGGAACTCGTTGTGAGACATGGCCCCCAGCACGCCGGTAAGCATGGTCACGCCGGCCATCGCCAGAATGAGGTTGTGCGTGTAGCCGGGATTCTGGATGAACAAAAGGGTAAAAACTCGAAGCAGGGTGTAAACACCCACTTTGGTCAGCAGTCCGGCAAATATGGCCGAAACCGGCACCGGCGGCGTGTGATACGATGCCGGCAACCAGAAAAACAGGGGGAAAATGGCCGACTTGATTCCGAAGGCCACCAGAAACAGCATGGACAGGGTGGTGGCCACTCCGGGATACTTCGTGGCCTTTGCCAGTTGCGCCAGATCGGCCATATTCAGGGTCCCGGCCATGCCATAAAGGATTCCCAGAGCGGTCAGAAAAAAAGCGGAGGAGATCAGGTTCAGTGTCACGTACTTGATGGCCCCCTCCAGCTGTGCCTTCTCGCCGCCCAGCGCCAGCAAAACGAAGCTGGACATGAGCATTACTTCGAACCATACATAAAGGTTGAACAGATCACCGGTCAAAAACACACCGCTCACACCCATCAGCAGCAGGTGGAAAAACGGATAATACCCATAGGCCTCCCGACGCCGATCGATGCTGCCCAGAGAGTAGACCATCACGGTAAAACCCATCAAGGACCCTAGCACGGTCATGATGGCGCTCAGCAGGTCCGCTGCCAGGGTGATGCCGAAAGGTGCCGGCCAGTTGCCCAACTGGGTGGCGATGATGCCTTGGCGCCAGACGGTCGCCAGCAGGATCAGGGCGGTAGTCAGCAGGCCGGCAGCTCCGATAACGCCGATGATTCGCTGGATCGTCCGCGATCGCCAGGCCATCAGGCATGCGATTGCAGTCGCCAGCGGTATCAGTATGGGCAGAACCAGCAGGGTGTTCATGTGTCGGTGGCCTTCAATTCGTTCAGGTCTCTGGCGGTCAACGACTTAAAGGTGCGGTTGAACAGCACCAGGGCAAACGCCAGCACGCCGAAGGAGATCACGATTGCCGTAAGAATCAATGCCTGGGGCAGCGGGTCGGCGGAGGAACCCGCCATGGTTTCCGCTCCGGTCGCAATGATCGGTGGAATGCCCCGTGTCAGGCCGGCGGCGTCAAAGATCAACAGGTTGATGGCATTGGACAGAAACACCAACCCGATGATCAACTTGACCGGAGTGCGGCTCATCATCAGAAAAATCCCCGCGCCGAACAGAACGCCCACCAGAACCGCTATCAACGTGTTCATTCTACTCTCCTTCCGCCAAGGCCAGGATGATGGTCAGGGTCGCACCGATCACAACCAGGTAGACCCCGATGTCGAAGGTGACCGGGGTGCCGATGTGCAGCCCTTCACCCTTTCCCAGGGGGAGTGTAATCCATTGGCCGGTCAAAAAGGGTTTGCCGGTGAGCAAACCGACGACACCGCTTCCCATCGCGATCAACAAACCGGTGGCGGTGATCATCAGCGGGTTTACCCGCAGCAGTTTTCTGGTTTCCTGCACGCCGAACGCGAAATTATGTAAAATGAAGGTTCCGGCGGCCACTAGGCCGCCAATGAATCCGCCCCCGGGCAGATTGTGCCCGCGAAACAGCAGAAACGCCGACAACAGCAGCAGCATCGGCATCAGGTAACGGGTGGCGGTTGTCAAAATGACGGGTTGCATCGCAGCCATCTCTCCATTTGTTCTCGGGTGCATCTTACCTTTTCGAATCAATTATCCGTTGACTCCTGCTCCAGCTCTGAAGTTGCAGACTGTTTTTTCTCTCCCTTGATACCGGCGTGCGGCCGCAATTTGAGCAGGGCATAGACGCCGATTCCGGCCAGTGACAGCACCGTGATTTCTCCCAGGGTGTCCATGCCGCGAAAGTCGACAATGATCACATTCACCACGTTTCGCCCGTGGGCCAGCAGCAGACTGTTAGTGGCAAAATATTCCGACAGCCGCGATCCCTCCCGGACGCCGTGTGCCACCAGGACCAGGCAGGTCATCAGCACGCCGCTGGCCGTGGCCACAACCCCGTTGAACAGACGGCTGCCCCTGCCGGAAATGCTTCTATAGCGGGGGAGGCGATAGATCACCAGGACAAACAAGATCACTGTCATGGTTTCGATGATAAACTGCGTCATGGCGAGGTCCGGAGCGCCGAAATCGACAAAAATCAGGGCAATCCCGTAGCCGATCACCCCCATTGCAACAATGGCGCTCAGGCGGGACTTTGCGCGGACAGCCACCAGCGCAGCCAGAATCATCAGTATAACGATGAACAGCTCGTATGCCCGGACATCGAGATCGGTTGACGGTATGAGAAATCCCTTGAGTCGGATCATGGTGACAGCGGTCAGGATGACGGTGGTGAGCACGATGGTCAGCACGTAATGGTGCAAATGTCCGCTCTGCAGCAAGCGGGTCTGCCAGTGCGCCAGAGCTTTGAGGGCCTCCAGCCCGACAGCATACCAGCGATCCGGTCCCGCCGAACCGAGCCAGCGCCACCTGTCTACCAGGCTTTCCTTTGAGATATACGCAACGTACAAAGCGCAGCCAAACGCAACGGTAACCAGGCTCAAAACGAGCATGGGAGTAATGCCGTGCCAGAGGGACAGATGAACTTCGACATGCTTTGCGGCCACGGCCGTGGCCGCGGACGAAACCAGCGTGCCGGACAAAAGCCCCGGGAGCAAGCCCAAGGCCAGGCCGGCTGCAGCCGGGACTACCGGGCCCAGCCACAGATCAATGGATACCCGATGGCCGCTGTCTGAATCGGTTTCAGCTGTCGAACGCCTGAAAAAAGGTCGCAGCAGCAGCACACCGGTGGCTGCCAGCAGCAACGCATTGGCCAGCAGGGCGGCAGCGGCGGCCAGCTGGCCCGGTCCGGGCGCTGACAGCACCGATTCGTAGATCAGCTCCTTGCCGATGAATCCGACCAGCGGCGGGAGGCCCGCCATGGACATGCCGGCCAGAACGGCGGCGATGGTGATCAGGGGCAACCGGCGATACAGCCCCCGCAGTTCCCTCACGTTGCGACTTCCGGTTTCGTGATCGACCACTCCGGCCGATAAAAACAATGAGCCTTTGTACAGGGCATGGGCGATCAAAAAGACCACGGCCGCCTGCAGGGCCAGCGGTGTTCCGATGCCTGTCAGAAACACCAGCATCCCCAGCCCGTTGACCGTGGTGTAGGCCAGCAATTTCTTCATGTCGGTCTGTACGATCGCCAGCCAGGCGCCGGTAATCATGGTGACACCGCCGAAAAGGGCCAGCGAGGTATGCCAGGCAGCGGACCCGGCAAATACCGGGCTGAGACGCAGGACCAGGTAAACGCCGGCTTTAACCATGGTGGCCGAATGCAGGTAGGCACTGACGGGTGCCGGACCTTCCATCGCCGAGGGCAGCCAGAAATGAAATGGAACCTGAGCCGACTTGGTGAAGGCACCGGCCAGCACCAGAATCAGCATGGGAACAAACAGAGGATGAGAGCGGATGATGTCTTCCTGGCCCAGCAGTTGATAGATCTCCTGGCTCCCACCGGCCAATCCGAGCATGATCAGACCGGCCAAAAGCGCCAGGCCGCCAATGCCGGTAACCAGCAGGGCCTGCAGGGCGGCCGAGCGGGCCGATTCCCGGTGATGGTCGAAGCCGATGAGAAAATAGGAGCTGAGGCTGGTGAGCTCCCAGAAGATAAACAGGCTGATGACGTTGCTGGCCAGCACGAGACCGAGCATCGAAGCCATGAATCCCAGCATATAGGTATAAAAGCGTCCCAGATTCGGATGCCCGTGCAAATAGCCGCCGGAGTAAAAAATGATCAGGGTGCCGAGACCGGTGATCAGCAGTGCGAACACCAAACTGAGACCATCCAGGTAGAAGGAGAAAGCGGCACCGACCTGCGGTGCCCAGGACACGGATTCGACAATCTCCACACCGCCGGAGATCTCAGAAATGCAGCTGAAGAAAAATACGAAAAGGGACAGCGGCAGCAAAGCGAAGATACCCCCGCTCCACGCCGGCTTGAAACGGTGAATGGCCGGGGCGAACAGAGCCAGAGCGAATCCGGAGATAACGGCGGTTGAGATCATTGCTGCATCCGGGGGTCTGTAAAGGTCACTATTCTCATTTGTGTCGCTGGGGTCGGCTTCGAGCTTCCGGTGGCGGTGATGACCTGCAGCAGCGTCGGATCCATAATTTAGGGCGTCTGGGACAGATCAGCAGACCGGCGCAACGAAAGTGCAAACTAAGATATAGGGGATGACAATCAGTGTCAATAAGACGGCACCCATAAACAGCCTTTTTCCTGTCCGGGTGCCGTTGCGGCCGGATGCAGCGCCGGTTTCCGGTTCCAGTGCTCGCTGCGGGGCGCCCGCTGCAAACCTCCGCACGCCGGCGCCAGGGGTATCTATCGCCCCGGGCGGGCTTGCGCGACCCGATCCGATACCGCAGGCAGCATTTCATATCGCCGCCGCACAGGAGATCTTGCCTTGAAATCTTCTGGAACCGGTAATATGCTATGGGCGTTTTACACCTGCCGCATGAAAGGGGCAAACGATGGAAGAAATCATCCGTCTTACCGGCGACCTGATTCGTTTCAAAACCACCCACGCCAACCCCGATGAGATCCATCGCTGTGCCGATTTCATTCAGACCTATCTTGGCGATAACGGAATCACATACCGCCGCCTGAATCGCAGCAACACCCCTTCGATCATCGTTGCCCCCGAGCATCGCAGCATCCCGGTATTGCTGATGAGCCATATCGATGTGGTGGAAGGACCCGACGAGCTTTTCGAACCCCGCTTGGAGGCAGGCAATCTGTATGGCCGCGGCAGTATTGACGATAAATATGCGGTGGCGCTTTCTCTGGTTTTGTTGAAGGAGCACCTGCTCAGGATCCGACAACAGGGCGGTGACCAGGAGGATCTGCCCTTCGGGATCCTGATTACCGGTGACGAGGAGATCGGCGGGGCAAACGGCGCCCGCCATGCGCTTTCGCGAATCAAAACCGAATTCTGCATCGCCTTGGACGGCGGGAGTCTGGAAAAGATCGTGGTGAAAGAAAAAGGGATCCTGCACCTGAAACTGATTGCCCGGGGCAAATCTGCCCACGGGGCCCGTCCGTGGTTGGGTGAAAACGCCATCGAAAACCTGATTGCCGACTATCACGTCTTGCGGTCGTTTTTCGAAGAGTCCGCTCCCGACCACTGGCACCGGAGTTTGAACTTCAGCCGTATTCAGGCAGGCAAATCCATCAACCAGGTGCCGGACCTGGCAGAGGCGGTGTTTGACATCCGCTACACGGAAAACGACGACGTGGACCAGCTGGTAGAGCAAATTCGAGCCGGCATCCGCGGAGAGCTGCAGGTGGAAAAGAAAGAGCCGCTGTTTCAAAGCGGCGAATCTCCCTACCTGGACAAGCTGCTGGCATTGCAGCCCGATGCTGTGACCGGATACGAGCATGGGGCCAGCGATGCACGGTTTCTGTCTCAGTACGGCATGCACGGGGTTGTGTGGGGAGCGGAAGGAGAAATGAGCCAGCACACTTCCGACGAACACCTGGTGGTCGAAAGCGCAATCAGACTCTACGACGTGCTGGACAAGTTCATGCGCGCAGTAGCAGAGCATCCGTCCGGCTAGTCAGGGAACCGATCCGCGAATCCGCAGCCCGATGCACGGCACTCTGTGGCGGCATTAATCTTTTGACATGCCCAGACGACTCTGATAACGGGGTACATGCGACGGTAAAATACACTGCCAACTTCAAATGACTCACATCTCATTCCTGCATTCAACCCAAAACAAAAAGGAGGACAGATGATGAAAAGATTCGTGATCTTTTTGACCGTACTTTCCCTTGCACTGGCAGGTACGGCCCTGGCTGCAACGCCCAAGTCCGGTGGGACCCTGGTCTTTGGCCGGGGTGGCGACAGTGTGGGTTTGGACCCGGCCTACGAGACGGATGGCAATTCCTTCATGATCTGCGACAATATATACGAAGCGCTGGTTGCCTACAAAGACGAATCCACGGCCCTGGAGCCCGGATTGGCCGAATCGTGGAAGATTTCTCCGGATGGCAAGCAGTATACGTTTTATCTTCGCAAAGGGGTGAAGTTCCATGACGGCACGCCGTTTAATGCCGATGCGGTGGTATTTTCCATCGGCCGCATGATGAAGGACCGCAAGGTCAGTTTTTTCGGCAAGGGATGGGACATCCCGGCCCAGGAGCGTCCGCCGGAATACTGGGTGTCGATGGAGATGGATGACATCGTCGACTCCATCGAAGCGGTGGACGAATACACCGTGGTCTTTAAACTCAAACAGGTACAGGCGCCGTTTATGGCCAATATGGGCATGGATTTCGCCGATATCATCAGTCCCACTGCCTTCACGAAAAATCCCAAGGAGTTCTTGCGCAACCCGGTGGGAACCGGTCCGTTTAAGTTCGTCGCCTGGATCAAGGATGACCGGATCGTGCTGACCAAAAACACCGAGTACTGGGACAAAACCGGGGGGCCCTATCTGGATCGGATCGTATTTCGCAGCATACCGGAAAACTCGGTGCGATTTTTGGAACTGAAGACCGGCAACATCCACATTTGCCAGTTTCCCAACCCGGCCGACATCGCACTGGCGCGCAAAGACAAAAACCTGTGGCTGCCGACGCAACCGGGCATGAACATCGGCTACCTTTCCTTCAACCACACCAAGGAGCCCTGGAAAAGCAACGTCAAGATGCGCAAAGCGATCGCCCATGCCATCAATCGCCCGGCGATAGTGGACAACATCTATCAGGGTATGGGCCAGGTGGCCAAAAATCCCATCCCGCCCACCATGTGGGGATACAATACCAGTGTTCCGGGCTTTAAATTCGATCCCGCCCTTTCCAAAAAGCTGATGGCCGAAGCCGGCTATCCGGGCGGCCAGGGCCTGGGCGAAATTACCCTCTGGTCGATGCCGGTGCCTCGGCCCTACAACCCCGAAGGTGTCAAGATCGGCGAAGCGATGGCCGCCGATCTGGCCAAGGTCGGCATCACCGCCAAGGTCGTCACGTTCGAGTGGGGGACCTACCTGAAACGCCAGCGGGAGCAACCCGCGGAAATGGACCTGTTCCAGCTCGGCTGGACCGGTGACAACGGCGACCCGGACAACTTTCTGGCGGTGCTGTTTGACGGATTGGCCTCTTCATCCATTCGCACCCAGTGGCACAATCAGCGATACCACGAGCTGATGGTCAAGGGACGAGAGACGATCGATCAGAACCAGCGCGCGAAGATCTACCAAGAGGCGCTGCAACTGATCTACGACGAGTGCCCGGTCATCTCCATAGCGCACTCCACGGTCATCTGGCCCGCCCTTAATAGTGTGGTTAATTTCAAACTGCACCCGACCGGATCGGTCCGGATGAAGAACGTCTGGCTCAAGTAGCACCGGATATTAACGGGGAAGAACGAAAGTTCTTTCCCTTTTAGCTATCCGCAGCGATGTTCTGTTGCTGCGGATAGCTAAAATACACAAGCGTGCTTTGGGGACCGCCCCATCGAGTGTTACCATTTGCGGCATAATAAGCGTGACCAGAAAAGCTGACTAAGCGAAACCGGCAGCACGAACAGCGGTTGCCGGCACTGACCGAATTCAACGGCCAAGCATCCCATCTCGCCTATGCTCGCCTACATTCTTCGCCGCATCATGATCATGATACCGACGCTGCTCGGGGTGTCGATCATCGTCTTCATGATGCTGCACATCACTCCCGGAGATCCGGCCGAAATGCTCCTGGGGGAGCGGGCCACGGAGCAAGCCCTCAACGATCTTCGGGAGCACCTGGGACTCAACAAGCCGCTGCACGTCCAGTACGGTTTGTTTCTCAAGCGGCTGCTGCAGGGCGACCTGGGCGAAACCATCTGGACGCGCCAGAAGGTCTGGATCGAGGTCAAGCATCGATTCCCCGCTACCATAGAGCTGTCCGTGTTCGCCCTCGGCATCAGCTGTTTTCTGGGGACGATCTTCGGGATCATCTCCGCCACCCGCCAGTATTCCATATTCGACTACCTCAGCATGGTCGGCGCCCTGGCCGGGGTGAGCATGCCGATCTTCTGGCTGGGCCTGGTATTCATGCTGATCTTTTCCTTGAACCTCGGCTGGCTGCCCCTGTCCGGCAGACTCAGCATCCATATCGATCTGGAGGTGATCACCAATTTTTACATTCTGGATTCGATTCTGACCCGCAACTGGGCCGCACTCCGGGATTCTATCTGGCACATCATCATGCCGGCGGTGACATTGAGCACCATCCCCACGGCCATCGTCGCCCGGATGACCCGCTCGGCCATGCTGGAGGTCCTTCGCCAGGACTACATCAAAACCGCAAAGGCCAAAGGCCTGTCAAAATTCAAGGTGACCTTCAAACACGCCCTGCGCAATGCCCTGATCCCGGTGGTGACCACCATTGGGCTGCAGTTCGGCGTGCTGCTGGGAGGCGCCATTCTCACGGAAACGATATTTGCCTGGCCCGGGGTGGGCAAGTGGATGTACGACGCCGTGATGCAGCGCGACTACATGGTGATCCAGGGCGGCGTGTTGTTTATCGCTTCGCTGTTCGTGGTGATCAACTTGTGTGTGGACGTGCTCTACGCGGTCATCAATCCGAGAATTTCGGTATCGTGAAGTGATCGATTGGTAGAAATATGGCAGAAGCACTGACCATAAACCGGTCGGGGGAAATCCGACACCCCATGGTGGAGCAGCTGAGCCAGCTGTGGCGCAACAAGACCGCCGTGGCCGGCCTGATCGTTATCACCATGTTCGTGCTGATGGCGATTTTCGCCCCGCTGCTGGCTCCTCACGATCCGCTGGAGACCTCCCTGTACGATCAGCTCAAACCGCCGGTCTGGCACGAGGGGGGAAGCACCAAGAACATCCTGGGTACCGACGATCTGGGAAGAGACACCCTTTCTCGAATCATTTACGGCGCCAGGGTTTCTCTCGTTGTGGCCGTGGTGAGCGTCGGGCTCGCCTTTACCCTTGGCACCCTGCTGGGGTGTCTGTCCGGATACTACAAAGGCCCTGTGGATAGTGCCATCATGCGGGTCATGGACATGATTCTGGCTTTTCCTTACCTGCTGCTGGCCATCGTTGTGGTGGCGTACCTGGGGCCGAGCCTGCAGAACGCCATGATGGCCATCGGGATTACCTATGTTCCTCGATTTGCGCGCATCGTCCGCGGCAGCGTGCTGGAGGAGGGTCAAAAGGATTATGTGATGGCGGCCCGGTCCATTGGCGCTGGTGACTTGCGGATCATGTTTATCACCATTCTGCCCAACTGCATGGGGCCGCTGATCGTTCAGACAACCCTGAGCATGGCATCGGCGATTCTGGATGCAGCGGCACTCAGTTTCCTGGGGCTGGGGGCCCAGCCCCCGACACCCGAGTGGGGCGCCATGATCGCCCGCAGCCGCGGCCTGATTCTCAGGGCCTCCTGGGTGATGACATTTCCGGGTATTGCCATTTTGCTGGCGGTTCTGGGATTCAACCTGCTGGGTGACGGGCTGCGCGATGCACTTGACCCGAGGCTTCGCGATTAGGCGCCGAAACTGGCGGTTGGCAAAAAACCGGCCGGGTTTGGCGGCACCCCGGGAATGCGAACGATGAGCGCTTGGGAAAAGTTCCCGTTTTTATCTAAGGGCCTGGTCCGGTAGCCAGATTACCGATATCGGCTGTCAGGAAGTTATGGACAACCAAAAACTGCTCGATATACAGAACCTGAAAACGCACTTTTTTGTCCGCGGCCAGGTGGCCAAGGCAGTGGACGATGTGAGCCTGTTGATCGAAGCCGGTCAGACCCTGGGGCTGGTGGGAGAATCCGGCTGCGGAAAAAGTGTGACCGCACACTCTATCATCCAGTTAATCCCTGACCCGCCGGGCAAGATTGTCGGGGGCAAAATCTGGTTCGAAGGTGAAAACCTGCTGGCATTTTCCGAAGCGCGGATGCGCAAAATTCGCGGCAACCGGATCTCCATGATTTTTCAGGAGCCGATGACATCCTTGAACCCGGTTTTTTCCGTCGGCGACCAGGTTGCAGAAGTCATCCGCCTGCATCAGAAACTGTCCCGACGGGAAACCCGGGATCGCGTTATCGAAGCATTCCGGCTGGTGGGTATTCCGGAAGCGGAAACCCGGCTTAGTGAATACCCTCACCAGATGAGCGGCGGTATGCGCCAGCGGGTGATGATTGCCATGGCCCTGGCCTGCAATCCGAGGCTGATGATTGCCGACGAGCCCACCACTGCGCTGGACGTGACCATCCAGGCCCAGATTTTGGATTTGATGAACAAACTCAAGGAGGAAACCGGGGCGGCCATCCTCTTTATCACCCACGATCTGGGAGTGATCGCGGAGATGGCCCAGCATGTTGTCGTCATGTATGCGGGCAAGATGATGGAATACACGGATGTGCACACCCTGTACAACAGCCCCAAACATCCCTATACGGTTGCATTGATGCAGTCGATACCGGTTCTGGGCCGCAAAACCGAGACGGGAAAGCTGCAAGCCATCGCCGGCATCGTACCGTCGCTTTTTGGGCTGCCCGAAGGCTGCCTGTTCAGCGATCGCTGCCCGGACGTCTTCGATGACTGCCGTCGCACCGAACCCGGCATGTACACGGTGGGTGAAAACCACGTCGCACGGTGTTTGAAATATGTCTGATGCAAACCAAAATTCGGTATTGCTGGAAGCCAGGGATATCGTCAAACACTATCCCATCCGTGGCGGCATCATGCTGAAGCAAGTCGCTTCGGTCAAAGCAGTTGACGGTGTGAGTTTGGCGATCCGGCGGGGAGAGACCTTGGGTTTGGTGGGCGAATCCGGCTGCGGCAAAACCACTTTCGGGCGAAACATCCTGCGTCTGGAAGAACCGACCTCTGGAACGGTATTTTTTGACGGCGACGACATTCTCGCTTACGATCCCCAGCAGATGCGCAGCCTGCGCCGTAAAATGCAGATTATCTTCCAGGATCCGTTTTCATCCCTGAACCCGCGCAAAAACATTACCCAGATTATCGGTGAGCCTTTGCTGGTTCATGGCCTAAAGAGCAGAAAGCAACGCGAGGAGCGCGTCGAGCAGTTGTTAAGTGTGGTGGGTTTGCGCCCGGAGCACATGCGTCGCTATCCGCACATGTTTTCCGGCGGCCAGCGGCAACGGATCGGTGTTGCCAGGGCACTGGCGCTGAATCCCGAACTGGTGGTCTGTGACGAAGCCGTCTCGGCCCTCGATGTCTCCATCCAGGCCCAGGTGCTCAATCTGCTCAAAGACCTGCAGCAGGAATTCGGTTTGACCTACCTGTTTATTTCTCACGACCTGCACGTTGTCGAGCATGTCAGCGATCGGGTGGCGGTGATGTATCTGGGCAAGCTGGTGGAGCTGGCAGACGGAGAGGCCCTCTACAGCCGGCCGCTGCACCCCTACACCCAGGCCCTGCTTTCAGCCTCCCCCATGCCCGATCCCGGCTTGCAGCGCAAACGGATCATCCTGAAAGGAGACGTGCCCAGCCCCATCAACCCGCCGCCGGGCTGTCGCTTTCACACCCGCTGTCCGTATGCCCGCGACATTTGCAGCAGCGACGAGCCGCAGCTGCTTGAGATCGACCCGGGTCACCCGGTTGCCTGTCATTTTGCCGGAGAAGTCGGTGTTTGACGCCAGCGGGAATCAGGCATCGATATCTTTGATCAATACGTTTTCCGGGGACGATTCGGCGGTTGCCCGGAACTTTTCCAGCACGCCGGCAATCCCGGAAACACCTTCCTGCTGACCCAGCGGCATGCGATCTGTCCCCCTTTTTTCCCATGCGTCGCAAACAGTTGCCAGGGTCCAGCCTGCAATGTCGCTGGCAGGCTGATAAGTCGGTTCGTCGTTTTCTTCCCGGCAGGAGCGCACGAGCAGGGTGCTGTCCTCCAGCAGGCCGAGCAGGCGCCTGGTGGTGCGGGTCGGCAGCTCGAGCCTTCTGGAGATTTCTGCGGAATCGAGCGCAGGCTTCCCGGCAGCAAAGCGGGCGGCGATCAAATGCAAAATTTTCAGCGCCAGCAGTTTCTGGGTATACGGGCGCATGTTGCTGTGGCCCGGTGTGTACTCGTAGACTGCCACACTCTGATGTGCATAGGAGTACTCCGCGCCGAAGAGAATGATGGCCCACCCGACATTGAGCCAGATCAGCAACAGGGGCAGTGCTGCCAGGCTGCCGTAGATCGGATTGTACCGAGCGACTCCGATTTGGAAATAGATGTAGAGCCACTGCATGGCGAGGTAGATCGTTCCGGCGACGATTCCGCCCACCAGGCCGGAAGTGAACGATACCCGGGTGTTGGGTATCAAAATGTAGATGAAAGTGAAAACGCCCCAGATCAGCAAATAAGGGAAAAGTTTCAGCGTTGAGAACACAACCGGACTGAATTTTTGAAACAGGAAGAACTTGTTTGACAGGGTTGCAATTTGGGATGAGATATATGCCGGGATACTCGTGTACATCAGAAGCAGAAAGGGGGCAATAACCATAAAGGCCAGATAGTTGCTCAGCCGCCTGCGCCAGGTGCGGGGCCGCTTGATCTGCCATATATCGTTAAAGGACAGCTCGATGTGGTTCAGCAGCTTCAGCACCGACCACAGCAGCAAAATTACGCCCACACCGGCGATGATTCCTCCTTTCGTGTTTTCGAGCAGAACCTGTGCATAGTTGAGAATCTGACTCAACACTTCTTCCTGGGCCGGTATTTTCTGGATGACCTGGCTTTCCAGCTGTTTTTTAAGGCCGAATCCCTTGGCAATGCCGAAAACCAGCGCCACCACAGGACCGATGGAAAGCAGTGAGTAAAAGGTCAGAGCGGATGCGCGCAGGAAGCATCGATCCACAAAAAATTCATGTATCGCCAGAACGATGATCCGAAGCTGTTTCAGAAAAAATAATTTCAGGGCGGACGAATCTTCCGGCTGAACATGCCAAATACCGGCGACAAAAAAATCCCTGATGGCGCGAATAAACGACATGGCTCATCCTACCAAAGTGAAATTTGTTTTTCCACCCAAAACTGTGAACGGATCCCACACGCAGTAATTGTCCCGTCAATCACCAAAGAGTGACTTTTCGATGCGATGACTTGAAATCTGCTTTCCGGAGACCTTCCCTGCTATCCGCCGCACTTGAAATTTGTCTCATCTGTCTATATCCTTATGGTTAAAAAAGTTGTTGGCGGTTGCGTGAAGCCTATGACTGGCCGCACAGATGCTGATGATCGCCGACAGGACCGGCTGTGCTGCCGGATGTCGGCGGTTGATTTCTTCAGCCCAAAGGTAGCCTGCAGATGAACCTGGTGATCGGTGAAATTCTTTTCGATATTTTCCCCAGCTATCGGCGTCTCGGTGGCGCGGCGTTCAACGTGGCGTTCCACTTGAAGCATCTTGGACTTCCGGTGCGATTCATCAGCCGTGTAGGAAATGATCCCGAAGGCGATGAAATTCGCAGATTTGTGGCAGGGAAAGGATTTCGGTTGGATGACATGCAAATCGATTTCGGGCATCCCACCGGTAAAGTGCAGGTTGCCCTCGACGACAAAGGCGTCCCTCAATTCGATATCATTGCCGATGTCGCTTATGATTATCTGGAGCCGGACCCTGTGGTCGCTTCGGCCCAAAGCGACAGCGTAGAAATGGTTTACTTTGGCACGTTGATCCAGCGATCCGAAGTCGGATATCGGGCCGTTCAGCAGCTGTTGAAGGGCAGGGCACCCGGCGCCCAATGTTTTTACGACGTAAATCTGCGGCCGAAATGCTTCAACCGGCAGATCGTTCAAGCTTCACTGCAGCAGGCCGACCACGTGAAGTTAAGCGAGCAGGAGTTGGCGGTGTTGCAGGAACTGTTCGGATGGGTTGGGACACCGACGGAAGTGGTCCATCAGATGATGGAGATCAATGAATTGAACACCGTGTCGCTGACCAAAGGAGAAGCGGGCAGCGAACAGTTCACCGCTGGCGGGCACTTCATGGCCCCGCCAACCCCATCTGTCAACATTGTCGACACGGTCGGGGCGGGAGACGGCTATGCCGCGGTGGTGATCGCCGGTTTGCTGCAGGGATGGTCGCCAGAACGGATACTGCAAGTTGCGGGCAAATTCGCCGCACGAATCTGCGGAATTGAAGGGGCCATACCGACGGACGCCTCCTTTTATGCCGGTTGGGCCACGATCGAGGAGTAAAGATGACAAAAGACGGATTGCATATCCAGATGTTCAGTATCCACGGGCTGTTGCGCGCTGAAAACCTTGAGCTGGGCCGTGATGCCGATACCGGCGGTCAGATCAAGTACGTTATCGAGCTGTGTAGGGCATTGAGCGGGCATGAACGGGTCGGAAGAGTCGAGCTGTTCACCCGTCTGGTTTCCGATAAAACGGTATCCGAAGATTACGCTCATACGTTGGAACGGGTAGACGATGCCTGCAACATCGTGCGCATCCAGTGCGGCGGAAGAAAGTACATGCGCAAGGAGCTGCTGTGGCCGCACCTGGACGAGTTTGTCGACAAAACCATCAAGACCATCAAGCGAAATAACGCGATACCGGACATTTTTCACGGTCACTATCCGGATGCCGGATACGTTGCAATGCAGCTGGCGCAAATTTTCGGTGTTCCTTTCGTCTACACGGGCCATTCCCTGGGGCGGTCAAAGCAAAGTCGGCTGCTCGAAGAAGGAATGACCGAGAAAGATATTATCAAAAAATACAAAATCGATCATCGCATCCGTGTCGAAGAAGAGATCTTAAAAAAGGCCGATCTGGTGATCGCCAGCACCAACCAGGAAGTCGATGGCCAGTATGGAAAGTACGAGAACAAAGATCTGCCGCAGTTTCGCGTGGTTCCGCCGGGCATCGATATCCAGAAATTCTACCCTTTTTACCACCGGCAGGGATTAGATGCGCAAATAGAGGAGATGGATCGATATGCCCACGCCACCCTGCTCGAGGAGTTGACCCGCTTTTTCATGCAACCGGACCGGCCGTTAATTTTATCCCTCTGCCGGCCGGATAAGCGGAAAAACATTTCCGGGCTGATCCGGGCATACGGAGAGGATCTCGAGCTGCAGTCGATGGCCAATCTGGCAGTATTTGCCGGGATCCGCAGGGATATCGCCCTGATGGAAGAAAATGAGCGCGATGTCCTGATGGAAATCCTGCTGCTGATGGACAAATACGATCTGTACGGCAAGATCGCGATCCCCAAACGACACGATTTTGAAACCGAGGTGCCGGAACTTTACCGCATCGCAGCGGAAAAAAGAGGGGTCTTTGTCAATTCGGCGCTGACCGAACCGTTCGGCCTTACGCTGATCGAGGCGGGGGCCAGCGGACTTCCGCTGGTAGCGCCGAATGACGGAGGGCCCAGAGACATCATTAAAAACTGTCCGTGCGGCCTGCTGGTCGACACGACCGAACCTGGGAAAATCGCGGAGGCGATTAAAAAAATCATCACGGACGGCGACCGGTGGAAGGAGTTTTCGAAGGCCGGCATCATGAGCATCCGCAAACACTACACATGGGAAAGTCATGCCGATGTGTACTGCCGTGAAATCGTGAAGTTGACAGGCAGGTCCAGCGCAACCGACATGGACGTTGCCGTCCCAGGCGACGCTATTGGCCGGCGCCTGGCGCAGCTGAACTACTTCATCATTACCGATGTGGACAACACCTTGATCGGAGAGGACAATTCGGAGCTCGAGAACTTGCTGCGGCTTCTGCAAAAGCACCGCGGGCGGATCGGATTCGGGGTTGCCACCGGGCGAACGGTCGAATCGGTGGTGAAACACCTCACGCAATACGGGGTTCAACAGCCGGACCTGATCATCTCATCGGTTGGAGCGGAAATCTATTACGGGCCCAAGCTCCAATACGGCCAAGGCTGGGACACCCACCTGGCAGACAAGTGGGATCGCGATAAGATAATCAAATTGCTCGAAAAGTTTGATTATTTACAGTATCAGGAAGAAGACACCCAGCGCAAGCACAAGGTCAGCTATGACATGAAACCGGCCAAGGACCGCCTGGCGCAGATACACGACAGGCTGCTCAGAAACAAGTGCCGCTACACCCTGATTTACTCCCATGATCTTCATCTTGACATCTTGCCTTACCGGGCCTCGAAAGGCAAGGCCATCCGCTACCTGAGCTACAAGTGGGAGATCCCCCTGAAAAACTTTCTGGTGTGCGGTGACTCCGGCAACGATGAGGAAATGCTGCGCGGCGAGCCGCTGGGCATTGTGGTGGGCAACTACAGCCACGAGCTGGAGCGTATCAAGAAAAGCCGCAACATTTACTTCGCCAAACGCCCCTGTGCATCCGGTATCCTGGAAGGAATTCAGCACTACCGATTTATAGAAAAGACACAGCCGAGAGGGAATCGCTAATGGAGAATGTGCTCAACGGGATGCTAACCAAGGCAGACCGCAGGGAATTCAAGGAATACATCGCCTTATTGCAGCAGCAAAATGGGGGATTTTTCCTGAGAAATGATATTTTGTATTGGTTTCGGCGCTATTGTGACCTGAAAGAGAAAAACGGTCGGTTTCGAGAGAAATCGTCCATCTTCAATTTTCTGAAAAAAATTCAGGAGCTTTTTCGAATCGAGGATCACATTGCCGTCTTGCATCGCTACGATATCGCCAGATACCGGTTCTATTTGCTGCGCGATGACGGTGAATACATGGAATCGATTGATGGACACCGGTATCTCGATCTAAAGGATCGCTTTGTGCTGGAGCAACGCAGAAACGGTACGCCCTTGCACATGGATTTTATGCCGTTTTACGATTTTTCGCCTTCGATCCGCGATACCCGCACCATCGGCCACGGAATTCGCTTCCTGAATCGTTTTATGAGCAGCAATATCTTTAATCAGCCCGAAAAGTGGCAGGAGAAGCTGTTCGAATTCTTGAAGCTCCACCAGTACGAAGAGCGGCAGCTGCTGATCAACGGGGAGGTGATCCCCAACCGGGAGCTTTTCTTTCATCAACTGGAAAATGCGATCGACTGGTTGAAAGCCAAAAACCCCGAGGTTCCTTTCCGCTCGGTCGAGAAAAAACTAAAACGATTCGGATTCGAGGTCGGCTGGGGCAACGCCGTGGGAAGAATTCTGGAAACGATGCAAATATTGAGCGATTTGTTCAATGAGCCGACAGCTGAGATATTTGAGCAATTTATATCACGGGTGCCGATGCCGTTGATTTCCAAAATAGCCATTGTTTCGCCCCACGGCTGGTTTGGACAAACCAATGTGCTGGGAAAACCCGATACCGGCGGGCAGGTCATCTACATCCTGGACCAGGTTCGGGCCCTGGAAAGGCACTTGAAAAGTGAAATCGAGGCGGCCGGGCTGGATGTGTCCCCCAAGATCATCGTGCTCACCCGCCTGATCCCGGATGCCGGGGACACCACCTGCAGCCAGAAAAAGGAAAAGATATTTCAGACCGACAATGGCTGGATTCTGCGGGTGCCGTTTCGCGACAAAAGCTACGAGGTGGTCAAGCACTGGATATCGCGTTTCAAAGTCTGGCCATACCTGGAGGCGTTTGCCGAAGATGCAGCCGTGGAACTGCGCAGCGAGTTTCGGGGGCGCCCGGACCTGGTTATCGGAAACTATTCGGACGGCAACCTGGTGGCGACCTTGCTGTCTGACAAGTTTGACGTGATCCAGTGCACGATTGCTCATGCCCTGGAAAAAACCAAGTATCTCTTCTCAGACTTGTATTGGCACAAAGAAGAGGGTGACTATCACTTTTCCGTACAGTTCTCCGCCGATATTCTTTCCATGAACAAATCTGATTTTATCATCACCAGTACGCATCAGGAGATCATCGGTACCGAAGACACCATGGGACAATACGAATCCTACCAGATGTTCACCATGCCGGGGCTCTACCAGGTGCGCAACGGCATCAATCTGTTTGCGCCCAAGTTCAACGTGATCCCTCCCGGTGTGGATGAAGAGCTGTATTTCCCGTTCGACGAAAAACAACGGCGAGTGGAAGCAAAGACGGCGTTCTGGGAAAAACGGCTGTATCTTGAACCCGCTGAGGACATTTTCGGTGAACTCCAAGATCCGGACAAGCCGGCAATCTTCACAATGGCGCGGTTCGACAAAATCAAAAACATCACCGGACTGATAGAAGCGTTTGGACTGAGTTCAACCTTGCGATCCAGCTACAATCTCATCTTTGCCGCCGGGACGATCCACCTGGATCACTCCCAGGATGCGGAGGAAAGAAAAGAGATTGCCAGGGCCTACGATCTTATCGAACGCTACAAACTGCAGGGTCATGTGCGCTGGCTGCCGAGCATCAACAAGCTCGAGACCGGGGAGGTCTACCGCGTCATTGCCGACCGTGGGGGTGTGTTCGTTCAGCCAGCTCTTTTCGAAGCATTCGGGTTGACGATTCTGGAAGCCATGGCTTCCGGTTTGCCGACCTTCGGCCCGAAATTCGGAGGGCCGCTGGAGATTATCGAATACGGTAAAAGCGGCATCCTGCTCAACACCAGCAAACCGGAATTTATTGCCGCCAGTCTGGAAAATTTTTATGACGCTTGCCAGAAAGACAAGGGCTACTGGCAGCGGTTGTCGCTGAACGGAATCCGGCGGGTGAAGGAGCATTTCAACTGGCGGCTTTACAGCCAGCGCCTGGTCAACCTTGCCAAACTATATGGTTTCTGGAGGTTCTCCGTATCAGGCAAGGGTAAGATAAAAATGGACCGCTACTGTGATTTTCTCTACCACTTCCTGATTCGGAAACGTGCAGAGCAGATGCTGACAGGGCGGGATGCTGCCATCGGATAGTTGTGAGTGGTTGCAGACGACGATGCGGTTTTCTCAGTGTGTCTGGTAAAAGGGCCTTTGCCGAAGCGGGTTACTCCTGGTAGTAATAGTCGTAACGCGACAGTATGTCGCGGGTGAAGTTCCAGGCCTCGTTGTATGACAGCCCGCTTTTTTCGGGGATAATGACCTTAACGTAGAGTTTGTCTTTAAACTGCATTTTCAGCCGCCCGAGCTTTTCATCCAGCTGTTGCCGGTTGATCTCCTCGAAGGTGTCGGAACCCACGCCCTTGAACAGAATCCGATACCGACCCTCTTGCCGGGCATATTGGACAGCCGCCACCATCTTGCCCAAGGGGCTGCGGGCCGGGCCGATCAACTTGTTGTATTTGTCCTCCAGAACAACAAATGCCTTGCGCTGTTTCGCCAGGGCCAGCTCCAGATCTCTTTTTTCGGTATTTAACACTACCACCAGCTCCTGCTGTTCGCTGAGCTGCTGCATCAGGGCCGCAAACTTGCGGTTAAATTCTTCGATCTGCAGGCGGGTATCCTCGGTGATGGCGGCAATTTTCTCCGCGAACTCTTTTTCCAGCAGTTCCTTTTCGGCTCTGGCGGCGTCTGCCGCGGATTCCAGCTGCTGAACGTCTTCCTGCAAACCTTTCTGGCGCGCCTCCAGGGCGGAAATGAGCGCCACCTTCGCCTCCAGGCTGCTTTCCATCACTTTGATTTCATCTCCCAGAAGGATAATTTCCATCTCCTTTGCGCGCAGTTTCTCCTCCATGTTGGTGATGGTGATTTTCAACTGATCCAGCTGCTGACGGCTTTCCTCCAGGGCCCGGGCTGCCTTTTGCTGTTCCGATTCCCGGAAGAGCAGCTGGCGGGCCAGGTCGGCGTTTTTGATGATGACCATGGTCATGGTCAGCATGAAGATCATCAGTATCACCGTCATAATGTCGGTGAAGCTGGGCCACAGGGAGATATCGGTGCTCTGCCGCCTGCGCAGCCGCTGAAAATCGATATAGGGGTCAAAACGATGCATACCGTTCCATTGGTGGATGGTTCGTGTGTGATGGTACGGAAGGCCTGTTCAAATGCAGTCCACGCGGATCGCGCTGGGCGCTATTTGTTCAGGCGGAAACCGTCGACCAGCACCTCCCGGATTTTCTCCAGCTTGATCAGCAGGGTTTCGGTTTTATCGAGCTGGTGATCGTGCTTGTCGATCACCGCTTCGGCCTTCTGCAGGGTCGCTTCGTTGTGCCGGTTAAGCCCCTCTAAGGATTTTTGTATAAAATCGGCGCCTTTACTTACTTCTGTCACCAGCTGGCGCAGTTCCCGGATCAACTTTTCGGTTTTGTATTGAATCGCCTCGGTGTCGAAGGCAAATTCCGGAACGATGTGAACCAGTACCGCCTCTTCCAGTCGGCCGAACAGATAATTCTGAATATCGGTCAGCCGGTGATAAAAATAGGTGAACAGGAAAAAACAGACGATGGCCGTAGCGGTGGTGGTCAGGGCCGTGTTCATTCCGAGCAGCATCACCTCCATCCCCTTTCCCGGCTCAGCGGTGCCCAGGATCGATGTGGCTCCGACCAGAGCGAAGATCAGTGATACGATGGTTCCGAAAACACCGGTGAGGATCAACACGTTGTTGACAAACCGCGGGTAGGACTGATGCAGTGTTTCCTCTGCCGCCATGATAGCAGCCAGGGCACCGTGGTGGATGGGAACGCCGCGTTGATGCAGCTCGCTGATCGTCTCATAGCGCCGGGTGATCAGCGCGTCGGGTGGCAGGGTTTGTGGAGTAAACGCACCGCTTTCCTTGTCCCGGATAAACGCTTCGACCTGGTTTTCCTCGAAGCGGCAGTGAATATACGCTCGAATCAGATATGCCACCCCACTGATAAAAATCACAAATATCAGACCGTTCAGCATGATGGTCTTCGCATCGACAAAATAGATGTTGCGGGCCAACTCCCATCGCCAGACACCGACGCCGATCACAGCGCCCAGCACAGCTGCCAGCGCGATTATCATCTGGACCAACGCGCGCTCACTTTTGGTTGCTCGAGTGTTCATTTTCCCCTGCCTTGACAATGGTTTTTCAACCTGTCACACACCGCCTGGACTGCACTTGTAACCAGATGAAAACTATGGGATAGAGATCAAAACTGAAGAACCGAACCGCTGGCGCGTCAATCGGAACACAGGGCAGTGCCGACGGAATACCGCCGGATCCGCAGACAGGTTTCAGATAGGTTCTGCTATCGCCATTAGCACGAATTTTTAACAGGAGCAAACAATGACCAGTTCGAAAAGCGATTTTGGTTGGAATCAGGGCATGGGGCTGCCCCTGGTGGTTAAAATCAAGCAGGACCTGAAAACGGCTATGCGGAGCAAAGACGCCGTGGTTCGAGACGCCCTCCGTCAGGTAATGTCAGAGTATCCCACCCTGACGGTGCCGGTCAAAGTACAGCTGGAGGATGGCCGCACCAAGGATACCACGCGTCCCAAACAGGCAGATGAGATTACCGACGAGGAGGTGATCGGCATCATCCGCAAACTCATCAAGGCCGAGAAAACCGTGCTGGAGGTCAAGCAAGAAAAGAGTTCCGGATACCTGCAAACCCTGGAGGCCTATTTGCCGCAGATGGCCACCCGGGAAGAGATCGAAAGCTGGATCAGGGGAAACATCGACTTTGCCGATTTCAAAAGCCCCATGCAGGCCATGGGGCCGATTATGAAACATTTCGGAAAACGGGCGGACGGCAACCTGGTAAAGCAGGTGTTGCAGGAAATGACATAGCCCACCGGCGGTATCGGTGGTATCCGCTTTTCACGGATTGCCGGCTATTTGCAGTCGTTGATCGCATCGATGAACTGCCGCAGGCGCCCAAAATCTTCATGATTGAAATCGACCACCAGCCGCGGCAGGTGGTCGATTTCCGGTACGTCGCCTTCCTCTTCCAGCGCACTGCCGATTTCCATGCAGCCACCGGGGACCAGCATATCAGAAAATCGATTCTCCAGTTCGCGGAGTGTCTTCTGCGACACGGCGGATTGGAGGCGGATGACCAAACGATCGCCGACATAGCGCAGGCTGTGGTATCGGCTGTAGAATCGATTGATGCGGACGACGGCTTCATTTACGGACTGAACACACTCAAAGAGATGCAAATCGTCTTTACTGATAAATCCTCGACCCAGGAGCTCTTTTTCAAAAAATTCAAGGCACTGCGACCAGTAGGATCCGCCCGGCTCATCGATCAGGATCAAGGGCAGTGAGTACCGTTTGCCTGTCTGGACCAAAGTGAGGGTCTCCAGCGCTTCGTCCAGGGTGCCGAAGCCGCCCGGAAACAGGGCAACAGCGTGGGCCTCTTTCAGAAAGGCGACCTTGCGGTTAAAGAAATACTTGTACAGGATATACCGCGGATTGCCTTCAATAACCGGATTGGGTCGCTGCTCGAAGGGGAGCCGGATGTTGACGCCGAAAGAGTGTTCGGGGCCGGCGCCTTCGTTTAGGGCCTGCATGATGCCCGGCCCTCCCCCGGTGATCACCATGTAACCGGATTCCACCAACCGGGACCCCAGCTCACGGGCCATCGCATACAGCGGCTCTTCGGGCCGTGTTCTCGCGGAGCCAAAAACCGTAACTTTTCTTTTATCACGATAGGGGCCGAAGACTTTGGAGGTAAACCGCATCTCCTTCAGTGATGAATTCATCAGCTTCAGGTCGGCCTCACCGGCGTTTTCCTGCCCGGCTTTCAGAGCCGCCAGGATCATTTCGCGGACAATTTCCGGTTGTTGAATGTTGCCGACCAAGGCCATCAGCCGGTCGATGGCCTCATCGGCAGGCCCGTTGGTGCGGGTGAAGTGAAGTTCGAGCATCGAATAATCCCTCTGGGTTTCATGTCCAGTTGTCCGGCATAGCCGGAAAAAGACAAATTAGCATCATAACATAAAGGGTCCTGCCGGACAATCGGATCTGCGTCTTCACCCGATCGAACGGCGCCGGCAAAACGGGAAGTTTCCCGTAAAAGTGCGCGAACGGGCAATAAAAATGAGATTTGCGGGCGGCGGGTCGAAACAAACGAAGGGAAAAGGTCGGAGGGGGGCGGCGATATTCCCACTTGTGATTTCCAGCGGGTTTGTGTATCGTTATTGTACCGTTTCGTCCATCGGGCAAGCGGCAACTTTTGTGACATACCCGAATGCCAGCGCACTTACATGCGCGCTTCCGGGCTGGGAAAGGAGCACAGGTCATGTGGGAAATCATCGCCGATCCGAGAGAATACGGCATTGAGATCCTGGAGGAAGGGATCAACAACAACCGGTTGGTTTTTCCGGATGAAGATCGAAAACGCTGGGCAGAAGAGATCGACACGTTTGCAGCAAAACTGGGCGGTCTTGCCGAACGGGCGAAAAATTTTCAAAAAATGCTGGCCGGTCAGGAAAAAATCGTAGCCACCCCCTCATCGCTGAAAACCTTTAAGGTGATGCTGTTTAAAATCAACGACGCAATGACCACCGCAATGGACTTGGCGGAGTCGATCGAGTCGCAGATTGTGAAGAAATAAGCCTTTTGCCGGCCAATACGCCTTTCACCGCTGCCGGCCTTATCTGCAAGCGGGCCCACGCCGACCGGTGGAAATTCTCGTGAGATTCCACCGTGCCATATCCCCGCCCTTCATCTTGTCCCCTGTTTCCATCCGGCCCCTTGGCCTGCCGACAGTTATCGGCGGGCCGGTGGTACCGCGTTTGTGTTGACAGAACCCCCGGCAATGGTGGAATAAGATAGAGCTGCCCTGGCCGCGGATATCGTCGCAGGGATCGTCTGTTTTAGTGCGGAATGTCATGCGGAGAGACAATATGGACATCGCCAGCCGCAAGAGTGGATTCAAATATGCCATGTGCAACGAGAGCATGCAGGCAGAACCTTTTGAAAAACAGTGCCGGATCGTTGCAGAGGCCGGGTACCGGGGCATCGAAATCGCCCCTTTTACCCTTGTGCAGTCCGGGGTCGGAGAAATCGATGCAGCAGGCCGGCGCAAGCTGTTAACCGCAATTCACGGCAGCGGCCTGGTATGCTGCGGTTTGCACTGGCTGTTCGCACCGCCGCCCTCAGGGCTGCACTTTACCACCCCCGATGCAACCGTGCGGAAAAAATCGGTCGAATATCTGCTGCAACTGATCGATTTTTGCGCAGACTTGGAAGGGGGGGTGCTGGTGTTCGGATCGCCCCTACAGCGCAGCACCGACGGGATATCCGTTGAGGCGGCCAGGCGGCATTTTGCCGATGGATTGGCCAAAGTCGCCGGTCATGCCGGCCGTCGGGGGGTTCGTGTACTGGTGGAGCATCTGGACCGCACACAGTCGGACGTGATCAACACGCTGGCCGAAGCCCGGCAGCTGGTCGAAGAAGTGGGACACCCGGCGATTCAAATGATGTTCGACTTTCACAACACCGCCGACGAGTCAACGCCATTGGATGGGCTGATCCGGCAATTTTTCGATTTGATCTGTCATGTCCACGTGCAGGAGATGGACGGTCGGTACCTTGGCACCGGGAATTCAAGCAATGCCTTTTGCGGCGCTTTTCAGGCGCTGAAAGACCTTAATTACAGCGGTTGGATTTCTCTGGAGGTTTTCGATTTTACGCCGGACCCGCAGACGATCGCCGTGGAATCGATGCGGGTGCTGCAAAAGATCGAAGCGCAGTTGCAGTAATCCGTAACAAACGAAAGGAACCGTTGGCGTCATGTTTTCCAGGAAGGTTCGGGTTTCATCAGGTGTAAGTCAGCTCGACCGGTTGCTGGGGGGGCTGTTTATCGGAGATAACGTCATCTGGTATGACCACGCCGGCAGTCTTGCCCCGGTGTTCAGCTTTAATTTTATCCAGGAATCACAGGCCCGGGGGAAACCGCTGATTTACATCACTTTCGATCGGTCCCCCAGAACACTGATTCAGGAATTGGGACCGTTAGCCGAGAGCCGACACCTTACGATCCTGGATTGTTTCACCCACGGCAGGGGTGACAGTTCGGAAGTCTTCAGCAAATTCTACGAAAAAGACGGGGCCCAGTGGCCTTATCAGATCATTCAGGTAACAGAGCCCTGGAAACCGCAGCAGGTGACCGAATCGATCTATCAGCTGCACAAAGTCATGAAAGATGATGTCCGTTTTGTTTTCGACAGTCTCACCGGTATGCAGGATCTTTGGGAAGGGGAAGAACAGATCCTTCGGTTTTATTCCCGTTCCTGTCCGCGGCTTTACGAGCTGGGAACCGTCGCGTACTGGATCGTCGAAGAAAAAGCCCACAGCGCGCAACTCAAAGCACGAATCAATCAAATTGCCCAGGTAGCTGTTGAGCTTTCACTGAAAAGGGGAAGATCGACATTGACCGTTTTAAAGGCCGGCAACCGTCGTCCGGAAATGATCAACCGGCCCAGTCGCTTCTGGTGCGATGGCATGACCGTTTCGTTCGATACAGACGAAAGCCCGGGCGGGCCGACCGATATCGGACTTCGGTTAAAACAACTGCGGCAGAAGCAGGGCCTGTCCCAAAAAGATCTCGCCCGCCTTGTCGGGGTTACCCCCAGCACGATATCGCAGGTCGAAAGCAACAGCATATATCCGTCATTACCGGCACTGTTTAAAATGGCAGAGGTGCTGGGCGTTCAGGTCGGCTCGGTATTTCAAAACGGCTCGGGTGCAGCGCGGCCGACCGTCTTCGGAAGCAGCGGGCGGGATGTTCATTTTTCATCTCTGCCCAAGGGAGGCATCCAGGGGAAAACGCTGCTGCCGGCGGATTTTGATGGGCGAGCCGAGCCCTACCTGGTTGAAATACCGCCAAAGAAAAAGCTTGGCGCACATTTTTTCGTTCACAAGGGCGAGGAGTTCGGTTACGTACTTTCCGGCAAGCTGCAAGTCGTGATTAATAACGTGACCCACCAGGCACGGGCCGGTGATCTGATATATTTGATCGACGATACACCGGGTCAGTGGACCAACCCGGGCCCCAGACCGGCGAAGCTGTTGTGGGTCAAACTGAAGTGACGGCGCCCCGCCGATAGGCTGCTGTGGCAAAAGGCTGACTAAAACCGCCGGGCGGGCAGCGCCGCCCCCTTCCCTCTCGTCGAAAAAGAAGAGAGCGGCTTTTCGCTTCCCTGTATGGCAGGATGTCCGCAGCCATCGATTTTACCCGTAGAGTATTTTCAGTGCCGTCTCGTTGTTGATATCGGTGACGTGACGGATGCCGGTTTCCTGGGCGGTTTCCCGGTTGGCGGCAAACAGGTCGTTGCGATCTACCTGTGCGAGGGAGAACTTCCGGGCCCCGGCCATCAACTGCTGCAACCCACAGGAAAGCTTGTCGGCCAGTGACCACATCGCAATAGCCCCGTAGGGGATTTTTTTCATCTCTTCTCTGCCGACTTTTTTCTCTACGTCAAAGTAGGAGGAAAATATCTGTTCTGCCGATTTTCCAAGCCGGGCGATCCCCTTGGGCAGGGTGTCCCAGTTGCCGTAGATCGCTTCTTTTCTCTCCGGATGCAGCGCTCCTTCGATGTTGCACCCTACGAATCCGGGAATCATAATCGCGCGGCCCATGCAGATTAGTTTGGTGTAGGGTGCTCCCAGTGCAAGCCCCTTGAAAATACTGTCTTCCAGGGCAAATCCGCCTGCAAAGGACAGGTCCACGACTTTTTCCCCTCTGGCGGCCAGTAAGCTGGCGTACTCGTAAGCTTTGGCATGCAGGTTGATGGATGGAACGCCCCAGCTTTGCATCATGTTCCAGGGACTCATGCCCGTGCCGCCGCCGGAACCATCGATTGTCAGCAGGTCGAGCTTGGCCTCGGTGGAGAATTTGATCGCCATGGCCAGCTCTTCCATTCCATAGGAGCCGGTCTTGAGGGAAATGCGACTGAAGCCGAGGCTTCTCAGATAGTCTACGGTCTTCATGAAATCTTCGCGGACCATCTCCACCGAGCTAAGGTTCGTCGCCCCCAGCCGACTGTGGCGGGCAAAGGATGTGATCGCTCCCTTTTCGAACGCTTCCTGCACTTCCGGCAGCTCGGGATCGGGATCGACGACGTAGCCGCGCTTTCTGAGGAACAGGGCGTAGTCGATGTTGGTCACCTGAATCTCTCCGCCGATGTCTTTGGCCCCCTGACCCCATTTCAACTCGATGATGCACTTGTCTCCGTATTTCTCGGCTACATATTCCGCCACACCGTTGCGGGTATCCTCGACATTGAGTTGGACAAAAACACCGCCATAACCGTCGAAATAGCGCATGTAAGTGTCGATGCGCCGCTCCAGCTCCGGTGCTTTTGAAATGCGTCCGTTGTCGATGATCGATTCGCGGTCTACTCCCACCACGTTTTCACCGATCACTATTGGAATGCCTGCCAATGCGCCGCCGATGGCAAACGAATCCCAGTATTTTGCAGCCACGAAGGTGGAACCCAGCGCGCCGGTCATCAGCGGGATACGGGCCTTGGTTTTCACCTTTTGGCCGAATTCCGTCGTCAGGTCGACATTGGGGAAGATGCAGTCATCCGGGTTGTTGGTCAGGTTGCCGTTCAGACCGTAGGCTCCGTACGCATACCCCTGGATTCGCAGCGAGTTGTAAGAGACCCCCACATGGGTGGTGTTGTTGGCTCCGGCCGTGACAATTCCGTAATCGCGCGGGTACAGCAGCTTGCGGCCCACCAGGCTGGAAAGCCAGGTCTCGCATTTGCCCCGGCAGTCGGCCCGGCAAAGGGTGCACAAACTCGATTCGGCCGGGTTGCCGCGGTTGGTGGTTCCCAGAACATCGTTGGATTTGGAAAATCTCATCTTTATCCTCCTTGCTCCCTGTTGCTGGCGTTTTGTTTGTTGGTCGGAAATCTCGGTTGCGCCGTAGCCCATGCAACCATCTGGTGTTCGCAACACAAAAAGGCGCCTGCCTCATCGAAAACAGACGCCTTTGTCGTGTTCTATTTTCCCCACGCCGTTGTAGGGAGACTTACACAGTAGCAAATTCATTTAGTGAATATTAATTATCATGTCAAGTAAAATATTTTGAAGATATTAATCTGTACTGAATTTCCGGCAGGCCGGGCTCAGCGATTGAGTGGTAACCGGATTGCGGGCATACGCTGCGTGTGCAGGTGGGGGGGAGATTCAGGATCGGTAGGATTCATCGGCCAGAAGTATGGCCTCGGCCACTTGTCGGATGCTTTTGCGTGAATCCATGCTGCGCTTTTGAAGCCAGCGGTGTGCCTGCTGGCCGGTCATTTGTCTCCGTTGCATCAGCAGTTCCTTGGCCTTTTCGACCGTTTTGCGACTTTCCAGTTCTTCCTGGATGACCTTGGTTTTTACCATCAGCTCTGTGTTGAGAATCGCAACAGCCGCCTGGTTGGCGACAGCGGTAAGCAGGTTCACTTCGGTGCGGGTGAAATCGTAGGGCTCGCATGTAAAGCAGTTCAGTACGCCGATCACTTTTTCGTTTTTTAGTTTCAGCGGAACGCCAACCATCGAAACCAACCCTAGACGGCGGGCCATCTCTTTTTCCTTGAATCTTTGGTTGCGCAGCACGTTTTTGATGGTCAGGGGTTTTTTGTGGGAGACCACATAACCGACAACCCCTTCGTTTAAACTCAACATGCGGTCTTTTACATACTCCGGGTCGATTGCCTGGGTGGCTTTCAACCGGATCACGGGGGGCTGTTCACTCTCGTCGACAATCCAGAGCGAACAGATGTCGACACCGGTAACCTTGGCCGTCACCATGACAATGAGTTTCAGCAGCTCCTCCAGGTACAGTTCGGATGTGATGGCCCGGCTGATGTCGGTGAGCGCTTTGATATACTGATCGTAGGTCTTTGAATCGGCCCGCTCCATGGCAGTAGTGTATCGAAATTGTCAGTCGAAAGCAACTTCGGCAGCCGTTTCCCCCACGCAAAGCGGTCTGCGTTCTCTGAGGCGATGCCGGTGCGCAACTCGGCAACGGTTTCAAGTGGATGAAAATCGTGGGCATCGCCTCAGAGGGCTGCACATCCGGCAGGAGAGCATCTGCCGATAGTGGTTTTCCCGCAGCCCATGGGCTCCATCAGAACAAGGACAAGCGTCTTTTGGAAGGTTGCCTGCGGCACACCGGTTTTTTGTCACCCGCTGGTCCGCGGCCGGCACTATTGGGTGCAGACAGAAAACGGAGGGGCCGTTCTTTTTTTCGAAAAGGGCGATATTTTCGTGGTACCGGCACCTGGTGCCTGCCGAGCGTTATGGTATATCGATGCCGAAGTAGGTTACCGCGTTGTACCAGCAGATGTCTTTCACCATCGAACCGATCAGATCGAGGTCGTTCGGCAGCAATCCCCTTTCCACTTCGCTGCCCAGCAGATTGCACAATACCCGACGGAAATATTCGTGCCGGGGGTAGGACAGAAAGCTCCTGGAGTCGGTGAGCATGCCGACGAATTGACTCAGCAATCCCATGTTGGAAAGGGAATTGAGCTGCCTTTCCATTCCGTCTTTCTGGTCATTGAACCACCAGCCCGATCCGAACTGGATCTTGCCGGCGGTGTGCCCGTCCTGAAAGTTGCCGATCATCGCGGCGATCAATTCGTTGTCACGGGGATTCAGTATATAAAGGATCGTCTTGGTGAGCTTTTCTTTCTGCTCCAGCCGGTCCAGAAAGCGCGCCAGGGGGCGGGCGATTTCAAAATCGCCGATGGTGTCGTAACCGCTGTCCGGACCCAGCGCCTGAAATGCGCGGGTGTTGGTGTTGCGCAGTGCGCCGAAGTGAAACTGCTGGGTCCAGCCCTTTTCGGCATCCATTACCGCCAGATCTTCCAGCATCGCCGATTTGAACCGCAGGATCTGTGCTTCGCGCAGCTCGTTGCCCAGGCGCACCGTGCTGAAGATCCTCCGGATTTCCGCGTTCGTGTAATCGCTTGCGTAGGGCTCTTCCAGCCCGTGGTCGGACAGGCGGCAACCGGCAGCGTGGAAATAGTCGTGGCGCCGGTGCAGGGCCTCGATAAAGGAGGGGTAGTCGCCGATCGACACATCTGCTGCCGCTTCCAGCTGATCGACCCAGGCATTGAACGTTTCCGGCGATTCTACCGCCATGGCCCTGTCAGGCCGGAAGGCCGGCAGCACAACGACGGTGAAGTCCCTGTCGTTGCGGAGCTGTTGATGATGCTTCAGGTCGTCTACCGGATCGTCTGTGGTGCAGACGACCTTCACCCTCATTCGGCGCAGGATGTTTTTGGTGCTGAATTCATCGCTCTGGAGCATCTCGTTGCAGACCTGGTAGATCTCCCCGGCGGTGTCCGGGTTCAGCAGTCGATCCGCAATTCCGAAGTAGCGTTTGAGCTCCAGATGGGTCCAGTGGTAGAGGGGATTGCCCAGCGTTTTGGGTACCGTCGCTGCCCAGGCGTCGAATTTTTCCCGATCACCGGCGGAGCCGGTAATGGTTTTCTCCGCCACGGCGCAGGTGCGCATGGCGCGCCACTTGTAGTGGTCGCCGTTGAGCCAGATGCGGGTCAAATTTTCAAACTTTTTGTCCGCTGAGATTTCTGCCACCGGCAGGTGGCAGTGGTAGTCATAGATCGGCATTTCTTCGGCGTACTCGTGATAGAGTCTGCCGGCCGTGTCTGTCTCGAGCAGAAATTCTTCGTCCAAAAAAGGTTTCATGGCTTCTCCGTCAATTGGTAAAGGGTCTCACCGGCATGGTCGACGAACAAAATCCCGTCTGCTTCCCGGTTCTGGTACTCTTGTATATCGATATCCGCCGGGTTCATATACCCCAGGTTGATGCGCCGGCAGGTGTCTTCCGGGATACCGGTCGCCAGCACCACCTCGACAAGCGGTTTTTCCACACCATTGTTGTAACTTCCCCCTCCCCGCACGTGAGTCGAATGGGCCAGAACCCCACGGGGGATCTCTTTGAACCGGTCCGGCTGGGCCAGGAAGTAGTCGCGGACATGGTAACCGATTTTTTCAATCAGCGATCCCCAGGTCCGCGACACCTGGCCGATGTGAGGACCGTAGATGATCAGCCGCCCTCCCTCGGCGACCACCTGTTCCAGCTTGTACATTACTTTCCCGGCCACCCACAACTCATCATACATTTCCGGGGCGCGCCCCAGCACGATGCGAAATGGTTTTTCCTTTTTTACGATGTGCAGTTCGGCGGACAAATCGGCAGCCGCAGACCAGGCCTTTACGATATCGCCGGCATACAGTCCGCGCAGCCGGTTTTCCTGGGATACGACCATTGCCAGGCAGGCAACGGGAACCTCAATCCGGGACAGTGCCCGGTGAATGATATCTCTGACAGGCGTTTTTTTGCGGCCGATGGTTTTTGCACAGGTGATAACTGCCGACAGCCAGTGAAAAAAGTGCAGAAATTCCCCGCCGGAAATTCCCGGAAACAGATACTTGGCCCCACCGGAAAACCCCACGACCTCGTGCGGAAATACCGGACCGAGAACCAGGATCAGGTCGTAGTCAAAAATGCTGCGGTTAATATCGATGGGCACGGTTTCGCGCATCAGGCCCCCGGATATTTCCTCCACTTCGCTTTCCGTCAGAAAACCGATGCGCTGGAATGTTGCCGGTTGGTCCCAGCGGTGATTGAGAAACCGGGATTTGGCGAACTCCCGGCTGCGCTGGTAGTCTGAAATACCGTACAGCTGCAGGATTTCTTCACCGGACAGCGGTGTGTGGGTTCCCAGCGCTACCATGTAGTCGAGTGCCGCGCTGCGTGCGCCGATTATCGCGTTGACGGCCCGGATCATCTCCGGCAGGGGGCAGGTGCGGGTTGCGTCTGGGGTGAGGGCGAGCACGCGCTTGCCGGCGTACAGCTTCATCGGAATGCCGGCGTCGATAATCTCCTTCACCTCGTTTTGGGAAAGTTCTGTGTCCGGGCTGCCGTTGCCGATCACCATGGTTTGCCTCTTCAGCTACAACGCTCACATCAGCGGGTTGAACCGGGGCACCGGTGGGTTTCCCGATGCCGGCTAAATGTTGTGTGCCAGGTATCCGCCGTCCACCGGGATGGAAATGCCGGTTACAAATCCGGCGGCCCGATTGCTGGCCAGAAACAGGGTGGCGCCGACCAGTTCCTCCACCTCTCCGAAGCGTTGGAACGGTGTGTGCGCGATGATCGCCTTTCCCCGGGCGGTGAGTTCTCCGGTTTTTTTGTCAATCAGCAGGGCGCGATTCTGCTTTCCCAGAAAGAATCCGGGTGCCACAGCGTTCACCCGGATGCCGTGCGGGGCGAACTCATTTGCGGATGCCATGGTCAGGTTCAGTACGCCGGCCTTGGCCGCATCGTAGGCCCAGACGCCCGACAGCGGGTTGTAAGACGTCATGGAAGTCAGGTTGATGATCGCCCCTCTGATCTTGTTTTCGATCCAGTGTGCCGCCACGATTTTCGTCGGCACCATCAAACCGGCCACCAGGTTCAAGTGCAGTATCTGTTTGAAATGCTCGATGTCGGTCTCCACCAGCGGTCCCTTGGTGAAATTGCCGCCGACGGCGTTGATCAGGATATCGGGAGCCGCGAAGCGCTCGATGGTCTTTTTCAGCGCGGCCTCGACCTCGGCTTCGCTGCCGGTATCCACTCTTCGGCCCTCTATCCGGTCTGCCAACGCTGCCGAGGTTGTCAGTTTTTTGACGGCTGCATCCACAGATTCCTGGGTTCGACTCCAGATCGCAACGTTGGCGCCGGCTTGCAACAGCGCCCCGGACATCATCGTACCGATTACCCCGGCACCGCCGGAGACGATAGCGGTCTTTCCCGCCAGGCCGAATAGATCATCGAGGTAAGACATGCCGGCTCCTTTTTTTATTATCTGTAGATGGCGGATCACACCTTTTGTGTCCCGAGCATAAATGGGAGTCTTGTCGTTGGACAAGGCCGCAAAGGCTTTGCGGCCGGCCCACTGGAGGTGCGTTGCAGCCGCCGCCCGCTAACGGGGCCAGAACGCTCGCCAGTGGGCAAGTACCATTTAGGAATGGACACTTTTAGGGATTGAAACTATATGTTTCGGTTTAGTATAGGAACAGGGAATTGTCAATTTTACCGAATCGGGGGCGTTGTGGGCCGATTTCCACAGCAGCCCTAAACAGCAGGAGGTCACATGGGAGTCATACGAGCTGTCGAGGTCACACCGGAAACGATCGCACCGAACCGCGAGCGGTATCTGACCCACACCGATAACCTGATGGTGGTCGTGATGGACTTCAAGGACGGGCCGACCAAAGAGCCGGACCCGCCGCATTCTCACCCCCACGAACAGATCAGCTACGTGGTAGCGGGTGAGGTGCTGTTTTATCTGGGCGACGAGCCGACCCGCATGGGCCCGGGAGACCTGGTCACGGTACCGCCCGATATGCCGCACACGGTTCAGCTGCTCAGTCCATACGTGCGGTTGGTGGATACGTTTCATCCCCTGCGCGAGGAATTTTTGAAATAGGCCGTGTCCGCCGCCGGTCTTACCTGTAACCCGAAAGCCTGGGGGATACGCCATCATGCACTTTCCCGATCTCGAATCGGCCAAAAGCCTTCTGCTGGAAGCATTTGCGCGAGAAGAAGAAATCCCGCCCGCCGATGTGCGCGTCATTGCTTCTCCGTATCGCATCTGCCCGCTTGGAGCCCACATCGATCACCAGGGCGGGCCGGTTCTGGGCATGTCCATCAATGCCTGCACACTCATGGCATTCGCACCGACCGGGGACGGACAGATCCGGCTGCGAAGTCGAAACTACCCGGGTCGGGTGAAGTTTTCCCTCGAGCAGGTACCCGACACCGCCGGCAGCTTCTGGGGGATTTACCCGCGGGCTGCGGCCCTGGCCCTGCAGCAGGATTATCCGCTCAAGACCGGTATCGCAGGGCTTCTGGACGGAATGCTGCCCGGCTGCGGTTTAAGCTCTTCGGCCTCGGTGTTGCTGGCCTACTTGTACGCTCTTGCCGATGCCAACGGCATCCAGCTGCAACCGTGGGACTACGTGCAACTGACCCGGCACGCCGAGAACCAACACATCGGATTAAACAACGGTATCCTGGATCAAACCAGCATCGTGTTCGGCCGCCGCAACAGCCTGCTGCACATCGACACCCGAAAAGAGCACGTGCAGGAATTGCCCGAGAAACCCGACGCATCTGTTTACCAGATTCTGGTAGCCTATTCGGGTTACTCCCGGGAGCTGACCACTACCGGTTACAACTCCCGGGTGCAGGAGTGCCGGCAGGCGGCCGCCGAGCTCTCCCGGCTGGCCGGTGCCGGGCCTGCCGCAGTGCTGTCGGATGTTGCCGCGGAGGACTTTTTCCAATTCGGCCACCGGCTCGCTGCACATCTGACCCGCCGCGCCCGCCACTATTTCAGCGAGGTCCAGCGGGTAACCGAAGGCCTGGCGGCCTGGCAGGACGGTCGGATGGAGGATTTCGGGCGATTGATGTTTGAGTCCTGCCGCAGCTCAATCGAGCAGTATGAATGCGGCAGCCCGCCGATACACGATCTGCAGCAGATCGTCGCCTCGGCCGAGGGGGTGATCGGCTCGCGTTTCAGCGGCGGCGGTTTCGGCGGATGTGTGGTTGGTTTTGTCCGTCCGGACACCGCGAAGCAGGCCGCTGCCGACATCCAGGAAACCTACCGGAAGCTGCATCCGGAGGTGGCCGAGCAGGCTTGCGTATACCTGGCACAGTCCGCAGACGGAGTGCGGCTGCTGTGAACGCCATCCTCCTGTGTGCGGGTTTTGCCACCCGGATGGTTCCGCTGACAGAGCGTTTTCCCAAACCGCTGCTGCCGGTGGCCGACCGGCCGGTGATCGACTATCTGATGGACCAGCTGGTCGAGCTGCCCCGGCTTTCAACGGTACATATCGTAACCAATGACCGGTTTTTCAGCCATTTTGTGAAATGGCGGAAGCAGTGGCTGCGATCGAATCACCCCCGTGCATTGGCCGTGGAGATCCACAACGACGGGGCTACTGCCAATGAAAACCGGCTCGGTGCCAGTGTCGACCTTCAGCTGGTGTTGAAAAAGATCGGGGAGCCGTCGCGGCTTTTAGTTTCGGCCGGCGACAACATATACCGGTTCAGACTAGCGCCGTTGTGGAGCCAATTTCTGCGGGGCGACCATCACCGCATTGTCGCACTGCCGGAAACCGATGAAAGCCGCTTGAGGAAAACCGGAGTCTTGCAGCTCGGGGGTGACGACCGTGTGCTGCGGCTTCAGGAAAAGCCCCGCAAGCCGCCATCCAACTGGGTCTGCCCGCCGCTCTATTTTTTACAGGCCTCGGTGGCAACGCAACTCGACGCGTATCTGGCCATGTCCGAAAACCGAGACGCGACGGGACATTTCATCGCATACCTATGCCAACAGCAACCGGTGTATGCCTTCCGGCTCACATCCTCACGCCTCGACATCGGCAGCATCGACTCCTACCGGGAAGCCGACCGCCTGTTGCGGCGACATCCCGTCTGAAGTCCGCTCGCCTGACCGATCCCGTATTTTGCGGCGGGGAAAA